>Ga0209187_1000017_pt1 | contig 382257 bp, 304 predicted proteins | sample BantaG_FD_187430 | JGI IMG/M metagenome (GOLD analysis project Ga0209187, IMG submission 187430) | Marine algal microbial communities from Bantry Bay, Ireland - BantryBay_4 metaG (SPAdes) (version 2) | ecosystem: Host-associated > Algae > Red algae > Unclassified | place: Bantry Bay, Ireland...
GCGGGGGGCGGGAAGCGGGTTGCGGGGGGCGGGTTGCGGGGGGCGCGTTGCGGGGGGCGCGTTGCGGGGACCTACTGTACTATCGAACCGCGCGCGGCTCCAGCGTTTGCGTTATGGCAAGGGGGTGCCATAGAGTGGCAAGGTTCTGCCATACTATGGCATGCTACTGCCGTAATGATCAAAAGCGGCTCGGAAGGCCCTCGCCCTCCAAGAGTTGAAATTTGAAATCCGAATGTTCAGATCAATCCGCCCGCAGGGCCCGAATCACTGATTACTGATTACTTCTCACTGATCACAATTCTCTAAGGCATCGCCTGACCCCACCGAACGCTGCAAGTCCATCAGTTCGCCAATGCCCTTCGCGGCCAAGTCCAGCATGCCGTCCAGCTGCGCGCGGTTGAACGGACGTTCTTCGGCGGTGCCCTGAACCTCAATGAACTCACCATCGGCGGACATCACCACATTCATATCGGTGCCCGCGCGCACGTCCTCCTCGTACGGCAGATCGAGCACTGGAACACCATCCACCACCCCGACGCTCACCGCCGCAATTTCCTGAATCAGCGGATCCTCTTTCAGTTTCCCGGACGCGCGCAGCTTATCGAACGCCAGCCGCAGCGCCAGAAAGCCGCCGGTGACGGACGCCGTCCGCGTGCCGCCATCGGCTTGCAGCACATCGCAATCGAGCATCAAGGTGCGTTCGCCGATCTTCTTCAGATCGACCGCCGCGCGCAAGGAACGCCCGATCAGCCGCTGGATTTCCATGGTCCGGCCACTGGTCCGGCCGGGGCCTTCGCGCCGATTGCGGTCCGGGGTGGAATACGGCAACAGGCTGTATTCGGAGGTCAACCAACCGCCGGGTACCTTTTGGTAGCGCATCCACGGCGGCACCGATTCGTCCACGGACACCGCACAAATGACCCGCGTATTGCCGACCGAAATTAGTACCGAGGACAAGGCGGCAGGCGCGATATCCAGTTCGAAGGCCACCGGACGGAGTTCGTCCACGGCCCTGCCATCCTGTCGTTTTAGGTCCTGCGTCATCTTGTGCTCCGGTAGTGTTTTAGGCCGCCTGTTTCGGTGGCGGGAAATCTAGTTTGTGTGAAAGGAAAATCTCTGCCATAGCGAGTGTGAACTTGACGAGTCGATAGCTATGAAGCCCTTCACCAATTTGCGCCACACCTTCCGCCCCTTATTCATCCCCGCCCTAGTCTTGCTGGGATTCGCTGCCGTGAGCCTTACCGCCCAAGCGCAAAAGGACTCGCTGGTCGACACGGCCAAGGACAAGGACCTGACATCGTTTATCGCCGCCGTCGAGAAAGCCGGCCTCTCCGACACCCTTTCCGGCAAGGACGATTTCACCGTGTTCGCGCCGAACGACGAGGCATTCAAAAAGCTCGGAAAAATCGAAGACCTATCGAAAGAGAAGCTCGCCGCGGTGCTGAAAAACCATGTCATCAAAGGCAAAACCAACCTCGGCGTCGCACTCGCCGACGGCAAAGCCACCTCCTTGCTTGGCAACGAACTCACGGTCGCCATCGAAGGCGGCGGCATCCAAGTCGGCGGCGCGAACATCAAAAAAGCCAACATCGAATGCGGCAATGGTTACCTGAACATCATCGACAAGGTGCTCGTGCCCGCGTCCAAGCCGCTTAAAGATGTGGCCAAGGACGCGGGTGTCGACAAACTGCTCGCCGCACTTGAATCCGCCGGCCTGACCAAAGCCCTCGAGGCGAAAGGCCCGATCACGGTGTTCGCCCCCTCGAACGAGGCACTCGAAAAAGCAGGCGACATCGACGAAGACAAACTCGCCGACATCCTGAAAAACCATGTGGTCGAAGGGAAAATCACCGCCGCCGATCTGGTCGCCGGGAAGAAATTCAAAACGCTCGCGGGCAACGAAATCAAGGGCGGCTTCGACACCGGCATCAAAGTCGACGGCATCGCCGTAAGCAGACCCGACGTCGAAGCTGATAACGGCATCCTGCACATCATTGACGGCGTACTGCTCGTCAAACCGAAGTCCACCAACGATCACGCGGTCGAGTTGATCCGCCAGTCGGTCGAGATGGGATCCCGCCTGTACAACGGCAAAAACCCCTCCGCCACAGTGGACCTCTACGAACTCACCTACCACGCCCTGCTGCATCTCAACCCCGAGGCCATGCCCAAAGATCTTCCCGGCGCCCTCGAACAGGCGACAGCCGAAGCCGGCAAGGAGAAGACCGACGCAAAACGCGCCTGGGCACTGCGTAAAGGTCTCGACGCGGCCCATACCCTTTTGGAGTCCAACTAAGTTGAGCGCGATGGGCAGAGACCAACCAAACCTCGATCCTGAAACGTGGGTTGTTGCATACGGGGACTACCTCTATAAGTACGCCTTGCTGCGCCTGAAAGATCCGATGGCCGCGCAGGACGCGGTTCAGGAAACCTTGCTGGCCGGCTTCAAAGGACTCGACCGCTTCGACGGCCGGGTCGACATCAAGTTCTGGCTGCGCGGTATCCTGCGCAACAAGATCGTGGACTATATCCGCAAAGCGGTGCGCGAACGTCCGATTGAAAATATCGAAGAATACCAGCCGCCTGATTCCGTTTTATACGCCTACTCTGGGATCACCCAGATGCGGCCGAAGAAGTGGCAATTCGACCCGGAAGAGGTGTTTAAGCGCAAAGAGTTCATGGAAATCTTCCATGGCTGCCTGTCCAAATTGAAGGGTCCGATGCAGCAAGCGTTCACGTTGAAAGAGTTGGAGGGAATCTCAACAAAAGAAATTTGTGAGGTTATGGACATCACGCCGAACAATTTGTGGGTAATGCTCCACCGGGCCCGAAATCAGTTAAAAGACTGCCTAGAAAAGAACTGGATCAACACCGACCCACAGAAATAGAACGACCGACTTTAGTACCAAACCGAAAGACCATCATGATCCGTTGTAAACATGTATCCAACGCCCTAGCCGAGCAGAATTGGGAAGACCTTTCCCCGATGAAGAAACTCGCGCTACGCTTTCACGTGATGTTCTGCGCCGTCTGTGGCCGCTTCAACCGCCAGATCATGAGCATGCAAAGCGGCACCCGCCGGTTCACCGAAATGGAAGACGAACTCCACGGCGAAGGCTGCTGCCTGCCAAAGTCCGGGGCCGCGAGCATGAAAGAAGCGCTGCGCGAGGCGAAAAAGAGCACCGAAGGCTAAGGCCGCGAGTTGGTAGCGAGTTGGTAGAACCCTCTTCCAAGAGAGTGCCGCACCGCCTTCTTCTAGGTGTCTGTCGGACTTCGGTTGCACAACGTGTCAACTGCGGTTGTTGGCTGGTGCCAAGCCCCAACGGGGCGAGACAATGTAGCCCGCGGGTGGAGTGACGCACGAACGAAACCCCGGATGCGTCCGGAGTTGACTGAGGCGCCCCAACGGGGTGCGACAAAAGCTCGGGCAGAAAACGGATCCTACTGTCGTCCCCCCTTGGGGAACCTCATCACCCACACCACAACCCGGGGGTGCGCTCATCCCGCCAAAGCGAGATTCGCTGCCCCCGGGCTACGTTGTCTCGCCCGCTTTGGGGCTCCCCTCTAGGAGCTCAAATGATTGGTGAGCCACTGCCGTTTATTTTTGAAGCATGTACTCTTGTCCTAGAAGGTTGTTGGGCATGAAGGGCGCACTGAAACAGTCTCATTCTTATAGCAGGCATCGGCGTAGTCCGCCGTGTCCGGTCCGCCTAGGTGCCCCGAGTGTCGAATGATGAGTGTTGTTCGAGCTTGGCCTCAAAACTCAACATTCATCATTAATAACTCGTCACTCAAAAGAGTCACGCCACCACGGGGATTGACCCGAATGGCAGATGGGACACCGTGCTGCCATAATCATTATTATCCAAGTACATGACCAACGACATGGCTATTCCCCTGTCCCCATTCCCCTGTCCTGAAAAAACATGCGCAAAGACGTTTGAAGAGCAGGTATGCGGAAGAATCATCCGCCCGCTGCGGGCGGCGTTCGCGGCGGGGCCTTTGGGGACAAGGGAATAGTCGTATCGTTGATGAACGCGTTGATTGGTGTTCCTGATCTCTCGCCCGCTCGGTGAATTCCAAATCTACGGCGTTCGCGGCTTGGTTTGAAATCTGAAATCTGAGATCTGAGTCACATGAAGAAGCGTCACATCATCTACCTGCTGTTCCTCGGTGTTCTGCTCGCCGGCATCTTCGTTTCCACCTTTTCCTTCGGCAAAAAAAACGCGCCGCGTTGGAAGGAGAACCTCGTCTACGCCGAACCCGGCGGCAAAGCGCTGCTCTGCGACGTCTACCGCTTGCCCAACGACACCAACATCCAAGCCGGCGTTCTACTGGTGCACGGCGGCGGCTGGACCAGTGGCAACAAAGACCAGATGGGCCGCTTCGGCCACATCTTGGCCAAGGAAGGGATGACCGCAGTCTGCATCAACTACCGACTCACCCGCAACGCGACTAACCACTTTCCCGCCGCCCTCGACGACGTCACCAGCGCGCTGACCTGGATGACCGAACAAGCGGACGAGTTGCAGATCGACCCCGAACGCATCGCCGCCATCGGCGGTTCGGCCGGCGGTCACCTGGTTTCGCTCTACGGCGTCACCCAACACCGGCACCCCGAACGCCCCCAACTGCGCGCCGTCGTCGATCTGTTCGGCCCCACCGATCTCGGTTCCAAGTTCTCCCCGACCGTCACCGGGATCGTCACCAACTTCCTCGGACACGCTCAAAAGGCCGACCCCGAACGCACCCGCGCCGCCTCGCCGATCGCCAACATCACCGCCGCGTCCCCGCCGTTCTACATCTCCCACGGCGGCCAAGACGAGATTGTGCCCGAAGATCAATCCGCCCGATTTCACGAAGCCCTGCAAGCCGCCGGCGTGGACTCGACCTACCTGTATTTCGAGAACGAAGGACATGGCTTGTACGGCGCGAAAAACATGCTCACCTTTATACGCGGCGTTCGAGGTTTTCTGACGGAGCATCTTCAGTAGCGTTCGTCCCCCATTCGGGCAATTGGTCGTGGGCAAAGCGCGCCATTTCTTTCCCCCAAATCTGATAGGTCATCTGGGAAGGATGCATGCCATCACTGAAGAAGGCGTCGACATTCCGACTCGCAATTTCCTCCGGTAGCTTTGGCAACCAGCTCGAGAGCCGAAGGGTTTCCGCATTGAAATAGACGCCGGGGTGCTTGGATACTTCATCCGCTAACACCGCCCAACATCTCCACCCAATTGCCCACGGTGAACTTGATGAGTCGGGTAAAGGCGGGGAAATCTTTGATGGGCGGCATGTTGCAAAACAGAATGCGAGCCTCTGGACAGCGTTCACGAATCCCGGCAATGAGACCCCGCAGCTCTTTGCGAAACTGCCACGGCCGGTTCAGGGTAAAGGCATCGTTACCGCCGATTCCCACCAAGATCAGTTCGGGTGTGAAGCCGTTTTCCTGCGCCCGACTCAGTTTTGGCAAAAAACGTCGGCGGACCATTTTCAAGGTGTAGCCATTTCTGGCCAGCACGCGATATTCCACCCCGCGCCCAAGTAGGGCGGCGATCTCCTCCGCAAAAGCTCCGGCGATTCCCTCGCGATGGGTTGTGACGCCGACACCCGCCACCGTACTTTCACCGAGACACAGCAACTGCAGAGGACTCGGCCCTGCCAACCGTCCTTCGGGTTCAGATGCTTCGGGCAGAACCGGGAGCGATTCTCGAATCTTCCGGCCATCGCGAACCAGCAAGGGAAGCAGAGGCAAACTCACCACGGAGACAACAACGAACTTCAGCCACATTCGGATCATTAGAAACGGTGATTGATTAGCAACCGGCCCGCGGAACCGGCCACGGAGCTAGACACCATCTTTCGACACATCCTGGAAAGACACGGCCCCTACTTGTCGGCCTGTTTGTCCTTGGCCTTTTTCTTGGCCGCCTTCGCAGCTTTTCGTTTGGCCCGACGTTCGGCCTTTTCCTCTTTGGTCAGCTTCTTTTTCTTTTCCTTCGCAGCCGGCTTGTCTTCGACCGCAGCCGGAGCCGCCGCGCCGGGTTTGGAAAAACTGCGGATCTCGATATTGCGGATATACGCAGTAGACATGAATGTCGACAGGCCGAAGGGCATGGACATTTCGATATCGCCGGTGCGCATGGCAAGCTGGCGCCCCTTCACATCCACCTCGAACTTCTCCTTGCCGTCGAGCCAGAGGGTGAAGCGTTCGACTTCTTTTTCGCCGCCGACTTTCAGATGGATCTTGTGCCAGACGTCGTTCTTGAACGCCTCGTATTCGGTCGTCTCGTTTTCGGACGCGTCCAAGTTGTCGATGCTGGAGATGCCGATTAGGCCGCCGCCCCAACCACCGACCACGAGGGTGCAGTGGTTGGTGCCGACCGGAAAGGTGAGGCCGCCGAAGAAGTCGCTGCCGTTCACGCGTTTGGTTTCGAAGCGGACTTCGTAGTTCAAGGTTGGGATCGGCTTCTTGCCGTTATACACTACGCCGCTGAGTTCGAGGCCGTTGGGGATAACCAGCACGTTGTTGGTGACGTAGCTGTCCTCCCCGCCGGGGTATTGGATGCTTTCCCAACCGTCCATGGTCTTGCCGTCGAACAAGGGTTGCCAAGCGGGTTCGAGGTCTTGCGCCAGACCGGGCAAGGTAAAGACGGCCAAGAAAGGCAAGAGAAGCAGAAAGGAAAAGCGGCGGGTCAGAATCATAGGTCTCCGGATAATTTCTTGGCTTGGGCAATCCAATTGTCGCGGTCGATGCGATTCTTGAAGGTGTCCAGTTCGGTGGCGAAGGCTTCGACGTGGTCATCATTCCACGCGGCAATTTGGCGGAAGCGGTACACGCCGAACTCGTTGAGTTTGCGGCTGATCACGGCACCGACCCCTTTGATTTCGGTGAGGTCGTCCACCTGCTCGGGGGCCGACTTGTAAACCACGCCGAGTCGCGGGTCGACTTCGACATCTTCCCCTTCAAACCCCGTCGGACTGGCCGGCGGTTCCGGTTCGGGTTCGGGTTCGGGTGCTCGCTCTGGGGCGGATGTGGGTTGAAGAATTGGTTCTGGCGGCACCACTGCGACCGCTGCGGAATCTGGTTCCGTGATCGCGTCCGCCGATCGAGCGTCCGTGGCTTCAGGAAAGACGGGGGCGGGCAAGTCCTCGTGCTTCACGCCCGCCATCAGGCGTTCGGACGTTTTCGACTGGGGTGGGGGTGACGAGGGTGACGAGGGTGACGGGGGTGACGAGGGCGACGCAGTTGGCGGAGCAGGATCTTCGCGGACGACGTCCTCGGCCGACGCGGGAATTGCTTCCTGCTCCAGCAGCAAGGTTTCGGCTTCGCTGATCCACTCGTCACAAAAAATATAATCGCGATTCACCTTCAATTGCTTGGCGATGGCGTTGACGTTGGCCACAGACCAATTGGCGATCTGACCGTAGCGATAGACGCCAAGGCTGTGCAGGCGTTTTTCAAGCACTTGGCCGATGCCAGTGATCTCGAGCAGATCGTCGCGTTTCGTCGGCGTCGACGAGAACAGCACACCGAACTCCTCATCGGCCGAGACGTCCTCACCTGGAAATAGTTCCTCGCCCAAGGCCTCGTAGGCGGACAAGGCGGGTTCGTCGACCGACCACCTCGAACCGGCGCGATACGTCTCTCCCTTCAAGCGGCGGGCTTGCGGCACCCACTTACTATCTTCCAGTTCTTGTTTGGATTTGCCGACCGCGTCCGCGACGGCGCCGACATTGCCGTCACTCCATCCTTCAATTTGCTTAAAGCGAAAGATGCCAGCGTCGTTGAGCTTTCCTTCGGTACCCGTGCTCACTCCGGAGATATTTTCCAGTCCATCGACCACCTCCGGTGGTTCATGGTAGACGATGCCGAGTTGCTCGTCGACATGCACCGACTCCGTCTCGAACTCCGTATCAATGCGGGCTTCGTGGTCGACGATAGCCGGCGCCTTGTACGACGGGGCCTCCTCGTCCGCCGCATGACGCGCCAGCAGCTTCGCCTGCGGAATCCAGTGATCGCGTTCGACTCGGTCGCCGAAGCCTTCGAGGCGTTCAGAAAAGGCGGCGACTTGTTGTTCGTTCCACGACGCGATTTGCTTGAAGCGATAGACGCCAAATTTTTGCAACTTTCGCTCGAGGGCGGGGCCGACACCACGGATCCGCTTGAGATCGTCGACCTGCTTGGGCTTCGTTCGGTACAGGACGCCCAGATCTTTGTCCTCGGTCACATCTTCGCCCTCGAAGGTCACCACTGCTTCCTCGAAGATCTTGACCGGCTCGTCCGCCTCGGTCTCCGAGGTAGAATCCGCCGCCGCTGCTGAATCATCCACACTCGGGGAACCAGCGGCCGGAGTTGAACCAGCAGCCAGAGTTGGACCAGCGGCCAGAGTTGGATCAGCGGCCAGAGTTGGACCAGCGGCCAGAGCTGAACCAGCGGAGGTATTTGCCACTTGGCCAACGGGTATGTCTTCCTTGAAGTTGGGCGCGCTGGTAGTGCTAGCCGTGTTGCTGGCCGAAGGATCGGCCGACGCGCCGACCAGCGGTTCGGATACCAAACCGTGGCGATCCTCGCCGGGGAAGCCAACCTGCTTTGGGACGGGTCGAAAAGCCTCGCCGCCAAGACGGCTTTTCTTCTCGCGAAGTCGGGTGACCTGTCCGGAGAGGCGGTGATAATGATCCTCGGCGCCGGCGAGACGTTTGGCGGGAACGTACCAACGCCGCCAAGCGTGCCACAAGCCGAGCAGGGCGCTCAGCAAGAGAAACATCCACGTCAGACCACCGAAGGTGGAGAGCAGATAAAAGATGTTTTTAATGAGGGTCAAAGCTTGCTCCAGTTATTCCTTCCCGCGTCATTTCACCCCGGCTTCCAGGTTCGCACCGGTTTCGAGTTCACGACAGTGGCGTTCGAGCGACGCGGCCTCACGCGCCAGACGTTCGTTCTCCGATTCGATAAGGCGCACTCGCCGTTCGTGGCGGCGCCACAGAAACCAACCGATGGCGACCCCGAGCAGCAGCGCGAAGAGTCCACTGAGAAACAACGCCAAAAAGGCGGCGAGATTCCAATGGGCATTGGCGAGTATGGCGGGATAGGCGAGATGGCTCATGGTGTTCAACCCTACTTCGCGGACACTTCGAAATCGAGTCGGTCTTCCAACCCAGAAAGGTAACGAGTCTCACGTATTTGCAGACGTTCCGCCGGCACACCGAACTCCATGAGGACCTTGCGCACCACATCGGCCCGTTCCGCTCCCAGACGCGCCGCGGCATCGCCCGAGCGCCCCACTTGCGGACGCAAGCCCACTTGAAAGTCCGAACTCAACTTGCTGATAATATCGACCGCGCGCTGCATCGGAACAATCGACTCCGCCGTAATCGCTTTGTCGCCCGGATTGAATTGAACCGAACAATCCCCGAGCGCGCGGGTGAGTTTCAGCAGGGTTACATAATCCAGATCGCCGCCTGGGGTATGACTCGCGCCAAGTGGCGCCGCAGCCGTGGCCCCCGAGGTGGAGGTATCCGGGGCAGTGGCACCGGCAAACGCGGAAGGCGACAGGGTCGACGAACCACCGTAAACCGGCGGCGTGGTGACCGAGGGTGATACCGGAGGTGCAAGAACACTCGGAGGCGTCAATGTTGCAGGAGGTGCAAGAACACTTGGAGGCGTCAATGTTGCAGGAGGTGTAAGCACCGCCGGTGGCGTGAGCGTTGGTTCCAACGCAAGTGAAGGAGGTTCCACCTCAAGCAAAGGAGGTTCCAACGCAACCGCAGGCGGGGACGTTTCAAACCCAGTGGTAGCGGCGGGTGGTGTCACAACTCTTTCCGGCGGCGAGAATCCAGGTCGCTGCGGAGCACCGGGTCGAACGCCGCCGCCGGGCAGGTTCGGACCCGCCCCACTGACAAAGACGGTGCCATCCGGATTGGCGACCGGGCTGCCAGAACTCACGGGGGGCACGAGCGGACCCTGCGACGACTGCGGACCTGGCGAAAGCACTCGTCCGGTCCCTGCCGATCCTGCAGAACCGAACGCCGGAGGAGATAAAACGGGATCTTGAACGCCACCAGCGATCGTTGATGGCTTGGTCGGAGCGCCCGAGGCGGGAGGGTTCGGATTGAAGGCGGGCGCGTTCGAATCTTCTCCGGCATCGTCATTGAAGGTAGCTTTGCTCAGCACCCATCCGCCCCGGTAGGATTCCAACTCACGTGCTAGTTCGGCAATCGCCGCTCGGTTGGTTGAATTGCCGTCGATCACCATGTCCAAATGGTCGACGCGAACTTCAATGCCAGGAATGTCGCCAATTTCCGATTTGACCTCTGCGACACGTGCGGCGAGGTCGTTTTGAACCACGGGTACGTACTTGGCTTTGGCTGCGCGGAAAAACAGCCCGACCAAAACCAAAAAGAGGAGAAAGGTAAGAAGCCGCATTTAACGTTATTCATCCTCCAGCAGGTGAAAAGGGTCAAGTGGCAATCATGGTTTTTCGAACGCGTCAGGGCGTGGAGAGGACGCCGGAACTGACGAAGGCGCGGGTGGTTCCCAATGGCGCGTCACCGTTTTCGGAACGGTCTTCAAACCCGCCGCCGCTTCCGGTCCGAGGACGGAGAAGGCCGAAGCCCAAGCATCCGCCAACATGGCGTTCGGCGCGGTTACCGTCACTTGCCAGCCATGAGTGGTACCAAGCCCAGTGCGCGGGTCGACGATATGGGAATAGCGCTGTCCGCCGAGTTCGAGAAACTGATAGGTCGCGCCCGAGCTAGCCACCCCGCAGGACGCAAGTTCCAAAACCAAAGGTTCCGGCCCTTGCCCTTCCCCTTCACCTTTCCCTTCACCTTCACCTTCACCCTTCCCAGATTGCTCCACCACCACCCGCCAGCCAGCCCGACTCGGCGGTGCCAGCCCCAAGGCTAAATCCCCGCCCGCGTCCACCATCGCACGCGCGCAGCCATCCGCCGCCAAGGACGCTAAGACCTGGTCGGCAATATATCCTTTCGCGATACCGCCCAGATCCAACCGCGTTCGAGGCAGCGGCGTCACGATTCCGCGAACACCATTCACCGCATCAAGACCCCGAACCCGCTCCAACGTCAACGTCTCCCACCCCACCACCTTAAGGCGTTTCTCCAAGACCGTCTTCGGCGGCAGCCGACCCGAAATTCGCGCCTGCCGCCACATCATCACCAGCGGCCCGACCGTCACATCGAACGCGCCCCCGCTGGCCCGCGATACATCCTGCGCATTTGACAGCACCGCCCACAAATCCGCCCCCACCTCGGTCGGACCCGCCGAACGCCCCAAACGCCGAACCTCGCTGTCGTCTTTATAGTCGCTCAACACCGCATCCAAAGCCCGAACCCGCGCAAACGCGTTGGTGGCGGCGCGTTCGGCTTGGACCGCGTTCGGGGCGTACAACACCAATCGCACATGCGTCCCCAGATGGGGCTCGGAAAATTCGAAGCGCTCGGGCGCTGCGTTCGTCAAAGTTTGAGACAAAGCGCTTGCGGCAAAAGCCAATAATAGACAGGTAACACGAACGATGATCATGACGAAACTTAGACGCCTCACCCTCCTGCTCCTTTCATTTACTGTCACGAACTTTGTCGCCGCGGAGGAGGCCGCAAAAATCGACTTCGTGCTCGACGTGAAACCGATTCTCGAAAGCAGCTGCGTCGTCTGCCACTGGGCCGAAAAGAAAAAGGGCAAACTGCGACTCGACGTCAAAGCAGAAGTGTTCGGTAAAGAAGGCGTGATCGTTCCCGGCAAACCCGACGACTCCTCCCTGTACTGGACCACCGAACTGCCCGCCGACGATGACGAAATCATGCCGCCGCAGGAAGGCCCCGATCCCTACCCGCTCACCAAGGCCGAACAAACCGTGCTCAAGGATTGGATCACCCAAGGTGCCGATTGGCCCGACGGCGTCACCCTCAAACCCGGCAAGCGCCTGCCGTCGAAAGTCGACTTCGTCGAACACATCCAACCCATCCTCGAACTCAACTGCGTGAAGTGCCACTGGTCGGAAAAGAAAAAAGGCGGACTCCGCCTCGACTCGCTCGCCGAAATCGAAGCCTCCGACATGGACAACCCGGTCATCACCGCCGGCAATCCGCACGACTCCTCCATCTGGTGGACCACCTGCCTGCCGACCGACGACGATCTGTTCATGCCGCCCGAAGGCAACGAACCGCTCGTCGCCAAAGAAGTCGCCATGATCCGCCGCTGGATCGAAGACGGCGCCGCCTGGCCAGAGGACTTGACGCTCAAACCGAAGAAACCTGCCGCCGACCTCAAAGGCATCGACCCGGTCGAACTTTACAACAAACTCGGCCTCGAAGAAGGTCCGGTCACCAACCTGATGACCCGCTTCAACGAGCCGATCACCGGCACCGAAATCAGCTTCGACATGGTGCCGATCCCCGGCGGCATGTTCACCATGGGCGGTTCGGACGAAGTCGACGAACACACCGTCATCGTAAGCCCGTTCTGGATGGGCAAAACCGAAGTCACCTGGGACGAATACCTGCTGTGGATGCTGAGCAACGAAATCGACATTCGCAAACACCTCAAACTCGAACCCACCGCCAACGACCTGCTCGCCGACGCAGTCACCCGCCCCACCCCGCCCTACCGCCCCGACATGATTTTCGAACCCGGCAAAGAAGGCTACCCGGCGGTCTGCATGACCCAACTCGCCGCGCGCATGTACACCATGTGGCTCAGCGCCAAGACCGGTCGCTTCTACCGGCTCGCGACCACCGCCGAGTTCGAGTTTGCCGCGCGCAACAACGCCAACACTCAATGGTTCTTCGGCGACGACAAAGACCAGCTCGGCGACTACGCCTGGTACGACGACAACGCCGACTACACCTGGCACCCGGTCGGCAAAAAGAAAGCCAGCCCCTGGGGCCTCCACGACATTCTCGGCAACGTCTGGGAATGGACCCTCGACGACTACGACCTCTACGAAATCCCCAAGTCCGGCTTCCTCGTCGACCCCGTCCGCATCCCCGACGAAGAATACAACCGCACCGTCCGCGGCGGCAGTTGGAACGACGCCTCAGACCTGATCAACGCCACCTCCCGCATGGCCTCCGACAGCCAGTGGAAGTTCCAAGACCCCCAGTTCCCGCAAAGCGTCTGGCACCACACCGAAGCCCTCTGGACCGGGTTCCGCGTGGTGAGTCCGCTCAATGTTCCGCCGGCCGAAGAGATCACCAAATATTGGCCCAGCGTCGAAGAGATCATGGAGATTCCAGAACGCTGAGCCGGGTTCTGGATTTCCAGTAGCGAGTAGTTTGTAGCCGGTAGTCAGGGGGGGCGTGGAAGATGCCAGCGGTGGCAATGGCTATTGCAGCGTCAATCTAATATTTCTGGATCGTTCAAATACAAAAAACTTGGAGGGCGAGGGGCCTCCCGAGCCGGTGCGGTTGAGGACGACCGAGATGGCAGCGGGCGTTGGTTCGGGTCATCCCATTCGCTTGGGATCAAGCGTGTCCATAAATAAAAATTACAGAACGCTAGCCGCGTAAATAGATGTTCATCACGACCATCATCATATCCCTTTTTCTTGTCTATCAACTGCCTGAAACGCCTTGTTAGGGCTTCCTGGATTCTCGGTTATGGGTCACGGGTCACCCGCTTGTTCTGCGCTTTGCTCACAGGCTCCGCGCTATCTCGACCATACGTTACGTGAATCAGAAAGTGCAGTACCGCCAAGCACAGTATATCGGGAAGTTTCCGAAGCCATAGTGACAACAATCCATCCGATTCGCCAAGAAGCACCGCGTGGGGGTATGAAATCCAAGCCCAGAAGTAGAGGACGAATCCGACCAAGAGGAACCCTGATGAATACTTTCCGGTAATTGCCGTCGAGATTCGCGCGACGAGCGAAATCAGATCGAAGATCATACCGATTCCGAGGAGGATTAATGGGGCGATCGGATGGAGTCCCGGCATGTGCCAGATCGCGATTCCCGATGTGATGACGACGAGCGCAAAAACGACGACGCCACGCCACTCTTCCCATTTAGTAAGCTCACGATTCAAGGGCACCGGAGCTTGTTCTGTATCGCCGGCAGCCATTTTTTTTTGCAGGACAGTAATTAAGTTTGTTGATCAGCATATTCAACCAACTTCTTTCCTGATCCATTTTTTGACAAACAGTCAAGATGCAGAGGTGGTTAGCTCTCTCTATCCTCCAATCTGCAGCTTGTTCGTTTCTTGCACCGGCAGGAAAATCGGCGGCACGCAGGTCGCAGCGAATGGCTCACGCGACAATTTAAGTTGCTGGGGTTCGCGGAGGACTCTACGCTGGCACGAATAACACCAATCCAGAATTTCGCTGCTGCGCCCCTCACTACCGGCTACCGACTACTCCCGTCTCCCAAATGACCAACAACGACATCCTGCGCCGACTGCGCTACAGCTTCGAACTTTCCGATCAGGACATGATCGAGGTGTTTGCGGAAGCCGAGGTGAAGGTCGACCGCAGCCGCGTCACCGCTTGGTTGAAGCCGGACGAGGCCCCCGGCTTCTACGAATGCACCGACATGATGCTCGCCACCTTTCTCAACGGCTTCATCACTGGTCGTCGCGGCCGCCGCGAAGGTCCGCTGCCCGAACCTGAACAGCGGCTCACCAACAACATGATTTTCCGCAAACTGAAAATCGCCCTCGACCTGCAAGCCGACGACATCCTCAACATGCTTGAAGAAGGCGGCATCCATCTCAGCAAACACGAACTCAGCGCCTTCTTCCGCAAGCCGGATCACAAGCACTACCGCCAATGCAAAGATCAAGTGCTGCGCAAGTTTCTGCAGACCATTCAAAACCGGATGCGCCCGACCGAGTAAGACGGCCGGTAGCGCACGCTTCCAAGCGGGTGCCGGAACGCGGGCGTTATGACTGCGGGCTAGGAGTCTGTCGGACTTCGGTTGAACAACTGATCAACCGCGGTGGCTGGCTGTTGCCAAGCCCCAACGGGGCGAGACAACGTAGCCCGCGGGTGGAGTGAGGGACGAACGAAACCCCGGGGATTGTCCAGAGTTGACCGAGGCGCCCCAAGGGGGTGCGACAAAAGCTCGAACAGAAAACCAATCCTATTGTCGTCCCCCCCGTTGGGGAACCTCACCCCCCCCTCAACCCGGGGCTGCGCTCATCCCGCCAAAGCGAGATTCGCTGACCCCGGGCTATCCCGCCCTGCGGGATCTCGCCCGCTTTGGGGCTTTTCTCCCCCCCCTAGAAGCCCGCGTTTCGACAAACTCCTAGAAGACGGCGCTACCTTTGCGATGAACAAAGAACGTCGTCGTTTTCACACGAAGCCCAATCGGCTCGGGCGGGCCCTCGCCCTCCAAAAAATCGAGGTTCATGTTCGAGAGAATCAGTATGGCAAGACCTTGCCATAATGTGGCAGAACCTTGCCATACTATGGCAAAGTCCTGCCATAGGGCCTATACCGAACTCAGACCTTAATCGCTTCGGACACGCCCGACTTGATCGACTCCTCGGCCGCCAAACACATCGCCATCGACCACATCCCGTCGACGCCGGTCGAGGTGAGCGGTCCACCATCTCGAACCGGCGCGACCAGCATCGCCATGTGATCTTGGAGTTAGTCGGCGATGTTCAGACACATCGGCTTCTCCAGCAGCAAGTGCTTGCCCGCGTCGAGCACCGCGCTGGCGACTACAAAATAGATGTGCGATGGCAGCACGACGTCGACGATATCGAGTTCGAGCGCAAAAAGTTCCTAATAGTCGCCGACCACGACCGCGTTCGCGTTCGGATAAGCAGCTTTTGCCTTGGCCTGACTCTCCGCCGAACGCACCGCGATCGCCGCGAGTTCGGCGCCATCGGCGCCGGCAATACACTTCGCGTGAAACTGCCCCCACGCGCCAAAGCCAACCAAACCAAAGCGAACCGTCGTAGCAGAATTACTCATGACCCGACCTTATGACCTGCCCAGGTTCAGGCACCCCTGGAGCTTCACTTGACGGGCTTCAGCGTGGGCTTGATCAGAATCACAATCGTCCGCTCTTGGTGCTCGATGCTGGAGTGGCGGAACGCCCGGCCTAACAGCGGGATATCGCCCAACAAGGGGGCGCGGTCTTCTACCTGCGTCGTGTGCATCTTGCGGATGCGTCCGATCTCTGCGAACTCGCCATCGGCCAGAGAAAGCGTCTTCGCCACGGCGCGATAGGCCACGGCGGTTTCGTCTTCGGCTCGGCCTTTGGCTTGAAGTTCCGCCCTTGTTGCCAGTTCGGAAACGAGCGCTTGAGTCTGAAGGGTGATCGGTTGCCGGCGCGCTACCTCGAACGGCGTCGTTGCGGAAAGACCGGCAGCGAGCGAGGGGAGCACTTCCAATCGGACGCCGGTGAAATCGGGTTCGGTAGCGGCTTCGGATAGAAGCATCTCACGCCCAATCTCGATCATTGCTTTCATGCCGGGAAGCGTGGTGACGGTGGGGGCTGAAAGCAGGTCCACCCCGCCCAAGTCCCGTAATTTTTTGTACGTGGCCTCGTCGAGATCACCGAACCGGCTGAGTTCGGCAGACGGTAGTTCGACGAACCAAGATTGAAGTTGAATCTGGGTTTTCGCATCGCGCGCGTTCGCCTCAGCGATCGGGTCCACGCCTGCGGGAATTAGCGGCGGCGGGCTTAGTTCGTGCGGAGTCAACCCGGACTTCGGCGTTGAAAATGAGACGACAGGAGAAGCGGTTGTTTTGGGCGTAGAGGTACACCCACCCGGCAGAAGAATTGCACCCAGCGGCAGCAGGCAAACCACCATCCAACGCCGACGACCGCGGTGGACGGGTTGCAGGCAGGCGGTGATCCGCTGCGTCATACGCGGACTCCCCGCCATCGCGAGCGCCCATCGCGGCGCAGCGCGTTTTGCAGAAACGGTGGCGTTGGATGCGAGTTCTAACAGCAGTTCGCAATAGTCGCGTCGCCGGACCAATCCCGACCGGAGCAAGGCGGCGTCCACTGCCATCTCGCGGAGGTCGTCGATCCGACGGTTGAGCCACCACACACCGGGATGGAACCAGAACACCACTTGGATCAGGTTCTGGACGAGCCGCGTCCACAGATCGCCTCTCCGGATATGCTGGCGTTCGTGACGCAGCACCATCGCCATTTTCGACTCGTGCAGCGCTGCGAAACAACGCGGCAGCAAAATGCATGGCGTTGCCAAGCCGACCACGCAGGGTCCGACGACATCCGCCCAATAGACGCCGGGCGATGGACCAGGTTCGGCGTTGCGAACAAGGCGACGCGTCTTCAGAAGTCGGCGGAACAGCAGCCCAAAGGCGAGACAAACACCCACCGCGTACACCCATGCGAGAACCTGAATGATGGAGCCAGCGCCGAACGAGCCAGCGGCTTCGAAACCCTCACCAGATGCCACACGCGTCACGGGCAACGCGCCCGAAGTCGCGGCAGGCGACAGAGCTTCCGCTGAACTGACGCGAACGAACGTGAGGACCTGTGGCGTGGATTCAGGCAGAACGACGTTCCACAAAGGGGGAGCGACAAAGGACAGCAGCACCCCAAAAAACAAAACAAAGCGTGCGTTCGGTGGGAGACGCCCACGCAAGCCGCGATCGACGAGGAGCACCGCCGCCAGCACACCGAGTCCGAGCAGCGAACGAACGACGAGAAGGTTGCCCAAGCCGGACAAGGACAGCGAGGCAAAGGAAAAATCAATCATTGGACGCCTCCTCAATCATGCGCTGCAAGGTGGCTAATTCGTCCGGACTCAGCCCCTCTTCTTCAATCAACAATTGCAAGGCCGGCGAGAACGCACCGCCGAAAGCCTGCCCAAGAAAGTGTTTCAGTTCGGAGAACCGGGTCGTGGACGCGGACACCGCCGGCGAGAATAAATGCCGCTTGCCCTCCTGCACGACCGTCAGCAAGTGCTTCGTCACCATCCGGTCGAGCGTGGTCTTCACGGTGGAATACGCCCAGCCCCGCGAACTCGCGAGGGCCTCCTGCACCCGCCCCGCCGTACAGGGTTCGTCTTCGTTCCACAGGACATGTATTACATCCCATTCGGCATCGGTTAAGTTCGAGGGTACCTTCATGGGTTGGACCTACTAGTTATGTTCGACGATTGTCGATGTTAAAATCGACATTTGTCGAACACTGATCGCGGTCATTCTGCTATGCGCCATCGGCGCGTTCTTCCTTCTTATTGGACGAAGCGGGAAACCACCTCCGAAAACATCACCTAGCGCACGCCCATTGGACGTCGCTTTTCTGTCATTGCCGGCGCATGCCACATCGGTCCGGTATTGAGATCATTGGCATGATCGAATCGCCGTGTTCGAATCGTCCGAGGCGGACTTCCGCGCTGTCTTTCCGGCGATACCCTTTGCTGAGATGACCGAACGCAAGACCTACCTTGTTGGCGGTTTCGGCAATCCAAGCAATCCCCCTTGGCAATAGAGCATGACAGCCGAGGCATCATCCGGTCTCTTCTACGAGAACATCGCTGACCATGGCGGCGGCGAAACCATTCTTTATGATCGCGCGACCAAAACCGGTTATTATGAGTACGCAGGGTGGTAGAAACCGGCTACCGAACAAGTTTCCTCCGAGGCCTCTGCCCCAAGGCCTAGACCTTCAAGCCGTAGGCCCTCACCGCGTTGGTGTGCCAGAACTTGGTGCGTTCGTCGTCGCTTAGCTGAGCGTTTACAAAGCGTTCGACGATGTCGTGCCATTCTTTGTAATTGGTCGCGAGCAAGCTCACTGGCCAGTCCGAACCGAACATGAGGCGGTCGGCGCCAAAGGCGTCCAGCGCGGTTTCCATGTAGGGCTGGAGCTGTTGTTCGGTCCAGTTTTTGTGGTCGGCCTCAGTCGAAACGCCAGAGAGTTTGCAGACAAGATTTTCGCGTTTGGCCAACTCGTGCAGCAGCGTCGCCCACGGCTCCCTCGCGTCGTCTTTGATCCGCGGTTTCGCAATATGATCGAGCACGAAGAACTGGTCGGGGTGCTTGTCGACGAACGCAATCGTCTGCTTGAGATGCTTTTCGAAAATCAAAATGTCGTAGACCAACTCGTGCTTTTTCATCGCGGCGATGCCGCGGTTGAAGTCCTCGCGCAGGATGTAGTTGTCGTCCGGCTCCTCCTGAACGATGTGCCGAACCCCGAGAAATTTTTCGCGGTCGGCATATTTTTCGAGCAGCTCCGCCGCCGCCTTTTCGTCAGTCAGCGGCACCCAGCCCACCACGCCAAGCATGAACGAGTGCGCTTCTGCGAGTTCGAGCATCCACTCGTTTTCCTTATCCTCCTGACGTACTTGAACCACCACCGCGCCATCGACGCCGGCTTCATCGAGAACCCCTTTGAGTTCGGGCGGCAGAAAATTGTGGCGCAGGGGGTCGAGGCCCTCGTTGAGCATCCACGCGTAGTCGTCGGTTTGAAATTCCCAGAGGTGATGGTGTGTGTCGATCTTCATGGCGGAGACTTAGCAGAATTCGGACGCGAGCCCATGGCAAAATTCAGCGCTCTTTGGCATCCAGCGCGAACTTCTTGATTGCCTTGAGATCCAGCTTGCCCGAACCCAGCACCGGAATCTCATCCACCGGGATGTAATTGGCTTTGGACGGTTTCCACAGGTTCGGCAAATCGCAGGACTTCACCATCGCCTGCAATGTCTCCGGATCGCCGGCATCGGGCGTGTACAACACCACCAGCTTCTCGCCTTTGCGCTCGTCCGGAACGCTGGTGACGGTCAGCACGGTCTCGCTCATGCCGAGCAGTTCCTGCATGCGTTCCTCGACGCCGATGTGCGGCACCATTTCGCCGGCGATCTTGCTGAAGCGCGAGAGCCGGTCGGTGATGGTGAGAAATCCGTCCTTGTCGAACTTGGCCATGTCGCCGGTGTCATACCAGCCGCGCTTCAACACCTTGGCGGTGAGTTGGGGCTTGTCGAGATAGCCGAGCATGACGTTCGGTCCTTTCACTAAAACCAGACCCGACTCGCCACAGGGAAGCTCCTCGTGGGTTTCAGGGTCGACGATCCGGACTGCAACCCCTGGAATGGGTTGGCCGACGGAGGCCGGCTTGTGACCGGTTTGTTTCACGCCGTCGAGTTTCACATTCGGTAGGTTCACGGTCACCACCGGGCTGCACTCAGTCGCGCCGTAGCCTTCGAGGGGGGTCACACCAAACTTTTCCGTAAAGTCGTCGGCCAACTTCCGCTTCAGCTTCTCCGCGCCCACGAGACAGTAGACCAGTGAATCAAGCTGCTCGGGTTCGGCGCGTTTGAGGAAACTCTGCAGGAAGGTGGGCGTCGCGACGTAGATGGTCGCGTTGTATTCGCTGATCAGTTTCGCGATCTTCGATGTTTCCAAGGGACTGATGTGATGGACCGCCGGGAAGCCGGCCAACATCGGAAACCAGACCCCGACGGTATAGCCGAACGAATGGAAAAACGGCAGCGCCGAGACGATGCAGTCCTGTTCGCCGGGCATCAACAGGTCGCTCAGCGCCTCGATGTTGCTGAGGATGTTGTGATGAGAAAGCATCACACCTTTGGGTTCGCCGGTGGAGCCCGACGAGAAAATCACCGTCAACAGCTCGTCGGCTTCAAAGCCCGTGGTCGGCGCGAGCAGATTCGCCGGCATGAACATGGCTTTGAGACCGGCGCGGATCTTGTCGCCCTTGCTGAGTCCTCTCATAAGATCTTCGATCATCACCACGTTCGGGGTGAGCGGCAGATCGGGAAATTTCTCCACCAACTTCCGGGTGGTGATAATGGTGTCCATCTCGCATTGGGCGATGGCCGAAGCAAAGGACTCGACCCCGGAAGTCGGGTTCAGGTTTACCGCCACCCGGCGGAGGAAGGTCAGGGAAATGTTGGCCAGCGCCCCACCAATACTCGGCGGGAGCAAGACACCGATATTCTGGCGGTCGCCGATCACGGGTTCGAGAACCGGTGAGAGCGCGATCGTTCCGGCCAGCACCTCGCGATACGTCAATTTGCGACGCGTCACGGTGTCGGTCATCGCAAACCGTTTGGCGTTGCGGCGCGCGCAACGGATAAAACTGTGGGTGATCGGTTTGCGACGCGACTTTTTATCGTCGTAATAGTCGACCGAAAGCTCCATCACTTTTTGCCGGACTTCCCAGGCGCTGGAATCGGGCGGCATCGGTTTTCCGTAAATCAAACTCACGGGATACGGCAGTTCGCGCGGGCGGCGCGAGAACATGCTGCCGTAGGCGTAACTAGTGATACTGCCGTAGGCACCGCCGAGGTAGCAGGGAATGACCGGGATATCACTGTCTTTGAGGATGCGTTCGAGTCCGGACTTGAACGAGTACATCGCACCGTTCCGCGAGATATGACCCTCGGCAAAAATGCACACCACGTAGCCCTCGTCGAGCGCCTCACGCGCCACCCGGATAGATTCCAGAATCCCGGCACGGCTATCGGCCTTGTCGACCGGAATCACGTTCATCAGTTTGCCAAGAAGCTTCATCCACCAGATCTTTTCGAGCATGATCTTGGACATCAAAAAGCGCACGCGCCGCTGTTGCGTCGAGACGACCACCATCGGGTCGATCCATGAAACATGGTTGCAGACCATCAAGGCCGGCCCGTCGGTCGGCACGTTTTCGAGTCCGATACAGCGAACCTTGTAGATGATGCGCGTGACCACGAGGGTGAAGAAACGGAAGAAGAAATCGGGCAGCCACCAGAACGCGCCAATCGACAGGACCAGCGTGAGCAAACCGATAATGAAGAACCCCCAACGGACCGGCAGGCCGACCGCACCGAACAAACCAATGATAACGTAGGCTAGAATCACCCCGATCCATCCGACCCAAGCCGAGGCCGCAACGACCTGGCCCAGGCGGTCCCTCGGGCTACGTTGTTGAATGAAGGCCTGAATCGGCACGTTGAACAAGCCCGCCCCGATGCCGGCGATCAGCATGGCGATACAGGCAAGAATCACACCCGGCTTGAACGCAGCCAGAAGCAAGCAGCCCAAGGTGATCATCGCCGCACCAACCGGCACGACGCCGAACTCGATGGTATGGCGCGACAGTTTGCCCGCGATCAGCGAACCGATGCCGATGCCGAGCGCCGCCAACAGGAACACCTTCAAGCTTTTTTCGATCGACGCGCTGGCGGACATCGAATCGCCCGGCGGGAACAAAGCGGTTTGGCCATAGACGATAATGTAGCCCTGCAAAAACGCGGCCACCATCAGGAAGAAGGCCGAGGCGTAGACCGCGCCGGTCAGGTATTTGTCGTGGCGAATGCTTTTCAGGGTGTTCCAAATATCCATGAAGAAGATCGGCGAGATCTTCTCGCTGGTTCCGGCCGGTGGTTGGTTGCCGGTGAAGCGACTGGCAATCAACCCGAAGAACGCGAACATCAAGCAGGTGGCACCAAGTACAGGGAACTGCAGGTTTGAACCCTCGGTACCCGTACCACGGGCGATCCGCGACACCTCGGATGCGAGCACAATGCCAATGATGATCGCGAGATACGTGAACGCTTGGATGTAGGCATTGGCGCGCCCCAAATGGCGATTGCCAACCATCTCAGGCAACACCCCGTATTTTGCCGGCGAGAAAAATGTGCTCTGCGTACACATCAGAAACAAGGTGACAAATAGACCGATCTGAGTGACCTGTGGCGCGAACGGCAGGCACAGCAACGCGCCGAAACCGATGGCCATGGTCACCACTTCAAGGATCTTGGCGAAACGTATGATCGTGGTTTTGCTAAACTTGTCAGCGATCACCCCGGAGGCCGGCAGAAACAGCAGAAAAGGAATGGCGAACACAATGCCCGAGGTCGAAATCGCATCACTGAGAATCTTACTGAGCAGGTCATCGGTCACTTCTGTGCCTGCGAGAATGGCGGTGCTCAACCCGGTTTGCATCAGCGCAAGGATTAACACTTGCTTGAAAAAGTTGTCGTTCAACGCCCCGAAGAACTGGGTCACGTTGAGCCAGGAGAAATCGCGGCCTAGGTCGTGTTTTGACTCCTGTTTACTCACGATTTAGCTTCCGTGTTTTTTTGCATAAAATCAATCGCGGTTTCGAGGTGGGTTCGCCAGAGCCGATCGACGAGGATCAAATGCCCCGCCGTGTCATCATCCACCCGACGAACCGGCCCGGAAGCGGTTGCGCAATAGGTGCCGATCATGTCCTCATCAACCACCTTCTCGTTGGGCGCGACAAAGACCAACATTGGGCAGTTAATGAACGCCCCGTTCTCGGGCAGACTGCCGGTCACGGCAAACAGGCTGTCGTGAACATCACGATGGATGAACCGGTCCTGCACCATTTTTTCGGCGACCGTTGGATCACTCACGTCCGGCGGGAATACGTTTTCCATGATCTGCGGCGCGAACAACAACCCTTTGCCGAAGTGGTGCCAGAACTCCACGGGCAGTAACGGACTCCGCGCCGATGACACGCGGAGCAAAGGCGCGAACAACACCAGGCCGGCGGGCGAAATTCGATTCTGGTTGAGCAACGACAACGTGATGCCGCAGCCAAGAGAATGCGCCATCACCCACACATGGTCATGGTCCGCTTTCAGCCCCTTGAAAGCGTCTTCCACGACACGGTACCATTCTTCCTCGCTCGTCCCGGCTGCGTCACCCGCCGCGACCATGAACCCGGGTAATTGCACCGCTAGGTAGGACATGCCAACGGCATCAAAGTCCGAACGCATGTGACGCCATACATCAGGAGAGTTGGCGTAGCCATGCACCAGCAAGATGGCGGTCGAACCGGATTGATTCGACGCGAAGGAGTCGCTGCCAGCCAGACGACCGGCCTCATTTCGGTCGGCGTCTTTCTCCCAGCGCTTCATCCGGTGCCGGTTGCGCAGCACATAACCGACATTGGCCGCGAGCCACACGAGCACGGTGCCGAGCAAGATTTTCAAGGTCGTCCTTCGTTTCATGAAAACAAAAAAGCGGCCCGCAGGCCGCTCTCGTGGATCTGATCCATATCAGGGAATCACCCGCGTGTCGTCTGGATCATCTGCCATCATATCCCCACGTCCGACATCCTCGAAAGGATCGACATCGGAGAGATTCTTGTAGCGGATGTTGGAGTTCTTGACCGGGTTGATCGGCTTGCCGGAAGGATCGACGAGTCGGGCGGAAACGAAAATCAGCAGATTCCGTTTTTCGCTGCGCTGGCCTTCACTGCGGAACAAGCGTCCGATGCCGGGAATATCACCGAGCAGCGGGATGCGATCGTCGAAGGCGACGAGGTCTTCGCGGATCAGACCGCCCATCACCACGCTGTGTCCGTCCCACACCACCATCGAGGTGGTGACGTTGCGGCTGGCGAAGATCGGTTGCGGAATGTTGAAGACGAAGGAGCTGCCGTCGGGGAGACCGACGGTCGAACCGTACTGGATCCAGTCAACGAGTTCGGCGATCTCAGGAATGAGGGCGAGGTTGATGGTGTAGTTGTCGGGGGCGACCGTCGGGGTGACGTTGAGGATCACACCCGTTTCGCGCGTTTCGAACGCACCGGGAGTCACAGCCGGAGGCGTAACCGGTCCTTGGACACCGCCGGCAACGCCGCCACCGCCCTGGTTGAACTGCGACTGTTCAATCTCGAACTCGGTCGGGTAGATGATTTCGCGAACCACTTCGATCTGCGCGTTGACGCCGGAGAGCGTGGTGATGCGCGGTGCCGAGAGCAGGTCCATACTACCCTTCTGGTTGATCGCGTGGAGCACCATCTGCAGTTCGGGGTTGGTGAGTACTGAGCTGAGGCTGAGCACATTGCCGACATCGACGTTGCCATCGGCACGCGTCGCCGCGCTATTTGGCTGGAACGCACCCGAGGTGCCGTCGAAGTTGAAGAAGCGCAGGGCGCGGGTGAAGCCAAGGTCGTTTTGATCCACTTGAACCCGCGGACGCGAACTGAGCGGTCCAACACCGTCTTGAATGGCAATCTCGTAGGGGTCGGTCATTTTCCACTCGATACCAAGCTCTTCGAGGTCATTTTGCAGCACTTCGACAAAGCGTGATTCAATTTCCACCTGTACTGGCGGCTTGTTGATCTGCTTAAGAATCTTCTCGAAAATCTGATGGTTCTCAATCGAGTTGACGACCACGATCTGGCCGAGACGTGGCTGGTACACAATGGATGTGCCAGGAGGGGTCGGGACACCGAGTCGACCGAAGAACGTACCGACGTCTTGACCGAAGGGGTCCCCGCCAGCCGCGCCACCAGCAGGAGCACCGCCGCCAAAGGGATCGGCACCGCCGCCAAACGGATCTGCGCCGCCACCACCGAAGGGGTCGCCGCCACCACCGCCTCCAGCCGGGCTGATGGTCTCGGCGAAGACTTGGGGGTCAACCGGATAGAAGCGGGTCACCACTTCATCAACGGCATTTTTCGGACGAAGAACAACGACGCCGTTCTTCACGATATATTTGAGTCCGGTGATATCGGAAATGAAGTCGAGCGCATCGCGTAAGGAGACCCGGCGCAAAGTGATTGAGACTTTGGGCACGTTGGCCGCAGCGCCACTGCTGCTCGTGTCGGCAAATCCACCATCGTCAGCACCACCGAAGAAATTGTCCGCCGGGGGAGCGCCTGCGCCGAAGCCATCGCCACCGTCGCCGAAGAAGTTGTCGGCCGGGGCTGCCGGGGCAGCTTGAGGTTGGACGGAACCGGCGTTGTTAAGGTCGACAATGATATCGACGCCGACACCAACGCCATCCGAATCTTTTTCCGTGTCGCGTTCGCGGGTAGTTTCGACCAAGAAACTGACTACGTCGTAAATAGTGGCGTCTTTAAAGTTGAGTTCGGGAATGATGATCCGGTCCATGGTGTCGAGCACCTTGACGCCTTCCTCTTCGTCCTCTTCGGTTTGAACCGGCTCGGTCGGGGGCACGACGATCCGTCCACCTGCGCCATCTGGCTTGAGCCAGGACTCCCGTACTTCGGCCATCTTGTCGTTGTACTCGGCGCGGCGGCGAAGCGACCACATTTCGTAGCGGCGTTCACCGATCTTCTCGAGGAAGACGAGGGCGTCTTTGTTGTAGCGATCGTAGAACAGGATGTTTTCGAAGATCACTTCGGCGTTGTCGTAATCGCGGTTGCGGTAGAGTTCTTTGCCCTTGTTGATGAGCTCGTCGACACGCTTGCCACGGACGTTGAAGTATTTTTTCTCGACCAAGTTCTCGCCTTCAACCCGACGCATCCAATCGTCGGAAGCCTTTTGCAGTTGGAGCGAACCAGGGTGGTCTTTTACTGCGGCGAGGGCATTGCCGATGAGTTTGTCGATATCTTCACCGACATCCACTTCTTGCTCGCGATTGTTGAACAGGTCTTTGGCTTGTTCGAGATAACAGTCAGCAATCCCTTGGCGGGCATTCTTCTTGTAGAACTCGGCTTGTTCGACATCGGGGATCGATTCGATCACGGTTTGATAATACTGGATGGCGCGGTCGTAGTTGTTGTTGCCGTAGAGTTCGATCGCGAACTTGTAATCCTTCTTCGCCTGTTCGAATTTCTCACGGCGTTCGAGAATCTCACGCAGGCGATCGCGTTCGATTTGATCGGCTTGGGAAACAGGTCCCTCATCCACCGTTTCCTGACCGACCGTCACTGCAGCCTCGCCTTCACCTTCACCTTCACCAGCTTCGTCAGGAAACATGTCCTCAAGATTTGGCGCGCCAGCGCTTGGGTCAGGTTCACCAAAGCCAGGATCGCCCAAGTCTGGATCACCCAAGCCCATGTCTTCGCCTAACAGATCATCAATCGATTCGGGCTCGGCTGAGGGAACTTCGGGGAATCCGGCATCGAAGCCGGAATCAACCGGCGGGAACGCGGGTTCTGGCGTAAGTTCGGGGGCCGGCGTAGGTTCGGGGGAGAAAACGGGGGCCGGAACGACAACCGGGTCATCCGGGACGGGAAAGGTCTGTGCCATGGGCAACGAAGGCTCGGCCGGGAAGGCAGGCGCTGGATTAATCGAGGGGGAGTCAGCCGGGAACGTTTCCGCCATCGGCAGGTCGGGTGATCCGCCACCTGCATTTCCGGGAAAGAAATTTTCCGTGCCGGAGTCAGCCGGCACAGCCGGGATAGTCGGGATAGTCGGGGCGATTGGCAGACTTGGGTCAATCGTGCCGCCACCATCAAAGGGGCTGGGATCGACGGGGGCCGGAATCGGTTCAATGGGGGCCGGAATCGGTTCAATGGGGGCCGGAATCGGTTCAATCGGAGCCGGAATCGGTTCAATCGGAGCCGGAATCGGTTCGATGGGCATCGGAGTCGGGTCGACAGGGGCCGGGATGGGCTCAATCGCTGGGGCTGGATCAACGACGGGCTCATCAAGGGTGCCAAGAAGGTCGTCAAGCGGGTTCGGGCTTGGTGCCGAAGGCGGAGTCGGGGGGGGAACGGGATCCGTACCAACGCCGGACAGAAGATCGTCGAGGGATTCACCGAGAGCTGCCGGGGCCACCGGCACTTCTGGGCTTCCACTCAGATCATTCAATAGGTCGTCAAGGGAATCATCTTGGGCGTACGCCGACGTTGAAACGCCGAGTGTTAAGCCAAGAGCAATACCAAAACCAAGTACACGTAATGAGAGCATAATACGTCGCATTTAAATCACCTCTCCAGAAGCATCCAAAATTCGCAGGGGGGTCGTTAACATCATAAGTAAATCTTTGTCGATGAAGAAATTGGCAACATTGCCTCAGGGTTTCATGCCCGACCGCTTAAGTCGGTTGAATTCGCGCATATCACCTTCCAATTCCTGTGCGGGAGAAGGGGCGAATGTGCGCGGCGGGGACGTTTTTGGCGTGCGACGGATCGGCGCAGGCGGAACGTAGTTGGGATCGTTGAAATTGGGGTTGACACCGGGGGCAAAGCCTTGGCCTCCGGGGTTTCGACCGCGGAAACCGGGGCCGCCGGGTTCGAAATGCCCAGGGGGGAAGTTGTTGAAACCTTCTGCAGGGAAGCCATCGGGACCAAAGCCGCCTTCGCCTTGGAATCCGGGGTTGCCGAACTGCGGCTCGATCTGATTGGGGTCGGTCTGTTGCGGATAGGTGCCGATGATGGCGAGTGTATCCTCGCGGTCGAGCTGCTTGAGTTCGGCTTGGTTGGGCATGAGTTTTTGCAGTTCGTAGCGTTCGCCTTTGAACGCGAAGGTCTTGTTTTTCCATTCGTCAATCGGTGCTTTGAACTCGGGATCGAGCGCGCTCCGAACCTCGGCCGACACATCGTTGATGATGGTAGGTTTACCCAGAACCAAGGTGAAGGACCGACCGTTGGTCACCTTCTCGACGGTGAGTTCACTAACATCGACTTTTTTCGGCGTGAGCTTCTTGCCCTTGTTGTCGAGCTTTTCGATCAGTTCCTCTTTCTCTTCAAAGGCAAGCAATTTGAAACCTTCGTAGGTTTGCCCGATCTTACCGGCAGGCTGGGTCTTACCACTGGGCAAAACCAGGTTAAAGAAATATTTGTTCTCGCCGATACGGCTCTTCGAACGCAGGCCCATGCGCACGCGCTGGTTGACCATATTGGTCGTATAAAGGAAGGGTGCGTAGGGCGGGTGATCCGTGGCGTCGCTGGGACTGGTACCACCTTGGTACTCGCCGACATTCCAAAAATAGTCGCCGTCTTTGTCGAGGATCGCGTCGGCCGGATCGTTCGGATCGAGGCCGTGTTCCACTTCGTATTCGTTCGGCATCGAGTCGTTGTCGCGGTCCGGCATGTCCGGGTTCACGGCGGTGCCGCAAAACACGCATTTGATGTTTTCGGCGCCTTCAACATAAGGGGTGGGTTTACCACAATTGTCGCATTCGAAGCGCGGCTCGCTGGTAATCCATGGAGCCTCTTCTTCGGGAACTTCCCACCGATCGGTGAGCGCCTTCATCTTCGAGTTGAGTCTGGCGGCGTCAAGCGCGAGCGGACCGACTTTGCCCGCAGGATTGATGGTCGGCTGCTTGACCGACGACATCTTGGAAAATACCGAATAGCCCGACCACGCCAGAATCAGGAAGGCGAGCAGGAAGAGGAGTTTCTCGTAGTTGTTTTTAATGGCGTCCATGATGGTCTCCTAAATCAAAGCTCAGGCTCAGGGGGTGTCGCAATGTAGATCTCGACGTACACCTCAATCGTTTCGCGTCCAGCGCTGAGAATCAGGTCCGCCATATCTTTTTTCGCGGCGGCACCGGGAATGACACCGTCCAAACCGGGGATGCCAGCACCCGGGACTGCAGCCCCAAGCCCCGCTTGGGGCTCGACGAACGGCACCATCGTTTGGTGCTGATTCTTGAGGTGTACCTGACTCACCGAGGCGGGATAAGGGAGTTGGTTGATCGCGCCCAGCACCTTGAACGCGCTCGCCTCATCGGCTTGGAAGCGGAGTTTGAAGACTTCGTTGGTGTAGGCGATCTCTTCTTCTTCCTCCTCGGGTTGCGCCGCACCCAAGTTGAACGGATTGATATTCAGCATGCCCTGTGAGTTGGCCTCTTGGGCCGCCAGATCGAACTTGTCGCGTTCCACCGCGACGATCCGGTCGGCCCCGTTTTCGACCAGCATTCGGGTGAGGTCGTCAAGAATTTCCAACTGGCGGGACAGGCGCGGGATGTGGTTGCGTTCCGGGCGTTCGCCGTCTTTGGTGTACTTTTCGAAATCCATAAAGAAGACTTCCTCATTCTCGGCGGCACCAGCAGCGGGCTGGAGCGGCACGGCGCCTTGAAACCCGCCAAACACGTCTGCGGCGGCGGCTTCGGCCACGCCGAGTTCGACTTCATTCTCCCGAGCAAACGCACGAGCGCCATTCACCGTGGTCTCGATCTCCAATTGGAAATCGCTGGGTTCGGCTTTGCGCTGAGCCGGCAAATTACTAAACAAGCGATCCACATAGTTGGTGTAGTAGGCGTTGGCTTGTTCGATCTGGCGGTCGAGTTCGGCGACATTGTCTGCGGTCGGCGAGGGCGTGGGCGGTTTGCCCTCTTTGCCATCCTTTGGTGGGATCTCCTTTTTGCCAACGAGTCCTTGCAGCGTGGTTTTCTTGGTCTCCAAGTCGGACGTAGCCGACTTGTTTTGGCCGTGGAAGGTCCACAAGAAGTAGCCGCAGGCCAACATCAGGAGAAACAGCAAGCCGCCTCCGATCATCAATGTTTTGTTTTGTCCGATGCTCATGGGTCAATACGGTTGAAATTAGTTGGTCGGCACGAGAGGTGCGGTCTCGATCGGGATGGGATTGGCCAGAACCAAGTCGACAGCGAAACTGCGCGTGGCCGAGTCGCGCGGGGGATTGGGAGAACGGGCATTTTCCGGCTTCGGCTCGAACAGCAGAACCCCAGTCTTGGGATCCTTGGCTTTGACCAAGTTGCCGATTAGGGTACTCAAGTCGCGGGTCTCCTGCACGATGTCAGTATAAGCGAGTCCGGTCACGCGGACCTTCAATACGCCCTGTGGCCCCCCCATGTTTGCACCAGGAAAGCCTCCGGGGAACCCAGGTAGTCCAGTCGGTGCCGCAGCGGCTGCCGGTTCGCCCTCAGTCTCTACAACCTTCTCCGGCATCGGCCCGGTGATCGGGCTGATCTCGTGGAGCCAGGCCCCTTTGGTTTTGGGCACCTCACTCGATACGCCAGCAAGTAGCCGGACCCACAGGTCACGCCGATCGTTGGCCGGCGTGATCGCCTCGATTCGTTTATTGATTTCCTCAAGTTCGGCGAGTTTGGCTTTGATCGACTTGTTGTAGACGTTGCGTTGGTTCACTTCGCCATCGAGTGTTTTTGCAAAGCCAGTTCGTTTGTCGCCGGCGACTTTGCTGAACAGGGTCCACAGCGCGAGGGCCGCAAGCAGAAGCGCGAGTGCGCCAATGAACCAGCCCTGGCGTTTCTTGCCTTCGCGGGTCTCGATCAGTTCCTGCGGCATCAAGTTGATGTTGACCGGCGTTTTTCCGGTCTGGCGGAGGGCAAGTCCAATGACTTCGCCAAGATGAACGGCGTCTCCGACGACATCATCCTCGTCGAGCCCATTGCCAATCCCGATTTCCGCGAAGGTGTGCAAGTGCTCCACCTCAACCCCAAGCTTGCCCGAGAGAAACTCGTCGAGTTGGGGCAGCAAAGACGAACCACCGGTTAAGAGGATGCGTTCGGGCGCGCTACCGGACTGCTGTCCTTTATAGAGGTTGATGGCGCGATTAATCTCGCCGTGCAGCTTGGTCATCACCGAACGCGAGCACTTGGAGGCGATTTTCGCCTCGGGATCTTCCGATTCCTCGTAATCCGGCATCGAAACGTAGGCTTTTTCCTGTTTCAGGGCCTCCGCCGTCATGAAGTCCAGATCGAGTTCGCGACCGATCTGCTGGCTGATCACATTGCCGGCGACACCGACGCTGCGGGTGAAAAACTTGCCGTCCTCGATGAAAATCAAGTCGGTGGAAGCCGCGCCGATATCAAGGACGAGCGTGCACCCATCCATCCCGGCGTAGTTATGATTGAAATTGTTGAACAAGGCGAGCGGCGCGACATCCACGGTCAGCGTATCTAGCCCGTTGGCCGAGAGGTCGTCGGTCAGGTCTTTGATTTGGTCCTGCTTGATCGCGAGGATCAGCGTTTCGTCATCGTCGATGCCCTTTTCGCCCAAGGTCTGGTAGTCCCAAACCACCTCGTCGATCGGAAAGGGGATAATCTCGCTGGCCTCAAACCTGACCATTGCGTCCATCTTCTTCTTATCGGTCACGGCCGGCAATTTGATGTAGCGAGCGAGCACGTTCTTACTCGGCACTGCAATATGGATGGGACCGTTGCCAGCGCCGATCTGGTCGCGCGCCTCTTCGAGGGCGGTCAACACATAGGCGCTGCGATTGTCGTCTCCCGGTTCCACATTGAGCGGGATCGTGGCATAGTCTTCTAAGGTTACGTTCTTGTCGACGGAGAAGGAGGCGAGCGTGAGGGTGCTCGATCCAATATTCAATGCCAATACGTCTTTCGCCATGTGCGCTTACCAAAACCTAAATAGAAAATGTTTGCCGGGCTCCTCCGCAGGATAGCGGGAGGCAGGAGCGCCGGTCGTTTGAATCAACGCACCGCGTTCGGTTTGATGTCGTTGAAACTGTTGCGGTCGATGAATATAAAAGGGGTGTCATTACGTTTGAGCAGGAGCTCTTTACCGGGACGAGTGTGAAAGTTTTTGAGTGACGCGGGAACCTTCTCCTCCATCGCCACTGGCTTGCCACCAATGGTCACCTCAACACGATAGGCAACGGGCTTGCCATACCGCATGACTTTCATCGGCGAGAGGAACATCGTGCTGGTGTGCAACGTGTGTTTGGGGACATCTTGGTAAGTGACCTTGCCCGTGAGAATGTTGGCGCGGGCGGCACCGGAGGGCAGCGCGCGTGGGTCAGCTTGGTCCATCAGCAGGTAATATTTGAACTCGACCTCGTCGATCCATTCCTTGTCGGTGCGGAACTCGCTACGGAGTTCAAGCCACTGCGGGCGCTGGAGAATCTGTTTGCCCTGCTTGGCATCCGAACTGACCGAAAAGCGCGGCGTCTCCAACGCGTCGACCGCGAGGTCGCGCAGGGTAAGTTCAGCGGGCGCCTTCGCTTGGCTAAAGCCAAGAACAGGGAACAACATCAGCAGCGCCAAGACAGATGCGACAAAACGCACCACCTGTATGCGGGAGCCAGAGGTAAAGCCAGGGGGACCTAAAATAAAGGCAGAACAACGACCGGAAGGGTGGTTTCGAGTCGCAATGAAGGAGGGGATGATTTGATGTAAGTTCATAGTACTAAACCAATTCGCTTTGAAAGTTAAGCATATGGTTTCCGTAGTTGTCGCGAAGAAAATGTGTCAAAACGTTCGGTTTTTTGTGCAATATTTGTGCAATTAGTAACTCTTTCTCGTTTCCTATTTTAGCAACTGTTTGTGCCGTCGGAATCGATAGGTTTGCAGTCCGATTTGCGGGCGTTTTTTATCCACAGGGGCCAAACCAAACAATTCCGCCGTCACCGGATCGGAAAGCCGCAGTAAATCGGCTTTCACTCGACGAAGGGCGTCCGTTGTTCCGTGGCGCTCAAGAAGATCCCGGGTAACCGCGCGCAAATGTAGTAAACTGGGGCGGATCGCCGTCCGCCGCGCGGACCCAGACACCGCAAGAACCGTCTCCGCCCACTGGCTCGAGTCGGCTGCGAGTTCCTCGACCGTCCACTCGGTCACCGGTTCGCGGTCGATGCGCATCAACAAGCCAGCGCCGGGACGCATGCGCTCGCGCATCCAATCCATCGGAAAACTTTCTTCGACGAACGCCGGCCGGTTGGTATTTGCCTCGAACACCAACCGCGCCAAACGCGAACCAATCTCCACCATGTGCGTGTAGCCGACAAACTCTAGGCCACGTTCGCCCGCCAACACCTCGTCGGGAATAAACTCTTTCGCGTAGGCCAACATCGCCGCATCGACCTCGTCCTTGGTCGGCAGCGTCAGCTCGCCGCTAAACCGCGAGTCCACCCAAGCGCGGTAGTCCGGACGCACCAACTGGTGCTGACAGATCAGGACAATGTCTTCGCGTTGCTCCAGCACCCGAGCCGCCTCGAGCACGAAGCGTCCGAAGTCGGTGCCGCCGAACACCACCGCACCTTCAGGTAGTTCGCGAATGGTCGACCGCGCCAAGTTCAAAGCCACCTCGCCACCCGGCTGGCGGAGATAGTGATCCAATCCGCGCAGGTCCTCGAACCACACCGGCAACGCGCGATGGTCTTCGAGCGGCGGGTTCTTCGCGGCCGCCTCAAACCCTTCCTCGACCACCGCCGAGGACGCACCGGAGGCGCGATCTTGACTGGAAAGTCCGGACCGGAAACGGCCCCACTCTCGGTTGAGCGCTGGCTCAAGCGTGTTCCACACCGGGTCCGGCAAGGCCCCGGACGCGTCCGCGTCGATCGCCCGCGCCGCGAGATATCGCGCCCGAGTCAAGGCGAACATCGCCTCCCCTTCCGGCGTGCCGAGTTCGGGAAGAATCGGCGCCACCTCGCCCTCAACCACCCGAAAGCGTTGAATGCAGAACAAAGTCGTCTCGTCGAGATAGCCTTCCAAAACCCACGTGCCGTCCACCAGCTCATGCGACTCAGCGAACTGAAAATCCAACACCAGTCCGACCGCGTTCACGCTGACCGGCACCGTCATGCGCTCTTCCCGCTGGGTGACCACCGAACCGTCCGGCAGGGTCATCGGCGGATGGCGCAGCACCTGCTTCACCTTTAAGGTGGTAATGTCGTTCGGGATATTGCCGACCCGAACCAACGCGCCAAAGCTCACCCCTGGCTGCGCCGGAATCGGCCCCGGCGGGTCCGCGATTTTCATGTCGAAAGGAAAGCCCGAATCCTTCGGCGCAAGCACTAACAGCTCAGCCCACTCCGATGGATGCTCCGCCAACAGCCCGCGATAGAAAATCTCCACTTTCAGATCCGCCGCCGAGGCCGACAGCGCGCCGCCGAACAAAAACAGGGCCGCAAAGCCTATGGCAACCTTCTGCCATAGCATGGCGAACCCTTGCCACCGTATGGCAAATCCTTGCCACTCTATGGCAAGATCTTGCCATAAGCGGCGCATTAAATTTTTTGCGCAAACCAAACTAATTTTGTTCCTTCCGTTGTTTCCCAACGGCACGGCTATGCAAGAACGGTTCGGAATTTACAAGGTTCCGTCTGGAAGTCTGTCGGACGTTGGTTCTATCAGCATCAATCGCGGTGGCTGGTGCCAAGCCCCAACGGGGCGAGATCCCGCAGGGCGGGATAGCCCGCGGGTGGAGTGAGGTACGAACGAAACCCCGGGACTAACCGGAGTGGACCGAGGCTCCCCAACGGGAGGCAACAAAAGCTCGGGCAGAAAACCAATCCTATTGTCGTGCCCCGTTGGGGCACCTCATCATTCGCACCACAACCCGGAGTTGCGCTCATCTCGCTAAAGCGAGATTCGCTCCACCCCGGGCTATCCCGCCCTGCGGGATCTCGCCCGCTTTGGGGCTTTCTCCCCACTTCGACCGCAGACCGACTCCTTGATCCGCACATCCGAAATCGGGCTCACTCGCCCAGCTTCTTGCGCAACATCTCGCTGGCCATCTGCGGATTCGCCTGCCCCTTACTAAAGCGCATGACTTGGCCGACAAGGAACTGCAGCGCGTTCTCCTTGCCGCTGCGGAACTCGTCCGCCGGTCCGGGATTGGCTTCAATGGCTTGGTCAACAAAGACTTCGATGGCGCCGGTGTCGGAGGTTTGCACTTTACCGAGTTCTTCGGCGATCGCTTTGGGATCGCCGCCGTCGCGTTCGAGCAACACGGCGAAAATTTCTTTGGCGGCGGTACTGCTCACCGTTTTGTCGGACTGCAGTTTAACCAAGGCGCCGAGCTGCTCCGGGGTCACACCAAAATTTTCGATGTCCTGTTCGCCCTCGCCGAGCACGCGCAGCACTTCGTTCATCACCCAGTTGGACGCGGCTTTGGCGTCGCCGGCAGCCGCGGCGGTCGCTTCGAAGTAGTCGCCCACCGCCTTATCGGCCACCAGCAGTCCGGCGTCGTACTCGGGCAAACCGAAGGCTTCGACAAAACGGACCCGGCGATCGGCCGGGAGTTCGGGCAGGCCGGCGCGGATCGACTCGACTTCCTCGGTGGTGATCACAATCGGCATCAGATCGGGGTCGGGCAAGTAGCGGTAATCGTGGGCGTATTCTTTCGAACGCATGCTTTCGGTGACGCCGCGTTCGTCGTCCCAGCGGCGCGTCTCCTGCACAATCGGCGTGCCGTCGCGCACACACTTGAACTGCCGCTTCATCTCGTAACTCAGGGCGCGGTGCAGGCCTTTGAGCGTGTTCATGTTTTTGATCTCGGTCTTCACGCCGAGTTCGGTGGCGCCGGCGGGGGCGACGCTGCAGTTGATGTCGCAGCGGATGTTGCCTTGTTCGAGATTGCCGTTGGTCACCCCACTATAAAGGAGGATGCGGCGCAGCGCCTGAACATAGGCGAAGGCCTCGTCGGCGTTGTGCATGCAGGGTTCGGTGACGATCTCCATCAGCGGCGTGCCGGCGCGGTTGTAGTCGACCCCGCTGCTGCCGGCGAGGTGGGTGTTTTTGCCGACGTCTTCCTCGAGGTGGATGCGGGTGAGATCCACGTGGCCGGCGACGCCTTCGATCTGGTAGTCGACCCGTCCGCCGATGCAAATCGGTTGGTCGTACTGGGTGATCTGGTAATTCTTCGGCATGTCCGGATAGAAATAGGACTTGCGGTCGTGCTTGTTGCGCAGGTTGATTTCGCAGTTGAGCAGCAGGCCGGCGATGATCGTTTTGCGGATGGCCTCGCCGTTGAGCACCGGCAAGGAACCGGGATAGCCGAGGCAGACCGGGCAGACGGCCGTGTTCGGTTCCTGGCCGAACGTGGTCGAGCAGCCACACCAAATTTTGGTGTGGGTGTTAAGCTGGACGTGGGTTTCGAGACCGATGGTGGCGACAAGTTCTTCAGGCATGTTCAGGGAAGGTGGAAGGTGGAAGATCGGAGGTGGCGGTGAAGGGGAATCCTGCCGGGCTTCTGTTCCCCAACGGGGGACGACAGAGTAGCCAGGGGTGAAGTGAGGAACGAACGAAACCCCTGGATTCGCGCCAGCGCAATCAGCACCCCAAAGCGGGTGCGACAATCGCGAGCACAACCGCAGGATTGCTCTGCAAGGCAGCGCCAGTATTTCAACACCGACATCATCATTAGACTTGGCTTTGGGCGGACTCGACGGCGGAACCGACGCGGAGAATGGTGGACTCGCCGAGCGCGGGTCCGATGATTTGCAAGCCGATCGGCAGGCCCGCTTCGGACTCGCCGCAGGGAACCGACAAGCCGCAGATGCCGGCGAGGTTGACCGGAACGGTATAAATGTCGCCGAGGTACATTTGCAGCGGATCGTCGACGTTCTCGCCGATTTTGTACGCGGGCGTGGGCGCGACCGGTCCGAGGATGGCGTCGCAATCGGCGAACACGGTATCGAAATCTTGACGGATCAGCGCGCGGACTTTTTGCGCGCGCAGGTAGTACGCGTCGTAGTAGCCGCTGCTCAACACGTAGGTGCCGAGAATGATGCGCCGTTTCACCTCCGCGCCGAACCCGGCCGCACGCGTGTTGCAGACCATGCTGATCGGATCCGCGCCCTCCTTGCGGGCACCGTAGCGAACGCCGTCGAAGCGCGCGAGATTGGCCGAGGCCTCGGCGGTGGCGATGATGTAATAGGTGGCGATGGCGTACTTGGTGTTCGGCAGCGACACTTCTTTGATGGTCGCGCCGGCAGCCTCGCAGGCGGCGATGGCGGCACGCACGGCGCGTTCGACCTCGGGGTCGAGGCCCTCGGCGAAGTACTCGGCGGGGACCCCGAGGGTCAGGCCTTCAATTTTTCCGTCGAGCGCTTTGCTGTAGTCCGGCACCTCGCCCGGCAGCGAGGTAGAGTCGCGCGGATCGTGTCCGGCGATGGCCTGCAGCACGGTGGCGGCGTCGGCGACGGTTTTGGTCAGCGGGCCGACTTGGTCGAGCGAACTGGCGTAGGCGGTGAGGCCGTAGCGGGAGACCAGGCCGTAGGTCGGTTTGAGTCCGACGCAGCCGCAGAAACTGGCCGGCTGGCGGATGCTGCCGCCGGTGTCCGAACCGAGCGTGGCGACGGCCATGCCGCCGCTGACCGCGGCCGCCGAACCGCCGCTCGAGCCACCCGGAACGTGGTCCGGGTTCGCCGGGTTGCGGGTCACTTGCGCGGCCGAGTTCTCGGTGGTCGAACCCATCGCAAACTCGTCCATGTTCACCCGTCCGAGAATGATCGCGCCGGCTTCGCGCAGTTTGCTGACGGTCGTCGCATCGTACGGCGAGACGAACCCTTCGAGCAACTTGCTGCCACAGCGGGTTTCCTGTCCGGTGACCGCGAGCAAATCTTTCACGCCGATCGGAATCCCGAGCAGCGGCCCGGTTTCGCCGTCGGCACGACGTTGGTCGGCGGCGGCGGCGGCGGCGAGCGCCTCCTCGGCGTTGACGTGCACGTAGGCTTTGATGTCGCCATCCTTGGACGCGATCGCGTCGAGCACGTCCTGGCAAAGTTGGACGGAGCTCAATTCGCCGGCGGCGAGTTTGGCGGCGAGTGCGGAAATAGTTTGTTCGGCGGGGCGCATGGGGGAGAGCGGAGAGTGCGTAGAAAAAAAGTAGGAGTCGGGTCGGGCGAAGCCCGCCTAGCCGTCGATAATCTTCGGGACTTTAACGAGGTTCTGAGCGGTCTCGGGGAAATTGGCGATCACGTCGGCGCGGTCGAGCGAGGGGCGGGGTTCGTCGGCGCGGAACACGTTGGTGATGTCGATCGCGTGCGCCATCGGTTCGATGCCGTCGATGTCCGCTTCGCCGAGTTGCTTCACGTAGCCCATGATTTGTTCGAGCTGGGTTTGAAACTCCGCCGCTTCCGCGTCGGTCAGGGTAAGTCGTGCCAGGCGGGCGACGTAGCGCACATTGATGCCTTCGGTTGAGTCAGAAAATTCGGCCATGGCTCCTCTATTAGTTCGGCGTGGGCGGGCTGGCAAGTCTTGCGTTCGATGGTGCCAAGCGGCTTTGCTGCGAAACAAGACGGCGGACGGCCTTGCCGCGCCCACAAATCTATCGCTAACTCGAACCATGAACAAGGCCGACACAAAGACCCGAAGCCGGCGGAACCGGTTCCTCCTTTGGCTTACACTGCTCACCCTGCTGGTCCTCGGCTTGGTCCTCTCGTTCCTAGCGGTCCGCCAATACCGGAGCGTGGCTTGGGTCCACGCACAGGGCGGGAGTGTTTTGTTCGAGGAAAGTTGGCCGTGTTCCCAACTTTCTGCCTCGGCACGGGACTGGCTTGAAAGCAAAGGCGGGTTGCCAGTCATTCAAACCATTCACACCGTCCATCTGGACGGAACGCAGGTGAGCGACGCCGACTTGGTCCACCTGAGGGGCATGACCTCGTTGAAAGACCTTTACCTACAAGAAACTCAGGTGAGCGACAGCGGCTTGGTCCACCTCAAAGGCATGACCTCGCTGGAGTTTCTTTTCCTGTCCGAATCCCGTGTGAGCGACGCCGGACTTGTCCATCTCAAGGGTCTGTCCTCGCTGGAGTTTCTTTACATCGGCGGAAACCAGGTGAGCGACGCGGGCTTGGTCCACCTTGAGGGCATGACCTCATTGAAGAGGCTCAGTCTCGGTGGAACCTCGGTGGGCGACGCCGGCCTGGCTCACCTCAAGGGGATGACCTGGTTAGAGTTTCTTTACCTCAACGGAACCCAGGTAGGCGACGCCGGCTTGGTCCACGTCAAAGGCCTGACCCCGTTGAAGGTGCTCGATCTAAACGAAACCCAAGTGAGCGACGCCGGCTTGGTCCATCTCAAGGGGATGACCGGCTTAGAGGATCTTTTCCTCAACGGAACCCGAGTGAGCGAGTCCGGCTTATCAACTCTTCGGAAAGCCCTGCCGCGCACAGCAATTTTCCCCCATCTCGAACCATGAATCAGCAGGCCGACACCCAGACCCGAACCTGGCCGGACCGGCTGCCGTTTTGGCTGGCTCTGTTCACCCTGCTGGTCGTTGTGCTGGTCCTCGCGTTCCCGGTCGTCCGCCAAACCCGCAGCGTGGCATGGGTGGAAGCCCAAGGCGGGAATGTTGAGTTCGAGGAAAGCTGGCTGAGTTCCCGCCTGCCCGCCACGGCGCACGACTGGCTTGCAGACAAAGGCGTCTTGCCCCTCATTCAAAAAATTCATCGCGTCAATCTAGGCGGAACCAATGTAAGCGACGCCGGCTTGGTCCACCTCAAGCCCATGACCTCGTTGAAGGAGCTTTCCCTCAGCCAAACCCAGGTGGGCGATGCCGGCTTGGTCCACCTCAAGGGCATGACCTCGTTGGCGAGGCTGTTACTCGACGAAACCCAGGTGGGCGACGCCGGGTTAGTCCACCTCAAGGGCATGACCTCGTTGGAATGGCTCGACCTCTCCGATACCCAGGTGAGCGACGCCGGCTTGGTCCACCTCAAGGGCATGGCCTCCCTGCGGTTGCTTTCCCTCGCCGGAACCCAAGTGAGCGACGCCGGCTTGGTCCACCTCAAGGGCATGACCTCGTTAAAGGAACTTTACCTCAGCGGAACCCAGGTGAGCGACGCCGGTTTGGTCCACCTCAAGGGCCTGACTTCGTTGAAGTGGCTTCAACTCAGCGGAACCCAGGTGGGCGACGCCAGCTTGGTCCACCTCAAGGGCATGACCTCGTTGGAGGGCCTTTACCTCGAGGAAACCCAAGTGGGCGACGCCGGCTTGGTCCACCCTAAGGGCATGACTTCGTTGAAGTTCCTTAACCTCGACGAAACCCAGGTGGGCGACGCCGGCTTGGCCCACCTCAAGGGCATGACCTCGTTGGAGGGCCTTTACCTCGAGGAAACCCAAGTGGGCGACGCCGGCTTGATCCACCTCAAGGGCATGACCTCGTTGGAGTGGCTTTCCCTCGGTCGAACCCAGGTGGGCGACGCCGGCTTGGTCCACCTCATAGGCATGGCCTCGTTGGAGAGGCTTTTCCTCGACGGAACCCAGGTGAGCGACGCCGGCGAAGCAGCACTCCGGACGGCCTTGCCGGACACACAAATTTATCGCTAGCTTGAACCCATGAAAAAGCAGGCCGACCCACAGACCCGAACCGGGCCGAACCGGCTGCCGCTTTGGCTGGCTCTGTTCACCCTGCTGGTCGTTGTGCTGGTCCTCGCGTTCCCGGTCGTCCGCCAAACCCGCAGCGTGGCATGGGTGGAAGCCCAAGGCGGGAATGTTGAGTTCGAGGAAAGCTGGCTGAGTTCCCGCCTGCCCGCCACGGCGCACGACTGGCTTGCAGGCAAAGACCGCTTGCTGGTCATTCAAACCATTCCTTACGTCGGACTTAGCGGAACCAACGTGGACGACGCCGGCTTGGTCCATCTCAAGAGCATGACCTCGTTGAAGGGGCTTGCCCTAAGCGTTCGAACGGGGCCTGGTCGAATACCAAGAAGAGCACCTCTGGTGACCGTCCCTCCGGGACTCGCCTCATAGTCGGTTTCTACCCCCGGTTCCGCGCGTGCCTAGCTACACCGGGGGCTACTGTCTGCCGTCCCTCCGGGACTCTATGAAAAGAAAGTCCTGGAGGGACGGCAGATAGTAGCCCCGAGTGCAGCGAGGCACGAGCGGAACTCGGGATTGGGCAACCGGAAAAACAGGGAGTCCCGGAGGGACGGCAGACAGTAGCCCCGAGTGCAGCGAGGCACGAGCGGAACTCGGGGTTGGGCAACCGGAAAAACAGGGAGTCCCGGAGGGACGGTAAGACATGGTACAATCAGACATGTCATCAACTCATGCATCCCTCCACTACTATATCGTCTTCAGCGATACCCAAGTGCGCGACGCCGGCGAAGCAGCACTCCGGACGGCCTTGCCGGACACAAAAATTTATCGCTAACTCGAACCATGAATTGCTCGCCGCTTCTTTCCCCGACGGAACCCGGTCACCTTGGTGGCCTGGAGCGGCAACGCTGTGACACGCCATGAACACCACCGAGAACGAAGCCGCGAACGAAATCCGAACCACCACCGTGATCGCCAACGAACGCGTGTCGGCCGACGCCTGGGTGCTGCACCTCGAACGCCGCGGTTTGTCGTTCCGGGCCGGCGAGTTGATCAGCCTGCACGGCCACGGCGAACTCGACCACCGCGATTACACCATCGCCTCCGGCACCGGGGACGAGGCGATCGAGGTGCTCTACCGCCTGGTGCCGCACGGCGCGCTGACCCCGCAACTGGTGACCTGGCAGGCCGGTGACGAGGTGCGGTTCAAGGGACCCTACGGCACCTTCGTGTTGCGCGAGGCGAGTGGCAGCGTGCCGGTGGTGTTCGTCGCGACCGGCACCGGGATTGCGCCGGTGCGTTCGTTTTTGCGCAGTCATCCGGACGTGGAGATGACCGTGTTGCATGGCGTTCGCGAACGCGGCGATTTGTTTTACCGCGAGGAGTTCGAGGCGGCGCCGGCGGTGCGGACCTATGCCGCCTGTGTGAGTTCGGAGACGGGGCGGGTGACGGACTGGCTGAGTTCGAATCCGCTGCCGGACGGGGCCCATGTGTATTTGTGCGGCGCGAACGAAATGATTTACGAGGCGAGTGAGATTCTCGCGGGTCATGAATTGTTCACCGAGCCCTATTACTACCGTGAACTTGATTCGTAACGAGACGAATGACTGATTGCTACAGAGCCGAAGGCTCGACAAAACTGATTCCTGATCACTGATGACTGATCACTGGAGCCTTCGGCTGGTCGCGGGCACCTCGAAGAAGTCGGTGCCGCTAAGCAAAGCGCTCGCCGATTGGCAGCAAGGCTTTGTCGACACCAAGGCGGGCAAGATGAAAGCGAGTGTGGCGTTCCGGTTTAGTCAACGGATCGGTGATGTGACCACGGCGCATGAGATTGGGATGTTTTTGTATGCGTTCGAGAAAGTGGCTGCGGAGGAAGTGAAGGAGCACCTCCACTTTGAAGCCTTGCTGGTGAAGAAAGAGGGAACGTGGCTGGTGCTGATGGAATATCAAAAATCGCGCGGGACCAAAGCGGAATGGGGCGGGTTGGCGTCAATTCCAGCCACGAGTGAATGAGCCTCCGGCGCTCGTTCACTCAAGCTTGGTGCCGCGGAGTGGCTTGATCGAAAACATGCCGTTGGAGGCATCATTGGCTTTCGGGTGGACGCCAATGCACTGCCGGTTCGCTTCGATGTGTTCCTCGATGAAATCCTTGTCGCCGAACACCAGCGTCTCGGTAAGGTAACGGGCCTTACAGCGGAGAAAGGTCGTGAGCGGGATCTCGCCTTCGGACTCCCAATTTTTGACCGCCTGTTTCCTCGAGAACCCGCGCTTTTTCTGAGTACCGTCACGGTGCTGGGTGGCCCGACCGCGTTCGAAGAGCATGAACCGGTAGCGTTTGGCGAGTGCTTTCCAGGCGGGCTTTGGCGGGTTCGGACGCGGGTCGTTCGGGTTGGCTAAGATAGCTCGGAGGCCGCGGCGGCGGTTCTGGTTGCCGCCGACGGCCGCGGCGTAACCGCACCAGAAATAATCAGCAGGGTCTTTGACGATACCGGCCCGGACTGGGTTCAGATCGATGTAGGCCGCCATCATCCGAAGCGCCTTCCCATCCTGAACGAGGACGGATTTATAGCGTTCTTCGAACAAGGTCCCTTTGCGTTCATGGGCCTTGTTATAGTGGCGTGAAAACCGTTGTTTCAGGTCTTTCACGAACTCAGGAAGCGAGTACATCCGGCGGCGGTGCCGATCGAGTTCGGCCTCGATGAGTTCGTCAGCGATCGCTGATTGTTCGCGCAACCGGTCGAGGAGTTGTTGGTATTCCTTCATCCGTTTTTCGGACCAGATCAGTGCCAACCGGCGCAGCACCTCCTTTTCTGTAAGTTCAGGGGCGGGTGGCACCTTTACGAGTAGATGGAAATGGTTTCCCATCAGGCAATAGGTCAAAATTTCCACCCCGGCGAACTTGGACTGTGTGATCATGAGTTCGAAAAAGTGCCGCTTCCACTTCTCCTCCCCCATCGCGAACTGCCGATCAACAAACCGTGAGATGACATGATAACATGCACCAGGCCGACCAAGGATACGACGTCGTTTTCTCTTCATTGAAGATGCATCTCAAAATTTCAGATCATTCGTCAACCTCTTTTTTGAATCCTGGCTTTTATTTTTGATTTTGCGAATTAACCCGCTACCAAACCCAGATCTTCGTAAAGCGCAGTCAAACACGAACGCATCCGCTGCTGGTGCGCCAGTTCGCCGGGCATGCCGTTGAACACCAAAGCGACGGCGATCCCGTGGTCCGGATCCGCGAACGCCATCGTGCTCTGCGATCCGCCATGGCCGAACGCGTTCTCGCCAGCGTGCCGCCCAAAGCCGTACGGAACCGTGTCCGCGCCGTAGCGGTTGCCGTTGAGCATAAAGCCCAATCCAAAATCGATGATATGTTGGAAGGTCTGATCGAACATCCCTTCGCGATGCCGAACCTTCGTCATCTCCGCCAGAATTGCCTCGCCCACCACGCCTCCCCCACCCTCAAGCAGGCTGCGATAAAAATGGCCCAGCTCGCGCGCCGGCCCGCGGCCATTGCCACCAGGCCGAACCAGCGCCACCACCTCGGGATGATTGAGCGGCGCCTTCTTTCGCAACGCACCCTTGTGACTCGACCAGACCACGCCCACCCGTTCGTCCTGCTCGTGCTCGGGAATCCCCAAAAACGAATTGGTCATCCCGAACCCGGCAAAAATGTCCTCGCGCAACACCACGTCAATTGGCCGCCCGTCCACCTGCAGAACCAATTCCGCCAACACATACCAAGACGTATCCGGATGGTACCCCGCCTTCTCGCCCGGAACCCAGCCGGGCTCCAGACCCGCCGCGCAAATGCGTTCGACAATGTCGCCCAGTTCCGCCGGTTTCCAACTCGCGTGCGGTGCCCGGAATCCACCAGTATGAGTCATCACATGCCACAGCGTCACCGCCTCCTTCCCGTTCGCGCCGAACGCAGGCACATGTTTCGCCAGCGGATCCTGCCACGCGACCTTGCCCGCCTCCACCAAACGTGCCACCGCCAGCGCCGTGAACGGCTTCACCGAACTCATCCACAATGCCCGCGTTTCCGGAGCCATATCCCCAAATGCCCAGTCATGCGCTTGGCCATCCGCCCATACATACAGTTGCGCGCCGCCGTGCAGGTGCCCAATCCCCGCCTCGATTAGGGCGCTTGTCTTCAGTAGTTCCATCCCGCACAGGTACCGTCATGGACGAAAAACACAAGACGACGGAAATCGAACGCAAGTTCCTCGTGCAACCCGGATACCTGCCGCCTGACTTTCCCCAGTCCGGCATCCGCATGGTCCAAGGCTACGTCCCGACCAGCAATCAAACGGCGGTCCGCGTTCGCATCGCTGGCGGCGCCGCTTGGCTGACTCTGAAAACCCCGCGCGTGAGTCTAAGCCGACGCGAGTTCGAGTACGAAATCCCAGTTGATGAAGCCACCGACATCTTGGAACTTCTCTGCACGCACTCCGTCGAAAAAATCCGCACCCTCGTAGAGCACCAAGGCCACATCTGGGAAGTGGATGTGTTCAGCGGACTGAACGTGGGGCTCATATTGGCGGAGATCGAACTACCCTCTGAAGAGACCGCCTTTGAACCACCTAGCTGGCTCGGCGCGGAGGTCAGCTTCGATCCGAAATACACCAACTCCGCCCTCAGCCGTGATCCGTTCTCTAGCTGGGATCGTTGAACGAAAAACGCCCCGAACCAAGTCGGGGCGTGAAAGCAATGGGAGCGTTGACCCGGTCAGGTCAGGGAGAAACCGGCGGAGCAACGGTGCGGGTGATCACGCGGGTCACCGTCCGGTACACCGAACGGGTCACCACTTCGGGCGCCACCGGTGCAATTGCAGCGGGCAGGGCCACTGAACCGCCGCCGGCACTCGAAGGGGTGATAACCGGAACGGCCGCAGGTTCTGGAGCGCTCACAGCAGCGTCGCCGTCGTCATCATCGTCCAACTCGTCAACTATCAGAATCGCGCCGACAATACCGGCCGCCAAGAGCAGTAGGCTAGAGAATTTCTTTTTCTTGCCGGAACCATCGTTGAGTTCGACGACTTCATCTACGTATTCAACCGGGGGAGGCGAAGTCACCATCGGCACTTCAACGATCGGCACTTCAACCAACGGGACCTCCACGATCGGCGCCTCGTAAACGACCGGGGGCGCGTAGGTCTGCGTGTAGGTTTGAACCGCTTCATGGGTGTGCTCGTTCACGTGGGTGTGAGTCATCTCATGGCTATGGGTGGTCGAATGACTGTGGGTCGTTCCATCTTGATTGCCATAGCTCTGAGTCCCAAGGGTCTGAACGGAACGAGGGGATGAGTAAACGTGGGTCGTTAATGGGTGGAACGGTGTACCACTGAGTTGATCTCCGGAAGTATAGGGAGTGCCACTCGTTGTTCCAGAACTGTAGGTGGTTCCAGAACTATAACTCGTTCCGCCTGTCGTGTGGGTTCCAAGGGTTCCAAGGGTTCCAAGGGTTCCAAGAGTATGGGTTCCGCTTTCGGAGGAATGGGAGGTACCGCCTGAACGGGTGATTCCAGTTCCGACAGAATGGGAATGGGTGGTTCCGTCAGGATGAGTATGAGTGGATCCGCTTCCGAGATTCTGGGTATATCCAATGGTACTTGTTCCACCACTGAGCGTGGAGCCGCTGCTGTCGGTGGAGCCGCTGCTGTGATGGGTGCCGCTGCTAAAATGGGTGCCGCCGCTGCCGCCACTGCCGCCACTGTGGATGGAGTCTTTCTGCTCGACGCCATAATGCGAACCATGGCGCGTGATGTAAGGCATCGCGTCGGCATGGCGCTCACGATAGAGTTCGTGACCACCGACCATCAGCGAACGATCGTTCGGCAAAATCACTTTGATCAATTCAAGTTTCGCGCTGTCGGAGACATCAAGCACGGACAGCTTTTGGCCGTTGACCGCCATGATGTAGCGGCCGGCTTTGAGGTCGACCGGATACAAGCCGTCGTCGCACTCAAAATTGGACACAAGCGTTGCATCCAGCGCGGAGATAAAACTGAGTCGAGGCTTGGTCACCCGAGTCTTCGCATCCGCTTGTAGTAATTCGAATGAGGTATGACCGGTCTTTACTTGGATGACCTCGTCGTTTGCAAACAAGGGTAGGCAGAGAACAATAGTGAAAATGAGTGCGCTAAATCGTTTCATGAGCTTCCTTTAATCGTGAATTCGATGACCTTAGACAAACCCCTCGGATTGAATGGAGTAAAGCCAAAACCTCATCTCTAGCGGGAAATGCCACGTTTTCCATGGAATTTGAAGCCTTCAGAAAGCCTCGACAGCGTTCCTTCAAGCTTGTTTCTCGCCTCGCCGGAGCTTCCTTGTTACAGCGTTCACAATGGCTTCTGAACTCTACCTTCTGGACGGCATGGCGCTCATTTACCGCGCGCATTTCGGACTGATCCGCTCCCCAATCATCGACAGCAAAGGGCGCAACAATTCCGCCCTCTACGGGTTTTGCAACACGCTGCTCGACATCTTAAAAAAGAAGCCGAGCCACATCGCCCTGGCGATGGACACCAGCGAACCAACTTTCCGCCACGAAACCTACCCCGAGTACAAAGCCGGACGCGACGCCGCCCCGGAAGACATCCTCGCCGCCATCCCGAACGTGGTCCGACTCGCCCAAGCCTTCAATGTCCCGGTCGTCACCGAGTCTGGATTTGAAGCCGACGACATCATCGGCACCTACGCCCGCCTCGCCACCGAAGCCGGCGGCTTCCACACCTTCATGATCACCCCCGACAAAGACTTCGCCCAACTCGTCTCGCCCTCGGTCACCATGCTCAAACCCGGTCGCCAAGGACTCGGTGGCGAAGCCCTCGACCCCGCCGCCGTGCGCGAACAATGGAGTGTGAAAGACCCCATCCACGTCGCCGACATCCTCGCCCTCTGGGGCGATACCTCCGACAACATTCCCGGCGTGCCCGGCATCGGCGAAAAGACCTCCAAAAAATTGCTACTCGAATACGGCGATCTGGAAACCCTACTCGCCAGCACCGGCGACCTCAAAGGCAAACTCAAAGAACGCCTCGAGGAACACGCCGACAACGCGCGCCGCTGGCTCGAACTCGTGACCATCAACCAATACGTGCCGGTGCGCACGCCTCTCGCCGAACTCAAACTCAAACCGCGCGACGACGTCCAACTGGAAGCCTTCTTCAACGAGTTTGAATTCAACTCCATCGGCAAACGCTTGTTCGGTACGACCTACAAAGCGCCGAAGGTTCGTAAGAAAAAAAGCAACGTCCAAGCCGGGAACGCCACCCAAGGCGATCTGTTCTCCGGATTCGCCGACGCCGAACAACCGGCCGAAACCGCGACGGATGAAAACGCCGCACCCGACGTGCCGCTAAAAACCCTCGCCGACTTCGAACACACCTACACGGTCGCCGCCGACGCCAACAGCCGCGCCGCACTCATCGCCGAACTGGTGGACGCGCCTAAATTCTGTTTCGACCTCGAGACCGACCGCCTAGAGAAACACGGTTCCACCATCGTCGGGATCGCCTTTTCTACCGGCCCCTGGACCGGCACCTACGTGCCGATCGGCTCACCGGAACATTCGGTCACGCCGGAAACGGAAGCCGCAATTCTAGCCGAGTTCGAACCGGTCTGGAACGCCGCAGCGCTGAAGATCGGCCACAACCTAAAATACGATCTCGGCGTGCTGCGCTGGAAGGGCATCGAAGTTGCTGGCCCGTTCTTCGACACGATGGTCGCCCACTTCATCGTCGAACCCGAACTGCGCCACAACATGAACGCCCTGGCCGAGTCCGAACTCGGCTACACTCCAATCCCGATCACCAAACTGATCGGCTCCGGCAACACCAAAAAGGAACGCGATCAACAAATTTCTATGGCCGAAGTGCCGCTCAAAGACGCCGCCGAGTACGCCACCGAAGACGCCGACATCACCTTCCAACTCCACCTCGCGCTCGCCCCGCAACTCGAACAAGTCGGCCAAGAAAATGTCTTCACCGAAATCGAAATGCCACTGCTGCCCGTCCTCACCGCGATGGAATACGAAGGCATCACGCTCAACCCCGACATGCTTGCCGCGTTCTCCGAAACGCTAGCGGAGCAAATCGTCGAAGAGGAAGAGAAAGTCTACGAACTCGCCGGCGAACGCTTCAACATCGCCTCCCCCAAGCAACTCGGCGAGGTCCTCTACCTCAAACTCCAACTGGTCGACCGCCCGAAGAAAACCCGCACCGGCCAGTTCGCCACCAACGAGCAAACCCTGAAAGGCCTGGCGCAGTTCCCCATCGTCGACCACATCCTGCGGTACCGCCAGGCGAGCAAACTCAAATCAACCTACGTCGACGCGCTGCCGCTGCAGATCAACCCGGAGTCCAAACGCGTCCACACCACCTTCTCCCAGTTCGGCGCCGCCACCGGACGGCTCGCCTCCTCCGACCCCAACATCCAAAACATCCCGGTGCGCACCGAGCAGGGTCAGGAGATCCGCAAAGCCTTCACCGCGCGCGGCCCCGGCTGGAAAATTCTCGCCGCCGACTACTCACAAATCGAACTGCGCGTGATGGCCGAAGTCAGCAAAGACCCCGGCCTGCGCGAAGCCTTCGAACAAGGCCACGACATCCACGCCGCCACCGCCGCGCGGGTGTTCGACACGCCGCTGAAAGAGGTCACCGCCGAACAACGCCGCCGCGCCAAGATGGTAAACTTCGGCATCATGTACGGCATCTCCGCGTTCGGACTCGGTCAACGGCTGAGCATCCCGCGCAAGGAAGCCGCCGACATCATCACCGCCTATTTCGAAAAGTTCTCACGCGTAAAACAGTTCATGGACCGCACCATCCAACGCTGCGAAACCGACGGCTACGTCGAAACCCTGTCCGGTCGTCGGCGCCGCATCCGCGACATCAATTCACGCAGCACCACCGTTAAAAAAGCCGCCCAACGAATCGCCATCAACTCGCCGATCCAAGGCACCGCCGCCGACATGATCAAAATCGCGATGAACCAAGTTCACCGCGCGCTCGAAGACGGCGGCTACGAAACGCGCATGCTGCTGCAAGTGCACGACGAACTGGTGTTCGATCTGAAAGTCGAGGAGGAGAAAGCCATCCGCAAACTTTTGATCAAAGAAATGGAAACCACCCTGCCCTTCGAAGTACCGATCCGCATCGATATCGGCACCGGCGAAAACTGGCTGGAAGCGCACTAGGAGCGAGAGGCACGATGGAACGTCAACGCAGTGCTGGAAGCGAACGTCCATGGCCGTGCCGAGCCGCGGTCATGCTGCTCGGTTTGCTCTCAGGCTGCGGCGGCCCGTCACCCGTTCCACCGACCGTTCCAACCACGAACACGGCAACAACAACTCCGAACACCGCCATCGTGACCACCGACTGGGCGCAGTTCGAAGGCACGCTGGTACAGCGTTCGACCCTGCCCGATCCGACCTCCAATCCGTATCCCGACTGCAACTACACCGCGATCGTCGAACTAGGTCCCTTGAACATCGAAACGCTCCTGCCCAAACGCGTGCTCGCCGTCGTTCCCGGGTTCCGCAAGCGAAGTTTGGTGCCGGAAGCCGCGCTGCAAAACGGGGACCGGATCCGAGCGTCGTTCCTTCCCTTGGAGGAGGCCCCGATCGAAGCGCAACGGATCCAGCAAGCAGATCAGATCGACGAACTCGGTCTGCCGGTCCTGCTGCTAAAAACCGCCGAGCGCATTGAAATAGCGGACGCGCCCAAAGCCTTCCCCTACCGCCCAGTCTCGAAAACTCCTCCGGTCGAAGCACTCGTTGCGCTTCCCCGAACGAGCGCGATCCAAGCCGAACGCATCGCAACAAAAATCGAACGTATCGAAACCCTGCTTGCCGCCCAAGGTGGTGACTGGGACGCCTGGGCCGCGAAACTGCAACCGCTCCACGCGCAAATCCAACGGCGCGCCGGACCGACGCTGCCATCCTTTCACCAGCGGCACAGCATCAGTTCGTGGCACAGCCTGACCAATCGCTTCGACCCGGCCAAACCGGCGGACGCCAACCTAGTCGCCTCGTTCAAGGAGTTCGAAAACGGCGTGCGCCGCCACGGCAGCGACTTCATCTTCTGTCCGTTCCCAGATCGGGATTTACTGGCCATCGACGCGGTCTTTGCGGAACTGCGCCCCGCCGACGGCACCTGGAATCCGTATCGCCTACGCCGCAACCTCGCGCTGCTGAAAGCCGGCGTCGAGGTGCTCGACGCGACGACGGCGTTCCGTCAGCAGCCGCCGGATGCAGCGCCCCTCTATTACTACGAATCCACCGATCTCCATCCCTCGGGCGGTGGCGCCGATCTGCTTGCCGCCTTGGTGCAGGACCGCCTCGCGGCCTATGATTGGCCGGCGTCCCAAGCGCGTTCGTTTTCCACCACTTGGAACCCGATCACAGCACCCGCAGAACCCCTACCTGACTGCCCGTTCCAGCTTCCGCACCGCAAGCCGGTCGTGCTCGACGAACACGGTCCGCCCGTGGACGGTGCCACCTCTCCGGTGCTATTGATCGGCGACAGCTTTCTGCGCAATCCCGCCGGCGGATTCTGGTACCTGCTCTCTGGCCGCCTCGGTCACGACTGCAAAACCTTCGTTCGTACCTCAGGTGCGGTCGACATGCCACGCCACGTCGCGCGCGCGCATCCGCGCCTCTGGCAGGGACGCGAGGTCGCCGTATTCGTCTGCAACGAAAACTTGGTCGATCTGTTTCCGGGGCAATGGGCGCGCACAGAAAGCAGTCAAGCCGAACGCCTCCGCTACCAGAAACTCCGCCCCACCGCGACGCTGCTGTTTCGCTTCAACGAACCTGCAGATTACCAATTGATGCCGATCCGCGAGGGCTACCCAGGCGTTGAAATCAGCGCGAAGAGAGTGTTCTTCCCCTACGCGGCCGTGCCCTACCACATCGACTTGCCGGCAAAAGACTATCCGGGCACGCCCGTGCTGATCCACCTTGAAGCCCTCGGCCGTATCCCGCAAACGCTCGAGTTGCTGCGCGACGGCAAGCCGGCCGGGGTGCTCAAGCTCACCAAACACGACAACCGCATCGACGCGGTGCTGCCCGCTGCCGCGAACGCGACCCGTTTGTCGATCAAGGTTGCCAAAGGCGGCGGCAATTTCTTCATCAGCAATCTCGAAGTCTTGAGCGCGGAGAAGCAGCCGTGAACGCCGGGAAATGGTCAGGGCCAATTGAACTCTCGGCGGCACCACGAACAAGGATGGTCCGCTCGGGCGAGGTCGGATCGGTCCAGCGTTCGGGTTCAGCGCCGTGGCACGAAACAAGGCTCAGAACAAACTCCGCAGTTAGTAGTAGACCGCTTCGCGGAGGCAAAAGAATGTGGGCAGAGGAATGGCAGGTTGCGTTGGAATTTCGGACGAGAGATTCCGTGTTTTTCCGCGTTTTTCTGCGGTCTAAAAGCCGGCGAAAAATCCGCCCAAGCTAGGGAGGCGACGTTTCAACGAGGCGTGGCAAAGCAACCCAAAACGCGCTCAGTAATACCGAACCAAACCCGACTTCCAAGCGTCCTTGAGTTCGCCCAAGGGCGTGTCGATCAGGGTCTGGCCATTGTTGCGCAAGGTCAGATTGAACCCGTCCGTGCTCGTGCCGATTTTAGTGATCGGGCAGCCCGCAAAGACGGCCTCCAACTCGGACGCGTGTTCGGGCGAGACTTCTAAAACCAAACGCGCGTTCGACTCGCTGAACAAAGCCGTCGCGCCCGGCAACCCGAGCGCGCCAACATCGGCCACGATCCCACCCTTGCCGGAAAAGGCCATCTCGGCGAGCGCGACCGCCAAGCCGCCTTCGGAGCAGTCGTGCGCCGCGAGCACCAAGCCCGAACGAATCGCTTTGGCCAGCGCTCGGTAACTCGTCATCGCTTTCGCTGGATCGAGTCCGGGCACGTGAATCGCGTCGAGCCCACGCTGACGCGCCAGCGCGCTCGCGCCGAGTTCGGCTTTGGTTTCGCCCAGCAGCCAGATGTCGCTGCCGGCGCGGCGCAAGGACGCGCCGGTGGCGAGTTTGCGCTGTTCGAGAATGCCCATGCCGCTGCTGACAAAGGTCGCGGGGATGTGCGTCTCGTCGCCGTTTTCATCGGCGTAACAATTATAGAAGCTGTCTTTGCCGGACACAAAAGGCGCGCCGAACGCCAGCGCCGCCTCGGCCATGCCGCGGGCGCAGTCGACCAGTTTGCCGAGCTGTTCCGGCACCTCGGGATTGCCCAGGCAGTAGTTGTCGAGCAAGCCGATGCGTTCGGGATCGGCACCGGCGGCGACCAACTGACGCATGGTCTCGTCGACGCAACTCAGACCCATGTGATACGGATTCTTGTCGCCGTAGTGCGGCAGGATCGAGACGCCGAGCGCGAAGCAGGCCTCGGACCCGTCCACGCCGATCACGCAGGCATCCTGCGGCGCGTCACCGAACGCGCCCGCCAGCGGTTTGATCAAGGTATTGCCCTGCACTTCGTGATCATATTCGCGGATGATCGGCTCGCGCGAGCAGTTGTTCACGTCGGCCAAAATCGCGAGCAGATCGTCGGACAAGTTGTCGTCGCTCGGCACAATTTCATCACCGGTCGGCAGCGCCGGCGAGGTCGCCTGCAGCACTTTGCGCGGCGCGTCGTGGAGAAAATCTTTGTGCAGTTCGCAGACCACGCGGCCGTGGTGATGCACGCGCAGGAAACCGTCGCCGGTGGACTCGCCGAGTTCGGTGAGTTCGGAGTCGTACATCGCCGCAATTTCGCGGATACGCGGCATATTCGCTTCGGACACCGAGAACACCATGCGTTCCTGCGCCTCACTCAGAAAAATTTCCCAAGCAACCAAGCCCGGCTGTTTGAGCTGAACGTTGTCGAGGTAGACGTTGCCGCCGGTGTCTTCGAGCATCTCGCCGCAGGCGCTAGAATAGCCGCCGGCACCGCAGTCGGTAATGTCGTCGAGCAGGCCTTCGGCGCGCGCGTGCAGCACAAAGTCGCTGGCTTTCTTTTCTTCGATCGGGTTGCCGATCTGCACCGCCTGTTGATCGTCGGCGTGCGAGTCGGTGTGCAACGAGGCACTAGAAAACGTCGCGCCGCGCAGCCCGTCGCGTCCGGTGCGTCCGCCGGCGGAAATGATGCGGTGGCCGGGTTCGGTTTTTTTGTCGATGTCGCCAATCGGGATAATGCCGGCGGTGCCGCAGAACACCAGCGGGTTGTAGGTATAGCCGTCGTCGAAATGGATCGCGCCGCCGACCGTCGGGATGCCCATGCGATTGCCGTAATCGCGAACGCCGCGCACGACACCGCGCATAATGCCGAGCGGATGCAGTGTGTCGCCGCGCAGAGTCGCCGGATCGGTTTCGGGGCGGCCGAAGCAAAAGATGTCGAGCGAGGCGACCGGCTTGGAACCTTTGCCGGCGCCGAGAATGTCGCGGATGACGCCGCCGAGTCCGGTGTTGGCGCCGGCGTAGGGTTCGATGGCGGAGGGGTGATTGTGGGTTTCGAGTTTGAGGCAGACGGCGAAGTTGTCGTCGAGTTTGAGGAAGCCGGCATTGTCGACGAACGCGCTCAGCACGAGTCCGGGTTTCTCGGCCATGATCTTGCGGGTGACGTCGCGCACGTAGGTGTTGAAAATGCTGTCGACCACGGAGGACGAGCCACTGTGACCGTCTTCCTTGCGATGGTGGATTTCGGCGGCGAAGATGCGGTGCTTGCAATGTTCGGACCAGGTCTGGGCGATCACTTCGAGTTCGACGTCGGTCGGGTGGCGGCCGGTGCCGTCGAGTTCGGCGTAGCGCTTTTGAATCTCGACCATGTCCTCGCGCGACAGCGACAGTTTCATGTCCGAACTGAGTTGCGCCAGCATGTCCGGATCGAGTCCGAGCAGCGGAATGGTGACGTGGGTTGCCGGTTTGGAAGAAGTCGAATCGCTCGTTTCAGTTGCCATAGCGCGTTCAAAGAGGAACGCGGGCGGAAAGAAAAGCGTTATCATCCATCAGTTGACGAACTGCGCTCCTAGCTGGGACTTTTTCTGATATTCACGAGGGTGCAGAGCCCGTCACCGCTGCTGTTCGGTTTGGGTCGTTTTGCGGAAATCTTCGAGCCGAGTTCGTCGATGGTCTCGAGCAGGAATGTGTGGTCACCGTAGATCAGCGCTTCGCTCATGCATCGGGCTTTACAGCGGAGAAGGGTCGCGGGCGGGATCGCGCCTTCGGCTTGCCAATTGGCAATGAGTTCGTCGCGGTTAAAGCCACGTTTCTTCTGCCGGCCATCGCGGTGGTGGGTTTCCATCCCTCGTTCGTGGAGCCAGAGGCGGTAGCGTTTGGCGACGTTCTTCCATGGATGAGCGCTGCTGGGCCGGGTATCACGCGGATCCGTCATAATGGTTCGGAGTCCTCGGCGACGATCTTGGTTGCCGCCGACCGCTTGGGCATAGCCACACCAGAGGTAATCGGCGGGATCGTTTACGATCCCGGCTCGCACCGGATTTAAGTCGATATAAGCGGCCATCATTCGAAGCGCCTGGCCATCTTGCACGATCACACTTTTAAAGCGTTCTTCGAACAGTGTCCCCTTGCGGTCGTTGGTCTGATTGAACCACGTTGAAAAGCGCTGCTTCACGTCCTTCATGAACTCGGAAAGGTCGAACATACGGCACCGGAATCGGTCGAGTTCGCGTTCGACGAGGACGTCGCCTTCCACCGAGATTTCGCGCATATTGGCAAACGTCGCCTTGAGTTTCTCCACGTTGTTTTTGTTCCAAATTTTACCGAGCCGACGGAGTACCTCCTCTTCTGGGAGAGTCTCAGATTCGGGGCGTTCGGGAACGCGAAGCAATATGTGGAAGTGGTTGCTCATGATGCAATAGGTCAGGATTTCCACGCCAGTAAATGCCGCCTGTGACATCATAATCTGAAAGAACATTCGCTTCGCCGCGTCATCCCCCATCGCGAACTGCCTCTCTACGAAACGAGAGATTACGTGATATTTAGAACCAGGTTTTCCAATGAGTCGGGGCTTCATGGGCACACTTTCTCGGCTGGATAAGCCCTCGTCAAGAACAAATTAAAGGACAGTCCTATTAAATTTAAATTTAATTCGTCCTGAGCAAAGCCACCTGCCAGCCCAGCGCATTCGTATCGAGATCTGCGCGACCCCCAGTCTCGACCGGCAGCCGATGATGCTGCGCAATATCTACCAAGTGGACCTCGGCACCTCCGGCTTGATTTTGCAGGCGCAAAGTCGGGAGGAAATTCTGGCCGACAAACTCGTCGCCTTTGCGCTGCGCGAACGGATCAAAAACCGCGACCTCTGGGACATCGTCTGGCTGGTGCAGCAGGGCATCGTTTTGCGTAGCGAGTGGATCGGCGCAAAGTTCAGCGTTCGCCACAAGGATCCAAGCACCTTTGCCGAACGAACCGAATCTCGACTGGACGAAATGCAGAGCGATCCGAAACTGCGCGAGGCATTTATCCGCGAGATGCAGCGTTTTCTTCCCGTAAACACGGTTCGTGAAACGGTGGAAAATCCGGACTATTGGACCGTGTTAATTCAGACCGTCCGCGAGCAATGCCGGCTAGCGCTGCGCCATCTTTGAACCCAGCCGTAGACCTTGAAGATGCCGCGATCTTCCATCTTCCGACCGCAGCTCGGAGCACCTGGAGGGCGAGGGCCTCCCGAGCCGATTGCCATGGGTTCGAAGATGCACGTCGTGGTCAACTTACTACGTGGAAGAGCGCCGAGATAAGTCCTGTTTTCTGGTCGTTTTTGGCAGGTACCCACGTACTTAGTGCATTCATATGCGCGAATTTTTCCGCCGCAACGGGCACCTACTCTCACTTCATCTCATCGCGCTTCTCGCGTTGGCCACCGCTGGTTGCACCAGTCTGAACCGGCCCAATGTCGCGGCCGCCAAAGCTGCCGCCGCCGCAGAGGGCTACGAAACGCCGGCCGACCGCAACGGGGCCGTCACCATGCTGCAGCAGGCCGAGACCCTGTATCAGGCGGGGCAGTTTACCGATTCGTTGCGGGCGCTGGTCGACGCATCGCGCCGCGACCCGACCACGCCCGGACTCAACCGAATGCAGAAACGGGTCATGCAAGCATTGCTCGATCAGCGTTCGGCGGACGCAGCTACCACCGCCGAACAAGACCGCCTCGGGCTCGCACTAGAGACGCTTGAAAAAGGCCAAGTGCCACCCAGTTACAACGTGCGCAAAGCCCTCGGACCCGCCGGGTCGGGCGATGGCGGAACCGTGCCCGAGAGCATGTCCGCCGGTGGGTTTAGCATGGGGATGCAGAACGTACTCGGCACGCCCGTTTCGCTCAGCCTAAAAGGCGCGGACCTGCCCGCCTTGATCCAAGCGCTCTCGCAAGTTCCGGGGGTCAACCTGATCGCCGACGAAGCACTCGGCGCGGATAAAAAAATCAACGTCGAAGTGAGCGATGTGCCGCTGCGCGAAGTGCTCGACTACATTGCCGGCAATTTCGGGATTCGCTATCACTACGGCCAAAATTCGATTTGGGCCAGTGCGGCGGATGGTGGCGGCGCGGTGCCGCTGGTTACCCGCGTGTTCAAATTACAGCAAGGCATCCAGTACGAAGGCAACGCCTGGGGACTCGGCGTCCCCCCGAGCAAAGACGGCGGACCGGTTGACGACGACGTCGACCGGATCTCGAACAAAGCCACCGTGCTCTCCGAACGCCCCACCTATATCGAAAACGTCATCTCCAACTTTGTCCCGCGGGTCGAAGGCGCGAAGGTGCACTTCGACCGCAACACGCACTCCCTGTTCGTTCGCGACACGCCCGACAACCTCGAAACCATCGAGGCCTTGGTGGAAACGTTAGATGTGACCCCGCCGCAGGTGTTCATCGAGGCCCGGTTCCTCGAGGTCACCGTGGCCGACCTGCGCGAACTCGGCGTGGAATGGATCCTCGACAGCCCCCTGGTCACCAGCACAAAGAACGTTCTGCAAGACGGCACCCTCACCGACGTGCCGCGCACCTTGGTCGAAGGCGGCGGCTCGATCTCGTCCATTCCCTTTGGCAGCGACGAGGGCGGACCCAACCCGCTCGGGCCGCAGGGCGCGTTCGGCGAAGTTCGAAGCGGCAACCCAGACCGCACCGGCCAAGGACTCAACCTCGCGTTCAAAGGCATCCTCACCCAACCAATGTACCAAGCCGTGTTGCACGCGCTCGACATCTCCGGCAAAGGCCGAACCCTGTCGGTCCCGCGCCTCTCGACCGTGAACAACAACCCGGCCAAACTCCGCGACGGCCAAGACTTGCTCTACTTCGACGAGTTCCAGGCGCAGGCGTTCAACCTGGTCGACGAAGCCAACAAACGATTCACCGTCACCGTGCTCATCCCCAAAGGCAAGCCGCTGCTCGAAGAACTCGGCATCACACTGGTCGCCGTGCCCAGCGTCGGCGCCGACCGGCGCACCATCAGCTTGCTGCTCACGCCCACCATCAGCGCGCTCGAAGGCTTCATCAATTATCAAGACGAGTCCGCCACCCAACTCGACGAGACCGCGCTCAACCAGATCCGCCAAGTCGTGGTGCGACTGCCGATCATCCGCCGGCGCCAGGTGCAGACCAAAGTGATTGTGCAAAGCGGCGAAACCGTAGTCATGGGCGGACTGATCGACACGGTCGAACAAGATACCGAACACGGCGTCCCCTTCCTCAGCGCCATCCCTGGCATCGGCAAATTGTTCTCGCGCAAAGACACCACCGCCGACCGGCGCAACCTGCTGATCTTCGTCACCGCCACCGTGCTCTCCGATCGCGGCGAATCGCTGGTCAGCCGCACCCCGGCGCGCGCGCCGATCGAACCGATGCGTCTGGTTCCGCCACCTGCGCCTGCGGCTGAACCCGACCTGCCGGCCCTCAACAACCCCGCCGAACCGGCGACAACGCCACGTCGCCGCGGCGGCTTGTTGCAAGGCAACTTGTTCCCACCGCGCCGGGCCGTCCAAAAGCAACCGGTCTTCTCGGCGCCGAGCGAACCGATTCCGCAGCCTGCGGTTCGGCCGCGAACCCGATCCATCAAGATCCCATGAACCATGACGAGGTGATCGGGCTCTACGCGGCGTCGAACCACTTCGATGTGTGCCATGCGCGCCGAACCCGCGGACGTCTTGCGTTCGACCACCACCGAATGTCGCTCGAGTTGGGCGAGTCGCCCGTGCCCAGCTTACGCCGTGCCAGCACCGAACACGGCTGGCTCGGCCTCCCCTGCGTGATCGGCATCCGCGGTGACTCGGTGGTGTTGCGTAGCTACCGCGTTCCGGAAGGCGAGAGCAGCGAAGACATGCTCGAACGAAAATCCGCCGACTTCACCGATCTCGCGCCGGAACAGATGATCGTCGGATCACGCCGCATGCAGGACGAACACGGCACCTTGATGCTCATGGCCATCGTCCGCCGCGAGATTGCCGAACGCCTGTGCGAACAAGCGCGCGCCGCCGGACTGCGACCGGTCGCGGTGGTGCCCAGTTCGGTCGCCATCTACAATGCGGCCACCCGCTTTCTCGCCCCGCCACGCAAAGGCGAAGCACTCGCCTGCCTTGATGTCGAAGAGCACTACAGCGATCTCGTCCTCGGACGCAACGACTGCCTCCATTTCGCGCGCGGCATCCAAGCTGGCGCCATCGATTTGCAGAACGAACAAAGCAAAGGCAACTGGGCGCAAAAACTCGGCGGACTGCGTGACCTGCTTGGCGAGGACGAACGCATTCCACCGCTCGGCACGGTCGCACTTTCCGGTCTGCAGGAACCCTTCGACGTCGACATCCCCGCCATGGCAACCAGTAGCCTGCAAGGCCTCGTCCTGCCCGCCGACGAACTAGCGCGCGGCTACGATGCGGTGCCGCCACTCGCCGCCACCGGACTCGCCATGGCCGGCAGCGGCGAGGCCCCGGTGCAAATCAATCTCCACCCAGACGGTCCCACTCGCGCGCCCTCGGGGGCCTGGCCGTGGTTCGTCGCGGCCGGCATTCTCGCCGCCAGCTTGCTGCTTTGCTTCGTTCTGCTACGCGGCAAACGCGGCCAACTCGAACGCGGCGCCGACAGCGCCCAAGCAGAACTCGCCTCGCTCGGCCAACTGCAAGCCGCCGGCGAAGGCGAACGCCTGCGCATCGCTGAGATCGACCAACTGCTCGGGCCGCTCGAGTCAGGGATCACCAACCGCCAACGGGTCCACGACGTGCTCGTCGCCGTCGAAAGCGCCAAGGCGAGCAACGATTGGATCGTGCTGATCGCGGACAACAAAAGCTACTTTCGCGACGCCGGAAACGCCGCCACAACGCGAGTGCCCGGCCCATTCGCGCAAGACGAATCCGCAAGAGATCCCTATGCGCCATTTGCGAGTCTGGTCATCGAGGGCTATACTCCCAGCGAGGACCTGAGCAGCATACGCGCCATGATCGACCGCATGAAACAACATCCCGCCATCCACCAAGTCGACCTACTCGGCGACGATCTGCTGCGCGCATCAAGCGAACGCGACGCGAAATGGGCGTCCACCTCGTCGACCCTGTTCGCGGTGGAGATCACCTTGGACGCGCAATTGGCCGATCCCGAACCCTCTGCTGCGGGTGGCACACCGTGAGCACAATGAACGCCATGAACTGGCGCCACCCGCTGACCTGGGTGGCGATCGCGCTGAACGTACTACTGCTGTTCGGCGGCTGGAAACTTCTCAGCCAAGAACTCGCCTCCTGCCGCACCATCGACCGCAGCATCGCTGCGGCCCAAGCCAACGTCGACGCGCGACGCGAACGCGTCGAAGCCGAAACGAGCGTTCTGCGCGCCACTCGCCAACAGCTCGAAACCCGACTCGCCGTCTGGCGGCAGGAACTCGCCCCGCTGGAAAACGATCCCGTGCTCGCGTCCGGCGTGAACAGTGAAGAGGGCCGAATCGACTTTAAGGTGGCCTTGTTTGAAACGCGCCAGCGACTGCGCGAGCGCGCCGAACAAAACGAACTATGGATCCCCAACAACATCGGACTCAGCGACACCATCGCCGAAGGCGACAACACCGAGACTCGTCTCTGGCAACTGGCCGCAGTCGCCCACATAATCGACGGCGCACTCAGTGTCGAACTTCCCTCCATCGACTATCTCAAACCCCTCACCTCGACCAATTCCGTCCGCGGCACCAGCCTTGTATACAACGAATACCCCGTCGAGTTCTCAGTGCTCTGCTCCTACCGCGACTGGCTCAACCTCCATAAACATTTCGCCACCGAACGCCCCTACCTTGCCTTGCGCCGCTTGAGCGTCGAGGTCGACCAGCCCTACCCTACCACCATGTTGTCGGTACAAGCGGTGTATGGCGGAGCACGCTTGGACGAACCCACCGTGAACGAAACCGGACTCCCAGACGCAGCAGAAGCAAACGCGACGCCGGAACCCCGACCGCTGTTATTGCAACCCCTGGTCGGCGGAGGCACGCCATGAAACCGAAATCTGTTTGGCGCTGGGTCGTGATCGGAGCCGCCTTACTCATGGGGCTGCTGGCCGTGAGTCTGATCACACGGGTGCAGTCCGAACTCGGCGCCGCGCCGAACGAGGTCCACGGCGAGAGCAATCGTCTCAACCTCACCAACCACGGAGATGCGGTCGACAGCAACCAGCCCAAACGGTCCGTCATAAAGGGGCCGGGCGGCGACGCGATCAAGCCGATCTTGGCGTCGCTCGATCACGCGAAAAATCCGTTCTTCTCCCCTGCCCTCGCGGCGGTCCGTGTCCGCGAACGTCAAGCGGCTGAACAAGCACGCATCGAGGCGGAAGCGCTCAAGGAAGCCGAGGCTAAAGCCATGCGCGAAGCCGCAGCCGAGGCGGAGCGCAAAGCGGAAGAGGCCGAACGCGCCTGGGTCGCGAAAGAAAAAGCCGACGCCGACGCCGCAAAGAAAAAGGCCGAAGAGGAGCAACGCCTGGCCGCCGAAAAAGCGAAAGAAGACGCCCGCCTCGCCGCCGAAAAAGCCGCTGCAGAAAAAGCCGCGATCCCTCCTCCCAAGGTTATTATTCTGCGCTATCAAGGCATGTTCGCCGCCGGTGGAAACGTCGGCGCATTGATCGGCATCGACGACGAACCCGCCTCTTACCGCCAGATCGGCGAGTTGGTCGGTGGCTTCCGGCTCGAACAGATCACCCGCGATTCGGTCGAACTGTTGTCCACCGGAGTGCAGGTTCAGCGCTTGCGCGTACCCGCCGGGGAAAGCAAATCCTTCCGCGAAAACGGTGCCCCCCATGAAAAATAACGGCGAGGCGCAGACCGGGAACTCTGGCGGCCCGTTCGGCAGCGACAATGGCGTGCCACCACCGCCGCCGCCGAAGGGGCAACTGTCGACCAAGTCGGTCGTCTCGCGAGCGACCGACTCGGTCACCCGCGATCTCCGTGTATGGCTGGTGGAGAATCAGGTGTTCGCGCCCAAGCAGGTCGCTTCGCTCTCAATCCTCGCCGACAACCACGGCCTTCGACTCGACCAACTGCTGCGTCAGGAGCAAACTCTTCCGGAAGACACGCTGTTGCGCGCGTTCTCCGAACTCTCCGGCATTCCCGTGCACGACCTCAACGACATCATCATGGACAAGGATGTGCGCGACCATATCCCGCCGCAGCTTGTGGCGCGTCACGGCGTGCTCCCGCTCGGCCTGCAAGAGGGACGTTTGGTGCTGGCGATCGACCGCGTTCCCACCTTGCAACTCGAGGACGACATCCGCCTCGCGTACACTGGGCGCCTCGGCTGGATTCTCTGCCGTAGCAAGGAACTCGCCTCCTGCATTCAGGAGTACTACGGCCTCGGACTTCGTTCGGCACTCGGCGCCGCCTCGGGCGAGGAATCCAGTGTGATCTATTTGGTCGACGCTATCATCCGCGAAGCCATCGAACGCGGATCGAGCGATATTCACATCGAACCCTTAGAAGACGATCTGCGCCTACGCTACCGGGTGGACGGGATCCTCGTCGAAGCCCGCTTAGCCGACGGACTCGCGGAGAAGCACCGCGCCATCGTGCAACGCGTGAAAGTGCTGGCCGAATGCAATCTCGCCGAACGCCGCCTGCCCCAAGGCGGGCGGTTCAGCTTGACCATCGGCGCTCGGAGCTTCGACTTGCGCGTGTCCATTCTGCCGACGCGCCATGGCGAGTCGGTCAACTTGCGCATCTTAAACCGCCAGGCCGGGTTCCGTGATCTCAACGCCCTCGGCCTCGCCGACGCAGTCCTCGATGATCTGCACGAGATGCTGGGATTATCCCATGGCCTGATCCTGTTCACCGGCCCAACCGGAAGCGGTAAAACCACGAGCCTGTACGCCGCGCTGCACGCGCTGAACGACGGCACGCGGCAGATTCTCACCCTCGAAGATCCCGTCGAATACGACATGCCCGGCGTCCACCAAGTACAGGTGAACCCAGCGATCGACCTAACCTTTGCCAGCGGACTGCGTTCGATGTTGCGCCACGATCCCGACGTGGTCCTGATCGGTGAGATCCGCGATGTCGAGACCGCCGAGATCGCGGTGAGCGCGAGCCTAACGGGGCACTTGGTATTCAGCACGCTGCACACCAACGACGCGGCCAGCGCGGTCCCCCGCCTGATTGACATGGGCGTCGAGTCTTACTTGGTCAGTACCAGTCTGGAGGCCGTGGTGGCGCAACGGCTGGTTCGGCGAATCTGCGAACACTGCAAGACCGAAGCCGCCATTCCTGCACCCCTCGAAGAGGAATGGATGACCGTGCGCGAGGTTCTGGGCTTGGGACCCACCACATTTCACGCGGGCCGGGGCTGTCCACATTGCCGATTTACCGGATACGCAGGCCGCTTCCCCGTGTTCGAACTGCTACGGATCACCGACGAAATCCGCAATCTCGCCAGCCAATCCACTCCGGCTACCCAGTTAAGGGACAGCGCCCGGCGGCAAGGAATGCGCATGCTACGCGAAGATGGCTGGCGGCATGCGGCGGCTGGAAACACAACGATAGACGAAATTCTCCGGGTAACTCAACGCGCACGATGACGCGTCAAATCGGATGAAAACAGACCTTTTTTCATGGTTAATTGGTCATTATTAGCAAAAAATGTAACTTTTTATGAATCAGACGTTTACAAACAACACTGCGAGGGTAATTTTGTTTTTAAGTCAGGAATGACATTTTAAACAGTTAGCAATAACGTAACAATCGCCTATAATCGCTTAACAACTCAACGTCTCCCCGGTTACGTTTATTCAACAACAACCAATTTGGCGCTCTTCGTGAGCGCCTTCGCTCGGTTTCATTATCTTCCCTCCCCCCTCCCCCGAAAATGAGCCGAGCGAACTTTTTTCAGCGGCCTGTGAATCTCACAGGCCGCTTTTTTTTGTCCGCCCGAACCGAATGAACCGTTTGACCGCGCCAAATTTCTTCTTTCAAAGCAGGTCCCGAGCCATCACAAATGGGGCATGAAGACACTCTCCCTGCTCCCTCTTCTCGCCCTCCTCCTCTCCCCACTGCCGCTCTGCGCCCAGGAAATGCTAAACGTGCCTCCGGACGGCGCGACGGCACTGTTCAACGGCACCGACCTTGAAGGCTGGTGGGGCCTTGGCACCAAACACTACAAAACCTACGCCGAGCTATCGGAAGAGGACTTCGCCAAGATGCGCGAGGGCACCCTCGCTGATATCAACAAGCACTGGAGCGTGAAGGACGGTATCCTGATCAACGACGGCAAGGGCCTGTATCTCACCACCGACAAGATGTACGGCGACTTCGAACTCTGGGTCGACTACAAGACGGTGCCGCGCGCCGACTCGGGGATCTACCTGCGTGGCATCCCGCAAGTTCAGATATGGGACTCCACCGAAGAAAAGAAGTTCGGTATCGGCGCCGACAAGGGCTCCGGCGGCCTGTGGAACAACCCCGGCGGCTCGGCCGGCAAAAATCCGTCGGTCCTCGCCGACAAACCCTTCGGCGAGTGGAACACCTTTCACATCACCATGGTCGGCGAACGAGTATCGGTCGAACTCAACGGCAAGCTGGTGGTCGACGCCGCCCGCATGGCCAACTTCTTCGAGAAGAAAACCAAAGCGCCGATTCCAAAAACCGGACCGATCCAACTACAAACCCACGGCGGAGAGATCAGTTGGCGCAACGTGTTCATCCGCGAAATCGACGGCGACGAAGCTAACGAGTGGCTGCGCGAGAACGTCGACGGCGACTACAAATCGATCTTCAACGGCAAAGACTGGACCGGCTGGAACGGCCCGACCGACAAAAACGAGGTGAAGGACGGCTCGATCCTCGCCAAAGCCGGCACCATTTACACCGAAGACGAATACGAAGACTTCACCGTCCGCTTCGACTTCAAAGTCCCGCCCGGCGGCAACAACGGCCTCGCCATCCGCTACCCCGGCAAGGGCGACACCGCCTACGTCGGCATGTGCGAACTCCAAGTGCTCGACAGCGCGCACAAAAAATACGCCGGCCTGCACCCCGCCCAGCACCACGCCTCCGCCTACGGCATGGCGGCGGCCACCCGCGGCTTCATGCGCCCGGCCAACGAGTGGAACCATCAAACGGTCCGGGTCGTCGGCTCGACCATTCAAGTCGAACTCAACGGCGTGCGCATTCTCGACGCCGATCTAAACCAGCTCGATCCGAAAACGCTGATGTATCCGATCGAACGCTTCAAAGGCCGCACCAACACCAAAGGCCACTTTGGCTTTGCTGGCCACGGCGCGCCGATTCATTACCGCAACGTCGGAATCGAGCAGCACTAAAACGCCAAGACGCCGCAGCCCGACCCATGTTTCAACCGGAATTAAAAAGCCGGGTCGACGAAGACATCTCGATCCTCGTTCGCCTCGACAACCACCCGTACAATTACCTGTGTGATTGTGGAGATGCCAGCGAGTTGACGATGAAAGAGCTGCAAGACACCGCAGCCGTATTCATCAGCCACACCCACATCGATCACTTCATTAACTTCGATTCCCTGATCCGGCATCAGCTCGGCGCGCAGCGAACCGTGGTGATCTGCGGCCCCGCCGGCATCGCCGAACAAGTGCAGGCCAAACTGCGGGCCTACACCTGGAACCTCGTCGCCGAAGGAGCGATCCGCTACGAAATCCGCGAGATCAAACAGCCCGGACTCATTCAGGTGTTCGAACTCGAACCACCAGTGTGGGAACTCAACGAAATCGGCACGATGGAAGGCACCCCAATTTTTTCGCATGCCGACTTCGAGGTGAGTTACGTCTTGCTCGACCACAAAACGCCAGTGGCGGCGTGGAAGTTCAAGGAACGCGACTCGGTAAAAATCGACATCGCCAAATCCGGCTTGCCAGGCGGCCCCTGGGTGGGCCGGCTAAAATCCGCCTATGAAAACGACGCGCCGAAGACCCTCGTCAGCGTTGGCGGCGAAGAGAAAACAGCGGGCGAGTTGTTCCAATGGCTGGAGACGAAAACCGGCGACTCCGTGGGCGTGATCATGGACCACGCTGCCAACGAACGAAACCACGCGATCATCCGGGATCATTTTACCGGCTGCCGAACTGTGTTCATCGAGAGCTTTTATCAAGCCTCCGACGCCGAACTCGCGGCGGCGAACTACCACAGCTACTCGACCATGTCGGGCAAGATCATGAAAGAGTGCGCCGTTCCTGAGGCGATCCCCGTCCACTTTTCCCGGCGCTACGGCGACGAAGATATCGCCCGCTTGCGGGCCGAGTTCGAAGCGGCGTACCGCTAAATCATCCGCACGGCTTGCTCCGTCGCTACAACCCGCCCTGCAACTTTAAGATACCCGCCATGGCCAGAACCACATCGATGATGGCCAATGCGTAAATTTGCCAGTCGTCGATCTTGCTTTCGAAGTGGGCCAAAAAATAAATGCCGCCGGAGGCCAATGCGTAAATGATCAGGATCGTTCGGAACGGTGCGAGACCCATCGCGTTGGCGATCAAGTAAAACAGGCCGACTTGGATCGCGGGCACGAGAAAGAGTAGCACGAGTTGCTTGGTCTTGCCCTCAAACTGAATGTAGCCGTACTGAAAATGATGATAGGCGTTCGGCAACGCCCATGCGACGGCCAAGGCCGCCACACTGATGCCATAAATGAATAGCCACTCCATACGCGTTCCTCCTTGAACCAACCGACCGAAGCCAGAGGTCTATTTGTTTTGTTGCCGCTTTTTCCGCCGCTCTTTTGCCTTATCCGTCGCGGGCATTTTCAGCAGCAGGGATTTTTTCGCCATCGGAATGTTCCGGTCGAAGAGCGTGCCGTATTTTTGATAGTCGTTGTAGTTCACCGCCTCGGCCTTCCACTTAGCGAGTTCTTGATCGTACCGCGCACGCATGTCCTTGAGCATCGCGGCGCCTTCGGACTTTACGGCCAGATTGACCAGTTCGAGCGGATCGTTTTTGAGATCAAACAGCACCTCCGTCGCCTTCATTTTTTCGTCCTCGAACCACCAGTAGGTATATTTCTGCGCTGGCGTGATGCAGGTCAGGCTATGCATTGGCATCGGGCCGTAGGTGTTGATGAAGGCGAGTTGTTCGTGGCCGCCGTCTTCCGGATCGTCGAGCAGGCTCAACAGGCTTTTGCCATCGGCGTTCTTGGGGGCGGGCAATCCGGCGAGTTCGAGAATGGTCGAGGCGAAGTCGATGTTGCCGGTAAGTTTGCTGCACCGCAGCCCCTTGCCCGCCGTTTTGCTGCGCGGATCGAGAATCATCAAGGGCACGCGGGAAGACTCTTCCATCGGCAGGACTTTCGAACCGTAGCCGTGCGACCCGCAAATGAAGCCGTTGTCGCTGGTGTAAATGATCACGGTGTTGTCGGCCACGCCCTGAGCGATCACCTCGTCACGAATCATCCCGAGCGCCACATCGATGGCGTAAATCTGTTGGTAGTAGGTCGCCATAACCGTATCGTAATCGGTGGAGTATTTCCAACTGTGGAATCGCTCGTACTGGCGGCTGACCTTGCTTTGTGGGGACATGTGTTCGCCGTATTCGCGACCGTAGTTCGCCGGCTTTTTGAACACCTTGCCCTGGTAGACGTGGTCGAAGCGCGGATCCGGTGTGGCCGGCATGTGCGGCGCCTTAAAACTGACCAACAGACAGAAGGGCTTCTTCTGTGCCACCGACTCTCTAACGACATCCCGCCCGAACGCGCCGTAGGACAGTGTGGAATGTGGAAATTCCTCCGCGTACTTCTTCATCGATTGATTTTTCGCCGTGGCGTAATGGGTTTGCCCCGGACCACCGCCCCAAAAATCGAAATCGTCCTCGCATAGCCCTTTGCCGCCTTGGACCACGATGCCGAACTTGCCGGCGAAAGCAGTCAGGTAGCCATTGGCGCGCAGTTGGACGGGATAGGATGTCGCCCAGACTTCCGGCTTCATGTCGCCGTGGGTGAAGTTGCAGCCCGTTTTGTATTCGTACATGCCGGTGAACACGTTGGCGCGGCTGGCCATGCAGATGGCGGTGGTATTATAGTGCTTGTCGAAAATAAGGCCGTCGGCGCCGAGTTGGTCCATGTTCGGGGTGAGCACGTCGTTGTTGCCGTAGCAACCGACCGAGTAGGTGCTTTGGTCGTCGGCAAAGAGGAAGATGATGTTCGGCCTGTTGTCGTTCGCGAACAGGACTGAGCCAGCGAGGAAGAGGACGAGCGAGAGGAGCAAAGTTTTCATAGATGAGATACCGTTCGAACGATTGAAATATGACAAGGCTAGCTCAGAGTCCTAGCAGGTTCTGTGCTTGCGCGCCTCCCGCGTCTTTTTGGGGACCGCGGAACCTGCGAATGCGCGGAATTTCAGTGCTGGCGCTTAAGCGCCACGACGTTCCGTCCACCGTTCAATCGCGACACCGGCCAATAAAAGCACCACCACGGCGGGCGCGCCGACCATCCAGCGGTCGAACAAGTCCGGCGGGATCGGCGAACCCGCTACCGCCGACGCTTCGAACGCAGCGCGACCCGCATGCAGCAAACCGATGCCAACCAAGGTGAACAACCCGGCTGAAATCAGAATCAAGGGGAGATGGCGACCCCGGCCAAGCCGGCAGGTCGCGGCAGAAAAGCCGCACCCAATTACCAAGGCGACAATCGCCAGTGGGATCATGCCAGCGGTCGCGCCGTCCGGCAACCGCTGCACGGTAGCGGGATTGAGCCAAGCGATGCAGGCCGCAGTGGTGAACGCCCAGCCAGCGAGAACCGAACAACAAAAGGAGAAGAAATGGACCATAAAGCGGTAGGACGTCGGGCATTCGTTAGCGGAAGAAGATCGTCAAAATCTGGGCACAAAAAGATCCTGCGAATGCTTGAGGTTCTGCATTCGAAGGATCGAAATCATGTTAAAACAGGCCGCAGCCCGCTCTATTTCTCCGTAGTATTATTTCTTTTTGTGGCGGTCGTTGCGTCTGCGTTTGCGACGCTTGTGCTTGGCCATCTTCTTACGACGTTTTTTCTTAATGGTTCCCATGGACGTTCCTTTGTCTTAGTGGTGGGTTCCTGATCAGGGGACGAGTTTATTGAGGGCCAGCTCCAGAATGCCCTCCGCGCCCGCGGCTTTCAGCTTGGGAATCACGTCACGCACGACGCGTTCATCTACGACCGACTCGAGAGAGCTCCAGCCCGGTTCACTGAGCTGGTTTACTGTTGGGGCGTGCATGCCCGGCACGAGACCCATCACGGTCTCGAGGTTGTCGGTGGCCACGTTCATCTTGATCAGCACCATATTTTCGGCGGTGAGCGCGGCGCGGAGCAGGAGATTGATCTGTTCGATCTTCTCCCGTTTCCACGGATCGGCCCAGGCCTGGTGGTTGGCGATGAAGCGGGTTGTGGATTCGAGAAGCGTTTCCACGATCCGTAAATTGTTGGCCCGGAGCGAACTTCCGGTCTCGGTGAGTTCGACGATGGCGTCGCACAGTTCGGGGCATTTCACCTCGGTGGCGCCCCAGGAAAATTCCACCTGAGCTTTGACGCCGTGTTCGGCCAGCCAGCGTTCGGTCATGCCGACCGCTTCCGTGGAGATCCGCTTCCCTTCCAGATCCTTGACCGAGTAGATATCGCAGTCTTCCGGCACCGCCAACACCCAGCGGATCGGGCGGCGGCCGACTTTGCCGTAAATCATCTCACCGACTTCGTGCACGTCGCTGCCGTTCTCACGGATCCAGTCGTAGCCCGTGATGCCCGCGTCGAACAATCCCATCTCCACGTAGCGGGACATTTCCTGCGCGCGGATCAGGCGGATGTCGAGTTGGTCGTCATCCACCGTGGGTACATACGAACGAGAGCCGACTTTGATTTGAAAGCCGGCTTTGTCGAACAACGCGAACGTTGCGTCCTGAAGACTGCCTTTGGGCAGCGCCAAGATCAATTTAGACATCTGTGGTTGTAAACATAAAGGACTGTGAGGGTTGCACGGCGTAAGGGAGGTTCAAGCCGCAATCAACCGTTTTTTGCCGGTTTTTCCTAAAAACCGCCAAAATTCGGGCAGAATCGGGTCCCTGCATGTGCTTGCGGTCATGGCAAAAAGCGGCTCGTAGCTCTGGTGGGCAAAGGTCATGTCGCAAACTGACGAAGCCAACAGGCCAAGTATTCCAAGGAATCAGGCCGAATAAGCCAATAAGATTCCAATATCCCGGAACCAAGGCGGCCGCCGCTTACAATAGACTTTGTATGCTCGCGCCTGTTTTACGATATCCAATCCAGCGACCCGACTCCACGACGTTCCACAACTCGGGCGACTGCAGGATTCGGCTGAAAAATTCGCAACGGAAAGGATGCGCACTATTTTAACTTTGCATTACAAAGTTAATTATACCACAAAGCATTCTGCATGATAAAAGACATCACTGTCATTTGCCGGGGTCGGCCTGAAGAATTATTGGATTGGATGCGTCATCGACGCGTTCCGATCTTGGTCTGTGTCCTGTGGATTGTCGTCGGATCCGGAGCCTATGGAGGGGTGGTGGGGACGTGGCGTTCGCCGATGCAGGGCGTCTATGTAGGAATCAAGTTTCCGTTGGTGATGCTGACCACTACGCTGGTCGCGGCATTGATCTGCGGGATGTTGGCCCAGCTACTGGGCTTGCGTGAATCGTTCCGCAACTGTGTGCTGATGGTCCTACAGAGTTATGCGGTGCTTAGCGTGTTGGTTGGCGCGCTCGCGCCGGTGGGTCTATTTTTCCTGTTCAATGCGCCGCCGGTTGAGGAAGCGCGCGGCACGGTGGCGTACAACGCCATTCTCTTGGTGCATACGCTGATTATCGGGGTTGCGGGAATCCTCGCGAACGTCCGCTTGGCTCGGTTGCTGCGGCATCTTGCGCCAAGTCGGGGAACGGCGACGGCGGTTCTGTTCGCCTGGTTGCTGGTCCATTTTTTCGTCGGCAGCCAGATCGCCTGGCTGGCGCGACCCTACATCGGCAACCCGTGGTTGCCGGTTGAATTTCTCCGTCCCGACACCTTCGACAGCAGTTTTTTTGAGGCGGTCTGGGACAATCTCCAACACCTCTTTTCATCTCCATGAGGACCACATGAACGAACAAGATCAGCCTAGCCCAAATCCAAACCGAACGCCTCCACCGATTCAGCCCAATCAGCCCACGGCGCAGGCCCGCCCCGTCCATCTGGAATCCCACGTGGTCCAACGCCTGCGCGAGGCCTATAAGCCGCTCGACGGATCCGCCACCCCGCTGGCCACGACCGATGGACTGCTCAAAGATCCGATGCGGATTGTGTACGAGTTGATGGAGGGGCGGAGCACCAAGGTGCTGCTGCAGCTGTGGGGAGTCGCGATTCTCGGGCTGGCCGCCTACGGTCTGGTGGTGGGGATGTTTTCTGGCGGGGCGCAGCTGTGGGCGGTACCGCTCAAGGTCACCGGAGGGACGCTGTTTTCCGCGCTCATCTGTCTGCCGAGTCTCTATATTTTTGCCGCGTTGAGCGGCGCTGAGGTTCACCTGAAGGGGGTGCTTGGATTGATCGCGGCCGCGATTGGTTTGCAGGCGTTATTGTTGATTGGCTTTGCACCGGTGAGTTGGGTCTTCACGGTCTCAACCGAATCGTCGGGCCTCATGGGCTCGCTGCACTTTCTGATTTGGATCACGGCGATGCTGTTTGGTCTGCGCGTCATCTACAATGGATTACGATTGCAACAGAGGGTTCGCGGCGACGTGATGTTTTTCTGGTTCTTCATCTTCATCATCGTGAGCCTGCAAATGGGCACGACGCTCCGCCCGTTGATCGGCGAGTTCGAACCCGGGATCTTCGCCGAGGAAAAACGGTTCTTTCTCGATCATTGGTTCAGGCCGTCGAGCAGGTCTTAGGATGTCGGCAAACTAATCGAGAGCAGGAAAAGGGTGCTTGAGGAAAGGATGCACCGTACTCACGGTGCTCTTTCTCCTCTTCTTTGGAGTCGTGACAGCCTGTCCCGAATAAAAACGCTCCAGCGAGTTCGATGTTGCCGTCATTTGGGAGAGCATGCAAAGCCTTGGCCATGGCCGAACCAGTATCAGTGAAACGATCCCCCGCTCGCGGTTGCCTCATTGCCGCCTTGCTGCTGCTGTTGGTCGTACTCGTGCTGATCATGATGGTGCTGATTGTCGGCAAGGCCAAGACGACCCCGTGGCCCGAACCCATTCCGGGGGTGGACCTTTCGCTCCCCTATGAGGGCGTCGACGTCCTGACTCCCACCAATGGCTTCTATCATTTTGAGGCCCTGAATGATCTCGGTCTCAAGTGGCCGCGCAAAGTAAATGACCACGTGGATGTGGCTCCCTTGGTCGACTACGGCGGAACGAGCTTGGTCGCGTTCGTGGCAGCGAATCCAAAAGTTGAAGAGATCGTCCACCAAGCCGCCAACGCGCCGATTTGGCGGATCAAGGGGCCGATACACTTCGATATGGAGATGTTGGGAGTGTCGTCAGCCATCGATCAGGCGAAGTTTCACCGGTGGGTTCTTGCAGAACAGGCACGGCGGGGCGATTGGGCATCGTTCGAGCAAACAGCAGCGGACCAGCTCGCAATCGCCGATGGGATGAACAGTGGCGACCTCATGCTGGAATTGGTCTCCATTGCGTTATACGGCATCATCGCGGAAGAACTGATCAGCATCGCATCCACCACAAACCTGCCCGTCGCCGTCTCGCAGGCGCTACGCCAAGAACTTGTGGCGCACGAACCAAGCCCTGAAGAATTAGCCAACACGATGCGCTTCGAAGGACGGCTAATGCTCATGAATATTCCGCGGATGCGGCAGTTCGCTTTATCCATGAACAATTTTGATGTGCCGGAATGGGTTTGCCGCAGGGGTTCAACCAGAACCAAACACAACTTGGAAACGTTTCTTTCCCTCATGGTATACGAGGCTGGTCAGACACAGCCTGGCGACAGCCCGGGCAAAGACTGGTTGGAACAGTCCGCCGGAGATGGGGCGTGGATCTTTCTCAGCGACGACCCCGGTGGCCGACTCATTGTGTCAGAGTTTTGGTCTTCAAGCCAAACCATCATTCGCGACCAGCGGAAAGCCCGGGCGACAATGCGGGGAGCACAGATCGTGCTCGCCATTGAAGAATTCAAACAAACCCGAGGCCGAACGCCCCAAACGCTCGAAGAACTCGTCCCGGACATTCTTGATGCGCTTCCCGTCGATCCATTTTCGACGACCCAGAAACCACTACGCGGCGTGCTGCACGAAAACTCGTGGCGGATCTATAGCGTCGGCGCGGACCATATCGACGGGGGCGGAGATCTACCGAGCGGGACGGACCATTTTACGTGGAAACAGGCTAGTGATTTGATCATCCGCCCGACGAGGCACATGGAAGCGACGAAGGGCCATTCGCCTTAATCCGTTTGTTCCTTACGCCCCCGAACGCATGCGCTGGATCAGCGCCACGTCGGCCAGCACCAGCGCCGCCATGGTTTCGACAATCGGCACGGCGCGGTTGACCACACAGGGGTCGTGGCGGCCGCGGGTGGCGAGCACGCTCGGGTTGCCGTCGAAGTCGGCCGTGGCTTGTTCGCGGCTGATGGTGGCAGGCGGTTTGAACGCGAGACGGAACACGATCGGTTCGCCGTTGGAAATGCCGCCTTGGATACCACCGCTGTGATTGGTGACGGTGCCGAGTCGGTCGCCTTTTTTGATAAAAGGATCGTTGTGCTCCGAACCGGGCATGCGCGTGCCGGAAAAGCCCGAACCAATTTCAAACCCTTTGGTCGCCGGAATCGACATCATCGCGTGCGCCAGCAGCGCCTCGAGTTTGTCAAAGCAGGGTTCGCCCCAGCCAGCGGGAACGTTGCGGCAGACACATTCGACCACGCCGCCGTGCGAGTCGCCGGCTTCTTTGGCCGCTTTCACTTTTTCGATCATGCGTTCGGCTGCGGCTTGGTCAGGGCAACGCATAATGTTGGTGTCCACGGCGTCGCGCGCGACGGTGTTCACGTCGATGTCGGTCGCCTCGATGTCGGACACAGCACTGACCCAAGAGACGATTTCGATGCCGTAGGCTTCGGTGAGAAATTTTTCTGCGATGGCGCCGGCGGCGACCCGGCCGATGGTTTCGCGCGCCGACGAACGACCGCCGCCGGACGAGGCGCGGGTGCCGTATTTTATCTGGTAGGTGAAGTCGGCGTGCGACGGACGCGGCACCTTGCTCATCTCTTTGTAGTCGCCGGGGCGCTGGTCATTGTTCGGGACGAACAACGAGACGGGGGTGCCGAGGGTGCGGCCGTGTTCGGTGCCGGACTGGATGGTGACCGGGTCGGCTTCCTTGCGATCGGTACTGACCGCGCTCTGGCCGGGACGGCGGCGGGTGAGCTGCGGTTGGATGTCGGCCTCGGTCAATTCCATGCCGGCGGGGACCCCATCGACGATCGCGGTTATGCCTTTGCAATGCGATTCGCCGGCGGTGGTGACTCTAAACAGGGTTCCGAAGGTGCTAAATGCCATGCGTTTGGCCTTGCCCTAAAACGCGGACAAAGCAAATCCCAAGCATGAAGATTGTTTGTGCCCATTCGGTGACCGCCGGCGAAGATGCCTTTTCCCGCATCGGCGGGGAAGCGACCGAACTCGTGATTGTGCCCGAGGCCGAGATCGCGAACGAGCACGTGCGCGGCGCCGACGCGCTGATCACGCGTTCGAAGACGAAGGTGACGCGCGACCTGGTCGCGGGTTCGGGATTACAATTCTACGCCACCTGCACCGCCGGCACCGACCACGTGGACGCGTCCGCGCTCGCCGACGAAGGCATCGCCTGGGCGGACGCCAAAGGCTGCAACGCGAACGCGGTGAGCGAATACGTGACCGCATCCCTCCTCTATTTCGCCTCGCGCTACGGACTCGACCTGCGCGAACAAACGCTCGGCATTGTCGGACACGGCCATGTCGGGCGCGCGGTTGAAGCCAAAGCCCGAACCCTCGGCATGCAGGTCCTGCTCAACGATCCGCCGGTGGAGCACGAGGGCGGAGAGATCGCCTATGTTAGCTTGGACGAGATCTTGGCCGAGTCGACGATTCTGAGCCTGCATGTGCCGCTGGTCGAAGATGGCCCTTGGCCGACCCGCCAGTTGCTGAACACGGAAAACCTGCGCGGATGCCGTCCGCAATATCTGATCAATGCTTGCCGCGGCGAAGTGATCGAGACGGCGGCCCTACTCGAACGCAGCCCGTTCCGTGCGATGGTCCTCGATGTCTGGGATCCCGAACCCGCGTATCCGACGGCGCTATTCGACCGGGTGGACTTCGGTTCGCCCCATGTCGCCGGCCATTCGGTCGAGGGTAAAATCATGGGGACGGCGATTGCGTGCGAAAAGCTGTGCGCTCACTTCGAACGCGTTCCAAGCTGGGATCCCGCCGCGCACCTACCGCCGCTCGACGACGTGCTCGACGTCAGCAAGGCCGCGCGCATCCACCCCAAACGCGCGTTGCGCGCCGCCGTTGCCGCCTGCGTGAATCTGCGCACCGACCACAACCTGATGGCCATGTGGCCTGCCGAGGAACGCGCCGCGCGGTTCACGAACCGACGGCGCAACTATCCGCTTCGACGCGAGTTCGGGGCGTGCCGGGTTCGGGTACCGGCGGGCTTCGGCGAACTGCGGGCCTTACTCGATGAACTGGGGTTCGGGACGGCCTGAGGAGATTTGGGCTATCGAGGTCCCGGCTACTCAGGGCGCGGGGCGACCGAAATGAATTTCGTCACGACGAACGCGGACTGAAGTTCACGTTACGGCCCGACGGATCGCCGCCTCGAACGTTGCGTTCGCGCGGCCACGCCAGCAATTTCGTCACGACGAACGCGGACTGAAGTTCACGTTACGGCCCGACGGATCGCCGCCTCGAACGTTGCGTTCGCGCTGCCGCGCCAGCAAGTGAGCTGTTAAAACAGCTCGCGAATTGAACCCGAACTTGGCCCGCCGGGTTCGGACAGGTCGTTCATCATTTCGACGAAATTTTCCGGTGGATTGACGCTCATCGCGTCGTCCTGCACTTCGCTGGGGATGTGGGTCCACTGGCCGCGGTGGTACCAATATAGTTGATCCGTGATCGAACCCGGTCCTTCCACGAACATGCCGCGGGCGATTTGCAACATGCGTTGCAGGGCGGGGATCACGCGCAGGTCACGGATGGGATGACAGAGTACAATGTGGCGATGTGGGATCGCGACCAAGCCGCCGTGGGGTCCGAGAAAGTCGCGCTTTTCATCCAGCAGCAACGCATGCGTCGCGGTCATAAAACTGTCGCCGCCGATGGTGCACAGTTGTCCGGCCTCGTCGAGATCGTGTACCGAGATCTCAGGCGGCTCGTCCGAACGCCGCAGATTTTCCAAGCCGATCGCGAACAGTTCCTCGTCGGTTTTGTTCCAGGCCTCGGACTCACTGCGGTTCACCGAACGCACGGCCGTCGGCAGATCGAACACGAGCGCGGTGGTGGTGCCCGCTAAGTCGACCCGGTGGATCAACTGCATCTTGCCTTCGTCGACATAACCGAGCGGGAAAAAGCGGACGGCGAGCAGATGCTTCACCTTGTCAAAATCTTTCAAATCTTGGTCGAGCGCCTCGGCCTCGCGTCGCGTTTGTTCGAGGCTACCGAAGTGGTTGGTGATGATTTCCGACCATTCGTGTTCCTCGACCTGCGCGCACATTTGGCTGAGGTTATGCAATCCGAGTTGCCCGAAGCCGTCATCGGTGTCCGAGTCGTCATCAGTGTCCGAGTCGTCATTCGAGTTGCCATCCGCATCAAGGTCGACCAGCGGCGGCGTTTCGGCAACGGCGGTGACCACCCCGTCCTCTATCTGAATCGCCACGCCCTGATCCCGGAAGTAGGACTCTACGTTCGCGATGAACTCATGGTATTGTCGGCTGGAAAAAAATGATGCCCACTCCGGAACATCGGTCCCGTCACCAGAGAACAGCTTGTTAAAGAATCCCATGCCCGTCCCTACGTTGCAATGGCACGCACCGCAACCCCGCAACGTGTAAATCCTCGTCCGAATAAACGAAAACCAAGTTCGTAGTCAGCGGCGATTCCCAAGGTGAGTACCTTTGGTATGAATTCGTTGTTCCGTGCCGCTCGCCTCGCTTTGTGCCTCTTGCCAATTTTCACCCTGCCCCCGCTACTTTCCGCCGCGCCCGCGAAGGCCACCCCGAACGTCCTGTTCATCTTCCTCGATGACTTCGGCTGGAAGGACACCGGCTACATGGGTTCGGATTTTTACGAGACGCCGCATCTCGACGCGCTCGCCAACGGCGGCATGATCTTCTCCGACGCCTACTCGTGTTCGGCCAATTGCGCCCCCGCCCGCGCCTGCCTGCTGTCCGGCCAATACACCTCGCGGCACAAGATGTACAACGTCGGCACCGCACCGCGCGGCAAAGCCCAGCACCGCCGACTCGAACACATTCCCGGCGTCGACACGCTCGATCCCGCGATCAAAACCTGGGCCGCCTGCGTGCAAGATGCGGGCTACAAAACCGCGACCATGGGCAAGTGGCACTTGAGTAAAGATCCCCTGCCCTACGGCTGGGACCTCAACGTTGGCGGCGGCCATTCCGGCAGTCCGCCGAAGGGCTATTTCCCGCCCCACCCCAACGTGCCGAACGTCGGCGGCGGCGACAAAACCGAATACCTCACCGACCGACTGAGCGATGAGGCGGTGAAATGGATCGGCGAGATGAAAGACCAACCGTGGTTCCTTTACCTCACCCACTTCGCCGTGCACACGCCGATCCAAGCCAAGAAGGAGGACATCAAATACTTCGAACAAAAGAAGCCTGGCACCCTGCACGACCACGCCGTCATGGGCGCGATGATCAAGTCGGTCGACGACGGCGTCGGCCGGATTCTGGCCAAGCTCGACGAACTCAAACTGCGCGACAACACCGCGATCTTTTTCTTCTCCGACAACGGCGGCTACGGCCCCGCCACCTCGATGGCGCCCTTGCGCGGCTACAAAGGCACCTACTACGAAGGCGGCATCCGCGAACCCTTCTTCGTCAACTGGCCCGCCGTCGTGAAGCCGGGCACCCACTGCGCCGACCCGATCATCGGCACCGACCTCTATCCGACTTTCTGCGAACTAACCGGCGCGACCATGCCCGCCGACCAAGCCTGTGACGGTCTGAGCATCATGCCGTTGCTCAAAAGTGACGGCAGCGCCTCGTTGGAGCGCGACGCGATCTACTGGCATTTTCCGGCCTACTTACAGAGCTACTCGCGTTCGAACGAACAACGCGACCCCTTGTTCCGCAGCCGCCCGGTGACGGCGGTTCGGAGTGGTGATTGGAAACTGCACTACTACTTTGAAGACAAAGGCCTCGAGTTGTATGATTTGAAAAACGATATCGGCGAGCGCAGCAATCTCGCCGAGAAACATCCGGAACAAGCCGAGGCCCTTATGTCCAAAATCCGCGCGTTCTGGGAGGACACCGGCGCCGATCTGCCGCTGGCGCCGAACCCGAAATTTGACACCGAGGCCGAACGAGCGGCGATGCAAAAGCCCAAAGGTTCGAAGAAAAAGAGGTAGCCTAAAATAGCGCACACTTCCAGGTGGGTGCCGCACCACCTTCTTCTAGGAGTCTGTCGGACTTCGGTTGGGTGGCTGGCTGGTGCCAAGTCCCAACGGGGCGAGACAACGTAGCCCGCGGGTGGAGTGAGGCACGAACGAAACCCCGGGATTGTCCGGAGCTGACCGAGGCGCCCCAACGGGGTGCGACAAACGCGCGGTCAGAAAACCAATCCTATTGTTGTCCCCCTTTGGGGAACCTCATCACCACACCACAACCCGGAGTTGCGCTCATCCCGCTAAAGCGAGATTCGCTCCACCTCGGGCTATCCCGCCCTGCGGGATCTCGCCCGCTTTGGGGCTCCCCCCCTAGGAGGTAGCGCGCCCCCCCCTAAAAGAACCCGCGCTTGGACACATCGAGCAACACCGGACCCAGCAGAATAATGAACACGGCGGGGAAGATGAAACAGGTCAGCGGAAACAGCATTTTTACTGGGGCTTTGTTGGCCATTTCCTCGGCCCGCTGAAACCGGCGCTGGCGCATCTGGTCGGCTTGGATGCGCAACACGTAGCCGATACTCACGCCGAGTTCGTCGGCTTGAACGAGGGCGTTGACGACCGATTTTACGTCGCCGTGATCCGTGCGGCCAGCCATATCCTTTAAGGCCTCACGGCGGGTGCGGCCGACTTGCATCTCGCGGAACACGCGCACCAACTCCTCGCCGAGCGGGTCCATCTTGCGTCGGTCGACAATGCGGCGCAGGCCGCTCATGAAGTCGAGTCCGGCTTCGACCGACAAGGTGAGAAGGTCGAGCACGAAGGGCAGCGCGCGTTCGATGTCTTTCTTGCGCTTCGCCACCATCTTGTTGAGCCAGACGTTCGGGTGCAGATAGCAGAGCACCAAGATGATCGGATAGAACAGCAGTTGCTGACCGCGCAGCTTGTCTCCGAAGGACTTCTCGTCCGGAAAATCAACATGGGTCGACAGTTGCTGAAGCGCGAAATAGAGAATTAGGATCAGGAACGGGCCGATCACCAGTGGCATCAGAAAGCGCAGACTCAAAAATTCGGCCGGGGTGAGCAACCCGTCATAACCAGAGGCCACCAACTTGGTGTGCACCTTGGTCCGCGACTTGGCGTAGGGCTCGCCTTTGAGGAACCCGAGGTTCGCGGTCCATGGCAGGAGGAAACGGTACATCAGCGGCAGGCGGCGTTCGGCGCGACGGCCATCGGCGAGCGTGACGTAGGTCACGGTGGTTAACGAACGCGCGAGATACCACGAACCCAAACCCATCGCGAGCCCCCAGCAGGCGGCGATCAGCCAAATGGTAGTGTCGTAAAACGATTCTGGAGGTGGGATGTAGGGAGATTCCATGCGGTGTTTTACTTTAGGGTGAAATCAGAGGCGAGTCCCGCCAACAGTTTGAAGGCGACCGGATTGAACAAGCTGTTACAGCCCGCGTTGCGCACTATGGATTTTCTCTTGGCCGCGAGAAAACGATCCAACTTGCTGATTTCAGACATGGTGATGGGATGGTCTGTTTGCAGAACGGACGTCACCCGGTTCAACATGCCTTTCACAGTGTTGTTATGAACCAGCACATCAACGCCGTTGATATCGCTTAAGGTCTTCTGGATGCGATAGGGTTTGGCTTCTAAAATAAAATATTCGTGGGCATGCTGGTTCAAATTCAAGCCGCAGGCCAACCCAAGTTCAAACGGCATATTAAATCTCGCAGGCGTCCCCACCCTAGACAGGTCATGGAAGCTCAGTCGGCAACCTTGGATGAGCTCATGGATTTTCCGCAACCGCCCTTGGCCACCATCGGGCACTTCCAAGGTCAGCCTAGGACGGCACTGATGAGCGAAGATCGCGGAGCACATGGCTATGAACAGGCGTTCATATTTCTTATCGTAGGACACGTTCAGAAAGATGGCTGTTGGTTCGTTGGCGGAGGTGGAAGACATGGGTAACGAAGGGCTCGCTCAGTCTTCCTCGAGAATTTTACGAATCAGGGCACGCTCTTCTTTGGTAAACTTGAAACTGGCGATGTACTGCTCACGTGTCACCGAGTTCACCTGAACCGGCTTCGGCGGTTTGGGCCGCGTGGATGTCTTTGCAGCGCGCTTTCGCTCATTGCGCTTTTTCTTCAGACGTTTGGCTATTGAACTCATGGCTGCAGTCTACCTTACTTTGGCGCGACTTTAAAGTGTTAAAAATACATTAAGGTTCGTCAGATATCGATGTTCACGATTTTGCGGATGACGAGGTAGCCGACGAGTTCGAGCACGAGCACCAAAATCAACATGCCGATACCGGCGGGCGAGGTGTAGAAGGCGCGCATCATCTGCGGCTTCAAGGCGGTCAACACGAACAGCAGCAGCAGCGGCATCAAGCCAACCACGAGACCTTGCAGGCGGCCCATGGCGGTCATGGCACTAATCCGGCCTTCGATGCGGATACGTTCGCGGATGGTCTTGGCGATTTTTTCGAACACCTCGGTGAGATTACCACCGGTGAGTCGGGCGGTTTCGATCGACCGAACCATGAGGGTGAGATCCTCGCTGCCGACGCGTTCGTCGAGGTTGTCGAGAGCGTCCTCGAAACGCACACCCACCCGATTCTGCTGCAAGAACACATTGAGTTCCTGACGGATCGGGTTCGGGTATTCTTTCACGATCGTCTCGAAGGCCTGCATGATACTGAACCCGGCCTTGAGCGCGTTACTCATGCTGACCAGCGCGTCGACTAGCTGCAGATTGAATTTTTCCAAGCGGTGTTTACGCAAAAACCGAATGAGCAGCCGCGGCACGGCCAATACCAATCCAGCCGCGATCCCGCCCAGGACCACGCCCCGAATCATGCCCAGCAACGAACCGACATTGGTGAACAGAACGAAGAAGGTCAGAAAGGCGATCAGCGCCGCCACCCGCGCGATCCGGGCGATGCGCTGCGGCGGAATGAACAGGAACAAGTTCTCGAGTTCGCGGGCCGCTTCGGAGGCATAGACCTCGTCGTAGTTCGCCGCCGCCTCCTGCATTCCGATCAGCAAGGACCAAGCGAGCAAGCCGAAGCTAAACGCGTACAGCAAGCTGATCAGAACCAGCTGTGGGTCGGAGAAAAAATCAAGGAGGCCGCTGAACATGGCTGAATCGGATCAGGTAAAGCCCGCCGGCCCCAAGCCAGTTTGGCCTTCTGGATTGAACATGGTCTTGTCAATATCGATGCCACGTGCTGCGAATTCTTCCATAAAGGTTGGCACCGAACCGGTCGGCTTAACCGTGCCGAGGACGTTCTTATTTTCGTCGATACCGGTCTGCTTGAAATCCCACAGATCCTGCAGGGTGATCACATCGCCTTCGATGCCGCAGACTTCGGTGACTTTGGACACGCGGCGCGTACCGTCGGAAAAGCGGGTAAGTTGGAGGATGAGTTGTACCGCCGAACCGATTTGTTCGCGAATGGCGCGGACCGGCAGGTCCATGCCGGACATCAGCACCATCGTCTCGAGACGGCTGATCACGTCGCGGGGCGAGTTGGCGTGGACCGTGGTCAGCGAGCCGTCGTGACCGGTGTTCATCGCCTGCAACATGTCGATCGCCTCGCCGCCACGGCACTCGCCGACGACGATGCGGTCGGGCCGCATGCGCAGGCTGTTGCGAACGAGGTCGCGAATGGTGATCGCGCCCTTGCCTTCCATGTTGGGCGGACGCGCCTCGAGCGTAATCACGTGATCTTGGATCAACCGAAGCTCGGCCGCGTCCTCGATGGTGACGATGCGTTCGTCGGAGGGGAGATAGTTGGAGACCACATTGAGCAGGGTGGTTTTGCCGGTGCCGGTACCGCCGGAGACGATGATGTTTTTGCGCAGCTGGGTACAGCAGGCGATGAAGTCGGCGATGTCCTGAGTCAGCGAACCAAAGTTGATCAGGTCCTGCACCGTGAACGGGTCCTTGGAAAACTTACGAATGGTGATGCACGGGCCGGACAGCGACAGCGGCGGGATCACCGCGTTGACCCGTGAGCCGTCGGCGAGACGCGCGTCAACGTACGGTTGCGACTCGTCGATGCGCCGACCGATCGGCGACACGATGCGTTCGATGATGGCGAGAACCGAGTCGTCGTTGATGAACGCGCGCGGGGTGAGTTGTAGCTTGCCGCCTTGTTCGACGTAAATGCGGTTGGGGCCGTTGACCATGATCTCCGTCACCGACTCATCGGCGAGCAGATCCTCGAGCGGTCCGAGTTGTAGCGCTTCCTCGCAAATCTCTTTGGCCAGAATCGTTGGATGGATGCCTTCGGGAAGTTTGTCGGACACCTCGCTGATGATCTGCGCGACCAAGTGGCGAGCGCGCTGTTGTAGTTCGTCCTCGGAGGCCTGGTTCACCGTCATGCGCTTCATGTCGAGGCGCTTGAGCAGTTCGGTGTGGACCTGTTTTTTGATCTGCGTTTTGCGCGGATCCACCGGACTAATTTTTTCGCGCGAACGCAGCGTCTTGTCTTTGTCGCGCGGTTCGGTGGAGCTGCGCAGCGGCGAGGAATACATCTGTGGCGGGACCGCCCCGGGCGGGGTCGAAGGAGCCGGACTGGGCGGCGGGGGAGCCGGAGGATGCGCCGCGACGCCGGTCTCCATCGGCAAAGGAGCCTGCGCCCGAGGAGGCGCAGATGGCGGCGGTGGAGCGGCGGCGTCTTGGCCGTTGCGCAGGATCACAAAGGTGCCGACTTGAACCCGTTGGCCGGGGCCGACCCGTTGCCGTCCGGTCACGCGCTGGCCCTCAAGATAGGTGCCGGTGCTGCTGCCGAGGTCTTCGATGCTGAGGCCGTCCGAGCCGTTGGTGAGAATGCAATGCCGCCAAGAGATCATGGCGTCGGCGAGCACGATCTTGTTGTCTTCGTCGGAGCCGATGGTGTACACGCCACCGGGCAGCGAGACGCGTTGGTCCTGCTTGCCGTCTTGGCTGATGGTGATGTCGATGGAATCGGGCATGGGCGCAGGATTAGAAACGGCCAGCTTTTTGAATCAAATCTTGGCGTTCTTGGTTGAGCTGTTGCAGTTCGGCGTCGAGGTGTTCGAAGTTCACCCGTGGCAGTTCTTTTTCGAAGTCGAGATTGTTGGGACGGCGCAGGGTGAAGGTGAGCTTGCCTTTGGCTTGTTGGATGAACACCAGCAGCTCGGCCTCGCGCGGGGTGACCTGCAAGGTGCAGGTGCTGTAGCTGCCGCCGCGACGGTAATTCGCGCGGTCGGCCTGAGTGGCGGTGGCGTACTCTTGACCAGTGGCCAGCACGGTGACGTTCTGCAACATGGTGCGGGTGACGGTCTCAGTGTCGGCCCGACTTTCGGCGCCGGGCAAGGGTTTGACGTAGGTGCCAATCACATCGACGCGGTCGTTCGGTTTGATCAGTCCGGCCACGGCCGACTCGACGCTAACCGGCACCGCGATGGCGCGGTAGAGATCTTTTTCCTTGGCGTCCATGCCGACGCCGATCGAGTCGGCAAAGCCGCCTCGGTTGAACTGGGGAATATCGACGTGATGCCAGCGCAGCACATCGCCGCGGCCGATGCGTTGGATGATCCGTTTGTTCTCGAGCAGGGCGACGTTCTCTTTATTGGCGAGAAAGACATCCGAGCCCAGACCGCGTTCGAAGCGGGTGACGCCGCCAATATCGGTCGATTGCAAAACGGTGCCGGGTTGGAAATCGTGGGCGACGGCGAGCACCTTGATCTGTCGGTTGTCGCCGTAGAGCTTTTTCTTTTGGTTGGCCATGTAGCGGGCCGAAAGCCAGAACGCGAGAATCGCAAAGACGACGGCACCGATGAGAATCATTTTTTGCTGCATGTGCGATGTCTGCTAAAGAAGGGTGGGTATTTTGGCAATGAACAAGCTCAGCGCTTGCCGGACTTTTTATAAACACGGGTAATCAAACTGCCGCCTTGTTTGGCGTCGCGCAAAGTCACGAACGCGCGTTCGTTCTTGCGCGTGTACACGCGGGTGCCGGTCGGTCCGGCGTCCTCGAGCGGACGCATCCAACCGGCCGCCTGCATCTTGCGGTCGAACCACCCTTGGATAAAGATCGCCGGCTGCGCGGTGCGGCTGACTTCTACCTGCGTGTCGGTGTTGCCATCATGGTAGTGCGACACCGCCTCGCTCTGGTCGTAGGCGGGAATTGCCGCGAGCTGGTGCTTGCGCGGGCCCGCCTTTTTCGGATCGCCGCGACGAAAGTCGTCGAGCGAGATGCTGGTCTGGTAAACGACGGTGCTGCGGTCGGCGTCGTCGACGCGCGTCACCAGCCAGCGCTGCAAGGTGGAACCATCCACCGCCATGCCGAAGCCGATCGCCTCGCCGGAGGTAAAGGTGTGAGGCAAATTTTTGTCGCCGCAGTGATCTTCGAGTTCGGCCATGGTTTTGAAGAAGCCGCTCGGGCTGCTCCAAACTTCGACGGTCGCTTGTTGGCCGTTGATCTTCATCGGGGTCGAATAGCCGCGCGACCAACCGAGTCCTTCGAGGAATTCACCCGCGTTGCGCTGGAACAGTTCGGCCGGGGCGGGCGCGAGCAACGCCAGAAACGCTACGGCGATGGCAACAAGAAAACGAGGGCGACGCATTAGTACATCCCTTTGAGCCAAGGCATGTACACTTCACTTTCCACTTCGATGCTATTCCCATCATACATGATGCCCCGAACCACCGGCAACACGCGCACATCGTCGGCGTCGTAGCCGCGGACCATGTCAAACTCGGCGATGGTATTGCCCGCGCCATACAGGCTGCTGAGCCGGTTCGGCCCGGCGAATTGCTGCAGGCGTTCGGGATCTGCCTGCGACACAATGTTGCCGTAAAACACCGCCGAACTCTCGTCGGTAAAATCGTCATCGGCGGAGTAGCGCGCTTCATCATCGCCGACCACCACTTCGTGGATGTACTCGGGACTGCCCAGCAGGTCGACCGTGTAGCTATCACGGATCGAAGCCTCAGTCGCTTCTTCGGTCGCCTGCAACATGGTGCGACTGTGCGCGTGTCCAGTGAGACCGACCTGAAACAAAAAGCCCAGCACCAGCAACACCGCGATCATGCAAATCGCCATCTCAATCAGCGCCTGGCCTTCCCGGCGGCGATCACCAGCAAGCTTGCGAGGAGCCGCGTTGGGTTTGCAAAGAGCCGCGCTAGGTTTGCGAGGAGCCGCCTTGGGCTTGCAAAGAGCCGCGCTGGGTTTGCGAGGAGCCGCCTTGGGTTTGCAAAGAGCCGCGCTGGGTTTGCGAGGAGCCGCCTTGGGTTTGCAAAGAGCCGCGTTGGGCTTGCAAAGAGCCGCGCTGGGTTTGCAAAGAGCCGCGCTGAGTTTGCGAGGAGCCGCGTTGGGTTTGCAAAGAGCCGCGCTGGGTTTGCGAGGAGCCGCCTTGGGTTTGCAAAAAGCCGCGCTGGGTTTGCGAGGAGCCGCCTTGGGTTTGCAAAGAGCCGCGCTGGGTTTGCGAGGAGCCGCCTTGGGTTTGCAAAGAGCCGCGCTGGGTTTGCGAAGAGCCGCGCTGGGTTTGCGAAGAGCCGCGCTGGGTTTGCGAGGAGCCGCGCTGGGTTTGCCAAGAGCCGCGTTAGCGGTGGCACCCTGAATAGCCCCGGCTGTAGCCCGCAGGGCAAGGCCGGGGTTGGGCGCAGAGATAGAGGAGGAGCCGCGTAGCGGTGGCACAGAAGCACCCAATGAAGCGTTTGGCGAAATTGTTGCGTCAGGTTTCATCTCGAAATTAGTGTCCACGACGCGATCCTCCGCCACCGCCACCACCGCCGCCGCCACCCGGACTGGGCGGGGTGTAGCAGTTGTCGCTGTTGAATTGAATCCAGTTGCGGCCACCAGCGCGGAAGCTGGCATTCTCCCAGGTCAGGAGCTGCTGCACGTACCAGTTGCTGCGCGGCAGAGAGTGAGGACCGACTTCCATGTAGCGAGGTAGAATCTCATAGACGAACTCCGACCAGCCCGGCTGGCTGCCGCCCGCCGGGGCGGAGGAGGCGTCGATCGGAATCATACGGGTCTCGTGGAACGCCGGCAGAATCATGCGGAACGCGTCGGGGCGTTCGGGGCCATCGAGCCCTTCCAAAAATCCAAAAGGCTTGGCAGCCGAGGTCCACAATACCGAGTCGGCGCCGCCCACCGGACTCATACGGTCATAGCCGGACTCGATCCGGATGGCCGCGTCCGCGCCGGCGTAATTGTACTGCGCCTTGACGTTGCCCTCCCAGGGAAAGGCCTCATCAACCAAGTCAGTCCACTGTCCCCAGCGGCTACCGCTGTAGGTGTACCAGGTGATTTCGATATCGATGATCTCGCGATCAACTTCGGTCGGCGGTTCGCCGTTCCCGGTGATCGCCCCTTGGCTTTGGTTGCCACCGAGACCGCCGTCGTCGGATTGCAGGAACGGTTGGGCAAGCTGGTCAAGCACTGGGAACAAACCGTCAAGCTGCGGTTGCGACAATTGGTCGAGGATCTCGATGCGGTCGATGCCACAATTCAGCAGCTCGGCGTTCAGCGGTTCGGGCTGGTTGATGTACGGCAGCGCCGGCCAATCGCGCCAAGTGTGGTAGGAACTGAGCAGGTCGGAGGCGTTGAAGTGGAACCAGCACCAGTCCGCACTCGCAATGGCATCGTAGAAGGCCGGGTTTAGTAGCATGTGGCCGCCACCAATGGCACCGCCGAACCAACGCGGGTTCTCGATTTCGACGGCCACGCCTTGGTCGGCCAGCGTGTCGTACATGCGCGCGTAGTCGGTCCAAAAATCGGGACTCCCGGACAGCGAGGGAAAGGGCGCGGCAAAGGACTGATGGTAATGGTCGCGAATCTCGTCGGCGTGGCGGCGCAAGGTGTTGGCGAAGGCCTCGTTGTTATAGATGCCGTTATTCTTGGCAAACTGCTGCGCCGCCGCCACCCCCACCATGGGGCCGGTGAAGCTGACCCGTGCGCCGAGATCGCCCATTGCCTCGATCTGGGAAAAGTCGGTTTCGCCGCGGCTGAGCGCTTCGGTGAGTGCGACCGCCTGCATGACGTTGATCTGACCGACGGTGTTGAGCGTGATGCCCTGCCAGCGTGCCCCCGCGAGAGCCGCCGCGTCGCCGCCGTTGCGGGCTTTACTTTTTACGTTGAGGATTTTGTGCAGATCGAAGTTCCAGAGCGCCACGATGGTAATGATCACGAGGACCATCAGCGCAAAGATCAAGGTCTGACCCTGCTTGCGATCCTTGCGGTTGTTCAACTCCATCCGGCGCATCACATTTACTCCAGATATAGGCCCGAGTGATCGGCGTGCCACGCTTCGCCGCGCATGGGAAACTCGTCGTCGCCATAGAAGAACTCGGCCATCGGCATACGGATCGGATAGCTTTGGCGGGTGATCACGCCGGCGCTGTTGCCGTTGTTGATCTCGTCGGCTGCGCCAACCGTGTCCCAGTCGGTGTAGTCGAGAATGGTGTCGAGCTCGCCCCAGCGTTCGCCGCCCAGATAGAGCGGGATGCGCGCTCGTTCGACCGCGAGTTGCGGCGAGGAGGGATTGGATTGCAGCGCGCTCTGCCACTGTTGGTAGATCGGCGTATCGCGGTAGTAGGCCGCGTCGGCCGGCGATATCATGGGTGGCGCGACGACGGGGGTGACCATGATGCCCGCGTTCGGGATGGTGGCGACCCGCACCACCTTTTCGACCATGAAGTCATTGAAGCCGACCGCCTTGGCGCGAACGCCGGTGGCGGCGGCATGGTCCATGATTTCGACCCCGGCAAAGATGCGTGACATCTCCATCGCCGCGAAAAAGATCAAGGCGAGAACGAGGATCACGAACATGGCTTCAATCAGAGATTGGCCACGTTTGTGCCTACGGCTGGATCGACAAGCGGATCCTCGTTGAGGTCGAGGGTCGTGGGACGAACGCGCGCCGCGACGGATCGCGGACGCACGCGCGTCGAGGCCCCCGGATGGTCCCGGGGTGTTCACAGAGGGATCCGTTAGTTGTTGTTGGAGTTGATGTCTTGGAGGTCGGGGACGCCGGTGGCGGAGTCAACCGCGCCGCTGTCGGCACCGAGCTGTTCGGCGGCACCGCCCCAGAGACCCTGGACGGTTTCACTGAAGACACCGACGACGGCGATGGCGGCAATGGCCACGATGACGACGATGATGATGTATTCGACGAGGGCTTGACCCTTGGTCATTTCTTCTTTGCGTGTACGGAAGAGTTTCATGCTATATCCTGCTTTGTTCTGTGGTGTGAGGAAATGATGTGGAAGATGGGCGGGGTAAGGACGGGGTGTGGAACAGTGGAAAGAATCAGGGAAATTCGGAAGCGACAAGATCAAGTATGCGTCCGCCGTACTCTTTGAACACGGTCAGAAACAAGGCGAGCATCACCAACACCCCGACGGTCATGCCGAATACGATCAAATATTCGGTGAACACCTGCCCCGCCTTATGGCGTCTGGAGCGACCGAGAACAGTCGCTTCGCGGGGGCTTTGGGATTGGGTTGCAACACGCACATTCACCTAACGAAGATACTGGAGGCGAATTGTACTGTAAAGTGATTATTTTGCACAGAGTTTTCAAGGGCAGCAAGATGTTCGCGGACGACGAGAAAAATATAGCCCCTTTAGACCAATGAAACCCCCCAAAGCCCAAAGGAGCCCCCTAGGAGTCTGTCGGGCTTCGGTTGCACAAGTGATCAACTGCGGTGGCTGGCTGTTGCCAAGCCCCAACGGGGCGAGACAGCGTAGCCCGCGGGTGGAGTGAGGTACGAACGAAACCCCGGGGATTGGCCGGAGTTCACCGAGGCGCCCCAAGGGGGTGCGACAAAAGCTCGGCAGAAAACCAATCCTATTGTCGTCCCCGCGTTGGGGAACCTTATCACCCCACCTCAACCCGGGGCTGCGCTCATCCCGCCAAAGCGAGATTCGCTGACCCCGAGCTACATTGTCTCGCCCGCTTTGGGGCTTTTCTCCCCCACTAATCTCGATCACGGGATTACTGATGGCTTGCCTCTGCGCATCGTTTTCCATTGAAGGGAGGCGATGAAAAAATTTGCCCTCACTATTTCCGCCGCCTCCCTCTGTCTGTTCCTCGCCGCTTGCGGTGGGAAGAAAAACACCAACGTCGAACCGGCGGGATCCGATGGCGTCGACGTTCCAGTGCCCGCCCCCACCTTAAAAGTATCCGAGAACTTCATCGCGATCGCCGACGAAGGCAACAAACGGTATGTGGTCAATCATCCCGACCAACTGAGCAAAGCCATCGAAAGTAAAGTGGAAGGCTTTGAAACGATGGCCTTCCCGAATGCCGCGCCGAACGGGCGCACGCTGGTGTTCCGTTCGGAGAACGCCGAGCGTTTCCAAGCACTGGTCAAAAACTACAACCAAACGCTCGGGGCCAGATTCGACCCGACCACAGGAACCACCGCAGGCTTGGCTGCGGTTCCGCGCACGCCGCCCGCACCAGTCGCGCCACCCGCATCGGCCACCCCGGCCACCCCGGCCACCCCGGTCGCCCCGGCAGTGGTTGCAAGCACGCCACCCGCAGCTGCCACGCCACCCGCATCGGCCACCCCGGCCACCCCGGTCGCACCGGTCGCCCCGGCAGTGGTTGCAAGCACGCCACCCGCAACCCCGCCTGCCGTCGTTCCTCCCCCGACAGCGCCATCGGTCAATCCAGGAATCGCGGCAACCACTCCGAGCACCCCGAGCACCCCGCCTCCGACCCCGGTCCCTCCAGCCCCCCCGATCACACCAGCCCCTCCAGCAACGGCAGCTGTCACACCAACGCCGCCGGCCGTGGTGCCGCCATCGAATCCCATCCCCGTTCCGACGCCGGCTCCCGTCGCCCCGCCGACGCCTCCCGTCGCCACCACACCACCGCCGACCGCCACCCCGGCAGCAACGCCGGCGGCCAAACCCTCGTCTGCCCCGGACTTCTTCTTCACCTTGGAAAAGAACGGCAACCAGTTCGTGGTCGGCGACCGAAACAGCATCGCGCCCGTTCTGAGCGAAGGTCGAGTGGCCACCTATAAAAGTTTCCCCGGCGCAGGGGCGAATGGAAAGACGCTGGTGTTTGAAGACAACGCCGACGGCACCATGCTGCCCCGCCTAGTGAACACCTATAATCAACGCTTCAGAACCACGTTGGACGCGTCCAAGGCATCGAGCGCGCCGCTGCAAACCGCCGCCGTCGCACCGCCGGCCACTCCAGCGGCTCCAGTTCCCCCGGCCGTTGCCACACCCGCGACCCCCGCCACCCCCGCCACCCCAGCTACGCCTGCGAACCCGATCACACCGCCGAGCAACCCGGCGCCAAGCACGAGCGTCACGCCCGCGCCCCCAACACCTCCGGCGGTCGTGCCCCCCACCGTCGTTCCGCCGACCATTCCGCCAACCGTTCCGCCAACCACTGTCGCGCCCACACCCACACCGGCCACCCCTGCCACCCCTTCCACCCCGGCCACCTCGGCCACCCCAGCCACGACCCCGGGTCCGGGCATTGTGGCAACGCCTCCTCCGAGCACACCTGCACCGGCGACCACGGCAAGCCCAACACCGGCCGCACCCGCCGCCAGCGAGACCTTCCTGCTGCTGAACAAAAACAACAACCGCTTGATTGTTGGCAACAAGGCCAACGTGGTCAGCGCGTATCAGTCCGGCACTTTGCCGATGTCGAAGACCTTCATCGCAGCCGGTCCAAAAGGTGAAAACCTCGTCTTCGAAAACAATGCGGACGGCTCCATGTTGAACCGTCTTGTTGCAAAATACAACACGACCTACGGCGCCAATCTGGACCCCGCCGCCGCCACCGACGGTCCGCCCCCCGTCGTCGCCCCGGCCCCAACGACCGTGCCGAGTCCAACACCAGCCCCAACACCCGCCCCAGCGCCAACGACCGTGCCGAGTCCGACGCCATCGGTGGTGCCAACGCCGACGCCCGTCCCCGCCGCGACGGTTCCCGCGACCGCCGCCACCGGCCTGAACGTGCTGAACGCCACCATCGCCAAGCGCAAGATCGACAAAACCAAAGCCGACTGGCGCACCAAACTGCGCAAGTTCCCGGCGGTGACCTTTGATGCGGGCACGGACTATTTCTGGATCCTCGAAACCAACAAGGGAACCGTGCGCCTGAAGTTCATGCCCGAGGTCGCCCCAAACCACGTGGCCAACTTCCTCTATCTCACCGAACTCGGCTACTTCGACAGCCTCAGCCTGCACCGCATCATTCCCGGTTTCGTCGCCCAGGGTGGCTGCCCCTTCGGCCAAGGCTTTGGCGGACCCGGCTACCAGTTCGACGGCGAGTTCAAGCCCGGCGTCAAACACGACCGCCCCGGTCTCCTCTCGATGGCCAACCGCGGCGCCGGCACCGATGGCTCCCAGTTCTTCATCACCTACACCGCCAGCCCCAACCTTGATGGCAAACACACCATCTTCGGTGAAGTCGTCGCCGGCATGGATGTGATGAAAACCATCGAAGCCGCCGGCAGTCCCAGCGGTGCCCCCTCCGAACAAATCACCATCACCAAAGCCAGCGTGAGCACGGCCAAGAAGTAGCCGGCGACGTTAGATCTCGATGCGCCTTCTGCTGCATCGCCTACTGCTGTTCCCCGGTCTGGAATGTACAAGGCACCTTGGACGCCGGACGCTGGTTCGCCGAGGCGCTGCTGAAGTTGGAGTCAGAATAGCAGGCCGGGAAACGTCATACAGACTCGCCCCTTCCGAACTTCCCATCGGGGGTTGACCGCAGAACAACGCGGAAGACGCGGAATCTCCTACCCGTGTATGTTGGCCGAAACAATAGAGGTAACGTGGAATTCATTCCGTGTTCGTCGTGACGGAATTCATTCCGGCCGAACGCTTCCGCCTCCACCTGCTCTTCCGCCTCAGCCTGTTCGGAGACCACCTCACGATCAATCATACGAAGCCCCCAACCATCGAAACGAACGGCGAGATTCCGCGTGTTCCGCGTTTTTCCGCGGTCAACATCCTAATCCAACTCGACCGTTTCCTGCCAAGCCGGCACGTAGGTATCGAAGCCGGTCTTGGACTCGACATATTGCGCGTACTCGAACGCGACCGTCTTGTCGCCGTGGGTGACGAACACTTTGCGGGGCTTGTTCTTGATGCAGGAAATCCACTTGAGCATTTCGTCGCGGTCGGCGTGTCCGGAGAAGCCGTTGATCTTGGAAATTTTGGCGCGGACTTTGTACTTCTCGCCGAAGATGCGGATCTCCGGTGCCTTCTCGATGATCACCCGGCCGAGCGTACCTTCGGCCTGGTAGCCGACGAAGAGAATGGTCGCTTCCGAACGGCCGATGTTGTTTTTCAAATGGTGCTTCACCCGACCGCCGGTACACATGCCCGAACCCGCGATGATGATCGCGGTGCCACGGATATTGTTGATCGCCTTGGACTGGTCCACCGTTCGGCTCATGACCAATCCGCGGAAGTCGAACGGGCGCCGTCCCTCGCGCACCTGGCGCATGGTTTCGGCATCCCAAAGCTGTGAATTTTCTTTGAACACCTCGGTCACCTTCACCGCCATCGGACTGTCGACAAACGTCATCACCGGGGGAATGCGTTTGGCGTTTTGCAGATTGCCGAGATGGTAGAGGATGTCCTGAGTGCGTTCGACTGCAAAACTCGGAATCACCAAGTTGCCGCCGCGCTTGATCGCATCGTTGATCGCCTCGGCGAACTTGGTCGGGATATCGGCGACGGGTTCGTGGTTGCGGTTGCCGTAGGTCGACTCGGTCAAAATATAGTCGGCTTCCTCGAACGTGGTCGGGTCCTCCAGAATCGGCGCGTTGTTACGGCCGATGTCGCCGGAGAATAAAATCTGGCGGCGTTCGCTGCCCTCTTCCACCGTCACCATGATCGAGCACGCGCCGAGAATGTGTCCCGCTTCGAACCAGCAAGCGTTGACGCCGCCGCCAAGATCGATGCACTGGCCAGCGGGAATCGGCGAGAACAGCCCCGCTGCAGCCTCGGCGTCCTTGCTGTCGTACAGTGGCGTAGTGCCATGCTTCGGTTTGCGTCCGCTCTTAGCCAGACGCTTGATCTTGTACTTCATGTCCTCCATTTGGATCCGCGCCGAATCCTCCATGATGATCTTGGCGATTTGGGCCGAGGCCGGCGTGCTGTGAATGCGTCCATTAAAGCCGTTTTTCACCAGCTTGGGCAGGAGTCCGCAGTGGTCAAGATGGGCGTGAGTGAGCAGGACGACATCGACCTCGGACGGATCAAAACCAAAGGGCTCCCAGTTGCGATCTTCGTGCTGGCGTTCCTGGAACATCCCGCAGTCGATCACCATTTTAAGTTTCTTGGTCTCGAGCAGGTAGCACGAACCGGTCACACATTGAGAGGCACCATGGAAGGAGAGTTTCATCTTCATGGCTTGGTGATGCCAAGCAAGCGCTAGATAGGCAAGTGGCTTTCCCTGTCCATTCGTCCCCCATGAAGAGGTCTTCACAATCCTCAAGACCATCGAAAGCTAATGTGGCAAGGGCGACTACCAGAGCGCCGCGATTCCATTCGATCCAACGCCTCGGGTGAGCCAGCGGGAACGGTATGCGGAATTCGCCCGTGAGATTCCGGCGTTCATGATGGAACCAATTTTTTGAAGACCACTCCTTCGACTTAATAGATGCGCTCCAAGTACAGGAAGTATCTTGTGGTGAAAATGCAGCAGGCAATCAACGGGACAAGTCCGGCAAAAGCGTGATAGAACAGCCGGACCCGAAACGGACTAGCAGCCGAATAGCCGCGAAGCGTCCAGCAGTGAAACAGGCACCAACTCGAGGTAATAATGCCGGGGAAGACCGCCAAAATTCCAAGGTACTCAGCCAGAAAGTAAATCGAAGCCGACAGGGGAACCAACAGCCCGAGCCCGACTATCAACACCACCAAACAGCCTGCCACAAAGGCGATCCGGGCAATCCAAAAATTGATATTAGAACTGCGCACCACCCGCCCAAAATGGTCGGCTAAAGCGTCCTCGGATTTTCTCACGAAATTAATCTATCATAGGTCGCTTCGGTTACCACCTTCTTTCCATCACCTCTCGCGAAAGCGCCGCAGCGACTTATCCATCGCGGTCTTCTCCACGTGACACGGAACACAAAGCACGGCGAGATTCTCCGGCTCGTTCGACCCGCCATTCATCAACGCGCGCGAGTGATCGACTTCTAATCCTTCTTTACGGGACCGATTTGAACAAATCAGGCAGCGCTGCTGGTCGCGACGTAGGATCGCCTTGCGTAGTCCATCTGAGACGTTGCGTTCGGCGGTGCCGCCTTGGTATTCGGACGCGCCTTTGTTTGCCGCCCGAAAATATTCGTTGAGCCGCGGACCGCGTTCGGTCGCGACCAAGTTCGGCGCGGTGCCGCGCACCCGCTTGTTCCAGGTCATGGGCGAACCCGGCATGAGGATCATCAAGCCGATCGCCACCAATAAACAAGCGGCTAACACCCGCCCGAACGAAGCCCAACGCTCGCGTTCGGACACGCCGGGTTCGCGCAGCACGCACATGGCGAGAAAGCAGAACACGGCGCCGAGTCCGAGCAGTAAGGCGTTGCGCAAGGGGCCGAGTTCGAAGACGTAGGCGAGCACGCCGAGCAGAAAGAACGCCACCGCCGCCCAGCCGAAGCGGCGCGGCAACGCGGCGTAGAACGAACTCGAGACGAAACGGTCGAACCACGCCGACGAACTTGAGATAGAATGTTCAGAAACCATTTTCGACTACCGAAGACCTCGCGTTCGAGATGCGCAAGCTTTGACGAAAAAGTACGGACTGAAAAATTACGGATCCCATCTTGAACACGCCGCCGTCGCCTCGGAGCCGGAATTAGAGTCCCGCTAAGCGGGATGGCACTCTGCACAGCCCCGGCAGCCGCCCGGGCAAGGCCGGGTTTGTATCGCACCGGCAGCGAATCTGCGGGATAAATCCCGCAGGCCAAACACGGGCTGAAGCCCGCGCTACCCTATGATCGAGCCCCCGCCGTGGTTCATCGTAGAGAGTTGGGCGGCGGTGCGATGACCTTCGAAATTTCAAATATCTTTGGCTAGATTCTTGCTTTGTCGATTCGCGACTAAATGAGTCAAACTTTTCAAAGACTCTTGGTCGATCGGGAGTGAACTTGGCACGAGCCGCGTTAGCGGTGACATCCGAATAGCCCCGGCTGTCGGCCGCAGGCTAAGGCCGGGGTTGGCGTAAGAAAAATGAGTAGTCCCGCAAGGCGGGATGACACGGGGCATCTAATGGTGCGTCCGACCAAAGAATGCAGGGAGCGGATGCTCTCAGAGACTTGAGGCCGTTCCGCCCGGACCCAAAGTGAAGAGCTCGTGCAGAGGGGCAGGCCGGTCGGTTCAAAAGGCTCTCGGCTACCCCGGGTTCCGCTCGTACCTCGCTGCACCCGCGGCTACTTTCTTGCCACCACTCCGTGGTTCGTCGTAGAGAGTTCGGTATCGGTTCGAGACCTTCGAAATTTCAAATATCTTTGGCTAGAAGTTAGCGTGTTCCAGAATCTCAGGGTACCGGTATGGCAAGTCACTGCGGCATACTTGGGCGAACGTCTCGTTGACTCAGGTGGTCTAGTTCGCGTCCAAGCCGAACAAATCCAACAGCCGCTGCAAGTCCTCGTCGCCGTAGTATTCGATCTCGAGTTTGCCGGGGGACTTCTTGTCATTGGCAAAGGTCCGCGGCGAACTGAGTTTCACCTTGGTGCCGAAATGCTGGTTGAGGCGGTTGCCGAGGTCGGCAATGTGCGTCTCGTGAATGTCGGCAGATCCCGGATCTTTGGGCGCTCCGGGCGAATTAGGCGGTGCGTCCCCGACTCCGGGTTCCTCATCGCCTGAAATAATCCCTTCGAGTTGGCGAACCGACAGCCCCTCGGCGGCGATGCGCTGGGCGAGGTCGTCCTGCTCGAATTGCGAGTCGAGGCCGAGCAACACTTTGGCGTGGCCGCTGGAAATCTGTTTTTGCGCGAGCAGTTCGCGACAGGATCCGGACAGGGAAAGCAAGCGCAGCGAGTTGGTGATGGTCGCGCGGCCTTTGCCGACCCGCTTGGCGATCTGATCCTGAGTCAGGCTGAACTCTTCTTTCAGTTGCTGGTAGCCCAATGCTTCCTCAATCGGATTGAGATCGTCGCGTTGCAGGTTTTCAATCAGCGCGAGCGCGAGCGCGGTCTGGTCGTCGGCTTCGATGACATGCACCGGCACCTTGAGCAGTTTGGCTTCGCGGGCGGCGCGCAGGCGACGTTCGCCGGCGATGAGTTCGTAGCCGTCGGCGTCCTGGCGCACCGTGAGCGGCTGGATCACGCCATGCTCTTTGATCGAGGCGACGAGGTCGTTCAGTTTTTCCTGATCGAAGTGGGTCCGCGGCTGGTAGCGGTTGACTCGGATCTGGTCGAGTTTGAGCTGGGTGGTGCCCGCTTCTCCGGACGCGACCTTTTTGGGTCGGTCCTTGATCAGGGCGCTCAGCCCTTTGCCGAGCCCTGTCTTTTTCTTCGCGGCCATGGGATCAGCGTCCATTTGCGCCAGCAGCGCCGGGCAGATTGAACTGTCCTTCGAACGCGGCGGGGGTGTTCCACGGCATGCTGCTCACCACACCGCCCTCGCTGGGCATGTAGAACGCGCGCACTTCGTTGGCCTTTTCGATCTGGTAGTAGACGTTGCCGGCGAAATATTTGGTCAAGTCATCGGCGGGCTGCAGATTGCGTTCGACACGTTCGCCGTCGACGGTGGTGAAACGCACGGTGGAGACCGCCGGCACGTTGTTGCCGCCGGGACGGCTGTCGATGCCGCGGTTGGGCAGCAGGGTGGCGATCGTATACTTCACCTCGCCGTCTTGCAGGATTTCCACGTCACGAACCGTGTCCGACGTATAATTGAAGATGTTGAGTTGCACTTTCGGCTGAGTGGAGCGGCAGCCGGTCAGCACCAAGGCCGACAGGGCGAGGAACAGCATCGAGATAGAAAAACGGCGGAGATGGAGGCTCATATCTCGTTCATGGCGGTCAGGGAGTGGAAATGCAATTTCGAATGTCGGGAAACGCAGCGGCCTGCGGCCTTGTACCGTTAAGCGGGCGCCTGAGCGCCTGCTCTCGGCGTAGAACAGCAGTCGACAGTTAGGCGGGCTTCGTGCATGGGGGTTTTGTGGCCTTGCTGAGAAGCGAAGCGGACGCGTGGATTCCGCATGTTTTACCCTTTGTCGGGTGGATTTTTGTGATGCAAATGCTGGGCGATCCGGAGGGCTGGAAGTACGGCGCGCGCATCCTGGTCGGCGGCGGCCTGTTGCTGGCGCTGCGCCCGTGGCGCTACTATAAAAAGCCGAAATGGCGCAATATCCCTTGGGGCGTAGCGGTCGGCGTGGCGGTGTTTGTGATGTGGGTGGTGCCGGAATGGGCCGGGTTCGGCGGGGACTGGGCGCGCCACTACCGCACCTTCGGCATGCAGATGCCGTGGAAGGAAACGGTGATCGAACACGTGCCTATATATGTGGGCCTGTGGGCGCTGGTGCGGATTGCCGGATCGGCGGTCGTGATTCCGGTGATCGAGGAGTTTTTCTGGCGTGGTTTCTTTTACCGCTGGGTGGCGCGTCCGGAGTTTATGAAAGTCGACCACGGGAAATTGGTCTGGTGGGCGCTGCTGGTCTCCGCCTTGTTTTTTGCCTCGGTGCACACCCGCTGGCTGGTGGCCGTCCCCTGCGGCATCGCCTACGGACTGCTGTACATCAATACGCGCGATATTTGGGCCGCCGTCTGGGCGCACGCGGTGACCAACCTGCTGCTTGGGCTTTATGTTTTAAAAACCGGCCAACACGGTTTTTGGTAGGATCCACCCATGAGCGAATCAACCGACCACAAGCCCCCTCGCCTCGAACGCTGCGCGGTACACACCCTGACCAACAAACCCTGGTCGTTGGCCGAATGCCTCGAACACTACGCGAACGCCGGCATCGGCGGCATCAGCATTTGGCGCAATGTGTTCGCGCCCGAGGACGGTGGGATCGGACTCGACGAGGCGGTGCGACTCGTAAAAGCCTCCGGGCTCGCGGTGCCCGCGCTGGTTCGCGGTGGTTTTTTCCCAGCCACGAACGAGGCCAAGCGAACCGAGTCCATCGACCACAACAAACGCTGCATCGATGAAGCGGCGGCGCTCGGTGCCGAAATGGTGGTGCTGGTGGTCGGCGCGGTTCCGGGCATGCCTTTAACCGAGGCGCGGCAGCAGGTTCGGGACGGTATTGCGGCGGTGCTGCCACATGCCGAGTCCGCCGGGGTGCGTCTGGCGATCGAACCGCTACACCCGATGTACGCGGCCGATAAAAGCTGCATCAACCGCATGGCGGAGGCGCGTGAGATTTGCGAGAACCTGCAACATCCCTTGGTCGGCATCGCGGTGGATGTGTACCACGTGTGGTTCGATCCCGACCTCGAACGCGAAATCCAGTCGGCCGGCGAGCAGAACACGTTGTTTGCGTTCCATGTCTGCGACTGGCGTTCCGAAACCCGCCACTTGTTAACCGACCGCGGCCTGATGGGCGACGGTTGCATTAATATCCCACGCATACGCGCCATGGTGGAGGCCGCGGGCTTCAGCGGGTTCAACGAAGTCGAAGTGTTCTCCCAACAATACTGGGGCATGGACCAGTCCGCGTACCTTCAATTGATCCTCGAACGCTATCGCGAGAAGACCTGAGAACGTTCCGCGTTCCGCATCAACGTGGCCGCAGGACGACTCCTCAGAGGACGGGATTCTGAACCACCTAGGACTTTTGCTGGCCCCTCCGGTACACCCGTTCGCCGAACATGCTAGACACGGTTCCGACGGATTGTCGGTCCGGTACGTAACGATGCCCCATTTGGCGTGTCCGGGCTCCGAGGCAGATCGAAGATTTCACGTCAAAAATGGAAATCCAATTTGTAGCCGGTCCAAATGATCGGTCCGGTTCGTCTTGTACGCCCAGAACTCCACACGCCGTCAATCGCACTAATGCGCCAATATTAGAAAGCTGGCAGGAGCAATGCGTTAGATCTTGGCATGAGCAAGATCAAACCTATCCCAGTACTTTTAACACTCCTGACTCTTCTGACTGTCAGTCACGCACAACCCTTTGAGAATGGCGCTGTCGTCGGCACCCTGCCAAACGCAGTCGATGAAGCCTCGGGCCTCATCCAGAGTCACAAGTACCCGGATGTGTTTTACACCCACAATGATTCTGGCGGCGGCCCTTATGTGTTCGCCGTGCATCGTGATGGCACCTTGATTGCGAAGATGCGGTTGCGGAAAGCGAACGGCACCGACGCCAGCAACAACGACATCGAAGACATCAGTCTGGGGCTCGACCCGGTCACCGGCGTGCCACATGTCTTCGTCGGCAACTTTGGTGACAACGCGCAAAACCGCGGCACCTACGACCTCCACCGCTTTCCCGAACCCACTTTGAACCTCAACGCCTCGGCCAACTTCAACGTCACGGTCGAAACCTACAACTTTCAATACCCCGACGGCTCCCATGATTGCGAGAGTCTGTTCATCGACCCAGACACCGCCGAGGTGTACTTCCTTACCAAGCGCGATGCGAGCAGCCGTATTTACAGCGCGACCTGGCCGATGAGCACCGCCGGTGTCAATACGCTCACCTACCATGACAAGATGGCGATGAACTGGCTCACCGCCGCCGACATCAACACCTGCGGCAACCAGATCGTCGCCCGCCAGCATCACATGCTGTTCTTCTGGGAGCGCACCGGAGCCGAAACCATTGCCGAGGCCCTGACGAGACCGCCGACCGTGATTCCCTATCAACAAAACGAGTCCAAAGGTGAATCCATCTGCTTCGACCGCGTGCTCGGCGGATACTACACGACCACGGAAAACGCCCCGGCTGATATCACCTACTATGCGTCCCAAAGCCAGCCTTGCATGGGAACGCCCGAGGGCGGCGGTGGTGGCAATGGCGGCACAACTGTGGGCGGCCTCGACCCGATCGACGACCTGCTTTTGATCGAACACGAGTTCATGCAATACACCGTCGGCTACGATGACCTTGGCGGTGGCGCTCCGATCTTTTCGCTCTCCGGAGAACCCGCTGGCCTCGTCATCGACTCGGCCACCGGCGAAATCACCTGGACGCCAAACGAATTCCACGGGGGTCAAACCTTCACCTTCACGGTCATCGCTCGCGAAACCGGCAGCACCAATGAAGACCAGGCAGACATGAACATCCAAGTACTCGAAGACGACATTGCGCCGATCCTTGCGCCAATCAGCGATGTTGCTATTCACGTCGGCCAAAGCGAAAGCTTCAACGTCTTGGCCACCGACGCCGACCTACCGCAGCAAATGCTGACCTACACCCTTAGTGGCGCGCCGCTGGGCGCCACGATCAACCCGACCACTGGCGTGTTCTCCTTTGCCCCGACCGCCGGGCATGTCGGTCAGGGATACAATGTAACGGTGACCGTGACCGATCCGAACGGCCTCTCCGACAGCCAAGCGTTCAATCTCCGCATCGGCCAGCGCTTCGACTTGAGTTGCGAGGAAAGTGATGACGACGCAATAATCCAATTCAATACCCTGGTCGGCGAAACCTACGACCTGCAAATCTGCGACGACCTGGTCGCCGACAGCTGGTCCACGCTGCAACTCGTGTCTGCCTCGACGTCCGTCTCCTCGGTGATCGACCCCAACCTGCAGAACCTCACGCGCTGCTTTTTCCGCATCGTCCACACCCACTAATTCCCGCGACGTCTGCGGCCCTTTGAAACGTTAAGATAGAATTTAAAAAGGGATCACGGGAGCCGAAAGGCTCCCGTTTTTTTTGTCGTTGAGATCTGCAGTGGGACGACGATTCTCAGGATGGTAGACCTCCTTTCCAACGAGGACTTGGCCTTCCCTACTCCATCCAGCGAACCGGGCCGTGCCCCGAACCGAGTTCGTCGTCGGCGCCGCGAACCAGCGCGGCGGTCAGAAATGCTTTCGCCCGCTCGACCGCGTCCGGGAGTGTTTCGCCGCGCGCCAGATACGCGCAGATTGCCGAACTCAAGGTGCAGCCGGTGCCGTGGGTGTTGCGGGTGGCCACACGCTGCGCCGAGAAGGAATGCAAGGCGTACCCTTGCGCTGGGTTGTCTGATTCAGGGGTTCGGAGTGCGAGTACATCGACGCTGTTCTCACCTTGTCCGTGTCCGCCTTTGACCAAGGCCGCGTCGGTACATTCCAGAAGAGCCGCCGCCGAAGCCGCCGCGTCCGGGAAAGCCCCGCCGAGCAACACCTCGGCTTCGGGCAGGTTCGGGGTGATCAGAGTCACCCGCGGCAGTAACAGTTCGCGCAGCGCCGCCACCGCCGTATCTTCCAACAACAGGTCGCCACTGGTCGCGACCATCACCGGGTCGAGAACGATCGGCACCTCCAGCCCGTCCAGTTCTTGCGCGACGACCTCAATGACCGCCGCGTTGTGCAGCATGCCAATCTTGACCGCGTCCGCACCGATGTCGCCAAGCACCGAACGGATCTGCTCACCGACGAAGGCCGCTTCCACTGGCAGAACGCCCTGCACCCCGACCGTGTTCTGGGCGGTGAGCGCCGTGATGGCCGACATGCCGAAACAGCCGAGCGCCTGAAAGGTTTTCAAGTCCGCTTGGATGCCCGCGCCGCCGCCCGAGTCCGAGCCGGCAATGGTCAGACAACGCGGTTGTGCCCGCGGTTGTGCCCGTGGTTGCGGCGGTGGTTGTGGCGGTGCTTCGGCCTGCTGGGTATTCGGCTTTTCCATAGCCCCCGTCCTGCCTGTTTTCCGCAGCCGATGCAAGTGGAGCGAAGCGCTCGTCTGGGCGCGAATCTTCTTCCGTCCATCAGCTCTCCACCTTCGTCTTCCGCCTTTCTCCTTGCCTCTGGAACGAACGCTTCTTATGCCGGATTATGAGTTCGCAATCTTCAGCCTACCGCCGTGACTGCCTTGTGGTTGTCTTCACCCTGCTGACAATTTGGTTCGTGGCCGGCTTCGGTTGTTCGATCCTCTTCCGTGAAACACTCGACAACGCCATGCCCTCGATCGGCCACGCCCCGTTCGGTTTCTGGATGTCGCAGCAAGGTTCGATCATCACCTTTATCCTGCTGCTGATTGTCTACCGCTTTTGGATGAACCGAGTGGACGCAAAGCACGGCTTCGCGGCCGAATCCTCTTAGCGCCGAACCGCTTTCGGCTCTCTCCTCTTTTCTTTCCTCACCGCTCTTTTCTTTCTTCACCGGTTTTTTCTTTCTTCACCGCTCTCTCTTTCCTCACCGCTCTCCTCACTGCCCGTCTCGCCTGCCTCTTTCCTTTACCCTCCTTCCACGCGCCCCGCATGAGCCAAGACTATTGGAACTTTCTCTTTATCGGACTGTCGTTCGTTATCTACATCATCATTGCGGTGCGTTCACGGGCCGGCTCAACGAAAGAGTTTTACGTTGCCGGACGCGGTGTATCGCCCTTCGCCAACGGCATGGCCACCGCCGCCGATTGGATGTCAGCCGCGACCTTTATCTCCATGGCCGGCACCGTCGCCATCGCGGGCTACGACGGCGGACGATTCCTCATGGGATGGACCGGCGGCTATGTCCTGCTCACGGTGCTCATGGTTCCGTTCTTGCGCAAGTTCGGCAAAGACACCGTCCCCGATTTTGTCGGCGACCGCTATTACTCTAATATTGCGCGGGTGGTCGCGCTCATCTGCGCGATCTTCATCTGCCTCACCTACATCATGGGCCAAATGCGTGGCGTCGGCGTCGTCTTCTCGCAGCTGTTTGGCGTCTCCATCCCGGTCGGCGTGTTCATCGGCGGCGGCATCGTCTTCTTCTATGCCGCGCTCGGCGGCATGAAAGGCATCACCTACACGCAGGTGGCGCAGTACTGTGTCATGGCCTTTGCCTACACGATTCCGGCGATCATGATCGCCATGGCGCTGACCGGAAACTTCATCCCGCAGCTCGGACTCATCGGCACGACGATCGGCCCCGACGCGGTGCCGTTCCTTGAGAAGCTCAACAACATCAATCTCGAACTCGGCTTCAGCGAGTTCACCGCCGGCAAAATGTCGAAGGTCAACATGTTCTGTATCACCGCCGCCTTAATGGCCGGCACCGCCGGACTGCCCCACGTGATCGTTCGCTTCTTCACCGTGAAAGACGTGCGCGCCGTGCGCAAATCCTGCTGCTGGACCCTCGCCTTCATCGGCGTGATCTACCTCACCGCCCCAGCCGTCGGCGCCTTCGCCCGCGTGAACCTGATCGAAAACCTGCACGACAAAAACTTTGCTGAAGTCCCCGCTTGGTTCCAAGAATTTGAAGGCACCGGACAAATGGCCTGGGTCGACAAAAACGGCGACGGTAAAATTCAGTACCTCGGCCCCAAAACCGACACCGACGAAGTCGGCAAAAATAACGCCGTCTTCGCCGGCAAGCCGAAGTTCGACGATTCGATAAAAGGCACCCACGGCGAACGCGTCGTCATCAACGAGATCGACCGCACCAACCAAAACGAACTCTATTTCGGCAACGACATCATGGTCATGGCCAATCCCTACATGGGCGACCTGCCAAAATGGGTGATCGGCCTGCTCATGGCAGGCTGTATCGCGGCCGCCCTATCGACGGCGGCCGGTCTGCTGCTGGTGCTGTCGACCTCGATCTCGCACGATTTGATGAAGAAGATCATCGCCCCCAATCTCACCGACAAGCAGGAGATGAACTGGGCCCGAGGTGCCTCCGCCGCCTCCCTTGCGGTGGCGATCTACTTCGGGATTAATCCACCCTCAGAGTTCATCGCCAAGACCGTGGCGTTTGCCTTCGGCTTGGCCGCCTCCTCGTTCTTCCCGACGCTGGTGATCGGTATTTTCTCGCGCCGCATCGGCAAAGTGGCCGGCATCCTCGGTATGGCGTCCGGCATCACCTTCACTCTCGGTTACATCATCTACTTCCAGTTCGGCAGTGGCACGCCGGATCAGTACTTGTTCGGCATCACCCCGGAAGGCATCGGCACCATCGGCATGCTGATCAACTTCGCCATCACGCTTGGCCTCGGCTACATTCTCCCGCCGCCGCCCCAGCATATCCAAGACATGGTTGACAGCATCCATATTCCGACCGGAAGCGGCAAAGCCAAAGCTCACTGAGTTCGTTGCGCTACTTTTCCTGTCCCAAAACCGCAGTGGGCTCGCGCAGCAGCGAACGCGGCGGCAACCACTGATGATCGCCCGCCCGGAACGCAACCGGGTCGAAGTAGCCGGTCACCCAGTCGCCCTGTCGGTACGCGTCGTCGTACATGCCAAAGTGAAGATGGGCGACGTAGCCGCCGCCCTCCCAAGTATAGGTGCGGCCTAGCGCGCCGATCTTCTGGCCACCCGCCACCAACTCGCCTTCCTGGACGGCGATGAGCGGGCCGAGGTGGGAATACAGCGAACAGAAGTTCGAGCCATCGTCGCGTTTGTGTTCGACCACGACGATCCCGCCCCAGCTCCGGGCGGCGACCCGAACCTGCTTCACCATCCCCGGGGCGATCGCGACCACCGTGGTCTGCTCGCGTTGCCAACTCACATCGTCACCCACGTGCACCGAACCCGCGAAGGCGCCGCCGCCTTGGCGACCGAAACTGCCGTTCTTAGATTCCCAGTAGTCGCGCGTCGGGGCGAGAAGCTTTTTTACCGGCGGCACAGACGCTTGTTCGTTCGCGAACGGATACCCCGCATAAGCGCGCAGGGCAGCGATCCGTTGCGCACTCTTCTCGCGGTCCGCGTCCGGGAAAGCCTGGCCGTAGATACAGACCGCTTCGATCGGCGCGCCCTCCCGTGGGAATTCTTTCAGATCGTCCGCATCCGCGCGCATCTTGATCATCCGCACCGCCTCGTGCTCGCTGGCGCTCGCCCAGGGATCCGTCTCATGCGCCAACACCTTGGCCAACGGAGCAAGCGCAGCGGCGTCGCCGTGCCAGCGCAAATACTCGGCCGCGTATTCGCGCACGCGTGGATCCTTGTCACGCAGCCAACCCAGAACCGCACGCCGCGCCTCCGGGGCATTGTCGCCTTGGTGAATCAAGGCGGTGATCGCCTGCGCTTTCCACTCGCCTTTCGTGCGCGAAGCCAAGCGCCGCGTCAGTGGCACCATGTCGGCCGATTGGTAGCGCGGAAGAATCGCCAGCACCGCTTTGGCATAGCGATCATGCGCGGCCACCCGGCGGAGCCGCTCCGCGTCCCCACCCGCCTGTTCGATCAGCGGCAGCATCTTTTCCACGACCTCTGGGCCGACCCGATCGAGAACTGGGTCCAGCCGCTTCGCGAGTTCTTCGGCGTCGAGTTTTTGTTGCAGCACGATCATCGCCCACTTTCGTTCGCCGACCTCTGGGGACTTGAGTCGTCCAATCACAGGTTCGATGGCGGCATCGGACCATGCGTACTGCAATCCCGAGAGGGCGAGAACGCGGATTTGAATGTTGGGACTCTTCAGGTGTGCAAGCAATCCGGGCACTGCGGCTTCGCCCTGTTCGCGATAGGCCTCAATCGATTGGTCCCGCGTGGCCGGATCACCCAAGGCCCTGAACAGCGGATCGCTGAACGCGGTCGAGGCCGCTCGCGGTTGCGGGGTCGGCGGTGCCGGCGGAATGGCCCGTCCAATCCCATTGCCAAGATTGCCGCCATTCGCTCCTCGCCGGTCCAGATTGGGCAAGCGGACTTGGGCGTGGACGTTCGCCGCTCCGAAGATAACCAAGAGGAGAGCGCCTATGATATGGTTCCAAGGCGTCAATTTTCCGCCGCTTTTTTGATCGTATTGGAGAGCGCATCTGGTCGATAGCAAAACCAAAACATGGGAAGAGGTCTTTGCCCACATCGACTTGCCGGACCTTCAGGTGTTGTCGCCAAGCGGTCCGGAGCGGGGAAACAACTGAACATAAGACGCATCCGTTCCGCGTATTTCCGCGTCTTTCCGCGGTCAACTTTCAGGCTACACGTAGTCTTGCAGCGCTTTCACGCCCCAGTCATGCGACTGGAGATAGGCGATGCTGCGCACCGTGGCTTCCGCGCCCCAGCGGGTGGTGACGATCGGAATGTCGCGCAAAATGCACTCGCTGCGGATGTGGATTTCATCGGCGCGGGCGGCCGCGCCACTGGGGGTGTTGACCACCATCTGCACTTCGTTGCGGGCCATCAAATCGAGGATGTTCTCGCCGTCTTCGGCGAGCTTTCTGACCTCAATTGGTTCGAGGCCAGCGTCGCGCATAGCGGCGGCGGTGCCGGAGGTGGCGATAATCTCGAATCCAGCCGCAACCAGATCTTTACCTAGTTCGACCATCCAGGGCTTGTCCGGATCGTTGGCGCTGAGAAAGGCTTTGCCGCTGCTCGGAACCATTTGACCGGCGGCGACTTCGGCTTTCCAGAACGCGACTTCAAAGGTCTCGTCGATGCCCATCACCTCGCCGGTGGATTTCATCTCGGGCGAGAGGATCGGATCGACGCCGGCAAAGCGGTTCCACGGAATCACCGCTTCTTTCACCGCGAACCATTTGCGTTCGGTACCTTCCGGCGGCAGATCAAAATCGCTGAGCTTCATGCCGACGCTCACCTTGGCCGCAAGTTTTGCGAGGGGCACGCCGGTGGCCTTACTGAGATACGGAACGGTGCGCGAGGCACGCGGGTTGATCTCGATGATGTACATTTCTCCATCGAGCACCGCGACTTGAACGTTGAGCAAGCCCTTCACCTTCAGGGCGAGCGCGATCTTACGGCAGGACTCGCGGATCGTTTCGATCATCGCCGGGTCGAGTGAGTACGGCGGGGTCGAGCAGGCGGAGTCGCCGGAGTGAACGCCGGCTTGTTCGACGTGCTGCATGACGCCGCCGACGTAGGCGGTTTCGCCGTCGCAGAGCACGTCGACATCGGCTTCGATCGCGCCGGCGAGATAGCGGTCGAGCAGCACCGGGTGGTCGGGCGAGGCGCGGAACGCTTCTTCAACATAGGGCACCACGTCTTTTTCGTCGTAGGCGATCATCATCGCGCGTCCGCCGAGCACGTAGGACGGACGAATCATCACCGGCAGGCCGAGTTCTTTTGCGACGGCGACGGCTTCGTCGGTGTTCAGCGCGGTTTGCGAGGGCGGTTGTTTCAGACCGAGTTCGTCGAGCAGAACTCGGCAACGTTCGCGGTCCTCGGCGGTGTCGATTGCGTCGGCGGAGGTGCCGAGCACTGGCACGCCGGCGGCGGCGAGCGAGGTGGAGAGGTTGAGCGGGGTTTGTCCACCCATCTGCACGATGACGCCTTCGGGCTGTTCAACTTCGTAGATGTTCATCACATCTTCGAACGTGAGCGGTTCGAAGTAGAGTTTGTCGGCGGTGTCGTAATCGGTGGAAACGGTCTCGGGGTTCGAGTTGACCATGATGGTCTCGTAACCGAGTTCGCGCAGGGCCATCACGGCGTGCACGCAGCAGTAATCGAACTCGACCCCCTGCCCGATCCGGTTCGGGCCCGAACCCAAAATCATGATCTTCTTTTTATCGCCGTCCGTGGTCTGATTGACGATGCCGTAACTGGAGTAGTAATAAGGGGTGTACGCCTCGAACTCGCCCGCGCAGGTGTCGACCAAACGGTACACCGGCTTGATGCCAGCGGCCTTGCGCTGTTCACGGATCTCGGACTCGTCGCCCCCCGTTAGTTCGGCAAGTTGCGCGTCGGAGAAGCCGCAGCGCTTGGCCTCCTTCATCAATTCGGGGGTCAGTTCTTCAGCTTCGACGATTTCGGTTTCGAGTTCGACGATTTGCAGGATTTGATCGAGGAACCACGGATCGATGTGCGTGGTCTTGTACATCTCCTCGATCGAGACGCCGTTGCGCAGTTCGCGTTTGATCGCGTAAATCCGGTCCGGATGTTTGATCGCAAAATCGCCTTCGAGTTTGCGGTCGGCCACATCGCGTTCGGCGATGCGGTCGAGTCCGGCGTAGCCTTTTTCGAGGCCGCGGAAGGCTTTTTGCAGCGCCTCTTTCATGTTCATGCCCATCGCCATGGTTTCACCGACGGATTTCATCGAGACTCCAAGTTTGACCTCGGCCTGCGGAAATTTTTCGAACGCAAAACGCGGGATTTTGACCACGCAGTAGTCGAGCGTCGGCTCGAACGAAGCCGGAGTCTCGCGGGTGATGTCGTTGGTGATTTCGTCGAGCGTGTAGCCGACCGCGAGTTTGGCGGCGATCTTGGCAATCGGGAACCCGGTCGCCTTGGAGGCCAGCGCAGACGAACGCGACACCCGCGGATTCATCTCGATAATCGCCACCCGACCGTCGGTCGGACGCACGCAGAACTGCACGTTGCTGCCGCCGGTCTCGACGCCAATCGCGCGCATCACTTTGATCGATTGATCGCGCAACACTTGATACTCCACGTCGGTCAGCGTTTGCGCTGGGGCAACGGTGATTGAGTCGCCGGTGTGGATGCCCATGTGGTCGAGGTTCTCGATGGCGCAGATGATCACGACGTTGTCGTTCTTATCGCGCATGACTTCCATCTCGAACTCCTTCCAACCATACACCGATTCCTCAATCAGCACAGTGGAGTCGAGCGAGGCTTTGAGGCCGGCGGTGACGATGACCTTCAACTCGTCCGCGTCTTGGGCGACGCCGCCGCCGGTGCCGCCTAGGGTAAAGGAGGCGCGCACGATCACGGGGTAGCCGATGCCGTCGGCGGCGCTGAGGGCTTCGTCGACGCTGCCGACCATGACCGAGTGGAGGCATTCGAGGCCGGCTTCGCGCATGCACTCTTTAAATTTGTCGCGGTTCTCGGCGCGTTCGATGACTTCGGCTTTGGCGCCGATCATCTCGCAGTTGTGTTTTTGCAGAATGCCGAGTTCGTGGCAGGTGAGCGAGAGGTTGAGGCCGGTTTGCCCGCCGAGGGTGGGCAGCAGGGCGTCGACCGGCTTGCCGTTGGCGGCTTCGAGTGCGAGAATCTTGTCGATGGTCTCGGGGATCAGCGGCTCGACGTAGGTGCGGTCGGCCAGTTCGGGATCGGTCATGATCGTGGCCGGGTTGGAGTTCACCAGAACGATCTCGTAGCCCTCCTCGCGCAGCGCTTTGCAGGCTTGGGTGCCGGAGTAATCGAACTCGCAGGCTTGGCCGATGATGATCGGGCCGGAGCCCACAATCATGATTTTATTAATGTCGGTACGTTTCGGCATGGTCAGATAGGGTTAGGCGATCCGGTTGTTTTGGATGTCGATCATATCGAGGAAATCGGAAAAGAGGTACTCGCTGTCGTGGGGACCAGGATTGGCCTCGGGGTGGTACTGGACCGAGAACACCGGCAGCTTTTTGTGGCGCAGGCCTTCGCAGGTGTTGTCGTTGAGATTGATGTGCGAGACTTCGACGTCGTCGCCTTTGAACGACTCTTTATCGACGCAGAAGCCGTGGTTCTGCGAGGTGATCTCGACCCGTCCGGTGCGCAGGTTCATGACCGGTTGGTTGCCGCCGCGGTGGCCGAACTTCAGTTTGTAGGTGCTGCCGCCGAGCGCGAGCCCAAGGAGTTGGTGGCCGAAGCAGATGCCGAAGGTCGGCAGTCCGGTATCGATGATGCCGCGGATCATGTCGACCACTTGCGGCACCGCGTCGGGGTCGCCGGGGCCGTTGCTGAGGAAAAAGCCGTCCGGTTTGAGTTCGGCGATTTGCTCGGCGCTGGCGTTGTTGGGCAAAAGAAAGACCTCGCATCCGAGGCCTTTGAGAATGTTGAGCTGATTGTATTTAATCCCACAATCAAGGGCGGCGATCCGGTATTTGACCTCGTCCGGTTTTTGCCATTCCACCGCTTCGGGGATCGAGACGCCAGTGGACAGATCGCGGCCGACCAGACCGACAGATTCACGGGCGCGGGCGGTGAGCGAGGCCGGGTCGAGATCTTCGGTCGAGATCACGCATTTCATCGCGCCCTTCGAACGAATGTGCAGGGTGATGGCGCGGGTGTCGAGGCGGTCGATGCCGAGAATATGTTGTTCGCGCAGGTAGTCCGGCAAGGCTTTCTCCGAACGCCAGTTACTCGAGATGCGCGAGCACTCGCCGATCAGGAGACCGGCGCAGTGGGCGCGGTAGGATTCTTCGTCGTGACTGTTGACGCCGTAGTTTCCGATCAGCGGATAGGTCAACGTCACAATTTGACCGGCGTAGGATGGGTCGGTCAAGATCTCCTGGTAGCCGGACATCGAGGTGTTGAACACCAGTTCGCCGAACGAATCTCCCCCCCCGGCAAAGGCACTTCCTTCAAATATTGTGCCATCTTCGAGGGCAATCAGGGCTTTCAAACGGTCTTTCAAACGCTATTTTCTCCACGCTAGGGTAAATTTCCCACCGTGAAACACGCTTCGGTTGTGGGGGCAATCTTTTTTAAGCAAAATCCCGTGGAACCATTGCATTTTTCGAATTTTTCAAGGTATAATAACACGTCGCTAAAAAATTCGGAGCTTTCCTATGATTGAGATTCCAAACGTTCGAGACATCATGACCAAAAAGGTTGTGGCCCTACATCAAGGCATGACCATGGAAGAAGCCATGCGCTCCCTTCTCAAGTTCAAACACTCCGGCGCGCCCGTGGTCGATGCGGACAACACCTTGGTTGGCATGCTCTCCGAGAAGGATTGCCTGCGCATGTTTTTCGGCGGGTTGTACCACCGGCTCCCAGTGGGGACGGTCAGTCAATATATGTCTGTCAACATCACGACCTGCCACCCGAATGATTCCCTGCTGGCCGTCGCGCAGATTTTTTTCCGACAAAGTTTCCGCCGCTTGCCGGTGCTTGAATCCGACGGCAAGATGATCGGCATAGTCAGCCGCAGCGATGTGCTTATGGGCAGCAAGCGTTTGTGGGAAAACGGCAAGCGGATCGAACGCCATGATTTGGAGTCCGGTTATCTGACCGCAGAAATTCAGGCCGCGCTCGGCACCTCGCGCAGTCCGACGACCGAAGAAATTCGCACGGATCTTTATCGCTGACCTTTAAAGACGTCGAAACATGGGTTGGCTCAATTGGAACATTGCAGCCGACACGATTGGTGCCCCGACATCATCCTGATGGACCTGCGCCTGCCCGACATCTCCGGCGAAGTGGCCGCCCAACTGGTGCTGGAACAATGGGTCGAGGATCCACCATGGATCACCTACATCTCCGCCGATGTCTTCGGCATCGACCGCGATAGCGAAAGCTCCCCGTTCGCGACTACCTCAACAACCCGATCCGCAACGTGGCCCTCACCACCCACATCCAAGAGGTGCTCTCGCGACAGAAAAACCACCAAGGAAAGCCTTCGGAACCCGACTGAAAAGTCCTTGCCCTGTTCGCGCTCTGCCCCTAGCTCTGAACCAACAATCAAACCGAAAGAACGACAATGGCCGGACATTCCAAATGGGCGAACATCAAACACCGCAAGGGCGCAGCCGACGCCAAACGCGGAAAGATTTTCAGTAAAATAGCGCGTGAGATCACCGTCTGCGCCCGCAACGGCGGCGGCGACCCCGGTGCAAACATCACCCTGCGCACCCTCGTGCAGAAGGCTCGCAGCGTCAACATGCCCGCGGACAACATCGACCGCGCGATCAAAAAGGGCACCGGTGAAGGCAAGGACGACATCCAACTCGAGGAGATCATCTACGAAGGCTACGCCCCCGGCGGCGCGGCCGTGATCGTCGCCGCCCTCACCGAGAACAAGAACCGCACCGCCTCCGATGTGCGCCACATCTTCACCAAAGCCGAAGCCAACTTTGCCACGCAAGGCAGCGTCAGCCGCAGCTTCCACCGCAAAGGGCTGATCACCGTGCCAACCGAAGGCAACACCGAAGACGCCATCATGGAACTCGCGCTCGAAAACGGCGCCGAGGACTTCGAAGTCGATGGCGACCACTTTTCCATCACCACCGCGCCCAATGATTTCATGACCGTGGTCGACGCGCTCAACGCGGCCGAGATCGCGATCTCGAGTTCCGAAGTGACCATGTTGTGCGAGGCGCCGACGATGATTGACGACGCAAAAAATGCGCGTCGTCTCATGCGCTTTGTCGACGCGCTGGAAGACAACGACGACGTGCAAAACGTCTACCCTGGCTTCACGTTCAGTGAAGACGTTCTGACCGCTCTCGAAACCGAGGAAGACTAGCCGTGGCAAAGCGGCTTCCTGCCGGTAGCCCAACCAAGTCAACCGGTCCGGGGTCCGTGGAGACACCGGGCGTATTGACCGTCCTCGGCATCGACACCTCCCTTCGCTCCACCGGACTCGGCGTGCTCGCCGGCACGCCGCAACGCCAACAGGCGCTGCACTACGAAGTGGTCAAGAACCCGCAAAAGTGGCCGCACTCGCGTTGCGTTCAACACCTCCACGAACGGCTCAGCGCCCTGATCGAACGCTACCAACCCGACGTCGCCGCCATCGAAGGCATCTTCTACTGCAAGAACGTCAAGGTCGCCATCGCCCTCGGCGAGGCCCGCGGCGCGGCCCTCTGCGCCTGCGCGTCCGCCGGGCTGTCGGTTTACGAATACGCGCCGCGCCTGGTGAAAAAAGGCGTGGTCGGTTCGGGCAAGGCCTCCAAGGAACAAGTCGCCCACATGGTCAAAGCCATTCTCGGACTCGACCACGAACCACCCCCAGACGCCGCCGACGCGCTCGCCATCGCGATGTGCCACCTCACCCAGACGCGGCACGGCGGTCAGCTTGGTGAGCAGTCCGAAGTCTGAGTTCGAAGGTCATCGAACCGACGATGTACGGCCGAGCCAAAGAACACGGACGCGAAAGGGCTCATTCCTTTGCCCAACATTCTTTTGCCTCCGCGCAGCGGCCAAACACGCAGGATACACGCCGAACCCCGAACAACGTCCGAACCAATCTTGGTCGTCTTCAATCGCTCCGGCTCGGGAGGCCCCTCGCCCTCCAGGTTTTGGACATGAAGCTCGAGATCAGCCATGTTTGAGATCTGAAATTCAAAATTTGAAATCGTTTTGTTACTGCCGAAGCCGGTCCAAACGCAAACGCTGGCGTTCGTCGAACAAGCGCCGCGAACCAAGCCAGACCGCCGCGAGCGTTCCGAACCCGGTCCCGGACGCGACTAGGAACATGATCAGGATCTGATACTTTACCGCTTCCAACGGCGGCGAACCGGCGAGAATCTGACCGGTCATCATGCCCGGCAAACTGATCAAGCCGGCCACCGCCATGCTGTTCACAATCGGAATCAAACCGGTGCGCAAACTGTCGCGCCGAATCTGCGTCACGCTCTCGGACCAGGTTCGGCCCAGCATCAACTGCCCCTCGACCGCCTCGCGTCGATCCCAAACAAAACTGTTGAGATGGTTCAGTCCGAGCGCGATGCCGTTCATCGTGTTGCCGAGCGTCATGCCGAGCAAGGGGATCGCATACTGCGGGCGGTACCACGGTTCGGCGCCGATCACCGCGATCAATACGAACAAGGTCAGCGTAAACGAACTCACCAACATCGACACCGTGCCGATTCCCCAACCCCAGCCACCGCGAAAGCGATGTTTCTGACGGCGCATCACCTCGTAGCCGGCCAACGAAACCATCAAAAAGGCGATCGGCAACAACCAGCCGGGATGCGCCTCCTCGAACAGCCACTTCAAGATCAAGCCGACCAACAACAACTGCACCACCGTCCGGGTCGCGGCCACCAGAACCTGACGCGTCACCCCAAGTTGCAAGACCAAGGTCAGTCCGCCCAAGGCCGGAATCAGGATCGAGGCCAAGACCAAGTCCAAGGCACTCAAGGAGACGACCTCGGCCATAAGAACGGCGAACGATATCATGCCAGCACCAACCGTTGGTCGGCCAGACGGTCGAGTTGGGCTTCGTCGTGGCTGACGAGGATCATCACGCGGCTGCCTTCCTTTAACATGGCTTGCAGCAGCGCCTCGATCGCCGCCGCGTTTTCCGGATCGAGGTTCGCGCTGGGTTCGTCGAGCAGCAGAACTTTGGGCGACTGCGCGAGCATGCGTAACAGACCAAGCCGTTGTTTTTCACCACTCGACAAGCGCCGAACTTCCCAATCCAGAACCTCGTTGCCGAAGCCCAGCGAGTCGATCACCGTTCCTGGCGCGAAGTGGTCTCCGACGCGTTCGGCCCACCACGCCGAAGACGCTGGCAGATAGCCGACCCGTTTGCGCCAGGTGTGCGCCGCCATCGAACCCGCATCCGCCCCGTCCAACGCGACCAAACCCCTGTGCGGATCGAGGTCCGCCAAGGCGCGCAGCATCAGCGACTTGCCCGAACCGCTCGGCCCGCTCACGCCGAGGCATTGACCGCGTTCGACCGTGAATGAAAACGGTCCAAAGTTCAAATAACCCAGCTCCGCCACACTTAACATGGGGCCGGCCGGGTGGGATTCTTCAGGAGGTTCATCGTTCGGGGTATGGCAAACGGTTGCCATAGTGTGGCAAGGTTCTGCCATACTATGGCAGACTCTTGCCATACGATTTGGATAGAACGGACAACGGATTTGAGCGTTTTGAAATTGAAGTTGGCGGCCAAAGTCGGAAACATTGAACCATGATCGAACCAGCAAAATCAGGACGCGCGCGGTGCCGCAAATGCCGCGAAAAAATTGAAAAGGGCGAACTGCGATTAGGCGTTCAAGTCGAGGGCTACAGCGACGAGCCATCGTGGCAATGGTATCATCTCCCCTGCGCTGCCGAAAAAGTCCCCGCCGAACTCGGCGCGGCACTCAAGGAGTGGGACGGCGAGGAAATCGAAGGACTCGATGGCCTGAAAGCCTCCGTGGCGAAGAACAAGAAGAAGCAGAAGGCGAGCACCTTTCCCTACGCCGAACGCGCTCCGAGCGCGCGTTCGACTTGCATCATGTGCAGCGAGAAGATCGCGAAAGAAACGTTCCGCGTCGCCGTCGAACGCGACATCGACACCGGTGCTTTCGTGACTCGCGGCGCCCGCTACATCCACCCGGCCTGTGTTAGCGCCGATGGCGAGATCGAGGATTTGGAAGCGTTCTTTGAGGAACTTGCGGAGAACAGCATCGCCTTAGAAGAGGCCGAGCTGAACGAGTTGGCCGACCAGCTTGCTTAATCCGAAAATTACACATCTCGAATCTCAAATTTCAAACCTGCGGATGCCGAGGCCGGCATCCCTCCAAAAGTCTTTGACACTTCTGGAGGCCGAGCGGCCCCGCGAGCCGTTTCATCGACTTGATCAGAACAAACCTGCGGATGCCGAGGCCGGCATCCCTCCAAAAGTTTTTGAAACTTCTGGAGGGCGAGCGGCCTCGCGAGCCGTTCTTCGACTTGATCGGAACAAGCCCGCGGATGCCGAGGCCGGCATCCCTCCAAAAGTCTTTGACACTTCTGGAGGGCGAGCGGCCCCGCGAGCCGTTTCTTCGACTTGATCGGAACAAGCCCGCGGATGCCGAGGCCGGCATCCCTCCAAAAGTCTTTGACACTTCTGGAGGGCGAGCGGCCTCGCGAGCCGTTTCTTCGACTTGATCGGAACAAGCCCGCGGATGCCGAGGCCGGCATCCCTCCAAAAGTCTTTGACACTTCTGGAGGGCGAGCGGCCTCGCGAGCCGTTTCTTCGACTTGATCGGAACAAACCCGCGGATGCCGAGGTCGGCATCCCTCCAAAAGTCTTTAACATTTCTGGAGGGCGAGCGGCCTCGCGAGCCGTTTCTTCGACTTGATCGGAACAAACCCGCGGATGCCGAGGCCGACATGCCTCCAAAAGTCTGTGACATTTCTGGAGGGCGAGCGGCCTCGCGAGCCGTTTCTTCGTCTTGATCGGGAACAAACCGCAGATGCCGAGGCCGGCATCCACCACAAAAATTAGCCCGCGAGTTTGAGTCCGATCCAGACGGCAGCGAGTCCGCAGAGCAGGTGGAGTCCGAGATACAAAACGCCCTGGGTCGGCTGTGATTTGAGCAGTTGCAAACTCTCCAACCCGAACGCGGAATAAGTGGTGAAGCCGCCGAGAAAACCGGTGACACAAAGGAACTTCGTGCGTCCGTCGAGGTGCAGGGCGAGGCCGATCAGAAAGCAGCCGAGCAGGTTGACGGCGAGGGTTCCGAAGGGAAAGCCTTGCGGTTTATTCAATGCGAGTCCGACCAGATAACGGCAGACGGCACCCGCGCCGCCACCGAGTCCAACGAGGGCGGCATAGAGGAGGTGCTGGGAGTTCATTGAACCGTCTGCGCGTTGATGATGAACGCAGACATGGCCTCTTCCTGTTCGGCAATCGAACGGACTAGCTTGAACTGGCTGCGGGCACGATCGAGATTCTGATCCAAGCGGCTGGTTTTGAAATAGGTGTCGCCGAGCAGGTAGTCGGTGAGAAAGCGCATGCCGCATTCGAAGGTGATGAGTTTGCCGGAGAAGGGCAGGTACTCGAGTTCGGTCGGTGTGAGAAAAGACGCGGTGCTGAGGTAACCGGAGGTGACTGCCTCGAACAGTTCGAAGTCCATCTTCATTTTCGTCAAGTCGCGTTCGTCTTCGAGCGCGGTGGCGGTCGAACCGCGGATCATGTCGCCGAAATCGTAGTGCGCGAGTCCGGGCATGACGGTGTCGAGGTCGACCACGCAGATGCCTTCGTGGTATTCTTCGTCGAACAGGACGTTGTTGATCTTGGTGTCGTTATGGGTGGTTCGAAGCGGCAACTCACCAGCCTCGTGGAGGTCGAGGAGCGTGTCGACGAGTTCCTCGTGGGCGTGCACGAAGGCGATCGCCTCCTTGGCGCTGGCGGCCCGGTTGTTTGGGTCGAGTTCGAGCGCGTTCTGGAAGGTGTTGAAGCGCCGGCGCGTGTGATGGAAGCCGGGAATGGTTTCGTGAAGTTCCTGGGCGGGCAGGCCGGCCAGCAAGGTTTGAAAGGTGCCGAACGCGGCGGCGGCTTCGCGGGCCTGGTTGGGGTTTTCGATGACATCGATGGCGTAGGTCCGCTCGATGAACAGGAAGACCCGCCAGGTTCCGCCTTGTGGCCCGATGAGGGAGAAGGCGCCGTTCTGCGTTGGCACAAGCGTCAGGCAGCGGCGCGTGGCCTCGTCGACGCCGGACGTTTCCAAGGACCTTTTCAGGTGGAGGGTAACGCGTTCGACGTTGTGCATGACCGCGGCGGGGTCCTTGAACACATTGTCATTCACGCGTTGCAGAATGTAGCGCACCCGGCGGCCGCCTTGATCGACATCGACGCGAAAGGTGTCGTTGATGTGTCCGCTGCCATAGGGCACGGCCGCGACGAATTCGCCGTGCAGATCGAACTGCTCCGCGATGTTCCGAAGTTTTGAGAGGGAGGGGTTCATGGTCGTTCTGAAATAAACTCGGGCAAGAGACGGTCGCAACTCAGCCGTGGCCGAACTTCTCCTCGAGCGCGTCCTGCTCTTCCAGGGCGAGTTGGTAATAGCGGGTGTAGTTCAAATTGGCGGCGGCCTCATTATCGATGAGTACCTGCACCTTGTTGTGCATTTGCAGCGCCGAGGCGGGGCAGAGAGCAGAAACCGGGCCCTCGACCATGCCGGCGATGGCGCTGGATTTTGAAAATCCGGTGGCGAGCAGCACGATGTGGCGGGCGTCGAGAATGGTGCCGATGCCCATGGTGAGCGCTAGGTGGGGTTGAAATTCGTCGGCTTTGAAAAAGCGTTGATTGTCTTCGAGCGTGTCGTTGGTGAGCGTTTTGATGCGGGTGCGCGAGACGAGGCTGGAGGTGGGCATATTGAAGGCGATGTGTCCGTCGCGGCCGATGCCGAGCACTTGCAGGTCGATCCCGCCGGCCGCCTCGATCTTGGCTTCGTAGTCCGCGCCTTCGGCCAGCGGATTGGCAGCAAGTCCGTCGGGGAGGTGGGTGCGTTCGGGATCGATGTCAATATGGTTGAACAGGTGCGACTGCATGAACGCGCGGTAGCTACGCGGGTGCTCGGAGGCGAGTCCGACATACTCGTCGAGATTGAACGTGGTGACGTTCTTGAAACTCACCTGACCGGCCTGGTGGCGGCGGATCAGTTCGCCGTAGAGCGCGAGGGGCGTGCCGCCGGTGGCGAGTCCGAGGACCGAGTCGGGCTTGCGTTCGATCTGGCGGCAAACGGCATCGGCGGCGCGGCGAGCCACGGTTTGGGGGGAATCAAGTAGCAGGACTTGCATAGGGGTAGTGAAAAGAGACTAGGATGAGACGCGTTGCAGGCGTTCGCGGACGTCGGCGCGCAGCGCGTCGATTTTTTGCACGGTGAACGCCACCGGATCGAGGCTGTCGTCGAGTACAAGCGGAGTAAGATCCATCGCCCAAGCGAGGGAGCTGGTGCCATCGGCGGCATGGGAATCAAAAAAGGTGGCGTTGGCCAGATTGCGGGCGGGGCCGGCGAGATCGTAACGCTTGCCGCCGGCAATCTGCGAGTCGAACAAGCCGATCAGCGCGGCGAACAAATGCGGTCGGCTGTCAGTTGGCAGCGGCACCTTTTCGGCATCGTCCAGCCAATCCAAATTGCGCCAGCCTTCGAATCCGTGGCAGACGGAGGGACGCTCAGCCGGATCGAGTCGCCGAACCGCAGCCAAGCCGCGGGCGAAACAGGCGACGTGAGTCTCGTGTTTGTCGGCGGGATTGTGAAGATAGAGCACCTCGGGACGGGTCGCGCGCAGGATCGCCTCGAGTTCGTCGGTCACCGTCGAACTAGCGGGGTTCTTCACCTCCGAACTGGGCCAGGCCAGCTGGATTTCACCGGCATATTCGCCGAGAACCGCGGCCTGGCGCTGCTCGCGTCGACGGATCGCTCCCATCTCCGCGTCCGAATAGTCGGCATAGGCCCCTACCCGAGCCGAACCGGCCCCGTCGGTGACGCAGACCCCGGTGAACCACTGGTCAGGTCGGCGATAACAGGCCGCAATCCCGTGAAACGCGTTGATTTCCTGATCATCCGGATGGGCACCGATACAGAGATGCGTCGTTCGAGACAGGGCATCGGCGACCGTAAGTCCGTCCGGCACATACAGTTCGGCATCTGTTTGAGTGAATTTCACACCTTCAAATAGCCATTAATTGCCCTGTAAATCAAGCAGTACCATATATGCGAAAAGAGCCTTGCAAGTAAAAATTTGAGGACAGTCCTCAATTTTGTAACCTTGGCGGCCGAGGGGAATTTGCCCGGGGTGATGCCGCTCGCGCAAAACGCCTTGGCGAACGTGCCGCCAGGCGAGCGCGGCCGGTGGCGCGAGGTGTATTATTAAAATTGGGAGTCCCTCGAAAAAGTGGCCGGCGCGCCGATTTTGAAGCGTCGGTTCGGAGCTTCCGCGAAGTCGATACCAGCGATCCGGTGTTCGCCTGCCGTCGCGCCCTCTGGCGACACTTCATAGCCCAGCTGAAAGAGCTGCGTCGTGCCTGTCGCGATATTACATCCGTCAGGCACGGGGGGAAATCAACGCGCCTTCAGATCAAAGACGGATCGACGAGGCGCGGATTAAAATTCAAGCCGCAATAGAATCATCCCCTTGACCTTTGGCCGGCGGTTGCCCTCTTTGGGGCATAGTTTTGCCAACCCATTGCAGTTCAGGGTGTTTGAAAATCTGCTTTGTTCTTCACCATCCCTTTCAGGAATTTCACATGACACGCCTCACTCCATATTTTCTCCTCATCGGCTTGGCTTGGCTGAACCTGTCCCATGCCGCTTTCGCGCAGCCCCAGGTTGAGAAAGATACAAAACCGCCCCCGAGCGAGCAAACCGAACCAGCCACGGAGCCCCTGCCTGATAGTGAGTTGACCGAGGCTGAGAAAGACGCGCCCGTCGCTGCGCTCGCGCCAACCGCCATTGACAAAAATATCAAAACCGATCTCGAGCAAATCTTCGCACAGGACAAAACCTTGAACTCGATCATGGTACGCGTTCGCGCCGGCGTGGTGACGTTGACAGGAGATGTGCCGAACGAAGGCGCCGCGACTGAGGCCAAACGGTTAGCCACGGAGGCAGACAACGTGGTCAAAGTGCAAGACGAAATGGTTCGGACCCTCGCACTTACCGACAATGTCGCGCCACTCATCGCAACGGCTCAGAAAGCGGTGATCAGTTTTATCCGTGCAATCCCACTCATCATCCTCGCCCTGCTGACCCTATGCTTCTTCGTCTTTCTCGGCAACCGGATCATCCGCTTGCAGCGCGTGTGGACCAAGATTGCCCCCAACCCGTTCCTGGCGGAACTTCTGGGTCAGGCCGCGAGGATTTTCCTCGTCACAATCGGCTTGGTGTTGACGCTCAACATCTTAGGGGCCGGAAAAATTGTTACCGCAGTTCTTGGTGGTGCCGGGGTCATCGGCATTGCCATTGGTTTTGCGGTGCGCGACACGATCGAGAACTACATCGCCTCGATCATGCTAAGCTTGCGGCAACCGTTTCGCGGCGGCGATCATGTCTTGATTGATAATCATGAGGGCAAAGTGGTCCGCCTGACCTCCCGCGCCACTATCCTGATGACGCTGGACGGGAACCACTTGCGGATTCCAAATTCGCAGGTGTTCAAAGGGGTTATCTTGAATTACACGACCAATCCCGATCGCAAGTTTAGTTTCGAACTGGGTGTCGATGCGACGGACGATCCGATTGCTGCGATCAATACGGGCATCAAGGCGATTGCGGGCCTTGATTTTGTGCTCGATGAACCCAAACCGTCGGCGGTGATTAATCAGGTCGGAGATTCCAATACCGTCCTTAAATTCAGCGGTTGGGTTAATCAAACGGAAACAGATTTTGGCAAAGCGCGTAGTTTTGCCATTCGGGCCGCAACGACCATCCTTGAAACGAATGGCTTCTCCCTACCAGAGCCGATTTACAGACTTCGTTTGGATAGCGTGCCAGCCAAGCTAGTCGCGGCGTTGCCAATGGACTCGGCAAAAACGAAAGACATGACACCATTGAAGGATGAGTCCGGATCGGAGCCGCCTGCTCCGAATTTTGATGCATCATCCGTCGATGTTGCACCGGACAAGCATCTCGACGAAAAGCTCGAGGAAGAGCGAACGCTTAGCGGGAAGGATGATTTGTTAGATAGTGATCGTCCGGTCGAGTAGACATGAACAGTCTTACCTGCACACCCCGTTCTATTGTTCGTTCAAGGACCAATCGTATTTGGATTCCTTCGTTTTGTAATCGGCACCCTTGAGGAAGGCAGCGGTCTCTACATCCACGAATGGACTGCCGAATTTATCGACGCTTCCGAAGGTCCTCCTCAAACCATTCGAAAATTTCAGCCCTGCAAGTAAAAATTTGAGGACACTCCTAAAATTTTCACAATTTTCAACCAATTTACAACCAGTGGATAAAATCGAACTGGTCAAATCCCGGAAACGGGGCAAATAAGGTTCCCGCTAGTTCCGTCTCATTGCGACCATGGCATCCACGAACGACCCCGAAGAATCCTATCCTATCGTCCCCTCCGGCGAGCAGCTCCCGGTGGACCGCAAACGTTCGCCCACGCCCGCGGCGACTGGCTCGGAATTGTCCTATGGTTCACACCCGGACACCGCCTTGGCGCCGGGAGACGCGACGCTACCCTCCGGGCTATCGCTGGAACGCAAGCAAGCTCAGGAGTTGGCATTGCGCGAAGGCTTTAGTGCCACCGCCATCGACCTCGCCGACCGCGACGGTCAATGGACGATTGGCCAGCGATTACGCACCATGATTCTGACCGTTCCCTTTGTCGCGGCAGTCCTGTGGTTTTTCCCGACCGACCGCTTTTTCAAAGCCCCGCTCAAACCGATGGAGGAGGTGGCTCTTGCAGGTTCGTTGACGGACGCGCAGGTGGCCGGGGCGGAAGCGCTCGAGCGCCCGATGATGCAAACCCGCCGCGACATGGAAGCCTTGGCGGCCGAGGGGAATTTGCCCGGGGCGATTCAGCTCGCGCAAAACGCCTTGGCGAACGTGCCGCCAGGCGAGCGCGACCGGTGGCGCGAGGTGTATTACCGAACTTGGGAGTACCTCGAAAAAAGTGTCCGGCACGCCGATCTTGAAGCGTCGGTTCGGAACTTCCGCGAAGTAGACACCAGCGACCCGGTGTTTGCTTGGTATTACGCGCGGATGGTGAACCGCAAAGCGGCGCAGGGACACCTGACCACCGCGGTCGAGTCTAAGCAAACCTTCGCCTGGCTCGAGGCGGCCAGCAACCGGATCGACTACCAGCTTGATGGCGGAAAAATAGAAGAAGGCGAACGTGTCTTGTTGAACCATCGGATGGACTTGATCCGTTTGGAAGAGGCGCGTTTGCACCACAATCTCTGGAAGCTCTACGGTTATCCCGAAGAGTCCAACCACCCCGGACTCGAGCATCGAGATTCCGCCATTCGTCTGTGTCGTGGGATGGGAGCCGAACTGGAGGCCCAGCGCCTGTTGCTCAACATTTACGAACGCGTGCTCGACCAATGGTGGTTCTTCGAACGCACCGAAATCCTCGGCGACGAGGCGATGCGGAAAAGCAGTCTGCGCGAACGTCGCGACTCGCTGCGTGCTGCAATAGAAACCGCCCTAGAAGTGGAGCGCACTAGTGAACCCTGACGCGAACACCCCGCTCCCCTCCCCTCACCCTTCCGGCAACCCTTCCGGCAACCCGTCCGACAGCCCGTCCGGGACAGGCGGACGCGCCGGCTTCTGGTCCGGACTCCGAGGTGCTCTGCAACGCCCGGTCCATGCGCGGCCGGGCGTGCTTGGAGTGGATGACCCGAAATGGCTGGTGGTTGCCGCCTGTTACATCGCCGCCGTCGCCTTAATGGCGCTGGATCCCTGGTTCGGGGAGGAAGCGTTCACCTATACTCAAGGTGTGTTTGTGGTGGTGCTTGCGGTGCTCATCGTCGCTGGAATCGCTTGGGAGAGTTGCCTGCTCGGCCGGCCGCGCGGTGTGAACTTGGTTCTGCATATCGGCTTGATCGCGCCGGTGACCTTGTTGATCGGTCGCTTTGTCGGCCGCACTGGCAGTCTGCGCGACCAGAGTTTGCTGGACCAGATTTGGCACTCCGCCACGTGGGCCAACCGTGCCTGGGATCTGATGCCGGATTGGATTGTGGACGTGTTTCGGAGTCCGTTTGTGCTGATTTTGATTCTCTTTGTGAGCCTGGCTTTCACCCAGCGCGCCGCGAACCGCCGGATCGGGTTACTTCTCGTGGCGTTCCTGATTCCGGGGATCAATGCCTTTGCCAACCCGCCGGCACCCAGCGGTAGTTTCACCTTGGGGATGGCCTGCCTTGCCGTTGGTCTATGGTTGCAGGCCTACCCCTACGCCAAGGTGGCGGCGCAGCAGAATGTTCTGCAACGCCTGAAGCCGGTTCGGGACAGCAAAGAACTTCAATGCAGTCTCCGTCTGGCCAAGCAGGCGCTGGACGAAGGTTTTGTCAGTGAGGAGGCGGCGCTCTCGGTGGTGCAACGAACCTATGGCGACCAAACGACGATTGGCTCCGATGACGTTCGGGAGATGACCCGTGCTTTGACGCACCGGCTGGTGCGAGAGCACCGCGTCCTTGAACTTCATGGGGACGAACGCGGCTACTTCCTAGTTCCAAACCCGACCATGTACGAGATCGAGTCTCTACTTGATGAGGTGACAGGCCTGCTGCGTAAGACCGTACTCACCTTGGTCGCGATATGCTGGCTGCTTTCGCCGATCGACCTGTTCCCGGACTTTGTCCCGCTGGTTGGCGTTCTCGATGACGTACTAATCGGCCTGATTGGTGCCGGTCAATGGGCGGATAAACTGCCTCGAAGACGTGGATTGGCCCATGTTACACGTCAGTAAGTTGTTTCCGCTTTACTTTACCCATGATCTGCCTCTTTGTCCAATTTGTATGAATAAGACGATCCTCGTTGTTGATGATGACCCAGGCATGCTAGATTTATGCAAGTTTGCTCTGGAGGGCGTCGGCTATGCCGTGAATGTCGCCCTATCAGGTGAGATTGCTATCGACCTTTACAAGCAGGATCCAGCCGCCATTTCCCTCGTGTTGATGGATTATTCGATGCCCGGATTGAACGGCGTAGAAACGGCTCGGGAAATCCGGAAGATCAATGAGCGGGTCAGCATCTCCAGCTTTACCGGCACGAAGAACACCGAAGTGGTGGAACTGTTGGCGGAGGAAAACATGACCCCCATTCTGGCCAAGCCATTTGGACTCCAAGAACTGGTAGAGGTCATCGAAAGTCAGATCGGCAAACCGGAATCCGGCGCGTCCTAGTTCCGGCTCACCTCTTCGCGGTCTCCGCTGGTGGCGCGTGTCCTCTGTTGGCGCGTGTCCTCATCTTAGTACGTCTCGTCCTCTTAACGCATCCCTTCTTTTCTCTCCTGCGCCCCCGATATTCACGCACGATTCGGACCGTTTTCCTGACTCGTTAGGACAGGGCGGGAAGGGGGCTTGATGAGGTTTTCTTTCTAAGAATCCTTTTGGTTACAGCGGCAGCAAGTACTGACGTCTTCTCCCTAACATTCTCAACTCAGTTTTGCATCGCTGAGAATAAATGGACGGCCGTTCCGCTCGTTTGGCACGTTCGTATGCGAAATTGGCAATAGCGGTATCGTCGGGTGAAGAAGCCCAAAATTGGCACAGCTTATGCGCCTCATTAGTTCATACATAAGGAACCACATGAACGCATTCATCTTTAGAATCATCGCAATTTTCCTCAGCTTCGGCGTCTCGGTCGAACTGTTCTCCATCATTCGTAGTCGCGGCAATGTCGCGCCGACCTTGGAAGTACTAACACCGTCGGATACCTTTTTAGCAGGGGAAGTTCGGCTGTCGGCGAACGCCTCTGATCGTGACGGAAGCATCAAGGACGTCTGCTTCTACATCGACGAACAACTGGTCTTCCGCGACGTCTCGGAACCCTATGAAGTATTCTTCAACATCGCGCCAGGGCGTCACAGCTACACGGTGGTCGCGAAGGATAACAACCGCGGCATGACGGTTTCCCACCGCCAGTTACAGGCCACGTCCAACGAAGCCCCGGTGATTCAGTCGCTCTCACCGGCAGAAGGCAGTATGGTGGCCTTCGGTCCGACCACGATCGCGGTAGATGCGATGGACCCGGATGGAACGATTGCCGCAGTTCGCATTTTCCTGGACGGGGTCCAAGTCGCCGGACTCACCACCGCGCCCTATGAAGTGGTAGCCAACCCGTCTCGCGGCGAACACACCATTTCGGTGGAGGTGGAAGACAACCAAGGCTCGGTCACCGCCGCATCTCAAGATTTCAGTGTCGAACCGAACAAGCCGCCAGTCATCGCCAGCATCTCCCCCGAAGCCGGTGAAACTATTATCGAAGGAAATGTCTCCTTCACCATTTCCGCCACAGATAGCGACGGCACCATTGCCAGCACCATCTTTTTCCTGAACGGGGCCGAGTTCGCCAGTTTCGCGGGACCAGCAACGTCGACCAGTCTCATGCTAACGCCGGGCAGCTACACCTTCGATGTACGAACAACCGATAACGAGGGTGCATCCAGTGTCGCGTTCTCGGATTTTGAGGTGGGGGCACGTCCAAACACCGCGCCAAGCGTGGTCTTCATTACCCCGCAAACTATGGACACGGCCCCGTTCGAACACAACATCGCGGTCGAAATCTCAGCGTCGGACGCGGAGTCCAACTTCCAACTCGCCCTGTATATCGATGGTGCCTTCGCCCAGGCATTTCTCGAACCACCGTATCAAACGACGATCAGCGGCCTCGTTCCTGGACCGCACACCTTGACCGCCTATGCGATAGACGAAGCGGAAGCGGAAACCTTCGTGTCGGTCACGGTCATCGTGAACGAACCGCAACCCATCGCCGAGGTCTTGTTACCGCCTGGCGGGGGCTTGGTACGCATGACCTACGGGGAGCTGCTTGCCGGACGCGAATTGAGCCCGCCTGAAACCTGGGAATTCTATGTGAACGACATCCTCCTGCCAGCCCACTTCACCGGCGGCGAAGAGCCCACCGAAGATGACGAGTTTTTCGTGTACGCGCTTCCCGATCTGGCCCCGGAATTTCTGACCGTCCAACCGGGTCCGAACTCGGTACGGATGGAGGTAGTCGACGCGACCTTCAATGCCGAGGCGGAAGAAATCCTCGATATACTGGAGTTCGAAGACACCATCGTCGGGTCCGGTGACGCGGAATACCAAGGTTATAACTTTTGCGGATTCTTGAGTCCGGAGTTTGCCGCCTTCGACCTGTCCAATCCTTGGCAACCCCGCTTCCTCGACAACACCACATTGATCACCACCCCAGGATTCAACTGCGTCCTGTTCAGCGTCCCCGGTCTGGGAGGCGCAACGGAATTGACCGTGATCTCCTCACCGGACTATATCCAACCGTTGGCGGAGCCGTTGTTACTCGACTTCTAAAGAAGCCCCAGTTTTCGGACAAAAAAAACGCGACGGTCAACCGTCGCGTTTTTTCGTATGGTTGTTGGTTCCGGGTTATTCCAGAACTTCGATGACCGCACCAGCGGCTGGTGCGTAGTAGCTTGCGCCATCGCCGGTTTCGAGGGTCTCGCCGACAAGTAGCACTGGGCTAGCGGGATTCGTCACGTCCACCACCACCGCGCCAAGGGCGGTGACAAAGGCTTCGCCGGCGGCGTCGACGCCACTGGTGATCGCCATGCGGGTGGGCTCGTCACTGGCGATCCGCTGAAGTTCGGCGGCGGTGGCGTAGACCACCAGTCCGTCCGCAGTCTCAGCAGCGGATAGCACGTCGCCGTCCTGCACGACATCGTCATCCGATCCCGCGTCGACCAGAACCAGGCTACGAATGGCAATCTCGCCGTAGTCGTTGCGGTTCAGGTTGTTGTCCAGTTCGACGAGGCGGTAGTAGTTGTAACCGGTTGCGTCGGTGATGGTGTAGGAACCGTTGCCGCCTTGGCTGAGGATGATCGCATCGTTGAGCTGCGTTTCCGGGCCACCGGCGGTATTCGAACCGTAGACGTAGAAGCCGAGCGAGTCGGTTTCAGCGCCCGTGGTCCACGTGATTTCGGTACCGGCATCGGTGCTGGTGGCACCGAGGGTCTCGAGTTCGACGGCGGTTCCATCAGGATCAAGGAGATATCCGAAATCATTGGTGGGTACATTGGCGCCCGGCCCAAGGATCGTGGTATAGTTCATCGGAGTGGTGAAACTACCAACGATAAATCCAGGCGGTGCCGGAATGGAGTCGACTTCTACTTCGACGAAGTATTCACCCGGCTCCAAATCGGTAAACTCGTAGAAACCATTTGTAATGGTGGTCGCGGTATCAATGAGGGAGATCATGGTACCTTCCACTCGATAGAGAGTGACCGTTGCGCCAATGGCACCTAGGAACGACAAGTTGTCATTGGAGGGATCGCCATCATTTCCGAGGTCGTGCCAGACGGTGTCACCAAGCGAGGCCAACTGAGGTACGATTCCTTGGTCGAGGGTGTCGATGTCCACGGTGTACATGGTGGCGAAACTTTCCACGCTGATCTCTGCTCCGAGGAAGTTGGTAATGACACCGTCGGAATTGGACGAATCGTTCTGGCCAAGCGCTACCGTCGGCAGAAAATTCGTCGGAATGACGAACTGCACCGCATAGACGCCCTGGTTCAGACCTGTGAACTGGTAAAAACCATTGGAGTCCGTTGTCGTATTGGAGATAACCATCGAAGCCCCATCGAGAAGCCTCACGGTCACATTGGAGACGCCCGGTTCATCCAAGCCTTGGATTCCGTCCCGATCGGTATCGAACCAGACATAGTTGCCGATATTGATGAGAAGTCTGACTCGGGCAGTGTTCTCGTCCATCACCAGTCCCTGGTCGGGTTTGGCGTTGCCGTCACTATCGCTGGGTGTGCCGACCACGGAGGCTTCGTTGACCAAGTCGCCGTTGATGACCTCATTCGCGGAGTAGAGCGAGGAAGCTCCTGGCATCAAAGGATCGGAAATGACGCCGGCTGCGGTGAACGCGGCGGTGCCAAAACGACTCAGTCGCAGATCGCTCAAGGTGATATTCGTCAGCGGCGTGTTACCTGTGTTGGTGATCCGGAAGCAGTAGGTCACGGGCGTACCAACCACTCCGCTCTGCAACTCGTCCGTCCCCTCCACTGCAGTGGAGCAATCGGCACCCGAACCAGCGAGGACCATTTTCTCAAGGGCGATGTTGGGGCGACCGACCACGACAACATCAGCGATGTCGCCATCCATGGGCAAGGTGGTTCCATCAACCGTGACCGGCTCCGTGGTAACGGCGTTGGTTGTTTCAGCCGTGGCTTGGAGGGCGGTGAAGTTCACCGTGATCGTTCGGTCCGCACCGGGAGCGATGCTGCCGATGTTGTTCCAGACCAGATTGCCGGGGGTCGCGCTGTTCGGCAGGCTGGGAACGGCATTGTCGAACTCCAGAAAAGCCGGATCATAATCGTCATCGAGCGGCACGGTTTGCAGGAGCACATCACCGGTGTTCTCGACGGTAATTTCGAATGAGACGGTTTCGCCGATTTCAGCTCGGAGACCTGTCGTACGCGTCTTGGTGATCGTGTACTCTGGTGATCCGATCTTGTAGACATCGGTATCGCTGGCCGGGGGAAGTCCGTCCGGGGTGGTAGTGACGGTGTTGACTTCCTCGTTGCCGAGCGTGCTGGCTGCGGCGACAAAGTTGACGGTCACGGTGTGAGCTGAACCGACGGGAAGCGAACCGAGGTCTGTCCAGTCGATGCTACCGGGCGAGGCGGCGTTCTGAGCCGGCGATGCCGAGGTAAATCTCAGGAAGGTCGCGTCATAACTATCGTTGAGCGGCACGACGGTGAGCGCTTGATCGCCGGAGTTGGCCACAACAATTTCGAAGGAGACGGGCTCGCCGATGTTCACCGGACTCGGCGTGGTGCGGGTCTTGGTGATGGTGAAGGCGGGCGCGACGGTGGAGAACGGTGCGGTGTCGGATTTCGGCGGAAGCGCGCCGGACGGCGTGGTCGGGGTGGTGGTCGCGGTGTTGTCTACCTCCTGGTTCGCGGTGCTGGCGTCGGCGACGAAAGTCACGATGACGGTATGGATGCCGCCAACTGGCAGGGACCCGAGGTTGGCCCAAGTGACGGTTGCGCCGGTGGAGCCACTCGCAGGTGGCACCGAGGAGGCGAAGGTGAGAAGGCTCGCATCGTGAGTGTCGGTGACCGGGACGCTGACGAAGTCGACTTCGCCGGTGTTTTCAACCGTGATTTCGAACACGAAGTTGTCGCCAATGGTTCCCGGCAAGGTGGCCGGCGAGATGCGGGTTTTGACAATCTCGAACCCTGGCGTCAGGGCTTCGAAGACGTCCGAATCGGACATTTCCGGCAGCGGGCCAACCGATGTGGAAGGCGTGGTGCTGGCGGAGTTGGTCCGCGGAACATCCGTTGAAACCAAGGCCTCGTAATTGACCGTGACGGTATGCTTCGCGTTCGGGGCGAGCGGTCCGAGATCGGCCCAAGACAGGCTGCTGGCGGTGTTGGTCGACTCGGCCGGAGAGGCGGAGACGAACGACAGGTAGGTCGCATCCCAGGTGTCGTCGAGCGGCACCATCGTCAACGGCACGTTGCCGTCGTTGGTGATCACGATGTCGAAGCTGACAGTCTCACCGACTTCCACTTCCTGAGCGGTCGTGCGGGTTTTGGTGATGGTGTAGCTAGGCGAAACGATCTCGTAGGGAGCGTCGACGTCTTCTTCAGGCAGCGGGCCGGCGGGTGTGGACGGCACGGTCGCAGCGTTGTTAAGGTCGCCGGGTTCGGCGGCGAGCGCGGTGAAGGTGACTTCGACGCTTTCGCTGTCACCGGCGGCGATGGGGCCGATGTTCGCCCACTGGACGTTGCCGGCGGTGATCGAAACCCCACCCGCTGTCGCCGAGACGAATGCGAGGTCTGCGGTATCGTAGGTATCCACAACTGGGACGGTCACGAGGTCGACTTCACCGTCGTTCTCCACCGTGATGCGGAAGACCAGTTCGGTGCCAACGGCTGCGGGCAGGGCCGGTGAAACGAGATCTTTCGTGATGATGAAACTGGGCTCCAGCACGCGGTACCGATCGTCGTCGGTGTCGCGCGGCAAGGTTTGGTTGGCGGTGCTCGGCATGGTGCCAGCGGTGTTGTCTTCCAGCGCGCCACCGGTTGAGGCGAGAGCGAGAAAGTTTACCGTCACCGTACGTTGGTTGCCGATGCCAATAGAACCGATGTCAGTCCAAGAGATGCTGCCAGGGGTGGTGGAGGTCGGCGGGATGCTGGCGTTGTCGAACTGAATAAAGCTCGGATCGTAGACATCGTCGAGCGGCACAGTGGCGAGCGGAATCTCACCGGTGTTGACGATCACGATGTTGAAGGAAACCGTTTCACCGACTTCAGCGTTGAGCGGCGTCGTGCGCGTCTTGGTGATGGTATAAGCCGGCATGGTAATCTGGAACGGCGCTTCGGCATCCATTTGCGGCAAGGTTTGGTTCGCGGTCGAGGGCGTGGTGCTTGCGGTGTTGATTTCGTTCAGTCCGCTGGTGCTCTGCAAGGCCGTAAAGGTGAGTTGCACGGTGCGGCTGGAGCCCGGGGTCAAGGACCCGAGGTTGTTCCAGACCAAGTTGCCGGGCGTCTGCAAATTTGGATTGCTCGGCGTTGCGCTCTGGAAGGCGAGGAACGCGGCGTCGTAGGTATCGGTCAACGGAACCGAGGTGAGCGTCACATTGCCATTGTTGTTGATGACCACATTGAAGGTCACATCTTCACCGACTTCGGACACCAGGGGGCTGGGGCGGGTTTTGGTGATGGTGTAGCTCGGTGAGACGATCTCGTAAGGGGCGTCATCTTCTTCCTCGGGGAGCGGGCCGGCTGGCGTGGAGGGCGTGGTCGCCACGACGTTGAGGTCACCGGGTTCGGAGGCGAGCGCGGTGAAGGTCACATCGACGCTGGCGCTGTTGCCGGTGGTGATCGGACCGATGTTGGCCCATTGCACGGTGCCCGCCGCCGACGAGGTGCCACCGGAGGTGCCGGAGACGAACGCCAAGTCGGCAGCATCGTAGGTGTCGGTCAACGGAACGCTGACCAAATCCACTTCGCCGTCATTCTCGACGGTGATGCGGAACACGATGGTGTCGCCAATCACCGCTGGCATGGCGGGGGAAACCAGTTCTTTGGTGATGATGAAACTGGGTTCGATGACGCGGTATGGGGCGTCGGCGATGTTACGCGGCAAGGTTTGGTTCGGCGTGCTCGGCATGGTGCCGGCGACGTTGTCTAGAAGGGCTCCGTCAGTAGAGGCGAGGGCGGTGAAGTTGACCGTGACGGCGCGTTGGCTGCCGACGCCGATGGCACCGATGTTGTTCCAGAACAGACTGCCGGCTGCGGCGGTGGTCGGCGGAATGCTGGCCGTGTCGAACGACAGGAAGTTGGCATCATAAACGTCGTCGAGCGGCACGGTGGTGAGGGGCACTTCACCGGTGTTGACGACGACGATAGTGAACGAGACGGTCTCGCCGACTTCGGCGTCAAGCGCCGTGGTGCGCGACTTGGTGATCGTGTAAGACGGCGCGGCGATCTGGTACGGTGCTTCGGCGTCTTTCTCAGGGAGCGTTTGCGTCGACGTCGAAGGCGTGGTCGCGGCGGTGTTGATTCGGTCGGTGCCGGCGGTGCTTTGCAAGGCTTCAAAGGTGACTCGGACCGTGTGGTCGGAACTGGTCGCCAAGGTGCCGAGGTTGTTCCACACCAAGTTACCTGCGGTCTGCAGGTTCGGATTGGCTGGGGTCGCACTCTGGAACGAGAGGAGCGTAGCGTCGTAAATGTCGGTGAGCGGCACGGTGGTGAGCGGGATCTCACCGGTGTTGGTGATGACGATGTCGAAAATCACATCATCGCCGACCTCGGCGACAGCCGGGCTGACGCGTGTTTTGGTGATGGTGAAATCGGGAGCGGCGACCGCGTACGGCGCATCAGAATCCATCTCCGGCAAGGGTCCGTTGTCGGTGGACGGGGTGGTGGCGGCGTTGTTCTGCAGCACGGCGCCACTCGTGGTGGCGAGCGCCGTGAAGTTCACTGTGACGGCGATGGAACTGTTCAGGCCAATCGAGCCGATGTCGTTCCAGGTCAGGGTGCCAGCCGGGGCGGCACTATCTGGGGCGCCGGCAGAACTGCTGACGAAAGACAGGATGCTCGCGTCGAACGTGTCGGTGAGCGGCACGGTGGTGAGCGGAACTTCGCCGGTATTGGTCACCACAATGCGAAAGTTGACCGCATCGCCGACAGCGGCCGGCAGGGTCGCGGGAGCAAGGCGAGTTTTCTCGATGGTGTAGGCCGGAGCGAGAACGCGGTAGTCGGCGTCGGCATCCATCTGCGGCAGGGTGTTGCCGTTGACCGTGGTCGGCGTGGTAGAGGCGGTGTTAAGGCGGAGCGCGCCGGAAGTCGAAGCGATGGTATTGAAGCTGACCGCGATACTGGCAGTTCCGCCATTGGCAGTGATCGGACCGACGTTGTTCCAGGTCAGCGAACTCGCGGTGGCCGAACTCACCGGCGGCACTGCACTCGAGAAAGCGACCGAGGCGGCGTCGAATACATCGATAACCGGCACGGTTTGCAGATCGACTTCACCGGTGTTGGTGATGACGATGTCGAAGATGATGTCTTCACCCACTTCGCGATCGACCGGACCACGCCGCACTTTGGTAAGCGTGTAGGACGGAGCGGCGATGATGTAGGGCGCGGTGTCCGTTTGCGAGGCGACCGTGTCTTGGCCAGCCGGGGTTGTCGGGGACGTGGAAGCGGTGTTGTTTTGCATCGCGCCGAAGGTGGAGGTGCGGGCGGTGAAAACGAGGTCGACCATGTGGGAGGAGCCAGGGTTCAGGCTACCAAGGTTGGCCCAGTTGAGACCACCTGCGGTCGCGGAGGTTTCCGCCGGAGTAGCCGAGACAAAGGTGAGTTCGGTGGCGTTGAACGAGTCGGTGAGCGGAACGGTCGAAAGTTGGACTTCGCCGGTGTTGGAGATGGTAATGGTGAAGGTCACGGCTTCACCAACTTCCGCCACGCGAACATTGCCGGCCGCGTCGAGCGGTCCGGTGGTGGTCTTGACTAGTTCGTAGCCAGGCACGAGGCGGTAGAGACCCGCGTCCCAATCCAGATCGGAGTCACCAGAATTGAGGGTGAAATTGATCGTGTTGCCGAGGCCGTTGATGTCGCTGTCGACCTCGTCGTTTCCACCGGCGTTTTGCGGGGAGACGAGAAAGCCAGCCGGCACGTTGAACTGAAGCGAGTAGTCGCCCGGCTGGAGGCCGGTGAACAAGTACTCACCATTCGGTCCCGTCAACATCGTTCCTTGTGAGACGCCGTTGTCGTCAAACAGTTCGACCTGCACGTTGGGGATGCCCATTTCGCCGGGATCTTGAATGCCGTCACGATCGGTATCGAACCAGACGAAATCACCAACTTCGGCGGGGGTGTAGATGCCAGCGTCCCACGTGAGATCGGCTTCACCAGCCTCAAGGGTGGTCACGATGGTCTGGCCGTTACCGATGTTGGCATCGCTGTCCACGCCGTCGGTGGTGGCGTCACGTGTGGTGAAGACCGCACTAGCGGGGCGAATAAATTCGACGAAGTAATCGCCGGGCGGCAGGCCGCTGAACAGGTATTCGCCATTGGGACCAGTGGGCATGGTCCGGAAAATCGTGCCGGGCGCGGTGTTATTGTAAAGATTGACGGTCACACCGGGGATGCCGGGTTCGCCTGGAGATTGTTCACCGTCCGCGTCGAGGTCCTCCCAGACGCGGTTGCCGATGGCGGCGAGCGAGGGGACTTTACCGATGGTCTCGATGGTGACGTCAAGGTCTTGGGCCTGCGCGTCGATCATCAAGCGCACCGCGCCGACGTTGGAGAAGTCAGCGCCAGCACCCGCAGCCGGGGTGAACGCAGAAAACGGAATCGACTGTGGAATAGTCGGCGGTGCATTCGGCGTGATGGTCGTGTTGAACGTAGAGAAATTGGCTCCGTCCGTGTACACTTCAATGGTAAAGATGACGGGACCCAAGTCCTTTCCGGTGATGTCGAAGGTGATGGTATCGTTGGTGAGGGCTCCGTTGGCTGCGGTCGTGAAGTCGATGCCACCGAGTCCGATCGGGTCGAGGGCGATGGCGCTGTCAGGACCGTCCCAGTCGATGGTGGATTTCAAGAAATAGCCACTCGGGAAGGATCCAAAATTGAAGTTTCCTGCCCCTGCTTGGGCCAACGCCAGACTGTTGATGGGCAAGTTGTTCGCGGTGATTTCAAATTCCAAATCACGTTCGCCGCCGAGAATCCCGGGGCCGCTCACGCTGTCGAAGCCTTGAGTGCTTGCTGGAACAGCACCGCCGCCGTCAGAATCGAGAAAAATCTGCTGAGGGGTGGTGAAGTCGTCCACGAGGAAACACGCGGGGTTTGCTAGTAGTCCGGTGTTCGCCGTCACCACATCCGCTGCGGCGACCGTGATATTGGACACGACACCGTTCGGGCCGGCGGCGCTGCCGGAACCCATCGGTCCGACTTGGAACCCGGTGGGCGTGAACACTTGCAGGTCGTACGTACCGGCGGGGACTCCAGTGAAGAGGAAGTTGCCATTCGCGTCGGTCGTTTGTGTCGAAATGACCGTACCGCCATTCAGCAGAGCCACGACGACCCCAGGTGCACCGCTGGTCTCGGTGGCGGATTGCGCACCGTCGGCGTTACTGTCGAACCAGACTTGGTCGCCGATCGTGGCCGCAAATGCGGGTAGTGTGAGAAGTCCAACGGCCGTGGCCAGAAGGAGCGCTTGTACTTTTCGGGCAATAGAACCCGTGCTCTTATAGTTTTTCATATCAATTATGTGGCCTTTCAAAAAATTCTCCCATTCTTACCAAACACGGCAATCATACGGGCATTACGTGCTATTAACAAGATAACAACAGGATGTTATTAAAAAAAATATGGAGTTTTTGACAAAACTGCCAAAAAGTCATGAATCGATGCTCCTTTACGGCATAATGCGCCCGTTTCATCAGAATGTACCACACGTCCTATCAAATTGGCACTTAAAAAAATGCGTCATAGTCTATAAAACAAGAGAAGAAAGCCACAAAGTGGCTATCCACAATGCCTTACGACCCCATCAACATGCGCGAGAAAGCTTCATTTCGAATGCCGACGTATTTTCCGAGCCAAGTAGGGCCGAACACAGAAAAAGCCCGCCAAATTGGCGGGCTTTCGAACCGAAAAGACCGGCGTAGGTCTTAGGGCTTAGTGGTGGTGGTCGTGCCCATCACCACCAGCGGCGGGTTCGGGGATGTCGGTGACCATGCACTCGGTGGTCAACATCAAACCGGCGATGGACGCGGCGTTCTGCAACGCGGTGCGAGTCACTTTGGTCGGATCGATGACCCCGGCTTTCACCAGATCTTCGTATTCGAGGGTGGCGGCATTGAATCCGTGAGCACCTTTCTTCTCGGACACGCGTTTGGCAACGACGCTGCCTTCGTGTCCGGCATTTTCCACGATCTGGCGCAGCGGGGCGGCGCAGGCGCGGCGGATGATTTGTTCGCCGATCGCCTCGTCACTTTCGGACTTGGCTTCTTTGATCACGTCGCGGGCGCGCAGCAGAGCGACACCTCCGCCGGGAACGATGCCCTCTTCGACGGCAGCACGGGTAGCGTGCAGGGCGTCTTCAACGCGGGCTTTCTTTTCCTTCATCTCGATTTCGGTGGCGGCACCGACATTGATGACGGCCACGCCGCCGGCCAACTTGGCGAGGCGCTCTTGGAGCTTTTCGCGGTCGTAGTCTGAGGTGGTTTCCATGATGCCGCGTTTGATTTGCTCGACGCGCGCCATGATCGCTTTAGATTTGCCGCCGCCTTGGACGATCACAGTTTTATCTTTATCGATGCTCACGCGCTTAGCCGAACCGAGGTCGGCGATGGTGAGGTTCTCGAGTTTCACGCCAAGATCTTCGGAGATGAACTTACCGCCAGTGAGGATGGCAATGTCTTCCAGCATGGCTTTGCGGCGATCGCCGAAGCCGGGTGCTTTGACGGTGCAGGCGGACAGCGTGCCGCGCAGTTTGTTAACCACGAGGGTCGCGAGCGCTTCGCCTTCGGTGTCTTCGGAGATGATGAGCAGCGGACGGCCTTGTTTGCTGATCTCTTGGAGGAGGTTCAGAATCTCGGACAGGTTGCTGATCTTCTTCTCGAACAGGAGAATGAAGGGGTTTTCGAGGTCGCACTCGCGGTTTTCTTTGTCGTTGGCGAAGTGCGGGGAGAGGAAGCCTTTATCGAACTGCATGCCTTCGACCAGGTCGAGGGTGGTGTCGATCGACGTGGCTTCTTCGACGGTGATGGTGCCGTCTTTGCCGACTTTGTCCATGGCTTCGGCGATGATCTCGCCAATCTCGGACTCGCCATTGGCGGAGATGGTCGCGACTTGGGAGATCTCGTCGGTGCTTTTGACCGCTTTGGATTGCTTGTGCAGATTCTCGACGACTTTGACGACGGCCGAGTCGATGCCGCGTTTGAGGGCCATAGGATTGGCACCGGCGGTGACATTTTTCAGGCCTTCGCGGTAGATCGCCTCGGCGAGCACGGTGGCGGTTGTGGTGCCGTCGCCGGCGTTGTCGGAGGTGCGCGACGCCACTTCACGAACCATTTGCGCGCCCATGTTTTCGAACGGGTCGCAGAGTTCAATCTCTTTGGCGACGGTGACACCGTCTTTAGTAATAGTGGGGGAGCCGAACGACTTGTCGATGATCACGTTGCGACCGCGCGGGCCCATGGTGACTTTAACTGCGTCGGCGAGTTGGGCCACACCGCGCTGGATCGCGCTGCGGGCATCTACATCGTATTTTACGTCTTTAGCTGACATGTGAGTGGTTTCCTTACTTCTTTTTCAAGATGCCGAGGACGGAGTCCTCGCTGAAGAGTTGGTGGTCGGTTCCTTCGATGGTGACGTCAGATCCGCCGTATTTCGGGATAAGGACGGTGTCGCCTTTCTTGACGTTTTCGACGTCAGGGCCGATGGCAACGACCTTTCCTTGTTGGGGTTTTTCTTTGGCCGAGTCGGGCAGGTAAATGCCGCCGACGGTTTCGGCTGCGTCGGTGTCCGGCTTCACGAGGATCCGGTTGCCTAGGGGTTTGATGGTCATATTGAGTTCCTCCGGTTTCCCGGTGTAAATTGATGTTTTCGGCCCGCGTTCCTGCACAAAGGAGGGGGTTCGGGCAAGTCTCAACGGTAGAAAATACTGGACAAAGCCTTTGGCCGGCCTTCGACGGGGGTAGTCAGTTTGTCGGTCGTCAGTAATCAGTGGTCAGTAATCAGTAGCCAGTGAGGACTCGCCCTCCGGGCAGCGGGGAGGGAAGTGGAGGTCGTCTCAACCGCGAATGTTAGTTCCGTTAGCGCAGAGAGAAGAGTGGGCCTATCGGTGGAACGGGGAAAACCGCCGATTTCTGTTCCATCCGCACCCAAAGGTCCTCGGACGCTGAAATCGGCAGGTCATCTCTTGTTTCGGTGCGCCCACGCGATCCGGCCGGAACAGAAAAAACGCGTTCCTTCCATCTTCAAATCTTTCACCTTCAACCTTTCGACCGCAGGTCGCTTCCATTCTCCGGCCGCAGGTCAGAACGGTTCTTTTTGAACAGAGATCAGCTTGGGATTGTCATTTGCCTATGGATTTGGGTAAGCGTCACACCGTGAAGTCGGAAAACAGCATCATGGCCCAAGCACGTCGCTTCTTTGCGATTGCCTATCTCACGGCCCTCGAAACGACGAGGCAGCCGATCTGCCTGATTCTCGCGACCATTAGCGTGCTGACCATCGCTCTGTTTCCGGTGATCATCGCGCACAAGATGGGCGACGCCGGCAAGCTGATCCGCGATAGCGCGCTGGCCACCCATTTTCTCATCGGCCTGGTAATGGCCACCTACGCGGCGAGTTCGACCATCGTGAAGGAAATCCGCAGCGGTACCGTGTCGTCCATTCTCAGTAAGCCGGTGTCGCGCGAGCTGTTCCTGCTGGCCAAGTTCGCCGGGATCGCCGCCGTGATGCTGGTGTTTTCCACGATGGCCAGCATGGCGACACTACTCGCCGAACGCGCGGGCGCCGAGAGCTTCAGCGTCGATAAGTACGCCCTCTATCCCCTGCTGTTCTCCGTTCTGCTCGCTTACTGCGTGGCCGGGTTCATCAATCACCGCACCAACCGGCCGTTCACCTCGAACGCGTTCTGGCTGATGGTGATGGCGGTGTTCATGGCCTTTCTGGTTGGCGGCCTGCTCAACGAAGGCGGCCGCCTGACTGCGTTCGGCAGCAAGTACGACTGGAATCTGCTGCCCGCCTGCGCGCTGGTCGCGCTCGGCGTGTTGCTGCTGCAAGGCATCGCCACCGGACTCGCGATCAAGCTCGAAGCGGTGCCGACACTGAGCATCTGTTCGATCTTGTTCATGGTCGGCCTGATGTCCGATTTTCTGTTCGGCACCCACCGCGAGGAAAGTTGGCTGGCCGAGGCGATGTACACCATTGTGCCGAACTGGGGCAGATTCTGGATGGCCGACATGCTTACCAATCCCGGCGTCATCCCGTGGAGCCTGGTCGGCACCACCGCCGTCTACGCCGGACTCTATCTCGCCGGCGTACTCGCCATCACCTTGTTCGTTCTGCGTCTCATCGAGATCAAATAGCTTAAAAAGGAAACATCATGGGCAAACTCGTCGCACGAATTCTAATCATCGTCCTCCTCTACCTGCTCTGCTACGCTGGGCTGCGCTTCTTCGGCGTTCTCGAAGCCAAGTCCGTCCTCTCCGCTACCAACCTCGGCGAGTCGGTGACCCAGATCCACGTCGCCGAAGGCAAACCCAGCTGGGTCGGCTTGATCTACAAACCACTCTGCGAACTCGAAGGCGTCGCCTACGGCGTTCACGACATCAGCAAGAACAAGTCGAAGCCAGAGCTCGGCAGCGGCGAATATTAGACGGGCCGTCTATTATTCCCAGTGATCAGTGATCCGTTTTCCATGGGACTCCACCCTTCGGGCCTCTATTACTTCTATTTCGGTCAGCCCGAAATCCGGTTGGCAAGAGTTCACCATAGTGTGGCAATTGCTTGCCATAGTGTGGCAATCGCTTGCCATAGTGTGGCAGGAGTTCGCCACGCTATGGCAGAAGTTTGCCGCCCGAAACACAGACATTAGGACAGTTGCCTTGATACCGCGCACGCGGCTCGGGAGCCCCTCGCCCTCCAATTTTTGGGATGCTTGAACCCAAGCCCGGCCGGCAGACACTAGGATCACTCAAGAGGCCGCAGGCCCAACAACTGAACACTGATTACTAAAAGCCCGCAGGGCCGACCACTGATCACTCGCAGCTAAAAGGGCAACGCCCGTTTAGCTGCGACTCCCGTAGTCCTTGCTCGCCTTGAGCAAAAACTCGCGTTCCTCATCGGTCAAACTACCAATTCCGTCGCGGCTGACTTTGTCGAGCAACTGGTCGACGCGCTGCTTCACCGCGACTTTCTCATCGGCTTTCTTGCGTTCGCGTTTGACCTCTACCTTGCGCACGTCCTCCTTGTTCTTCACGAGGCCGCCGAGAGAGCCGAGGCGAGATTCGAGATTCCATTGCCGGGCATAGTAAAGAAACCCGAACGCCAGTCCACCAAGGTGCGCCGCGTGCGCGATGCCGTCCTGATAGCCATTGACGAACTGCAGCACCACCGGCAGCAGATCGAAGATCACCAAGGCGAGAACCACCCAGCGAATTTCGACCGGGATGACGAGGAACAGCAGAATTTTTTCCCGCGGGAACCAGAGAGCAAACAGCATGGTCACGCCCATCACCGCGCCTGACGCACCGACGGCCGTCGCCTTTAAGTTGGTGGCAAAATCCAACGCGATGAAGGCGAACGAAGACACGATCGCAGCGACCAAATAAAAGTAGAGGAACTCGCGGGACCCATATTTCCGTTCCATTCGACAGCCGAACATGAACAGGATCCACAGGTTAAACACGATATGCAGAATCTTTGATGTGCTGTGACAGAACGCAGAAGTCAGCAACCGCCAAACCTGGCCGCGTACCACCTTGTGACCGTCCAAGGCCAAGAACTCGGTGAGCGGCGGAATGAAGATCTGCAGCAGCCAGACCGCCACGTTCACGATAATCAACCACTTCACCACCGGCGTCCACATCATGCCGCCCATGAGCCGCCCACCCTGCTCGTGGCTGTCCCTGAAATAGTCTCGATCGGAATAACCCATGGAGTGTCGTTATAAGGGCGTAAGCCAAGCGGCGTCCACCAATTTTCTTCACAGAAACCTTCGGTTAAACTGATGTGCGCTGCGCGGACCACGGAGAGCACGGAGGTACGGAGCTCAGCTATACATGAACCTCCGGTTCGAGACGCCTCCGTGACCTCCGTGTCCTCCGTGGTTAAATCGACGTGCGCTGCGCGGACCACGGAGAACACGGAGGTACGGAGTTCAGCTATACACGAACCTCCGGTTCGAGACGCCTCCGTGACCTCCGTGTCCTCCGTGGTTAAATCGACCTGCGCTGCGCGGACCACGGAGAACACGGAGGTACGGAGCTCAGCCGCGCACGAACCTCCGGTTCGAGAGCCTCCGTGACCTCTGTGTTCTCCGTGGTTAAATCGACGTGCGCTGCGCGGACCACGGAGAGCACGGAGGTACGGAGCTCAGCCGCGCACAAACCTCCGGTTCGAAACTCCTCCGCGACCTCCGTGTCCTCCGTGGTAAACTACGGCGAAGCCCCAAAGGCCGAAGGCCATAACACTGATCACTTTAAAGGCCGAGGCCGTACACCACTGATCACTCCAAAGGCCACAGGCCGGCAAACCACTGATCACTGATTACTCCAAAAGGCCGCAGGCCCAGATCACTGATCACTGATTACTCCAAATGGCCGCAGGCCCAGATCACTGATCACTGATTACTCCAAATGGCCGCAGGCCCAGATCACTGATCACTGATTACTCCAAATGGCCGCAGGCCCAGATCACTGATTACTGTTTCCATCAAATGGCCGTAGGCCAACGACTGGAAATATCGCAAAAGCGGGGTATCAGACATTGACTCGCACCCCGAGTCCGCCTAGCCCGAATTCTCCAATTTATAACATGTCTTCAAAATTCATACGAAATATCGGCATCATTGCCCACGTCGACCACGGGAAAACCACCCTCGTGGACGAACTCCTCAAGCAATCCGGAACCTATGAGGCTCACCAGGATGTTGGCGAACGCGTCATGGATTCCATGGATCTCGAACGCGAGAAGGGCATCACCATCCGCGCCAAGAACACCGCCGTCGAATGGGGTGGACACACCATCAATATCGTCGACACCCCCGGCCACGCCGATTTCGGCGCCGAAGTCGAACGCATCCTGAAAATGGTCGACGGCGTGATGCTGTTGGTCGACGCGCAGGACGGCCCGCAGGCGCAAACCCGTTTTGTGCTGCGCAAAGCCATCGCCCAGAACCTCAAATTGATCGTGTTCGTCAACAAGATCGACAAAGAGTTCGCCACCCCAGATAAAGTGCACGAGATGGTCATGGAACTGCTGCTCGACCTCGAAGCCAGCGAAGACCAATTTGCCTGCACCTTCCTTTATGGCTCCGCTAAAAACGGCTTCGCCGTCCGCGAACTCAGCGAAGAGCACGCCGACATGACGCCGCTGTTCGAGACCATCATCTCCGACATCCCAGCGCCCTCCGTCAAAGAGGGGCCGTTCGAAATGCTCGTCTCCAACCTCGACTGGAGCGACTACGTCGGCCGCATCGGCATCGGCAAAATCACGGGTGGCGAGATCAAGATCGGCGACCCGATGTTCCGCATCACCCACAAAGGCGAACGCCAGCGCGGCAAGGTGACCAAACTTTATAAATACACGGGCTCCGGCACGATCGAAATTCAGTCCGCCATCGCTGGTGACATTGCCGGCGTCGCGGGCATGGACGATCTCGACATCGGCGAGACCCTCGTCGCCACCGAAGCGCAGGACGCCCTGCCCTTCGTCGCGATCGACCCGCCAACGCTGACCATGCAGTTCGTGGTCAACGACGGACCCTTCGCCGGCAAAGACGGCAAGTTCGTGACCGCGCGCAACATCGGCAACCGCCTGCAACGCGAAGGCCGGACCAACATCAGTTTTCAAGTCGGCGATGTCGACCGCGGCAACATGTTCACCGTGCAAGCGCGCGGCGAACTGCAGATCGCGGTCGTGGCTGAGACCATGCGCCGCGAAGGTTTCGAGGTGTGCTTGTCGCGTCCCGAAGTGATCAAAAAAGAGATCAACGGCAAAATGCTCGAGCCCTACGAGGACCTCTGGCTCGAAGTACCGGCCGACTGCCTCGGCGTGGTGATGGAGCAGCTCTCCGCCCGCAAAGCCAAGATCAACGACATGCAGCCGCAAGGCAGCGTCACTGTTATTCGTTCGGTCATCCCGACCCGCGGCCTCATTGGCCTCGAAAGCGGATTGGCCAACACCACCCGCGGAGAGGCCGTCGCCTCGCACTCGTTCCGCGAGTACGGCCCGAACGCTGGCGAGATCGCCACGCGCAACACCGGGTCCATGATTTCCACTGCGCAAGGGCAAGCAACGGCCTATGCGCTCGATAGCATTCAACAACGCGGTAAACTACTCATCGCCCCCGGAGACGAGGTCTACGTCGGGATGGTGATCGGCGAAAGCAGCCGGAACAAAGATCTTCCGGTGAACCCGACGCGTGCCAAACAATTGACCAATGTGCGTGCATCCGGCACCGACAAAGCCATCTCTCTGGAACCCCCAGAAAAGTTGAGCTTAGAACGAGCCATCGAGTTTATTGCCGATGACGAATACGTGGAGGCGACGCCTTCCAATGTTCGCATTCGCAAACGCTTGCTGGACCCCCATGCGCGCAAGAAGGCCAGCAGATAAAAGGGGCATTCAATGTCCGGAACTAAAAAAACATCACCCAAGAAACACTCCCGCAGTAAACGTTCGACGAAAAAATCATCGTCGCGCCGCAAACGGCCGACCAAAAAAGAAGCGCTCGAGAAGGTCGCCAGCGAGTTCGACGAACTCATTGAGGCCTCTTCTGCCGCCGCCATTTCCAAGTCCAAAAAGGGCGAGGATGACGACGACGTAGAAACCGACGAGTTCGAAGAAACCGACGAGTTCGAGTCCGAGGACGAAGTCGAAACCGAAGCGGCGGATGACGACGCTGAAGTCGAAGAGGAACCCGAAGAAGTCGAAGCGGAAAAAGCGCCGCCGAAACGCAAGCGCCGCCGTGGACCGCGTTCGAAGAACAAAGAAAAAGCCGAACCCGCCGAAGAAGAAGTCGAGGAAGAGTCGGTCGAAGAAGAAACCGAGTCCGCAGAGGAAGCCGAAGCACCGGAAGAATCCACCGAAGCCGAAGCAGAAGTCGAAGAGGACAAACGCGAGAAGCGCGGAAAGCGTGATAATCGTGACAATCGTGACAACCGCGACAATCGTGACAACCGCGACAACCGCGACAACCGCGATGGCCGCGACAACCGCGATGGCCGCGATGGCCGCGATGGCCGCGACGGCCGGAAAAAGCAGGACCGCAACGACCGCGGTAACAACCAAGACCGTGACCGCAATCAAGACCGTGACCGCAATCAAGACCGCGAACGCGATCAAGATGGGCAGCGCGAAGGCGGCAACAAAAAACGCCGTCAACGCAAACGCCGCCGCGGTGGCAACGACGAACGCCAAGATCGCCCACAGCATCAGCGCGATTTCATCATCGATCACGACGAGCTGCGCAAAAAAGCCTGGAAGCTGTTCGTCTGCGAAGTCGCCGAAGAAGGCATGGACGTGTTTGACATGGTCCCCGCCGACAAACTCGCCGACCAATGCTTCGACGCGGTCACCAAGTTCCTGCGCGTTCAGGCGCGCCGCGCTCCCGAGCCCCTGCCGATTCCAGAGTCCAAGTCCAAGGCCGAGGACGACGAGCCGAACACCGAAGAATCCGACGACTAAGTCGCGTTCGGAGAACGATGAAAAAGAGCCGGGTCCATTCCCGGCTCTTTTTTTGGCCACGATTTACGGATTCGTGCCTCCGTGCTCTCCGGTTCGCGCAGCACGTCGGTTTAACCACGGAGGACACGGAGGTCACGGAGGCGTCTCGAACCGGAGGTTCGTGCGCGGCTGAGCTCCGTACTTCCGTGCTCTCCGTGGTCCGCGCAACGCACGTCGATTTAACCACGGAGGACACGGAGGCGTCTCGAACCGGAGGTTCGTGCGCGGCTGAGCTCCGTACCTCCGTGCTCTCCGTGGTCCGCGCAGCGCACGTCGATTTAACCACGGAGGACACGGTGGTCACGGAGGCGTTTCGAACCGGAGGTTCGTGTATAGCTGAACTCCGTACCTCCGTGCTCTCCGTGGTCCGCGCAGCGCACGTCGATTTAACCACGGAGGACACGGAGGCCACGGAGGCGTCTCGAACCGGAGGTTCGTGCGCGGCTGAGCTCCGTACCTCCGTACTCTCCGTGGTCCGCGCAGCGCACGTCGATTTAACCACGGAGGACACGGAGGTCACGGAGGAGTCTCGAACCGGAGGTTCGTGCGCGGCTGAGCTACGTAGCTCTCCGTAGTCCGCGCAGCGCACCAGTTTACCGAAGAGTTCACGGAGGCAGTTATGAGCAGAGAAGCCTCAGAGAACGATGCGCTTCATCGACCGACTGAGATTTTGTGAACGGAAGTTAAAGAGCAAACCAACACGACAACCCGTGAGCCTCATATATGTTATCAGCTGCGATTCGTGTATGGGACGAAGCTCCTGCACATGTTTGTTTTCAACAACAATTTTTCCTTCAACAATAACGTCTAGTTTGAGGTCGTCACCGACTCGGTGCTTCTTGTAAATCAGAGGAAGTTTAACCTGCCGGGAAAAATTCAATCCACGAAGACTGAACTCATGGCAGAGGCTTTTTTCATAAATCTCCTCATAAAGACCAGGCCCCCAAAATCGATGGACTTCGATTGCGGCCCCTATGATTTTCTCCGTTAATTCTCGTTCGAATAACTCATCATTCATCGTGGTTCTCCAATTCTCCAAATACCACGAAACGAGTAGATTCGATAGTGATTTTTGTCCAGACGCCCAAAAGTCGAAGATTCTCTTCGTGCATCCGTAATCTCCGTGATCTACGCAACGCACATCAGTTTACCACGGAGGTCACGGAGGATGCTCTCCGTGGTCCGCGTAGCGCGCGTAGATTTAACCACGGAGGACACGGAGGTCACGGAGGCGTCTCGAACCGGAGGTTCGTGTATAGGTTAGCTCCGTACCTCCGTGCTCTCCTTGGTCCGCGCAGCGCACGTCGATGTAACCACGGAGGACACGAAGGTCACGGAGGCCTCTCGAACCGGAGGTTCGTGCGCGGCTGAGCTCCGTACCTCCGTGTTCTCCGTGGTCCGCGCAGCGCACGTCGATTTAACCACGGAGGACACGAAGGTCACGGAGGCCTCTCGAACCGGATGTTCGTGCGCGGCTGAGCTCCGTACCTCCGTGCTCTCCTTGGTCCGCGCAGCGCACGTCGATTTAACCACGGAGGACACGGAGGCGTCTCGAACCGGAGGTTCGTGCGCGGCTGAGCTCCGTACCTCCGTGCTCTCCGTGGTCCGCGCAGCGCACGTCGATTTAACCACGGAGGACACGGAGGTCACGGAGGCGTCTCGAACCGGAGGTTCGTGCGCGGCTGAGCTCCGTACTTCCGTGCTCTCCGTGGTCCGCGCAACGCACGTCAATTTAACCACGGAGGACACGGAGGACACGGAGGCGTCTCGAACCGGAGGTTCGTGCGCGGCTGAGCTCCGTACCTCTGTGCTCTCCGTGGTCCGCGCAGCGCACGTCGATTTAACCACGGAGGACACGGAGGTCACGGAGGCGTCTCGAACCGGAGGTTCGTGTATAGCTGAACTCCGTACCTCCGTGTTCTCCGTGGTCCGCGCAGCGCACGTCGATTTAACTACGGAGGACACGAAGGTCACGGAGGAGTCTCGAACCGGAGGTTCGTGCGCGGCTGAGCTCCGTACTTCCGTGCTCTCCGTGGTCCGCGCAACGCACATCAGTTTAACTACAGAGTTCACGGAGGGATCTCGAACCATTCGCATTCTCAACTTTTTCTTAGGAGTGCGTACTGTAGAGTATTGCAAATGTTCCAGCATCCATTACCCGGCGGCCTCCCCACCCTGCTCCTACTTTGCTTTGCCATCCCGCTATTCGGCCAAGCGCCGCAAGCGGTCCCCGCGACTAAACCACTGATCATCGCCCACCGCGGCGACAGCCAAGCGCGTCCGGAAAACACCCTCTCTGCCATTCGTTCGGCGGTTGCGGTCAAAGCGGACTGGATCGAGTTCGATGTGCGCAGCATCAACAACGGCGCGCTGTACCTGCTCCACGACGACAATCTCGAACGCTTCAAACGCGGTAAACGCAAAGTCCAAACGCTCACCGAATCCGATGTGGCCAAGCTCGATGTCGGGATCTGGTTCGACCCGGAATACGCCGCCGAACGCGCGCCCACTTTAGCCGACGCCCTGCGCGCCTGCCTCGACGGCAAGACCGTCCCCTTGATCGAACGAAAAACCGGCACCCCGACCGCCTATCTCAAAGCAATCCGCGAACTGAACGCCGAGAAAAAGGTCGTCCTGCAAAGCTTCGATTGGAATTTCCTCGCCGGGATTCGCAAACTCGAACCCAGCATCCGCATCGGCGCCCTGCACGGCAAGGACATGGCCGAGACTCATTGGCAGAAATTGTGTAAACTCCAACCGGAATGGGTCGGCTGGAAAGACGAAAAACTCAGCCAAGCCTTGATCGAACGCTTCCACAAAGAAGGCTTCAAGGTCGCAGTGTGGACCGTAAACAAAGAGAGCGAGATCAAGAAATTCGCCGCTCACGGAGTGGACGCGATCATCACCGACCGGCCAAAGTTCGCACGCGAATTGCTTGCCGAGTCCAAGGTCCAATTAGAAGGCGCCAAAAAGTAATCAGCGCCCTTCCGAGACATAAAAATGCTTCCCCCGCTTATGGCAAGAGTCTGCCATAGTGTGGCAAGAGTCTGCCATACTATGGCAGAAGTTTGCCATAGCGCACGTCCCTCACAAACATGCCTGGTCCGCTTACGATGCCGGCCCGTTACTCCGATAGATCTCGCCCCCCCCCAATTAGGCAAGTGATCTACTCGCCGGCAGACTGCTGCTCAGCAGGCGCTTGCTGGGCATACTTGGACACCCATTCCGGAATGCTCTGGTCTGACTCCCGCATGAACTCTTCAAAATTTTCATCCGATGAATTTCTGAGATCCATCCTGGCTCCGTTTTCAAGAAGCACCTCGGCATTTTCCCACCGACCGATTAACCCAGCCTCCATTAGGGGTGTGTTCCCAAACTCATTTTGTACGTTCACCTCGAATCCAAGGTCGATCATCTTCCTCAGTATGTCTGGCGCACCTTCAATAACATACCAATGCAACATCGTTTCACCAATGCCGGTCCGTGAGCTTTTGCAGAGTTCTACTAGATCCGCAGAAGGTGAGCGCCCCGCCTCAAGGTCTCCGTATAATTCGATCCATCCCTCCTGATGTGCCATAGCCTGAACGCCTACTCGCCGGCAGGCTACTGCTGGATAATCCGCTCAAGCCCCTCAACCGCCTCGGCGGACATGCGCCCGTGAAAGCGGCCGCGACTGGTCAGCGGCGACATCACGAACTTCACTGTTTCCGGCTGCGCCTTGGCGAAGGTGCTGAGCTGCGCCTGCAACACTTCGTAGACGCCGTTGCCCATGACATTCACTGCGTAGACGCGCTGAAAAATTCGAACGAAGGCCACCTGCGCCAACGCCGCCTCAAAGGATTTATCCAAGAACGCGGCCCGCTCCGGGGTCACTTCTTCACATTCCCAGGCAAAGACAAAGTGCATCCTACAAAAACTCCAGTTGGTCGGATTTAATCCGGGTCAGCGCGTCGTCGAGACTGGTGCCTTCGTCGATCGCTTTCACGAACTGGGCCGCCGCGTGCGCCCGCGACTGCAAGTGCGGCATGCGTTCGCGCAAGGCCGCGCCGATCTGTTCGCGTTCGGCCCAGCCTTTCTCCAAGTGCGCGTGCACGCCGTCGATGGTGAACTCGTCGAAGCTCATCGTGTACTCGTCGAGGCCGAGCAGTTCGAAGTAAAACTTCACTTTCGGCTGGTAGTTGAGACCGACAATCGGGCTCAGCGCCGAACTGGCGAGAATGTTCGCGTGTAGGCGCATCGCGAACAGCAGGTCCACCCGCGACAGCACACCTTTGATCTCGTAGTGGTTGTAGACGACGTTGTTGGCGAACGCCACCGGCGTGTGTTTGGCCATCTTGCTGGCCACCAGTTCGGCGATTTCGACGTCGTGGTGCTGCGTGTTGACGAACAGCACCGGCATCTTGTGCTCGGCGGTCATCCGGTCGATCGCCGCCGCCATGGTGCGCGCGAACGCGTCCTTGCCCATGCTTTCGCGGCTGCCGTCGTCGGCCCAGGTGTCGATGTAGCGGTTGACGTTGATGCCGAGAATCGGCTGCGCCGGATCGAGTTTGAGTTCGCGGAAGATCTCGTCGACGCGCTCGTCCGAACAAGGCTTCAAGCGAACCGCAGCATCCGCCAGAGTCACCCGGCGCGGATTCTCCACGTTCAAGTTGGCGAGGATTTGTTCGGACGCGTTGTCGCGGGTGGTGATGAAGTCGGCGAGCTCGCTGAGGTTTTTGAGGATGCGTTTACCGGGATCGGTGTTCACCGGACCCGTGCCGACGTTGAAGAAGCCGATCTGCTTGCCGCGTTTTTTCGCGTAGGGCAGCATCAGGTTCAGCGTCCACATGAAATTGAACAGCGGGTTGTACAGCGAGCGGTCGAACAGGATCGCGTCGAAGATCAGCGTGAGATCGGTGCGCATGATCGAGCGGATGGTCGGCACGCCGAGCATCTTCACCGAACCATGCCAGGGCATCATGCCGATCGGCACGGTGTCGTTGTCGTACTGGTCGCGGATGTAGGACGCGCGAATAGTCGGGATCTCGTAGGTGATCCGACGCCCGAGCGTCTCGTCAATCGAATCCATAATGGAGGCGATCAGCGCGGCGTCGCCGGCGTTGCGTCCGGAGGAAGACCCTAGAAGGGTGATGCGTTCGATCATTATCGGGAGAGCTCCACGAACTTGATTGGGACATTGATGTCCACTTCCTGATCGTCGGGAATACGGGAGAAGTCGGCCACTTTGACAAAGTCCCTCGTCACGGGTCCAAAGAAGGTCGTCCAGGTTTCGCCGTCAGAGGCGTCGGTGAGCACCATGGTGCCGTTGGTGGAAATGGTGCCGGTGAGCCGTTGGGCCGGCGGGTTGACCTTGCTGGTGACGATGACGACATCGTTGCTGATGTGGGTGATGGTGGCGGTCAGGTTCTCTTGGAATCCGGTGGCGCTATTGAAGTAGAAGCCGGACCAATTGCTGCCGGCAACCTTCGGACCGATGACCTCGGGACCACTGTCACCACCGTCACTGCCGCAGCCCCAGATGCCGATCAAGCCGATGCTGATAAAAATCAGCAGAAAAAGATATTTCAGTATGTCCAAGCGTTTCATATGCGGGGAGACCCTCTTTAAATTTCCGCCCGTGGCAAGCGCGCGCTTATGAAAAAACGAATCCTGCTGATCAAATGCGCCGTGGCCCTGCTGTTCGTCGTGACCATTGCATTGATGGTGCGCGGCGAACGTCCGGCCGAGCCATTCAAGCGGATTCAGCCGTGGTTCGTGGCGCTGTCGGTGCTGCTGTCGTTCATCATGGTGGCCGTAAGCTGTTTAAAGTGGCGGGTGCTGCTCGGCATTAGTGGCCACCGCCTGCCCTTCGCGACGATGATGCGCTTGTACTTTATCGGCTATTTTTTCAGCGCCCTGCTGCCCTCGGCGATCGGCGGCGATGTGATTCGTTCGTGGTATTGCGGCAAGCGGATCGGCAACCAGCAGGATGCGGCGGTGTCGGTATTTCTCGAACGCTTCACCGGCCTGCTGCTGCTGCTGGTGCTCGCGGTGTTCGGCCCGCTGCTCAAACCCGGACTCTACGCCAAGCCGGCGGTGTTCATCGCGGTCGCCTGCGCCGCTGTGTTGCTCGGCGTGATTTCGATGTTCATTGTGTTGCCGCGGCCGGTCGACACGGCACGCGCCATCGCCGGTCCGTTCACCCGGCGGATCGGTTTGTTGAGCAAACTCAGCGAACGCATTTTCGAGAAGGCCGAAGTGTTCCACGGCAAACTGCGCGAGGCGCTGCGCGTGCTCAAGCGGAGTCCGGGTGCCTTGCTGCTGGTGATCGGTTTGACCGTGTTGTTCTACCTGCTCACGTGGGCGAACGTGTACGTGGCTTACCGCGCGTTCGAGGTGGTGCCGGAGTGGTCCGGGATTGTGTCGGTGACCGCGGTCGCCCTGCTCGCCGGCGTGTTGCCGATCGCGCCGCTGGGCGGACTGGGCCTGATCGAGTTCTCGTATCTGTACTACTTCGAACAAGTCGGCTTGGCCAACGTGGACACGTTCGCGATGAGCATCTTGCTGCGCCTGAAAGTCTTCCTACTTGGATTGATTGGCCTAGTGTTTTACCTCACGGGTTCGGACCGGGGGGAAGCGGAGGCGGTGCGTTCGGGACAGGGTTCGGATTGACCGCGGAAGGACGCGGAAACACGCGGAACTTCTTCGGCGACTTTGGCCACTGGTCTGCCTCACGGGTTCGGACCGGGGAAGCGGGAGCGGTGCGTTCGGGACAGGGTTCGGATTGACCGCGGAACGACACGGAAACACGCGGAATTTCTTCGGCGACTTTGGTCACTGGTCTGCCTCACGAGTTCGGACCGGGGAAGCGGGAGCGGTGCGTTCGGGACAGGGTTCGGATTGACCGCGGAAGGACGCGGAAACACGCGGAATTTCTTCGGCGACTTCGGCCACTGGTCTGCCTCACGAGTTCGGACCGGGGGAAGCGGGAGCGGTGCGTTCGGGACAGGGTTCGGATTGACCGCGGAACGACACGGAAACACGCGGAATTTCTTCGGCGACTTCGGCCACTGGTCTGCCTCTCGAATTCTAATTGACTTTTTGTATATTTAAACAGTATTCCATCCGGAGATGACGAAATTAATATACAGTGACGAGACTTACGCCATCCGAGGGGCCTGCTTCGAGGTGTATAAGACGCTGGGAAATGGATTCTTAGAGGCGGTGTACCAAGAATGCCTCGGCATTGAGTTTAAGCTCAGAGGGATCCCGTTTCAGTCTCAGCCAAAGTTGAAGCTCGGGTACAAAGGGATCCCACTCGCTTCCGCGTATACTCCAGATTTCATCTGTTACGAATCCATCATTCTTGAGCTGAAAGCGATTCAGCTAATTGGAGATCCGCATCGCGCGCAGATCCATCATTATCTAAAATCAGGCAAACTCCACCTGGGGCTTCTGATTAACTTCGGACATCGTCCCGGCGTCGAAATCGAACGGATTGCACGGACGGAGTAACGGTGGGTACCCGAAATTCCGCGTTTTTCCGCGTTTTTCCGTGGTCAAAACCATGCAGTGTCCTGGGACACTTTACCTCGACCCGGCGCAGCGGTGGCTCCTTGCTGTTCACCCGCGGCATGCCGAAGATCACATGACAGGCCGGAATCCCCGAACGCGTGATCTTTGCGGTGGCGTACCTTCAACGAACCCGCTATGGCGGTCCCAGTACGAGAAGGTCTCGCCGGCGAAGCGCAAGCTGCCAATCTCGGTCCTCCGGCGCGATGTTGAGATTGTAGGAGTCCGGCACGTCGCGGTCGATCGTGATGTCGATGGCGAGATTGGTCGCGTTCGCGGTGGCGCCTTCGTAGCTCCACCAGAGGTTAACCATGTGCCACGGGCGGCGCGGTAGTTCGATGCCGAGCTGCTTGGCCATGAGCTCCGCCGATTCCTGATGCGGACTCGGTTCGGCCTGCGCTCTGCAAACCGGACCAAGACTCAGGAATAGAAAAAGGCAGAGGAAGAACATGCTGCGCATACCTTAGCTACAACGCGCACTCGCCAATCTCGACCGGAATCGACGCGGCTCGCCGTCGAATATGGGTTTACTTTGGCGGACCGTTTCCCTTAGGTTTCGGGCATGCTCAAACACCTCATTGCCCTCTGTCTAAAGCCGCTCCTCTTGGCGCTTTTCCTGGCAATCTTTTGTGGTTGTTCGAACTCGCCCTATCCAGGCGGCGAGGCGGAGGATGACATCACGGTCTACACCTCGTTCGAGGACCCGCCCAAGGAACTCGATCCGCAGCGCTCCTACACCACCTCCGAGAACGAATTTCTCACCCTCTGCTACGAAAGCCTGCTGCGCTATGAGTATCTCGAACGCCCCCTGAAACTCGTTCCCGAACTCGCCACCACCGTGCCCAAACCGGAACCCGAGGCTAACGGCCACATCCGCTACCGGTTCCCGCTCGAAAAGGGCGTGTTCTACGCCGATGACGAATGCTTCCCCGACGGCAAGGGTCGCGAGATGACCGCGTACGATTTCGAGTTCGCCTTCAAACGCGTCGCCGACCCGAAAACCATGTGCCCGGTGTATACCTCGTTCTTCCATGTCGACGGCTTCGAGGAGTACCGCGAAAAACTCGAACAGCTGCGCGACAAGTACAAGGGCGACGACGACATTAAGGACTCCGCCATCTACGCCGAAGCCGGCCCGATCCCGGGCGTGCAGGTAAAAGGCGACCACGAACTCCACGTCGTGCTGCACAACGCCTACCCGCAAATTCTCTACTGGCTCGCCATGCGCTTTGTCTGCGCCATTCCGCACGAGGCGGTCGACTATTGGAAAGTGCCCGACGGCGCGTCCGACTTCAGAGGCTACACCCCGGTCGAGTTCTCGCAACGCCCGGTCGGCACCGGTCCGTACCGCTTCGACTGGGACGAGTACAACCGTGAGTCGCGCATCGTCATGGTCGAGAACGAGAACTGGTGGGGCGCCATGTACCCCGACCGGAAATCGCCCGCCGTCCGCTTTCCCGAGAAGCCGGGGAGCGACGAGGACGTCGCGTTACGCGCCTGGACCCCTGAAGCCGCCGGCCAGCCGCTGCGCCAGGTCACCCGCATCGAATGGTACATCGAGAAGGAGGCCCTGCCGGCCTTCAGCAAGTTCACCCAAGGCTACTACGACCGCTCCGGCATTCCCAAGGACAGCTTCGGGGCCGCCGTGAGTTCGGACAACATCTCGCCCGGCATGGCCGAGAAAGGCATCCGCCTGTCAAAGACCCCCGAAGCTTGCTGCTTTTACATCGGCTTCAACATGCAGGACGACGCCCTCGGCATGCCGCTGAAGTTTAAAGACGAGAAGCTCGAGGCCGAACGCGAGAAGATCCTCGAACGCAACCGCAAGCTTCGCCAGGCCATGAGTTCGGCCTTCGACTCGGACGAGTTCATCCGCATCTTTCTTAACGGTCGCGGCATCTCCGCCCAAAGCCCGCTGCCACCCGGCATCTTTGGTTACGACAAGGACTACAAAAACCCCTACCGCCAAGGCGACATGGAACTGGCCAAAAAGCTGCTCACGGAAGCCGGCTACGAAGGCGGTATCGACCCGGAAACCGGCAAGCCGCTCAAGCTCACCTTCAGCGCCGGCGACACCTCCACCCAGAGCCGCACCATCTACAATTTCTATATCGACTTCTGGCGCGAACTCGGCATCGACGTCGAACTCGAGGCGGTCGACTACATCGAATTCCAGAAGAAGATGCACGACGGACGCTTCCAGATCTTCAGTTGGGGCTGGTTCCAGGACTACCCCGATCCCGAGAATTTCATGTTCCTGCTCTACGGTCCGAACTCCGGCAAATACAACGAACGCAACCCCAACCACACCTGGTACGAAAGCGCCGAATACGACCGCTACTTCAAGGCGATGGAAACCATCGGCAACGAGGACATCGTCGATGTGCCGGTGGTCAACGATACCGGCAAAACCAACATGGTGAAAATGTCGCGCAAGCAGATCATCGATAAGTGCGAGGAAATCATCCAAGAAGATTGCGCGTGGATCCCCACCTTCCACCGGGTGAAATACGTGCTCACCCACGACTGGATTTCGCAGGTGAAAACTCAACCGTTGAGCGGCGGCTACTACCATTTTTACCAAGTCGACAAGGAGAAGCGCGCAAAGGCCCGCATCCGTTGGAATAAACCCATTCTCTGGCCGCTGGCCGTCGGCCTGCTCGTCCTGATCTTGTTCCTGATTCCCGGCTTCATCACCGCCAGCCGGGAACGCCGCTAACGCTTTTAAGACGACCGATTTTCCGACGACTGATTTTCCGACCTCTCAGATAACCGAAACCGCCCGTGATCAACTACATCATCCGCCGCGTCCTGCTTGGCATTCCGATTGTGCTCGGCGTGCTCCTCATTCTCTTCGTGCTGTTCTATCTCTTCGCCAATCCGGACGCGATGGCGACCCGCGCCCTCGGCGACAAGGCGCGTCCGGAACAGGTGGAAGAATGGAAATACGAAAACAACCTCCACCTTCCCAGGTTCTTCAACCCGAACCCGACCCCCGCCCTGGTGATCACCGGTGCCACGCCGGCCGTGTTCAACGGCGACTACTATTCGCGCGTGGACACCAATGGCGTCGAGTTTTTGGAAAAGGTCCGCGCGCATAAAAAGGGTCCGGAGAAGATCGTGCTCGACGACGGGACATGGTCCTTGCTCGACAAAAAAGGCAACCCGGTATGGAGCGCCGCCGAACTCGGTGCCGCGACCTGGTCCGGCGACGTCGGCACCGGAACCAACGCGGTCGCGCACACCTTGAACTTCGTCGACGGCCCGTCCCCCGGCATCAAAAAGTTCACCAGCACGATGTTCTTCGACTACTTCCGGCGGATGCTCACCTGGGACTTCGGCGAGTCGATGCAGAAGAAAATCAAAGTCACCACCATGATTAAAAACGGCGCCGGCCCCAGCCTCGCCCTGACCATCCCGATCTTTTTCATCGGCTTGATTGTATCGGTCACCGTGTCGCTGCTGGTGGCCCTGTTCCGCGGCACCTACATCGACAAGGCGGCGCTGGTCATCGCGGTGCTCGGCCTGTCGATTGTCTATTTCCTCTACATCATCGGCGGGATGTATCTGGTGAAGTTGCTGCGTTGGTTCCCGATCTCCGGCTGGTCGAGTTCGCACATCGTGCACTTCCTCACCCTCCCTTGGCTGGTCGGCTTGGTCGCCGGACTCGCGCGCAGTGTTCGTTTCTACCGGACCGTAATGGTCAGCGAGGTCAACCGCGATTACATCCGCACCGCCAAGTCCAAGGGCGCGTCGAGTCGCTCGATCCTGTTCAAGCACTTGCTCAAAAACGCGATGATCCCGATTCTCACCCAGGTGGTGATGGCCATCCCCTTCCTCTTCATGGGTTCGTTGTTGCTCGAAGACTTCTTCGGCATCCCCGGCCTCGGACGCATGACTGTCGACGGCATCAACAACACCGATTTCCCGGTGGTGGCGGCCATGGTCTACCTCGGGTCCTTGCTGTTCATCCTCGGCAACATCCTCGTGGACATCAGCTACACCTTCGTCGATCCGCGCATCCGCCTCAATTAACCAGCTTCCAACCAGCCTTTGCTTCTGACCTCATGAACGAAAATACTCGCGACTTTTTAAGCTGGATTTTGCTGGGCTTGTTCCTGCTCTGCATCGGCATTCCCATTGCCCTCGGCCTGAGGTTGGACAAAGATAACATGTATATCACCGAGACCTTGACGACCTTCGCGCTGCTGGCCGCGTTCGTGCTCTCGCTGGTGTTGGTGTTCACCCACCCCTACTGGGGCGCGCGCACGAGGGCGGCCTTCCGGCCTTGGTTCGCCCGCATCGGGCTGTTGCTGGTGTTCGTGTTTGCCGCGCTCGCCGCCATGGATGCGATCTCGTGGACGGATGCCAAAAGCGAAAATTCCGATCTGGCGGCAGGCGAGCCGCGCAGTTTGCTCGACCGCGGCTTTGCCCTCGCGGTCGGCGTGCCCGAATACAAGTTTAAGGAGAAAACATACTCGGGGCCGTTCGCCCGGACCGAGTTCATCGACAAGACCGAGCCCCTGAAATTCCCCGGACGTCATGTGCTCGGCACGACGATCGACGGCAAAGACTCGCTGTACAGTGCCCTCAAAGGTTGCAAACCGGCCATGCTCATCGGCATACTCCCCCTCCTGTTCTCTGTGCCACTCGGCGTGCTGTTCGGCGTGTGCGGCGGCTACTTCGGCAAGCGCGTCGACGACATTGTGGTCTACATCTATTCAACCCTCGCCTCGATCCCCAGCCTGCTGTTGTTGCTCGCCCTGGTGATGGCGCTCGGCCGAAGTGTCGGCGCGATCGGCTTCGGACTCGGCGTCGTCGGCTGGGTCGGCCTATGCCGTTTGGTTCGCGGTGAGACGATGAAAATCCGCGAACTCGAATACATCCAAGCCGCCACGTGCCTCGGCACGCCGACCTGGAAAATCCTGCTGCGCCACGTGCTGCCCAATCTGCTGCACATCGTCATCATCGTCGCCGTGCTCGCCTTCTCCGGACAAGTGCTGGCCGAAAGCGTGCTCGCCTATCTTGGCGTCGGACTCGACAATTCCTGGGGGTCGATGATCGACATGGCACGCAGCGAAATTTCCCGGGAACCCTCGATCTGGTGGAACATCATGGGTGCCTCTACCGGCCTGTTCCTCCTCGTCCTCTCCATGAACATCGTCGGCGATGTCCTGAGCGATACCCTCGACCCCCGCATGACCTCCAAAGGATAATTCATGAGCGAACCCATTCTGTCCGTCCGCAATCTGCGGACCCACTTCAAACTGATCGGCGGCAAACAAGTCGCCAAGGCCGTCGACGGCGTCTCGTTCGACGTGAACCCCGGCGAGACCGTCTGCCTCGTCGGCGAGTCCGGCTGCGGCAAATCGGTGACCTCGTTCTCGGTGCTGCAACTGCTGCCACGCAACGCCGTCCACCCGACCGGCGAGATTCTCTACAAAGGCCGCGACATTCTCAAGATGTCGTTCAAGGAACGCCAGCAAATCCGCGGCAACGAGATCTCGATGATCTTCCAGGAACCCGGTTCGAGCCTCAACCCCGTCTACAAAACCGGCGCGCAAGTCGCCGAAGTGCTGCGCATCCACAAAAATCTCAGCAAGGCCGCTGCGCGACTCGAAGTCATCAAGCTGTTCGACGAAGTCGGCATCCCCAATCCCGAGGCACGCTACGACGCCTACCCGCACGAGATGTCCGGTGGCATGAAACAGCGGGTGATGATCGCCATGGCGCTCGCCTGCAAACCCGACCTGCTGATCGCCGACGAACCCACCACCGCCCTCGACGTCACCATCCAAGCCCAGATCCTCACCCTCATGCGCACCTTGCAAAACGAACGCAACATGGCCGTCCTGATGATCACCCACAACCTGCGCGTGGTAAACCAAGTCGCCGACCGCGTCATGGTCATGTACGCCGGCCAGATCGTCGAAACCGCCGAACGCCGTGAGTTGTTCACCAACCCGAAGCACCCCTACACCAAGCGTCTGCTCAAGGCCATTCCGGGTGAGGAGATGCGCGGCGAACCGCTGGTCGAAATCCCCGGACGCGTCCCGCCCGCCACCGACTTCCCCACCCACTGCCGCTTTGCCGACCGCTGCGGCGACTGCTTCGAACCCTGCACCGCCGGCGACCCCAAACTCCTGTCGGTCGGCACCGACCACCACGCCTCCTGCTTCCTCTACTCCAGCGAAACAAAAGACGCGGAGGTGCGCGTATGATTCAGGAACCCTTGATTGAAGTTCGCGATCTCAAGACCTACTTTCCAGTTCGCCAAGGCCTGTTTCAAAAGGTCGTTAACCACGTGCGCGCGGTCGATGGCGTGTCGTTCGGCGTGCAGCCCGGCCAGACGCTCGCGCTCGTCGGCGAGTCCGGCTGCGGCAAAACCACGGTCGGCAAAACCATCCTGCGGCTGATCCCCGCCACCGCCGGCGAGGTGCTCTACCGCGGACAAAACATTCTCAATATGTCGAAAGCCGACATGCTCGCGGTGCGGCGCAAAATCCAAATCATCTTTCAGGATCCGGCCAACTCGCTCGACCCGCGGATGCTCGTTCGGGATATCATCGGCGAAGGGCTCAAGAGTTTTAATATGGTCTCCGGACGCCAAGAATACCAAGACCGCATCGCCCACGTGCTCGAACAGGTTGAACTCGATCCGAGCGTGATGATGCGCTACCCGCACGAGTTTTCCGGCGGCCAACGCCAGCGGATTTGCATCGCCCGCGCGCTCGCGGTCGAACCGGAGTTCATTGTCTGCGACGAAGCCACCTCCGCCCTCGATGTGTCCGTCCAAGCCAGCATCCTCAACTTGCTCAAGCAATTGCAGGCGAAAATGGGCCTCACCTATTTGTTCATCACCCACGATCTCAGCGTGGTCGAATATCTCTCCGACCGCGTCGCCGTCATGTACCTCGGCCAGATCATGGAAGAGTCCGCGACCACCACCCTGTTCAACCATCCAGAGCATCCTTATACCGAGGCCCTGCTTCGTTCGGCCCCGAGCTTGAACGTCGACCAACGCGACCTCGTCGCCCTCGGCGGCGAAATCCCCTCGCCGATGAACCCGCCCCCCGGCTGCCGCTTTGAAACCCGTTGCGCCAAAGCCTTCCACCGTTGCAGCCAAGAGCTCGTGCCGCTGTATCCCAAAGGCGATGGCGTCAGCCGCTGCTTCTTGAGCGCCGAGTGACCACCGCAAACGGGACGGACGCGAACCGGACAAACGTAACCGGATGATTCCGCAGGTGCTCGACGGCCGGGTTCCGGCGGCGGACGCGTGCGTGGTGGACCTCGGTTGCGGACCGGGTTCGTCGACCCAGCTGATCAGTTGGTTCGCCCGTCCCGCCTGGCGGATCATCGGTTACGAATTGATCGAACACCAGATCGAGGAAGCGCGGTACTGGAGCTGGTGGAAAACCAACAAGTCGGGCACGGGCGCAGCATACAACGCACGGTTCTCTACCTCGGGGAAATCAACGACAGCCAACGGCTGCAATGGTGCCGCGCCATCGAAGCGGTCGATGAAGGTGAAGCCCGGCAACTCCATCTCTTTGCCGACGACGCAACCGTGCCCGAGGCGCTTTCCGGAAGCAGCCTGCGGCTGTGCCTCAGCCAACTCGAACTCTCCCGTCCGAGCCAATGGGGCGGCTGCTGGCTGGCGCTGCAACTGTGGAACTGGCTCGGGCTTGATCGCTTCTGGTCCTCCCGCCTGCGGCCGAGCCGCAAAGGCACGAAGTGGTTGGACGTACTCAAGACACTCGTCTGCTACCGGCTGCTTTCCCCAAGCAGTGAGTGGCGGCTGAGTCCGCCTTCCTAGAGAAGCCCTGGCAGGAGGTGCGCAGCGACATGCGCGTCAAGTTGCTCGAGTCCGAGGGAGAGCACTATGTGCTCGCGCGCAGCGCCGCGCGTGAACAGAAGGAGCGCTCCATGCGGCTGCGTCGGCTCAAACGGCTACGCGACGAACTGGTCACGATCGCCGGGCAGATCGAACGCGGTACCATCACCCGGGACAAACTGCTGATGAAACTCGGCGCGGCCAAAAAGGCTGCGGGGCGGGCGTACGGTCTGTTCGTGATTGATGTGCCGGAACCGGATGCGTCGCTGACGGGTTTCGCATGGCGGATCGACCGGGCCAAGTGGCAGAAGGCCAGCCGCCGTGAAGGTCGCTACCTGTTGCGGACCAACCAACTGCCAGGCAAAGACGGGCACGACGCAGCGGAGCTGTGGCGGCAATATATTCGCCTGGTGCGCATCGAGGAGAGCTTCCGCAATCTCAAAGGCGATCTCGGAATCCGTCCGGTGTACCATCAACTCGAATCGCGGATCGAGGCCCACATCTTCATCAGTTTCATCGCCTACTGTATGCATGTGACCTTGGAGATGCGGATGAAGCCGAAGGCCCCCCGGACTGAGTCCGCGCAGCCTCATCTCACAGCTCAGCGCCATCCAGATGCTCGAGGTTCAAATCCCGACCACCGATGGGCGCAGCCTGCGGATGCAGCGGTATACCAAGCCCGACAAACCCCAAGCCCTCTGCCTCGCCCAACTTGGCTGGACCCTGCCTTCTCAACCGCCACCGGAGATCTCCTCAGATGACGCTGTGGTGAAGACCTAGGACAATCAAAAATGAAAAACGCCTACACGTCGGACAACTCTGCGCAGCGAAACGACTCGAATAGGGAAAGACGGGCTAGTAGCTGCCCGGTGTCATCCCGCCTTACGGGACGACTCTAAAACCCGAGACCGACCCCAGCACTGACATACCCGAACTCGTTCTCGACGTCGATTTCGCCGCGCACGAACACCAACGCGTCTGGACGCAACCGAAAGCCCGCCATCCCGATCACGTCGAACGAATCATCCACATCCAAGGCGAGTTGCAGCACGGTGTTCGGCGTCGGATCCATCTCGAACCCTAACCGCGCGTAGCCGCCGGGTTCGCGCTCCCGCGTCCGCACCGCTTCCGAGGCACTGACCGCATCGGTATAGGAATACGTTCCGCCCAAGGAGAGAAAAGGTTCGACCTTGCCACGGGGCGGCAACAGATACTTCAGGCCGGCATGGTAGCGATAAGTTCGGGCTTCTCCGGTGACTGAAAGTGCGTCAATCTCGCCGTCGCGGGCAAAGTGCCGCCCCTCGAGTTCGAGAACCCAACGATCATTCAAAGGAACATTCGCGGTCAGTGCCAGCGCAACGCTGTCATCCAGGAAATCCGAGAACTCTTTCTCAGTATTGAGATACATAACTTCCAAACCGAGCCACGGCAGACGCTGCCAGCTCGGTTGCGCCACGCAGGATGAAAGGAAGCTGGAAGCCCAAAAGAAGAGGGTCCAGTAGAAGAAATGCCTCGGTTTGAATTGATGATGCCACATTTTTGTCATCAACAAAGCGAACGACTGAACAAAAGTCGACGAAAGCCTACCTATTAAATCGACGATTTATTTCTCGTTGAAACAATCGCCTTATTTGGTGAGCGGAACTCAGAACGAGGTTTTGGCCATGTGCGCGCGGATCAGCGCACGCGCGCGTTCGGCGGCGCGTTGGCGGTCGATCAGATTGGTCTCCGACTTCGCTTCGATGTCCTGCAAAGACACGTAGTCCACGCGGGCGTGCGCGATCGTCTCGTCACAGCAATCGGGCGGCACACCGAGATCAATCACATGCAGACGGTGGTCGGCGTCGGCGAGATGCGCGATATAGAGAACCGGGTGAGGCGCCGCAGTCGCCGTGATCACACCGTGAACCCCTTCCAAAAGGTGCGCGAGTTCGTCGAGTCCGCCGCCGAAACCGCCAGCCTCAAGCGCGAGTTGCAGCGCTTTGTCCGGACACCGGCCGGCGACTCGGACGGGGGATTTGCCGCGTTTGCCGAGGTAGCGGATCACGCTGCTGGCGAGCGTCCCCGAACCAATCACCGCGATCGGCGCGCCTTCCGGCACGCGTTCGAGCATCTCGCGCGACGCGAGCCCAGAGAGCGAGGTGAGATTCTGGTCAATGCCACTTTCCTTGCGCGCCTTGCGGGCGAGCGCGAGGACGTCTTGAAACATCCGGTCGAGCGCCACCATATTGGCCGTGGCGGTTTCTGAAGAAGGATCAGAAGACGCATTTTGGCACGCGGCGTGAAATTGTTTGTAGGCGCTACGCACCTGGCCCAGCACCTCGAGTTCGCCCAAAATACGGCTTTCAAGCCCCGTGGCGATGCGCACCAAACGCTCAAATGCTTCTGACTTGCTCCAGCGATCATCCACTTCAAACGGGGGCTCGCCCACACCGAACGCCTCTAAGCGCTGGCAGGTGTCGAGAACGAGCCACTGTTCGCGACGAAGGCGCTCCACCATAGCGGCGCGGTCTTCAGGTTTATTCGGTGTAATGGCGTATCCGGCGATCTGGTGCATACTTTTAGAACAAAGGTCTTTGCAGATATACGCGCGTCAAACGTTGTCCACAACAGAACGAAGCAAATTGGGTGCGAAAATCTTCAATCAGGACAATCTACGGCCTTCACTGCGATCTTTCACCGTCCAACCGGCCAAATTCCCTTCTTTTTCCACTTGCACTCGAAACGGATCTTCCTAGCTTTCGCGCCTAGTTAGCCCGTCAATTACGGGTGGAAGCGAGCGTCCCACTCCTCCAGTGGGAACAAAGCGGATTGATCCATTAAGGATCCAGAATACCGGAGAAACAACACATGAATGACAGCAACGTAACGTTGCCTGACGTCAGCTTGCAAGCGCTGCTGGACGCCGGGCTCCACTTTGGACACCAGACTAAACGCTGGAACCCAAAAATGCTCCCCTACATCTTCGGGGAACGCAACGGCATCTATATTGTCGACCTCACCAAAAGCCTCGAGCAAATCCGTGAGGCCCAAAAGTTCGTCTACGACACCGTGGCCCGTGGCCGCAGCATCCTGTTCGTCGGCACCAAACGCCAGGCGCAAGATCCCATCCGGGACGTCGCCAGCAAACTCAAGCAACCCTACGTCGTCCATCGCTGGCTCGGTGGCATGCTCACCAACAATACCACCATCCGGGGTAGCGTAAAACGCATGCGCCAACTCGCCAAGCAGGAAGAAGACGGCACGCTGGACGCGCTGAGTTCGAAGAAAGAGTCGTCCAAACTCCGCCGCGAATACACCAAACTGAACCGCAACCTGTCCGGCATCGCCGATATGGAAAAAATGCCCGGCGCAATCGTCATCGTTGATGTCACCCGCGAAACCATCGCCGTTGCCGAAGCCAAGCGCCTCGGCATCCCAGTGGTCGCCCTCGTCGACACCAACGCGAATCCGACCGACGTCGAAATTCCGATTCCCGGTAACGACGACGGCTCGCGCGCCATCCAACTCGTAGTCAGCCTGCTCGGTGACACGATCCAGATCGCCCACAACGAGTACGCGCAACGCGCCGCCGAAGAGAACCGCAAACGCGCCCTCGAAGACGCCGAGAAAGAAAAAGCCCGCGCCGTCGCCGAGACCGAACGCAAAGCCGCCGCAGTCGAAGAAGAAGCTGCGCGCCAAAAAGCCGTCGAAGCCGCTCGCCAAAAGGAAGAAGCATCACAGGCCGAATCCAAACGCAATCTTGAAGCCCAAGTCGCCGCCGAGAAACAAGCCGCGAAAGAAGTCGCCGCCGCCAAGCTCGTCGCAGAGGAAGAAGATGCCCGCAAAGCCGCCGAAGCCGCTGCTGCTGCCGAAGCCGCATCGGAAGCTGCTGCTCCTGCCGCAGGCGCTGCCGCTGCTGGTGCCGCCGCTGCCGGAGTCGTCGCCGCAGGTGCCGCCGCCGCTGGCGCAACCGAAGCAGGTGACGCCGATGCTGAAAAAGCTGCTGCTGCCGAAGCCGAAAAAGCTGCCGCTGCCGAAGCCGAAAAAGCTGCTGCTGCCGAAGCTGAAAAAGCTGCTGCTGCCGAAGCCGAAAAAGCTGCCGCTGCCGAAGCCGAAAAAGCTGCCGCCGCCGAAGCCGAAAAAGCTGCTGCTGCCGAAGCCGAAAAAGCGGCCGCTGCCGCAGAAACTGAGAAGGCCGCTGCTGCGGCGGAAGCCGAGAAAGCGGCTGCCGAAGAACCGGCCGCTCCGGCCGTCGAAAAGCCAGACGCTTCCGTCTATGAAAACGTGCAGAAGGAATTCGAAGGCGAAGCCGTCAAACTCGACGACAACCTCGGCATCCTCTACACCGAAGCCCCGGCCAATGCCGACGATCTCACTAAGATCAGTGGCGTCGGTCCCGTGCTCGCTGAAAAACTCAACGAAAGCGGCGTCTACACCTATAAGCAAATCGCTAACTGGAACGAGTACAACGTCCAAGAGTTCGACAGCCACCTCTCCTTCCCCGGTCGCATCGGCCGCGAAGAATGGATCAAACAGGCCAAAGAACTGGTTGCCCAAAGTGGTTCCTCCGACAGCGCTGGCGCTTCCTCCGACGCCGAACCCGCGGCCGAAGAAGTCGCCAAGCAGTTCGAAGGCGAGTCGGTCAAAGTCGACGAGAAACTCGGGGTCCTCTACACCGAAGCCCCCGCCGATGCCGACGACCTCACGCAACTCAGCGGCGTCGGCCCCAAACTCAGCGAGAAACTCAACGAGTTCGGCGTCTACAAGATCAAACAAATTGCCAACTGGTCCCGGGCCAACGTCGAAGAGTTCGACGAACAGCTCTCCTTCCCCGGTCGCATCGACCGCGAAGAGTGGATCAAACAAGCCAAGGCTCACGAAGCCGGTAAATAGGCCGCCAAATAGGAGAAAGAACATGGCTATTAGTGCACAAGATGTAAAAAAACTACGCGATGCCACTGGCATCGGATTCGGCGACTGCAAAAAAGCGCTCGAAGAAAGCGGCGGCGATATTGACGGCGCGATCAAATACCTCCGCGAACGCGGCGCGATCAAGTCGGCCAAAATGGCCGGACGCGAAGCCAAGGAAGGCCTGCTGGCCGCCGCCGTCTCCGACGACGGCAAAACCGGCTCCGTGGTCGAGATGAACTGCGAAACCGACTTCGTCGCCAAGAACGACTCGTTCAAAAGCTTCGTCGCCGAACTCGCAGTCCGCGGTCTCGACCACGCCGACGGCGAACTCGCCGCCGCCGCCGAAGAAGACCGCCAAGCCAAGATCCACGAACTCGGCGAAAACATGGTCGTCGGTGGCAACACCCGCTACGTCGTCGACGGTGACGGCAAAGTGGCCACCTACATCCACCCGCCCGGAAAAATCGGCGTGATGGTCGAGTTCAAAGGTACCCCCGGCGACTCGTTCGACGCGGTGGCCAAAGGCGTGTGCATGCACATCGCCGCCAACAGCCCGCGCTTCCTTGCCCCCGGCGATGTCGACGAAGAAACCGTCAACGCCGAGAAGGAAATCTACGCCAAGCAGATGGAAGGTAAACCCGCCGACCTCATCGAGAAAATCCTCGGTGGCAAAATGAAGAAATTCTTCAGCGAGATCTGCCTAGTCGAACAAGACTACGTGATGGACACCGACAAGTCCGTCGGCGAAATCGTCAAGACCGCCGGCGACGTTGAAATCGTCCGCTTCCTGCGCCTGCAAATCGGCGCCTAAGCGGCAGTTAAACGAACTAACAAACGGGAACGTTGTTCCTGCGGATAGCGCCCTCCAATTGGAGGGCGTTTTTCGTTCCGTTCGCCCACCATCGCCGCATACACTCGGCAACAGAAAAACGGAGAACCACATGAAAGCTGTCGCATATAAAATTGCCGGTCCGATCGACCGTGAAAACGCCCTGCACGATATCACCCTCGACACCCCGACCGCAGCAGGCCGCGATCTGCTCGTCCGCATCAAGGCAGTCTCGGTCAACCCAGTCGACGTGAAACTGCGCGGCGGCAAACCGCCGGAAGGCGAACACGCCGTGCTCGGTTACGATGCCTGCGGCGTGGTCGAGGCCGTGGGTTCGGAAGTGCAGAATTTCAAACCGGGCGACGCCGTGTTCTACGCCGGCGACCTCACCCGGCCCGGCACCAACAGCGAGTTCCATCTGGTCGACGAACGCATCGTCGGCAATAAACCTGCCAGCCTAAGCGACGCCGAAGCCGCCGCCCTGCCGCTCACCGCCATCACCGCTTGGGAGATGTTGTTCGACCGGCTCAAGGTCAACGACCCCACCGCCGAAGGCAGCAATCTCATCCTCATTATCGGCGGCGCTGGCGGCGTCGGCTCGATCACCATTCAATTGCTGAAAGCCCTGACCGACCTGACCATCATCGCCAGCGCCTCACGTCCGGAGACGCAGGACTGGGTTCGGGAATGTGGTGCGCACCATGTGATCAACCACCGCGAACCGATGCCCGCGCAAATCGAAGCGCTCGGCCTCGGCGCGCCCGGCTTTGTGTTTTCCACTACTCATACCGGGTCGCACTTCGACGCGATCAACGAACTGATCGCCCCCCAAGGCCGCTTTGGCCTGATCGACGACCCCGAACAACTCAACATCATGCCGTTCAAACTCAAAGCCGTGTCCACCCACTGGGAACTCATGTTCACCCGTTCGATCTTCGGCACGCCCGACCTAGCCGAACAAGGCAAGCTACTCAACGAGCTGTCCCGCCTCGTCGACGAAGGAAAAATCCGCTCCACCCTCACCGAAGTCGCCGGCAAAATCGACGCGGCAACCCTCAGTGCCGTACACGCAAAAATCGAGAGCAACAGCGCGCGCGGCAAAATCGTCCTGGAAGGATTTTAAGTCCGGAGGCTTCGCGGTCGGGCTTTGCAGTTCGAAAGTTGAGATCACTGCCTGACACAATCTCGGTCGACCTCAATCGCCATCGGCGCGGGATCCCCTCCAGGTTTGAAATTTGAGATCCATGAGGTCCAAAATTCCACTTTCCAAGCCCCCTCCCCTTCTGGCAAAATCCAGCCAGTGGATATTCGATTTCCAGACCGGCCCGACATGCCGGATAGCGACGTAATTGTCTGGGGAGGAGAACTTACCGTCTCCAACCTCGTCAACGCCTACCGCCGTGGCATCTTTCCTTGGCCCTACGAAGCCAACGAACCGATCCCATGGTGCTCGCCCGATCCGCGTGCCATCTTGCCGTTCGAAGACTTTCATGTGCCCAAGAGCCTGCAACGCCTGCTGAAAAACAATCCCTACACGATCACCATCGATAAAGCCTTCCCGCGCGTGATCCGCGCCTGCGCCCGCATCCGCCGCCGCCCCGAACTCGGCACATGGATCTTTGACAGCATGATCAGCGCTTACGAACGGCTCCACCGGGTCGGCGCCGCCCACAGCGTCGAAGTTTGGAACGCCGACGGCGAACTGGTCGGCGGACTGTACGGTGTGAGCGTCGACGGCCTGTTTTCCGGCGAAAGCATGTTCCACGTCGAACCCAACACCTCCAAAATCGCCATTGTGCATCTCGTCGAACACCTAATGGCGCGTGGCCTCGATTGGCTGGATATCCAAGAGCTCTCCCCTCACTTCGAACGCTTTGGCGCCCGACACATCTCTCGCGCCGAATTCATCTTGCTGATTGAGCGAACGCGACGACGCCAACTCGACCTGTTTCACCTGTGATCCCTCCTTGTGTAACCTTTTGCTATCATTGAACGAATAGATCCTTCGAACCCGTCGCAAATATCCAATTTTCGCCAAACCTGGAGCCCCTGACTTATGAAACAATTTCTCCTCCCCCTGTTGCTCGGCATCGTGGCCGTCGTTTTCGGCACCCTCTATATCACCAAAGATGCCAAGCCAGACCCGGTCGCCCCCACTACCTCCACCCCCGAGGTGGATACCAGCCAGATGGAGTCGATCTCGTCCGAGAACGCCGAACTCAAAGCACGCCTCGCCGAACTCGAACTGCAGGCCAAACGGGATGCCGAAGCGCGCCGCGCCGAAGCGGAAATCGCCGCCATTGCCACGCCCGCCCCCACCGCAACCGCGGCCGGACTCCCAGCAGACGCCGAACCCAAAGTCCTCACCGAACAGGAACGCCAAGCCCAAGCCCTCGGCAAACTCGCCCAGGCTTTCATGCAGAACATGGGCGCCATGGCGACTAATGAGAACAGCAGCGCGCAGCGCGAAGAAATGCGCAGCAACTGGCGCGAAACAATGTCGCTCGAAGGCCAACGCCGTGCCGCCGAGCAATACGGCGATTTGCTATCGAAGTTCGATCTCAGCATGGAGGAACGGCAGGAGTTTCTCGCGATACTCGCCAAAAAAGGCGGCGGTCGCGGTGGCTGGGGTCGTTGGGGCGGCGGCGGCGGCGGCGGAGGCCAAGACAAGGAAGCCGTGGAAGGCGAAATCAAAGCGTTTCTCGGCGAGGCAGGGTATGCCGAATACCGCGCGTTTGAAGACACCAAATACGGTCGCGGCAAAGTGGGCGAGTTCGACAAAGTGCTCGGCTCCGGCATGGCGCTCAATGAGATGCAAAACGACAAAATGGTCGAGTTGTTCGGCGACATGGAGCAATTCGAAAAAGACTTCCGCCGCGATGCCGGCATGGGCCGGATGGGTCGCGGTGCTGAAGAATCCGCAGTCGACCTAGACAAACGCCTCACCGAACTCGAATCGGAGTACAACCAGATTATCACCGACTCTTCTGAGGTGCTTGACGAACGTCAGTTGGAAGCCCTCAGCACGCACCTCGACAACAATCTTAAACGCGCCGAGTCCGGCATCACCATGGCCAACCAGTGGCAACGAAACATGGAGCAAGCATTGCCCGCAGAAGGACGCCAAGAGCTGCAAAAACTGTTTGAAAACATGCGCGGCGGCGGGCGCTGAATCGGTCGGCAACCGGCAGAAATCCCAACAACGACGTGATTTGGCTCCAATTTGGCTGCTTTTGAGCCAAAAAAGGCCTATTTTTAGGGGTAAAACCTCTATTCTTGGTTTGCCATCACCCTGCAATACCCTAGGAATTGATTCTCGTTCTGGGGTATCCAGACGAGACGAACTTTTAAAAACCACTAATGGAATCCTAATTATGGCTACTCCTCCTATCAAAGAAAAGCTGACCAAGAGCCAACTCTACGCCAGCCTCGCCGAATCCACCGGACTCTCCAAAGCCGAGATCACGTCGGTTTTCGACGCCCTTGAAGGCCTCATCGCAGGCAGCGTGCAGAAAAACGGCTTCGGCGAGTTCACCCTCCCCGGCCTGCTCAAAATCAGCACCAAAAACATCCCGGCCAAGCCCGCCCGCAAAGGCGTGCCGAACCCGTTCAAGCCCGGCGAACTGATGGACACGAAAGCCAAACCGGCCACCCGCCAAGTCAAAGTCCGCCCGCTGAAAAAGCTGAAAGACTACGCCATCGGCTAAGCTAGAGATCGCTACACGTTTGCTCCGTTTGGAGCATTCGACGGAAAAGACCGGTCATTCGACCGGTCTTTTTTTTCGCTCGCTAAAACGATTCTGCAAATTTACCCGCCTCAATTGACTTTTGCGTTATGGTCGTAGTATTTTTCTACAATGAACAGTGACCTCATAGATCGAATTCTGTCACTCGCTCCTAGTGACCGGCTTCAAGTGATCGACCTTATTTACAACAGTTTGGACAAGGCTGATCCTGAGTTGGACCGGGTTTGGGCAGACGAGGCCCAAAGACGATTAGCTGCGATTGAAAAGGGCGAGACGGAGCTTATCCCAGTCGAGGATGTGCTCGGACAACGTTCGTGATCGTTTCTTTCGATCCACTCGCCGCACACGAATTTGAGGATGCGAAATCGTTTTATGATCGTTCACTGGAGGGACTGGGGGAAAGGTTCAGAATGGTGGTTTGAAATGCCATCAGCATCCTCGAAGAATTTCCACAGACCGGAGCGGAGATTCGCCCAGGAATCAGGAGGATGTTGCTCCGAGAATTTCCCTATAAGCTGATTTATGTGATCTCTGAGGAGAGCTTACAAGTCCTCGCAGTTTCCCATGCCCATCGGAGGCCTGAGTATTGGATTAACCGTGCTGGAGGTTAAGTTGCGGCATGCCGCTACTTCGCCAAATCCAAGCGGGCGTGGTTGTTCTGCAGATCGCTGACCATCAGGCCTTTGCCGCGGTTCATCCGGTCCATGTCGCGGAACGCGCCATCCAAGCCATGAATGCAGGCTAAAACGTCGCCGGTATGGCCCGTTTCCGAGATTGTGTGCATGTTGCGCACCGGGAAACCGCAGGTGGTCGCCGCACTGTCAAACCCGGCCAAAGCCGCCGCCATCGCGTCGGTGCCGGTATCGCGACCGCAGAGATCTTTTTGCAGGGGAATGCCGCGTTTTTTGGTCGCACCCTCGATCAGCGTGTTCAGATATTCGCTGGTGATCGAACCGCAGCCAAGCGTCATGCCCTTGCCCATCGTCAGCGGATTCATATTGCGCGAACCAATGCCCGGCGCGGCTTTGTAATCGTGGTTCACGTCCACGCCGATCAGAATGTCGGGCAGCATTTCGCCCGCCACGGCGGTCGCGCCAAACCGGCCGATTTCCTCGTGGGTGGCGATGGTGAACAGCAAGCGGAGGTTTTTCAGCGGCTTTTTCGCTACGAGGCGCGCGAGTTCGGCGACGGTGAAACAGCCAAGTCCGTTGTCGAGATAGGCGCCGTAAAATGTGTCGTCGGAAAAGCCGCGTTTGATCGGGCGATCGAGAATGATCGTATCGCCGGCGCGGATGCCGAGCTTTTCGATCGCCGCTTTGCAGCCGTCGCCGTTCATTTGCAGTTCGAGATAGATCATCTCTTTGGTGATGCCCTTGGTGCCGGCACGCAGAGCCGAATCGGCAAAATGAATCGCGCCAACCGCTTCGATGGTACCGCCCTCGATCACTCGGTAGGTGCCGGGCTTGCGCGGGTCCTCGGAAAACAGTTTCACTTCGTGACCGATCAGAACGCTGGGCAAAAACGAGTCGGTGTTGATCCAAATCTTGCCGTCGTCGCCGATGCTACGCACCTGCATGCGGATTTTGTCGGCGTGGCCGATGATCATCGCCGAGGTCCGGTCGTCCTCGTCTGGGTGCGTGTCGAGCACGATCGAGGCGTTGCCCTTGAACTGGTGGATCCCCCAGGATTTCGGCATGATCGACTCGAAAAACGGTTTGAGAACCCCATAGCTCATCGCGGCTTCGAGCCCGATCGGACTCGGCGCGGCGAGAATCTCCCGCATGAAATGAAATTGTTTTGCCGGCATGGATTTTTCCCACACCTTCTTCGTATTTTTCGCCATGATGGAATCCCGAGGTTTGAGGCGTAGTATTAATCTCGAACCCCGACGGTTGCAAGGGAGCATTCTCGGTTCGGGTGGCGCGATGCGCGATGCGGGATGCGGGTTGCGGGATTCGGAATGCGCGATGCGGGTTGCGCGATGCGGGATTCGGGATGCGGGATTCGGGATGCGGGATGCGCGATGCGGGTTGCGCGATGCGGGTTGCGGGATGCGGGTTGCGGCATCTTTGAAATTTGAAATTCGAAATCTGAAATCGACCCAAGCCACCAACCCGCCTCTTCGCCTACAGCTTTTCACCTATGGCAAAGGTTTGCCATAGTGTGGCAGAAGTCTGCCATAGTATGGCAAGAGTTTGCCACTCTATGGCAAGATCTTGCCATGCCCCCGAACCCCTTAACTAGCGGGTGAAATTCTCGCCGGCTTCAATTTGAACGCCAACAACACGTCCGCCGACGAGAGAGACATTCAGCCGGCCGGGAACAAAGTCGGCGGTGACCGCGAGTGGTTCGTCATCGATTCGAACATAGCGCCAAACCAGACCCGATGTATTTAAACGCGCTTCGGCTTGGGCCTGCGAGAGCCCGAGCAACTGCGGCGCGAGTTCTTCGCCGATTAACACGGGAAGCGGCTCCGCGCCGTCGCCGATACCATCGTCTGGTTCGACCGGGATCGGCATGTTGTCAGGAGTGTTGTCAGCGTCATCCGAGCGGCACCCGGGCAGCAGGGCAAGCATGCTTGCGGCCAAAAAGCCGAGGAGAGGTTGGGTTCTGAGTTGTCGCATAGGGCACCTTTCATGGTGCCAAGATTCTACAGGAACTCGGGCACTTTGGCGATGGCTTCCGCCACCTTGGACGCGTCCTTGCCACCGGCCTGCGCCTTGTCCGGTTTACCGCCGCCGCCGCCATCGGCGATCTTGGCGACTTGGCCGATGATCTTGCCGGCGTGTACACCTTTGGCGACGAGGTCTTCAGTTACCGTTGCGACAAAGCTGGCTTTGTCAGATCCGTCGCCACCGAGCACGATCACGCCGCTCGGAACTTTCTGGCGCAGCGTGTCCATCAGGGTGCGCAGTCCGTCCATCCCTTGGCCCGACACGACAGCCGCGAGTACTGGTACGCCGTTGACGTCTTGAAGTTGGCCGACGAGTTCGTCGACTTGACCGAGCGCGGACTTGGCGGACTGCTGCTTGAGCTCGCGTTCGAGCTTTTTGTTTTGGTCGAGCAGCGCGTCGAGACGCGAAGGAATTTCCTCGGCGGGAATGCTGAGTCTCTGGGCGAGTTGTTTGAGAATGCTGGTTTGCTGCACCGTGAGTTCGGTGGCGCCGGTGCCGCAGACGGCTTCGAGTCGACGCACCCCGGCGCTGACCGAGGTCTCGGCGACGATGCGGAAGCCGCCGATGGCACCGGCGCGTTCGACGTGGGTGCCGCCGCAGAGTTCTTTACTATAGCCGCCGATATCGACCACCCGAACGAGGTCGCCGTACTTCTCGTCGAACACGGCGATGATGTCGCCGCGTTGTTGCACCTCGGCGAAGGGAATCTCTTCGGTGACGATCATGTCGTTGCGCATGATGCAGCGGTTGACGTCGCGTTCGATGCGCGCGAGTTGCTCGGCGCTGAGCGCCTCCGGCCAGGTGAAATCGAAGCGCAGGCGTTCGGGCGTGACCAGCGAACCGGCCTGGCGGATGTCGTCGCTGACGACGTCGCGCAGGGCGTAGTTCATGATGTGGGTGGCGCTGTGATGGCGTTCGAGATTGAGACGGCGGTCGGCATTGACCACGGCGCGAACGGTGTCGCCAGCAGCGAAGGTGCCGCTCTCGAACTCGCCGATGTGCAGCACGATGCCAGTGGCCGGACGCTGCGTGTCTTCGACGATAAAGGTGGCGCTGTCCGAGGTGATCGAACCGGTGTCGCCTTGTTGGCCGCCGGACTCGGAATAGAACGGCGTCTCTTTAAGCAGCACGTAGCGGCCTTCGCGAACCGCGAGCACTTCGGTCTCGTCTTCGGTGGCGGTGTAGCCGGTGAAGGCCGTCGAGATCTCGGCGGCGACAAGGTCGGCGGTGAGGTCGGCGAAGTCGCCGGCCGGGCCTTTGCCGCGTTCGCGGTCTTTGGCTTTCTCTTCGGCGAGGCGGGCCTCAAAGCCCGGTTCGTCGACGGTGAAATCCACGTCCGAAGCCATCAGGCGAGTCATGTCGATTGGGAAGCCATAGGTGCCGTAGAGTTCGAAGGCTTGATCGCCGTCGATCTCGGATTTGCCGTCGGTTTGGAGTTCGTCGGTCAACTTGGTGAACAGTTTCGAACCGCGTTCGAGGTTGCTGACAAAGCTTTCCTCCTCGGCGTGGATGCGTTGGATGATTTTATCTTTGTTGGCGACAATTTCCGGGAAGGCGACGCCGAGGGTGGCTTCAATTTGCGGGAAAAGTTCGGTGATAAACGGCTTTTCCATGCCGAGTTTGCGACCGTACAGCGCGGCGCGGCGAAGGAGGCGGCGCAGCACGTAACCGCGGCCTTCGTTACTCGGTGTGACGCCGTCGGCGATGGCGGCGGACAGCATGCGCAGGTGGTCGGCGATGACGCGCATGGCAACGCCGTACTCGCCTTCGTAGGGTTTGCCGGTGAGTTTTTGCAGCGCCTCGATGTACGGCGTGAACACGTCGGTGTCGTAGTTGGAATCTTTGCCTTGGATGACGGCGACGAGGCGTTCGAAGCCCATGCCGGTGTCGATATGTTTGGAGGGGAGTTCTTCCAGCGAGCCGTCTTGGCGGCGATTGTATTGGATGAAGACAAGGTTCCAGATTTCGATCAGGCTTTCGTAGTCGGCGTTAACCATCTCGGCGGTGGCGTCGGCGTTCGGCGAACGATCAAAGTGGATCTCCGAACAGGGGCCGCAGGGGCCGGTGTCGCCCATCTCCCAGAAGTTGTCTTTCTCGTCGAAGCGCAGGACGCGTGCGGGATCGATGTCGGTGAGTTCTTTCCACATGCCCATGGCCTCGTCGTCGTCTTGGTAGACGGTAACCCAGAGGCGGTCTTTGGGCAGTTCCCAGACTTTCGTCAGCAATTCCCAGGCCCAGGTAATGGCTTCCTTCTTATAGTAGTCGCCGAACGACCAGTTGCCGAGCATCTCGAAGAAGGTGTGGTGATAGGTGTCGCGGCCGACTTCCTCGAGGTCGTTCTGTTTGCCGGACACGCGGATGCACTTCTGCGTGTCGGCGACCCGCGTGGCCTCCGGTTTGGCGGCGCCGAGGAAAATGTCTTTGAACGGCACCATGCCCGCGTTGACGAACATCAGCGTTTTGTCGGACGGAAGATAGACGGGCGCGCTCGGCACAATCTTGTGCTGCTTGCTCGCAAAGAAATCGAGGTAGGACTGGCGAATCTCAGCCGCGGTCATGGTTTTCATCCCGCGTGCTATGTCCGAGTTCGGCGAAAGATCAAGTTTCGGTTCGGGCTTTGGCGACGCGTCCGGCTCCGGCAAGGGTTGTTGTTGGCGAGTTTGTCCGACGTTGCGAAGCCAGCGGCGGCGGCGGCGTCGGCTTCGTCGGCCTCGTCGGCGGCGTCGGCTTCGTTGGCCTCGTCGGCTTTGTTGGCCTCGTCGGCTTTGTTGGCCTCGCCAGCTTCGTCGGCTTCCGAGGCGATGTTGTTAGGTGGCCACGGCTCGGCCCCGAAAGCCCTTCAAGGCGCAGAGTCCGGAACTAGAAGCATGTGGTTTGGGGTGTTTACCGAGGTGGCTTCGATTTGCTTCGATCTGTTCCTCGATAAACGCCGGCGAACCGAAGGCCACACTTTCGGTCAGAAACCGGGCTTTGCAGAGCAAGTATTTCGCCAGCGGAATCTCGCCGCCGTCCTCCCAGGCGGCGATCGCTTCGGCGCGTGAAAAGCCGGGTTTGAGTACGGCGCCGCTGGGGTCTCGTTTGACGATGCCGCGTTCGTGCAACCAGCGTCGGTAATGACCGGAGGCTTTGCGCCAGTCCGGGAATTTCTTGGCGAGCGGATCGCGCATGATGTGTCGGATGCCGGCGCGCGCGTCCCTGTTGCCTCCGACCGCGTTCGCGTAACCGCACCAGAGATAATCGACTGGGTCCTCGACGATGCCGGCGCGCACCGGGTTGAGGTCGATGTAGGCGGCCATCATGCGGCGGGCGCGTCCGTCTTCCACGAGAACGCTTTTAAAGCGTTCTTCGAACAGGGTCCCTTTGCGTTCGTGCTCTTTGTTGTACCAGACGGAAAAGCGCTGTTTCAGATCCTTCACGAACTCGCTCAGGTCATACATCCGGCGGCGTTGCGCATCGAGTTCTTGTTCGGCCAGGTGCTCGCCTACCGCCGACATTTCCCGCAACTCCGCGAGTTTTTGTTCGAACCTGTCTTGGCGCTTGTTGCCCCAGATACAAGCCGTTCGACGTAGTACTTCAGCCTCTGGGAGTTCGGGGCGTTCGGGAACGCGAAGCAAGAGGTGGAAGTGGTTCCCCATGATGCAGTATGTTAAAATCTGAACCCCGGAAAATGCCGCCTGTCGCCGCATCAAATCCAAAAAGACTCGCTTCGCACGATCTTCACCCAAGGCAAACTGTCGGTCCACGAATCTGGAGATGACATGGTAAGAAGATCCGGGGCGTCCAATGAATCGTTTTTTTCTCATGGCTGAATGGAACATGGAGATCGTTCAAGTTCAAGCATTAAATTTAGGGCCAGGCACATTTTTAGACGATGCTCACCATGGAGTTGGTTCCTTGCGCTGCGTTTGAACGTGGGGTCTTGCGGGTGCCCTATTGATAAAAGATGTTTCGAGCGGTCATCTCGCCCTTCTTGATTTTCCGCACCGACCCATCCACGAAAAGGCAGGTGGCGTTCCCTTTCGGGTAGCGGATATGCCCCTCGCTGGTTGCCTCGTCCGTGTCCGGACCTATGTCAATCAGATCGTCCAGATTCGCCGGCGGCGCGCCCCAGATCCCAAAGTTGTCGGCAGCGTAGAAGGCCGCGTTTGCTTGGTTGTTGTTCGAGGGGGTCTGGCAACCGTCGGTGAGAAAAACCAAATCGGAATGCCGCGTGACTTGGTCGAGCGCGACGCGCTGGCTCGTGACATTGACATTGGGGCAGAGAAGCGGGTTGACGCTGTAGCTGATTGGGAAGGAAACAATTTGGCCACCGCTGCCCAACACCGTTTGAAACGGCAGCGCGAAGGGTCCGGCGAACATGTTGTCTTCAGATCGGTTATCGCGGTTGTAGATGTAGGGCATGAGATGTTGGGCGTAGGTCCCCTGCCCACCGCCCCAAGCTGGCGGGAAGATGTAGTCGTGCTCGGCCAGATAGAGGTGCAAGGCCCCGCCAATCTGCTTCATCTCCAGCGCGGACTCGGATTTCTTCGCCGAATTGATCGCGTGGATCGTCGCCGGGGTTAGGATCGCCGCAAGCAGGGCGATCACGGCAATCACCACCAGTAGTTCGATCAGGGTGAAACCGCGGTGGTGTATGGCGGTGGTTCGGCACGGCGAGATTTCAGAACGCATTTTCATTTGATCCGAATATAGGCCATAAAGGTCGAATTGTCAGCAAGTCAGCACCTGCGAGCCCTCCCAAGACGGGAGTTCCTCGGAAAAAAATGAAACTAAATGGGGATTTAGTGTCGTTATAGCTTAAGTTATTGCCACATTATACGCGTCATGAATCTCTACGATCTCAACCTCCCGGACTCGCTCAAAGACAAACTCGATGCCGTCGAACGCCAACTAAAGCGCACTGAAACCGTCGTGGCCCTTTGTGGCGGACTCGTCGCCCTGTTGGTCATGTACTTGATCCTGTTCGGACTGGACCGCGTTTTCGACACACCGGCGGTTCTCCGACACGCCCTCGCCCTTGGCGGTGCCGTGCTCACCGGTCTATTTCTATTTACCTGGATGCGCCACTGGGTGTTCGCCCGGCGCACCCCGCGCGACATGGCCAAACTGGTGCAACGCCGCCACCGCGTTCTGGGTGACCGTCTGCTGGGCGTCGTCGAACTCGCGGAAGGCGACAACGCCATCGACGGCACCGGTGCCTCCCCCGAACTCGTTCAAGCCGCCATCAACCAAGTCGCCCGCGAAGCGGAGACTATGGAGTTCACCGAGTCCGTCTCGAAACGCGGCAGCCTCGGCTGGGGTGCCGCCTTCGCCGCCCTCGCCCTGCTCGTGCTCGGCCTGTTCATCACCGTGCCTTCCGCCGCCAAGAACGCCTTCGCCCGCATGTTCAACCCCACCGAGGAACGCTTCACCTTCACCAGCGTCCACGATCTTCCCGAACAAATTATCGTGCCGCGTGGCGAACCCATCCGCCTGAAGATCGGCCTCACCGCCGACTCCGAACGCGAACCCGATTTTGCCACCGCGCTGATCCCCGACCAACCGAAAATTTTCGCCACGGTCGAGAACGCCACCGCCGCCTTCGAGATCCCCGAACAACTGCAACCGATCGCGCTTAAAGTGAAGATCGGCGACGACCGCACCACCACCGAACTCGTACCAACCGAACGCCCCACCCTCGGCGAACTCACCGCCAACATCGCCTACCCCGCCTACCTCGAACGCCCGCAGCAAACCATCATCGTTCCCGGCGGCAAAGTGGAGATCCTCGAAGGGGCCTCCTTCCTCCTCAAAGGCGCGCTCACCCCCGACCGCGAAGACGACGGCACCATGGTGCCGCGTGGCATCGAGTCCGCACAAATCGCCGTGCGCCCCGAACGCGGCGTCGTCGAGAAATGGGACGGCCTCAAAATCGAGAAAAGCAGATTCGAAACCGACGAGTTCACCCCCGACCAACTCGTCGGTAAGCGCATCGAGTTCAATTGGACCGATGACAACAAACTCGCCGCCGAAAATCCCTACGTCGTCCAAGTTCGAACCAAAAAAGACGGCGTGCCGACCATCACCATCGACGGCATTCAAAATCCGATGGCCATCCTCGAAGAAGAAGTTCTCGAACTCGAAATCACCGCCACCGACGACTTCGGACTGCGCGACCTGGTCGTCGACTACTACTCGTTCCACGACCCGGAATCCTCCGGCATTGAAGCGAGCTTCGGCAACGAGATTCTCGCCGAAGGCGCGCCCACCGCCACCATTCTGCCAGCCAACGGCTCGGCCGCCACTTATTCTTGGTCGCCCTTAGTCGAAGGTGTGCCCGAGGGCTCGGCGATCAAGATCGTCGCGAAGACTTCAGACTACTATCCCGGACGCGGCGAAGTCAGCTCGCTGGTCTACGATGTGTTCGTTCTCAACCGCGCGCAACATGCCGCGCTCCTGCGCGAGAAGATGGAAGGCCTGCAAGCCGAACTCGAGGAAGTCGCCCGCGACGAAGAACAACTGATCGAGGAGAACGAAGAACTCTCCGAGAACCCAGAAGAGGCCAAGCCCTCCAAACTCGCCAAGCAGGAGTTCGCCGAACGCGCCCAAGCCGAACGGATGAAACGCATGGCCGAAGACGCCAAGGACATCGTTAAAGAGGCGATGAAAAATCCCGACATCGATCCCAAAACCATGTCCGAGTGGAGCGAGATGTCCGAGGACATGAAAAACCTGTCCGAAGAAGAACTCAAAGAAGCCTCCGAGTCCATGAAACAGGCCGGCCAGTCCAAGAGCGACCAAGAGAAGAAAGAGAAGATTGACGAAGCCATCGCGCAACAAAAAGACGCCCTCGAAAAAATGCGCGAGATGGAAAAGAAGGCCAACAAGTCGATCACTAACATGGTCGCTCAGAACTTCGTCAACCGCCTCAAACAACGCGCCAAAGAAGAGAAAGAAATCGGCCAGCGCCTGAAAACCCTCGCCCTCTCCGGCAACGCTGGCGCCAACGCCGAAGACCTCGATGACGACGTTCGCGACGTGCTCGAAGTACAAGGTGCAAAGCAGCTGATGACCCGCAAACGCGCCAACTACATCGACGCCGACCTCCAAGGCTTCTACAACCGCACCAAAGAAGAGGTGTACAAAGAGATCTTCGAGGAGATGGCCGAACTCGACATGAGCGACAAACTCGAGGAAATCGCCGATTGGACCGCCAACAACAAGCTCTACAAAGCGCTCGGCATGATGCCCACCGGCAACAGCCTCAAGTTCTGGGAAGACAAGTTCACCGAGTGGGCCGGCAAGATCGACGAGGCCACCAAAAACCAAGATCAACCCCCGCAAGACGGTGACCAACAGGAAATGGAAGAAGAACTGCTCGAAATCCTCTACTCCCTACTGCGTGCCCAAGGCCGCGAAGAAGCCATCCGCAAGAACACCCGCCTGCTCGAAGAAGCCCTCGATGAGAGCCTGGAAGACGAATAAATCCTTGCAGAACCCACTTTTACTTGCAGAACCCACTTTAAATCGTACGTTTTCACCTACGGAGAAGACCCATTATCATGAAAGCTATTCATACCACGATTCTCACCCCGATTCTTACCATCCTCGCCGCTAGTTTCGCGCTCGCGACCTTGAGCTTCGCTCAAACCGCCGAGACCTACGACAAGGACGCGGAAAAGCTCGGTAAAATCCAGCGCGCCGCCGCCATGGATCTCTCCAAATACGAGAACATGGCCCGCAAATACGACGAGAAACTGGCCGACCTGATCGGCGAAGTCGTCGGTGAAATGAAGAACGTCGAAACCAAACTGTACCGTCCAGACACCGGACAATCCACGGTCAACACCGAAACCTACATCATCGAATTGATCGAAAAAGCGCAGAAAGAGTGCGCCAGCCAGTGCAAGAAATGCGCCGGGGCGATGGCCGGACTCAAGCCCGGACAAAATCCCGGACCGAACGGCAACCCGATGCTGCAACCCTCTGACATGGCCGGCAAGGCCCACGACGGGGAAGGCAAAGGCGAAGCCGCCGACGAACGCGGCATCGACGCCGCCAACGGCCTGAGCGCCGCCGAACTCCCCGAGGAGTTCCGCGACATTCTCGAATCTTATCTCAACGATCTCGAGGACGAGTAGTCCGCACGGCCTTCCGGCCACGTTGACCGCTTTAAGTCACCCCCGCGAAGGCCGTTCCCCTAATAAGGGAGCGGCTTTTTACTACCCTTCTCTTTCCTGCTCCCTCTTTCTTTCTCCTCTCCGCGAACTCCCTGCGCCCCATGTTCAAACTCTCCGCCATCGGCCTCCTCGCCATCGCCGCCTCCTTCATTCTGGTTACGCCGAACGCCGTTCAGGCCCAGCCCGTCGTCACCGAGTACCTCGGCAACCGCATCCCGACCAAAATCGAGACGCTGTACGTTAAAGGCATCAACTACCTGAAGGACATCCAAACCGACAAAGGATCGTTCGGTAGCGCCCGCTACGGCAACCAGTCCGGCGTCGTCGGCATGGGCGTTCTGGCCATGCTCGCCCACGGTGAAGATCCGAATTTCGGCCCCTACTCCAAAAACATCAGTGCCGGGATCGACTACATCATCACCAACGCCCGCCCCTCCAATGGCTACCTTGGCGAATCGATGTACAACCACGGCTTCGCCACCCTGGCCCTCGCCGAAGCCTACGGTACCGTCGACAACGACAAGATCGGACCCGCCCTGCAGAAGGCGGTCGACATGCTGCTCACATCGCAGGAAAACAACCCCCGTGGTGGCTGGCGCTACTCCCCCGAATCGAGCGACGCCGACTCTACCGTCAGCGGTGCCCAACTAATGGCCCTACTCGCCGCCCGCAATGCCGGCATCGAAATTCCCGACAAGGCAATCGACCGTGCCCTGCAATACATGAAAAGCTGCCAAGACAGCAGCGGCGGCATCGGCTACACCCGCGCCGGCGGCGGCAACTCGCCGCGCACCGCCATCGCAACCACCGTCTTCGGCATTGCCCACAAAAAGGATACGCCCGAGTTCAAGTCGTCGTTCCGTTTTCTCAAACAGTCCGGCTACTCGATGAGCAGCTACCCCTACTATAATCTCTACTACTCCTCACAGGCCTACTTCCACGCCAGCACGCTCGAAGGCGGCATGATGAAGGAATGGGCCGTCTGGAACGACCAGAACGTCCGCCAACTCGAACTCAGCCAACTCCCCGACGGCAACTGGGACGGCAGCCACGGCCCCGTCTTCTCTACCAGTGCCGCCCTGCTCTCGCTCGCGTTGAACTACCGCCTGCTGCCCATCTACGAACGCTGATCGCCCCGCCAAAAGGAAGTCCATCATGAAAATCCTGCACCTGCTCCTCGTCCTCCCCCTGTTCTGCGGCCTGCATCTGTTCGCTCAGGACGCCGCGAAACCAGCCGCTGAAAAAGCCGCTCCCGCCGACGACATCGAAGCGCTCGTCGAACAGCTAAAAAAGGCCTCCGAGGATCCGGGCGACGCCAAGGCCGCGACCGCCATTGCCCAGAAAATCGCCGATGCCGCCAAGGGCCGCGCCGAACTCGCGGAAAAAGCCGCGCCCGCAGCTGAAGCCCAAAAAGCAGCCGAGGCAAAAAAACCGGCGGGTAAACCCGTGGCCAAAGCGCCTGGCATTAAAATCGAAATCAAAGGCGCGGTAGACGGCGGAGTGATTGAAATCGACGGCGAGATGCTGAAAGCCGCCCCCGGCAAACCGCTGGTCATCCGTCCCGCCATCGGACGCGCCCAAGCCATCGTGCAAGTCGCCGGCGTGCCGCGCCCGGTCGTCCCACTTAAAAAAGTGGAACTGAAAGATTTCGTCATGCCCGAGAACTTCCTGCGCGGCCCGAACGACAAAACCTTCATCAACCTGAATGAAGGCGCGCCCGAAACCGCGCCCAAAGACGAACTCCGGTTCATGGACGGCGGAAAGCTCACCGGCGAATTCCGCGGCATTTCCAAAGACGGCAAGCGCCTGAGCTGGACCAACCAGTACGCCGCCGCTCCGATCGAGTTCGGCATCAATGGCATCGCCTACGCCAAACTGAATCCCGACGAGGACAAGGCCGCCAAACGCGACCTGACCGCTGAGGCCGCAGTGCAATTTATGAACGGCGACCGCATCGTTGGCAAAATCCTCTCCATGACCGACGAGAAACTTGTGCTCGAAACCTGGTACGCCGGCAAACTCGAGATCGAACGCGCCATGATCAAAGCCGTGAACCCAGTTTCCAGCCGCGCCCTCGTCATGTACGCCGGCCCCGACAGCATTGAAGGCTGGGTCCATGGTCCGAACAACAATGCGTGGCGTGTCCGCGCTGGCGACCTCGAAGCGACCAAACCCGGATCGATCGGTCTCAACCTGCCCGACGAGCCAGACCGCGTTCGCCTAAAGTTCAAAGCCCGCTGGACCGGCTACACCACCTACAACGTCGCCTTCTGCGCCAGCGACGTCACCGCCGCCGGCGGCAACTATTACAAGATGAGCATCCGCAGCGGTTCATTCACACTCAGCCGCGTGACCGCCGGCGCCAGCCCCAAGAGCCTGTGGAATTTCCACAATTCCCAGTTCAGCAGCAGCCGAGGCAAAGCCGGCTATGTCTACGAGATCCTCTACGACCGGAAAAAGAAAACCTTCACCCTCGTCGTCGACGGCAAGGTCCTCAAACAATGGACCGAAACCGAAAAAGAACTCGTCTCGAAAAAGAACGGCATCTTCTTCTCCTCGGACAACAGCAACTCCTCCGTCAAAATCAGTGAGATTGAAGTCACCCACTGGGACGGCAAAGTGCCGCGTTCCGGCGAGGTCGAGGAACCTGAAGAAGGAATCGACAGCGTCGACCAGGTCTTCTTCGTCAACGGCGACCGTCTGATGGGCACCGTGCAAGGTCTCGACAAGGGCATGCTGCAATTAAAAACCGAGATCGGCGATGTCCCGGTTCCAGTGGCCAACGTGATCGAGATCGGCTTCGCCGAGGAAAACATCGAACAGGCCCGGCGCAATCTGGGCGACATCCGCGCCACCTTCGCCGGCATCTACCGCAGCGCCATCACCGTCAAACTGCTCGGCATGGCCGATGGAAAAGTTCGCGGCTACAGCGAACATTTCGGTGAGATCGAAATGCCCATGGACGTCTTCAGCCGCATCGAATTTAATATCTACGATGCGAAGCTCGAAGAGGAAGACGAAGACCTCTACCCGTTCTAATCCTCCATCTGGAGGGCGATCGGCTCCCGAGCCGATTGCCCGCGTTCGGACGTTAAACCGTGACCCAGCAGTCCTCCGTACCGTGGCGCCAACGGAGCCTGAAGTTCCGAACCAGCACCACCGCCCTGTTCCTCGGCTGGCTTGGATTCGTCGCCATCGTCACCCCGGCTGCAATCCTGTTGCTGGTGAGTTCGGTCACCGCGAACGCGCGGATCTGCGCGGTCGTCGCCCTGCTCTTCTCGCTCGCCCCGGGCGCCTTGTTTCGCCGCAGCAGCCGCAAATGGGCCTGGGCCGGACTCGCAGCCGCGGTGCTGCTCCTTCTTTTCGTGGCACTTCGAAGCCCGCGCATCATCGACGAACGCGGCCAGTTCCAATCCACCTGTGAACACCCCGCCAAACCCACCGTCTTCTCCCCGGCCCGGTTGGTCCCCGAACTCGACCAGCACCTGATGGGCGCGAACCTGTTCGCCTGGCTCGACCCGTACATCGACCGCCAGCAAGCCCGCGAACTCAAGCAAACCCTCCGCGCGGTCTACCAACCCATGCGCGAAGATCCCGACTTTGCCGAATGCGGCAACGCCCTCCACCTCTGCTACCGCGACATGCTTCTCAGCTCCCGGCCGTATCACCAGTTCAGCTACATTCACGACACCGCAGCACCCGACCAGCCCCTGCCGGTGCTCCTGTTTCTCCATGGCAGCCTCGGCAACTTCAAAGGTTACTTATGGCAATGGAAGCAACTCGCCGATGAACAACAGTTCGCCGTCGTCGCCCCAAGTTTCGGCCTCGGCGAATGGAACCGCCGACACGTCAATCAGGCGGCTGAAACCGCGCTTGAATGGATCGAAAACGATCCGCGCCTCGACGCCAGTCGCATCACCCTCGCCGGGTTATCCAATGGCGCCATTGGCGTCACCAACGCCGCCCTGCACTGGGAAAAGCGCTTCGAACGCATCCTCTACCTCTCCCCCGTCACGGTCGGCGAACGTGGCGACCAAGCCAACTTCGCCAAGACAATCGGCGACACTCCCATTCTCGTGATCTCCGGACGCGACGACCGACGCGTCCCGATCGGCTATCTCGAAGAACTCTGTAACGACTTGCGCATCCACCACACCAAGCTCACGACCGTGTTCCTCCCCGACCGCGATCACTTTCTGTTCTTCTCCGACTTCGACGCAGTTCGGAGTGCCTTTATTGACCAACAAACCCAACCCATTCCTCCACATCATGAGCCTGAACAATCCCGTTGAAAACAAGATCCTCCTCATCACCGGCGCCAACCGCGGCATCGGTAAAGCCATCACCGAAGGCGTCCTCGCAAAAGGCGCCGCCAAAGTCTACGCCGCCGTCCGTGATGTCGACAGCGCCCAGCCGCTCATCGCCGAACACGGCGATCGCGTCGTCGCCGTCCCGCTCGACCTGACCAGCACCGAGTCGGTCAATGCCGCTGCGGCCATCGCACGCGACGCGCAGATCGTGATCAACAACGGCGGCGTGCTTAAAACGAGTTCGCCGCTCGATGCCGAGGCCTTCGACGACTACGCGTTCGAAACCAACGTTAACGTCCTCGGCCTGATGCGCGTGGCGCAAGCCTTCGCCCCAGTGCTCAAGGCCAATGGCGGCGGCGCCCTCGTGCAACTGAACTCCGTCGCCTCGATGAAAGCCTTTGCCGATTTCGCGACCTACAGCGCGTCCAAAGCGGCCGCCTACTCGATGACCCAGAGTCTGAAAGACCTGCTCAAAGAACAAGGCACCCAAGTGGTCAGCGTCCATCCCGGTCCAATCAAGACCGACATGGCCGACGCGGCCGGTTTCGGTGACATGTCCGAACCAGCGCACCTCGTCGCCGACGCAATCATCGACGCGCTCGCCAGCGGCACCTTCCACGCCTTCCCCGACAGCATGGCTCAACAGGTCGGCGACGCCTACGCCGAGTTCGCGACCAACGTCGTCGAAGCCGACTTCTCGGAAGACTGAGGAATCAGCCCAGTGCAGCGTCAATTTAATATTTCTGGATCGTTCAACATCAAAAATTGGAGGGCGAGGGGCCTCCCGAGCCGGTGCGATAGAGGACGACTAAGATGACAGCAGACGTTGGTTCGGGTCATCCCATTCGCTTGGGATTAAGCGGGTCCATAAATATAAAAGACCCAGAACACTTGTGCCCTGATCATGTAACATTTCTGAATGAGATGAACTCCGTGGAGCCACCACAGTTATCGCAGGTGGCACCGTCTCTCCGAGCGGTGTCGGGCCGCCTCTCTCCAGAGAGGTGGTGAACCCCGAACAACGTCCTAGCAGGCCGCTCGGCGGCAGAACGCCCTCCGACATCAACGACGCAATCGTTGGTGCCCTTCTTGTATCAAATGGCGCGACCGCCCGAAGCCCGAAGGGCCAGAACCACTTCCCGAGCCGAAGGCTCGATCCCACTGATGACTGAATACTGATTACTCGAAAAAACGGCCGAAGGCAGCGTGACAGCCTTTAGAGCAGAACCAAACACGGTTGTTCTTTCGATTCCCGCCGAACCCACGTAGATGCAAGGGCCGAACCGCCCGATGGAAACCGTCCGCCTCGAACAAGTCACCCGCATGCTCAAGCGCTACATGCTGCCGCATGCTCGGCGCGTGGCCTGGCTCGCACTCTGTCTGTTCGCGATGGTCGCTTTCCAGTTGTTCGCGCCGAAGATCCTCCAGCTGTTTATCGACGCGGCCCGCGCCGGCGCCACGGACACGCGACTGCTCCAACTCGCCGGACTGTTCTTGGTGTTCGGCATCGGCACCCAGGTTTTCTCGGCCATCGGCACCTGGCTGGGTTCGGACTTGGGCTGGCGCGCCACCAACCGCATGCGCCAAGACCTCGCCGCCCACGCGCTGTCGCTCGACCTCGATTTCCACGCCGAACAAACGCCGGGTGGCATGGTCGAACGCATCGACGGCGACGTCACCGCGCTCTCCACCTTCTTCTCCAAACTGTTTCTGCAACTCGCCAGCGGCATCCTGCTCACCCTCGGCGTGGTGGTCATGCTGCTGCGCGAACACCTCGTCGCCGGCGGCATCCTCGCGCTGTTCGCCGGCCTCTCCATGTTCGTGGTCAGCCAATGCCGCAACCTCGGGGTGAAGCAGATTTTCGAGCACCGAAAACAAAGTGCCGCCCTGTTCGGCATGATCGAAGAACGCCTCGCCGGCCTCGAAGACATTCGCGCCAACCGCGGCGGCGACTACGTGATGGACAGCTTCTACCGCGGCAACCGAACCTTCTACCGCATCTCGCGGATCGCTTGGATGCTACGCACCGTCGTAATGGCGCTGGTCACCTTCCTGTTCGCCACCGCCGAAATCCTCGCTCTCGCCATCGGCGGCTGGCTGTTTCTACGCGGCGCCATCACGCTCGGCACCGTGTTCCTGTTCTACACCTACACGCGCATGTTGCGCATGCCGATCCAGCGCATCACCCACCAAATCCAAGACCTGCAAAAAGCCTTCGCCGCCATCGGCCGCGTCGACGAACTTCGCCAAACCCAAAGCGCGATGCAAGATGGCACCGGTCCAGACCTGCCGCCGACGCAAGCCGACACCCATTCACAATTCCCCGTTCCCAATTCACCATTCACCACTCCCCCTCCGCCCTCCCTCGAACTACGAAACGTCTACTTCGAATACGAACCCGGCACCCCCGTCTTGCGCGGCGTCAACGTCCACGTCCGCCCCGGCACCTCGCTCGGTCTGCTCGGCCGAACCGGTAGCGGCAAAACCACGCTCATCCGCTTGCTCTGCCGCCTGTTCGACCCACAAAGGGGCAGTCTCCATCTCGACGGACGCGACCTGCGCGACATCCCGGTCGACTCGCTCCGCCAGCACGTCGCCATGGTCACCCAGGACGTGCGCCTGTTCCAAGCCAGCGTGCGCGACAACCTCACCTTTTTCGACGCGACCATCTCCGACGAACGCGTGTGGTCGGTGCTCGACACCCTCGGCCTGCGCGACTGGGTCGGCAAATTTCCGCAAGGGATCGACACGCCCCTGCTCGGTTCGGGGATGCAGCTCTCGGCCGGCGAATCGCAGCTGCTCGCGCTCGCCCGGGTGTTCCTGCGCGAACCCAGCGTGGTACTGCTCGACGAACCTTCCTCGCGCCTCGACCCGCACACCGAACGCCTCTTGCAACACGCCATCGATGTGCTGCTTGAAGGACGAACGGTGGTCATCATCGCGCACCGGCTCGACACGGTTCGGGGGGTGGACGACATCCTCGTTCTCGACGCCGGCCGCGTTCTCGAACACGGCCCGCGCGAGACCTTGGCCGCTGATCCCACCTCCCGCTTCCACGCCCTGCTCGAACAAGGACTCGAGGAGGCCCTCGCATGAGCGCCACGCACCCACGTCCTGTAGAAGTCGACACCGAAGCAGACGAACCGAAACACGGATTGAAAAATCCGACGCTCCGACTCGTCTGGGATCTGCTCCGCTGGCGCCCAGTGCTGACGCTGACCAACATGTTCATCTGGTCGATCGACGGACTTATTCCGATCGCCACTGGCTGGATTATCAAACTGTATTTCGACAGCCTTGAAGGAACGACTGGTGCCCCGGTCGCCACGGTCGGCTTCAATCGCACCACGCTGCTCGCCGCCTTTGTTGTGTTCGCCGCCGCCAAACTCGCCGTCTTCCTCGGCGGCCATTGGACTTGGTTCGAACAGGAGCTCACCAGTTGCGCCCTGCTCCGCCGCAACATGCTCGAACGGCTGGTAAAAGGACCCGGCACGCGCCGCCTGCCCAGTACTTCCGGCGAAACGCTCGACCGATTCCGCGGCGATGTTCGCGGCGCCGTCCTCTACGTCGAACAAGTGATTTTCAGCACCGGCTCGCTCCTCTACGCCGTGGTCGCGCTCAGCATTCTGGTCGCCGTCGCGCCGCTCGCGACCGCGGTTCTGATGATCCCCATTCTGTTCGTCATCTGGCTCACCGCCGCGCTCACCCGGCGCATCAAAGCCTACCGCCGCGCCACCCGCAAAGCGTCCGCCGCCGTGGCTTCGTTCATCGCGGAGAGTTTCGACTCGGTTCAAGCGATCAAGGTCGCTGGAGCCGAGCGTTCGATGATCGGCCACTTTTGGGAACTCAATGAAACCCGCCGCCAAGCTGCCGTGAAGGACGCCGTGTTCGTCGAAGTGCTGCAATCGGTACACCGCAACATGGTACGTATCGGCATCGGCATCGTGCTGGTGATGGTCGGACGCGGTCTACGCGAAGGCAGCTTTTCGGTTGGCGATTTCGCCCTGTTTCTTGCCTACATGGGACCGCTCACTCGGTCGATGGGCTTGGTCGGCCGCCTGCTCACGCAACACCGCCGCACCGCCGTGTCGAGTGGCCGCCTGCGCACGATCATGGCCGGCGCCGAGGACCAGCTCGGCGCGGCAGGCCCACTATACCTAGACGGCGAGTTCCCCGAGGTGGTTCGGCCCAGCATTGGTGCCGTGGACCGCGAAGTCAGCGCCTCATCGAATTCGGACAGAAAAATCGAAGCGCTGGAATCTTGCCGAGTTCGGGGTCTGAACTATCACCACCCCGAATCGAATGCCGGCGTGATCGACGTCGACCTCGATTTGCGCCGCGGTGAACTCGTGGTCATCACCGGGCGCATCGGAAGTGGCAAAACCACGCTGCTGCGCGCTCTGCTCGGCCTAATCGAACGCGAGTCCGGCGAGCTATTCTGGAACGATCAAGCGATCGACGATCCCGCCGGCTTTTTGGTGCCGCCGCGTTGTTCATACACGCCGCAGGTGCCACGTCTGTTCAGCGACACGCTGCGTCACAATGTTGAGTTCGGTCCGGAGGTGGAGAACGCCCGACTCGGTTCGGTGATGCGCCTCGCGGTCATGGAACCCGACGTCGCCTCGCTGGAGGACGGTGTCGACACGCTCATCGGCCCGCGCGGCGTCAAACTTTCCGGCGGTCAAAATCTGCGCACTGCTGCTGCCCGCATGTTCAATACCGAGAGCGAGTTACTGGTGTTCGATGACCTGTCGAGCGCCCTCGACGTGGAGACCGAGGCGGCAATGTGGCAGCGCTTGTTCGCGTCCGGCGAATGCACCTGTCTCGCCGTCTCGCACCGCCGTCCGGTGTTGCGCCGCGCCAACGAAATCATCGTGTTGAAAGAGGGCCGCGTCGAAGCGCGCGGGACGGTGGACGAGTTGCTCGAACACAGCGATGAGTTCAGGAAACTTTGGAATCTGGAAACAACGACTACCGAGGGTGGGCGGTAATTCGTTCGTTCGTGGACCGTAACCAGTATTTAGGCGAAGAAGCAGCGCGGGGCACTTGTCGTTTTCATCGATGGGGTGGCACCCCTTTCGAAAGGGGTGTCGGGCGGCCCCTCTCCAGAGGGGCAGTGCTCGCCAGCCTAGAAGGCTGGCGAGACGATACCGCCTGGAAGACGGTACTACTTCACCTTTGGCGACGAACCGGCCAGTAGGTTTGGACCAGCTAGGGGCCGTGGCCTCATAGAGGTTAGGTCGAAATCGTTTCCCCCTACTTTAGGATATCGGCGGATGTTTGGACAAAAATCAGCCTGTTTTACCCGCCCGCCCCGCCTTGGTGTCCACGCTACAATTACAACCTAGGTTGTAATTCGCTACAACCTAGGTTGTAATTTTTGGCACTGCAAAAAATAGCGGATTTTCTCAACTGCCTTTATCACAGCAACTTACGGAATTTTGGCGATTTCTGGAGACCAAGTTGGCACGGCGCTTGCGAAGTTCTTTTGGCAAATCAAACCCAAAAGGACTCACCCATGAAACCCACCATCACGTTCCACCTCGTTCTGCTCGCCCTCGCCTTCACCCTCTCCTCCGCCTTTGCCACCGAGGACCGGAAATCTGGCCGGGTCGCCCCGCTTCCCGGCGACAGCATCCAATCCTACGACTATGACGACCATCGGTCCGAGTTCCTGCTGACTCTGGAGGACGGTAAGCGCTTGCTAGTCAGCGGCGTCCCGGCGCGGGTGTACGATGAGTTCAACCAGAGCGATAAGAAGGTCACCTATTTCAACACCATGGTCCGCCCGTACTTCAAAAGTTCGTGGAAGGCGCCGCGAAAGGTTTCCGCCAAGCCCAATCCATTGCTGGTCGAGAAATCAAAGCCTGCAGCCGGCCAATGCACGCGCGGCTTGGCGTTCAAGGTTTTCAACCCCTAACCACAACCATCGAACCCGGAGGTTCTATCGAACAGCACTATTGACTCACAGTCTAATCGCATACCCCAACCGGTATTCTCATGCCGGTTGGGATTTTTACGGAGATCAACCATGAAAAAAGAAATGATCATCGCGCTCACCGAGACCTTCGAATCCCATGCACAGGAGACCGAGTCCGGAGTAGAATTTTGGCTCGCAAGGGATGTGCAACACCTTTTGGGCTATGGCAAGTGGGAGAACTTCCAAGCCGTAATTACCAAGGCCAAAACCGCCTGTACCATCTCGGGCCATGGCCCCACCGACCATTTTCCTGACGTCAGGAAAATGGTCCAGATCGGCTCAGGAACACAGCGCGAAATCGCCGACCTAATGCTCACTCGCTACGCCTGCTATCTAATCGCCCAAAACGGTGACCCGCGAAAGGAGGAGATCGCTTTTGCACAAACGTACTTCGCCATTCAAACTCGAAAGGCCGAACTCATCGAACAGCGGCTCTTGGAAACCGAACGCGTTCAAGCCCGGAACAAACTGACACAAACAGAAAAAGAGCTTTCCACCGTGATCTATGAACAAACCGGAGAAAATAGAAACTTCGGCATCATCCGCAGCAAAGGCGACAAGGCCTTGTTCGGCAAAACGACCCAGAAGATGAAATCGAGATGGAAAGTGCCGGCGAAGCGGCCACTCGCGGACTTTGCTCCAACCATCATCTTAAAAGCCAAAGACTTTGCTACCGAGATCACGATTCACAATGCGCGTGAAAACGAGATGGGATCTGAGGCTGCCATTTCTGGAGAGCACGTCACCAACAACCAAGCCGTTCGAAAGACCTTGCTTGAGCGGGGTATCCGTCCGGAGGTTCTACCGCCAGCCGAAGATGTAAAGAAGGTCGAGCGACGTATCAGTTCGGAACTGAAAAAGTCCGGCAACAAACCACAGAGCTTGGAGCAAGAATAGATGCTCATGAAATCAGCAGTCTGAAGACATCAGATCATTTTCCTGACATCAGGTAGTCTGCGTTTAATCCGAGTCTACAAACTGGGAAACAAGGGTCAGGAATTCGTTGAATGAACCCGCCATGAGAGTGGCGTGTGTCATGTTAAATGCTTCTTCGTCTTCACACTCGGGTGCTTCGTGGTCCCAGAAATAGATACAGCCGCGTTTCTCCGTCAGTGAGATCGAAAAGATGTCGCTGTCACCAGCAATTGGAAGCTGTCCTTCGGGAAGCATGGTACGTGTTTGTTCGATCGCATGAAGCAGGCCCTCAGGATCAGATTTTGCGTACAATCCACAGATATAACCCACACCCACATTCTCAATGTACGGGTGGTCTGGAATCTCCACATAAAACGGATCGGGCATGCCGCCGTTCTGGGTGAGCAGGAATTCCCGGTAGTCTTGGGGTAACGTGACACCAAGTTGCTTTTCCAGTTTGGCGACAGCAGCCTCGCTGGCCTTCCGCCTGCCTTTCCGACGAGTAATCTTCAAGTTAGTGTCCTTGTATTTCATTTAAACCTTACATCCTGTGATAACTCTGGAGTCTGTCAGCCCTCAAAGTCGCCGTCAAAATCTTCGCCGCCGCCACCTTCAAAGTCGATTTCCCGAACGCGCTTCTGATCGCGCAACGCCTCAACCCGGTCGCGGACGATTTCCCGAACGTTCTCAATTTTCCGCACCGCCTGGATCTCGACCGTCGGATGGGACCGATCCGAGGTGTCGAGCACCAAAGTTCCGAGGCCAACCATGCGCAGCCAAAAGGGCTTATGAATTGCCGAATCTTTCACCCGGTACAGTTCGACCTCACCGATCTCCTGATTGAGCACGCCCTCGTACAGGCGCAAACGCTCCGAGGTGAGTTCGTAAATCCGGCAACGGGTGCGCAGAAACGTCACCGCCGCGAACAGCACCGGAATGATAATGCCAAACAAGGCCGGCCAAGCCCAAAACGCGGCAATGATCGAACCGATCACAAGTGCCACGCAAATGACGTACACCCAAAAATTCGTGAGCTGCGAGGGATTCCCTTTCCACAAAACATTCTCTTCTTTCATAGCAATACTTTGCCGGACTCGCCGTGCTTCCTCCACTACATTCGCCACTTCGCTTTATAAAACCTGCGCACGTAAGATGAACCGGCCCAAGGGACAAGCGATGGAATTAAAAGAACCGACCGCTTACCACGACAGAAGCACACAAGAACAGACGGTCACATCCTGACAAGTCGCAACATCGTGATCTCACCAGAGCGAGTTGAACTTTCTCGTCAACGGGGTAATAACTGACATGCACTGGGCATCCGCCATTTCAACTGCCGCCGACCCGCAGAAAGCCGTCGAGGAACTTGCGTCCGCGATCAACGTCGGACTCGAGGGCCGAGTGCCTCATTTGCTCGTCTTGTTTATCTCCGCCGCCCACCACCGATCCTACGCCACCGTCCTCGAACTTCTGGACCAACAGTTTCCCGATGGACTGCAAATCGGATGCACCGCCTCCGGTGTGATCGGCGACGCGCGCGAGATCGAACAAGGACCGGCCATCTCCATCACGGCCGGGCACCTGCCCCATGTCCATCTGAAACCCATCTATCTCGATTTGGAGGATCTGCCCGACTCCGATGCCGCACCCCATGTCTGGCGCGAACGTCTCGGTTACGAGGAACCCGCCCAACAACCGCCCCACTTTCTCCTGCTCGCCGACCCGTTTACGCCCAACATGGATCGCCTCCTTGGAGGACTCGATTACGTGTTTCCGGACAGCCAAAAGTTCGGCGGACTCGCCAGCGGGTCTGGCGACGCAAAAGGCAACCGGCTGATCCTCGACCGACACATTTTCGACCAAGGTGCCGTCCTCCTCTCGATGACCGGCGAGATCGGCCTCGATGTCATCGTCGCACAAGGCTGTCGCCCGATCGGCCCACCCGCTACCATCACCGCCTGCCACCAAAACACCATCATCGAGATCAATGACAAACCCGCGCTCGAATGGCTGAGCGCTGCTATGGGTGTGGCCAGCGAAGCGGACCAGCGCCGCGCGAAAACCCACCTGTTCATCGGCCTCTCGCTTGACCCCTTCAATCCCGAACCGCAACACGGCGAATTCCTCATCCGCAATCTGGTCGGAGTCGACTACGAAACCGGATCGATCGTCGTTGGTGGGGAGTTGCAAGAAGGCCAGTTGGTCCGCTTCCATCTCCGCGATGGCGAAGCGTCGCATGATGATCTCGATATGTTGCTGACCAGTTACAAGGGGCCGCAGCACAATATCGGTTTACTTCTCTTTTCCTGTCTCGGACGCGGAGAATACCTGTACCGCACCTCCAACCACGACAGCGACCTCATCCGCGAACACCTCGGCCCAGTCCCTGTCACCGGCTGTTTTTGCAACGGGGAAATTGGTCCGGTCGGCGATGCCACCCACATTCACGGCTATACCAGCGTGCTTGGTGTTCTCCGCCCACCCAGCTAATCCCTACACTATTGTAGTTTTAATTTCGTTTCAACCTCGACAATTCGTTGCGGAAACCATCAGGGTATACCTGAAATTAAATGAAATAATCGAACGTGACTGTAGGAGGTTATGCAAGAATTACAAATTGGGGAAGATGTCACATATCTCACGGAACTGTTTTCTCTCCTCGGAGATAGAAACCGCTTGCTGATCCTGCAGAGTCTGATGAAAGGGGAACGCAATGTCGGCGAACTCCAAACATTGTTGCAAACCTCTCAGGCTAATGTCTCCAAGCACCTCCGTAAACTTCGCGAAGGAAAGCTCGTCCTCCGGGAAAAACGCGGCACCCAAACATTTCACACACTCGCATCCCCGCTGGTCATCACCGAACTCTGCAATCTCGCGATCAACGCGAAGACAGACGAACCGGAACAACCAGAGACGGTTGCGGGCCACCCAGCCGTGTCCGAGCCAGCAAGCGCAGTTCTGTAACCAAGCCAAGAACTCCAACTCGACTAACCCACTTGAGGCCCGCTGATGGCATCGGAAACCATCCGGATCGACACCACCGGTCCGTTTCCATGCCCGCACTGCGGCACAGAACTCGACGCCAGCGAGCTGGCTCCGTTCGAACGGGTGGCCTGTCCATCTTGTGATGGCAACGTCGAAGTTCCGGGACAAGTCGACCACTTTATCATCCATGGCCCGCTCGGCCAGGGCGGTATGGGCGTCGTCTTTCGTGGCACCGACCTGAAACTGAAACGCGAAGTCGCCATTAAATCCGTGCGCGCCGACAAACTCGACGAGGGAATCGACTTCGAAAAACTGCTGCAGGAAGCCAAGAGTGCGGCCAGCCTCAAACATCCGAATATCGCGCTAATCTACTCCTTCGAGGACAACGCGCATGGTGTGTACATCGTCATGGAGTTTATCGACGGCCCCAACTTGAAGGATCTTCTCGCCGAACGCAGCATTCTCGAACCCGCTCTGGTGGCGCGGATCGGCACCCAACTTGCCGACGCCCTAGAAAACGCCGCCGACATCGGACTCACCCACTCCGACATCAAACCCGGCAACGTCTTGCTCGCCGCCGGCGACCAAGCCAAGCTCGTTGATTTCGGACTCGCCCGCTTCCGCCAAGAAGTCGACCCCACCGAACGTCTCTGGGGTAGCCCCTACTACATCGCCCCCGAACGCCTGAACCGCAAAGGCGAAACACCGCTGTCCGACCAGTACAGTTTGGGCGCTATGATGCGTCACTGCCTCACTGGCGAGCCGCCGTTCAAAGGCGAGACCCGTAAAGAGACCCTCGCCAATGTCCGCGCGGGTGCAACCGAATCCTGCGGCCCGCTGCGTTCGGAGAACCCATCCGTGCCGCAAAAACTCGCCGCCGCCGTCGAACGCATGATGGCACTCGATCCAGCCGATCGCTACCCGACCTACGCCTCGTTGCTCACCGACCTCCGCCGCGTGTCCGAGTCCATCAAAGCCGAGACCCGCGCCTCCGCGAACGCCGCCCGCAACACGCCGGCAATACGCCAGGGACTTCCACCCGCAGTCTGGTGGATTGTCGGCGCCCTAGGTTTGTTGATCGTCGCCGGCGGACTGGCCGCCGTCGTGTTCGCACCCGACAAGACCCAGCCCGCTGCACCGACCACCGCACAGCCGCCCCCTCCAAAGCCTAAACCGGCGTCTAAACCACAACCCAAGCCCAAACCCACGCCATTGTATCTCGGCGAAAATCTTGTGCAGAATGCCTCGTTCGAAGAACGACAGAAGGGCGCGCCAAAGAAATGGGAATTACGGGGCAAAAAAGACGATCGCAAGATCAGCGTGGTCACCGACCCGAAGGCCGCCGGCCGCCACTGCCTCGAGATCTTAGCCCTCAAACCGCAGCAGTTCGGACGCGCCATCCAGCGGATCGACCTCGAACCGCAAACTTCCTACCAACTGAGCGTCCGGATCAAAACCAACGGTGTCAAAGGGCAGAACCCCAACGCCGGCGGGGCCGCAGTGATCATCTGGGATTATGACAACAAATTGCAGGCGATCGCGGAAACCACCTCGGTCACCGGCACCACAGACTGGCAAACCATCAAGATGAACTTCCGCACCCACGATCTCGAACAGTACAAAATCGTGTTGACGGTCGGGGTAAACGGCAAGGCGACCGGTTCGGCCCGTTTCGATGAAATTAAAATCCAGCGCATTCAATAGCGTCGTGGTCGAACGGAAGACGATGACGCCTGAGCATTCAAACCCGTACGCCCCACCTGAAACGAAGGCGGAGCAAGAACCACAGTTCCGGTTCCGGATGGTTTATCGAATTGCCGGTCGTCCAGCCTATTCAGGAAAGCTCTCGATCTGGCCACAGCGCATCGAAATATGGAACGCCATTGGTGGCCAGATATCGGCGATCCCAATGGAGAGGGTGGCCCGCGCCCGCACCGTTTTCTACCGCTGCCATTGGACCATTGAAATCGCCTATTCACCCGAAAAAGCCGGTGCGAAGGACGAATGTAGTTTGATCCGCTGGGCGGACTTCAGCCGCTTTCTCTCGCCGTACCAACGCGCGCCGCTGGAGACCGTCTGTTCCTATCTTAACGACCACGCCGGGTTGCAAAGCGACCGCATTCCAGAATGGCCGCGCTGGCATTGGTTTTAGATAGATAGCCTCCGAGTGGGGTGACTTTCCGGCAGGCTCCGGCCTTGCGTCATTTGAAAATCGGCGTTTTGCGGCCAAAGAAGCTGAAGGCTGACTCAAGAGAAGCCATTTTTGACTTGGACCCCACGCAAATTCCCCCCATCACACCGCCATGATTTTAGAAGCCGCCTTCACGTTGTTGATGCTCATCCTGATCCAAGCCGTCCTCGGCTTCGACAACCTCCTCTACATTTCGCTCGAGTCGCAGCGCGCCCCGGTCAAGGACCAAGCGCGGGTTCGGACCATCGGTATCGCCATCGCCGTCGCCCTACGTATCATCCTGCTGCTGGTGATTGTCTGGCTCTATAGTTGGTTCAAGGAATGGGAGGTCGGAGTAAACTTGGCCCCCGTGGTCACGGGAAAACTGTATTTCGCCAGCATCGTCGAAATCATCGGTGGCGTGTTCATTCTCTACACGGCGGTCAAAGAGATCTTCCACATGCTCACCCACATCGATCTGGGCGACGAGCACCGGACTCCGACCTCACCCGGCAAGATCATCGCCCTGATCGTGTTCATGAACCTCGTGTTCTCGTTCGACTCGATACTCGCCGCCATTCAGATCGTCAGGCCATCCAAAGACGCCGACCACCATGGCGAAGACCACGCCGAACCAGCGGCCGGTGCCGTCGAGAATGCCACCGCCGCAGTCGAAGCCACCGTCGACCTCGGCGCCTTGGAGGTCGGACTCATGGCCACCGCCATCATCATCGGCGGCATCCTGATGATCGCGCTCGCCACCAGGGTCACCCAGTTCCTCGAAAAGAACCGCATGTATCAAGTGCTCGGTCTCTTCATCTTGTTCCTCGTCGGTATCATGCTCATCTCCCAAGGTGGTTCGCACCTTCAGCTCTTCGGCAAACCAATCGAAGCGATGAGCAAAGCGACCTTCTACTTCGTGTTGTTCACCTTGATCGTCATCGATCTCGTGCAGAGCAGATATCAGAGGAACATTCTCGCCGGCCAAAAGATCAAGCAGCAAGGCAAGTCCAAGCACGTCTAAGATAGCGGGCGCGTCCGGCTTTAGGCCGAGTTGGAAGCTTAGGCCGAGTTGAGAATCCAGTCGGCGTTTTGATCGGGCAGAACCCTGCCCGCTTGAAAACTGGCTGGCGCGGGGTTCTACTTGATGCCCAGCCAACAGGTGGAATACCAGAAACGAGTACAACATGAGTGAATCAACCGATATTTGGCCAGACGATCTATTGGAGGAACTACCCTCGCCGCCAATGGAGTTCCTCAAGGAAATCGCGTCCCAACTTGGCGCGAAGACAGAACAAATTGTTCTGGCAGAGGCGGAGCAACGTCGCCGTCAAGGGGGCGAAGAATTTTACATCTCGCTAAACCTCCGAGTTCCAAGTCTTGAGGACTATCGTTACGAACTCTTTTGTTTGGTCCAAACTGAACCCGCAACGTTCTTTCCATTGGCAATCCCTCAGGAAGACGACGAATATCGCCCCTCTTCCGATTTGCAGAACCAATCCGAATTTGAAGACTATGTTCGGTGGAAACTGTCATCTAACGAGACAAAGAACATCATTCGAGCCCTGATTGCTCAGGCGAAGCACGTGGACCTCGCCCCAGCCTAACTTCTCGCACAAACCTGCTCCACCAGCGACACCGGCTTTCCCGAACCCGCAGCCCCAAGCGGATTTGCGAGGCGACGCCTTTTCCCAAGGAAGGAGTTGAAACCGAACCCGTTTCCCTCCATCTCTCGGGCTGATGAAGCATGCTAAATTCCTGACCACCGCCGCCGCGGCCGTTCCCCACGGGGACCGCTGAACCGATCATGTGGTCCCTGCTCACGACGCACCGCGAACTGATTCGCAACCTCGTCTCGCGCGAACTCAAGAGCCGCTATAAAGGCTCGGCGCTGGGCTTTGCTTGGACGCTGATCTCGCCGCTGATTCTGGCGCTGATCTACGTCGTGTTCATGACCCAGCTCGTGGCCAAGGGCTACGGGCGACCCGAGTCGATCATCGTCGGCGTGTTCGCCTGGCAGTTTACTGCGGTGTGCATCAACAACGGCATGCTGTGCATCACCGGTAACGCCAACCTGGTGAAGAAGGTGAACTTTCCGCGCGAGACCATCCCGCTCAGCGTGACCATCAGCGGCTGGGTCGATTTTCTGTTCATGCTGGCGATGGAGTTGGTGATCTTTCTGATCTGGTTCGCGGTCGGCGGCGATGTGATCGAGAAAGCCCCTTCCCCATGGGCGGAAATTCCGCGGGCGGTGGCCTGGGGCTGGCTGTGGCTGCTGCCGATCGTGGTGGCCGTCCACTTTATCTTCAACCTCGGCATCGCGCTGCTGCTGTCCTCCCTGAACGTGCACTACCGCGACACCCAACATCTGGTCGGCGTCGCCTCCACCGGACTGTTTTTTCTCAGTCCGGCGATGTACGACCTGAGCCTGATCACCTCCCTCGAGAAACTCCCAGTCTGGATCGAACGCATCTACATGCTCAACCCGCTCGCGCCCATTTTCACCGCCTACCGCACCGCCCTGCTCGGCCACCCCTACCCTTGGGACAACATCTGGCTATGGGGCGGGGTGCTGATCGGGCTGCTGTTTCCGGTGTTCGCCTACCTGGTGTTCCGTCGCCTCGAACGCAACATGGCGGACCTACTATGAGCGCGCCTAGAAAAGCAGAAACCGCGATCGAAGCGGTGAACGTCGGCAAGCGCTACTTCATGCGCGGACTCAACCAATCGCCGACCTTGTTTGGCGCGTTCAAGGACAAGGTCACGCGTCGCAAGCCACCGGAGTTCTGGGCGCTGCGCAACGTCGACTTCAGCGTCCCCAAAGGCGCGACCTTCGGCGTGATCGGCCCCAACGGATCCGGAAAATCCTCCACCCTCGGACTCGTCGCCGGCACCATCCGCCCCACCGAAGGCACGATGACCACCCAAGGACGCATCTCCTCCCTGCTCGAACTCGGCGCCGGCTTCCACACCGAACTCACCGGCCGCGAAAACATCTTTCTCAACGCCTCCCTGCTCGGCATCGCCCGCGAAGACATTGCCCGGCGCATGGACGCGATCCTCGAGTTCGCCGGCATCGGCGACTTCATCGACATGCCGGTGAAAAACTACTCGAGCGGCATGTACGTGCGCCTCGGCTTCGCCGTCGCCACCGAGGTGGATCCCGACATCTTGCTGATCGACGAAGTGCTCGCGGTCGGCGACATCAATTTTCAAAAGAAGTGCCTCGCGCGCATCCAGCAGTTCCAGCGCCGCGGCAAAACCCTACTGTTCGTCTCGCACGATCTTGGCACGGTCGAAACCTTCTGCGACGAAGTGCTGTTGATCGAAAAGGGGGCGATGGTCGACCGCGGCGATCCCGCACGCGTCGTTCACGACTACCGCGAACGCCACTTTCCCGACGAAAACATCCCCGACATCGAAGTTGACGAACACGGCACCGGCGACATCCGCTTGCAAAGCCTGCAAATGCGCAACACCGCCGGTCAGGTGACCAAGTGGTTCGTCAGCGGCGAAGCGCTGTGCATCGACATCGAATACGCCGCCAACAAGCGGGTCGAAAAACCGGTCATCGGGGTCAGCTTCAAACATCAGGCCGGCCAACACATGTTCGGCACCAACACCCAGATCAAAAACATCGAGATCCCTTACCTCGAAGGCTCCGGTATCGCCCGCCTGCATATCGACAAGTTGCCGCTGCGCCGCGGCCACTATTTCCTCAGTATCGCGCTCCACTCCTGGGACCATAGCGTCCAGTACCACCGCCGCGAGGACTGGTACGACTTTGGCGTGCGCAGCCGCGACCACTCCGAAGGCTTGGTTGAGATCCCGCTCCGCTTCGAACTCCTCTAATCGCAGAAACCGCCATGACTTCCCCCGCCGAACAAGAAAAGCTTCTGCGCGCAGCCCACGCGCTGGTTGATCAGGAAGCCGCGCGGGTAATCGTCGCCCCGAACGAGCCCGAACCCGGGTTTTGGTTCGGCGGCGGCAACATGATTGAAGACGCCGACGGTTCTCTGCTGGTGATCGGCCGCTTCCGCAACGCCGGCGATTCGCGTACCGGGCTGCACAAAGGCGACCGCGGCCTCGAACTGGCGATCTTCCGCTCGCGCGATCAGGGTCAGACCTTCAAAAAAGAGATGAGCTGGTCCAAAGCCGATTTGAACATCGACGGGCTGACGGTCCTCTCGATCGAAGGTGCGGCCCTGCGCCGGACCGCGTCCGGCTATGAGATGTTCGTCTCCAACGAAAAGGAGGGGCTCCCCTACCCGCCCGGCTTGGACTCGTTCCAGAAACCCGGCACCGGCGTCTGGACCATTGAACACAGCGCCGCACCCAGTCTCGACGCCCTCGCCGAACTGCCCGGCTACCGAACGCGGATCGCGTCCGACGATCCGCGCACCTGCCACGTGAAGGACCCCTTCCTTTACGAAGTCGGGGGCGAATTGATCGTCGGCTTTTGCACCCATCCGTTTTCTTGGTCGTCATCGAACACGGCCTTCGCGCGCTGGCCGAACGGTGCCACCGCCCCGACTGAGACGGTGCACAATGTGTTCCCGCGCGGCTTCACGTGGGATGTGGCGATGACCCGCGTGACCTCGATCGTCGACCTCAACGACCGTCACCAACTCGTCTTCTATTGCGGCGGCGAATCGCTGCGTAACATGGACGAACACGCCACCGCCGTGAAACGTCCGCGCGGCTATTCCTGCGAGGAGATTGGCGGGGTCGCGTTCACTGAAGGCGCCGACATCCATCGCATCCAACGCCTGTCCGTAAATCTCCCCGCCTTCATCAGCCCCCACGGCACCGGCTGCTCGCGCTATGTCGATGTGCTCGCCACCGGCGATTTCTTTTACGTCACCTGGCAGCAAGCGCAGTCAGATGGATCACAGCCTTTGGTGTACAACCGAGTTCCGCGTTCGGCGATCGAAGCGATTCTCGCGTAAGCACGGTTATCGATCGGGCCGGACCTCTAATCACCGCCTAATTTGCTATCCCGAAAGTCCCTAACAAGTTTCCCGCTTTTTGGAAACACGCAGACCGACGGTCTGCCTCATCACCCATAAATTTTAAAATTACAGAATACTAGTTGAACCGATGATCTCACCGATCCGCGCCAGCAGTTCGTCGCGAACGTAAGGCTTGCGCAGCACGCCGCGCACAATCGGTTCATCGAAATACGGAAGACGAAGGCAACCGGTGCAGAGCAGCATCGGCGGAGCGCCGACCACGCCGGACAAGCGCTGCGCGAGTTCGAGCCCGTCGCCTTTGGGCATCTCGTAATCGCTGATCACGAGATCGAAACTGGAGGGAGCGCGCAATACCTGCTCCTCTACGTCGGCAATAGAGTCGTACGTCTCCACGTCGAAACCGGCGTCATTGAGAATCCGGCTCATCAATCGGAGTTGCAGGTGATCGTCGTCTACGAGAAGCAAGGTCATATAATATGTGACGCGAATAGGGTGTCAAATGTTTCAAAAAACGCTGTAAAAACTTGTCACACATGACGGACGACACAGGCAAAATTCGTCTTGTTCAGGAAAACCGTCACGGCAATGCAGGCAATGGCGTAAACTGGACCTACGGATGTGGGGATTCCGACTACCGGAATTTTCCGCGCGCGGAAACGAACGCTGAAACTAAGGATTCAACGGGCGCAAATCTTCCGGCACGAAAATGCCGTCTTCACGAATCAGTTCGCCATCGAACGAGATGGTGCCACCGCCGTGTTCCGCGAGTTGCCGGCACACCATGTCCCAGTGGATCACCGAACGATTGCCATTGTCCGCGATCTCGTAAGCATCGCCCGGCGTAAAGTGGAACGAACCGGCCATCTTTTCGTCGAACAAAATATCAAGCATCGGTTCGCGGATCTCGTTGTTGAACGCAATCGCGAACTCGCCAATGTGCCGAGCGCCGTCATCGCGGTCGAGAATCTCGTTGAGCATGGACACGTTCCCCGCCCCGCACGTCGCTTTGCAAATCTTGCCGTTCTCGAACTGCAGCTTGATGTTGTCGAAGAAGTGCCCGTCGTAGAGCGTCGGCGTGTTGTACGCGAGCGTGCCATTGATCGAGTCGCGAACCGGCGCGGTGAAGCACTCGCCGTCCGGAATGTTGCGGTCGCCGGCGCAGGCAATCGCGGGAATGCCGGCGATGGAAAAATGCAGATCGGTTCCCGGACCCGAAATGTGCACCGTCTCAGCTTCGGTCATACGGCGCGCCAGCGGTTCCGCGTTTTTGGCCATCGCCTTGTAATCGGTGAGACAGGCGCGGTAGAAAAAATCTTCGAACGCGGCGGTCGACATGCGCGCCGACTGGGCGAACGTCGGCGACGGATAGCGCAACACCACCCAGCGCGTTTTCGGCACGCGGATATCCATGTGCACTTTCTGCATCAGGTGCGTTCCGTGTAGCCCCATGTTGTGACCGGGCACGTCGGAGGTCTCCAGCACGTTCTCGAACCCGCGCACCCCCACATAACAATCCATCTGCTCCATGAACGCCGCTTCGGACTCGCCCTGCAAGCTGAGCTGTTCCTCGCTGGCCGTGAGCAACAAGGCGCGTCGGATCCGGTTCTCGTACAGCCGCACAAACGGCACGCCGCCGTGCCGGTGGACGCAGTCAATCAGCGCCTCGCAGAGTTCGAAGGTGCGCGTGCCAAAGCTCTCGATCAGCACCTTGTCGCCGGGCGTCACGGCCATGGAATGGGTGACGAGCAATTCGGCGAGTTCGAGGTTTCTGGAGTCCATGCGTCCAACTTAAGCTGCCCAAGAAGCAAAATGCAACAGGCTCCGAAGGTGGGTTGTCGTGGAGACGGTTGCGCTATTTTTCCAACCCATGAACCGTCATGATGGAGCGTGCGGCTGGCAGGAGACGGGACTTGGGGTGGTCGACCCATCGCCCCTCTTTCTGCTGCGAACCGTCAAGGATCTGGCGGATCTTCGCCGCGCGCTCTTTGTCCAACCCGGATGCCGGCGCTACCATCCATGCCGCCGTCTGCAACACGTTCGATGCGCGGGTGCGCCAGCAAGCGTTTCGGCCTGCTCCCCTCCCCTGGCTACTTCGCATTCGAAGTCGGCAGCGGACAAGCGTGAATGGCTCGGGAAACTCCTCGCCATCCAATTGCATAATGTTGGCTGGTCTGAAGGCCAACAACGGTTTACTTCTGTGTCCCAAACTCCTGCCATGACCACCTCTACCAACACCGCCTCGAACGCTGCCTTTTTCCAGAAGCCAGCGTTCTGGATCATCTGCGTCGGGCTACTGGTTGCGCTGGTCCTTGGCTTCAACCTCTCGCCCACACCTTATGTCGAAATTGTGCCTCGCGACGTGGTCGAACAAGCCGACGGCAACCTCGCCTATTCGCAGAAAGGCAAGCTGGTGGAGATCGCGCTGAAGCCGGTCACGCCCGAGGGTTCTGTCTTGTTAAAATTTCGCGATGCCAGCGAGGCTGATCGTAGTGCGACGCTGCCCGATGGACTCAGCTCCGAACTCGTTCGCCGACCCTCCGCCGATGGCGCATCGAACAGTTATGAGGTGGTCAGCTTGCGGCACCACTACCGGATCTGGTCGCTGTTCCCCGCGCTGATCGCCATCCTGCTTTGTTGGACCACCCGCGAACCGCTCAGCGCCCTGCTCGGCGGTGTGGTCGCCGGCGCGTTTCTGCTCGGACATCGCAACGTCGTCGACGCGGTCATCGTTCAGGAACTCGCGACCACGCGCGCCGCCGAGGTGATCATTCTCTACCTGTTTTTGCTCGGCGGCATCCTTGGTATTTGGTCGCGCACCGGCGCCTCGCATGCGTTCGCGGAGTGGGTGAGCGACCGCTTCGTGCGCGGCCCGAACTCAGCCCGCTTTGTCGCCTGGCTGCTCGGCGTACTGTTCTTCCAAGGCGGCACCGTGTCCACGGTGCTGGTCGGTTCGACCGTCAAACCGCTCTCCGACCGGCACAAAATCTCGCACGAGGAACTCGCCTACATCGTCGACTCGACCGCCTCGCCGATCGCCTCGCAGATCCCGCTGAACGCCTGGCCGGCCTACGTGCAGTCGTTCATCTTCGTCGCCGGCGTCCCCTTCCTCGCCACCCAACCGGACCGGATGCGCTTCTACTTGATGAGCATTTTGTTCTGCTGGTACGCCACCTTCGCGGTGTTGCAGACGCTGCTGTTCTGCTTCGACAAAGCGCCGTGGGTTGCGCCCAAACTGCGCCGCGCCACCGAACGCGCACGCACCACCGGCGAACTCGACGCGCCCGACGCCGAACCGATGGCGGCCAAAGAACTAGAGACCGCCGACGTGCCGGCCGGCTACAAGCCCTCGCCGCTGGAGTTCGTGGTGCCGCTGGTGGTGTTGATCGCCGTCGCCATCGGCACCTTTATCATCAGCGGTTTCACCAGCCTCGACATCATTCTTGCCTTCACCGCGGCGCTGGTTTGCGCCGCCGGCATGGCCCTGCTCAAAGGCATGCGCCTGAACGACCTGATCGGCGGGTTCGGCAACGGGCTGAAGGGCGTGGTCATGGGCGCCATGGTTTTGCTGCTGGCGATCTCGCTTGGCGCGGTCACCAAGCAACTCGGCGCGGGCACCTATGTCGCCGGCAAGCTCAGCGACATTCCGTTTTGGATGCTGCCGGTGACCTTGCAGCTACTGACGATGTTGATCGCGTTCTCGACGGGCACGAGTTGGGGGACGTATGCGGTCGCGTTCCCGCTGGCAATGCCGCTCGGCTGGGAAATTGCCCAGACCCAAGGCGTCGATAATCCCTACCTGCTGATGATGCTCTGCTTCGCGGCAGTGATGGATGGCAGCGTGTTCGGCGACCAGTGTTCGCCGATATCGGACACGACTGTACTGAGTTCGATGTGTTGCGGCTGCGACCTGATGGACCACGTGAAGACCCAGATTCCGCAAGCTTTGCTCGCCGCTGCGGCGGCTGGGATTTGTTGGACGGTGGTGGCCTTGGTGTTTGTGTAGAAATGAACATGAGCATGAACGACATACCCTTCACCGGCACCGACCGAACCTTCTACGACCGGCTGTTCGCTAGCATCGCCGAAGAGATGGGATCGACGCTGGCGCGCACCGCGAGTTCGCCAAACATCGTCGAACGCCGCGACTTCTCCTGCGCCGTGTTCGACCCGCAGGGCCGGCTGATCGCGCAGGCCGCGCACATCCCGGTGCACCTTGGCGCGCTGCCGCTGTCGATGCAGGCCATCCTGAACGCGGTCCCCGAAGACGGACCTCAAGCCGACGACATCTATATCCTCAACGACCCCTACGCCGGCGGCACCCACCTGCCGGACATCACACTGGCCTCTCCGGTGTTCGAACTGGAGAAAGAGGGAACGCTCGCCGCCTGGCTGGTCACCCGCGCGCATCACGCCGACGTCGGCGGCATGTCGCCGGGTTCGTTGCCGCTGTCCACCGAACTCTGTCAGGAGGGATTTCGTATTCCGCCGGTTCGGCTCACGGCCGAAGTCGAGGCGCTGCTGTTCGCCAATGTCCGAACGCCAAACGAGCGCCGCGCCGATCTCCGCGCGCAACGCGCCGCACACCAAACCGGCACGCGCCGCCTCCACGCCGAACTCAGAAAACACAGGCCGGCCCGGATCGCCCGCGCCATGTCCGAACTGCGCGAGCACGGACGTCGGCTGATGGAAGAACTGATCCGCCAGATCCCCGACGGCAACTACACCCACACCGACGTGCTCGACGACGATGGCCAAACCAGCGAGCCAAACGACGACAGCGCCCTGCCGATCAACGTCACCCTCACGATCGACGGTACCCAAGCCGCAGTCGACTTCACCGGCAGCGCCCCTGCCTGCGCCGGCAGCCTGAACGCGGTCGAGGCGATCACCCGCTCCGCCGTCTACTACGTGTTCTTCTGCCTGCTTTCCACCCCCTCGCGCCTCACCAGCGAACACGCCCTCGCCCACCCGCCACGCAACGCCGGCAGCCTCGAACCGATCCGCGTCACCGCCCCGCTCGGCAGCATCGTCAACGCTAGTTGGCCGCACGCCGTGGCCGCCGGCAATGTCGAAACCTCGCAGCGCATCGTCGACACCGTCTTCGGCGCCTTCGCCCAAGCTCTCCCCGATCTAATTCCCGCCGCCTCCCAAGGAACGATGAACAACCTGACGGTTGGCAATGCGGAAGTGGGAGCCAGCCAGCCGTTCGCCTACTACGAAACGATGGGCGGCGGCATGGGCGGACGCCCGGGAGCGCCTGGTTTGTCCGGGGTGCAAGTACACATGACCAACACCTTGAATACGCCGGTCGAGGCGCTCGAGTACGCTTACCCCTTCCGCATCGCCGCCTACGAACTCGTGGCCGACACCGGCGGTGCCGGCGCACAGCCCGGCGGCGACGGACTGCGCCGCGAGTACGTGTTCGACGTGCCCGCCTCCGCCACCCTGATCACCGAACGCCGTCAACACGCCCCGCCCGGCGCAAACGGCGGCGAACCTGGCTGCGTTGGCGAAAATAAAATCTTCCGCGACGGCGCGTGGCACCCGCTGCCCGGCAAAGTTCAAGTCCGCCTCGAACCCGGCGAGCGCCTGTCGATTCAAACGCCCGGCGGCGGCGGGTTCGGCGCGGCTTAACCTCGCGAGTTCAGACTGCTCTTGAATGCAGGCACGAAGTCGCGGTATAAACAGACATGCGTACTCTACTCCTCTTCCTCTCTGCCGCCCTCCTCGCCTTCCCGATTCTCGCCGACGAACCTGCAGAACCCGAAACATCCAGCAGCCTCACCGTCAAAGCTTGGGACGCGCTCGGCAACGACAAGCCGGCCGAGGCAATCAAGCTCACCAAGCGCTGCATCGAACTCTACGAGAAAGAGGCGGTGAAAATGCAAATGGAATTGAAGGCGCCGCTCGAGGGCGACGACGATGCCATCCGCGCCAAGTGGGCCCTGAACGATGTCGGCACCAGCTACTTCATCATGGGCAAGGCCTTCGAAGAACAAGAGAAGACAAAGGAAGCTGTGAAGGCCTACACCGCCCTCACCAAGAAAGTTTCCTTCGCGCAATGCTGGGATCCGAACGGCTGGTTCTGGTCGCCGGCGACCGCAGCCAAGGAACGCCTGACCGAACTCAAACCCAAGACGGAAAAAGAGTCGACGACGGAGTAAGTCGTCGAGCGGATCCGTCCCTTCATTCAATCGCCAAGATCGACTTCAAAACCACGTCGGGCTGGTACGGGGATGCGTTCGGCAGAACTGACCAAATCCCATTCCGGCGGACAAGAATCGCGGGATAGGTTGTGTCCATGGGTTCGAGTTCATTTTTGAACAGCGCCGAGCAATCGGAACACTTCCGAACCACCAGACGATAGCCGTCCAAGTCACCCGCGACGACGAACCTTTCCAGCCAAGCCGTGCGGAACTCCGCCCCCGCATCCCATTGCGCGACATACAGGAGGACGATATCCTTTTGGCCACGCGAAAACATCGGCTCGAGGGTTGCCCGCAGACTCCCCTGAGGAGACGGCCGCACATCCGCTTGGAAATACCAAACCGCGCCGCCCCAGAACAGAAGCCAGGACAGCGATAGGCCCAGCAGGATTTTCAAGATCCGGCTGCCGCGACTCGAATCAATCGTCATGAATCATCCGCATACGCGGAAAATACCACAATCTGAACCACGTTCCACCTTCCATCTTCGTCATTCAATCTTCCATCTTCCACCTTCCATCTTCTAAAAATCCCCGCTAGGCCTCCGCCCATGAAATTTGTTTCGGTTGAAACCATGCGCGAGATGGACCGTGCCGCCATTGAGGCGGGTACGCCGGGTTCCGTTCTCATGGACCGCGCCGGCCGCGCGATCGCCAGCGCGCTGTTGGAGGCCTCGCCCCGGTCGATTCTTTTTTTCGCCGGACGCGGCAACAACGGCGGCGACGCCTTCGCCGCCGCCAACTATCTCCAGCGCGCCGGCGTGCGCTGCGAAATCTGGGTCGCCTGCGCGCCCGACCAACTCACCGACGACGTGCTGCCACACCGCGATCTCGCCCAAGAAGCCGGCGTGCCGATCCGGTTTTTCCACCGCGAACACGATTGGAAAACAAATGAGATCGGCCTGCCGCTGATTGACACCGCCGTCGATTGCCTGCTCGGCACCGGCAGCGGCGGCGCGCCGCGCGGCACCATTACCTGCGCCGTCGAATGCATCAACGCCCTGCCGCCGAACGTGCGCGTGGTCGCGGTCGATGTACCGACGGGCATGGACGCGAGTTCGGGAACGGTGCACGCGCCTTGCGTCCGCGCCGATCAAACGCTGACCATCGGCCTGCCAAAAAACGCCTTTTTGAACGAGGACGCACGCGCCATGACCGGCAGTATCGAGGTGCTCGACATCGGCCTCGGACGCGGTCCGGACAACAACCCCGAACTACAAATGATCGGCGCGCCGCTGCCGCGAACGCGTCGCCGCAACTCGCACAAAGGCACCTACGGCCACCTGCTTTGCATCGGTGGCGCGGCCGGCTACACGGGCGCCATCGGACTCGCAGCCCGCGCCGCCCTGCGCGCCGGCGCCGGCCTGGTGACCGTTGTCACCCCGCAACATCTCGTCCCCGTGGTCGCGGCCACCTGCCCCGAAGCCATGGTGCGCGGTGCCGCCGAGACCGCCACCGGCAGCATTTCAATCGACGGCGGCTGGGACGCGTTCGGCCGGAACCTCGGAGACTTCGACGCGCTGCTAATGGGCCCCGGCATGACTCGCCACGAGGACACGCTGCAACTCGCACGCCGCGTCCTGCGCGATGTGGAAATGCCAATGCTGTTCGACGCGGACGCGCTCAACGTGTTTCACGGACGCGCCCACTGGTTCGTCAAAGCGCGCGGCCCGGTCGTGCTCACTCCGCACCCCGGCGAACTCGCGCGCCTGCTCGCCGAGGACATCCGCGACATCCAAGCCAACCGCTACAAGTTCGGACGCATGGCGGTCGAGCAAAGCGGCGCGACCGTCGTGCTTAAAGGCAGCGGCACGTTGGTGCTCAACAAACGCGAAGGCTGGATTAATCTGAACGGCAACCCGCACCTCGCCACCGCCGGTTCGGGCGATGTGCTCGCCGGCCTGCTCGGCGGACTGCTCGCCCAAGGCTTGTCCGCTCTGGAGGCCTCGCGCGAAGCGGTCTACCGCCACGGCCGCGCCGGCGACCGCGCCCTCGTGCGTTCGGCGAATCACAGCCTCGTCGCCAGCGATCTTCTCAACTTGATCTAGCGGGCTTCGCCCGCGAGTAGGTAGCCGGTAGTTAGGAATTGAAACATGCCCGCAATATGGCACCCCCAAGAACCACATCCCTAATTACGAACGACCAGCTACCTTCCTACCAGCTACCTACCTACCAGCTACCGGCTACCAACTACTGGCTACTCCCAATGACCTTTGAAGAAATAAACGCCGCCCCGTTCGGCACCCTGTTCGCTGAGCAGATGGGTGTATCCGATTTTGTCGACGGCGCCTGGTCCGATCTCCGCCTCGAGCCCACCGGACCGATCCCGATGCATCCAGCCGCGCACGTCCTGCATTATGCCAGCACGATTTTCGAAGGGCTGAAAGCCTACCGGCACGCCAACGGCGACATCGGCATTTTTCGCCTCGAACGCCACGCCACACGCATGGCCCACAGCGCCAAGATGCTCGCCCTGCCCTTCCCCGGCGAAGCGGCGATCGTCGACATGGTGCGCACGACCGTTGCCGCCAACCGCGACGATATTCCGGGCGCGCCTGGTTCGCTGTACATTCGTCCGACCTTGTTCGGCACCGACGCCAACGTCGGCGCCGCCGCGACCGCGCCGAACGAAGCCAAGCTGGTCATCCTCAACTGCCCCGTTGGCAGCTACTTTAAAGGCGGCGAGACCGCGTTGAAAATTCTGGTCGACCAACGCCAGCGTTCGACCCCCGGCTTCGGCCAGGCGAAGACCGGTGGCAACTACGCCGCGTCGTTGCGCCTGGTGCTCGCCGCCAAAAAAGACCACGGCGCGAAGCAAGTCCTGTTCTGCCCCGACAAAGACGTTCAAGAAACCGGAGCAGCCAATTTCCTAATCATCAACGATAAGCAAGTGATGACCAAACCGCTGAGCGACGACTTCCTTCACGGCATCACCCGCGACAGCGTGCTGCGCATCGCCGAATCGCTGGGGTACCTAGTCGTCGAACGCGATTTCATCGTCGACGAGCTGCGCGAAATGGCCCCAACCAGCGAAGCCGCACTCTCCGGCACCGCGGCGGTTCTGGCCGGCGTTGGTTCGCTGATCATCGACGGCGAAGAGGTCACGGTTGGTTCGGGCGAAGTCGGCCCGAACACCAAAAAGCTGCGCAAGGCGCTGACCGACATTCAACAAGGCCAAGCTGCCGACCCGTTCGGTTGGCTGACCACCGTTTGACCCCCTTTTACAAGCCACCTTCCCCCTCGTTCCACAGGCCACTTCCCCTACAAGTGATCCGAGGTGCCGAGATTTTGGGTGGCTGTTGATTGATTGCATTGACTGCGTATTGCTCCGCCTCGATTACGGAAGCGTCGGAAAACGGCGGTAGCGTTCAGCGCCACCGGCGATAGATGATCTTGTGTGATTTGGCTCCCTGAGGGTCCAGTCGAATAAATCGGAGCCGCGCCTCGGAGCCATCGGCGAAGCGATCCACCACCTCCACCGGTTCGATTTGTCCGGGGCCTCCAGCGAGTTCAAGGCCGTCTTCCCAGTTGAGACACAAGGTCACCGGGGATTGTGGGTCGGCCAATTCGACGTCGATTGCGTTCGGCTTGCAGGTCACCGTTCCTTGGCGATCTGGCTCACCAACGAACCACCCGCCCGGACGGAGAACCTCGTACACATAAAATCGGCGACTTAGACCGAACTCGAAGACCTTGGAGAAATCCTCCGGATGCGACGTCACCACCGGCATCGGCGGAATCGGATTGGCATCATCTTGGTAAACTACCACATAGTCCACATTCATCCGATCAAGCCAAGCGGTCCAGCCGGCATACCCCTGGTCATGCCATGGACCCGGGGGCTGCCGCAGGTCATACAACTCCGGTGGAAATTCGTGATAGTCGCATGCCAGCATAGGCCGGCCGGCCCAGTGTGGCAAATAGCCAGCATGCGCCCGACTGATTCGACTTTTTATCCGACCCAGAAAAGCAATGCGACCGTCGCGCGGCGCCTCGCGGGCCCAATCAACGAACTCGTCAACGTACGCGAAACGGGTGCCATTGATCGGCCCCTCCTCCACCCGAATCTCGAAATCACGATATGGGGCAATCGACCGGTTTCCATAAACATCCACAGCGACAAGCGTCCCGGCTGCGATGAGAGCCAGGCCAAAGGCCGCGGCAAAACGCGGCGCCGGCCCCGAACGGAGCCATTGTTCTATAAGCCGGACCGACGGCAAAATGGCGACAAGACTGAAGGGAACGGCGGCACGCTCGAGTTCAAACGCGGGCAGCCACGCGCCGCCAAAGACAAAGGTGACGGCGAGCCCCAACAGAGCCGCTCCGTAAAATCGGCGGAAGGGCCCCGGCGGGTGCAAGACGATACCAAGTCCGCCGGCAAACAGAACCCACGGATGTATCCGAATCGCCTGGGCGGCAAGAATGCCAAGAGGCCCGGCGGTTTCTTTGACAATTTCATCCAAGCCGCTGGCCTTCGAGTGCAGCAGCACCGCGATAATATTGGGCAACAGCAGAAACGTGATGCCGGCGGCGACCAGCAACAGCACCCCGATATGTCGAAGGCGCATTCCGGGCAGGCAGGTGAGCATGGCCAAACTCACGGGCAGGACCGCGACGAGGAGGCCCGCCGGCCAGCACAAGAAGAAGAACCCGGAGACCAGTAAGCCAAGCAAAATTCGTGCGCGAAAATCATGTTCGACCCCGATGCGGAAAAGGCAACTCAGCGCCAAGACAAGGAACGGCATCGCCGTCACAAACCCGATCGTGCCATAATGAAGCTGGTGGGTATGCAGCAAACCTGTGCAGGCGACGGAGAGGAGCGCCGCCAAACTGACTGCGAGGAGTCCGCCGGCACGCCCAACCCAAGCCGCGAGCGCGACAACGACGGGGGTGACCCCGAAATATAGCCACATGAGCGCCGGGGTGTACACTTCATGAACCGGGAAAAAACGCCAAAGCGGCCATGCGAGAACCCCGGGCGCCGTCGTTCCGGTCGAGGCCAGATACGACTGGATCTTACCGCCGTTCCACATGGGTTCATATACCAGCACCCGTGGAAAGGTGTCGGCGAATAACGTCAGGCGGTGCATGAACGACGGGTGGTCATCTCGGTACAGAGGCTCGCCTCCAGTGATCTGCCACATGACCTGAGCGCACCAGAAGAGTCCCGCCAAAGTCATGCACAACGAGAACCAAGGCAAGAAACGGCGGACCCGTTCAAGTTGCAAGCCCAGCCCAAGCACCACGGCTGCGACCACGGCCCAACGAAATCGAATGTCCCACATGCCCGCCCGAAAACGCTGCGATTGCGTCCACGAATTCACCTCGTCCAGCCCGGTTGATGTGAACCAAAAACTGAAGACGAGGAGCAGACACGCCAAGGTCCAACGACGGGGTTGTCCTGGTTCAACTCCTGACACGGGGAGCGAGCCGCGTCGTCGGGATTGCCATCCTAAACATAGCAGATAGACCGCCAGCGGGATAAGACTCGGGAAAATCCGTTTCTCTAAAAAATCAACATCTGGAGCGCTCTTGACGGCGAGAATGGTGAGACCGAGACCAAGCGTCAGAATAAAGACACTTGGAAGCCACAACTTAAGCTTCAGCCGATGCAGCAACATTAGACGGAGAAGGTTTGGCGGCAAAGATGCAGGGGCGTCCCCACTTGGAAGTGAGCCGATACCGCTTGGCATTCCGCTCCATCCAAAGGGTCCACTTCAAGTGCCCCAACGAACGGTGGACCGCCATCGGGATGAAAAATTGGCGCACATTGCCGACCAGTTCGAACCCGCCGGACTGAATGGCCTCTTGGATCTCGAAAGACGATTGTTTGTTGTAGGGTCGGGCGGTACCGTCTTCCAGCCAGTTTTTTACGCCAAAAAGTAGGTTTTCCACCCCCCCCAGCGTGGAGCGGGGGGAATAGTCGCCAAGGAACAACGTCGTCGCCTTTCGAGTGCAATCATTGATCAGACCCTTCCAGTCGGGATAATGCGCCAGCACCCGTAGACAGACGACGACGTCAAAGACGATATCAATTAATCTTAATTCGTCAAAGGGACATACCAGAAGGCGGACGTTTTGATTTTGCTCGTGACGGCCTTGTAGTGCTGCAAGGTGGCTTGTCTTGGAACCATGCAGCGTGATCTCATACCCTTGCTCCAAGAACCAATCCGCCATTTGACCGTGGCTCGCCCCCACAATCAGGACGGATGGCCGGGCGGTCTTACAGCCCAACGCGATGTCCGCAGCCATCCCAGCGATGTGCTCGGCGAGGATGCATTTCTGGGCGAAGAGAAAATAATGCCCAATATCTCCCCCAAACCGACTGGCATATTCTTGCGTGGCGGTGAACGCATCCGGCTCTGTTTCTTTATCAGCGTACATGTGGCAATAGATCGCTCAAAGCGCGGCAAGTAAACTACTCGATTTATTGAAAGAGAAGCCCCTCGACCCGCCCGGAGACGGGAAGTGGGGCGGCGTCCCGGGGAGGAACTAAAAACCATAGACGGGGCGAAGTTGTCCCGCGCCTGGCAGGTTCATGTATTGCTCGCCACGGGGACCAATCCAGTAGGCTCCCGCTTTGTGCAGAATCACCGGGGTCATGCTGCCGTTGGAATTTTGAACGTTGACGGTCGCGGTGTTGGAGGCATCGAGGGCGTCCAGTCGACGTTGCACGGAGGCGTTCTGTTGCGCCATGGCATCGCGCTGGTTGCCCATGGCACCACCGAGCAGCCCACCCACGATCGCGCCGGCGACGGCCCCCTCGGTTTTGGAGATCCCGAGGACGTTGTTGCCGACAATGGCGCCGAACCCGGCACCACCCAAGGTTCCGAGTGTGGCCCCCTTGGATGTATTGGATGTATTGCTGTTCGCGAATTCGGGTGAGGCACAGGCGGTGAAAAACAACGCCGTTCCAATGATGACGAATAATTTCAGATATTGATTCTTCATAGGGATGCTCCTTAGCGGGTCGTGGTGGAGGGTTGGCTATGCTGGATGCGACCGGGTGCGGAGAATTCTCGCATGAGGATCACACCGTCCTGGTTGGTGTCGAGCGTGCGGAAGATATGGAACAGCGGGCGTGAAAGGGTCGCGGGGCGGGTGATGAACTCCTGAAAGGAGATAGATTGATCGCCGTTGGCATCGAATTTCACGAAGTCTTCGTCACTGTCGACGCCCTCGGCCTTGTGCCATTCCGCCAAGGAAAGCTGTCCGTCTTGGTTCGTGTCAATATGCTGGAATGAGAACGTCCGAACGTGGTCGCGGAATTCCTCGTGGGTGATCTGTCCGTTGGTATCTTTGTCCACAAGTCTGAAGGTGTTCTTGATGACGACAGTGGCTTCAGAAACAGGGCGTACGACGTATCGCTTCTCGCTATTTTGAACTTGCGACCAAGCCGAGGCCGCAAATCCTAGGACTAGCGCAGTGGTGAGAATGACTTTCATAATGTTCCAGTTTTAGGGGCTTGAGGGGGAGGTGAGTGGGTAAAAGTTGGCGGGGTGGCGGCGGGGCGTGGTGGCGGCGGGGCGTGGTGGCGGCGGGGCGTGGTGGCGGCGGGGCGTGGTGGCGGTGGGCCGGACGGCGGTGGCGGGATGGCGACTGGATTGCATTGAAGTGCTCGTAATCACGGTTTGTTGGGGCGGTTTCCGCCCCGGCGGAAACTCATTGTGCCAAAAAAACAGTTCAGTCTGCTTAACTGTCGCAACCGGATGTTTGCAAGCGATTATTAAGAATGTCTCGTTGGTCAAATTTCTTCAATTGGTCATAGGCCCCCGTTGGCCAGAATCAAACCCGGATTGGAGAGCGGCAAAACGTGGGCTTGGACGACCGAAAGAAGCGGAGTCCCAAGCGGTTGGCGGGTCGGCAAAAACTGCAGGTAGCTCATGCTTCTCCAAGCAAGGACTTCCTTTAAAACCTTGTTCGCCGAACACATAAGTGTGGCGGACGACCCGTTCGGTTGGCTGGACTAGTTTAGAGACTCGGGCGCGCCGCTGTGGCAAAGGTCTGCCATACTGTGGCAAAGGTCTGCCATACTATGGCAAAAGCCTGCCACCCGATGGCAGAGTCTTGCCATGACATAAGAGGATGTTTTTTACGTTCGAGCGCCAATAATTTTGACACTAAATGGCGACATTCTCGCGGTGCGATTGCCATTGCGCATGCGCGAGTGCTTACGCAGGAAGATAGACATGATGGCCCGTTCTGTTCTCTCCCCCATGTTGTTCTCGTGTGTTGTAGTCGCGCTGACCGGTTGGATTTCGGCCGCGCCATCGGTGTTTGTCGAGCCGGAGTCCTTCGCCGAACACGGCGGCTGGAAACTCGACACGCAATTCATCGAGGTCATGGGTTCGCCATATCTCATCGCCCACGGACTCGGCAAACCAGTCGAAGACGCGGTGACCAAAATCAAGGTGCCCGAGACTGGAACCTACCACGTCTGGGCGCGCACCAAAGACTGGGTCGCACACTGGGGCGCCAAGGGCACACCGGGCCGCTTTCAGCTGCACATCGACGGCAACGCGATGGCCAACGATCTGGGCACCACCGGCGCCGAATGGCACTGGCAGAAAGCCGGAACGGTCACGCTCGAGGCGGGCGAGTCGGAACTGCGGCTGAAGGATAAGATGGGCTTCAACGGACGTTGCGACGCGATTTATCTGAGCACCGAAGACGTCGCGCCGGACAACAGCAGCGAGATTTTGCCGGCCTGGCGACGCACGGCGCTGGGTTTGCCAACCGAAGCGGAGTCGGCGGGCGAGTTTGACATCGTCTTCGTCGGCGGCGGCTACGCCGGCAGCTGCGGCGCGATCTCGGCCGCGCGCATGGGTTTGAAGACCGCGCTGATCCAGAACCGCGATGTGCTCGGCGGCAATGGCAGTTCGGAAGTGCGGGTATGGGCGATGGGCAACACGCCGGGCGGACTGTATCCGGTCGGCGACATCATCCAGGAGTTTGAGGACAGCGCCAAGAGCTCGCCGGGATTCTACGATGAGTTCGAAGATGAGAAAAAGGAGCGGATCGTTCGGGCGGAGAAAAACCTCAGCTTGTTTCTCGGGCATCACGCGTTCGACGTGACGGTTGACCGGAAAGAAGGCGACGGCAAAAAGATCACCGCCGTGCACGCGCTCGAAACCCGAACCGGGCGCATCCGCGAGTTCAGCGCGCCGTTTTTCTGTGACGCGACCGGACACGGAACCATCGCGATGAAAGCCGGGGCCGAAGGAAAGATGATTCCCGGTGGGCGGATGGGTATGAGTAATATGTGGCGCTGGCAGGACACCGACAGTGCGCAGGAATTTCCCGAGACGCCCTGGGCGCTTGACCTCGCTGAGAACGAGTTTCCCTACCCGCGTTCGTACCACGCGCAGTGGTTCTGGGAGAGCGGTTACGACAAGCATCCGCTGGATGATTTGGAACTGATTCGCGACTGGAACCTGCGCGCCAACTTCGGCGCGTGGAACGCGATCAAAAACAAAAAGGCCTACGCGCGTTCGGACGCGAGCGGCAAGAGTCACGCCAACGCCGAACTCCTGTGGATGGCCTACGTCGGCGGCACCCGCGAGACCCAACAATTTTTTGGCGACATCATTCTCGAAGAAAAAGACATCCTCGAAGGGCGGAAGTTCGACGACGGTTGCGTGCTCTCGACTTGGTCGATCGACCTGCATTATCCGAAGGAGCAGTACATCGGGAAGTATAAGGACAACCCCTTCATCTCCTACGCGGTGCACGGCAAAGGCGTCGACCGGCGCAAGGGCTATGCGGTTCCGTACCGCTGCTTTTACAGCCGCAATATCGACAACTTGTTTCTCGCCGGACGCAACGTCAGCGTCACCCACAAAGCGCTCGGCACCGTTCGCGTGATGAAAACCTGCGGCATGATGGGCGTGGTGGTCGGCAAGGCCGCCGCGGTGGCGCGCAAGGAATATTCCTCGCCGCGCGGGGTCTACGAAGACCACCTGCCCGCTCTGATCGAACTGCTCAAACAACCCGGCAACGTGCGCCGCGCCGATCTTAGCTCGCCGTTCGCGGTCGATGCCAAGCTGCCCTCTTTTGCCCCTGGAAGCGTGTTCACCGGGGTGAACCCCAAGACCCTGAAAGGCATCATCAACGACCAGCCGAAACTCAAAGGTGGCTGGACTGCGGGCTCCGGACTGAAGGGCTACATCGGCGACGAATATTTCTACGCCAACGGCGAGAAGGACGCCGAAGCGCGCTTTGATTTTAGGGCACCGGAAGCCGCCGTGTTCGACGTTCGGATTTGCTGGCAGCCGCACCCGAACCGGTCGACCAAGACACGTGTCGAGGTGGCGTTGGATGGCGCGGAATCGTTCGAGAAAATCGTCAACCAACGCCAAGCCGCGTTGTTGAAAAACGGCTTCCACTCGCTGGGACGCGTGACGCTTAAGAAAGGCCAAAAGGGTTCGGTGACAATCTTCAGCAAAGGCGCCGACGGCAACGCGCACGCCGACGCGATGCAGTTGATGAAGCGCTAAAAGCTAAACACTCTATCGCTTCTTTGGGTGCCTTTGTGCCACCGCTACGCGGCTCCTTTTCTTCTGCTACGGCCAACCCCGGCCTTGCCCTGCGGGCTACAGCCGGGGCTATTCAGGGTGCCACCGCTAACGCGGCTCTTCACAAGCTCTGTACCTCGCCTTCCAATGCGGGCGACGCTCGGGCGATTCAGGGTGCCACTGCTAACGCGGCTCTTCTCAAGCTCTGTACCTCGCCTTCCAATGCAGGCTACGCTCGGGCTATTCAGGGTGCCACTGCTAACGCGGCTCTTCGCAAGCTCTGTGCCTCGCCTTCCAATGCGGGCTACGCTCGGGCTTTCCAGAGTGCCACTGCTAACGCGGCACTTCGCAAGCTCTGTACCTCGCCTTCCAATGCGGGCGACGCTGGGGCGATTCAAGGTGCCACTGCTAACGCGGCACTTCGCAAGCTCTGTGCCTCGCCTTCCAATGCGGGCGACGCTGGGGCGATTCAAGGTGCCACTGCCAACGCGGCTCTTCTTAAGCTCTGTACCTCGCCTTCCAAGCGGGTTTGAAATTTGAAATTCGAAATCTGAGATCGTGCCCGCCTTCGTCCCCATCGCCTTCCGCCTGTTCGCCGTTCTCGGCATTGCTTGGCTGGTCCACGCCCATCACGGACGGGTGACGGCTAGCGGCAGCGATCCCATCCGCTTGTCTGAGGTTCGGGCCTTTCTCCCAGAGGCGCACACGCTCCGCTTCGAACCCAAACGAAGCGCGCACACCGTGCTCAATCCCGAACGCGCGTCGATCGGCAGCGTCGCGCGCACCATGCCGTTCTGCCGCGCGATCAACGGCTACTCCGGACCCAGCGATGTCCTGCTGGCGTTCGACCCGGAAGACCAGCTACTCGGCATCCAGATTCGCCACAGCTACGACACGCCCAGCCACGTTAAGGATGTCGTCGGCGATTACACCTTCATGGAGCAGTGGAACGGTTTTACCTGGGACAAAATCAGCACGTTGCACGATCTGCCGGCCAACAACATCTACGGCGTGTCCGGCGCGACGCGCACCAGCGAAGCGGTGGCCAAATCGCTCGCGGCCCGCACCGCAGTCCACGCCTCCGGGGCCGGAGCAAGCTCGGCGAGCGCCATCGCCCGCTCGTTTTCGTTCCGCTGGCAGGACGCCGCGTTGATCGCACTCGCCGTCGCCGGACTCGCGCTGGTCTTTCTGAAAAAGAAACGCTGGCTGCAAAAGCGCCGCGTCTGGATCCACATCGTGATGGTTCTCTATCTCGGACTGATCTCGGGCGATCTGCTCGCCCAATCGCTGCTGTTCAGTTGGAGCACCCACGGTGTCCCTTGGAACACGCTCGTCGGTCTGGTCATCCTCGCCTTGGTCGCCTTTGCGACGCCTTGGGGGACTGGGCGCCGCGTCTACTGCACCGAGATTTGCCCGCACGGGCATCTGCAACGCTGGCTCGGCAAGCTTGTGCCGAACCGGTTCAAGCTGCGCCTCGCCCACGACGAGAAATGGAGCTTCCGCGTGCTGCCTGGCCTCTTGCTCGCCGTCATTTTAATCATCGTCTTCCTCAGACTGCCCCTCGATCTGGCTGGGTTCGAAGCGTTCGACGCGTGGGCGATCCGCGGTGCTGGCATCGCGACCATCACGGTCTGTGCGGTTGGTCTGGTCTACTCGATGTTCGTGCCGATGGGTTATTGCCGCCACGCTTGCCCGACCGGCTTCCTGCTCGACTTGGTGAAACGCGAACGGGCCGGGTTCGTGAAACGCGATTTCTGGTTGCTCGGTCTGCTCGCGCTCGCGGCCGCGCTCTACCTCGGCTACACGCCGGTTCGAGATTGGTTGCTGTCGTGAACACGCCGACGAAAAAAAAGCGGCGGCCTGCGCGCGCGCGGCGCATTCTCTGGATTGCGTTGATGCTTGCGGGCCTGAGCGTTCCGCTTTGGATTGGCGTTCGAACCCTGCGACTCGAACACGCCGAAAAAAACCTACTACTCTCCGTTCAACAAGCCCTGCAAAATTACCACGTCGATCAGGAACGCTATATCCCGCGCGAGACCTTGTCCGGCCACGAGCTGCTCTCTGTCCTGTCTGATAGCGGGTTCCTTGAAGAGCCCTTTCCCATCAATCCTTGGACGCGCGTCCCCTACAGCCTGCTCAAAGGTGAACCCGACCACCTCCGTTATCAGAGCGATCCATTGTTCGAGACCTACACTCTGCAAACGCTCCATCCCACAAACGACAAGATCTCGCGCGAACTCGATAGCGTCAACAGCACCTCGCTCGGCGACTGAAACGCATGTACGATCTGCGCGTGTCACCGCTTCGAACCTGAACTGAACGCACGTTCCCACCGCCGAACCCTATTTCATCGATAGCATCAAAATTTTGTTAACCATCTCCCGAAACAGGCTATATGCGGGTAATGTCCGACTCTGACACAGATCCAGACGGCGAATTTGTCGCCCTCCTCACCGAACATCAGCTGGCAATCCGCCTGTATGTGCAGTCTCTCCTGCCCGGTAACAGCCGTGCCCGCGACGTCGCCCAACAAGCCAACACCACCATTTGGAAGAAACGCGACTCCTTCGAACTCGGCACCAATTTCAAAGCGTGGGTGTTCACCATCTGTCGGTACGAAGTCCTCAACTTTCGTAAAAAACAGGCCCGCGACCGACTCGTCTTTTCGGAGGAACTAGAAGGGATGTTCGCCGAGGAACTGCCGCGTGAAAACCACAACTTCGAACAACTCCAGACTGCGCTGCGAACCTGCCTCGGTAAACTCCGCCAAGTCGACCGTGACCTCATCCAGCACCGCTACTTCAACGCCGCGCCGCTGCAAAAATTCGCCGACGAAAACGATCGTTCCGTCGGCGGCCTGAAAGTGATGCTTCACCGGATTCGGAATGCCTTGCAAAAATGCATCCTCGACCAGCAAACCATTCTCGACGCCAAAGGAGGTGTAGCATGACTCCACGTGAACGTGACGAACTAATCGACGCCCTCCTCGAACAGGCGATCTCCGACGCCGACTTCCTCCGCCTCGAAGCCGAACTCCATACCAGCCGAAGCGCCCGCGACGCGTACTACGCCCGCCTGAAGTTGCACACCATTCTCCTCGCTGAAATTGAAGCCAGCAAGGCGGTGGCGGATGAAACCGGTCAATCATCCGCGCCCCAGACCTTGCACCCCGAGCGCAACTATTCCCATCCCGTGCACCCCATGCACCCCATGCACCCCGTGCATCCCGCCTGGCTGGCGATTGCCGCCCTTGTACCGATCCTGCTCGGTTCCCTGCTCTGGTTCACGTTTGGAACAAAAAACGACACCCGACTGAATCCGGGACCCGGGACAACCGCTCTTGCGCCCGGAAACGAACCCGTCGCCCACGGTTTCGCCTCCCTGATCGACCAATCCGACGCGGTATGGGAAACCGTCGGACACGACGAAACGGATGCCAGCATCAATCTACAACGCGGCGACTTGATCCCGGCAGGGTCCATCCACCTTAAAGCCGGCGAAGCCCAAATCGAATTTTTCAGCGGGGCCTTGGTCTCGCTCGAAGCTGGCGCGCGGTTCGAAGTGATCTCCGCCATGGAACTCGACATGCGCCACGGGAATCTCCGCGCCCATGTCCCTGAACCCGCCCAAGGTTTTCTGATCCGCACCCCCTCAGGCCAATTGATCGATCTCGGCACAGAGTTCTCGCTCGATGTCACTGCAGACCACTCCGACATGAAGGTGATCGACGGAGAGATCCAATGGCACCCCGACCAGAACCGCCCGAAAATCAATCTGACCAAAGGTAAATCCCTACGCTGGCAAAAGGACCAAGACCAAGCATCTCCGGTCACCACCTTCGCGGACGCGTCCGCCAGCCCGGAAAGTACCCTGCATAAAAAACTCGGCATGGCGCGACTCCAGCGTAAGTTGGTCTGGGAGGAATTCACTCAGAACCTGCGCCAGCGGCCCGACATTCTCGCCTACTATTCGTTCGGTGAAACCGGCGACTGGGTCCGGCAACTGCAAGACGACGGACCCGGCGCGCACCACGGCACCATCATCCGAGGCCAGCGGACCACCGGCCGGTGGCATGATACCAGCGCCCTCGACTTCTCGCCCACTGGCAGCCGGGTTCGCTTCAACGTACCCGGCACCCACAGCAATCTCACACTCGCCTGCTGGGTCAAAGTAAACTCGCTCGACCGCTGGTACAACTCGCTGATGCTCACCGACGGCCACGAAATCGGCGAGGCCCACTGGCAGATTCTGGAGAACGGACAGATTCATTTCTCGGTCAAAAAACAGACCGCCACGGAGACCGAGAAAGACAAAGTGATTCACCTGTCGCCCCCCGTTTGGTCTCCCGAACAAAGTGGCCAGTGGATGCATCTCGCGGTCGTCTACAATACCGAACGGAAATTGGTGAGCCACTACCGCAACGGCAAGCGCCTGCACCGGGAGGAGATTCCCGAGAACTATTTGGTCGACAGCATCCGCATCGGTGCCGCAAATCTCGGCAACTGGTCCGAACCCAAACGCAACGATCCCGCGTTCGCGATCCGCAACCTCAACGGCTCCATCACCGAATTCATCATGCTATCGAGCGCGCTCACCGACCGCGACGTTCGCGAAATATACTTCAACGGCCGCCCCTGAGATCATGCCGAGAACACCCCTGACAAAAACCGCTCCATCCTCTAAGATAACGCCATGACTTTCCTTACTCGTCTCTGCCTTTTCCCCGCCGTGCTCGCAGCGTTGCTGGCCACCCCTGCGCGAGCAGAACTCACCGACAATCCCAGCGACCGTGAACAAGGCGAACGCCTCTACTCGCTGCAGGTTCGAGGCATCCTTGCGGAAAAATGCAACAGTTGCCACGGCGACGACCCCGACAAAATCAAAGGCGAACTCAATCTCCTCTCCCTCGATCACATGCTCAGGGGCGGCGAAACCTCCGACAAAGTGATCGTTCCCGGCAAGCCCGACGAGAGCCTGTTGATGACCGCGATCAAGTGGGAAGATCCCGACTACGAGATGCCGCCAAAGGAAAACGACCGGTTGACCGAGCAGCAGATCGCTCGGGTTGAGCGCTGGATCAAACTCGGCGCGCCCTGGCCAGACGCGGCGACGCAGAAAAAATACATCGAGGAGGAACGCACCGAACGCGTGACCGAGGCCGGCGAAATCATCACCACCTCCGGCGGCCTCGGCGACGACTGGACCTACCGCCGCTATCAACCGGAAGACGTCTGGGCGTTCAAACCAGTCATGGCCACCGAACCGCCCGGGCACCCGGAGACGCATCCGGTCGACGCCTTCGTCGAGGAAAAACTCCGCGCCGCCAAGGTCAGCGCTGCGGAGCGTGCCGACCCGCGCACCCTAATCCGTCGCGCCACCGCCGATCTCACTGGCCTCTTGCCGACGCCGACCGAGGTCTACCACTTCCTGCAGGCCCACGATGAAAATCCGGACGAAGCCTGGACCAATCTGATCGACCGCCTGCTCGCCTCGCCGCACTACGGCGAACGCTGGGGACAGCACTGGCTCGACGTCGCCCGCTACGCCGACACCGGCGGCTTCTCCAACGACTTCGAACGCTCCAACGCCTGGCGCTACCGCGACTACGTCATCCGCTCGTTCAACGAAGACAAACCCTACGACCAGTTCATGAAAGAACAGATCGCCGGCGACGAGATAGAGCCCGACAATCCCGAGATGCGCGTCGCCACCGGCTTCCTACGCATGGGGCCATGGGGCACCGCCATGGTGCCGCAACCAGTGGCCCGACAAATGTTTCTCGACGATGTGGTCGACAATGTCGGCCAAGCATTTCTGAGCACGCCGATGAGCTGCTGCAAATGCCACGATCACAAGTTCGACCCGATCCCCACCCGCGACTATTACGGCCTCTACGCGACCTTCGCGACGACCCAACCCGCCGAACGCGACGCCGCATTTCTGGAGTCCGAAAACAAGATCGGCTTCAAGGCCGACAAAGAACTGGTGCAGAAGATGTTTGATCTGGCCGACCGCGAAGTGAAGGCGCTGGAGAAAAAACGCGAAGACGCGGCCCGCGCTTGGTACAAAGAGAACGACAAAGAGTACCTCCCGCTTAATAAGCGCAAAAACCTGCGCGACCACGAGAAGCCGCCGCGCCACTGCGGACTCGATATCCCCGAGCAAGGGACGCTAAAAGTTCGCGAACAAGACGTGAAAATTTGGCGGCGCTGCCTCGAACGCTTCGAACCGATGGCGCAGTCCGTGTACAGCGGACCCAACATGTATTACAACGCGATGAAACTGCGCGTGGAAGACGCGGAGAAGCAGAAGAAAAAAAAGGCCGCGCAAACCCATATCCTCGGCGGCGGTTCGATCGAAGCCCCCGGCGACGTCGCCCAACCCGGCGTGCTCAGCGCGCTCGGCATCGACGTCGACGTGCCGACCGGCGTGAATGGTCGTCGCCTCGCCCTCGCCGAATGGATGGCCAATCCGAAAAACGCGCTCACCTCGCGCAGCTTCGTCAACCGCATCTGGCAGCACCACTTTGGTTCGGGTATCGTGCCCACGCCGAACAACTTCGGCGGCAAAGGTGGCAAGCCGACCCACCCCGAGTTGCTCGACTGGCTCACCCATGATTTCGTCGACAACGGCTGGCAGATCAAACGCATGCACAAACTGATCATGACCTCCGAGGCCTACCGGCGTTCGGTGAAACACGAGGACATGGAAGCGCTACGCAACCAAGACCCGAACAACCATTTGCTCGCCACCGGCATGCCGCGTCGACTCACCGCCGAAGAACTGCGCGACAACCTGCTCGCGATCACCGGCGAACTCAACCGCAACCTCGGCGGGCTCCCCGTGCGTCCGGAAATCAATATGGAAGTAGCGCTGCAACCGCGCATGATCCAGTTCTCGATTGCGCCAGCACACCAGCCCTCCGCCTGGCCGGAACAACGCAACCGGCGCAGCATTTACACCTACCGCGTTCGGGGACAGGCCGATCCGTTCCTCGAAATTTTCAATCAACCGAACCCGAACAAGTCCTGCGCCCAACGCGACGCCGCCGCCGTCTCGCCGCAAGCCTTCACCTTGCTCAACTCTGACGTGATGACCGACCGTTCGATCGCGCTCGCGCTGCGGTTAAAGAAAGAAGAGGCGACGCTCGAGGGCCAAATCAAACGCGCCATCCATCTTTGCTTCCAGCGCCAGCCCAGCGATCAAGAACTCGAACGCCTGTCCGCCTACGCCAAGGAAATGACCACCTACCACCAAGGTGTTGACCCGAAGCCGCCGTTCTACCCGACCGAGATCACCCGTTCGCTGGTCGAGGAGTTCAGCGGCAAACCGTTTGAGTACACCGAATGGCTGCCCACCTTCGAAGACTATCACGCCGATAAAAAACCATCCGATGTCGGGCCCTCCGCCCGCGCGCTCGCGGATGTTTGCCTGCTCTTGTTCAACACCAACGAGTTCATGTACCTTTACTAGTCCCTTTCCCCTAGTCCCCTTCCCCCTACCAGCCATGAATCCACTCATTCAAAAACACCTCGCCCGCCGCGAATTCATGTTCGGACTCGGCGCATCCTTCGGCGCGCTCGCGTTCACCGACTTGCTCGCCAAAGAAACCGCCTCGGCCAGTTCGGCCATGCTGCCCAAAGCGCCGATGCTGCCGCCGCGCGCCAAGCGCTGCATCATGTTGTTCATGGAAGGCGGGCCGAGCCACGTCGATACCTTCGATCCCAAACCCGAACTCAACGCGCTGCATAAGAAGGAGTCCACGCGCACCGCCGGACTCGCCACCGGCGAACGCTTCTACGTCGGTTCTCCGTTCAAGTCGCGCAAAGTCGGCCAGGCCGGCATCGACATGTCGGACCAGTGGGTACACCTCGCCGATCCCGCCGTCGCCGACGAACTATGCGTTTATCGTGGCTGCACGGCCGAGTCCTTGAACCACCCCGAAGCCCTGTTCCACATGAACACCGGTTCGCGCCTCGGCGGCGATCCCGGACTCGGTGCCTGGGCCACGTACGGACTGGGTTCGACCAACCAAAACCTGCCCGGCTACGTGGTCATGACCGAACTCGCGCTGCCCCAAGGTGGCCCCGGCAACTGGACCAACGGCTTCCTGCCTGCCACGTTCCAGGGCACCCGCCTGCGCTCTGAAGGCTCGCCAATTCTCGATCTCAAGCCGCCCGCGTTCAAAACCCGCGCCCACCAGCGCCGCGCTCTCGACGAACTCGCGTTCCTCAACGACCAGCACGCCAGGTTCCACCCCGAACACGCCGCGCTGTCCGCCCGCATGGAAAGCTACGAACTCGCCTACCGCATGCAGACCGAAGTGCCGGGCATCGTCGATATCGACAGCGAACCGCAGCACATCCGCGACAGCTACGGCCTCGGCCAAAAGGAAACCGACGCGTTCGGCCGCCAGTGCCTGATGGGCCGCAGACTGCTCGAGGAAGGCACCCGCTTCGTGCAGATTTTCTCCGGCGGCTGGGACTCCCACGACTATCTTGAACGCGGCCACGCCGCGCGAATCAAATCCGTCGACCAACCGATCGCGGCGCTGATCAAAGATCTGAAATCTCGCGGCATGTTGGAAGACACGTTAGTAATGTGGACCGGCGAATTCGGTCGCACCCCCGACAACAACCGCCGCGGCGGCGTGTACGCCCTCGGCCGCGGGCACAACACCGACGCGATGTGCATGTGGTTCGCCGGCGGCGGCGTCAAAGCCGGTTCGGTGATCGGCGCGACCGACGAGATCGGTGCCAAGGCCGTCGATGTGGTCCACCCGATCCGCGATGTCCACGTCACCCTGCTCCACCTGCTCGGACTCGACGACAACAAGCTCACCTACTTCCACGGCGGCCGTTACAAGCAACTCAGCCAGTTCGGCGGCGAATTGATTCCGGAGTTATTGGCCTAGTGTTGGTCCAACAGCAGCAGGATGCTTGTTGTAGTTCTGCCTGACCGTCCCTCCGGGACTCTCTTTCTATATCTTGCCCTACCGGGGGTTCCGCTGCGCTCCACCCCCGGCTACTGTCTTTCGTCCCTCCGGGACTGATGCAGATGACTCCAAATTTGAATTTTACGGATCACAGCTGAGCACGTGCGTCACCGACTCGGCGCGCAACGATCTCCTACTCGCCGTCTTTGAACACGGTTCAGTGGTGTTGTCAGAATTAAAAAATCAACCCACCAATCATCTCGAGGGCGAGGGGCCTCCCGAGCCGATTGGGATTGGTTCGAAGATTCAGAATTAAAAAATCACGCCACCAATCATCTGGTGGGCGAGGGGCCTCCCGAGCCGATTGGGATTGGTTCGAAGATTCAGAATTAAAAAATCAAGCCACCAATCATCTCGAGGGCGAGGGACCTCCCGAGCCGATTGGGATTGGTTCGAAGATTCAGAATTAAAAAATCACGCCAACAATCATCTGGAGGGCGAGGGGCCTCCCGAGCCGATTGGGATTGGTTCGAAGATTCAGAATTAAAAAATCACGCCACCAATCATCTTGAGGGCGAGGGGCCTCCCGAGCCGATTGGGATTGGTTCTAAGATTCAGAATTAAAAAATCACGCCAAAAATCATCTGGAGGGCGAGGGGCCTCCCGAGCCGATTGGGATTGGTTCGAAGATTCAGAATTAAAAAATCACGCCACCAATCATCTTGAGGGCGAGGGGCCTCCAGCCGATTGGGATTGGTTCGAAGATTCCACCAGCAGCGCAAGCGGTTGCGGAGGCCCGCAACCCTCCACGGGAATATGCACTTATATTGATTTATGAAATCAGAACCCGTCCCAGCGCGTAAACCGGCGCGGGTCGAGTCGGCGGGCTTCGAGGATCAAGGGCAAGGCCTGGTCCATGTTGTTGAGTTCGAAGTGGGCACCACCGAGATAGAAGGTGATCTCCGCGTCGCCGGGGAATTGTTTCATGGCCTGCTGCAACAAGGGCAACGCGGCCCTGGGGTCGGTTTTGCCAAGCGCCTTTGCTTGTTCGAGCAGCTCGCGGCCTTTGGTTTGGTCAGCGACGGGCACCTTGATTTGATCGACCCGGTTGCGTGCCTGCCCCAGCAGTCCGAGGAGTTGGGGGTCGTTCGGAAAATGAAAGTTGGCGTCGCGAAGCATCTCGAACGCTTTTTGGGGATCAGCCTCGAGGGTTTTTTCGGCGTGCAGCATCATCCCGAGTCCGAGCGATCGCTTGTATTCGGGCAGGACCGGATTGGCGGGAAACAGCCGGGTCGCTTCGAGAATGTCGGCTTCGGCCTCCCTGAAATTGCCGAGCATGATTGAGCAGGCGCTGCGGTTGAGGCGGCCGTCCACGTATTCTTTGTGAATGGCGACGGCTTTGTTGGCGAGTTCATAGCCGCCTTCCCAGTCGCGTTCCTTGAGCCGCATGGCGGCGGCGTTATTGTAGACCACCGGACTGTACGATACCGAACGTGCGGCCGCCGGGTAGAGCGTGTCCTCGGTTTGAAATTCGAACGAACGCACCGCTGTCCGCGTCCCGAAGCCAATCACCACCAACGCACACAACCCGGCGAGCGGCCAGCGCAGCGCCGGCCAGCGCGAACCCAGCCACACCCCGAACGCGGCCAGACCCCAGACCCAGCCGAGGGAGGCATGGTAGACCAAGCGCTCGCTGAACGGCGTGCCGACATCCACCAACAATCCGCAGACCGGCGCGAGAAAACCGAGCAGAAATAGCCATGGCAAGGCGGCGGCACGGCGGCGAACGAGCAGCGCCAAGGCGACGAGGCTGAGTCCGGCGAGGCCGATCAGCGCCAGCCAGACACCGGGCGTGGTCCAAGTTCGAAGCGGAAACTGCAAGAAGGAATGATCGTAGCTGAGCGGGTGCGGGAACAGCATGCGCCAGAGATAGAGCCCTGCGAGTTCGAGCCGCGTCGGCAAACTCTCCATCGAACTCAGATCGATGTAGGGGTTGTTGAGAATGGCGACTTGCACCTCCGAGTCCCCACCGCCGAACCCGGTCGCGTGGATGCGCATCGCCATGTACACCGCAAAGCCGAAGCCCATGCCCAGGAGCGCCGCGACCTGCTGCCGCTTCGGCACCCGTAGCGCGCCTCGCCCCCTGCCATTGTTCAGATCGCCATTGATGAAAAAGGCCATCGGCAAAAAGACAAACAGAACGACGGCGTATTCCTTGCTCAGCATCGCGAGCAAAAAGCAAATCCCGGCAAGCAGGCCGGTCAGCACCATCCGCCGTTTCGAATACGCCCCCTGCAACGAGCGCCACGTCGGCTTGAGAGCGATCGCCAGAGTCAGCAAGATGAACACCAGCGACAGGATCTCATCGCGTCCCTTGATGTTGGCCACCACTTCGACGTGGATCGGATGGACGGCGAACAGCAGCGCCGCCAGCCAGGCAATGCCCTCCGAATTTGTGATGCGCCGCAGGACGAGCAGGATCAGTCCGGTGCTGAGTCCGAACAGCAGCACATTGATACACCGCGATACCCGGGGCTGCCAGGGAACGCCGGGTGGCGCGCGTTCTGCCGCGTCGGCACCGTCCACCGCAGCCGGATCGCGAACACCCGGTGCGACCGAAGCGGCATCGGGCAAGCCGAACAACTCAGCCTCGGCGGCAAAGGTGACCAGTGAGAGCGGTCGGTAGCGGGTGAGAAAAGGGCGTTCCTGTCCGGCGGCACGGAAAAAATGGGCGAAGCTGTCCTCCTGCAAAATGCGGCCAATGCCCCAGAATCCTTTGCGCACCTGCGGGTGTTCGGTGATCACAATGGGATCATCAAGCACATAGCTGCCCGGCAACGAACCGGCGTACAGCAGCATCGCCAGCGCCACCGGTACCCACCAGGCGAGACGCCAGATCTTCTGCCACGGGCGAATCGGCGACAAATTTTGCGCCGCAGGGGTTTTCCCTTCGTCGGCGTCTTCAAATTTCGGTGGCAATTTCAATAGAATTCAATCAGGGGATGACAAAACCGATAAATCCCCGGCCGCCCTGCGGTCAAGGAGCCTCCTCGTCTGAAACATAACAACCTTGTCAAATTGAGCGCCCAAGCCGCCGTGGTCTTGTTCCCGGTTGCCCTCGCCGCCCTTTGCTTTTGGGCGACGATTCCCTACGGCGGCGTTGCCCGCTGGGCCTGGGCTACCATTGTCACCGGCATCTTTGCGGTCGGCATCGTCGGCTTCTACGCCAGTGCGATGATCCCACCGGAAAAGATCACCATCCGCTTTTGGGAGAAAAGCCTGTGGATAATCGCGCTTGGGGCATTGTTCGCCTGGGGGATCTACCAGGTTCTACCGCAACCGCTGTCCAAGGTGGTCGAACTGCAGGGAGGGTCAGAGATTTACAACGAGGTCTTCTCGACCGTGGAGACCATGGACGTGCCCGGACGCAAGGCCGGCGAAGAACTCCAGAGCACCATCAGTTTCGACCCCGTGCAATCGCGCCTGATGCTCACCAGTTGGGCCGCCTACGCCTTTTTGATTTGGATCTGCGCCCGCTTGGTGAGTCGCCGCATCGGCACTTTGACCGCGATCTGTTTTGGCATCGCCATCGTGGGTTCGGCGCAGGCGATCATGGGCATGGTCACCCGCGAGGTTGCGACCGCGCTGGCGGCGGAAACTGCCGAGGGCACCTACGGCTGGGCAAACAAGTTTTTCCTGCTGGCCAACGATTTCCGGCAGGCCCGTTTCAACGGCACCTTTTCCGGACCGAACACCTTCGGCGGCTTTCTCGCCATCACCTTGCCGGTGACGCTGGCCTTGCTGCTCACCCAGTCGGTGCGCTTGGTGAACGATTTCAAAGGGCAGTTTTTATTCGCCCTCAACGACCGCGCCAAGGGGCGTGGGGTCGCGCTGTCGATGGTCTGGCTGACGATGGGAGTGATCCTGCAAATGGTTTCCCTGGTGCTTTCTGGAAGTCGCGGGGCCTCCCTTTCGGTGATGGTGGCGGTGCTCTGCCTGTTGGTGTGGTTCGCCGCGCGGCTGCGGGCGATCGGTTCGGGCAAGGGGTTGGCGTTCGTGGTGGTCGCGATGATGGTCGGCACGGTCATCGCGGTGACGAGTGGATTTACGGTCTTGTTTAAACGTTTCGAACGCCTGCTAGACGCCGACCTCAGCATGGACGGTCGGATGCAAATCTGGCGCGCCAGCATGGAGTTGTTCGAACAACATCCGATGGGCGTTGGGGTCGGCGCGTACCGTGAAGCCATCCCCCGTTTCCAAATGTCGGGCTTTGGCGACAAGCGCTTCGACCTGGCCCACAACGACTACATCCAACTGCTGTGCGAACTCGGCTGGATCGGCATTATCCCGGTGGTGGTCATCGCCCTCCTGTGTGCGATCCGGCTGCTAAAAATCTTTGTGCTGAGACCGCTGGGTCCGAACACCTGGTTGATCCGCGGCCTGTTTTTCGCGGCGCTGGCCGGCCTGCTCCACGCGGGCCTAGACTTCAACTTGAGTTCGCGCCCTGGCGTCACGGTGACGTTCTGCGTGATTGCCGGTTGTCTGCTCGGCGCGACCATGCGCGAACGCGAACGCGCCGCCACACCACGAAAAAGACGGTCGAAAAAACGACGCAAAGGGTCCTCGAACTCGTCGGGTTCGTCGCGCTCCCGCTCTTCCGGCTCCTCGCGCTCTTCTGGCTCCTCGCGCTCTTCCGGCTCCTCGCGTTCTTCCGGCGCCTCACGTTCTTCCGGCGCCCGCTCCTCCAGCAAACGGAAAGGTCGCTCCTCGCGTTCGTCGAGGGGAGAAGAAGGCGGCGGCAGCGCCCGACGCGGACTCAGCGAAGCCGATCTTGCGGAAGATGCACAGACCAGCGAGGTCAGCAAGAAAGGCGCCCAAGCCAGCCACGTCAGCAAGCATGTGAGTGCGGAACGAGAACGCGTACACTCTGAAGAAGACGAACCGGCAAAAAAGCGGCGCCCCAGCGGACCGCGCGCGTTCGCCCCCGAGGAAACCAAAAAAAAACGAAGGAAACACGAGTACCGCAGTTTCATCGGCCCCCTCAGTCTGATCGTCCTGCTCGTCCTGCTCGTCCTCGGGGTGCTCGGCAGCTTGTATATGGTCAAAGCCGGCAAGGCCCGTGACGCGGTGATCCGCGGTTGGCAGGCAGCAGGCGGCGAACGCTACCTGTACCAATGGAAATACACCCCGCGCCTAAAAGAACAACTGGCGGTCAAAGAACTCCGTGCCGCCGCTGACTTGCTGCCCGCAGACGGCATCGTGCACAGCGTGCTCGGCCGCACCATCGTACTCACCAACGAAACGGTTCTCGCTCGCGCCATCGTCGACACTGCGGAGCGGATCGACGAACGAGATCTCTCGCCTTTCGTGCGTAAAATTGCGCTGGCCGAGGCTTATAAAATTCAGCTCGACTCGCAGAAGCCCTCCTACGCCGAAGCCCTCGACCACATGGGCCGCGGCGTCGAACTCAGTCCGTGGAACCCCGAAATGCACGCCTGGTACGGCCGCTATCTCTGCGTGACTGCCTTGCACGATGCCGATGCGCTCCAGTTCCTGCAACAAACCGGCGGCCTGACTCCGCGGGCGAAACAACAGATCGAACAAGGCATCCGACATCTTGATACCGCCGTCACCCTTGCCCCCAACGACACCACCACCTTGCTCACCGCCACCCACGGCTGGGTCGCCGCCTACCAAGCGATGCGCAATGACGAGGCTGCGGTCGCGAGAAAGCGGATTCAGGACTTCGGCAACAAGGTCCTGCAACTCGGCAGCAAGGCCCGTGAGGAAATTATCTTCATCTGGTTCGACGCCGGCATCGGGCTCGAAGAGATGATGGAGATTCAGGATCTGCCCTTGGCGAGCCTGCGCGAACTCTATACCTTATACTCCAATGCCGACGATTCTCCCAATGCGCGACGGGCCCTGCTGCTGATCGAGGAAGCGCTGCAAAAAGACGAGGTGATTACCGGCTTGGCCTCCTCGCCGGAGGTTGAAGAACGCTATATTCAATCGACCCGCGCCTACCTCATCAACCAGAAGGCACGGTGGCAACTACGCGAAGGCGAATGGGAAGATTTCGCCAAGAACAAGGAACAACGAAGCATGTACTGGCGCGACCGGGTAGCCGCGCAGATCGAACGCCAGAAGTCTGATCAGGGCCGGGAGTCGGTGCTGCGCCAGTTGGAGAAAACCTCCGGGCTGCCGCAACGTGAGTCGCTTGAACTGGCCAAGATTGACGCCGAAGAAGGTGGCAGTTTACTGCCCGTCAACCGACGATTGCTCCGTGCCGCGTTCGACCCGAGCATGAAACAGTCGGAGCTGATTGATGCCCGCTGGTGGAACGATGAGGATCTCGAGACGGGGGCCGCGCCCGCCGCCGCGTATGTGATCGCCGCACGGCTGCAGGCGGAGCAAGGGGATTTGCGCAAAGCCCGAACCTATCTCACGCCGCTGTTCCAAAAACGCCAAAAGGAAATTCCGGTGGCATTCCGACACCGAGTCGAACTGCTCGACGCGCAACTGCAAAAAAGCAACCCGGAACAGGCGGCGCAGCGCGTCCGCGACGCGTTCAACAGCTGCCGCGTCGACCCGGCGGTGCTACAAACCGCGATCGACTTCGACATGGGCCAACAAAGTATTCGGGACTCGCGCGGGGATCGGCTGAATTATGCCGACCGCTTGGCCCTGCTCACACCAGACATTCCGGTCAATTTAACCTTCGCGGGACAAACGATTGAACTCACTGGCTTCGATTTCGACGCGGGGGAGAACAATCGCGTGACGGTGCGCGCCTACTGGCAGTTCTTCGACCAGGCACCGTCCGACCTCGCGGCCTATATCATCATGAAAAGCAAGGACGGGCGCAACCGCTACAGCGAAATGAAACGCTTCAAGACTGCGGCTCAGCTCGATTATGCCAACGGCGACCCAAGGTACGGGGCGGTGATTCCGGTGGAGTTTAACCTTCCAGGCTACCACAAAGAGGGCGACGGTCTTTACATCTACCTTCGCCGTTCGGTCATGCGCAACTACCTGCGAACGGACGAGGGACTCGGTGCGTTTGAGACGTGGAACTGGCGTGACCGGATAAACAGCCCCAAGGCAAAAAAGCCGGACGGGAAAACGCCTGAGCCGAAACCGAAGGTCGAGAACGAAGACGACGACGACGAGGTCCGCTGACGTCCGTTACCGAACCCGGTACGCTGGCGAATAGTCATTTAGTTCGGCACCGAACTTGGCATTATACGCCTTGATCAGCCGGGGCAGTAAATCCGGCAAGGGCAGGTTCTCTTCGAACACAATATCGCCGCCCGTTCGACTCTGCCGAAGGAACACCCGCCGCGCCGGCGGCAGCTGGCCGCGTTCGAACGCCGCGAGACTTTTTGTCGAACCGAACACATGGGTCACCCCGTTGAGGACCCGAACGACAAAAAAGCCGTCGCCGGTTTTCGCTTCCCCTGCCGTCACCTTACCGTTCGTAGACGTGCCTAAGGCCAAGGCCGCAACGTCTGCTTCGGTCACGTGGATCGTCGCCGGTGTTTGAACCGGAACTGCTTGAACCGGAACCGAGCCCTCGGCGTTACTCAGAACTCTGCCGGGAACGAACGGCGCTGGTGGTGCGGGTGGTACAAGGCGCGGCTCGAATGGCTTCACTGGCGGCGGTAGCGCCGGCAGCAGGATGATCGGGGCATCCTCCCACGCCTCCTTTGCAACGGCGGCCTTCGACTCCTTCAACGGCTGCGCGTCATCACTCTGAGCGAACAACCCGGGCGCCGAACAAAACAGCGCCGAACAGAAAATCATACACACAGACACCGCGTACAGAACTTGGTTCATGATGGTTACCTTTTTTAAACCGCGAACGGTTGGACGAACCGATATTATCAGCCCCGAAACGTTAGGGAAAGGGTAAAGGATTGCATCAGGCGTTGCGAATCTTGCCGAACACACCAACTCCACACCCGGCGCTAACCCATCCCTAATAATCGGCGGATATCGTCTGATGAAACCTAACGGAACCAAAACCATATAAAATGAAACTAGCCCTCCTGCTCCTCCTTGCCTCCGCAACCTTCGCCCTCGCCCAGGGCATCAAAGTGGACCCCAAGATCCCCGCTTACACGCCCGTCTCCGGCGTGTCCGGTAACCTGAACGCCATCGGCTCCGACACCCTCAACAACTTGATGGTGCTCTGGTCGGAAAGCTTCAACAAAATGTACCCGAACGTGAACGTGCAGATCGAAGGCAAAGGTTCGAGCACCGCGCCGCCCGCCCTCGCCCAAGGCACCTCCCAACTTGGTCCGATGTCGCGCAAAATGAAGGACTCCGAAATGGAAGCCTTCGAAGCGAAAAAAGGCTACAAGCCGACGCCGGTCGGAGTCGCGCTCGACTCGCTCGCCGTGTTCGTCCACAAGGACAACCCGATCAAGGAACTCTCCATGGACCAGATCGACGGCATCTTCTCCAGCACCCGCAACAGCGGTTCGCCGGACATCACCTCCTGGGGCCAAGTCGGTCTCACCGGTCCTTTCGCCACCAAGCCCTTCAGCCTCTACGGCCGCAACTCCGCCTCCGGCACCTACGGCTACTTCAAGAGCAAAGCGCTCGGCAAGGGTGACTACAAAAGCACCGTGAAAGAGCAGCCCGGTTCGGCCTCCGTTGTCAACGGCATTGGCGGCGATCTCGGCGCCATCGGTTACAGCGGCATCGGTTACAAAACCTCCGCTGTTCGCACTGTCGCCCTCGCCAAAGGCGACGCCAAAGCGGCAGAGCCCACCTACGAGAACGTGCTCAACGGCGCCTACCCGCTCGGACGCATGCTCTACATCTACATCGACAAAGCCCCCGGCAAATCCGCCTCCCCGGCCGCGACGGAGTTCCTGAAATTCATCTTGTCCAAAGAAGGCCAAGAGATTGTCGTCAAAGACGGCTATCTCCCGCTCACCGCCCCAATTGCGGCAAAACAAGCGGCCGGACTCTAAGCCGCGCGGCGATACCATAACGCGACCGTAAAAGCGCCCCGCCGGTACCCGGCGAGGCGTTTTTCAGCCCCAAAAATGGATCATTGGCATGGCGGTTTCCGAACCACCATGTAAAAGCAATTCCAGATGCCAGCTGACGACACCAATCCTTCTGATTCGGTCACGCCCCCCACGGTCGTGAACCCCAAATTTCTGCGCCGCGTTCGAAGAAAGGATCGGATCGCCAAAGCAGTGATCCACTTCTTCGGCATGGGCATCATTCTCGTTGTTCTGCTGATCGTCTTCATCATCGGTTCGATCTCCCTGCCGCTGTTCGCGCCGGTAAAATCCGCCGAACTCGCCAATTTCAAACTCCCGGCCGAAATCGAAAACCCGGTCGCGGTCGGCATCGACGAGTATCTGGAAACCGCCTTCGCCATCGACAACACCGGTGACTTCGTGTTCTTCGACACGCTCAAAGGCACCTACATCGACACCGTCGAAACCCCCGGCGACCAAACACTCCGCCGCGTCACCCCGGCCGGCCAAGACCGCTTCCACCTGCTCTGGGAAGACGGCGCCGCCGCGACCATCGCGGTGAAGTTCACCCCCAGTTTTGTCCAGGATGAGGAAGGCAACCAGATCCGCACCATCGAACACCGCCTGGCCACCGAGCAACGCTGGCCGGCCAAAAAAGCGATCACCCACACCCTCTCCGCCGGCAACTCCGAAACCAAAATTCGCGTCGATCAACGCGAAGGCGGCGGCTTCGATCTCTACAGCCTGTCCGAGGAGGAAGACTTTCTCGGCAATGTCGAGAAGACCGAAAAGAGCGGCAGCATCACCAATGCCCCAGTGATGAGCCAGGTTCTAGTCAGTCGCGACGGCAAAGCCCTCTACGGCGCCAACGGCTCGGACCTCTACCGCTTCAACATTTCCAACGTCTCCGCGCCCAAGCAAATGGACAAACTCGGCCACGGCCACGAGATCACCGCGCTCGCGTTCGTGAACGGAGAAGTCTCGGTGGTGGTCGCCGATGCCGACGGCGGCGTCAGCACCTACATGCCGGTCGAGATCGAACCCGGCAGCCCGCGACAACTGCAACTCATCCACCGCCTGCGCAAACATGGCGGCAGCGTCGACGGCGTGTTCACCGCCACGCGTAACAAAACCATTCTTAGCTACACCGACACCGGCATCCACGCCGATTACATGACCAGTGAACGCGAACTGGCCACCTTCCCCGGCGAAGGCGTGGCCGCCGCATCGCTCGCCCCGCGTGGCGACGGATTGATCGCCCTGCTCGGCGACGGCACCATCCGCACCTGGAGTTTCACCTGCAAACACCCGGAAGTGAACACCAAGACCTTGTTCGGCAAAGTGCACTACGAGAACTACGCCGAGCCGGTCTACGAATGGCAGTCCTCCTCCGGCGACAACAGCCACGAACCCAAGCTAAGCCTGATACCGCTGATCAGCGGCACCCTGAAAGCAACCCTGTTCGCCATGCTGTTCTCGATCCCGATCGCGATTCTAGCGGCGCTGTATTCCAGCCAGTTTATGAACCCGAAATGGCGCAACACAATCAAGCCCTCGGTCGAAATCATGGCGGCGGTGCCCTCGGTGGTGGTCGGCTTTCTCGCCGCCTACTGGCTGGCGCCCATCTTATATAACAACATGGTGTCGTTTTTCCTGAGTCTGGTGGTGCTGCCGATCGTGCTGATCACGGTCGTGCTGCTGTGGCGCAAGTTCGGCCCGCGCACCACGCCGGGCAAAGAGTTTCTCGTGCTGCTGCCAGTGGTCATCATCGGCGCCGCGCTTTCGTTCGGCGTCGGCTCCCTGATCGAGTCGGTGTTCATGACCACCGAGTACTACCCGCGCGGCAATTTCGCCCAATGGCTGAACGATGTATTCAGCACCCCGCTCGACCAACGCAACGCCATCCTGATCGCCTTCGCGCTCGGCTTCGCGGTCATGCCCATCATCTTCACCTTGGCCGACGACGCGCTCAGTAGCGTTCCGCGCGGCCTCAGCGCCGCCTCGCTCGCGCTCGGCGCGGACCGCTGGCAAACCGCTTGGAAAGTCGTTCTGCCCAGCGCGAGTCCGGGCATTTTCGCCGCAGTGATGATCGGCTTCGGCCGCGCGATCGGCGAGACGATGATCGTGCTCATGGCCGCCGGCAACGTGCCGGTGCTCGGCTTCAACCCGTTCAACGGCATGCGCACCATGTCCGCCAACATCGCCACCGAAATGCCCGAAGCGGCGGTCAACTCCACCCACTACCGGGTGCTGTTCCTGTCCGCCGTCCTGCTGTTCGGCCTGACCTTTCTGATCAACACCGTCGCCGAAGTCGTGCGCATGCGCCTGCGCAAGAAATACGGTAACTACTAGACTCTATTTGTTCCTGACCCATGGCTAAAAACAAACGACGCCCCGCCGAACGCGGCATGTTGCCGATCTGGTTTTCCGGATCGATGATCACTATCATGCTGTTGATGGTGATCCTGCTGATTGGCGTGATCCTCGTTCGCGGACTGCGCTTCTTCTGGGTGAACGACGTGGCCCAGATCACCTACGTCGATCCCGACCTCACCACCGAGAACATGGGCGTGGCCACCGGACGCTACGGCGTGGTCACCGGCGCGGTTCTCCAAGTTCTCGGCGAACATACCAAGACCTTGAAACGCGAACGCCGCAACGACGAACAGAAGGTCGTCGGCACCTACAAGGAAACCCGCTACAAAAAGGGTAACCGCAAACTCAATGCCGGCACCGACTTCCAATGGGTGAAGGACGGCGCGATCACCGATGTCTCTTATCCCGAGGACGTGGTGGTCATCGAACGCCTCGAAAACGGTAATTTCTACGGCTTCTACGCCGGCGAGGACATGGCCGAACTGCAAGCTCTCCGCGATCAAATCGCCGAAGAAAACGAACCGATCGAAGCGCTGCGCGAGAACTCGAAGAAAACCAGCCACCGCCTGTACAAGCTGCGCGAAACCGAGCGCCTCAAGCTCGTGTACAAACGCGGCAAACGGATGAAAGCCGGAAAAAGCACCGAGGACTTTGATGCCAAACTCGCCGAACTGGACAGCCGCATAGCCACTCTCATCACTGAGTCCGATAAATACACCGCCGAACTCACCACAGCCGAGAAGCAGCTGCACAGCACCTATGCCACGTTCAAGGACATCAACGGTAAGACCGCCGAGATCGCGGTGGCCGACATTGTGCGCGTCTACCAACCCAACAAGATGGGCATCGGTGCCAAGACCAAACTGTACGTTGCCAAGGTCTGGGAGATCATTTCCACTGAACCGCGCGAAGCCAATTCGGAGGGCGGCCTGTTCCCCGCCATCTACGGCACCATCCTGTTGGTGTTCATCATGAGTATCTTCGTCATGCCGTTCGGCGTCATCGCCGCCATCTACTTGCGCGAATACGCCAAAGAAGGACCCGTGGTGCAGGCGGTGCGCATCGCCGTCAACAACCTCGCGGGCGTGCCCTCTATCGTCTACGGCATGTTCGGACTCGGCTTCTTCGTCTACTTTGTCGGCGGTGGCATCGACAAAGTATTCTACCCGTGGAAGGAGCAATCCACCTTTGGCAGCACCGGCATTCTCTGGGCCAGTCTCACCCTCGCCATCCTCACCGTCCCAGTGGTCATCGTCGCCACCGAGGAGGCCTTGGCCGCGATTTCTCGCGGCATCCGCGAAGGCTCCTACGCGCTTGGCGCCACCAAGTTTCAAACCGTCTGGAAAGTGCTCGTACCGATGGCCTCGCCCGGCATCCTCACCGGCTTCATTCTCGCCATCGCCCGCGCCGCCGGCGAAGTCGCGCCGCTGATGCTCACCGGGGTGATCAAACACACCAAGTCGCAGCCCTTCCTCGGCAGCCACGCCCCGCACATCGACCAGAATTTCATGCACCTCGGCTTCCACATCTATGACGTCGGCTTCCAAAGCCCGAACGTCGAGGCCACCATGCCGATGGTCTACGTCACCACCCTGCTGCTGCTCACCATCGTCGTCGCGATGAACATCGTCGCCATCGTCGTGCGCAACCGCATGCGCCGCCGCTTCACCCCCGGCGCATTTTAACCGCCCTTTTTCCCTCCCCTCCCACGGACCCGCCATGAGCCACCGCCCCATCATCGAACCCCTGACCGACCATGCCGAACCGCTCGACATGAACTACGACGCGGTCATCGACATCAAGGACCTCAACCTTTGGTACGGCAGCAACCAAGCCCTGTTCGATGTCTGCATGCGCATCCCACGCAACCGTGTGACCTCGTTCATCGGTCCCTCCGGTTGCGGCAAGTCCACCCTGCTGCGCTGCATCAACCGCATGAACGACCTGATCGACAGCGTGAAAACCAAAGGCGAAGTGGTGCTCAACGGCGAGGCCATCACCGATCCGAAAACCGACGTCATCGAACTCCGGCGCAACGTCGGCATGGTGTTCCAAAAATCCAACCCCTTCCCGAAAAGCATCTTTGAAAACGTCGTCTACGGCCTGCGCATCTCCGGCGTGAACGACCGCAGCACGCTCGCGGAAGTTTGCGAAAGCAGTCTCAAACGCGCCGCCTTGTGGGACGAGGTGAAAGACCGTCTCAAGGATTCTGCCTTCGGCCTGTCCGGCGGCCAACAGCAACGGCTGTGCATCGCCCGCGCCATCGCGGTGCAACCCGACGTCGTCCTGATGGACGAACCCTGCTCGGCGCTCGACCCGCGTTCGACCGCGAAAATCGAAGATCTGATCAAAGAACTCCAAGGCGAGTTCTCCATCGTCATCGTCACCCACAACATGATGCAGGCCTCCAGGGTTTCCAACTATACCGCTTTCATGTACGAGGGTAAACTGGTCGAGTTCGGCGTAACCAACCAAGTCTTCACCCGTCCCGCCGAACAGGCGACCGAAGATTACATCACCGGACGCTTCGGCTGATACAGCGCAATTTATCTAGGAAAAAACCATGTCACGCTACTTCGAACGCGAACTCGGGAAACTCAAAAAAGAGTTCCTCATCCTCTCCGGCAAGGTCGAGGAAAACTACAATCAGGCGGTCCGCGCCCTGACCGAGTTCGATGTCGAACTCGCCAAGCAAGTGGTCGTCGGCGATGACGAAATCGACCAGATGGAAGTCGATCTCGAGGAGACCTGCCTGCAGATTCTGGCGCTCTACCAACCCTTCGCCACCGACCTCCGCTACATCGTCGCCGTGCTCAAAATCAACAACGACCTCGAACGCATCGGCGACCTCTCCGCCGGCATGGCCCGCCGCACCAAGGGCTTCAAAAAACACGAGTTCACCCTGCCGCCCGAGATCACAAAAATGACCTCGATCGTCAGCAAAATGCTCACCGACGCGCTCAACGCCTTTACCCGCGAAGACATCGAACTCGCGCGCCAAGTGATGCGCGACGACGACGAAGTCGATGAACTCAACGTAAAAATCTACGAGATCACCAAAGGCATGATCAAGGAGGGCGAGGAACGCGCGTCCGACATGATCCACCTACTCACCGTCTCACGCAACCTCGAACGCGCCGCCGACCACGTCACCAACATCGCCGAGGACATCATCTATTTTCTGGAAGGAGCCATCGTGCGTCACGCCGCGATCCCTGAAGAACCAGAGGGGAGTTGACATGCCGAACGACCGAATTCTCATCATCGAGGACGAACCCGACATCCTCCAACTGGTGGAGTACAACCTGAAAAAAGAGGGCTACAAAACCCTCACCGCCACCACCGGCGAAGAAGGTCTCGCCATCGCCCGAGCCGAACTGCCCGACCTAATCGTGCTCGACCTCATGCTCCCCGGCGTGGACGGACTCGACGTCTGCCGCAAACTCAAAGCCGAAACCAAAACCTCTGCCATCTCCATTGTCATGGTTACCGCGCGCAACGAGGAAGCCGACATCGTCACCGGCCTCGAACTCGGCGCCGACGACTATCTCGCCAAACCCTTCAGCCCGCGCGTGCTGCTGGCACGCATCAAGGCCGCTTTGCGCAAAACCAAACGCAGCGAGGGCAGCAAGGAAAAGCACGCGATCCGGATCGGCAGTCTCACCATGGACCCCAACCGCTTCGAAGCCATCGTGGATGGCGAACCCGTGCAATTCACCGCCACCGAGTTCCGTACCCTGTACTTCCTGTGCCGCGCCCCCGGCCAGGTCTTCAGCCGCAAACAGATTGTCGACGGTACGCAAGGCGAGGACTACGCCGTCACCGAACGCGCCGTGGACGTGCAAATTGTCGGCATCCGCAAAAAACTTGGCGACGCGTCCAACCTCGTCGAAACCGTTCGCGGTGTCGGCTACCGCTGCCGCGAAAGGTAGCCCTAGGTGCCCGCGATGATTTGGGCCATTCCCCTACTCCTCCTCGCCGGCCTCGGCATCGCCCTCTGGCGTCGACGTTCCCAGCAAGCCTTGCTCCGTGCCATGCAACGGAACGAGCGGGTCCGACTGCCGGCCGCCGCGCACCCCGGAGACCTGGCTGTGGCCCAAGCGTACCACCGGCTACGCAGCCGCGCCCGCGAAGAACTCAAAACCATCGACAGCCAGCGCAACGAACTACGCGCCTTGCTGTCGGGCATGACCGATGCGGTGATCGCCGTCGACCGCGCCGAACGCGTGCTCACCATCAACGCTGCCTGCCGCAAACTCTTTGAGTGCCCCCTCGGCGAGAATGTCGTCGGACGCGCCTTCCTCGAAGTCTGCCGCAACCCGCATCTCCATCAGATCCTCCGGGAAACCCTGCGCTCCGACCTGCCGATCGTTCGCGACATGCATCTTACCGGCCAAATGAACTGCCACTTGCAGATCAGCGGCACCCCCTACGAAAGTCCCGCCCACCGCAAAGGCGTCGTCTTGGTGATGCGCGATGTCTCACGAGTTCGGCGACTCGAGGAACACCGGCGCGAATTCGTCGCCAATGTCTCCCACGAACTGAAAACTCCGATCACAAGCGTCAAAGGCTACGCCGAAACCTTGCTCGAAGGCGCCCTTGAGGACCCCGAAACATCACGCCGGTTCGTCAAAGTGATTCTCGATCAGTCAAACCGCCTCACCGCCCTCGTGGAAGATTTGCTGCAACTCTCGCGCATCGAACAAAGCGAGGAGGCAGACGCCAACTTCGAGATCAACGCGTTGCGTCCGCTACTTGCCGAGGCGTTGGAACTTGCCCGCCAAGCTGCCGAAGAACGTGCGATCGACATCCAGATCGACTGCCCCAAAGACCTGCTGGTCCGCTGTAATCCTGGCATGCTCGAACTCGCGGTTCGCAACCTCGCCGAAAACGCGGTCAAATACAGCCAAGAAGGCGCGCGGGTCGAGGTCGCCGCAGGCATGGACAACGGTCTCGCCCAAATCCAAGTGAAAGACAACGGACCCGGCATCGCCTCCCAGCACCACGAACGCTTGTTCGAACGCTTTTTCCGCGTCGAAAAATCACGCTCCAAAGCCCTCGGCGGCACCGGCCTCGGGCTCGCGATTGTGAAACATATCGCCCAAGCTCACCGGGGGACGGTGCGGGTCGACTCCGCCGTCGGCATCGGCACCACCTTCACGATCGAATGGCCAGGTTGAGCCAGTTCGGCTTAGAGGTTTTCCTGAAACAAGCGGAGGGTTTCTTCCTCTTCCAAGGCCGGTTGTGGAGACGCACGTTGTCGATCCAGCCGCTTAAGAACGAATCAGGCTAACTGTCGCGGTAGCCTCGGAACTTGCCGAGAGAATCTTGATCGCGACGATTTGGTTTCAGTTAGTTATCGGTAGGTAGTTCGTCTATCGGGCTCGGTACACGCGCCCGAACCCACGCTTGCCGATTAATCCAGCAGTTCATCGCCTTCGATTTGGACATCCTCTGCATTGGCTTCGACCCGTTATAGCGCAACCGCCGAACAGGAAAAACAGGGCCGCCCCAAGGCCACCCAGAGGACGAACCTTGATGATCTTGCGGGTTCGAAACGTATGGGGCTTCATTGAACAGCGTTCAAATTTTAGCGAGCGCCTCCAGCATAGAAACGCACGAACGCGCGACCTCTTGCCCCTTGTGTATCATGTGTTCCTTGAAGAACTTTTCGTGGTCCTCGTGGCTGTGGAAGTGATGCGGCGTCAGCACCGTCGAGAACACCGGTACGCCCGAATCGAGCTGTACCCGCATCATACCGTCGATCACCGCAGAGGCGACAAACTCATGTCGGTAGATGCCGCCGTTGACCACAAAACCAAAGGCGATGATGGCACTGTATTTTCCGGTTGCGGCCAGTTTCTGGGCAAACAGCGGAATCTCCAAACTGCCCGGCACCGCGAATTCGTCGATCTTGCTCGTGTCGAATCCGAGGGTGGCGAGTTCGCTGGTGCAGTTTTCGCGGGCGATGCCGACGATGTCACCGTGCCAGGAGGCGGAGATATATGCGATGGTTCCGAGTTCTTTGCTCATGCCTCAAACTAGCGCGGAGCCGAACGAATGACAATCGGGAAACGCGCCCAAGGCTGGCGTTGGTGGGGTCCTCCCGAGCCGAATCCGTTTCCAGCTACCTGGCGATCGGGGCAGCGCGGAACACGACCTTGTACTCGCGTTCGAGATCGAACGAACCGTCATGCGGGATGAGAATGAAGTCGTCTGTAATCTCTGGCTTGAGTTCTGCGCCCTCGAGAAGTTCGACCTCCCCTACCCGCTGCGGCAACCACTGCACCACCGGACGCAGCCCACGCTGTGCGCCGTTGGTATTGACCGGCTTGAACGAATCCGAACCACGGTTGGGCGTGATCACGAAGGTATAGACCCCGTCTTTTTCGGTGAGCTTCTGGCCGTAGGCGGGCAGGCGTTTGGGACTGGCCGCCATGCTGGCACGCCAGGCCGGATCGCCGTAAAAGGCGACGACATCGCGGTCGAACAGCAGTCCGCCGGGTTCGTTGTAGGCGGTGGTTTTGCCAGGCGGCGGGTTCTTCGCCAGCAGCTCGGGATGTTTGGTTTTCAGTTTGTGGATCAACGCGTGATGGTTGGCGAAAAAAGCCTCGGTGAAGGTGTAGCGACCGGGTTGTTCGACAAAGTAATCGAGCACGCCCCAGCCCTGATAACCGAACCAAGTCGGGACGGTATAGCCGAGCATTTGCTTGACCCCGGCACTGTTCATCCACGCCAGCGCCATCGCGTCGGGCCCGTCGATATGACCCATCAGGCAATTCCCAATCGGCATGTAGACGCGCGGGCTGTCGTTGCTGATGTCGAAGCGCTCGCCGCCCGTGTCGGTGCCGAACAACTGGCCGTCCTTGGAGCGGAAGTAGCCGTTCTTGTAACGAAAACCGATCTGCCAATTGCGTTCGGTGGCGTGACCGGAGGTGATGAAGAGGTCCGCTTTATAGTCGGTGAGGGTGTCGGCGAGCGCGCGAGTGGTGTCGGCCGGACCTTCGGCCGCCTTTGGTTCGGCGCCGGCTTTTTTGCGGACCATGTGGCCTTTTTTGAGTTCGCAGTACCACAGCCCCTCTTCGCACAGATCGAGTTCGACCTCGGTGCCGGAAGCGACTTTGCGGATGGTCAGATCGTCGGCGTGGCGGGCAATGGCCAAGGCGTTGACCTGATCGAACCCGGTGAGAATTCCCCATTGGGTGTCAGTGTACGGGTCTTTGTCGAGCCGACGCGTAAGCCGATGCACCGCGGCCACGAAGCTGCGCGTGACCTCCGGGTGCCGGGCGACAAAGCAAGTTTGGCGTGGGTGATGTTTGCGGAGTTCGGGCAGGACCTCATCGAGCTTGTCGGCGAAGGTAATCGTCGCCGCCCCTTCGTATTTTTTCTCCAACGCCCGAACCACATCGGGCCAAGCAGCTTTGGTAGGTTCGGAGACGACGATGACGTAAGTGACCGTGTCTGCGGCTACAGATTCGGCGAAGGCCGGCTGCAAGATCACGAACGGGAGAAGGAGCAGGAGGCCAGCCAAATATTTCATGGCTCAGTACAGCAGTTCGCCTGCAGAGCATCCAGTTCAAAGCAAGCGCGATGAGTTGCCACAATGTCACTCTGGATCTGTGCCGAGCGAATGGTTCAACAGGGGTCGTACAATACTGCGAATCTCCAAAGGCAGCCGCCACAACTCGCGATCCTTTCCCGTCTCCATGACATCGACCGCCGCCGCAAGGCAGCGAAGCGGCAATTGTACTTCATCGCAATCTTTGCCGACTTCCTGCCACGCTGTATTCCAAGCGGCCCGCTGGGAACTCGAATATCCGCCCGCCCCGGGCGATCGTGAAGTTAGTGTTCTCGGGCGGGTTGTTCCATTGATCGTAGACGACCATGCGGTCGCTGGCAGGATCGGCGACGACCTTGGCGTAGAGATCGTCGTTTGCACAGCCGCTCGATCTTGCCATGCACACCCTGGGCGGCGCGACTGACGGTGCGCAAGCGTCCTGCCAGCAGAGAGGCGCGCCGAACTCAAACGCAAACGAATTGTTAACGCTTTTTAGTTGCAATAACGACCAATCCACTTTTAGCACTGCAGCATGTCTAAATTCATATTGCTCGCTTTGTTCACGATTCTTTCCGCCCAGGTGGTGGCCCAAACTCCCGTGCCCCAACCCAGTCTCAAGATCACCGAGAACATCCAGATCGACCCCTCCCTCCACCTAGATGCCCTCTACGACACCGACGCCGAGGCGTATGAAATCTCCGGCCTCGAACCAAGCCTGTCCCTGCGCACCCCGTACATCGACGCCTTTGCCAATTGGCATCTCTCCTATTTTGAGGACGAGGGCGAGTGGGAAGACGAGAGCGAAGAAGCCTTCGTCAAACTCCACGACCTGCCCGGATTGCCCGAGGACTTCACCGTTCGTGGCGGTCGTTTTTTCAACCGCTTCGGCCATCGCAACGCCATCCACCCTCATGGCTGGGACTGGCGCGATCAAACCTTGGTCAACCAACGCTTCATCGGCGATGAGGGCCTGACCACTGAAGGCGGCGAGATTTCTTTCCGCCTGCCGGGCCAATCCCGCTTTGTCACCACCGCCAGCATCGCGTTCGGCGACGCCCGCGCCCACGACCACGGTCACGGCGAGGAAGACGATCACGGCCACGGAGATGAGGACGACGACGAGCACCACGATGATGACGACGAGCATGACGGCGAAGACGGAGAGCATCACGACGACGACGAAGACGAACACCACGACGACGACGAACACGATGATGACGGTGACGAACACGGTCATGACGACGAAGACGAACACGGCCACGAAGAACTCGACCCCGACGAACTCGGCTTCGCCAACGAACTCGTCACCATCCGCCTGCACACCCGCTACAACCTCAACGACTTCAAGCGGATTGAAGGCGGCATCTCCCACGCCATCGGTGAAATGGAGTCCGGCGACGACCTCAACACCACCGGCGCCCACGTGAGCTACACTTGGCGCGAAAACGGCTTTGAAGCCGGCGGTCAATCCCTCCGCTGGGTCACGGAATTGATGCTGCGCGATCTCGACCTCGACGAGGTCGGTTCGCAGAAGGAACTCGGCGGCTACAGCCAAGCGTCCTACCGCTTCTCCAACTTCGCCGAAGCCGGCCTGCGCTTCGGTTATACCGAGGGCATCGACGAGATCGAACTCCCCTCGCAGTGGCGCATCTCCCCGCGCGTCACCTTCTACCCTCTCCAGTCCAGAATCCTCCGGCTACACGCCCAGTTCAACCACACCGACACCGAGGAGGAAGGCGACGAACAAACCGTTCTCCTCGGTCTCTCCGCTTCGCTCGGCGCACCCGAAGTTCGCTAGTCCGCGTTTCCTTCTCTGAGTACTTGGGCTAGCTCTTAAGCTAGCCCTTGTGCTAATTCTCTCTTACGATATTGGAGTCCAACACCATGCGCCTCTTTTCCCTTCTTCTCCTTGGAGCCACGCTCCTTTCACCCGCCTTGGCCCAACTTTCGGTCACCGCGCTCCACCCCGTCATCGGCGACCTCACCCGCTCCGTCGGCGGCGAACACGTGGCGGTCCACGACCTCCTGCCCCTCGGCGGAAACCCACACACCTTCGAACCCACCGCAGCCGACCTCGCCCGCCTCTCCCGCACCAAACTGGTCTTTGCCTCCGGGAAAAAACTCGAGCCCTACCTCGACAAACTCCATCGAGCCACCCCGGCCCCGATCATCGAAGTCGGCCGCCGCATTCCCTCGATTCTGGTCGATGCCGATCAACCGCTGTTCCTGTGCTGCCCCGAACACGCCAAGGGCTGCATCGACCCGCACTGGTGGCATAACCCGCTGCATATGAAGCGCGCCGCTCGTACCGTCGCCGAAGCTCTCGCCAAGGCCGATCCGACCAACGCCGCCGCATACAAAGCCAATGCCGCCGCCACCGGCAAACGCATGGACGCCTTGCACAAGTGGGTGAAGGGCCAAGTCGCCACGATCCCGCGCAGCCAACGAAAGCTGGTCACCGCCCATCTCGCGTTCGGCTATTTCTGCAAGGAATACGGCTTCAAAGCCATGGGCCTCCAAGGCCTCTCGCAAGCTGTCGATCCCAGTCCGCGCGACCTCGCCGCTGCGGTCAAAACCATCCAAAAAGAAAAGCTGGTGGTCGCGTTTCCTGAACATCTAGCCAACCCCGAGCTGCTGCAAACCCTCCATCGGGAGACCGGCATCCGACTCGGCCCGCCACTCCTCGCCGACACCCTCTCCGACCAAGCCAAAGGCTATGAGGACATGATCCGCGCCAACGTCAACGCCATCGTTCGAGGCTTCAAGGCGCGCTAAGCAGCGCACACTTACATCCGGCAATTTGCATGCGTAGCCTTCCCCTTTTAGAAGCCGCCTTGCTGGTGCTCCTGTTCGGCGTCATCATGGTGCCGGTCCTGCGCTTGACCAATGCCCGCCCGCCCGCGCCCCACGCGTCCGAGCACGACGCGCCAGTCGGCGACGAAACCACCGGCTGCTACGCCACCATCCGCGCGGCCCACCCGCCCGAGGTTCTCACCATTTTACACGAGAGCACGACGCTGCTCACGATCACGAATCCGCCCCCAACCATCGACGCCGAGTGGCGCTTCCCCGCTGAGTACTTCAGTCCCACCGGTCTGGAACTCGAGGTCCGCGCCAACTGGGCCGCTAGCGCGACCCCGCTCGCGACCGAAACCGCCATCGAAATCACGCTCGAACCAGACACCCACGGTGCGCGTTCGGCGATCCTCTGGACCAGCGGCCCGGCCGAGGATTTCCTCCCTTTCATCTGGGATTGACCACCCACAAATCATCTTATCCGTTCATGGATGACCACACCCAGCACCGCCTTGCCGTTCATGACCTCCACGTCCACTACGGTCCGATCTGCGCGCTGGACGGGATCGATCTCGAACTCGCCTGCTGCCAAACCATCGGCATCTTCGGCCCCAATGGCGCGGGTAAAAGCACCCTCCTCAAATCCATCGCCGGCTTGATCGAACCCGCCACCGGAGAGATCCGTTGGAACGGCGCGCCGCTAAGCCGTTGCCGCCGTGAAATCGCCTATCTCCCGCAGCGCGAGGAAGCCGACTTTACCTACCCGATCACCGTCCGCGGCGTGGTGGAGATGGGTCGTTTCCCCGATCTTGGTTGGTTTCGCCGCTTTCGCCGCGCCGACCACGACGCCGTCGACAACGCCATTGCCACGATGGATCTCGCCAACCTTCAGAACCGCCAGATCCGCGCGCTCTCCGGCGGGCAGCAACAACGCGTTTTTCTCGCCCGGGCCATTGCCCAAGGGGCCCATGTCCTCCTGCTCGACGAACCCTTCACCGGCCTCGACGCTCCCTCCCACGAACGTCTCACCCAGCTGCTCCGCCGCCTCTCCGCCAAGGGATGCCTCGTCCTCTGCACCCACCATGGGATCCATGAAGCCTCGACTCTGTTCGACCAAGTGATCCTCCTGAACCGCCGCCTCGTCGCCATCGGTCCGCCCACCATTCTCGACCACCCAGAACACCGCGCCGCCGTCAACCTCTAGCCACCCGCCATGATCGACACCCTTCAAGATGCCTTGCAGCACGGCTTCAACCAACGCGCCCTGCTTGCCGCCGCCCTGATCGGGTTCATCAACGGCTGCTTCTCCGGCTTCGTCGTCATCCGCCGCTCCGCCCTGTTCGCGGGCACCCTTTGCCACGTTCTGTTTCCAGGCGTGGTCGTCGGCGCGGCCTTGTTCGGTCTCACCGCCGCTAGTGCCTTCGGTGGTTCCCTCGTGGCCTGCTTAGTCGTCAGTCTGGGCACGGTCTGGATCGCCCGTCTCGGCCGGCTCGACAAAGGCACGGCCCTTGGCGTTCTCTACCCGCTCTCCTTCGCCGCCGCCCTGCTGATCATTGCCAAGCCCGGCGGGAATGGCGTGGACCTCGAACACTATCTGCTGGGCTACATCCTCACCTTGTCCGACACCGACCTGTGGTTCATTATCGGCATCGGCATCATCGTCTTGCCCACCCTCGTCCTGCTGCAACGCCCCCTACAACTATTCATGTTTGACCCCGACGTCGCCCAAAGCCTCGGGGTTCCAGTCCGCGGACTGAACGTCCTGCTGGTCATCTTCTTGGTCCTGGTCACCATCACCAGTTTCCAGGCCGTCGGCACCATCCTCGCGCTCGGCCTGCTGGTTACGCCTGGTGCTATCTTGCTGTTGCATGTGGAATCCCCCCGCCTGCTGTTCTGGCTTGGCGGTCTCCTCGGAGCCACGCTCGCCACCACCGGACTGCTGATCGCCATCCTCACCAATCTCCATCCTGGTGCCCTCATTGTCATCGTTTTCGGACTCGCCTTCCTGATTGCCTTCGCCCTCAGCCCCCGCTACGGATTGTTGCGACTCGTGCTCCGCCGCCACGAGGCCGCACATTCACCACCCGTATCGCCATCGCCTCCCGCCACAAAATGAAGCTTACGCCCCAGCAAACCCAGCAACTCGACGACCTGCTCGCCGCCGTCCGCGCTGCCGGCATGCGCAAGACCCGTGCCCTTGTGGAGGCGCTCACCGCCCTCCTCACGACCGATGCCCCGTTAAGTCTCGGCGACCTCATCCAGGCCGACGGTCCGCTCAACGGCCAATACGAAATGCCAACCCTATCCCGGCTCTTCAACCGCCTCGAAACCCACGGCATCGTGCAAAAACTCGGCTTCCGCGACCGCGCCGCCTACTTCACTCTCCGCCTGCCTGGCCGCCACCACGACTACCTCATTTGCACCGGTTGCGGGATCATCGAAACCTTGGAAATCGCCTGCCCCGTGCACGACTTGGAAACCAAGATCGCCCGCAAGCACAAGTACAGCGCCGTCTACCACGAACTGGAATTCTACGGGCTCTGTCCCACCTGTACTTAACGTGCTATTGCAGAAACCCATGCACCCCGAGTAAACGTTTCGCTTCTCGGTGCAATGCTTCCGGCTGAGCAAAAGGCGCTTCCGAAACATCCGACACCCCGAACGCGTTCGGGGCGATAAAAAGGTGAGAGATTACCGAGGCATTTGGACAGGGAAATCGACAGCTCAACAACCTTGAATAAGGAATTTTATATTCAAGGTGTTTTGAAAACAAGATCCGCACACGAATGGGGCCTCCCGAGCCGTTTCTCCACGCCATCTTCTGAAACCAAGTCCCCTGGAAGGCGAGGGGCCTCCCGAGCCGTTTCTCCACGCCATCTTTTGAAACCAAGGTCCCCTGGAAGGCGAGGGGCCTCCCGAGCCGTTTCTCCACGCCATCTTTTGAAACCAAGTCCCCTGGAAGGCGAGGGGCCTCCCGAGCCGTTTCTCCACGCCATCTTTTGAAACCAAGTCCCCTGGAAGGCGAAGGGCCTCCCAAGCCGTTTCTCCACGCCATCTTTTGAAACCAAGGTCTCCTGGAGGGCGAGGGGCCTCCCGAGCCGTTTCTCCACGCCATCTTTTGAAACCAAGGTCCCCTGGAAGGCGAGGGGCCTCCCGAGCCGTTTCTCCACGCCATCTTTTGAAACCAAGGTCCCCTGGAAGGCGAGGTGCCTCCCGAGCCGTTTCTCCACGCCATCTTTTGAAACCAAGTCCCCTGGAGGGCGAGGGGCCTCCCGAGCCGTTTCTCCACGCCATCTTTTGAAATTTGAAATTCGAAATTTGAAATCAACGCCCCTGAAGAGGGGCCTCCCGAGCCGGAGCGGGCAAAAGAATAGAACTGATGACCCAGAGCGAACACCTTCGGCCCGAACAAACTCAGGGCAATCGCGGTCGGGCTCAATCGCAATCGACTCGGGAGCCACTCGCGTCCGTCAAGGTCAATGCTGCCACCTCATGCAACTTCCGTCTGGGTAGCATCCGCCCGAGAGGCGACTGCTACTCTGCGCCAATAGCCACTCAAGGCGATCAGCATGAGGATTACATTCATCAGAACGATCCGAATCATCACCTCTATAAAAAAGACAAGATCCTGATCCGCACGGCTTGTGGGATCGGCCATCTCCTCTTGGATCCATTGCACATCGAGAAAGATGATGACACCTGTCACGAGCAGATGGGCCAGAAGGATTCCCCAGAGTCCGAGATAGCGGGCCGCGCAATACGTTCCAAGCGCGAAGCACACGAGCACGAAACTGCCATAGGTGATGAGCTGGAGAAAAAGGCCTTCCATGGGCCAATTTTAGCAGATCGCCCGCCAAGTTTTTTACATTGAATTTCGAGATTCGAACAACCCTCCAACGCGTTCTATATTGGACTTTTAACCACACCGGCCTAGCACCAGCCCTTTTTCCTTCTTCTTCGCCAAGCGCCTTCAATATTTCGCACCCCCGCAACGCGCAACTCACATCCCGCATCCCGCATCCCGCAACGCGCACCCCGATGGTTTCCCTTTTTCTTCTCCTCGGCATGCAGGCCGGCCAACGCGCCCTGTGGTATGTGCCGCTGGTATTCTACATGGAAAAGGTGCTCGGCTTTTCCGGGATGCAAATTAGTGCGGTGATCGGCACCAGCGCAATCACCGCGATGATCTCGCCGTACATTTCCGGCTGGCTGGCGGACCGCTTCATTCCGGCGCACCGCCTCTATGTCGCCTTGCAACTGGTCGGCGGACTCGCCTTGATCGCCGCCTTCTGGGTACCCTCCTTCGCCGGCCTGCTCGCCCTGATCCTGATCGAGAACATCACCTTCACCGGCGGCGTCGCCCTGTCGAACGCGATCTGCTTCCGCCGCCTACGCGACCCGGCCAACTTCGGTCGACTCGCCCTCGGCGGCACCCTCGGCTGGATGCTCGCCAGTCTGGTGTACAGCCTCTACATGGAACAGTCGGGGGACGCGGCCCTACGCGCCGGCCTGATGGTCGGCGGCATCGCCCAACTCTGCGTCGCCGCCTTCGCCTTCATGGTCTTGCCGGCGGTTCCGCCTGAGTCGCGCGACGCCGCCCGCGACGCCGAACACATGAGCCGCCTGCTGGCCAAACCGGGTCTGCGCATCCTGCTGGTCGCCGCCATGGCCTGCGGTTTCAGCTACTCCTTCCTGCATCTCTATTCCGCGTTCCGGCTGACCGACACCGGTATGACCGAGGCGGTCGCGCAACGCTGGCTCACCCTTGGCCAAGCCGCCGAGATCATCACCCTGCTCTGCCTCGCCGCGATCCAACGCTGGATCGGTTTGAAGCGGGTGGTGCAACTCGGCATGTTATTTATTTTCGCCCGCATGGTGGTGATGTCGACCGACGCGCCGGTGTGGATGTTGATCGGCGTTCAAGGTCTGCACGGCATCGACTTCGCCTTCGCCGCGGTCACCATCGCCATCGTCGCCGAACGCCTGAGCACCGCCGAAACCCGCGCGCGGGCGCAAGCGCTGTCCATGCTCTGCCTCTGGGGACTCGGTCGCCTGATCGGATTTTTCGCCAGCGGCTGGGCCTGGGACGCGTTCGACGGACCGGAAAAATGGTCGCGGTTTTTTATCATTCCGATGGTGGTCGTCGCCTTGGTTTCGCTGCTGTTCGCGTGGCGTTTTCCGACATCTGTTTCGGCGAAGTCAGTAGCTAGTAGCCGGTAGTTAGTAGTCGGGAGTTGGGCGGCGAGGTTAGTCGGCGTTCGGATCTTGATCCTCAGCTGGACGAAACGGGAAAAGTCGAACGCCCCGTCGGGCATAGTCCTTGATGGTCTCTTTATCGTTTACCGAAGTATCCGCATAAATAAAATCGAATCTCCCAATCAGCGGATCAAGATCCATGGGTTTGATGTCTTTGCCGCGGAGCGAAATCATTTTGCCACTACAGCCTTTCGGAATCCATGAGGGTTCAGTGCCTGTATTGGTAAGCCAAATATGTTCATACCTGCCATGAAGTCCCTTCAAATCCGCCTTGGTCAGGCGAATACCATCAATATCGAGGGCGCGGATATTAAGAATCAGAGGCAACAAGGGGCGAAATTTCTCATTTCTGACGAGATGCAAATTATCAAGGTGGCCAGAGCTTAACCAAGACTCCAGCCATTCGGGGGAGATGGGATTTTCGTCCGCAGACAATCCGACTTCTCCGCTCAGGTCGAGTCCGCTAGCAAATACCGGCTCAGGGTCTTGAGCACTGTCGAAGTATAGAAGACTCAACCTGAGATACTGCAGCAAACGTAATTCTTCCACCCGGAGGTTTCGGCCAATGTACAGGCCACTGATATGCGGGTTGGTGCCAATTTTCGACAAAAGGGCAAGATCCGCATGTTCGGTGATGGATAAGTCGTCGGGAACGGTGCGGTACTCGCGCGGAATGTGTTCGGCGAAGGGCAAATTCGGCTCGTCGAGGGTTGTGATATGCACATCGTAGCCAGCACGTTCCAACTGACGGATGAAACGCCGCTGGTCCCAATGAGGGAAATACAGCATGTGGAGAACCATTGCGATCACGCCGAGGAACAGCAGTAGGCAGAACGAGATGAAGAAGAGCTTTTTCACAGGGCCTTGGTCCGAGTTGGAACCACTTGTGCCAGACGCTGATCGAGGTGCCTTTGTGCCACCGCTACGCGGCTCTTGTTTTCTCGCGACGCCACCCCGGCCTTGCCCTGCGGGCTACAGCCGGGGCTATTCAGGGTGCCATCCCGCTTGGCGGGACTCTTTTCAAACTCTAGGTTTCGGCGGGTCATGTTCATTTCCTCTTTGTGCAGCAAGAACACCATTCACGATTCAGATTCCAAACGAACGAACCACGAACAAGGGTCGGCACAATCTCTGTCGGGCTCAATCGCAATCGGCTCGGGCGGCCCCTCGCCCTCCAGGTCTCGAAATTCGAGAACTTCGCAATTCCCAATTCAAAATTCTCAATTCTCAATTCACCATTCACGATTCAGAATAGCCCGACTTAATCGGCGGACTAAACAACTCGGTGTAGTAGCAAATGGGGCAACGATGGACTTGCAGGGTCAGCATCGGTTCGTCGACTTCATAGCCTTGTTCGTCGAGCGGCGTAAAGATGCCGGAAAAGATCTTTTTGGGCTTGGAGCCAAACATGCCGCCACCGCCGCCTTCGGTGGACAACAGGCGACGCCGAACCATCGGGATGTCGCAGTAGCGGCAGTGGATCGAACGCGGCAAGCCCTGCTTCGGCGGCACCACCACGTCCTCGATCGGCGTCGGCATCGCAAATGTTGCGGCCTGACCCCGGAGGTGGCCTTGTTCGTCGATGATGTTCCACACGGTGGCGCCGGTCACTTGAAAACGTTGGCCGGACGAGGACACGCGCACGCCGCCGTAGTTTTCGATGAAACCCTTTTGAGCGACCGCGTCGAGCAGGCGGCGGCGTTCGGACTGGTGCACGGGTTCGGCGGAGAGACGCGAGGGCAGTTGAGTGAACGCGGTCCAGTCGAGCTCGAACAAATCGAGGGCCGCCTGGTTGCCGTAGGTGAAGATGGGATCGCGGTCGGTGTTGTGCGAACACACGATGAACGGCGCGGCAAACAGATCGTCTGCGGACGGATGGAGTTCGCGACCGACGACGCGCTGGAAACTATCGCGCAGCAGAGCCTCGTGAGCGGTTCGTTCAGCAGCATTCATACCGGTTTCACTCTTATAATCAGGCCTGCGCCCAGACCGCGCGGCAGGCGTCCGGACTCAGTTCGTAGCGGTGGTTGCAGAACTCGCAGCGGATCTTGATCGCCTCGTTCTTTTCTAAAATGTCGACGCGGTCCGCTTCCGGCAAGGTGATCAGCACCGCGCCCATTTTCTCTTCGTTGCAGGTGCATTGCCACTGCGGGCGCGGGCATTCGTTGATGCGGAAGGCCGGATCCTCCTCGCCGGTGAACGCGCGCACGATGTGTTCGAAGCTGTTGTCCGCCTCCTGCGAACGCGCCAGCAGTTGGCGGAGTTCGGGGGCTTGCAAGCGATCGCGGAAGGCTTGGAACACCGCCGGATCCGCCTCCGGCATCGCCTGGATCAACAAGCCCTGACACAGCGCCACCGGCCGGGCCGCGTCCGGTTGGAATCCGATCATCACGCAGGCGCCGGACTCGACCTGGTCACTCACGCACAGGGCAAATTCGAGATCGGCGACCACGTCCTGCAAGCGGGCGGCGACGCTTCCAGAGGTGAGCAGTTCGCCTTCGCGCGAGCGGAGAATTTTCAGGCTGCCTTCGTCGCCATACAGGCTCGCGCGTTCCTCGCCGAGTCCGGCCAAGTGACGCGGCGAGACGAGTCCGCGAACCGTGCCGTCGCCACCGGCGTCGACCACGACCGAACGAAGATCGCCGTGATACTGCCAGACCGCGTTCACCCGATCGCGCGGTTCGGCCAACTGCGGACAGATCAGAAGTGTGGCGGCCAGCGCGCGTCCGAGCACGTGGGCCGAGACCGGGTCGCAGTCGTGCGCCAGCACCGCCTCGTTCACCACCTGCGTCATCACCCCGTAGGTGAACGCGACTTTGTGCTCTAAAAGTTGGCCGTTGTAGAGAAGATCTTCCATTGCCATCCTGCCTATCAGAAAGCAGACAAAGCGCAAATGGACAGCGACGAAAACACGCCCGAGAATGCCGCCAAGAATGAAACGGGCGATCTAAACGAAGAGCCCTTCGGCGAACCCGTGCCGCTCGAAATCACCGGCGAACTCGACCTGCACACCTTCTCGCCGCGCGACATCGGCGACTTGATCCCGACTTGGTTCGACGAGTGCCGTAAAGTCGGTCTGCTGGATGTGCGCGTCATTCACGGCAAAGGAACCGGCGCGCTGCGCAAGGGCGTGCACGCGCTGCTCGACCGTCTTCCGCAAGTGATCGACTACAAACTCGGCGATCAAGCCTCGGGTTCTTGGGGTGCGACCAAAGTGCGTCTGAAACCGTGGGAGAATGCGTAAGTAGGATTGGCCGCTAGTGTGCTGTCTCGAAAGTTCCTAAATAAATAGTTCCCCGATCATTGTAAACACGCAGAGCAACCGTCTGCCTTGTACTAGCAATCAGGCCGACAGCTTGGGTGGGCCGGCGGGCTAAAGTCCACAGGCCAAACGCGGGCTGAAGCCCTCGCTACATGATTCGCGGCGTTAAGAAATTTTTGGACAGCAAGCTTGTGCAGCGCCATTTTCATATTTCTGAATTATTCAACATCAAAAAACTGGAGGGCGAGGGGCCTTCCGAGCCGGTGCGATTGAGGACGACCGAGAGGGTGGCGGACTTTGGTTCGGGGCTGATCCCCTTCGCTTGGAATCAAGCGTGTCCCAGAAATATAAAAAATTACAGAAGACTAGGCCGTCGCGTCCGAGTCCATCTCAGGGCTGTTCCGGCAGAGGAGCCTCGAACATCTCCGGGGCAAACCCTCCCTCCGGGACAGCGCCAGGCGGTGCGACAAAAGGCCCGCCGAAAACGTCACCACCAAGCCCCATCTGACCGAAGGATTTCTGGAGCTCTTTCAGCACCTTCATATTATTTCCTTGAGGGACGAACGGGGTTCCCAAACGCAGAACTCGGCAAGCGACCACAGGGATCTCCATCGTGCCGAGTTCGGTGTCCATCGACAGGGCGTCGAGGGTCAGTTCGGCTTGGATACGATCGCCGTTGGCCAGATGGCAGATCACCTTTCCCTCCGCGTCGAACCAGATGGTCTTGAGGCGTCCGAGCGGCACGTCAAGTTGGCCGAGCGGCGTCTTTAAGTTTAACCGTTCGGCCTTGAGGGTTCCGGCCAGCGTGCTGCCCTTGCGAGTGTGGAGGATCGCCTGGCCCGGCTTGGCTTTACCGTCGGTCGTCGCAGGATTCTCGGCGCGCTGCAAGGCGAGGAAACTGAGTTCGAACAAGGCGAGAATCTCGGCCTTCGCGGTCACGATCAAGGTCTCGGAACCTTGGTCATAGGTCATCACCATTTCCTTGATCATCATCGGCAAGAACCCGTCAAGCATGGCATTGCCGCTGCCCGTGTAGGTCTGAACCAATTGGAGCTTGCTAATGGACCGATTCAATTCCGGGCTGCACGGATAGCTGCGGACCAGTTTTTCCTCGGCGAGATCCAAGACCAGCACGCTCTTGCCACGGACCACCACATCGAGGTCGTACTTGGCGGCGGCGGCCTCCAAGGCTTGCCAAGCGTTGCATTCCTTTTCGGGAATATTGACCATGAACAGACCCGGCAATTCCTGAATATTTTGTCCGCCCGGCATCGGTCCGCCGAACATCGCATTCATGAATGGTTTCGCGGAAGGGAGTTCGAGACGAATGTTGGGCGCCGCATCGCCAAGAGCTTTGCGGGCCTGCTGTTCCACGGTTTTCAAGTAGCTCGACAAGTTAATGGCGGAGTTTCTGAGCGGTGGTTTGATCGTGACCCCTTCCAATTGTTCGCGCGGACCGGCGCTGACCGGAAGAGCCCAGCTTGCAAGGAGAAGGCAGAAAAAGGGAAGGAGCAGTCGATGGCGTTTCATAGCAAGGGAGGAGTGAGGAAAACTGAAAGGAGCCTAATAGAAATCGTGCCGATTGCATATCTCGAATTTCATTTGTTCGTGGGGATCGTCGTTCCTGGACAGGATCATGGCTATCATGGCTATACGGGACATGCCCGCGTGGTGGCCGAATCGGTTCCGCCCAAGTTACAGAAGGCAGAATGAAATCAGTCGACTTTTAACCTTCGAACGCGGCGGATTGCTCCGGGGTGTCGAAGCTTTCAAGCCAGGCGGGATCACTCGGCGGGATGAACTGCGCGCACGCTTGCTCCTGCGCGATCCGTTCCAGAACGCGGCGCGGCGAACCCTCCTCGAACGCGGCCTGGGCCGCCGGTTCGTAGATCGCCGCGAGCGGATGCGGCCGCCCGTCACCGGCAATGAAGGCGGTCGCCGCGAAAGAAGCGGTCGAACCGCCGGCGGCCGAACAAGCCGAGGCCGATCGCGCGTTGCGCGCGGCGACAAGTTCGGCCAAGGCCGCCTGGTCGAACCGCGGCATGTCGCAGGCAACCACCAGCCAGGCCGCGTCCGGGAAGCGGCGCGCGGCGGCGCGCAGACCCGCCACCGGGCCTTGATCGGGTTCGAGATCGGGAATCGTGTGCGCCTGATCGGGCGTACCGAACGCCACACTATAATAGCTGCGTTCGCAGACGGTCGCGAGCAAGCCGAACATCCGTTCCGCCTCGGGCTGTTCGTGATAGACTAGCGCCGCCTTGTCACGGCCCATGCGCCGACTCTTCCCGCCGCGCAGCACCAAGCCGTACAGCGGCGCGGTCATGGCGTCGCGACTTCCTCTTCGGATTTCTCTTCGTCTTTGTCGTCGTAAAAAATGTAGCAGCCGATGGCTTTGGTTTCGGTCACCGCAACCGGCTTGCCGGCGAGCACCGCGTCGAGCGCGTTCTGCAAATCGTGGTTGCGCGGTTTCACCCGCTTCTTTCCGGGCCGGATAAACATGTCGTTGATGCGCCCGCGGTACTGCAGTTCGCCGTCGGGGGTGATCACGAACGCTTCCGGGGTGACATCCGCCTTGAGACGCTTGGCGGTGGCGAGTTCGGGGTCGAGCACCACTGGACCCGGCACCTTGAACGCCTTGGCGTGTTTGCGCGCCGCAGCTGCGGTGCGGTCCGGGTCCGGATGGACGAACAGAAAGCGCGCCCCGCGTTCGGTGGTCGCCGCTGCCATGCGCCGCAAGGTCGGCGTGAAATAGTTGGCCACCGGACACTCGACATCGATGAACACGACCACCAGCGCCTTGGTATTGGTGTTCGCGAACGGCGCTTGCACCGTGCCGTCGATGTCCGTCCACTGCCACGGCGCTTCCGCTTGCGCCGCGAACGCAGAACAAACCAGCAGAAGGCAAATTCGGAGATGGTGAAGGGGTCGCATGGTCAGATTTTGGTCGCGTTTGTTGCCAAAGGCTTATGGCAAGATCTTGCCATAAAGTGGCAGAACGTTGCCATACTATGGCAGAACGTTGCCACACTATGGCAGAACTTTGCCATAAGCAGTTTACGATGAATGAATATGAATTGGGTATCAAGAATCATCCTAGTCCTGTCCGCGATCCTTGCGGTCATCGCCATCGCGGCCTAGACCTTCCCGATCGTCCATGCATCTGAAAAGCCGGGCGCGCTATTTGCGTTCGGGCATTGGTGGGACATTCCTCGGCAGGTGGGGCTGCCCGCAGCCATCGCGGCTCTGGCGACGGCCGTCACAGGAGCGGCGATCAGGTGGCGATCACGTCGCTCGATGACAACCGCTTGAATCCTTCGGCGGGAAATCAGTTGCCAAGTTTCCCGTCGATCTGAAACCTTCGGACATGCTTGAGCCCGCCTCCTCCCCTACCGCCTTCCCCTTGCGCCTCGTGGTCCTGGGCGCGGGCGACCGCGGGAATGTCTACGCCAAACTCGCGGCGGCCCATGCGCTGCCAATCCAAATTGTTGGCGTCGCCGAACCGCGTCCGGCGCGGCGCGCGGCGTTCGCCGAATTGTATGAGATTGCGCCCGAGCACGCCTTCGACGATTGGTCCGACCTACTCGCCGCGAACGCCGCCGGAACGCTCGCAGCCGACGCGGCGGTGATCGCGACGCCGGACCGGGTTCACGAAGGGCCGGCCATCACCGCCGCCGAACTCGGCCTGCATCTGCTGCTGGAAAAACCGATGGCGCCGGACGCGGCGGGCTGCGAACGAATCGTCGCCGCCGTGAACGCGGCCGGGGTGCAGTTGGCGGTCGGTCATGTGCTGCGTTACACCCCGTATACCCGCGCCTTGATGGCCGAACTCGCGTCCGGCGCGATCGGCGAACTGGTGTCCATCCAACATCTCGAACCGGTCGGGCACTGGCACATGGCGCATTCGTTCGTTCGTGGCAACTGGCGCAATGAGGCGGGTTCGGCGCCGATGTTGCTGGCCAAATCCTGCCACGACATCGACTGGCTCTGCCACCTCGTCGGCCGGCCCTGCGAACGGGTTTCCTCGTTCGGCTCCCTGAAACATTTCCGCTCCGAAGCGCGTCCGGAGGGTGCGGCCGACCGCTGCACGGATTGCCCCGATGCCGTTGAGTCGGCCTGTCCCTATTCCGCCTTGCGCATTTACGGGCGCTTCCTCGAACGCGGTCCGAAAGACGGCAGCGCCGGCTGGCCACTGGCGGTGCTCGACCCCAAACCGGCGCCCGCCTCGATCGACGCGGCCCTGCGGACGGGCCCCTATGGTCGCTGCGTCTACGCCTGCGACAACGATGTGGTCGATCATCAGGTGGTGGCGATGGAGTTCGAGGGTGGCGTCACCGTCAATTTTACCATGACAGCGTTCGCGGGCGGGGGACGGACCACGCGGATCTTTGGCACGCACGGCGAAATTTTTGGTGACAGCGCGTCCATTCGGGTCACCGATTTTCTTTCGGGCGACAGTCGAACCGTGACCCCGCCACCGTCGGAGTCCGGACACGGCGGCGGCGATGCGGGCTTGTTCGACGCCTTCGTTCGAACGCTTGCTGGCGAGCCGAATCAGATCAGCTCGGGCGCGTCCGAAACGTTGGCCTCGCACCGCTTGGTGTTCGAAGCGGAGAAGGCGCGGCGTAGCGGGCAGGTGGTGCGGTGCAAGGGCTCGACGTCCTAACGGACGATCGCCAGCCTAGAAGGCTGCCGTGACGATACGGCCTTGAAGGCCGTACTACGGTTCGGCCCGAAGGCCGTACTACGGTTCGACCCGAAGGTCGTACTACGGTTCGACCCGAAGGCCGTACTACGGTTCGACCCGAAGGCCGTACGACGGTTCGGCCCGAAGGTCGTACTACGGTTCGGCCCGAAGGCCTTACGACGGTTCGACCCGTATCCCGCATCCACTTGAAATATCCCCAGTGTTTGCATAGGATTTGTTATGTTAAGGAAATGGGCATGTCCGATTTGGAAATAAAACGTCACCGAGGTTCGGGTGTCGGCAAGTGGTTTCTTCTGGTCCTTGCGGCGCTGTTGATGGGTGTATTGTTTTTTTTCTTGCCGCAGGAGGACGACGACGAGGAAACGCCGCCGGATCCGGTGGTCAATGTCGAGACAAACGCGCCGGACGCGAACCCGGTCGGCTTTCTCCGCGATCTGGTGCAGCGACCGGCACCGAAAACCACCCGGGTCGAACGCGTGGACAACGACGAGGACGTCCTCCGTCAAGTCAGCCGCCAACTCGGCGCGGGCGAGACCGACCAAGCGATCGAAACCATGGAGGGCTTGCTGCTCGATCATCCGCGTAATATCGTGTTCCGTACCCAATTGGCGTTCCTGCATGAGCAGGCCGGCAACAATCAAAAGGCCGCACTCAGTTGGCTGGATGTGTACTCGCTCGCCAAACACCGCGAGAATAAAGCCGCCATTCAGGAACGGATCACCCGCCTGCAACGCGGCCAGATCGTCAGCCCCAACGCAGGCCTTGTCGGTTTGCTCGCCGATATCCGCCCGCTCGAGCCCATGGATCCTGCCGCCGCTACTGTGGCAAGCGCTCCGCCAGCCAACGTGGCAGACAACCTGGGAACGTCTGCCGCAGGCTCCACCGCCGACCCAAGTATCGCCGCAGTTGACCCGGCGCTGCCCAGTCCATCCGTTCCCGAACCAAGCGCTGGTATATACGAGACCCAAGCGGTCGCGTCGGTGACGGTATCCGGTGGATCTTCGGCGTCCGACTCGCTGGCCCGACCCGATTTGTCGACCCAAGCTATCGAGATTGCGTCGCTTCCGAGTCAGGAATCGGGAGCGATCGGGGACGCCACCAATCCGAACGAGATCGCATCCTCAGATCCGTCTACACTTGCGGTCGCCGCCCCTCCCCCATCCGGGCCCTCTGTCGCAAAACCAACCGACCCCGCCGATGGTTCGGACTCGGCCACGGCCACCGAACTCGCGAGTTCGGCGAAGATCAAACCATTGGAGGACGAACCCGAACCCAAGATTCCAAGCCGCCCGGTACTGGTTCGGGTGATCGCCAATATCGAAAAGGAGATGCCGAGCAACGAGCGCTTCGAGGAGATCCGTTTGGTCGCCTTGTCTCTAAAGGTGGACGAGTCGATCGACCCACGTGACCTTCGTTGCACCTTTCGATTTGTGGATCATCGGATCGACAAGCCCAATACCTTGGTGCCGGCACACGGCTACACGCCGCAGCTGAAGCGCGTTGGCTCCAACGGCGAAATCCGGATCATCACGGCGTTGTTCATGCCGCGGGGCAACCGCATCGAGGGCTGCGCATACTTTGGCTACAAAGCGCAGGTGGATGTACGCGGGCGCTTCGAGGCAGATGTGAACGAACCCTACGGCCTGTGGGACGTGCCCCTCGATTTTCAAACGGAGTATCCACTCGCCGATTCGATTCTGCGGCTGTCGTCGATGATCGGCAAACCGGATCAAAACGAACCAGAGTGGTTCGATAGCTTGGAGCAGACGATGCCGGCTCTGATCGCAAAGCTGCCGAACCTTCCCGCGCCGCCACCAGCCCCCGAAACGGGTTCGGCTGAGGAAACACTTGCCCAGACAGCGACGCCACCCGAACGTGAAACGCCTGCAAACACCGAAACCCCAGAACCGGTTGCAGCTATCGCCAGCGCAGAGCCGACGACGCTGCCGCCCGCTAGGACTCGCCCAGCGTCTCCAAGCCCTGAAACACCTTCGGTCACTGCAACACCGCCATTCACTGTAACACCGCCGTCCACTGTAACACCGCCGTCCACTGTAACACCGCCGTTCACTGTAACAGCGCCGTCCACTGTAACACCGCCGTCCACGTATACACCGCCGTCCACTGTAACACCGCCGTCCACTGTAACAGCGCCGTCCACTGTAACAGCGCCAGTGACAGCGGCTGTAACGCCCCCGGCCACGGGTACACCTCCGGAGGTTGCGGCCGTTCCAACATCGAACGACCCCGCAGACCTTGCAGACGGTCCCGCAGTAAGTTCGGATTCGACGATGTCTTCGGTGCCAGAGACAACTGCCACTGAGCCCACAAGCCCCACAAGCACGATGGCCCGCGTGACGGAACCGGCAGCGCTTGGTGGCAACGACAAGCCTGGGCTAACGGAAAATTTGGAGCCAGCCTCGGTCACCACCGACATCTCCGCCAACCCCTCTTCCAACGCGAATCCGACGGAGCCCGCCCCCGCCACCGCAAGCACGCCGGCCCCATTGGTTTCGTCTTTTGGCCCACCCACCAATCCGACAACCACGGCCAGCCCACCGACCCCGGTGCCCTCTGCTGCCACGAGACCGCCGCCGACTGGCCTCTCGTCGACGCCGCCCGCCACCGTGGCCACTTCCCCCACCCGCAACATCACCGACCTGCCGATGGCCTCCTCATTTCCCAAGGGCACTACGCCGCCACCAAGCGCCACGGTTGCAGCCAGTCTTCCGACCGCAAAGCCCATCGTATCCGGAGCAAAGCCGACGCCGCGTCCGATACCGAGCGCAGACCTTGCCAGCGGAAATTCGAGTGCATCCCGCAGACCTGCGGGTTCCAGTCCGCCAGCCCGAACTCGTCCGCCGATCTCACCGAACGCCGCCGCTGCCACCACCGCCCCCCCTCCGGTCCGCGCAACTGGGTCACCTACTACAACGGGGCCAAGCGTGGGTCCGATCCGCGCGTTCCAAGTCGGCGGAGGACGTGACCGAACCCTGCAAATCCCGATTCAAACCAACACCAAGCTGACGGAGAGTCAGTTATTGGTGAAAGCCCAGTTCTTCGAACGCGAACAAGACCGGCCCCAAGTCGTGTACATCTCCGAGGTCGTGCCGCGGATCAACATCGCGCGCACCGGCGGCAAGATCAGCCTGCTGCTCAGTTACAGCGTTCCGGAAAGCCAGAAAGCGACCGAGCGTGAACGCTACGGCAAGGAGCTCGCCTACCTCGGCTACGCCGTCCAAGTGTGGTACCAAGGCCGGATGCGCGGCGAGTTCATCGATCCAGATGGGCTCGTGGTCAAACCCGAGATGCTGCGGCCGATCCCTCTGCCGCGTCGTCCGGTGATCCGGTGATCGTTTGAAGATTCAACATCGGCGGTTTGCGTGGGCGGCAATTAGAGGACCGCGGAAAAACGCGGAGCACGCGGAATCTCTTGTCCGAAATTTCCATCGCAAACCACACAAGGCTGCCATTCTTTTGCCTCCGCAGAGCGACCGTAACCTTGGCCTAGGCACGGCGGACTGAAGCCCGCCGTGGCAAGCACAGGTTAAAACCCAGCCAAAGATATTTGAAATTTCGAAGTTCATCGAACCGACGCCGAAGCCTTTACGACGAACCCTCTACGACGAACCACGGAGTGGTGGCCAAGCCAGTAGCCGCGGGTGGAGCGAGGTACGAGCGGCGATTTTCGTGACGGAGAAATAAATCAACAGCCTGCTAGCGGAACGTCGGGTAAATCTTAAGTCCCTTGAGCCAAAGTCGAATGCGGCACCCCGGTTCGGGAATGGCATCCTCGAGATCCTCAGAGCTCACACACAGAAATTCCGGACCCTTCTGAATGTAAATGTCCACAAGCGTGCGATTCGCGTCAACCTCCACGACATTAATCACGGACCCGTCGACCAACACCACGAAAGGATCGTCGGTGGCAAAGATCCCGGACTCGGAATCCAATGGTACCGCGCGAACTTCGTGCTTCAGTATCGCGTCGTAGCCGAGTTCCGCTTGAACCTTTCCAGAGAGCGACTGAAGCCGCTCAGGCGGTTCCGGGATCATGGCCAAGAACGATTCAGCCCCATGAACGACGCTTACGCGGGTGCGGTCCGCGTAAACGTCGAACGAGCAGATTTCTGTTATCACAAAGGCCATCTTTGACTCCAGTTCGGGGAACACAAAAAAGGCCGACTTGAAGTCGGCCTTTCGAACGTTATTGGACTGCCGATTACCGAACGGCCGGCGGGCCCATGCTGTAGCTTGCGCCGAGCATAACGGTCCATTCTTCGTCGACATCCATGTCGAAGTAGTTGGCTTGCGCCTTGATGGCAAGATTGTCGCGTCCTTCGGGGCGCCAGATAAACAAGGGAGAGACCCGGAGTTCTTCGGCGACGCCGATGTCGCTGATGCCTTCGGTGAAACCGGCGCGGAGACCGACACTGTAGCGGGCTTCTGGGGTGAGCAGGATTTCGGAGAAGGCACCGACTTCGGTTTGCTGATCGACGGAGACGCGCTGGGTTACCAGCTCGCCGAGTTCGTCCTCGACCAAGGCGTTGAGTCCGTCGCCGAAGTCGACTTGGCGGGCCATCACTTCGGTTTTCCAGAGGAGACCGTCTTTGCGGTAGTTGATGTCGGCGCCGTATACTTGGGATTGGTCGTCGAGGGCGTTGTCGCCGGTCAGCAGGGAGACGCCGCCGCTGATGTTGTTTTTCACCATCGCGTAGCGGACGTTCCAGACGCGGCTTTCTGGGCCGATGCCGGCGAGACGGTCGTTGTCGTCGAACTCGGTGTCACGGGTGCCGCCGACACTGACGGTCAGGGCTGAGTTGAAGCTGGGCAAGAAGGTGGTGAGCGGGAAGGTCATTTCCGCGCCTTCGGTGATGTGGTCGTCGGAGCCGAGGAAGCGAGCGGTGGCGAGGGAGGAATCGATCCAGTTCCATTCGTGGAGGCGTTCGGTATTGCGTTCGCCGAAGTTGGTGAGGAAGCGGCCGACGCGAGCCTCAATGCCTTTGCCGATGCGGGGGAATACGAGGAAGGCTTCGCGGTTGTCGTTGTCCCAATCGTCGCCGTCATAGTTGAAGCGCCAGTTGGCGAAACCATCGACGTATTTGGTGCGCAGGGACAGACCGGGTTCGATGCCTTGCACGGTGAACTCGTCGCGCGGGTCGGCGGCGTGGCGGGCGAGACTGGAGATTTCCGCGTCGGACTCGGCGTAGGCGATGTTGGCGTGGAGATGCGGGGTCACGTAGTCGCCAAACTTCCAACCGGCACCGGTGGGAATGGAAACGTTTTCCGGAGAGGAGGCGCCTTGACCAAAAATGCCGCCCATGCCGCCCATGCCGCCAAAGCCGCCAAAGCCGCCCGTACCACGCTTAGCCTTGTACTGCGCAGCGGAGATGTAGCGGCGCGTGGACTTGGCCACAGGCGCCGACGAGTCGTAAGTCACTGGCGAGTAACTCGTCGCGGGAGCGCTGTAGGAGGTAGCCCCCGAACTGGACTCGTAGACAGGAGAGTCCACATACCTCCATTCAGAAGCGGTTTGGGTGAGACCGAAACCGGCCAGCGAAAGAAACAACGTAAGCAGTGATAGTGTTCTCATGAAAAGTTTGTTAAACAAGGCGTCGTTCAACCGCAACAAAAATGTCCCCGGGGCTACTCTCTTGCCACCACTCCGTGGTTCGTGATTCCGCGTTTTTTCTGCGGTCCAAGCTACTCGAAGAAAGCGGTGCACTCATCCCCGGACCCCATACAATAGAAACGGGTCCCGAAGGACCCGAACTAGTTCGCAAGTCGCCTTGCGATATGAACAGTGTTTAGATGCCTTTTTCGGCCACTTCTTCCGCGTGTTCTTCTACGGCCTCCGCCGCCATTTCCATGCGCGTCGCGCTGTCGGTATGGAGGTTCGGATTTTGTCCGTCGGCCCAGGCAAGCGAGATGTCGTCGATGCCGATGGAACGGAAGGTCTGCGTAATCGCGGGGGTCAGCGCATCGCGTTCGTCGTCCTCGTGGAAGGCTTCGCCGGAAGCGACGATGAGAATCATACGCTTGACCCTGTGCAGCGGTTTACGCGCACCGTCCTCCAGATAGAAGGTGAGGCCAGGGGCGATGATGTGGTCGATCCAGCTTTTCATTCCGCCGGGCATGGAAAAATTCCACAGCGGCATGGTGAGCACCAGCACATCGGCTTGGTTAAATTTCTCGGCTTGCGCCTTCGCGTATACGGCGGCGGCGTCCTCCTCGGCGGTCGGCACATAGCCGGGAATCGTGGCAGGGTACCAGCAAGCCTTATACTGTTCGTAGCTATACGGGGGCGGGGGTTCCGCGTTCAGATCGACATTGTCGATGTCCACATCAGAGTTGAGGCTCATCAGTTTCCCGAAAAACTTCACTGCCAATTGCTTCGAAACCGACTCATCGGTCGGTTTCGGATTGTCACATACGTGCAAAACTTTCATGTTTTTGGTCCTTCGCCAATTCGGTTCATTTCAACCATTAGCGGGTTTGTGTGTCGCATGGCCGGATGAATTGAAAGCCTTATTTCGGCTAGCTTCCGGCGTGCAGGCCGTGGGTTTTGGCGCAGCGAACGATTTGCCATTGCCGAATGGCCGCACCGACGGTAAGCTTGCGCCAGTGGATCAACCGACTCCATCCGAATCCATGACGCGCCGGAAGCTTACTCTTTTGTTGGCGGGAGCCACGTTCATCAGCGGCTTTTGTTTCATGACAACCGCCGGTTGCGGCCGTGGCCAAGACCGACGCAAAGCAAAGTCAGTGGTGCATCTCCGCTGGTTCATTGCCGCGATCCTCGCCTTCAAAGACGCTGAGGGGAGTTTCCCCGAACGCATCGAAGATCTCGAGGATTGGTACGCGGAAGGCAAAGGCAACGCCAAGATGCAAGCTGCCTTCGCTGAGCTACGAGCCATGGGCGTGAGTTCGTTCAAAGGAGTCCTGGCCAATCCACGTACCGGTTCGAACCCCGGCTATAAATACGTCCGGCCAACCACCGAAGTATTCTCCGATCCGGTGGTGCTCCAACTTCAAGGCGGCGAAGAGCTCGGCGATAAGAGCGCGGCCTATCTCGACGGCACCGTGCGCTAGCAGGCTGTGGAAAGACCCGGCTGGACTTTTGCCGGAGCCGCGTTCACCTTTTGCTTACTATGAATGACCAGACCCCGTTACGTCCCATTGATACCGAGTACCCTGCTGGAAACACCCCGAAGAAAAAGTGGGGCTGCCTCCACTTCGGCGGCATCGGTTGCTTTGCCCTGCTGCTGGTCGCACTCGGCGTCGCCATCGGCTGGTTCTTCATGGTCAAGCGCGGTCAAAAAGATGTGCAACTCACGGCGCAGGAGAAAACCGTGGTCGATCAGAAAATTGAATTTCTCAAAGACAACGAAATCGGCGGCTTCCTGCCGGAGTCCGATGATAGCGACACCAGCACCTTGACCCTCGAACCGGACTCCACCGATCCGGACAACAACAACGATGCCCGTTTCGAAGACGAAGTCGTCATCGAAGAAGACGACGAAGGTCGGCGCATTGTCCGCTTCACTCAACGCGAACTCAACGGTTATTTCACCGCCGACCCTCAGCTGCGCGAGTTTATTCGGGTCGAACTCAACGACGACGAAGTGATCGCGCGCCTGCGCGTGAAAATGCCTGAAGGTTTGCCGATGGCAGGCAAGGTGGTGAAAGTACGTGGCCGCGTAAATGTCGTGGTCAACGAAACGCAAATGCATGCTTCGATCGAGAGCCTGACCGTCGGCGGTATCGCCGTGCCCAGCGCCGTGCTCGGCGGCTTAAAAGGCGAGAACTTGTTCGAAGAACTGTTTGGCTCGAGCGAAGAGGCGCAGAAGTTTCGCGAGTTCGTCAAGGAGCTGGAAGTCAAAAACGGCGAAATTCTAATCAAGCTGGCGGAGTAGGCGTGGCCTGCGGCCAGTAATGGAGTGATCAGTGATCAGTCATCAGTCATCAGTGGGGACTCGCCCTGGCGGGCGGGGGCGGAGTGATGGAGTGATGGAGTGATCAGTGATCAGTCATCAGTGGGACTCGCCTGGCGGGCGGGGGCGGAGTGATGGAGTGATCAGTCATCAGTCATCAGTGGGACTCGCCCTGGCGGGCGGGGTCGGAGTGATCAGTCATCAGTAATCAGTCATCAGTGGGACTCGCCCTGGCGGGCGGGGTCGGAGTGATCAGTCATCAGTAATCAGTCATCAGTGGGACTCGCCCTGGCGGGCGGGGTCGGAGTGATCAGTGAACAGTGAGGACTCGCCCTAGTGGGCGGGATCGGCTTCAAAGCCCACCAACGCCCGAAGGGCGTAAACCACTGATCACTGATTACTGATTACTCAAAAAGCCCGAAGGGCTAACCACTGATCACTGATCACCGATTACTTAAAACGCCCGAAGGGCGAACCACTGATCACCGATCACTTAAAACGCCCGAAGGGCGAACCACTGATCACTGATTACTCAAAAAGCCCGAAGGGCGAACACCCTCGCTACCGGCTACTGACTACCGGCTACTAACACTACTTGACGCGCCCCTCGGCATTATCCCACCTTTGTCCAAAACCAGAACGACACCACAGGACACCATCATGGGACTCGACGACATCTTAAAAGAAATTCTCGGAGGATCTGCCGGTGGCGGATTCCCCCAACCACAACCAATGCCGCGCGCTCCCGAACCACCCGCGCGTCCCCCCGCCGGTTCGGTCTCGCCCGAGTCCTATGGCGACGGCGGTGTCGGTGCCGTGATGCGCGCGGTGGTGCAAATCGTCGCGCTCCGTCAGGGCTTCCTCGGCGGCATGAGTTCCGCCTGGACCGGGTCCGGCACGATCGTGCATCCCAGCGGGCTGATCCTGACCAACTGCCACGTCGCCGACCCGCGTTCGATGGGCATGTCCTCGCCGCCCGCCGACCGACTCGGCATCGCCATCACCGAACGCTCAGACGAAGCGCCAGCCGTCAGCTACTTCGCCCAAGTGGTGGCCAAAGACCCGCGCCTCGATCTCGCCGTCCTGCAAATCGTGCAAGACGTGAAAGGTCGCCGCGTGCGCAACCTCAATCTCCCCGCCGTGCCGATCGGCGACTCTGACCGACTCGACCTCGGCGACAAACTCTCGATCATCGGCTACCCCGGCATCGGCGGCCAAACCGTGACCTACACCTCCGGCAACGTCTCCGGCTTCTCCGCCGAGAAAGGTGTGAACGACGCCCGCGCTTGGATCAAAACCGACGCCACCATTTCTGGCGGCAACAGCGGCGGCACCGCCGTCACCGACGACGGCATCCTCGTCGGCGTTCCGACCCAAGCCGCCGCCGGACGCGGCATCTCGCCGGTCGATGCGCGCCCCGTAGTCGACACCAACCGTGACGGCCGAGTCGACCACCGCGACACCCCGATGGCCATTGGTGGATTCATCAACGGACTGCGTCCGGTGAAGCTCGCCGTGCCGCTGCTGCAAAAAGCCGGCATGTCGGTGACCTACGCCAAGCCGGGTTCGAAGATGCCGAACTGCCCGATCCCGCATCACGACGCACACGACTACGAACCCGCTCGCCGCGCCGAAAAACCCGAGTTCCACGACTTGCTGTTCAGCGCCCAAGTTACCCGCGACGGTCGCCCGATCCATCCGTCCAGCCACCTTCCCGACGGACTCGACACCGTCTACGCCACGTTCGAATATTCCGGCATGACTCCGGGCACGCCGTGGAGCGTCGTCTGGATGTCGAACGGCAAGCAAATCATCGACCAGCAAGACCGCTGGGACGAAGAAGATCATGGCCGCAAGGTGGTCAAGATCAGCAACCAGAAAGGGCTGCCCGACGGCGAGTATCATTTGGTTCTCGGCATCGGCAGCACGATCGCGCTCGAGGGAAAAATTCTCGTCGGTTCGCAAGTGGACGACTCCGACAGCGAAGTATCCGGCACCGTGGTCGATGGCCGCACCGGACGCGGCATTGCCGATGCCGCCGTGGTCGTGCTCAAGCCCGGCGTGGCGTGTCGGCAATTCTTGCAGAAGCAAGATCGTCGTTACGTATTGTCGAATACCGAGACCGAACGTGATGGTTCGTTCAAGCTGCCCAAACAACTCCTCAAGGGCCAAGCCTACAGCGTCGTCTTTGCCGCGCGCGGTTACGAGATGATCGCAGTTGATGGTGCCCTTCGCGTCAGCGACTCCGCGCCGGAACATGCGGACATCGGCGATATCCGTATGTCGCCTTCTTGAGCAGCCGGTAGCGAGTAGTCAGGAGATCGTCCTCTCGGCTCGGCCCCCTCACCCGCCTGAAAAGTTGGTAGCGAGTAGTCAGGAAATCGTCCTCACCGCTCGGAAGCCGCCTCCCAGACAATGTTTTAAATTCGAAAAATTCGAAATTTGAAATCACCAGAAACCGCGCCCCGCGCGGCTCCTCCCTGACTACTCACTACTGGCTACTGACTACTCCTCAATGATGATGGTGATCATCGTGGTCGTGATGATGATCATGATGATGGCCGTCGTCGTGAAAGTGAGCGTTGCCGCTCGGCTTTTTCTTGGTCTTGAAATACCCGAGTCCGCCACTCAGAACCCGCTGGATTGGCTCGCCCGTTTCCGGATGATGGGTGAACGCGTCTTCGGTGATGCGCTGCTGGATTTCAAAGCGCTTAACGCGTTCGCCTTTTTTCTGCGGGATCGTCTCGTACACGTAGGTTGTCATGGTCGGACTATAATAGGAATGGGGTGAACTCACAAGACGGCGTGGGCCAGAACATCACACAAGCGCTGCAAGTCGTCGCGGCTATTGTAGCCCTGCACACTAACCCGAACGAACTGCGCTTCCAAGTGGCGCGTGAACGGCACCTCGATCCGCGAAATAGAACGCCAAGGGTTTCTGGCAGCTCCCCCATACCCGATCTTCTCGCCACTACTTTGAGGGCCGTCTTCATTCAATGAGATGTCGTTCTGAAGACATCGAGGGGCTTGAGCCGCGATTGTTTGCTAAGCCAATCAGCGCGGCCGCAGGGTCCAGGTGCCTTGACGGAAATCGCGGCGCCCGGCATTTTTCAATTTGGCTTTGCACACGCCGCGCGCCTGGTTGCCTTGGAGGAGGAGTCCGCTGCCGGTGAGTTCGTATTGGACGTTACCGTAACCGATGTGCGCGTCGGTGATTTGCAGCGCACCGTTGTTGTTGACGAAGGCGAAGTCGCCGCCGCGTTGGTCGAGCAGGGTCACGCGGATCAGGCCGTCGGGCTCGTTGACGACGCGCACCCTGCCCTCTTCATAGAACACCGGACCGCTGTAGTCGCGCGACACGCGTTCGGTATTGAAGATGTAAGTGCCGTTGCGAATGACCGTTGAAACCTCTTCACCGGCTTGGAGTTTTGAGGACGAAATGCCGCTGAGGCCGCCGCCGCCACGGCAGCCGAAGGTGAAAAAAGCACCGATTGCGCAGAACAGTAGGACGTAGGAAAGTTTTCTCAGTTTCATGATTGGATAATCGGCGTTCATGCCTAGGTTGCCCCGAACTATGGAAACAGACACCCCAAAGGCAACGAGCTTTGCTCGGAAAATTGCTAAGAAAGACATTATGGACCTGCCAATGCGCTCGTTCCGTGGTGAGATCGTGGTCGTCAATAGCGGCGAAAACCTCCAAGAAATCGTGGACGAACTGCTTATGCAGGAAGTCATCGGCTTCGATACGGAGACCCGTCCGAGCTTTAAACGGGGGCAAGTGTTCAAGCCGTCCCTCATTCAACTGTGCACCGACGAAAAAACCTATTTGCTGCAAATCCAGCAGATTGAAGACTGGAGCGCGCTCAAAGAAGTCTTCGAGGAGCCGGACATTATCAAGGCCGGCGTCGCCATCGAACGCGATATCAGAGAGTTGCAGGAGATCGTCGATTTCGAACCGCAAGGCTTCGTCGAACTCGCCACCTACAGCGACGACGTCGGCATCGATGCCAACGGCCTGCGCCCGCTTACCGCGATTGTTCTCGGCTTCCGCATCAGCAAGGGGGCGCAAACCTCCAACTGGGCCAAAGCCGACCTCACCGAACAACAGATCCTCTACGCAGCAACCGACGCCTGGGTTGGACGTGAGATGTATCTTAGCATGACCAGCGCGCTAGCTGATTGAAGAGGCTGAATAAAGCCGCTCAAGAGCCGCTCAATAGAGACGCTGAATAAAGAACGCGGACTTGCAATGACGTCACGGCCTTGTTCTTTGGCAGATATGAAGTGTTGGTTCCTGATTGTTTGCACCGTGGCGTTGGCCGCCGCGTCCCTTTGCCTCCAAGCGCAGGAAGAAACGGACTGGCTGTCCCACCCCAAGTGGGACGAGGGACTGGCCGAGATCTGCATCTTCGAAGGCAAACAAATGAAGTACGGCAGCCTGCGCCGAACCAGCCTCGAAGTGATCACCGTGCGCGAACACTTCAATCCCGACAAACTGGTCAAGACCTCACCCGAGGCCGACAAGAACGTCCTGCCGATCATGAAGTGCAACCAAGTTCGACGCACCCGCACCGGCGTTTACGAGTACCTGCAAATGGGCAGCGCCTTCGTCGACCGACGCGACGGCTCACTGCAAAAGATTTCCTGCGTCAGCGCCGAGTGGTGCGGCAACAGCCACGCCAGCCTGATGCGAAAAAAGGGCGGCGGGTTTGATCTCACGGTTGCCAACTACTTCAACGACGAAGGACTGAGCACCACCGCGGTGCCGGCCGGCGCGATTTTCTACGATCAGCTATTGCTGCATCTGCGCCAGAACCTGCCGACCATCAAGGTCCGCGACACGATCACCGTCGCGAAAACCTTGATCTCGAACAAACCCGCCTACGCGACAGAAACGGCCACGGTCAAAGTTGTTGGTCCCACGAAGATCACCCTCGTCTTTCCCGACCGCACCGAGACCTTCGAGTTCGACAACAATGAACTCCGCGCCCTCCGTTCCTGGTCCAGTAGCCTCGGCGAACGCCTGAAGCGTAAGAAGATCTTCTTCAACGACTATTGGAACCGGAACAAACCCGGCGACGAAAGGATCCTGCGATGATGGCCGGACCTGCCGCGATATTCGAGTCGGCCGCGATCACCGACACCGGTCGCACGCGCGACACCAACGAGGACTGCCTTGCGGCGATCCCGGAATGGGGGGTGTTCGTCGTCGCCGACGGCGTAGGCGGCCTCTCCGCCGGCGACGTCGCCAGCAGCCAAGTGTGCGACACCATCCGCTCGCAGGTTGGTGGGTTCGGCGGCTTCAACGGCCAGATTTCCGACACCTTCATCAACACCACCGTCCGCAGCGCTATCGCCGACGCCAATACGTGGATCCGCAACGAGGCGGAATCCCGCGAGGTTCGCGGCATGGGCACCACCGTCGTTCTGCTGGCGCTGAGCGCTGAGAACCCCGGCCAAGCCATCGCCTTACACGCCGGCGACAGCCGCCTCTACCGCCTGCGCGACAGCACACTTGAGCAGCTCACCGAAGATCACAGTATCGCCGGCCAGCTCGGCGTCCACGAGAGCACACTCCACCCTTTCATGCAGGGTGTGATCACCCGCGCCGTCGGCATCCAGCCCGATGTCGAACTCGACGAGACCCCCGTCGATGTCCGGGTCGGCGATGTGTTCATGGTCTGTTCCGACGGGCTGACCCGGATGGTGGATGATGCGAAGCTGCAAGAAATGCTGCTGGTCGACCGCAGTCTCGACGACTGCGCCCGGTCCATGGTCGCCAAGGCCAACGAGGCTGGCGGCTATGACAACATCACCGTGATCTTGGTCCGCGTTCGCGGGTAGGCCATCAGATTAAATCAGGTGCCGAGGCAGGCTTTTGTTCTGGCAATAATAGTCTCGATATCTGTCCTAGATAGCCTTGGGAATAGATCAGCCTTCGTACACATCGCGTAAAATTTTTGTTTGTCAGGCATCTTTTCGGCCACCGACTCCACAAGGATCGCAGGAGCAATTCCGAGTTCGTCTGCCGCCGCCTTAATTGCCGAGGGATTGCCATCTGGATGGCGAGCAAGGAGGGTTATGCGTTTCTCTCCATGAACGAGCATTTCCTCCGCCCAAGCGTCGGCTTCCTGTTCTCGTGGATCTTGAGACCGGTCATCATATTCAAGAAATTGGTCTTCAGGGGATTTGATGTGAAGCACCAGATGGGCAATTTCATGAAAAAGCGTTCGCCAAAATTGGCTGACACTTTTGAACTTCAAAGAGTGTACAATAACCGCCTTTTCCGGTGTGAGGAGCTTGGTGCATCCTCGATACGCCGATTTTTTGAGTATCGGCATGACGACTAGCGCAACACCTGCACGACTGAGTAGATCCTCAGCCTCTTTATAGGCTTCAGCTGGGTCTTTCTGAGTACACCGCCGCAAGTGGTCCGCCGCGATTTCAACCTGTTCGCGATCGTAACGAGCGCAAGGAATAGCCTCCGCCGCCAGCATCCCAAGCCGGATCCAAAGGGCACCATTGAATCCTGAATACTGTTGGTTCGTATCCTTGAACGCGGCAATGGAAGAGGCCGCATATGAGCCCCAAGCATCCAATTCATGCAAGGAACCAAACTTGGTCAGCTTGCATAAAGCCTCATGGCGCGCCAAACGCTTTCGCGTAGCTGGGAGGAGTCCAAGTTTTTGCAAACTAGTGTAGTCAGCCACAGTTAGCAGATCACGTTCTACTGGATTGAGCTTTCCAGTCTTTTCCCGCCTACTCGCTTTAAGTCGCTCGAAGCTTTCACTGTTTTCCAGAAGGAGGCGAATGTAGCGGCTCATTGAGGTGGATACACGCTGATGCCCGCGAATCCAGCGGGACAGACTCTTCTCCCCTATTCCCAACAAGTCGGACGCCTGCTTTTGCGTCAGACTATATTTTTGGAGAAAGCGCTTAAGCTCTTTTGGCGAAATAGATTCCAATCTCGCATCGAGCCAAGCATCAATGTGCGCGGAACCCTCGGGAGTGATAACATGAAGCGCGCATTTGTCGCAGGTTTCCTGTTCCACACCCGGCACAGTCCAAGACTGCCCCCCCGATTCGGTCATAAAGGGCCCAACAAATGCATGAACCACACCCTGCTCGCAATCGGGGCATGCGTAACCTTTAAGAGTCTTCTTCGCCTGGTTCTTTTTCATTTGAGCGTCTCGGGAGTAAAGGAAGTGGCTGATACCCTGTGTTGTGTGAATGGAAGTCCAACATAAGAATGGGTGGATCCCCAACTCTTGGGTTCATTTTCACATAGATCAATAGTTCAGGGTCTTCGTGCCGGATAACGAACTGATATTTTTGAGGGGAGCGTCTATTTTGCCTTGGGAGTTCGAAAATTTCGTACTGTTTTAAATTCTCAATGAGGACCTCAATCAGTGGGCCTTCTATTAATCCTTTTGCGTTGAGGTACCGCGTCCCGCTGGCGTACGGCCGATAGTTTCCATCTTCCAAGCATTCGAGTATGGTATTGCGGTCTTCAATTTTCGCAGTTCGCCATTGGCCGGACATTGACAAAAGATATACGTACCAATTGGTACCTTGAGCAAGTTTAATCTGACAGCTTTTCGAATTTCTGCTTTCACCCATTTTTTAAAGAATGGGCAATGCTCAACCTTCGACGTGGATCGGCTTTAAATTCCAGATCTCGTCGGCGTACTGGCGAATGGTTCGGTCACTGCTGAACTTACCGACGCGCACGCTGTTGAGCAGGGCCATCTTCGCCCAACGCGAACGATCGCGATAGGCGTCTGCGACACGCTCTTGGCATTCGACGTAGGCACGGAAGTCGGCCAGCACGCAGTAGGGGTCGCCATGATCCAGCAGGCTGGCCTTGAGCGGAGCGAGTACGCCCGGTTCGTCGGGGGTGAAATAGTTCGAACCGATCCAATCCACGCAGGTACGCAACAGCTCGTCGCTCTCGTAGTACTCACGCGGGTTGTAGCCCTTGGCGCGGAGTTCCTGAATGCCTTCAACGGTGTGGCCGAAGATGAAGATGTTCTCGTCACCGACTTCCTCTTTAATCTCCACGTTGGCGCCGTCGAGGGTGCCGATGGTGAGCGCGCCGTTGAGAGCGAGCTTCATGTTGCCGGTGCCGCTGGCTTCTTTTCCGGCGGTGCTGATCTGTTCGGAGAGATCGGCGGCGGGGATGATCGAAGCGGCGAGCGAAACGCGGTAGTTGGGAATGAACACGACTTGCAACTTCTGATTCACGCGTTCGTCGTTGTTGATCATCTCGGCGACGGCGTTGATCCCCTTGATGATCGTCTTGGCGAGGGCGTAGCCGGGGGCGGCCTTGGCGCCAAAGATAAACACGCGCGGCACCACATCGGCGTCGGGGTTGTCCAAGAGCTTTTTATACAGCGCGAGAATGTGCAGCAGGTTGAGATGCTGGCGTTTGTATTCGTGCAGGCGTTTGATCTGCACGTCGAAGATCGCGTTGGTGTTCACCTCGACACCGCACAGGTCCTTGATGATCACCGCCAGTTTCTCTTTGTTGCGGTGCTTGATCTGCATGAACCAATCTTGCAGGCCGGCGTCGTCCGCTTGCTGTTCGATCTGGCGCAACTGGTCGAGGTCGCGCGGCCAGCCGTCGCCGACTTTTTCGGTGAACAGCTGGGCGAGTTCGGGGTTGCAGGCGAGCAGCCAGCGGCGCGGGGTCACACCATTGGTTTTGTTGTTGAAGCGTTCCCCGTAAATCTCTTGGAACGGGCGGAACAGCGAGGCTTTGAGCAAACGGGTGTGCAGTTCGGCCACGCCGTTCACCGAAAAGCTGCCGACGACCGCGAGGTGGGCCATGCGGAAGAACTGCGGATAGCCTTCTTGCACGATCGACAGGTTGCGTTTACGCGTGGAGTCGCCGGGCCACTTGGCTTCGACCTCGGCCATGAAATGCTTGTTGATCTCGAAGATGATCTGCGTGTGGCGCGGCAGTACTTTCGTCATCAGCGGTACCGACCAGGTTTCCAGCGCTTCGGGGAGCAAGGTGTGGTTGGTGTAGGCGAACGTGCGGGTGACGATATTCCAAGCAGCGTCCCACGACAGATTTTCCTCGTCGTGCAGGATGCGCATGAATTCGGCGACGGCGATCGCGGGGTGGGTATCGTTGAGTTGAATGACGGCTTTTTCGGGGAACTGCTCCCAATCGCTATTTTGCTTCCGGTAGCGACGGATGATGTCCTGCAAAGAGCAGGCGACGAAAAAGTATTGCTGCGCGAGCCGCAGTTCCTTGCCGCTTTCCGTGGTGTCATTCGGGTAGAGGACTTTGGAAATGGTTTCGCTTTCGACTTTGCTCTGCACTGCCTGGACGTAGCCACCGGCGCTGAACTTGGCGAAGTCCATGTCGAAGTCGACACTGGCCTGCCACAAACGAAGGAAGTTGACGGTGTTGGTGCCAAAGCCGCAAATCGGAAAATCGTAAGGAATGCCGATCACTTCACGGGCGCCTTTCCACTCCGAATGATATCCGCCATTTTCGTCAAACACATCTTCGACATGGCCGTAGAGTTTGATCTTCTGAGTATACTCTGGACGAACAATCTCCCACACGTCGCCGAACTGCAGCCAGTTGTCGGGGTGTTCGACTTGGTGGCCGTTAACGAACTCCTGACGGAACAGGCCGAACTCGTAACGGATGCCGTAGCCCACTGCCGGTAGGTCGAGGGTCGCCATCGAATCGAGGAAACAAGCGGCGAGGCGGCCGAGACCACCGTTGCCCAGCCCCATGTCGTATTCCTCTTCCATCAGGTCGGTGGCGTCGAGGCCGAGTTCCTCGAACGCGGCGTGAAACTCGGGGTAAGCGCCAACATTGTGGATGTTGTTGATGAACAGACGACCCATCAGAAACTCGAGCGAAAGATAGTAGACGCGCCGCGTGTTGGCTTGGTTGTGGGCCTCCATGGTGGCGATCATTTTTTCCACGATCAGATCCTGAACGGCCTTGGCCGAGGCGACATACCAGTTGTGGCGGGTGGCCGATTGCGTGTCACGGGCAAGCGAGAACTTCAGATGGTTCAAAATCGCTTCTTTAAGCGCTTCGCCTGATTTTCGTTGATTGCGTTCGAGGTCGTTCTGTTTTTCCAAGTTCATACGAGAGGGGTAGCGTGGAATGACGGCAGGTCAAATACGTATATGTACCGCACTATCGAAATTAGTACGGTTTTGTAACTTCGTTCGTGATGCTCCACACCGTCTACTGTCTTTCGTGCTTCCAGACTCTACTTCGTACTTCGCCCATAAACGAACAAGGCGTCCTGAGAGCCTCAGCCCTCCGACCGACTCTCCGACAGACTTCCAATCAAACCGATCTACGCCGTTTCCAAACTTCGGGCCGCGATCTTCTCAGCGATGGCCGCCTTGAACTCGTCCAATGGCAAGGTCTGCTGGTTTTGCTGATCGACGTAGCGGCGCCAAGTGACGGTCTGGTCGGTTTGTTCCTGTTCGCCGACCACGATGACGTTGGGGATCTTCATCTTGGAGGCGTTGCGGATCTTTTTGCCCATGGTCTCGTTGCTGTCGTCGAGCCGGGCGCGAACGTAGCTCGAACGCAGGTCTTGTTCGATCTGGCGGGCGTAGTCGTTGAACTTGTCGCTCACGGAAACGATCTGTACTTGCACCGGCGCGAGCCAAGTCGGGAACGCGCCGCCGAAGTGTTCGATCAGGAACGCGACAAAGCGTTCGTGAGTGCCGGCCGGGGCGCGGTGGATCACGTAGGGATGCACTTCTTGGTCGTTCGCGTCGGTGTAGGTGAACGCCATGCGTTCGGGGATGGCGAAGTCGAGCTGGTTGGTGCTGGCAGTCTCTTCGCGGCCGGTGACGGTGCGGAATTGGAAGTCGATCTTCGGACCGTAAAAGGCGGCTTCGCCCTTCACCTCGGTGAACGGCAGGCCGCTCTCGACCATGGCTTGGCGAACGAGATCTTCGGTCTTGGCCCAGGCCTCCGGATTGTCGACGTACTTCTCTTTGCCTTTGGGATCTTCGGGGTCCCAACATGAAAGGCGCATGTGGTAGTCGTTGATACCAAGAGTGGCGTAGAGTTCGGCGTGCATGTTCATCACGGCGAGGAACTCCTCTTTGATTTGCTCCTCGGTGCAATAGATGTGCGCGTCGTTCATACACATCCCGCGAACCCGCAGCAGCCCGGACAGCGCGCCGGCTTCCTCGTAGCGGTAGCAGTGGCCGTACTCGGCGAGGCGGATCGGCAAGTCGCGGTAGCTGCGCGGACGGCTCTTGAAAATCAGGTGGTGATGCGGGCAGTTCATCGGCTTGAGCACATACTCTTCGGTGACTTCCTCGCCGCCATCGGTAGTCTCCTTCATCTGCATAAACGGAAACATGCCATCTTTGTAATATGGCAGGTGCCCGGTGGTTTTGTACAGCGAGGTCTTCGCCAGGTGCGGGGTGGCGACGCGCTGGTAGCCACCTTTGAACTCCAGCTCCTCCATGTATTTCTCGAGTTGTTCGCGCAGCACGTAGCCGTTCGGGTGCCACAGCGGCAGGCCTTTACCGATGTCGTCGCTGACCGAGAACAGATCGAGTTCCTTGCCGAGTTTTTTGTGGTCCCGCTTCTGCGCCTCTTCGAACGCGGCGATGCGCTGCTTGAGCACCTCGTTGCTTTCGAAGCACCAGGCGTAGATGCGGGTCATCATCACGTTGCGTTCGTCGCCGCGCCAGTAGGCCCCGGCGATGCGGCGGATTTTAAAACACTTTGCCGGAATCTTTTTGGTGCTCTCGACGTGCGGTCCTTCGCACATGTCGAGGAACGGGCCGTTGCGATAGAAGCGCAGCGAGTCCATGCCTTCGCGGGTCTCGAACAGCTCTTCGGCGTATTCCTTTTTGTAGGGTTCGCCCATCTCGTCGAGCCGGGCCAAGCCGTCTTCGCGTGAGAGGTTCTCCTCTTCGAACACCTGATCCTGGTTGATGATCTTGTACATCGCCTTTTCAATCTTCTTAAAGTCCGCTTCCTGGATCGGTTCGGAGAGGATGAAATCGTAGTAAAAGCCGTCTTCGATCGGCGGACCAAACCCGAGTTTTGTGCCCGGACGCAGCTGGAGAATGGCTTGGGCCATGATGTGGCTCAAGCTGTGGCGGATGCGGTACAGTTCGTCTTTGGGGAGGTCTTTAGATACGGCCATAATGCGCGTTGTGTAGGTGGAACAGGGGGAAATGCCAGTTGAAAAAAGGTTCCACCTCATCTGACGGTAAGAAGAGGCAAACAGCATCTTCTGACTGCAGATTCTACAAACTCGCCTTGTACGCCTTTAATGCAGCGGCATCGAATTCTCCCAAGGGGAATTCGAACTCAACCGTTTTCTTCTCCACTGTTTTCGACGCTTGGAATTTTACGCTGGCGGCCTTGCCTCCGACTGGGCGGAAATTTTCTCCCGATTTCAAGCGCCTGCCATTCGCATCAAACGCAGCGGCATTCAATACTTGCCAGTTGCCACCGCCGAAGATCAGGTTGACGTAGGTATCATAAAAACCGGCTTTCACGGTGCCACCGCCCGGCAGGGTTGCTTCCGGCTTGTCTGCGGAAAGTTCGACGTCAGCCAAATCGACGTACGCGCTGATATCCACCGAACCGAAGATCACGCGCACCGAGCCCGGTTCCGCGTCGCGATCTTCGAACGCCGTATACTCTGTTTCCTCTGGATAACTGCTGCCCAACTTGGCGGCCGCGTTCCGTCCGAAGGAATGCACCGTCCAGTCCGACTCTGCGATGGTCGCCGGGCAATTGACTTGCAGGTCGTGCGCGTTTCGATATAGATGGCGAATTGTCGTCTTATCCAGATCGGCCTTTGTGACCTGATCGAGAGGGTAGAACGGAACCAGTTCGTAGGCGGGACGCGCCGGTGTATTTTTCTGATCAGGGGGAAGAATAGGAATGGTCCGATGGAACACGAGTTTCTCGCTGTCAGCTACGGCGTAGGCTTTCACAGTTGCGGCTTTGCCAAAGTAGGAGCATTCGCGGCCTTTTGGCCCCCAGCCGCCATTGTTCTGTGCCAGCATGCGACCCATGGCGTCGTAGACTTGGACGTAGAGGAAAAACTCCTCTTTCTCGGTTTCGGCGTAAACGCTGATTACATCATTTTCCATTCGCTCGATCGTCACCGGGACATCGCCGGCCATGCGGGTAGTTCCGGGCGGGTCAGACGCCTTGAACTCCGCGAGATGCACCGAACCAGGAAGCTTCATGCTGATCTCGACCTCCATCTTCGTGGCCGGCCCCTTCTTGGCTTTATCGAAGCGGACACTGAGGGAGCTTTGACGGTTTTGATTGATCCTTCCCCTGCTGGGACGCTCCTTGATTTCGCGTAGGTCCTCGCCGGCCGCGTTCACGACGCTCTTATACTCCACCATGATTGAACTCATCAACATGGCGTTGTCACCGATGTCGGGGTGGAGCCGGACCGACGCCCTCGTTTCACTGCTCGTGGCGGTCAGCAGCATGTTCTCCAAGCCGAACGCCTCCTCCAGGTGGGCTTTCTTCGCCGCATTGTCATACGGCACCGTGAGCGGGAGTTCGTCGTTGGTTTGGGTAAAGACTTCGGTGGTTGAGGCCACCAAGGGGTCACTCATCACTTTGTTCATCGCGCGCTGGAAAAGTGGTATCAAAGTTTCGTCGCTGGTCTGCTTCCAAACGAGCCTAGTGATGAGACTGTCCCCTTTAGGCACGGCGCGACCGCGAAGTTCGGGATGCGCCAGAAGTGCGGCCAGTTTCTTGTATTGCCCAACACCCGGTTTGTCGCCGTTGATGTAGGCGGCCAACTCGGTCACGCGGACCGCATCCTCCATGTCCAGATTCATATCGACAAGGCGGGCATCGCCGGCGGCGAGCACGCCCAAGCTTACGCGTTCGGCGCCTTCCAAATGATCGACCAACGGCTCTAAGGTGCGCTCCATCGTTATCCCCACGCCCATGGCAGCAAAGCCGGTGAGACCCAGCTTATCCAAGGTGGGATTCAGCCAGGGCAGTGCCTTGTTTTTCGGTGGCAGGAAGCTCAGCTCACCAGCATAGGACTTGCCGGTGGTCAGCTGGCTGGCGCGCTTCTGGACAATGTCCGCCCAGTCCATGGGTGTATCCTCAAGGCTGATCCACATCCCGTCGGGGCGTTCGGTGACTTTAAATTTGAGAGGCGACTTTCCGTCCCCCTCTTCATCCCCGTCCATTGGAAATTCGTAGACCCCGCCACCTTTGGACTCGAGCATCCCGGCCAGCGGGCCGTCCTCGCCGAGAAGCTCTTTAATCTCCGCCGGATTGCCCAAGAAGCCGATCATCGGCACAGCACCTTCGCCATCCGGGAAAACAGCCGCACGGACCTCTTTCACCCCCGCGCCTTTCAGGATGAAGACCGGCGACTTGGCTTCCGCCGGCGCGCCTTTCAACAAGGGCAGGAGTTGGTCCGGGGTGGCGCGCAGCATGAACGCCGGTTCCTGAGCCGTTAGAAAAATTGGAAAAAGGGCGAGCAGCAACGTCGTAAATAACCTCATATTCGAATGGCATCACAAAGGATCGAAACCGTCAAATATCGATGGAAAAACCGACATCACAAGAATCCAGAGCCGTTTCGCACGAGTGAATCTGGCGTGTTGAAAAAGACCGCGAAGCTGCCGGGCGGGGGGGCGGCTGGGACTCGACTAAAAACCTTACCTCACGCGTTCCAATTTTCGACCAGTCTGGCTGGGTTCGCTTGTTTGCTTCAGGGGGGCGCTTTGTGGCGAAGGTCTCTACAAACTCGCCTGGTGGGTTTCAACGCGGCGGGCTCAACGTTGGGTGAGAAATTCCGGACTGACTCGCCCCGGCTGCCGCCCGCAGGGCAAGGCCGGGGTGCATGAACCTCAGAAGGGTCGCCGCGCAGCGATGACACCTTGAGCACTCTGGGAAATGAACTCGAAAACCATTTGGCTCCACACGGATTGCCGAATGACCTGCGAAAACTTGAAATATCTGTGGTTAGATCCTTACCTTTCCAATTCGCGACCAAACGAGTCAAACTTTCTAAGCTGCTCTCAACAGGTGGGTTAAGGAAGCGGGATCGATCAGCACGGAACTTGCCCGAATGGAACGAAGATTTAAGTGGGAGGCCGGCCCCGCCCGGGCGACTATCCGCAATGCACGCGATTGAGTGCACGCATGTGATCGCTGGCCCCGAACGGGGCAGTTTGTATCGCAGCGTCAGCGAATCTGCGGGATAAATCCCGCAGGCCAAACACGGGCTGAAGCCCGCGCTACCTACAATCGAGCCCCCGCCGTGGTTCATCGTGGAGGGTTTGGCAGCGGTGCGATGACCTTCAAAAATTCCAACTATCTTTGGTTAGATTTTAGATGAAGAATCTTTGGGAAAGGCGACGGGAAACTCGTCTCCCCGATTCCTTTGCCCAAAATTCCTTTGCCTCCGCGAAGCGGCTCCCGTTCGGGCTTGTGCTGCGTCGAGGCGGGCCGTTGGAGGGCGAGCGGCCTCGCGAGCCGTTTCTCCAATTTCTAAATAAGAAAGGTCGCCGAGGCCGGCGACCCTCCAGAATGTATCTACCCTTCGAGCGAAAGCAGAACCGGGTTCTCGATCGCTTCCACCACCCAACGCAAAAAGCGGGTGCCGTCGGCGCCGTCGATCAGGCGGTGGTCGTAGCTGAGGCTGAGCGGGGTCATCAAACGCGGAACGAATTTCTCGCCGTCCCAGACCGGTTGCATGCTGCCGCGGCCGACGCCGAGAATGGCCACTTCGGGACCGTTCACGATCGGGGTGAAGTGTTTGCCGTGCAAGCCGCCGATGTTAGACAGGCTCATGCAGCCGCCAGAAATCATTGCGGGCGTGATTTTGCCCTCGCGCGCTTTGCCGGCAATCTCGCCGAGTTCGGCGGCGATCTCAATCATGTTCTTCTGGTCGACATTGCGGATCACCGGAACAACAAGGCCCTTGGGCGTATCGACGGCGCAACCGATGTTGATGTACTTCTTGAAGATAATCTCCTGTTTGACCGGATCGATGCTGGCGTTGAAGTTGGGGAACACGTTGAGCGCGCCGCCGAGGATCTTGATGATCATGGCGGTGAGGCTGAGGCGGGCCCCTTGGGCCTCGGCGCGTTTCTTGAACGCCTGACGGGCGGCTTCGAGGTCGGTGGTGTCGGCGTCGTCGTGTTGGGTGACGTGTGGGATCGAACTCCAGCAGGCGGCCATGTGGTTGAGCGTCATCTTGCGGATGGTGCTCATCTTTTCGACCTCGATCTCTCCGTAAGTAGAGAAGTCGGGCAGTTTGATCGCGGGCGCAGAGAATCCGCCGCCACCACCGGCAGCGGCGGGAGCGCGTCCGCTGTTGAGCGACTTGGCGTAAGTTTTGACGTCCTCAAGGCTGATCCGTCCGGCGGGTCCGGTGCCGGGCACGCTGGCGGCATCGATACCGATTTCGCGGGCGAACTTACGCACCGAAGGCGCAGCCGGGATCGGCGCGTGTTGCGGGCGTTCGACGCGCGGGATGTTGGGCGGCGCTGGCGGAAGTGGTTCGGGCTTCATGTTGATGACCGACTTGGCCTCGTCGAAGTCTTGCTTGATCGGAGCGCTGGCGGCGGCCGCTGCTTTTACCGGAGCGGCCGGTGCTTTTGCCGGAGCGGGTGCTGCTGCGACGGATGCGGAGGCCGCCGCAGACGAACCTTCCATGCTGCCGATGTTGGTGCCGACCTCGATTTGTTGACCTTCTTTGACGGTCAGCGCGGTGATTTTTCCGGACGCGGGCGCGGGCAGGTCGACGGTGGCTTTGCCCGTCTCAAGTTCGAGCAAGGCGTCGCCTTCTTGAACGGTGTCGCCGACGGCGACGTTGATCGCGACAACTTCGCCACCGCTGATGTCTTCACCGAGTTCGGGAATGATGATGTCGAGCGGGTCGGACGCGGCTGCGGGAGCTGCCGCTGGTTCGGGCGCGGCGGCTGGTTCGGATTCGGGAGCGGCAGCAGGTTCGGATTCGGGCGCGGCAGCAGGTTCGGGTTCGGCTGCGGGTTCAGGTTCGGCCGCAGGGGCTGCAGCGCCGGCGTCGATCGAACCGTAGTTCGCGCCGACGTCGAGGTGGTCGCCTTCGCTGACGCTGATGCTGCCGATGGTGCCGTCGGCGGGAGCGGGAATGTCGACGGTGGCCTTGCCGGTTTCGAGTTCGAGGAGGGGTTGGCCCTTGGTGACGCTGTCACCGGCCGAGACGAGGACGGTGACCACGTCGCCGCCGTCGATGCCTTCGCCGAGTTCGGGAATGAGAAGATCTTGTGCCATGGTTTTGGAACCTTTGGGATTTAAAATTTAAAATCTAAAATTTCAGATCAAGCTGGTGAGCCCGGGATCTGTGAAATTTGAAATCTGAAATTTGAGATCGAATTTGTGGTCGGCCTTTGGATTTCAGATGAACTACTGACTACTAGCTACTGACTACTTGCGGGCGCAGCCCGCTTAGGAAACGAGCGGGTCGAGCTTGTTGGGATCGATCTTCAGATCCTTGAGTGCTTTGGCTGGTAGTTTCTTATCCACTTCGCCGATCTCGGCCAGTTGGCTGAGCGTGGCGAGAACGACGTAACGGTGATCGACTTCGAAAAAGTCGCGCAGGTTGGCGCGGCTTTCGCTGCGGCCGTAGCCGTCGGTGCCAAGTCCGAGGTAGGGCCCCGGGAGTTCGCGGCTGAGGCCGTCGGGCAGGTATTTCACGTAGTCGCTGGAGGCGATAGTGGCCTGCTTCGGGTCGCTGAACATCGTTTCGATGATCGACTTTTTCTTCTTCTTGCCGGGGTTGAGCAAATTGAAGCGGCGGGTGGTTTGCGCGTCGCGGTGCAGCAGCGGGTAGCTGGTCACCGAGTAGACATCAGTCTTCACCTTGTACTTGGTGGCGAGAATTTCCTGCGCCTTGACCACTTCGTTGAGGATCGTTCCCGACCCCCAAAGATTGGCTTTTACTTTGCCGCGTCCGCCACCGGCCTTGAACTTGTAGATGCCTTTGAGAACGCCGTCGCGAATGGCCATCTTATCCTTCGCGTTGCTCGCGGGGATCGGCGGCTGCACGTATTCTTCGTTCATCATGGTGATGTAGTAGAAGACTTCTTTTTCTTCGACGTACATTTCCTTGAGGCCTTCCTCGATGATGATCGCCAGTTCAAACGCGTAAGCCGGATCGTAAGGCTTGCAGTTCATGATCGTGGAGGCGGCGAGGTGCGAGTGACCGTCTTCGTGCTGCAGACCTTCGCCGTTGAGCGTGGTCCGACCGGCGGTGCCACCGCACAGAAAGCCTTTGCAACGGGTGTCGCCGGCGCACCAAATCGCATCACCAACACGCTGGAAGCCGAACATCGAATAGTAAATGTAGAAGGGCACCATCGGCAGACCGTGGTTGCTGTAGGCCGCGCCAGCGGCGGTGAAGCTGGCGAGCGCACCGGCTTCATTGATACCTTCCTGGAGAATCTGGCCGTCCTTGGACTCTTTGTAATATTGGAGCAAGTGGCTGTCGACTGGTTCGTATTTTTGGCCGTCGTGGGCGTAGATACCGACGGCGCTGAACAGGCCATCCATGCCGAAGGTACGCGATTCGTCGGGGACGATCGGCACGATGAACTTACCCATGGCCTTGTCCTTGAGCAGCTTGCCGATGAGGCGAACCCAGACCATTGTGGTCGAGGCCTCCTTGTCGCCGGTGCCTTTCTCAAACTCGTCGAAGATGCCGTCTTTGGGCATGGCGAAGGGAACATTGAGCTGCACCTTGCGCATGGGCACATGCCCGCCGAGCGAGGCGCGGCGTTCGCGCACGTATTGCATCTCAACACTGTCATCTGGCGGCCGGTAGAATGGGGCCTCGTCGACGTCCTCGTCGCTGATCGGAATGCCGAAGCGGGTGCGGAACTCGCGTAGCTCGGCTTGATTCAGGGCTTTCTGATTGTGCGTCATGTTGCGGCCTTCGCCGGCTTCGCCGAGGCCGTAACCTTTCACGGTTTGGGCGAGGATGACGGTCGGTTGGCCCTTGTGGTCGGTGGCGGCCTTGTAGGCGGCGTACACTTTTTCCGGGTCGTGGCCACCGCGCTTGAGCGTGGTCAGTTCGTCGTCGGACATGTGCGCGACCATCGCCGCGAGTTCGGGCGAGGTGCCGAAGAAGGTTTCGCGGATGTAGGCGCCATCGGCGCGGATATATTTTTGTAGTTCGCCATCGACGACGTTGTTGAAGCGCGAGACCAGATGGCCGTCGTGGTCGTTCTCGATCAGCGGATCCCAGTTGCCGCCCCAAAGCACTTTGATCACGTTCCAGCCGGCGGCGCGGAAGGTGGCTTCGAGTTCGTTGGCGATCTTGCCGTTGCCGCGAACCGGGCCATCGAGGCGCTGCAGGTTGCAGTTCACGACGAAGGTGATGTTGTCGAGTTCCTCGCGTCCGGCGACGTCGATGCAGCCGAGCGTTTCGGGTTCGTCGCACTCGCCGTCACCGAGGAAGCCCCAGACTTGTTGGTCGGTGCGTTCCTTCATGCCGCGGTTTTCCAGATAGCGGATGAAGCGCGCTTGGTAGATGGCGGAGATCGGACCGAGTCCCATGGACACGGTCGGGAACTGCCAGAAGTCGGGCATCAGCCAAGGGTGAGGATAGGAACTGAGCCCCCCGCCCGGAGCAAGTTCGCGGCGGAAATTGGTCAGATCCTGTTCGGTCAGACGCCCTTCAAGAAACGCGCGTGAGTACATGCCGGGCGAGGCGTGACCTTGAAAGTAGATCAGGTCGCCGGGATGTTTATCGGTGCGGCCGCGGAAAAAGTGGTTGTAGCCAATTTCATAGAGCGTGGCGGCGGAGGCGAAGGTGGAGATGTGTCCGCCGATGCCCTTGTGGTTTTTATTGGCGCGTACGACCATGGCCATGGCGTTCCAGCGGACGATCGACTTAATTCGGCGTTCGATCTCGCGCGAACCGGGAAAGGGTGCTTCGTCCTTGGGGCCGATGGTATTAATGTAGGGCGTGTTGAGCGGAATTTCACGCTGGATGCCGAGCGATTGGGAGGCGTTGTCGACTTCGCGAATGATGCGCCGGACTTGGTCCGGGCCAGAGATTCGCATGACGTCGTTGAGAGAGTCTCGCCACTCTTGAAGTTCGATGGTGTCGTGTCCGTTGGAAGATGCGCCGTTTGAGCTCATAGTGTACCTATAGATTAAACTCTTGAATAGAAGGGAGTTCGAACAGTCTTCCTAGCTGTCGTCGGCCTCAGGACAATAATTAAATCACGGAAAAATCAAGATATATATTTATATCACGATATATCTGATTGATATGTGATATATGTTCGGTAATTCTGTCCGACATGATTTCACCAACAGGGTCGCCCGTCTCTGGGATGGCGAGCTTGCTGGACCGCGATCGTTAACCGTTGTCGCCTCCAGTACACACCTGGGATCACAGCGGCCGGAATCGTGCCTACTGGTTCGTCTGCGAATGGGCGCGTTGAAAATGGACTTGTGTGGGCGACGTGCCTCGTCATGAGTTGGTCATGTGGTATTTCCTCCGTTCGCTCGTCCTCGTTTCGCTCTGTCTCTCCCCTTCCCAATCGCTCGCAGGCATCACCAACGGCCAAGGCGAACAAGCGGGGGAAGTCACCAGCACCTCGGTCATTTTACAATCGCGCCTGACCAATGGCAGAACCTTGGTGGAGGATGATCTTCCGGGTATGGCGGGCTTTGCGCTTTTTGAGGTCTCCACCGACGACGCCTTTGCCGATTCGACATCGACCCGGATCCTGACGGCCACGGCCGACCATGATTTCATTGTCAAAACCAAGGTCAGCGGTCTGGAATCAGGAACGCGGTATTTCTACCGCGTTCATTTCGGCACGGACAAAGACCGCCTCGACCAAACCGGCGCCACGCGCAGCTTTCGCACCAACGCGCCGGCATCATCCGACCCGGTCAGCTTGGTGGTGGTGACCGGTATGAACTACTGGAAATACCACTCGCAAACACCGGGTGCGGACAAAACCATCGGCTATCCGGGTTTGGTCTCGATGGCTGCGCTCAAGCCCGACTACTTTGTCGGCACGGGCGACAATGTGTATTACGATTCGCCGCGGACCCTCGGCGGTTCGAAGAGGAAATTAACGCACGAGTTTGCCCGAACCCAGCAGCAGCTACGACAAAAATGGCACATTCAATTTTGCCAGCAACGCTTTATCGACTTGTTCAGCGACGTCGGGGTCTACTGGGAAAAAGACGATCACGACCACCGTACCAATGATTGCGACACGCAGGGCGACTATCAGCCGAGCAATCGCCTCGGCATTGACACCTTCAAGGAACAGGTGCCGATCACCGACCCAGCCGATCCCGATGCGAAAACCTACCGCAGCCATCGGCTCTCCAAGCATCTGCAAATCTGGCTGCCGGAAGGGCGCGATTATCGCAGTGCAAACAACTCTCCAGATGGTCCGGACAAGGTCATGTGGGGGAAAGAGCAAGTGGCGTGGATGAAGAAAACGCTCCGGCGTTCGGACGCGACCTGGCGGGTGATCATTTCGCCCACGCCGCTGATCGGTCCTGACGACGCCTACAAGCGGGACAACCATACCAACATCAACGGCTTCCAACACGAGGGCGATGCGTTCAAGCAGTGGCTGATCGACAAAGGCCTAGACAGCAACACGTACTTCGTCTGCGGCGACCGGCACTGGCAGTACCACAGTATCGCGCCCAACGGACTCGAGGAGTTTTCTTGCGGTGCCTTGGTCGATGCCAATGCCCGGGCGGGTCGACTGCCGGGCGATAAAAAGTCCACCGATCCAGGCGCGACGATCAGGCAGCCCTACGTGCAGACGCCGAAAACCGTCAGCGGTGGATTTCTCCGCATCGTCGCCGAGGAAAAAGACGCGGTTCCCGAGATTCGTTTTGAGTTCTATGATGAGCAAGGTGCGCGGTTGTATTCCCACACGCCGGCGACGCTCGAACCTTGAACTCTTGCAGCTCGAAGCGCTAGGTGGCGCCATGGTGAAGAATCGGAATGTAACGGGCATGGAACACGGTTGAACGTGTTGCGGATAGCGGCAGCGTTGCTGTCGGGGGTGCTGCTCGCCTTGGCCTTCGAGCCGTTCGGCCTCGCCGAACTCGCGTGGCTGGCGATGGTGCCGGGCTTGGTCGCGTTCCGGTTTGCAACGTCAACAAAAGGCGCCGCCGGACTCGGCTTCCTCTGCGGCCTCAGCTGCTGGCTGGTTTCCCTTTACTGGTTTATCGGCATGTCAGAGAGTCAAGAGGCAGGACTGCTTCTGATTTGGCTGGGTCAGTTCGCGCTCTCCGCTTGGTGCGCGATCTTCTTCATCCCGATCGCGGTGTTCACCGCGTTGTGGTTCCGCCGCGTCGACGACGGACGCAACAAGATGAAGAACGTCGCGTACATTCTGCTCGCGGCGGCGCTTTGGGCGGGTTGTGAGTGGCTGCGTTCGGTGCTGTTCACCGGCTTCCCGTGGAACACCATCGGGGTGACCCAATACAAGAACCTGGCCGCGATCCAAGTGGCCTCGCTGGGCGGGGTCTATGCCGTTGGCTTTATCGTGATCGCCTTAAACCTCGGCTTCGCGGCGACGGTCCAGCGCTACATCATTGGGTATCGGGTCCGCACCGAACGCAAACTCGGCTGGCACCCCGAAATCGTGCTGCCGATGGCCTTGCTGGGCGCTGCACTGTCGTTCGGAATCACTCAGATCAAACGCGAACGCGCCCGTTCGGCCAGCTACGATACGATCAACATCGCAATGATCCAGCCGAATATCTCGCAATACGAAAAGTGGGACGAGGCTTTTGCCGAAACGATTTTGAAGACGCTGTACGGGCTGACCTTAGAAGTCTGCGCCAAGCAAAAACCGGACCTGGTCGTCTGGCCGGAAACCGCCCTACCCGACCATTGGAAATACGAAGTGTTAAACCTGCACGCGCTACTGCGCCGGATCGACACCCCGATCCTTACCGGGGCGATCCACTACAAGCCGGACGAACTGGACGACATGGAGTTCCGCAACGGCTCGTTTTTGTTCGAACCGGGACGAACTGATTTTGTCGACGATCCCGACGGGGCGGAGCTGCCGCATTACAACAAACAGCACTTGGTGCTGTTCGGCGAGTACGTCCCCTTCCGCGAAACCTTTCCGATCCTCGGCAAGCTGAACCCGGTTCCGTACTTCTGCCTTCCTGGAGATGAGAGCACCATCATCGAGACCGCCGGACACCCGATGTCGCCGCTGATTTGTTTTGAAGACGTCATGCCCTATCTGAGCCGGCGTGCGGTCCGAGGTGGTGCGCGTGTCTTGGTCAACCAAACCAACGATGCTTGGTTCGATCCCTATCCGGAGGCCGACCAACACATGCCGCACGCCGTGTTTCGTTCGGTCGAGCATCGCGTGCCGATGATTCGCTGTACCAACACCGGCCGCAGTTGCGTGATCGATACGATCGGCCGACTAACCCACGAGTTGCCGCGGCTGCAACGATCCTGGTTGTTTGCGAAAGATGTGGCGGTTCCGGGCGAAGGGGACGCGGGCACTTTGTATACCCAGGTGGGCGATGTGTTTGCCTGGGCGTGTTTTGGGTTCGGGCTATTAGGGTTTGTTTGGACGGCGCGAAGTCGTCGGCGGTCGCAAGATATTTGAAAAGAGCCGCGTTAGCGTTAGCGGTGGCACCCTAAATATTAATATTTTAGGGACTGGCCCTTATTTTGTGCTGGCTGCACGAACGCGGCATCGTCAAACGGGACGTTAGCGGAAAGCAAAAGAAACCAGGCTTCTCCCGAACCGAGGCGATCGCCGCCTGGGAGGACGGCGGAGACATCCCGCTGCCCGCGTTTCTTCTCTGCAAAGCCCGCTTCCTCACCGAAAGCATCGCCTTCGGTTCGCCGCAATTCATCGAAGAACAAATCGAGGCCAACCGATCCCACCTCGGTAAATATCCCAAACCTCACCCGTCCTCGAACGGACTCTGTGCCATCAAAGGCTTCCGCGATCGAGCCGTCGCAAGTTAATCCGTCTCACATTGCCGCGTCGCGGGCGTTTTCTATTTCTTCAAATGACGCGGCTGAATCGGACGCGCATAGAACGGGAAATATTTCCGGTCGCCACCTTCGGGAACGTACTTCCAGCGTTTGTACATCCACAGCCAGTTTTCCGGAGCTAGTTCGATGACTTCTTCCATCCGATCGGTGAGCTCTTGGGTGAGTTCTTCGACGGTGCCTTCAGGCTTTGGGATTACGCCGGGGCAGAACGCGCTGTAATCGCCGTCGGCACGCAGCACGCAAAAGCCGAACCGAATCGGGACGCCGGTCTTCAAGGCCAGCGCGCCTGGGGCCGAACTCACGGGACAGGGCAAATCGAAAAAGTCGACCCAGATACCGCGGTCTCGCGGTAGCGTGTTTTGGTCGAGCAGCACGGCCATTCGGCCGCCGTTGCGTAGGCCATTGAGAATGTTGCGGATCGCGCCATCTTGCTTAAGAATCGTGCCGCCGGTTTTTTCGCGGACCTTAATGAACAGTTCGTCGACTTTGGGATTTTTCAGCGGTGCAGCGACGCTCATCAGCGGGTAGCCCATTTGGCTCATGGCCATGCCGAGAATTTCCCAGTTGCCGTAGTGCCCGGTCACGCCGAGCCAGGCTTCGTTGACCAGCAGATCGCGGGCGGAGTCGTCGAAGTGGACATGTTTGTCGATCCGGTCGCGGGTGTTTCTCGAGAACCAGAAGAGGTCGAGCAGCATCACGCAGAAGCGGAACGCAGAAGCGCGCAGGACTGCCTTGTGCCGCGCCGGTGCCCAGCCGGGGAACACGTGTTCGAGATTGGCTAGACCGACTTTGCGTTCGCGGGCGGACACGACGTAGACCACAAGAGAGGCGAATTTGGCCAGACGGAGCAGACTGCGGCGGGAAAGCCAGGGGAGAACCAGCAAGCCGAGTCGGGCGGCGGCGGTCTCGATGAGCGCTCTCAGTTCAGACCTCTCGGCGTGGTTTGGTTGCCGTTGAAAGGAGATGGGAAGGTATCGTCGCTCTGCCTAGACTGGAGTTTGACAAGAGCCGCGTAAGAGGCGGTAGCCTGAACATCCTCTGTCGCCCGCAGCGCAAGGCCAGAGTTGGAACAGCCCACGCATAGCCGACCGGGATGCCCCGTAGAGTCTAGCGCTGCCACGTGTTCCGGTCGGAATCGAGAGGCCGCATTAGCCGCGCCCCGAGGTCCGGGCAATTCGACCGACAAGAAGCCCTGTCTAGAAGAAGAGGATACAGCCTCGCGCAATTTGAGAAAAAAGGAGGGAAAAAATGTGATCCGGCTGGGACTCGAACCCAGGACCACAGGATTAAAAATCCCGTGCTCTACCAACTGAGCTACCGGATCAGATTTGGTGGCGCAAAGTAGGAAAGACTTGCGGCTTGTCAAGTGGTTGCGACAAAAAATGGTCATCGTCTTTTTCGCTTGTCGCGATTCAATAATCGGTCTCGCCGACCACGAACATCACCGACTGGGCGCTGCCGCCTTGGAGTGCGGGAATGCCGTGCTCCTGCGCGACATGCGCGTGGACTCGGTTGGTATGAACGCCGGCCTCAGTCAGGAACTTGGCCGCCGCCGTTGCGCGCGCTTGCGCCAACTGGCGGTTGGCCTCGGGGTCGCCTTCACTGCGTGTCGTGCCGAGCACTTTGACGTAATAGGACGGGAACGACTCGAGCTTGGTGGCCAAATTTTTTAGATTACGCTGGCTGCTCATGTTCAGGCGGGCGGTGCCGCGACCGAACGACAAATTGTCCACGCGCATCTCGCCGACCGACTTCAGCCCCTTCCATTCGGCCTCGTCCAGCGGTGGCAGAACGCCGTAACCGCGCAGTTCTTTGCTGTCGATGATCTTGGGATTGCCGTCGGCCAGAATGGTGAGCGGACGCGAAGGGTGGAAGCCCTCGGATTTGAGTTCGCGGAAGATACGGTCGTAAAACAACAGGTTCGGTTGACCGCCGACGCGGTCCTCGTCGATGCCGCCGGTCTGCATCAGGACTTGATTGATCTTGAGGATGGAGTCTTCGAGCAGGGGGAGGTCGCCGGCGCGTTCGGCGGCGAGTAGATCGAAGTGGGCGTAGTTCTCCATGGTGTTTTTCCACTCGATGCCACTGACCAAGTTCTTAGCCTGCTTGGCGTCGAGTTCGCCGTTAGCGTCGTCGAGCACCAACTTCTCCAACTGCTTCTTCTGTTCGATCTCGTAGCCGGTTTGCAGATAGGCTTTCACCACGTCCTTCACCAGGTCGTGGTTGTTGGCGAGGAAGCTGCGTTCGACCACCAGCACGTCGAGAATGTAGCCGCGCAACTTCGAACTATCGAGCAACAGGGTCGCGCCGGGTTCTTCGAGGGCACGGGTCACGTAGGGCTCCCACATCACATAGGCCTCGGGTGCGTTCGACGGGGCCGCGCGAAAACGCTTGTACGCGTCCGCTGCGCCGTCGGCTTCCTTGAGCCATTTCTTCGGCAGGTCCGGCAGATTAAAACTGGCGATGGCGACGCGCGCCAAAAACTCGCTCGGCGAGTCCGGCGTGGCCACGATACGCGCATCGCTGCGGTTCAGATCTTGCAGAGCGGCGATCCCACCCGCTTTGCCGATGATCGCGTCCGCGCCTTTGGTTTCATCGATGATTAGCACGATGCTACCAGGGAATTTGCCGAGACGCGTGCCGGCAGCTAGGAACGAATCGACGGTGAACACCGCCATGTCGGCCTCGCCCTTTTCAAGTGCCTTGATGCGAGCGTTATAGTCCGCGCCGTCGTCGGTGATGGTTAGCCGGGCGCTCAGGCTCTTGAGACGTTTCTCGAACGCGGGCGAGCGCAGCAGCGCGTAGCCGGAGAACGAGTCGAGATGCAGATCGATCTCATGTTTGTACGAACCAGCCGAGGCGGTTTTGTTCACCACGTTGCGTTCCAGCTTCGGCTTGATGAAGAACTTATAGCCCACCGCGATACAGGCGGCGATGAACACCCAAATGAGGGCGATGATGATCAGCTTGAGAGATTTTTTATCGTCAGACATGGGCGGTTTGTGACGTTTTTTTTGCGCAGAGAGGAGTAGTGAGGAGGGTCAGTCCTTAAATATTTTCATGAGATTGGGCAACACAAAGAACACCACCAGGATGATCAGCCAGAACGGAAATTTCGAACCCCGACTCGACTGGTTCGGCTGGTTGTAGGGCTGAGGTTGATAGGGCTGGCCCTGCTGCGGCGCGGCGGAACGCGAGGCCTTCCGCCGGGCGTTCAGGGGGGCGTTGTTCACGGTGGTGATACCTTGCACCATGGTCATCGCCATCTCGTCAGGAATCCCCGACAAGAGATCGAAGGCCTCTTCGTAGGCCACATTGGCGTTGCCGCCGACGGCCGGCACTTCGGCGAGTACTTCGGACACGGCGCGTTCGAGTGAGGCGGCGTCATCCGCGCGCCGGTACGAGTTGGCGGTGCGCTTGAGCATGTGATCGCGGTCCATGGCGACGCCGATCACATCGAGCGTGATATTGCGCGAACGGATCTGCGGCGCGAAGGCTTGGACCAAGTTGCCGTCGCCGGCACGACCGTCGGTTACCACCAGCAAGCGGTAGGTGCCGTAGCCGAGGTTGTCGCTACGCGCCTTCAGCAGGCGGTCGGTCGCGATCTTCATGTACTCGCCTAGCGGGGTGCCGCCCTTGGGATTAACCTTGGACAACTTCGCGCGAAAGTCGGCGTTGTCCTTCGGCCCGAGCTGCACGATCCATGGATCGCGGTGCATGGTCGAAAAGACAATCAAACCGACTTCGGTGTCGGCGGGAAGTTGGTTGAGCACTTGGGCAATCGCTGTTTTTGCGGCGGTCATTTTGACCGCGCCGCCGCGCATCGGGTCGGCCATCGAACCGGAGCCATCGAGCAGAATCACGACGTGATCTTTTGCGTCTTGGGCTTGGGCGTTCGGAGTGGAGACGCCGCATAAAATTAGAGCGGAGAGAGCAACAAGGGTTATGGCAGACCTTTGCCATAGCGTGGCAAGACCTTGCCATAAGGTGGCAGAACCTTGCCATACTATGGCAAACTCTTGCCATAAGGCGCAGGGTGCTTCATCGGGCTGATCAGCCAACGAACGGACTTCGTTCCGACCGGACCGAAGACGGGAGAATCGGACCAGGGGGCTGACCGGTCGGTTTCGTGTGCCCTTTTGTCCCCCCGGGTTCCGCTCGTACCTCGCTCTACCCGGGGCTACTAGCGGGCCACCACTCCGTGGTTCTTCACAGAGGGTTCGGAGTGTTGGGCATCCTAAATCAATGTGCTTAGAAGTCAAAGTCGCTCTCCGAGACTTCGGCTTTCACGCGGACGAGACGGAACTCGACGCGCATGTTTTGCTTGGCTTGATCCATGGTGCGCGGACGCGCCACGACCGGTTCGCGGATGCCGACGCCGACCGGTTGGATCTGCGAGGCGTCGACGTCGATGCCTTTGTTCTTGGCGAAATCGAGAATCGATTTTTGCACTTCCTTGGCGCGACCTTGCGAGAGGTTGAGCGCGGCGTGCATGGTTTCGGCCGGACGGAATTTTACCCCGCCGGCGAAGGCGCCGCCTTCGATCAGCTTGAGCATGTTGCCAGTAGCTTTCAAATCGAGGGCGCGGCCTTGGTAGAGATACCTGCGGTTGCCTTTCTGGCCTTGTTGCTGGAGGATGCCGGTTTCCATGCCGGCTTGAACCATTTCCTTCAGGGTTTTGGTCGGGTCGGCGTGACCGCGGATGGCAATCACGGCGTTGCCGTATTGGTCGGCGAGTTCGACCACGCGATTGAACTCGGCACCGTACTGTGCGGCCGGGAAGTTTTCCTGATTGGGTTGGAAGTTGATGGTGAACGAGTAAATCGTTTTGTCGTCGAGCGCCGAACCGGTGAGGCCACTGAGCTCTTTTTGCACTTCGCTGCTTTCGAAGCGCGGCTTGGTGACCACTTCGGTTTTGGACAAGTACTTGAGGAAGCCGGGGTCGTTCCAGTTGAGCGGTGAGGGCACGAAGCCGGCACGGAAGCTGGCCAGTTTGAGTTCGGCGGCGAGGTCGAGCGCGGCTTTTTGTTTGGCTTCGAAGCCGTGCAGGTTGCCCTGCTTGGTGAAGAACGCGACGTTGCCGGGGTGGCCGACGAACTTGCAGTCGGAAAGCAGGCCGTGGGCGTCGTCTTCAAGGGTTGGGATGACGTCTTTGCCGTAGATGTTTTGAGTGAGTTGCAGCAGCTTCATGTAGTCAGCGCTGCCGCTGGCCTCGTATTTTTTCTTCAGGTCGATCACTTCTTCGGCGGCCTTTAAGTAGCCAGCGACGAACTTCTGCACCAGCGCGGGGTTGGCGTCGTAGAAATCTTTGCGGCAGATGTAGACGTCGGCGATCGACTTGGAGAGTTCGGCGGTGGAGACCAAGACGCGCGCGTCGCGAACGGTGCCTTCAGCGCCGGTGCCACGGTCGTGCAGGCCGGAGCAGAGTCCGAACATGTCGGGGGTGATGACGAAGCAGGCGGCGATGTTGGGATCTTTGCGGAACATCTCGGCGGGGCTGTTTGGGGTGGCGGTGAGGTCTTTGGCCCACTTGACAGTGATGTCGCTGTAGCTGAGTCCGGCGGTTTTGAGAATGTCGTCGAGCATGCCCATGTGTGGTCCGCCTTGTTGCAACACGACGGTTTTGCCGCGCAGGTCGGAGACGGTGCGGACGTTGCCGCGGGCGACGCAGTGGTCGCCGGCGGACCAAGTGAGTTGCATGATCATCACGCCTTTGGTGCGTGGGTCGGACGCGATCACTTCGGACGCGGCGCCCATCATGCGGACGGTGCCGCGCAGGAACGGCGACTTGCCGGACATGTAGTCGCGCACCTGTTGGGTGAAGTCGTCGCCGGCGGTCAGGTTGAGATTCAGCCCTTGGCGCTGGAAGATGCTGCCGGGTTTGGTTTTGAGTCCGCCGTTGGCATAGAAGGTGGCCATGTCGCCGCCCCAGGTGATGAATGGAACGTTGAGCGGGTTGGTTTGCGTGACTGGTCGAACGTTAACCGCGCCGACTTGGTCCTTGAACGACTGGGCGTGGACGGGCGGCGGCAAGAGTCCGGCGAATGTGAACAGAAGTGCGGCGGCGAGGCACGCGCGGATAAGATCTCGTGGGTATGTCATAGGTTCCCTCATGATAGCAGCTTCGCCTGTTGTAAGTCGAAAAACAATTATAATGGGAGATTCCGTTTTCAACCGCTTGTTGGCGTCTTCTTCCGAGGTCCCGCAGAGGAGTGATTCGTCACGTAGGGCTTAGATGTTTCAGGCGGGGTTCGCGCAGCGACACCGGCTCATGTTTTATTGCTGGCATGACCGGACCTGCTGGTTTCTGCGATGGCGCACGGCTGTTGGTTCGAATGACGTTTTCAAATGAACCTTCCGTAATTATGAAATTTTAAGGCCCTAATGCTTAAGAAATTTCTATTTCGGGGTTTGCCATTCAACGGCGGGCAGGATGTCTGTTGTGACCGTCCCTCCGGGACTCCCTCTATCTTCCGCGCAATTCCGGGGGTTCCGCCACGCTTCACCCCCGGCTACTGTCTTCCCGTCCCTCCGGGACTCAGCAATAGAACCCATGAATTTAAAATTACAGCGCAGTAGTTGTTCAGAGAAATGAGGTTTGGTAAACATTTTATCGAGCTGCAATCAGTCCGCCGACGAATCCACCAGCATGGCAGACGACAATCGGCGCACCAACCGAACCGAAATGGCTGGAAGAGAAGAGCACCGATCCGGTCACGCATTCGAACATGACTTTGGCGGCGGTGGCGGCGAGTAGGACGGTGTAGATTGTTCGGTCGAGGCGGGGACGCGTTCGGTCGCGGCAGCCGAGCAGGCAGACGGCGGCCATCAGGCCATGGGCCACGCCGGACAGGCCGCAGAGGCCGCGTTCGGCGATGGCGGGGGCGAACCAAATCGAGGCGAGTAAGGAACCGGCGAGCGAGGCGCCGAACAGGAGCGCGCGGCGGGTACGGCTTTGCGTGGCGAGTTCGCGGAGCAGGAACACGACGGCAATGCCGTCGATGAATAAATGGTAGGGGCTGACGTGGACGAAGGCGTGAGTGAGCACGCGCCACCACTCGCCGGCAGCGATGGCTTGGGGGAAGAAGACGCCTTCCATCCAGATCGAACCGAAGAGCATCGGCAGGTTGCAGAGAGCTAAGACGATGGCGAGCGCGAGGGAGGCGCGGTGCGGGATGCGGGAGGCGAGGTGCGGGATGCGTGGTTCGGGTTGCGCGATGCGGGATTCGGGTTGCGGGATGTGGGTCGCGACTTGGCCGGATGATGTGGATTGTGGGGCGATGGTGTTCATGGGAAAAAGCCGGCGCCTCTGGAGAGGCGCCGGCAGGGTTCCTCAAGGTGGTGGTTGGTGCTTTGACTGGTGGCGGTTACGGGACTTGCTCGGGCGTCGGCGAGACCCGGCGGGCTAAAGCCCGCCGACCAAACGCGGGCTCAAGCCCGCGCTACTTTTTCCGGCGGCGGGCACCCATCCAGGCGAGCGCGATGAAGATGAAGGGACCGACGGGGCCGCTGCCGACGCTCCGGCGGCTGCCGAGATCGAAGTCGACGCTCCGGCCACGGGTGCGGGTGGGGACGGATCGCGTGGGGATGTTACGTGGCGGGGCGGTGGCGCTGGGCGTACTGGTGGTCACGGGCACGTTGGTCGGCTTTGCGGCGGCTTGGATTTTACGCACCGCATCCGGACCGATCTCGGTGGCGGCGACGTTGCGGATCTGGTCGAGCTTGCGCCGAACCCGTTCTTGGGCCTTGCGGTCGCGGGCGGTGCGCAGCGCGTTTTTGCGTTCGATCTTCCACTGCTTGTAGGCGGCGTCGTTTTCGAGCACGAGGAACGAGGTGTACTGAGAGACGATGGAGTAGCCTTCGCCGAGTCGGACCATTTCATCCACGAGCGTGCCTTTCTGGCCGGTACGGTCGATTTCCTTTTGCAGGGCGTTCATGCGGTGCCAGGCCCACATGCGTTCGACTTCGGGGTTGTCGTTGGCAACCTTGGGGAACTCGACATCGACGAGGATTTCTTTGCTCAGACCTTCGCGGGTTCCGGTGAGGCCGACTTTCGTCGGGCCAGCGCCTTTGTAGCGACCGTACACGCGGACTGGCACGCCGTGGTAGAGGTCGGGCAGCTTTTCCGGCACGAGGTCATAAACGTTGGCGCCTTTGAAATCGATGCTCAGATTGGAGATGGCGGGCCGCATGAGTTTGCGGCGGAAAGCGGCGGCTTGGCGTTCGAAGTCGTCGCCGCGCGACAGGAAGGCGGCGAGTCCGCCGGAGCGTTCGGCGAGCTGTTGCAACACCGGGCGGTTGATCTCGTTGCCGACACCGATGCAAAATACGCGCGAGTTGGCCGGACGGCTTTGGATTCGTTGCAGCAGCGCGGCGCGTTCTTTTTGTTCGGTCATGCCATCGCTGAGGATGACGACATTCAGGGTTCGGTCCGAACGGGCATATCGGTAGGCCGCGTCGAGTGCCGGAGCGAGCGTCGTGCCACCGCGGGCGGGTTGGCGACGCAGGAAGTTCAACGCGCCGGCGCTGTTTCCGGCAGGTTGGCGGAGTTCTCCGAAGGCGGCCTTGGGGGCGACGTTGAAGGTCATGATGTCGAAGTGGTCATTGTCGCCGAGTCCGTCGACAAAAGCTTCAATCGATTCGTGCGAGACGCCCAGTTTGTTGTCGGCAGCCATACTGCCAGACACGTCGAGAACGAAGACGTAATCCATGCCGACATCGATTTCGGCGGCGTCTTCACCGGCCACCAAGTTGAGCAGGAAATAGCCGTCCTCGCCGGCGGGCTTGGAGGCGATCAGGTCGAGTCCGCTGCGCGGTCGTACCAGCTTGCAGGAGATGACCACATCACGGGCGAGGCTCCCTTGGCTCATTTCCAAACTGGCTTGGGCGTAACTCGGGCTGTGCGACACAATGGCGAAGTCGCTGGCGTGGCTCGGACTACTCAGGGCCTTGATCGGCACGGCAGAGTTGATCTCGAGGTTGACCGCGAACTTTCCCTGGACCCGCTGGTCGATCTGACTGCGCGTGACGGTGGCCAGCGGGTAAACGTAGGTCGCCCAATCGTGGTCGACTTCGAGTTCCTGATAGTAGGTAATTTGAACGCGCTGTTCGGCCCCGGCGAGAATCGGGAAGACGCGCATTTCGAATGTTTTGTAGTCGACCTGTTCGAGCAGGCCGGGGTCGACATTGCGCCGTTTGTAGCTGTCGTAGATTTCGCGGGCGCGTTTCTTTTCGAGAACTTCGCCGGTCATTTCCTTGCCGCCGATCCACATACTGAAGTTCGCGACGGACGCGCCTTTGGGAACGGGGAAAGTGTACAGGGCTTCGAGTTGTCGGTTTTCGGTGTTGAGGAAAACTTGGTCGACGGTGGTGACGGCGATGCCGTTGTTGATGGTGACATCGACGGTGTGTTCGGTGACTTCGAGGACGCCGCCAAAGCCGTCTTCGGCGATGAGTAGGCCGGCGGCCTGAGTGGATGTGAGCAGCCCGAACATCAGTGCGGGCAAGAGGAGAACGCCGGTGAGCGCTTTCCGGAAGTGGTGCGAGAGAGGTGCTTGTTTCATTGGGTTCCTGATTTGAGATTCACAGCGGATTGCTGTTTGGAACTCTCTCTATCAGGATCCATGCCAAGATTTTTGCGGGGCGCGGGGCTTGCTCTAACGTGCTTTAAACCAAGCGCTTAGCGTTTCTCGCCAATGGATTATCCCAAGGCGATCTGCCATAATATGCATGGGAGGCGGACAAAAAATGGATGCCGAGCTTGCGGGGCGGGATGCGAAGTCCTTGAACGCTGCTTGAAACCTCGCGGCCTTTTTCTACACCTGCGGCGTGAGCGAAGAGATCAATCCCTACGAAGGGCCGGCCAAACGTGAGCCGATCAACCGATCGGATTGGACACACGCCTACGTGCAAAAATCTCTGGATCTGGGCGAGGTGGGCTTGGCGATCCAGCCGGAGGAACTGATTATCGATGTGGTCAAAACCAATCGGCGGGTGCGCATCCCGCGCCGTCGCCATTTCGAAACCCTCCACGTCTTCCGAACCTTCACGCGCCTGAAGGTTTCGCCGCCGATCTCGCTTACCTTGCCGCCGGAGATCCTGGCGGCGGTGCGCGCTTGGCGTGGCGGGTCGACGCCGGAATGGCTGCAGTTCGATTTGCGTGCTGGGACGAAGTGGCTGTGGATCGCCGCCTTCTTTTTCGGCATCATTTTCTTTGGCGAGTTCGAGACCGGTCAGGGCGGCTTTGTCGTCTTGAATCCGCTGGCGGCGGCGATGGTCGGCCTGGCGTTTTTTTTGACCCTGTTGCGAGCAGCGTTTAGCGCTGCCATTGCGCATCGGTTGTGGTTCCTCGTGGATGTTGCCCCGTGTCTTTTGATCGTTCTTTACTTTGTTTTCGGCCAGCGTTCGAGGTGGTGGTTTTTGTGGGTCCTCTTTCTGTTCATCCCGGTGATGATCGGCAGCTTGCGTCGGTATCATCTGCACCGCAGGGAAACGTAGGATTAGCCGTTAGGCCGGCGAATTCGGAGGCCTCGAAGGGAACACCTCCCACTTGGGGGCAGCCGCCCCAGCCTGGAGCCGCAGGCCTCGAAGCATTCGCATCCCGAAACCCGCATCCCGAAACCCGCATCCCGAAACCCGCAAAAAAAAACGCCAGCCCTCAGGCTGGCGTTTTTTTATGACGCTCGTTCGCTCAGGTGGCGGCGGCGTAGTTTTTGCTGACCTGGTCCCAGTTGACCACGTTCCAGAACGAGGTCACGTAGTCCGGACGGCGGTTCTGATAGTTGAGGTAGTAGGCGTGTTCCCAGACGTCGAGGCCGAGGATCGGGGTGCCTTCGCCGGTCATCAGTGGGTTGTCTTGGTTCGGGGTCGAGGTGATCGCGAGTTTTCCTGCGGGGGTCACGATCAACCAGGCCCAGCCCGAACCAAAGCGGGAGCCGGCGGCGGTAGCAAAGTCGCTCTTGAAGTCGTCCATGCTGCCGAGGTCGGCGTCGATGGCGGCTTTGAGCGCGTCGGAGCAATCGCCATTTTCTCCGGCGGGTGCGAGGATCGACCAGAACAGCGAGTGGTTGGCGTGGCCGCCACCGTTGTTGCGGGCAGCAGTGCGCTTGGCTTCCGGAACCGCGTCGAGATCGGCGATCACTTCTTTGATGCACTTCTCGGCGAGATCGGTGCCTTCAAGGGCAGCGTTGGTTTTTTTAACGTAGCCAGCGTGGTGTTTGCCATGGTGGATTTCCATGGTGCGGGCGTCGATGTGAGGCTCGAGGGCGTTGTGGGCGAAAGGCAGGGCGGGGAGTTCGTAGGGCATGATGTTTCCTTATATTACAGAGTTATTTGGTTCCTCCGAACCACAGCGGAGGCGGCCTTGTCGATGGAAAACGCCGGTCTTACAGGCGGCTAGTCTGAAAAAACGAGGTATTCAGGCGGCACGTGATCGGTCAGCCAGACCCCGTTGTCGGAGCGGAAGAACAAATGGCCTTCGGCGTGCATGCGGGCCGCGTCGACCCGCAACAGGATGGGTTTGCCACGGCGGGCGCCGACGTTTTCTGCGGTTTGTTGATTGTCCGAGAGGTGGACATGCTGACGCGATCCCTTGATCAAACCCTCGCGCCGGATGGCGTCGAGAAACGTGGCCACGGTGCCGTGCAGGAGGGTGGCCGGCGGTTCGAGATCGAAGAATTTTTGCGCTTGGCAAGAGGATATTCCAGAAGACAATTGCCATGTTTACCCCTTGAAGAAACAATGGGTGTTTGTCAGTTTCGAGATACTTGAGGAAAACTATGAGCCAAAATTTATTTCGTGGGACCTTGGAGGAAGCCTCTCAAGCTGATTTAGATCGAGTAGCCGCTTTAACTGAGAGCGGGAGATTTTTCGATCTTCAAGAAGCGTTCTTCGCCCATATTGGGAACGAACAAACAAACGGCGAAAACCATGTGTTTCGATTTGTCGGCAACCTGATGGGATTGAATTTAAAGGTTGGAGTTCCTGGTCAGCCCTACGGACCACTGATGATTTATGGAGATCAGCGGTCGATAATCCCTGAAGACCTGTCAGATCATGATTTATCCGCCATAAAGATACTCGCAGGAAAAACGAAAACCTGCTCTATTGCAGCACGCTTACAAGACCTTCTCTGGGTATGCCGAAAAGACCATACCATGCTGGAAATCGCAGCTAAAAACTATTTGGAACATGCAAAGGATCAATTTCGAAAAGACCATCCCATAGAAGCCGAAGATTGCCTCCGAAGGAGCCTTGAATTAGCCGTGAAGCCCGGCCGAAATAGCGAGACCTTCATGGGAGCAGTTGATGATTGCCTTGGATTAATCAATGATGCACATCCGAAAAGAACGGAATCCTACCAATACTTGCGATTACTCTCTTTGGCTAGGCAGTTTTCGGCTGGAGACCAAGCAAGCCTCGCAATAACAACCGAAGACTTTGGAGACGAATGCCTTGGAGATGACGACTACAAGAAAGCGCAGAAGGCATTTGAGCTAGCCGCTTTATTCCAAATTAGCCTTAAGGAATATGAAGCGGCGAGATTATTAAGACTTAAGGCAGGCGAGGCGTTGGCAAGTAATGCATCCAGCTTCGTCGAGCAGGAAAACCCAAGCTACTTCGCTGCCGCAGATTCGCTAAAGCAGGCAATCGAGTGTTTGCGCCAGCAGTCTGGGGATCCAACAAGGATCTCTGAACTCAGAAAGAAACTAGTCAAATTTCAGGCAAAGTCAGTCGAGGAAATGAAAGCATTTTCAATTCCATTCGATATAGACGATCAAGTAAAGCTTGTTAGCGAGTGGGTCTCACAACCGGACATTTTTCAGGCGATAAAGTTACTCGCTTTTGGTACAAACTTAGTCGATTTGGAAAAAATAAGGACCGAAGTAATAAAATTGGACAAAGAGTTCTCTCTGGCGGGGATCTTTCCTTCCTCCCACCTCGATGAAAAAGGGAGGGAAATAGTCTCTTCTCCTGGAAGCCCCCACCCCGGCGACGGAGTGGATGTCGAACTATGGGTTGAGGGTGAGATGATGAAGTACGCGAGAAAATTCACGCTGGCCTTTCGAGCCACAGCCTTTATCGAACCTGCGAGGTTACAAATTTACAATGACCACCATCCTTCATTGTCAGATTTAGAGTTTCTCGTTAAAAACAACCCCTTTGTCCCGCCAGAGCATGAAATCATCTTCCTAAAAGGTATTCATGCAGGTTTCCATGGGGATTTCATTGTCTCGTCCCATCTACTAGGCCTTCAATTGGAGAACTCTATTCGGTTCGTACTCGAAAGCCATGGCGTCGATGTGTCCAATTTGCATTCGGATGGAACCCAGCCAGTTAAAGTGCTGGGCCCATTGTTCGGAATGGAGGAAACCGTTGAAATCTTTGGTGAAGAACTTTGCTTTGAACTGAGGTGTTTACTAATTGAGAAGCTTGGATTCGATTTTCGAAACCGTCTTGGACATGGTTTTGTGGGTGTGAGGGAATGCTGTTCTGATCAAGCTAGACTTCTTTGGTGGTTGGTCATTCGCATATGTCTCCAGGCATTTTTACTGGTGAGAGACGATCCATCGTAAAGTGCGTTGCGGAGCTTCAAGTGAAGCAAAGAAAGCGCGCCGGCACGTGCTCGGTCAGCCAGACCCCGTTGTCGGAGCGGTAGAACAAATGACCTTCCGCGTGCATACGGGCCGCGTCGACACGCAGCAGGACAGGTTTACCACGGCGGGCCCCGACGTTTTCCGCGGTTTGTTGATTGTCGGAGAGGTGGACATGCTGACGCGATCCCTTGATCAAGCCATCGCGCCGGATCGCGTCGAGAAATTTGGCCACGGTGCCGTGCAGAAGAGTGGCGGGTGGTTCGCGTGGGGCGAGGTCGAGTTCGATATCGAGCGAGTGACCTTGGTTGGCACGGATACGCGCGCCGGACGGGTCGAAGCGAAAGCGTTGTTTTTCGTTCTCGGCGACCACGCGTTCGAGGATGGTTCGGTCCATGAACGGAAAACGCGGGCGGAGTTTGTTGAGAAGCGTGTCCACATCCACCCAACCGGACTCGTCCAATTGGATGCCGATGGTTTGAGGTTTGTGCCTCAGCACGAGGCTGAGAAATTTGCTGATCTTGCGGTCCTGTTTCATTTGCCAGCAATACTTAGTGTTTATTATACGCACTGTCAAGCGAACCTCATGTCACTCCTGCGAGACCGCCTTCGCCGGCGGCTATCTTGGCGTTCATTAATTGGATCCGTGCTTTGTCGATTCGTGACTAAATGAGTCAAACTTTTCCAAGGTTATCAGGGGGCAGATGCCCTCGGAGCCACGGAGCCGTTCCGACCGGACCAAAAGCGAAGAGCCTGTGCAGAGGAGCAGACCGGTCGGCTCATAAAGGCTCTCGGCTACCCCGGGTTCCGCTCGTCCCTCGCTCCACCCGGGGCTACGATCTGCCACCACTCAGTGGTTCGTCATAGAGAGTGCGGTGTTGGCTCGTTGCGCCTCCGCCGAAGCTCCCCCCCCTTCTTTTCAAAACGGCCAACTGAAACGCAATCGGCTCGGGAGCCCTCGCCCTCCAAGGCCGAAGGGCTGATCAAAACTGATCACTCTTCTTCCGGCGGCTCTTCGCCTTCCCGGTGCGTCGCCGCCCACTGCGCCTGACGCGCCAAACCGAGCAGAATTTTCGCGTCCTTCTCGGTGATGGCACCACGTGACAAGATGCGGCGCAGGCCCATCATCATGTGTTCGGACTTCTCGTGTTTGACGAAGCCAATATCGAGCATGGTTTCTTTCCAGGCGCCGAACATGATTTCGCGCAGCCGGTTGTTGGCCTGCGGCGACCACTCAACTGCCCCCTCGAACTGTTCGGAGGCGACGTAGATTTCGTAGGCGCAGATCATCACCGCTTTGGAGAGGTTCAGCGCGGAAAATTCGGGGGTGCTCGGAATCTGGATCAAGTGCTGGGCCAGGCGTAGTTCCTCGTTCGGCAGGCCGGACGCCTCGCTGCCAAACAGAATGCCGACGGTTCCGCCGGCTGCCGCCTCCTTCACCCACTCAGGTGCCCAGTCGCGCGGACTCTTGGCATGATGACGGTACAAACCAACCCGCGCCGACGCGGCTGCCACCGTGGTACAATCCGCCACCGCCTCTTCGACCGTCGCAAACTCCTCGCGCGCCTCGTAGATCGGCAGCGCGTGCAGCGCCATTTTTCGCAGCTCGTCCTGAAGCAGGTTGCCGCGCGGGTTGCCGATGCGCAGGCGCGACAGCCCCATGTTTTTCATGGCGCGACAGATCGCGCCAACGTTGCCGCCGAACGCGGGAGCGGAAAGGACGATCACAATGTTATCAAGGGCAGACATGGTTGTGTCCTTACCCGAACGCGCGCGGGGGAGAAGACAGAAATCGGACGGGCTGAGCCCGCATCCACCCACTCGCCCGATTGGGCCGATCCAACGCCCTTGCTTCCACGAACCAAAGCCCCTTTGATCGAACGCAGAGAGCCCCAAGCCCCTACCAGCTCATGCATCGAAGAAACGTTCTCTTTATCTGTGTCGACGACCTCCGCCCCGAACTCGGCTGCTACGGCTGCGACCATGTAATCAGTCCGAACATCGACCGCCTCGCCGGACTCGGCAGCCACTTCGAACGCCACTACTGCCAGATCGCCCTGTGCAATCCCTCGCGTTCGAGCATGCTCACCGGCCGCCGCCCCGACGCGCTTTCGGTCTGGGGCCTCGACGAACATTTCCGCGACAGCACCCCGGACGCGGTTTCCCTCCCCCAGCATTTTATGCGCCACGGCTACCACACCGCCGCCATCGGCAAAATCTATCACAACGACCGACTCGACCCGCAATCCTGGTCCGAACCACGCCTCTGCATCGACGGCTATCCCTACGATCCGGACGCGGTCTACCGCGACGACGGCAACGTCCACTATCTCGAACAACGCAAAGCCGAAATCCGCGCCGAGGGACGCGAGCAACGCTACATCGATCCGCTCGGCGAGTGGTACCTCAAGGCCTGCGCCACCGAGTCCCCGGACGTTCCCGACAACGCCTACTACGACGGCGCGCAGACCGACGTGGCGCTGGAAAAACTCACCGAACTGCACGCCGCCGACCAGCCGTTTTTCTTCGGCGTCGGCTACTACCGGCCGCACCTGCCGTTCAATGTGCCGAAGCGTTATTGGGATTTGTACGATCGCGACGACATCGACTTGGCCGAGTTCGATGCGCCGCCCGAGGGCGCGCCGCCAATGGCCCTGAACAACATGCGCGAGTTGAGCGGCTACACCGATTTCAAAGACGCCGAACATCCGAATGAAGGTCAACTCAACGCCGCGGACGCCAAGTTGCTGCGCCACGGCTACTTCGCCTCGGTCTCGTACATCGACGCGCAAGTCGGCCGCCTGCTCGACCATCTGGAAACGCTCGGCACCTTGGACGATACCCTGATCGTGCTCTGGGGCGACAACGGTTGGAAGCTCGGCGACTACGGCAGTTGGTGCAAGATGACGAACTACGAAATGGACACGCGCGTGCCGCTGATCATCAAGCCACCGGGGAATCGATCAGACCAGCAGGGTTCGGCGCGGCATCAGATCACCGAGTCGGTGGATCTTTATCCGACGGTTTGCGAACTCGCAGGGCTCCCCCTACCCCACGACGAACCTCTGGCCGGGAAAAGTTTTGCGCCGCTGGTTACTGGCGATCCGTCGGCCTCTGGAAAGACTCACGCCTACAGCCAGTTTTTGCGCTACGGCATCTGGTCCGCGCCGGACGGCAAAGAAACGATGGGCTATACGGTCCGCAATGAGGACTGGCGTTACGTGGAATGGTTCCACGCGGACAGCACCGAGGTGCTCGCCAAGGAATTGTACGACATTCGCTCGCAGGGATTGGAGTCGAAGAACCTGGCGGGCGGCGAGGACGTTCGTGAGGTGGAAGCGGAACTGGCCGAGTTATTGACGGCATACCGAGGCAAGGCCTTGCCCTTGGAACAAGGGAACCATAAGAAGTGATGATGAATCCAAAGATCCGTGATAAAATGAAAAAGCTTGTGGGCAAAGAAGAAGGGATCGACATCCTCGAATTCCAGCCCGATGAGTTGGCCAAATTGAATCTTGGTTTCGATGCGGCCACGTTGTCCGACGACGCGCTTGCCTATTTCTGCACTGCCTTGCCCAGCAAAGGTCCCAATCTAACTATCGAGTTGTTCGCCCCGGAAGATTACGCGAAAGAATCCATTCGACCGTTCGTCGGACCGGCGGAGGAACTCGGATTTGTGATATTGGCGCGCAATGATGGAACGTTCCACGTCAGCAACTTCGATGGGTCAGAAGTACGCCTCTTGCCAGCGTGGCAAATCTCGGAGGGAAAAAAGAAGGCGGAGAAAACCTACAAGGGAATTTCCAACTGGTTGAATGCCTTGGTTCGGAAAGAAGCCAAAGTGGCGGCGTATTGGCAGCAAAAGGAGGAGGAGGGCAACGCAATAGCGCAAAATCCAAGCTTGAAAGACGAGCAAGGGTTGACTTCATTCTGGAGGCACCTCGCTAGTTGTAATGTCGAGGGAGTTCTGCAGGAAATAGAAAAGGGCGCGGATGTGAATTACACTCCACCCAAAAGGAGGAATCCCTCCTTGCACTATGCTTTAGAAAACTGTGGGCCTGAGATGGTCAGGTGCTTGCTACAGGCAGGGGCTGATCCATTTCTTGCAGGTGATTTTGGCTCCAATATTCGGGAGGCTGCGGAGGCATTGGCGGACGTGGGAGTCATAGGGATCTTAGATGCAATGGATATCGATAAAAATCCGAGGAGTTAAGAGTCATGAGATCGATGTAGCATTCATGCGGCCCCCTTACCCACAGGTCTTTCATGCCGCGCAATTTGAAACGAACCTCGGAGTGGTGACGCGCCCGCAGCCCCGTGTGCAGTGAGGCACGAACGGAACGCGGGGTTAAAGAAGAACCCTGATAAACCGACCGGTCTGCCCATGTGTACGAATTCTTCCGCTCGAGGTCCGGTCGGAACGGCCAGGTTTCCGATCAACGAGCTGCCCAGCCCAAGACCCATTCCTTTGCCCAAAATTCTTTTGCCTCCGCGAAGCGGCTTCCCGTATTGGTCAGACGAGGCGACACGGAAGGTGAAAAAATGCCGCCTCTCGATTCCGACCGAAACACGCCGTCGCGCTCGTCAACCGAGGCATCTTCTGCAAGCTTCCAAGTCACCGAACGCGAACCCCATTCGTAATTCCTACATGAACCGCTCCCTGCTTCTCCCCCTCACCTTTTTCGCCATTCTCGCCTCGGCCCTCGTCTCCCTCGCGGCCGACAAACCGAACTTCATTTTGATCTTCACCGACGACCAAGGCTACAACGACCTGGGTTGCTTTGGTTCGACCAAAATCAAGACGCCGAACATCGACAAGCTCGCAGCCGAGGGGCGCAAGTTCACCTCGTTCTATGTCGCCTCGCCGGTGTGCACGCCCTCGCGCGCCGCGCTGCTCACCGCCTGCTACCCGAAACGGGTCGGCATGGAAAAACACGTGATTTTTCCGGCGCACAAACACGGACTGCATACCGACGAGGTGACCATCGCGGACACGCTCAAGGCCGCCGGCTACGCCACCGCCTGCGTCGGCAAGTGGCACCTCGGACACCGCAAACCCTTTCTGCCGACCAGCCAGGGATTCGATTCCTATTATGGGATTCCCTACTCGAACGACATGAACCACCCCGACAACAAGGGCAAGCCACGCGACTCCCGCGACAAATCCTGGCTCAACCAAGACGAGTACGTGAACCTGTGGAAGACGCCCTTGATGCAGGATGAGGAGATCATCGAACTGCCGGTCAACCAGCGCACCATCACCCGCCGCTGCACCGACCGCGCGATCGACTTCGTCAGCGCCAACGCAAAGCAGGATAAACCGTTCTTCCTCTACTTGCCGCACAGCATGCCGCACATTCCCCTGTTCGTGCCCGAGGACGTCTACGACCCCGATCCGCAGAACGCCTACTTCAACGTGATCGAACACATCGACACCGAGACCGGCCGCCTGGTCGACCACGTGCGCAAACTCGGACTCAGCGACAACACTTACATCATCTTCACCACCGACAACGGTCCTTGGTTGCAGTTCAAGAATCACGGCGGCAGCGCCCTGCCCTTGCGCGCTGGCAAAGGCACAACCTTCGAAGGTGGCCAGCGCGTGCCGACCGTCATGTGGGCACCCGGACGCATTCCGGCCGGGTCCGAGACGGCCGAGATCGCTGGCACCATCGACCTGCACCCGACCATCGCCAAGATCGCTGGCGTTGAGTTCAAGCCACGCGGCAAAGTCGACGGCCTCGACATCACCGACTTCATTCACGGCAAAGGTCCGTCGCCTCGAACCGAGTTCGTCTATTACACCTCACGCGGCCAGTTGTCCGCCCTGCGTCAAGGTGCTTGGAAATTGCGCATCGAGAAAAAGCAAGTAGAGCTGTTCAATCTGGTCGAGGACATCAGCGAGTCCAAGAACCTGGCCGCCGACCATCCCGAACGCGTGGAGAAGTTGAAGGCGCGGATGGACGCCTTGGACGCGGAAATCACCGCGGGTGTTCGGCCGCGCGGCGAGTGGTCCGAAGCGGGCGAATAAGGACAGGCGGCGACCGATCGCCACCCTACGACGTGCAACGCGGCGTACTATGCGCGACCCAACGCAACGGCGGTGACGGCAACCCCGACGTCCTCCTGCAACTCGATTCGTCCACCAGTCGACTGGTCGAAGACGCATTCGGCACCGTCGTCGATTGGTTCACCGTGCCGCTCGCAACCGACCCCGCGTTTCAAACGTCATCCGGCTTGCCTTATGACGAAGTTTTGAATGCGACTTGTAGAGGGTCGTGCTTACCGGGCGCGCCATTCCAGGCGATAATCGCGTGGCGCCTGACCGCGAATCCGCCGGAAGCGCCGATTAAAATTCGACAGGTTGTTGAAGCCGACCCGGTAGGCGATTTCGGTGATGGTCAAATCGGTTTCCAGCAAGAGGCGGCAGGCCCGGCCGATGCGCAGTTCGTTGACATAAGAGATGAAGGTACGGCCGGTGGCGCGTTTGAAAAAGCGGCTGAACGAGGCCGGTGCCATGCCGGCTTCGGTGGCGGCGCGGGCGAGGCTGAGTTCGGCGGGTGGCTCGGGGTTTATGTGGCTGGCGCGGCTGCCGGGATTGCCTTGGTCGATTTGCGCGACGATAAACTTGCAGACGCGCGCGATCCGATCGTCGGCCAGTTCGCTGATGGTTGCTGCGGTGTACGCCGGACTACTCAGAACGCGGGCGTGCGGTGTCGCGGCTAATTTGGTCAAAAGGTCAAGCAGAGCCACGACTCTGGCGAGTCCGTTGGCGGCGAGCAAGGCGGTCATGCCAGCGCGTAGTTCGGGTACGTTTTTGGCCTCAGAGAAAAGAAGGCCGCCCGACGCGCGTTCGAACAACTGCAGGAGTTCCAGCATTTCTGGGCGTTCGAGAAAATCCGAACCCATGAAATCCGTTCGAAATTGCGCCACAATAGCACAGTCTGGAGATGGTCTGACCTGTTCGGGAGATGGTCTGTCCCTGTTGTGTTCGTGAGATGGTCTGACCTGTTCCCGAGATGGTCTGTCCCTGATGGTAGATGGTCTGTCCCTGTTGTGTTCGGGAGATGGTCTGACCTGTTCCCGAGATGGTCTGTCCCTGTTCTGGAGATGGTCTGACCTTGTTCCGGCGATTCCAGCGGAGATGGTCTGTCCCCGTTGGGTGCCAGCGGAGATGGTCTGTCCCCGTTGGGGAAAATCGTCCGAATTCCATGGAATTTCCGAACCCGCTAAATCTTGGAGATGGTCTGTCCCTGTTTCCGAAAGCCACGTGTGCGGCAAATTCGAACCCAACAGAACCAAATCGCCCGCCTCGTAGTCGCCGATATGGTCGCCGACAAAGCGCCGCCCGCGACCGCGTTCGATCAAGGTGAGTTCGAGTTCGGGGTGGCGATGCCAATTGAACGCGAACCCCTCGTTGGCCGCCCGGCGAAATACCACGAAGGACTCCTGATCGCCCGGTTGAATGGCTTGAAAACGTGGTTTCACTGATTTTATTATGACAATAAAAGACGAACGAAGCAATTATTTATGTTGAAAAAGTATGCATAAAAGACAGCTCGGATGTAGTTCGAGGGGCGCCTTTCCGGCAAAATGGGACCATGCAAACGACCACTGACAACTCCAACCTCCCTGACCTCTCCTCCGACTACGACGTGCCCGCCGACAAACTGGCCTACATGAAAGCCAACGGCCACGTGACCCTGCGCGACATCTGCTCCGCCGACGAAGTCGAACCCTACCGAGCCCTTGTCGCCGAAGACGTCGCCGCGCGCAAAGACACCGCCCGCAGCGGCGCTTACGCCAAGGACCTCAAAGACCGCGACACCCGCACCAAAGCCTTTCTGCAAATGACCAATGTCTGGCAGGACGACGAACGTATCGCGCGCTTCACCCTCGCCCGCCGCTTCGGACACATCGCCGCCCAGCTGCTCGGCGTCGACGCGGTCCGCCTCTACCACGACCAAGCCCTGTTCAAAGAACCCGGCGGCGGACACACCCCGTGGCACCAAGACCAATTTTACTGGCCGCTGCCTGACGACCGAACCGTCACGATGTGGATGCCGATGGTCGACAGCGGCGGCGAGATGGGCACGCTCATGTTCGCCTCCGGCACCCACACCCTCGGACCGCTTGCCGACATCGCGATTTCCGATCACTCCGAATCGTTCTTCAATAACCTGTGCAAAGACAAGGACTGGCCGGTCGCCATCAGCGAACTCAACGCCGGCGACGCCACCTGGCACTACGGCTGGACCCTGCACAAATCGCCCGGCAATGTGACCGATAAGATGCGCCAGGTGATGACCGTCATTTTCGTCGCCGACGGCACCCCGATCCTCGAACCTACCAACGAAAAGCAGCCCAAGGAAATCACCGCTTGGATGCCCGGACAGAAACCCGGCGACCTCGTCGGTTCGCCACTCAATCCGATAGTCTACTCACGGCAAACTTGAGGTAATATCTGAACGGTTTGTTCGAGATGAACTGTAGGCATCGAATACTGTTCATCGATGTTTTTGAATGCGCTTGGATTGCTAAGTCTTTGGTGTTCCGCGTAGTACCTAAGGCATGTCATCTCGAACACGAACAGTTCCCAGAATCGTCAAGATGGTCGGGTTTTTCTACACCCTCCTGACATTGGCCATTCTCCCCTCGACCTGCTTAGCGGAGCTGAAGGTCGATTCGATTTTCACTGAAGGAATGGTTCTGCAACGCGACCGAGCCATTGTGATTTCGGGTACGGCTGAACCCGACTCACACGTTGAGATTTCGCTCGGCGCAAAAAACAACACCCGCATCAAGTCGACCGCGTTCGGAGAGTGGAAGGCGCAACGTAAGCCGCTGCCAGCGGCCACCACTCTTGCCACCCCTGCGGTGAAGTCCGGCAAGCAATCTATCGAGATTCAAGACGTCCTGCTCGGCGATGTCTGGCTTTGCTCCGGCCAGTCCAACATGGGTTTTAATCTGAGCAAAGGCCTCGGCGGTAAAGTGCATGCCAAAACGGCCTCGGACCCACTTATCCGGGGCCATAACGATCGCGATACGAGGCGCGCCTGGGGCCAAGGTGATCTTCGTTTTCTTGAGGCTCAACCTCCCTCCTTCAAAAAAGGAGGGCGCAACTGGAACATCGTTCAGGAACATCAAACGGCGGCGATCAAACGGTTGAATCACGCGGCCCTCATCGACCTGTCCGATCTACCCGATGGCGGCCTCCACCCGCCAAACAAGGTTCCCGTGGGCGAGCGCGTAGCAATGAACGCCACAAACACAGTAATACCCACAGTAATACCCACAGTAAAACTCACAGCAAAACCCACAGCAAAACTCACAGCACAACTCACAGCCAAACCTTAAACCGGCCCTATTGATTCATGAAATATTTAGCCTTCTTCATTTTCTCAATGGCCATGCTCCTCGGCACGCAGGCAGCGAACGCCGAAAGCCCGATCGAGTTCGACCGCGACATCCGGCCAATCCTGTCCGAAAATTGCATCTTCTGCCACGGCCCCGATTCCGAACACCGCAAAGCTGACCTCCGACTCGACATGCGCGACGGCGCGTTCGGCGACCATGATGGTGTGACCCCAGTAAAGCCAGGCGACCTCGACGGCAGCGAAATCTGGCAGCGCATCATCTCCGACGATCCCGACGAGGTGATGCCGACGCCGAAGTCGAAAAAGAAACTGACCGCCAAGCAAAAAGCGCTGATTAAACAATGGATCGAGTCCGGCGCGGATTGGTCCGAACACTGGGCCTTCATCGCCCCCGAAAAACCCGCCGGCGACGGCATCGACACCTTCATCGAACGCCAACTCAAATCCGTCAAGCTACCGTTCTCCGAACCCGCCAGCGCGCGCACCCTCGTTCGCCGACTGCACCTCGATTTAAATGGCTTGCCGCCGACCCCGAACGAGGTCGACACCTTCCTCGCCGCACATAAAAAAGACGCGAACAAAGCCCTCGGCGAACGCGTCGACGCCCTCCTCGCCACCCCCGCGTTCGGCGAACGCATGGCCCTCTGGTGGCTCGACGCCGCCCGCTACGGCGACACTTCCGTCATGCACGCCGACGGGCCGCGCGACATGTGGCCGTGGCGCGACTGGGTGGTAGATGCGTTCAATGAAAACAAACCCTTCGACACCTTTTCCATTGAACAGCTCGCCGGCGACCTGCTGCCCGACGCGACCGTGAAGCAAAAAATCGCCTCTGGATTCAATCGCAACCACGCGACCTCCGACGAAGGTGGCGCGATCCCGGAAGAACTCCGAGTCGAGTACGTGGTCGACCGCGTTCGAACCACCGCCAGCGTATGGATGGGCCTGACCATGGAATGCGCCCAGTGCCACGACCATAAATACGATCCGATTTCGCAACAAGAGTACTACGAGTTCTACGCCTTCTTCAACAACCACACCGACCCCGGTATGCAGTCACGCAAAGGCAACGAAGCGCCCGTCATCGAGGTCATGTTGCAGTCAGACGCCGACGTCGTCGCGGCTGCACGCGTGAAGGAAAAGGCCGCCGGTGAAGTGCGCAAAAAAGCCCGCCAAGATCTCGCCGACGAACTAAAAACCTGGCTCAAGCCCACCGCCAGCAATCCCGAACCCGCCGGCGCCGGCCTCAAAGATCTGAAGCATGTGTTTTCCACAAAAACCATTCAGCCGACCTTCGCCGCCGAACCGATCAGCGCCAAGACCGCGAAGATCGACGGCACGTTTGCCCAGCCGAAAAAGAACGAACGCAGCGCCATCCTGCTCAACGGCAAAAACGCCATCACCTTCGACAGTTTTCCCAACTACGATTTCAATAAAACCCCGTTCACGTTTTCCGCTTGGGTGAACGTTCCCAAGGGTGCGGGCGGCTCGATCTTCTCCGACATGGACGTCCCCAAGAAATACCGCGGCTATGATATGTGGCTGCAAGGCGGCGCCATCGGCTCGCACATCATCAACTCCTGGCCGAACAATGCGGTCAAAGTGGTCAGCGCCAAACCGCTCACTCCGAACAAATGGCACCACGTGGTCATCACCTGGAACGCCAAACAGAGTTCCGATGGCTTAAACATCTACATCGACGGCGAAGCGGTCGAAAAGAAGGTCGAGGCTAAAAAACTTACCGGCACCACCATCTCCGACGCGCCGTTCCGCATTGGCGCCCGTTCGCGCGGCGGCAACAGCACCGGCAAAGTAGAAGATATTCAGATTTACACCCGCGTACTCAACGACTCCGAACGCGCCTTGGTCGCCCGCAACCCCGTCGAGGTCGCGCGTGCCCAACCAGATTCCGAACGCAGCCCGAACGAAAAACGCCTGCTCGACGAAACCTTCCTCACCCAAGCCGAGCCGTACCAAAAAGCCCTCGCGGCCGAGACGGCCGCCAAGGCCAAGGTCGACAGCCTCGTGGACGGCAAAGTAACATCCATGATCATGGGCGACAATCCCGAGAGCAAAACGCGCATGACCTACATCCTTGATCGTGGAGCCTACGACGCGCCGAAAAAGGAAGAGTCGGTCAGCGCCGGTGTGCCCGCCGTGCTGCCGCCGCTCGCCACCAACGCGCCGGCCAATCGACTGTCCTTAGCCACCTGGTTGTTCGAGGATGAACACCCGCTCACCGCCCGCGTAACAGTCAACCAGGTCTGGCAAATCTTCTTCGGACGCGGCCTCGTCGAAACGCCCGGCGACTTTGGTGCACAAGGCGCGTTCCCGAGCCATCCCGACTTGCTCGACTGGCTCGCCACCGACTTCCGCGAACACGGCTGGGACATGAAACGACTGGTTCGCCAGATTGTCACCTCGCGCACCTACTTACAGGATTCGCGCCTTACCCAAGCCCAGGTTAAAGCCGACCCCGAAAACAAAATGCTCGGACGCGCCCCGCGCTTCCGCTTGCAAGCCGAGCTGGTCCGCGACAACGCCCTCGCGCTCTCCGGCCTACTCAATCCCGAAATCGGTGGTGCCGGAGTAAAGCCCTATCAGCCACCCGGTCTGTGGGCCGAAGTCGGCCTCGGCGGCAACCCCAAGTTCAAGCAAGACAGCGGCGACAAACTCTACCGGCGCAGCATCTACACCTACTGGAAACGCAGCGCCCCCGCCCCCAGCATGCAAATTTTCGACGCGCCCACGCGCGAAGTTTGCATCATGCAACGCCCGCGCACCAACACCCCGCTGCAAGCCCTCGTCACCATGAACGACATCCAGTTCGTCGAAGCCTCCCGCCACCTCGCCGAACGCATGATGAAGCAAGATTCCCCGCTCGCGTTCGGCTACGAATTGGTTACCGCCCAAGCGCCCAACAAAGAAGTCGCCGCCGAACTGCAACGCCTGTTCGATAAAGCCAAGGCCACGTTCGAAGCGGACAACAAACGCGCCACCGATCTGCTCGGCGTCGGCGAGTCCAAACGCGACGACTCGCTAAATGCCGTCGAGCACGCGGCGACCACGGTTGTCGCCAGCCTGCTGCTCAATCTCGATCAAACTCTCACGCGCGAATGAGCTGCACAAAAATAGGTGCGCCAGCGCCGCCTCTCTGTAGCACGGAATTGCATTCCGTGTCCGTGGGACGGATTTGCAATCCGTCGGCACGAGAAATAAACTGTATAAGTTTTTATTTACAGTCCGAAGCAAGCCGATCTATACTGTGGTCCATGATCGCCCCACCAAGTTTCCAACCACTCAATCCCCACAAACCCATTTGGGTGTACACCCGCCATCTGCCGCATTGGCGCCAAGATGGTGCAACCTACTTTGTGACCTTTCACCTGAAAGATTCCCTTCCCAAAGCCGCCCTGCTCGAACTACAAAAATTGCGCGAGGAGCAAGCCCGTCGACGCCAGACCTGGAATCGTCAGCAAAGTTGCGCAAGTGGCTCAGTGGTCGTCGAAGCCGACATCCGCGCCAAGCAAGAGGCCTTCGAAAAACTGGTCTTCAAGCGTGTACAGCACTGGGCCGAGAAGGGTTTGGGCGCGTACTATTTCAACCACCACCGCTTCCGTTCCATCCTCCACGACGCCATTCTGTACTGGCACAACAAACAGGTCGATGTCGCGGCGTTCGTTGTCATGCCGAACCATGCTCATCTGATCGCGCGGCCTCTTGACGGCATCGCATTGGAGAAATGGCTGCAATCGGTGAAACGCTTTACGGCAAGAGAGGTGAATCGCTTGAATGGAAACACGGGCTCGATCTGGTTCGAGGAGTCCCACGACCGGATCGTTCGCGATCTGCCGCACCTGAACCGTTGTCTCCGCTATATCGGGCGCAACTCCGTTCAAACGAGAATTCAACATGCCTCTAAAACGCGCTGGCTTAACCCACAATGGCAAGACCTCGGCTATCGATTCGCAGATTAAATGAGTCCCGACGGAATGCAATTCCGTCCCACGAACACGGTTTGAAAAACCGTGCTACAATCTCCTCTGACTTCTTCATATCATGAACTCGACCAACCTCACCCACAACCCGCGAGCACGCGGCGACCACGGTTGTCGCCAGCCTGCTGCTCAATCTCGATCAAACTCTCACCCGCGAATGAGAATCAATAGATCTTATCCGTCGCATCCAAGCCGGGGATTTGCTGAAAATGCGGATCGATCGTCAACACAACCGCTCCGATATGAAGCGCACAAATAGCGATATGAAGATCCTGCAAAGGGAGGACCTTGCCTTGGCGGTCAAGCTGCCAGGCGAGTTCGAGAGTGGAGTCCCAGAGGCTGTTGCTGGACGGGACAAACATCATGACCTCCCATGCAGCGCGATAACGATCGAGCTGCTCGCGAACCCGAATGCCTCGGCCAACTTCTGCCATGACCATGCCACAGGTCGCAATGTCACGACTCTGGGCATGAACGGCGAGTTCCCGCAACGGATCCTGTCCGGCACGCATGCGTTCGATGTACCAGCAGCTATCGACCAGAATAGGACGACTCATGAATCGGCATCCTCGTCACTCGAAGAGCCATATTTAGAACGCGGTTCCGCGACCCGCATGAGCATCGGGTCACTGTTCTCATCAAACAGTTTTCTCAACTCCTCGGGGTTGCAACCCAAGCCCTCATTGAGAACCTCAACCAAGCGAGCACGCCGATCCACCTCACGCAAGGCCATGTGGATCGCCTCCGTCTTTGTACTCGCCCCAGTTAAGGTCATGACCCGCTCGAGTAATACCTCATCTATATTGAATGACATCTTCATCCATACATTGTATATACGACCCCTCTCAATCGCAACCAGTTTCGCCCGATTTTTCCGCTGCCCACCGTTGACATCATGAACTCAAACCACACCAATCTCTCCCGCCGCAACTTCCTCAATAAAGTCGGCGCCACCCTCGGCACCACCGCCTTCGGCAGCCTGCTCGCCCAAGACGGATTCGCCTCGGTCAACGCCCAAGCCACCCGTGGCATCCCTGGGCTGCCCCACTTCGCCCCCAAGGCCAAACGAGTGATCTACCTGTTCCAAGCAGGCGGGCCGAGCCACATCGACATGTTCGACTACAAGCCGGCGCTGCGCGATATCCACGGCACCGAACTGCCCGACTCGATCCGCAACGGCCAGCGTATCACCGGCATGACCAGCGGCCAAAAATCGTTCCCCTGCGTCGCGCCGATGTTCAACTTCGAACGCGTCGGCGAACGCCAGACCTGGATGAACACCGACCTGCTACCGCACACCGCCAAGATCGCCGACAAGCTCACGATTATTCGTTCGATGAATACCGAGGCGATCAACCACGATCCGGCCATCACCTTCATCAACACCGGCACCCAGCAGTTCGGCCGGCCGAGCATGGGTTCGTGGCTCAGCTACGGACTCGGCAGTCTGTCGGAAAACTTGCCGGCCTACGTGGTGATGCTGTCGGTCGGGGCCAAACCCGGACAAGCACTGTACTCGCGCCTCTGGGGTAGCGGCCTGCTGCCCTCGCGCCACCAAGGGGTGCAATTCCGTTCGGGCAAGGACGCGGTCCTCTATCTCAACGACCCGCCCGGCTTCGACCGCGATCTGCGTCGTTCGATGTTGGACGGACTCGGTTCGATCAACCGCCAGCACCACGCGGCCGTCGGCGACCCGGAAATTCAAACGCGCATCGCCCAGTACGAGATGGCATTCCGCATGCAGGCCTCCGTCCCCGAACTCATGGGTACCGAGACCGAACCCGACCACATCTACGATATGTACGGTCCGCAGTCGCGCAAGAAGGGCAGTTTCGCCAGCAACTGCATCCTCGCCCGGCGCATGGCCGAACGGGGCGTGCGCTTCATTCAACTGTTCCACCGCGGCTGGGACCAGCACGGCAACCTGCCCAAAGAACTGCGCGAAAACTGCGGCGGCACCGAGCAGCCTGCGGCCGCGCTGGTTCAGGATCTCGAACAACGCGGCATGCTCGACGACACCATCGTCGTGTTCGGCGGCGAGTTCGGCCGCACGATCTATAGCCAAGGAAAACTCACCAAGGACAACCACGGACGCGACCACCACGGCCGCTGCTTCTCCACCTGGGTCGCCGGCGGCGGCTTCAAACCCTGCGACTACGGCGAGACCGACGACTACAGCTACAACATTGTTAAAGACCCCGTTCACATCCGCGATCTCAACGCCACCATCCTCCACCAGATGGGCATCGACCACGAACGCTTCACGGTGAAACACCAAGGCCTCAACGTCAAACTTACCGGGGTCGACGAAGCGCACATCGTGCACGATATTCTGGCGTAAAATACTCAAGGAGAGCCAGAAACGAGCCGCGATAGCGGTGGCACTCTGAATAGCCCCGGCTGTAGCCGTCAGGGCAAGGCCGGGGTGCGCGAGCAAGCAAGAAAAGTAGTCGCGTTAGCGGTGGCACCCTCAACGACTCTGAACAACCTCGGGAACACATCAGTGAGGAATGAAGTGGGTTCACCACCCAATCCGTGATACACGAGAGCCAATTTGAACGCCTCAAATTCCAACGGAATCCCCACCCTCCTGATCCTGGTCGGCCTGCTCGGCCTGTGCCTGTTGGCCGTCCTCCTCTACCAACAAACGGTGACCCCGATCAGACCCGGCGAATTCGTCGCGCCCGCCGGACCGGCCCCTCTGGCTCCGCCAGTGCCAGGCGATGAAGACGCCGAGGCGGGCAACACCCTCGTCCTCGAACTCATGCTGGACGGCACCATTCGGTTCGGAGATCGCTCCATCCCCCTCGACCAACTCGGTGCCGAACTCGCGAAGACCCACGATTCCACGCAAGCGGTGCGCCTGTTGGTGCCGCCCACCGCCGAACACGGACAAGTGAAGGCGATGATGGACCAGGTATCCAACGCCGGGTTTTGGAAGATCGAAGTGGATGTCGCACCATTCCCCTCCGAATAGCCTATCATCTCGCACCCCGTTGGAAGTTGGAGTTCCAAAAGCCGAGCATCTCGCCCGCATCCGAAGGCCCAAGGTCCAGAGACCGCAGCAGGCGTGCACGGATACTTCAACGCTCGGAGACGACCTCACAGTCCAATCCCTTGGTCACGCGCATTCGGCGCCAGAAGCGTATGCGTGTGTGTGTGCGCGCGTGGGTGGGTATGTGCGCGTGTGGGTGGGTGTGCGTGTGCGTGGGCGGGTGGGAGTGCGTGCTGGCCGCTGCGCGGAGGCAAAAGAATGTTCAGCCAAAGGAATATTCGCCCTTTCGGAGATCGCGTTCTTTGGCTCGGCAGTACTGTCGGAAGAAGGCTGTCCGAAGTCCCTCTTGGTAGCGTGATCCTGACGCCAACCAGGCGAGGTCGGGAACACCAGCCCTTGGGGAACACGCGGCGGATCGAAGCCGCAGTACCCGAGTAAAACATGGCGATGTGAAAAGAGCGTGTCGAAGAGCAACCGAGCGAGGGATGGAACGCGGTACGCCGCAATGGCTAGCGAGGAAGCGGGGTAATGCCGGCCGAGCGAAGCGTGGGCCCGGAGTCAACTGTAGAAGGGAGACTCCGTGGCTACTCGAGCCGGGGGGCCTCGACACCGATTTGGTTTTCGAAGAACTTGTCCACATCACCTTGTTCTTGTGACCGGAATGAATTCCGTCACGACGAACGCGGAATAAATTCCACGTTACCTCTGCGCGTGGACAAATCATCCATCGAACTTGGAGAAAATGAGCGAGGCGTTGGTGCCACCGAAGCCGAAACTGTTGCTCATGCAGTGGCTGAGTTCGGTGTTGTCGCGGCGTTCGGTGACCAGCGGGGTGCCGGCGACGCCGGGGTCGGGTTCGTCGACGTTGATGCTCGGGGCGATGAACTTGTGGCGCATCATTTCGAGGGCGTAGATGGCTTCGTGCACGCCGGCCGCGCCGAGGGCGTGTCCGGTCATCGATTTGGTCGAGGCGTAAGGTGGCACGCTGTCGGCACCGAAGGCGTCGCGCATGGCGTTGAGTTCGGTGATGTCGCCGACGGGGGTGGAGGTGCCGTGGGTGTTGACGTAGTCGATGGTCGGGTTGCCGGCGCTGGCGAGGGCGAGCGACATGCAGCGGGACGCGCCTTCGCCGGAGGGCGCGACCATGTCGGCACCGTCGGAGGTGGAGGCGTAGCCGGTGAGTTCGGCGTGGATGGCGGCGCCGCGGGCTTGGGCGTGTTCGAGCGATTCGACCACGACCACGCCGCCGCCGCCGCTGGCGACGAAGCCGGCGCGGTTGGCGTCGTAGGGGCGGGAGGCGCGTTCGGGCTGGTCGTTAAACTTACCGCAGAGAGCGCCCATCGCGTCGAACAGCATGGTGCCGGTCCAGAAGATTTCTTCGCCGCCGCCGGCGAACACGACGTCGGCTTTGCCTAGTTGGATGAGTTCGCTGGCGTGACCGATGCAGTTGGCGCTGGAGGCGCAGGCGGAGCTGATGCTGTAGCTGACGCCGCGCACTTTGTAGGCGGTGGCGAGGTTGGCGGCGGGTCCGGAGGCCATGGTGCGCGGCACGTAGTACGGGCCGACGCGGCGGTAGCCTTTTTCTTGGAAGGTGAAGTAGGACTCGGAGAGATCCTTGGTGGAAGAGCCGCCGATGCCGGCGACGACGCCGGTGCGATCCGAACGAACTTGGTCTTCGCTGAGGCCGGACATATCGATGGCTTCCTGCATGGCAATGAACGCGTAGGCGGACGAGTCGCCCATAAAACGCAGGGCTTTGCGCGGCACGTTTTCTTTCAGGTCGATGTCGAGTTTACCGCGAACGTGCGAGCGGAAGCCACGTTCGGCGAAGTCGGGGTCGTGAATGATGCCCGAACGCCCGGCTTTGAGCGAGGCGGTGACTTCGGACACATTATTGCCGATGCTTGAGACGATTCCGTAACCGGTGATGACTGCGCGTTTCATGCGGAATTTGATAACGGCGAGAGGGGTTCGGTCAAGCGTGGACGCGGGGCTAAAAGCCATCTCTCGGTACGCCTTAAAACGGCATGATACTTGGAACGGGGTTCAGGGTGAGAGTGCCCAAGTGATGCCCGCGCGAAACGGCATGAACAAACACACGGCACTGGCGAGCATCAGGACGTTGGTCCAAATGCAGCCGTACACCGCTACGGACCATACCCAATGTTGAAGCCGGGGGTGAGCACCCCGCCGCATACTCCAGTAGAACAGCAGCAGCATCAGAACGGGTATCAGAACCCAAAAAGGTGCGGTGTGCAGCACCACGTTCGTGCAGGCCGGCAAGTTCCCCTCGTCACCGAAGACATCGAAGAAAATCTCATGGAACTTCGACGCGAACAAGGCAGAGGACAAGGCCGGACAGGCGGTGAAGCCGACGACGAAATAGAGCCTGACTCTCGCCTTCAGCGACAAGGGCGGGACGCGCCCGTTTTCGACGCGCCCCATCGGAACCCTCTATTCCGCGACGTCGATTTCCGCGCCGATTTCCGCCTCCACTGCGGCAGCGGGTTTGAGCGGAATGACGTTCGCGGCAGCGGGCGGATCAGCCTTCGCTGGAGCGGGCTTGGGCGGGAGCGCCTTCGGCAGCGGCCCGTCGGGGCTGATCTCACGCAGATACTTGAAGAAGTCGGAATCGCTTTTCAGGATCAAGGTACTGCCCGAACCAACGGCATCGCCGTAGGCTTCCATGGACCTGAAGAAGGCGTAGAACTCGGGGTCCACGCCGTAGGCGTCGTTGTAGATCTTGGTCGCTTGGCCTTCGGCTGCGCCGCGGATTTGATCGGCGTCGCGTTTGGCGGTCGAGGTGATGATGTCGACCGACTTCTGCACTTGGCCGCGGATGTCCACGCTCTCCTTTTTGCCCTGAGAACGGAACAAGGTGGCGATGCGCTCGCGTTCGGAGACCATGCGCTGGTAAATTTGCGGGCGGACATCGGGGTTGTAGTTGAGCCGCTTGAGACGGACGTCGATGAGTTCGATGCCGAACTGCTCGACCTGCCCGCTGGCTTTGGTCAGAATGCTGCGCGTAATCGCTTCGCGTCCGACATCCACGGGATAAACCACGTCCTTTCCATCGTCATCATCACCCGAGGTGGACCCTTCGAGTTCCTCCAAGAGTTCGCGAGAGACGACCAGCTCTTCGGAACGCACTGCTTCTTGCAATTTGTTTTTAGAGATGTCGTCGCGGACGGCAGACTTGATCGCATCACCAATGCGCGACTCGGCCACGCTGATCGTCTTGACCGCTTGGAGGAACTTGAGCGGGTCGTTGATCCGCCAGCGGGCGGCGGTGTTGACGGTGATAAGCTGGCTATCGCCGGTGGGAATTTGGGTGGGCGGATCGTCCCATTCGAGGATTCGTTTATCGAAGCGGCGCACTTCCTGAATGAACGGCATTTTGAATTTCAGGCCGGGTTCGACGTGCGATTTGACCGGTTTACCGAACTGCAGAATGACCGCTTGTTCGGCTTCGTCGACTTTGAATAAGACGGCGGGAAGCACGAAGATGGCCGCGAGAATGGCGATGATCAGGGCGACGAGCCCGAAGGGGGGCATGTTAGCTTGGCGTGTGTTCATTTGAACAGACCTCCTTTAGCGGGCTTGTCCCCGCCACTATTATTGCCGGAACCGGCGTCGAGATTGAGCAGGGGCAGCGGCGCGGTGCCGCCGTCTTCGACCACAAGGACTTGGCCGGCTTGGCTCAGCGCGCCGCCCACCGATTCGATGTACATGCGCTGGCGGGTCACTTCCGGATTCTGCTGATATTGTTCGTAAATGGCGTTGAAGCGGGCGACGGCGCCGACCGCCCCGTTGGTGACCGAGGCACTATACCCTTCGGCTTCGCTGACGATGCGTTTGGCTTCACCCTCCGCGGCGAGCACGAGTTCTTTGCGCATTTTATCGGCGTCGTAGACGAGGCGTTTCCGCTCGGCTTCGGCCCGGTTCACATCGTTGAACGAGTCTTGCACTTCGAGGGGAGGAACGACGTCTTGGAGTTCGACGGCGACGATGCGGACGCCCATGTTGTAGCTTTCCTTGTCTTCACTATCGAGGATCCGTTGCATTTCTGAACGCACTTCGTCGGCGAGTTCGGCGCGGCCGCGCGTGAGGACGTAGCTGCCAAGTCGGTTGCCGACGGCGCGGCGCATGACCGCTTCGGAAATATCGCGAATGGACTCCACCTGATTGTGCACGTTGTGCAGCCACTTGTCGGGGTCGTGGATTTTGTACTGCACCACCCACTTGACGACGATCACGGTGAGATCGCCCGTGAGGATCAGCGACTCCTCGATGGCCTCGGCGTCGGCGCGGCTGGGGCGGCTGCGCGTGTCACGTGCATTGCCGAAGCGTGAGGCGGACGCGCCACTTGAGCCGGCATTTAGGCGGAAGCCGAACTCTTCTTTCTTGATGCGTTCGGTCTCGACGAAGGTGACTCGGTCGATGCCGAAGGGCATTTTCATGTGCAGGCCGGGGTCTTGGACGGCGACGACTTTGCCGAAGCGTTTGACCACGGACTTGCCTTCTGGTTCGACCTGAAAAAATGAGGTGAGCACGATGCCGATCACGAGCAGGAGAAGAAGGCCGAGTAAAATCAGCGGCTTCATCCGCTCGATATCGAAATCGAGGTTGATGGGGTTGGGTGCTTGTCTTCCGTTCATTGTTGCAATGCTGACATGCGGAGTGGTTCGGGATCAAGCTTTCCACGTGGAGTTCGTGGGCAACTCCGACGGCCAAGAAACCCCCAAGGTTTAACTTGAAGGTGGCTCCCCGGAAATCATCGAGGTTTCCAACCCTTTGCCTTTAAGAATCATGGTTCCTATGAAGTAGGCGTAAACACTGACTGGAATAAAGGTGATCTTGACGCCCCCTTCCTCTGTTGTTTTCCAGACGCTATGGGTTGTCACCAATGCTTGGCAGCCCTTGTCTCGACAGAAACTGAGGAGTGATTTCAATTTGCCGGTACTTTTCGCCTCCCGATCCCCTGATTTTATTTCGACAACAAATTCCGGTGCCCCTCTCGCGTCCAGCTTAACCACATCAACCTCCCCATCCTTCCAGCGAGCATAATGGAAGTGATCCATTCGCCCGTGAAACCATTGCGCGAAGAGCGCTGTTTCAACCAGATGCCCATACTTTGGGTGGCCCACGGCCACGGGATCAAACAGGGCTGCCCGCATCGATGGGTTCGTCAGAAACACTTTGATCTTCGATTGGCGTTTGAACCGTTTTGCATTCCTATCGACACGTGTAATCGTTTTCACAAGGAAGGCGGCTTCAAGATATTGGAGGTATTTTCTTATTGTTGGCGTCTCGACATTTGATTTCCGAGCAAGATCGGAGGGATTGATTTCCTCTGCCGTATGATAGGCCAAGGTGGTGAACAAATGATTCAGTTCCTGTATGTCTTGGATTCCATACAACTGAGGCAGGTCACGAAGAAGAACCTTGTCGATGATATCGCTTTTCACAAACCGACGGGGATCAGCCTGAATCTCGGTGGATAGGGCCACTTCCGGATAACCACCGAAATTGATGTACGAGGTAAATGCATCTTGCAGCCTGGGAAGATCGACATTGATGATCAATTGACCCTCCATGGTGATCAAGGAGTCCTTGCCGATCAAGGCGAGGTATTCGACAAAGGTTAACGGCGGTAGCAGGAAATCCGTGAAGCGTCCTGCCCCCGACTCTGCACTCTTTCTTTTAGGCGCTGCTGCAGCTGAACCCGAAGCAATGAAACGGACGTCCGGGCGCCCATCCTGCAAGACCTTGAGATGCACCTCCCAGTTTTTGAGATATTGAATCTCATCGAAGATCACGATCCGCTCCGCGCCCGACGGAAGCGGTGTCGCTGTTTCAACCAAGGAAAGCAGGCCTTCAGGCCCATGCCGTTGTAGATCGGGTGGTCGATCGACAGATAGGCAATCCCACGGGAATCTTTGCCTTTCTTCAACATATCACGGACAAGGTGATGCAACATGACCGTTTTGCCGACCCGCCTCGGGCCAACCAAAATGATTGAACGCCGGACACTGGATTCAAGTAGCGGAATCAGCAGATTGAGGTAGGGGCGAGCCGCCAACGCTTCATAAGGCAGGATCTCAGAATTCCACCAAGGATTCTCAGCGCGAATCCCTGCGATAACCTCTTCTTCCGGAAAACGCGTGCCACTTTATGAACACTGAAGATAAGAAAAGTCAACATTCCTTATGCGACCCTAAATCGTATGTTGTTGTAATTAAATGACTTACATCGACTGCAAAATGCCTAAATCGCCATATCCTGGGGAAAATTTCGTTAAATCCGCACTTCAACGCCGCGTTCGGCCATGTACGCCTTGGCTTCGCCAATCGTGTAGGTGCCGAAGTGGAAAATGGAGGCGGCGAGCACGGCGTCGGCTTTGCCGAGGGTGACGCCTTCGACCAGGTGTTCGAGGGTGCCGGCCCCTCCGGACGCGATCACCGGGATGGTCACGGCCTCGGCTACGGCGGCGGTGAGTTCGAGGTCGTAGCCGTCTTTGGTGCCGTCGGCGTTCATCGAGGTGAGCAGGATTTCGCCGGCGCCGCGTTGGCAGACTTCGGCGGCCCACTTGACCGCGTCGATCCCGGTCGGTTTACGGCCGCCGTGGGTGAACACTTCCCATCCGTCGATGTTCTCGCCGTCCTCGTTTTGGCGCCGGCGCGCGTCGATGGCGACGACGATGCACTGACTACCGAACGGCAGTGATGCTTCGTTGACCAACTCGGGGTTGCTCACGGCCGCAGTGTTCATCGAGACTTTGTCGGCGCCGGCTTTAAGCGCGGTGCGCACGTCTTCTACTTTGCGAATGCCGCCGCCGACGGTGAGCGGCATGAACACCTGCTTGGCGACTTCGCTGACGATATCGAGCACGGTTCGGCGCGCGTCGCTGGACGCGGTGATGTCGAGAAAGGTAAGTTCGTCGGCGCCCTGTTCCTCGTAGGCCTTGGCGGCTTCGACCGGGTCACCGGCGTCGATCAGATCGACAAAGTTCACGCCTTTGACGACGCGTCCATCGTTCACGTCGAGGCAGGGGATAATCCGTTTTGCTAACATGGGTTCGGGGTAGCATCCGCCACGCGGAACTCAACCGAAAGCACGCGGAGAGTTCTTTGAAATTCGAAGGTCATCGAACCAATTCCGTACCCCCTATGACGAACCACGGAGTGGTGGCAGGATCGTAGCCGCGGGTGGAGCGAGGTACGAGCGGAACCCGAGGGTAGCCGAGCCTTTGAGAGCCGACCGGTCTGCCATTTGCACGAACGCTTCGCTTCATGTCCGGTCGGAACGGCCTCATGGCTCCGAGCGGACCTGCTGCCTATATTCTTTGGCCGGGGGCACCTAGGGATGCCCCGAACCAACGTCTGCTGCCATCTCGCTCGACCTCAACCGCACCGGCTCGGGAGGCCCCTCGCCCTCCAGGCTTTTAAATTTGAAATTCGAGGGGGCACCTAGGGATGACCCGAACCAACGTCTGCTGCCATCTCCCTCGTCCTCAACCGCACCGGCTCCGGAGGCCCCTCGCCCTCCAGGCTTTTAAATTTGAAATTCGAGGGGGCACCTAGGGATGACCCGAACCAACGTCTGCTGCCATCTCCCTCGTCCTCAACCGCACCGGCTCGGGAGGCCCCTCGCCCTCCAAGGTTTGTGATTTTGAACGATCCAGGCTCGTCGACAAAGCAAGGATCTAGCGCTCAATCGTCAGCAGTGCGCTGTCAATCAACTCAAGCGCCGAACCGAACGTTTCGTCGATGTAATAGAGTGCCCACTCCTCTTTGCCATCCTCGGCATCTTCCCGCTTGGGATAGCCGACAAGTTCGAGCAGTTGGAACACGACTGGATCGGCGTTGTCGATGTCGACCGCATAGACCAATGACGCTTGGCCATCATCCGGCTGCTCGATCTCGATTAGCAAGCGATACGGCATGGCGTTGTCCGGGTTGTCCGGGTCGGCCGGCAGGATGTAGTCGGCCGGATCGAACGAACTATTCTTGGTGGCGCCGGAGATACCAACCACGTCGGCTTGCTCGCCTAGGGTCTCGACGGAAGCTTCGGATTTCTGCTTCGCCTCTTCCCAGCCGCGAACCTTGAACTCCCAATAGGGCAAGGCCTCCGCAGCCTCTGCCGCGCCTTGTTCCGGATGGCGAAGGGTCTTGATATGATAGTGGGAGGCGTTCTCTAGCCAGATGGCGACCTGCGGTGGCTTCTCAAAATCGAACGCGTCGCCTGCTCGAACCCGCAGTTGCATCTTGTAGGTCGGCGAGGGCGTATAGGCATAGTCGAGGCCGTCGCTGGTCACCTCGAACGAATCTAAGGCGGGGCCAAGATTCTTGCTCAAGCCAAGGACCGCCCGAACCGGCGCCGGCTGCCAGGCGAACAGCGCGGTCAGAGCGGAGACGATGGCGAGCGTCGTCCAGAGCGTTCGGCTTTTCAGGTATCGCTTCAACGGAACTTGGTTGTTGAAGATGTGCAAGACGATCAGGCCGATAAACACAAAGCCGAGCAGCGCGTGCAGTCCGACGATCTGGATCGAGAACGGCCGAATAAACGCGAGGATCCCCGTCGCCGAAAGCACGACAAAGCTCAAGGAGGTCAGGAGTGAGACAACGTTGCGTTTCGGCATGATGGACTCGCGATACTTGCGAAGGCCTAGGCTTTGCTCGGCACGATCTGACCGTGCTCACGCAACCGCGCGTGGATCTCGCTGAGCGGAACGTCGAGCGGAGTCGTTCCAGCTTTCGCAGCCAACGCGGCGGCCACGCCGGCGGCCTGGCCCATGCCCATGCACGAGGCTTGAACCCGCAAACCGGAGTTCGCTAGACGATCACTGCTGACGCAGCGACCGGCGACGATGATGTTGCGACTGCCCTTGGGGATCAACGCGCGCAGAGGAATCGTCGGCACAATGCCCCGCTTCAGCGGCTTGGGTTTGACGCCGGTTTTGGTGTGCAGGTCGACGGGGTAAAAGGCGTAGCTGATGGCATCGTCGAACACGCGCCCGGAGGTGTAGTCGTTGACCGTGATCAAGGTTTCACCTTGGATGCGGTAGCTTTCGCGAAAGCCAGTTTCGGGTTGCAGGTGCATCAGGCGCTTTTTGTCCTCGCGGACTTTGGCGAGGATCGATTTGCGGCCGGTGAGGTTGGCCACGGTGGCGGTGCGCGAATTGGTCGAGTCCGCGCCATGCACGTAGAGACGGTGGAGGCGCTGGTTGATACTGCTGCCCGGTTTATGCTCTCGGCCCAGTAGAAAGAGATAGGATCCGGGCTGCCGTTCTGCTTCACGCAAGCGCGCGAAGCCGAGCATGCCAACCACCTCGGCGCCACCGGTGCAATCGATGATTTGTTTGCAGGTCACGCGCCGCTGCGTGCCGAACCCGACACAGTCCACGATCCAACCGCTCTCGGTCTTCGCCACCGATTGCGGAAACTCATAAAAGGCAATTTCGACGCCGGCTTGCGCGCACTTTTCTTCCGCGAGAATCGCGTAGAGAAACTGATTGGTGTACACTTGGTTTTGCCAGTGGCTCTTTGGCACCTTGGCAAAATTTGGCAAAGTGCCGCCATCGAGTTCCACGCTCTCCTTGACCAGTTCCCAGCCGATGCCGGCGATAACCTGTTTGCCCCAGGCGTCGAACAGTCCGGGGAAGGACACGCCGCCGGTGGTCGTGGTGCCGCCGAGCTGACTGTTGCGTTCGACGACCAAGACACTGGCGCCGGCGCGCGCCGCTTGAATGGCGGCCACGTGCCCGGCGGTTCCGCCGCCGACGACCAGCACATCGACCTGATTGGTCACTTCGGGGTCTTTCGACGCGGCCTCCGTTTCGGCGATGGCCACCGACGTGGTCGAGGCGATGGCGAGTCCGGCGCCCATGGTGCCGAGCACCCCACCTTTTAAGAGCTCGCGGCGATCCGTTAATGATGTGTCTTTGCTCATGGTTTTAATTCTTTCGAATCTTTCGAAGTTGAATGCGGTCGATTTGAAGTTGCTGTTTTGAAGCCTCTGAGATCAATCGGATGAGTGTGAGTCCGGGTTGATGGACCTGCACGGTGCCGATGAAAAAATCTTTCGGGGCCCCACGGTCCGGCGCAATACGACCGACCTTCTTCATGGGAAATCCGCTGTCCGCCTGCGCCGAATTATCCACGACCTGATCGACCAAGACCGAACAGGGCCCAGCGGCCGAGAGCCGCGCCCCCAGCACGTAGGTTCCAGGTGTTTTGACCTGCAACACAAAGTCGATATAGCTCCCCGGCCCCGCGTGGAGTTCGGCACAGATGACCCGACCGCCGGATGCCCCCGAAACAGCTTTGGGGAAATGGCAATTGCCTCGGCGGTTGTAGTCGGATGACGTTTGGCACGGGGTATCCTCAGCCTCGACCCAACCATCCGCCGGGATCTCCGGCACCCCGAATGTGAGATGCTTCGATAGGCGCGCGATAACGGGCGCAGAGGTGGCGTCCGCCGCGATATTGTTGAACTCGTGTGGATCGTCGGCGAGCTTGTACAGTTCGGTCTCCCCCGTGATCAGGCGGGTCATCCGGTAGTCGTTGTCTAAAACCACATCGTAGCGGATGCCATCCGCCTCACTCGACATCACCACCGGCTGGTTCCAATCGGCCTTTGGATTGTTGAGCAAGGGCACGAGACTCTTGCCATCGATCTTCTGCGGCGGCGACGGGACATCCAGTAAGTCGACCAAAGTCGGGTAGAGATCCTGCAGCGAAACGGCCTTGTCGCAAACGCCCGGCTGGATTCCCGGTCCGGCCAAGATGAGGTTGCAGCGGGCGGAATCGTACCATGGCTTCATCTTGGACCAGGCCTCTTTTTCACCCAGCATATAGCCGTGGTCACTCCACAAAACGATGTAGCCGTTGGTTGCGTGCGCGCTGGCATCCCAGGCATCGAGAACCCGCCCGACTTGCTCGTCGGCGAAGGTGACGCAGGCCAGATAGGCGCGCGCAAATTCTTTGTCGTAGCCTTTTTCCCGCAACCGTTGATGGTACCCTTTGCCGAATTTCGACTCGAAATGAGCCAGCAATTTAAATCGCTCCGGCACATCGTCTAGGTCATCGTCCTGCCGTTCAGACAGTTGAAGGTCCTCTAGCGGATAGAGATCGAAATACTTCTGTGGCACCACCCAAGGAACGTGCGGGCGGTAGATGCCCAGCGCCAGAAACAGCGGCTCGTCCGTGGCCTTGATCTGTTCAATGCCGTGGCTCGCGGCGATGAAATCCGGCATCTTGGCTGCGGGAACATCGGCAACGCCCCACACGCCAGAAGCGTTCAAGCGGATCCCCGTTCCCCGCTTGGTTTTGGGTTCCTTGGTCCGCCGAATTGCTTGATCGAACTCGGCCGCATCCCCGCCGTGAAAATTTTTGCCGATGCCGATGCTCTTCCACCCTTGACCCGAGAGATGTTTGGGCAGCGTTACCGCGTCGGGAACATAGGCGCGCCACGGATGGATCCCGTTGTCGTTGACGATATTACCGGAACGCGCCGGGTGAATTCCTGAAAACAGCGCGCTGCGCGAAGGCAGACAGGTCGGGGAGGCACAAATGGCATTGGAAAAGACCACCCCGCGCTCGGCCAGCCGCTTGAGGTTCGGGGTAATCGCCTGCGCGTGACCTTGGAGCACCTCGCTCCAATCGTTCCAGTCATCCACATTCACGAACAACACGCTTGGTCGTTCGGCGGCGGCAGGCAGCAGGAGTGCGAAACTCGCTACGAACATAATTGACGCGTGCTTGAACATCTACTTCGAACGCGCGCGCAGGTTGTCTCGTTCGGAACGCGCTTTGAACTCGGGCGCGCCGGCCATTGGCAGCCAACGCGAAAGCTTGTCCATCATCCCCTTGTGCGTCGGATCGGCGGCGAGATTGCGGAACTCATCCGGGTCGCTGCGATGATCATACAACTCGCGCGCGCCGTCTTGATACGCGATCAGCCGCCAGTCGCGCGAACGGACCGCGTGGTTGCCGAAGTACGAAGACGTGATCGCTGGCTGTTGCCGCGGCGTCGCAGGATCCTTGAGCTGAGGAACGAGCGAGATGCCTTCCAGGTGGGCATTCTCCGGCAGGTGGCAGAGTTCGATCAGGGTCGGATAGATGTCGATCAGACTGGCGGGTTCAGGACAGGCCTTGCCGGGCTGGATGGTCGGTCCAGCAAACAGCAGCGGAACGCGGGTGGATTCCTCCCACAAAGTGCGCTTGGCCCAATGCTGCTTCTCGCCCAGGTGGAACCCGTGATCGCTCCACAAAACGATGATCGTGTTGTCGGCATGCGCACTGGACTTCAGCGCGTCGAGCACCACGCCCACGCAATGGTCGACAAAACTGATGGAGGCGAGATACGCTTGCGTCAGGCTGCGTTGCTTACCGTGTTCGAGAACCTCGGCATGCGTCGGCGCCACGGCATAGCTGTTAATGCTGAGAAAGTTTTTCGGCAGATCGTCGAGATCGGATGTCGGGTTCTTCGGCAGCGTAAGGGTGTCGGCATCGTAGAGTTCGAACCACTTCGGCGGTGCATAGAGTGGCACGTGCGGACGGAAAAATCCGACCGACATGAAGAACGGTTTTTCGAATTCCCCGACCAGCGCTTCGGCGGCGCGCTTGGCCAATGTCATGTCCGCCATCTCCGCGTCCGCTTTTGGATACGCGCCCCAATCCCAGGCCCTGCTCCAACTGGCCGGCATGTTCATCCGCTGCTTCGGTCGTGGCCCCCTCTTCCGTCCGAGAGACTGATCGATGTCCGGCGCCAAGCGCTCATTAAAACTGTGATGCAGCACCTTGCCGCCGGCGAGCGTGACGTAGCCGTTGTCTTTAAAGAACCGTTGGATCGTCGGGACCTTTTTAAGCGCAGGCAGCTCCTGATACGACGGGCCGAGTTCGTAACTGCCGTGCGTCGCCGCCGCCACCCCCGACATCACGCTCACCCGCGAAGCCGAACAAACCGGAATCGCACAATGCGCATTGGCAAAATTCCGCCCGCGCGCCGCCAGCGCATCCATGTGCGGCGTGAGCGCCTGCGGATGACCACCAAGAAACCCAGTCCAATCGTTCAAGTCGTCGATGCTGATCATCAAGACGTTAGGCTGCTTGCCCGCGTTGTCGTTCGCTGAGGTGAACGGGGAAACAACGCAAGAAACGACGCCGACCAAGACCGGCAGGAACCTCCTCCAGTTGGTTGCTTGGGGTATGTTTTGGGTTCGCGCTTTTGTCATGGTCGGAATCACTTACGCGCGGCAGGTCGTAATTTTGCCAAGCTCTGCAAAGACTCAGCGACGCCTCCTCGAGACCTCCACGCAACGGCACACACTTTTGCATTGGCACCTTGTGGTTAAATATGAGGCAAAGGAATCGCCCCCTACAGCCGGCTACGTTCGGGTTAAGATTTTCGTTTTTTTTGCTCTTCACCATAACCAAGCCGACCTCCCGCGCTATATCCTTCATGACCGCCGTTATTGATCACGGAAAAATATGCCCGGAAAACGACCAGAACCATCGTTGGAATTCGTTCAACTTCTGACCAGCCATCAAAGCCGACTATACGCCTATGTCCTGTCGCTGCTTGGCGACCGCACTCAGGCGGAGGATGTCATGCAAGAAACCAATGCCGTACTGTGGCGGAAGGCACATGACTTCGAACTCGGAACGAACTTCGGGGCTTGGATGCTCAAAGTCGCTTACTATCAAGTCATGGCTCACCGCCGCAGACTCACCCGGGACCGTCTGGTGTTCGACGATGACCTCGTTCGGGAAATCGCTGAAGACGCAGAACAGCAGTGCGAGCGGCAGGAAGAAAAGCAGCGACTGCTGAACGACTGCATCGGAAAACTGAACGAACGATATCAGGAACTCATCCGCCGTCGTTACACCGAAGGGGCCACGCTGAAATCCATCGCCGCTCAAAGCGGTCAGTCAGAGAACACCATCAAGCAGGCCCTGTTCAGAGCGCGAGCCGCGTTGATCGAGTGCGTCAAACGTCAACACCCAGAGGGGGCGGTATGACGGACGAAGAGCAAACAGAACTCCAGTCTCTTCTCATGGAACTCACCGAGGGCGCGCTTTCGTCAGAACAGGGCCATCGTTTAGCGGCGATGATGCGCCAGTCTCCGGCCGCAAAACAACAGGTCCTCGAGACCTGCCAGATGCACACCATGTTAGCATGGGAACACGGTGTGTTGGGGAATCTGCAATTCGATCCGAAACCGGATCTCGCCGACACACCCGAACCACACTCCCATTCCTTCAGCGTATGGAAACCCTTGGCCATGGCCGCCGCGCTGGTGCTGGCCGCCGTTGTCCTATGGTCACTCCTGTTGTCACCATTTTCGTCAGATCGGGGCGCAGCATCCAACATGAAACCAGGCGAACCAGTCGCGTCCCTGACCCGGAGTGTGGCCGCGAGTTTGGAACTGTTCGGCGCAGCGTCGGACTTCAAGCAGGGCAGCGTAATGCGAACCGGCCGCTATCATCTCGACCGAGGTCTGGTCCAAATCACCTTTGAATCTGGCGTCGAGGTGGTCATCGAAGCGCCGGCTTCGTTCGAAATCCATCGCCCTGATTTTATGTCCATAAACGAAGGACGGATGGCGGCCAATGTGCCTCCGGAAGGTGTCGGCTTCACCGTGGAAACGCCGGATGCTGAGGTGGTGGATTTCGGCACGGAATTCGCCATCGAAGTCCTGCGCGATCGCAGTAGTGAAGTCCACGTATTCGAAGGGGAAGTGGACGTGCAACCCAAGGGGCTGGACGCCACGATCGATCCCGTGCGTCTGGTCCAGAATCAGGCGACACGCATTGAACACGCGACCCTTGTTCCTCTTGGGATTTCCGTCGACGATCAGCGTTTTCTCAGAACGCTCGATGAACCGGAGCCAAGCTATAGCCGAGGCATTCGCGACCTCCTGCCGCTGGCCTACTATCGCATGGGCGTCAGTGATGATGGCCGCAGCCTAAAGGATTCGGCCAAGGGGCATCAACATACGACCATGCTCCTGCAGGGCGATGGGCGACGCCAGCCATTCGCGCCGGGTCGTATCGGTTCCTCCCTTCGCCTAGCTTGGCCTAAAACGGGATCGCATGCACAGATCTCCTCGGGCCTGGAACTCCCAACCAGCGCGTTCACCATCATGGCCTGGATTCGCACCCGCACATTGCCGAGGAACGCGGTTCTCGTCTCCGACATGAATCTCTCGGGCGAGGAAGCATTTCGCCTTGGGTTGGTTGGCGATCAAGGGCATGTGGGCCTCACCCTCGCCAACGGCGAGCAGTCCCTGCAGGTCGTGGATTCGTCGCCCTTGCCACTCGAAGAGTGGACACATTTCGCCGTGGTGAAGACGACTGAAGATTTGCGGCTATACCGAAACGGAGCCCTCGTTTCCTCAGAGCCTTTAAACGGGTTTCAAACCCAGGCGCACAAGCCGCTCAGCATCGGGGGAATCCCGAAAGCGCCCGACGCCAAAAAACGACATCGGCGGTCGGGCTTCTGGCACGGCCGGATCGACGAACTTGCCTTGTTCGGATCCGCCCTGACCGGCGAACAGATTGAACACCTGTTTCAACTTACCCCAGCCAATTGAACCATGAAACTTATACTAAAAGCACTGACCCTTAGTTTAATCGGACTTTCGTCCATCGTCTTGGCGGACGAGAAACCGAACATCGTCATCATTCTCACCGATGACCAAGGCTACGCGGACGTCAGCTACAACCCGCACTCCCCGCCAGAAGTCAGCACACCGAATATCGATGCCCTTGCACGTTCGTCCATCATCTGTAGCCAGGGCTATACCAGTGGGCACGTGTGTTCGCCGACGCGCGCAGGACTCCTAACCGGTCGGTATCAGCAACGCTTTGGCATCTATACCGCCGGCGAGGGAGGCTCAGGCGTTCCGCTTGATGAAGTGTTTATTCCCCAGCGACTCAAGCCGGCCGGTTACGTCTCCGGCGCCTTGGGGAAGTGGCATCTCGGACTCACAAAAGAATACCACGCCATGAACCGAGGCTTCGATGAGTTCTATGGCTTCATGGGCCGCGGGGCCCATCCCTACTTTGACCACTCCGACATGGATCACCCCATTTATCGCGGACTGAAACCCATCAAAGAAGAAGGCTACCTCACCACGCGAATCACTGAGGAAGCGGTCGATTTTATCAAGCGTCACAAGGAGGATCCCTTCTTTCTCTATGTCGCATACAACGCGGTGCATTCGCCACCCGAGGCCCCCGAAGAAGACATTAAGAACGTCACCGGGGACGAAAAACGCGACACCCTCATGGCCATGATCATGCATCTCGATATGGGCGTGGGAGAGATTGTGACGTCGCTGAAAGAACACGGCGTGTTTGACAATACGTTGCTGATCTTTCTGACGGACAATGGTGGTTCCGGTGCCATGAGCGCCAACAACGCACCGCTTCGCGGCTTCAAGCAGATGGACTACGAAGGCGGGATCCGTGTTCCGTTCATTGTGTCGTGGCCAGCTCAACTGGAAGGCGGGAAAAGGTGCGCCGTTCCCGTGTGCTCCATCGATCTGTTTGCCACCGCTCTCGACGCCGCCGGACTTCCCATGCCAACCGATAAACCTTTAGACGGAAAGAGCATTCTGCCCGCCCTGAAAGGCGACGCCGACAAGCTCCATGACGAACTGTACTGGAGTTCCGGGGGTGCCAACGGAAAGTGGGCCATTCGTTCCGGGAATTGGAAATTGGTCGCGCAGAAGGACCGGGTGGAACTTTTCGATCTTAAAAAAGATCGCAGCGAAACCACCGACCTCTCTGCCAAACACCCAACAGTCGTCTCCGAACTCACGGACAAATACAAGACTTGGCTCGACCAAATGGCGGACCCAGTAAGCAATCAAAACAAACGCTGGAAGCAGAATGCCGATGCCGCCCCCGCCAAAAAAATGTCGAACAAAGAAAAGAAAGCAGCGCGCGAGAAAAAGAAGGCCGAACGCCTCAAAGCACGCGAAGCAAAGTAGAGCCGCCAAAATTCAGAACCATCTCACCATGAAAACCCTCCTCTCATTTTCGATCTTCTGTTTGGCGGCAATCGTCACCACTGCCGCAGAGCGTCCGAACATCATCATGTTTCTGATCGACGATCAGAACCCATCCAGCATCGCCGCGTTCGGCGGCGACACCTACACGCCCAATCTCGACCGTATGGCCGCAGAAGGAATGAAGTTCACGCGCGCCTACGTCAGCAGCTCGGTTTGCACCCCCTCTCGCTACACCTTCCTGACCGGACGGTATGCCGGCAACTCGCATAGCAAACGCTACATCGAAGAGGTCGGCGGCAAAGAGAATCAGGGGCTGCCCAATTTCAATGTTGCCCTCGAGCGCGACAAAATGAACGTCGGCAATATTCTCCGTGAAGCCGGCTATACCACTGGCTTCGTTGGCAAGTTTCACCTCACGTCCAAATTGGATTTTCCGGAGTTCTACAAAGGCAAAAACGGGTGGATCGACATTCCCAAAGACGCCAAGCCCGGGCCCGAAATCTCGGCTCAGTTTCAACATAACGAACGCTGGGGGCGTCGCTACCTCGAGGCGCTGGGCTTTTCCTGGGCAAAGAACATCTATGGGGAAAACAGTCATCCGCCCTATTCCACGCACAACGCAGAGTGGACGACGGTGGCCGGACTGGAGTTCATCGAAGAGAACAAGGACGGCCCCTTTTACCTTCATCTTTGCAGCACCTTGCTGCACGGACCCGACAAGTCCTGGCGCAAGTCCATGGACCACCCGCTGATCACCGGCGAGGGGGAAGTCGAACAACCACTTCCATCGGTTATGACACCTCGCGCCGAGTTGCTTAGAACGATCGCGGAAAAGGGCTTCGACCCCGACAGCCATGTGGCGGGCGAAGCGTGGATCGACGATTCGCTCGGGGCGGTTCTCCGCAAGCTCAAGGAACTCGAAATCGATGACAACACCTTGGTGATTTTTGCGCCCGATCACGGTCGCGAGGGGAAAGCCTCCGTCTTTTCACTTGGCAGCTCTCAAGTGCCGATGATCATGCGTTGGCCAAACGGAATTCCCGCCGGGCAGGTGTGCGAAGAACTCGTGCAGAATATCGACCTTGTCCCCACGTTCTTCGATCTGGGCAAGGCGGAGAAACCGGAATCGTACCACATCGACGGACAGAGCCTCGCCCCGCTTTTCGAAAACGGAACCGCCGAAGACTGGCGGAATCATCTCTATCTCGAAATGGGCGCCACGCGGGCCACCGTCACCAAAGACTGGTCCTACATTGCCGTTCGTCACACCAAAGAGCAGATCGCTGCCATCCAGAAAGCCACGCCGCAAAATCTGCCCAAAGCCCTGTCCTACATCGGACGCTTGGGCATCGGCGTTCGCGGGGCCGATCGCCCCGGTTTCTTTGACCCAGATCAGCTTTACCACCTAAAAAAGGATCCGAAAGAAATGAAGAATCTGGCGGGGCAGAAAGCTCAGGCCTCGCGCATCAAAGAGATGCGCACGCTCATGCAGCAGGATCTCGAAGCCATTGGTCGTCCTTTTGGAGAGTTCATTCCCGGTGGGAACGCCGCCGAGCCCGGCCAGATCGACCGACAGATCGAACTCGTTAAACAACTCGAAATTAAGGGCAAAAAAGTAACGGTGCCCGAAGCATTGAAGAACGGTCTGAGCGACCCCGATGCAGCAAGCCCAGACGACAGGGCGAAGAAAAAAGCGGAACGCGAAACACGTAAAAAGGCTCGCCAAGAACCCGATTTTCGCAGATCCGAATAGATCAACAGCCTGCTAGCCGCAAGATGGTAATAGTTCCTCTCGATCCACTTTATACAGGCCTTGGCAAGGAATCGTCCGTTTCAGCAAAAATAAAATCCACATCCGTACGTCGGTTGTTTATGGAAAAATACATGATGAAAAACGCTGCCATCTTTGGACTACTGTTCGCGCTCGCCGCAGGATTTTCAGCGGTCTCTAACGCGCAAGAGTTGTTGCCCGAACTATCGGAAAAACTTCTCGGCCAATTTCCACGAGCGGATCGAAACGGGGATGGCAAACTGTCGGGCCCGGAGTGGGCAATCGTAGAAAAGGTCATCCTGCGCAGGCAACCCGCCGCCGATGCCGATGGCAACGGCACCCTGTCCCAAGCCGAACAGGCGAAGCTGCTAAAAAACTTGCCCGGCAAGCCTGCGGCCAACGCACCGGCGGCAAACGCGTCGCCCGCGCAACTCGCCAAATTCCTGAAGCAGTACCCAGAATCCGATGCCGACGGTGATGGTAAGCTATCGCTAAAGGAGGCGGCCGCCTACCGGAAGGCGCTGCAAAACAGCAAAGGAAAGATCGCCGGAAAAAAGGGGACGTTTATCCCGGACCCTGGCTGGAAGGAAAAGAGGTTCCCTGACCATGCGGTCTGTTACCTGACGCCGGAACAGATGACGCAGCGATTCGGTGACGCCTTTCCCAACATGCCAAAGTCCAAGGATGGGTCTTTGCGGGTCGTCGGGACCGGTCATAGTTTTATGAAACCCGGCTACACGACGCTGCCAAGCATTTGTGCGGCGGCAGGCTTATCGCAAACGCTGTTTACCCACACCAGCGGCGGCATGACCGGCAGCACTCGGTATAAATGGGAGCAGGAGAATGGGATCTTCGGTTTCGACAAAAAACCGAAACCAAAATTGCTCCCCGCCATCGCGAACGCGGGTTGGGATGTGATGTTGTGGGGCCCGTACAGCCAGGATCAACCAGAGTACTACACCTGCTGGATCGACTTCTGTTTAAAATACAATCCGGACATGACCTTTTATCTTTCAGACGCTTGGATCCGGCTTTGGCCATACGATGGCGGCAAACCACCCAAAGATGAATCCCACTATACGCCAGAATTTCTCACCGCCCTCGAAGCCGAGAAACACAAATTGTTCGCAGCGCAACTCGCACCTCTGCGAAAACAGTATCCGGGAAAAATCTTCATCCTTCCCACGTCCCTCGCGGTCACCAAAGCGGCGGTTCTCCAAGTAAACGGAGAGCTACCCGGTGTCGAAAGTCTCCACAAAATGGTCACCGGAAAAGAACGCTCCATTTGGCGGGACCACCGCGGCCATGTCGGCCCTGGATTTGATCGGCTCGAAGGCTATGTCTTCTATGCCACCCTCTACAAAAAGACGCCGGAGCTGATCGAAACGGCCATCAAATTTCCCGGCAACCAGAGCTTCCCCAGCCCCGAACTAGACGCTCTCTTCCGAAAAATTGCCTGGCAGGCCGTGACCGAGAATCCACTCAGTGGCGTGACCGATACCAATAGAGACGGGATTGGCGATTGAAGCGAGAAGGCACGGCCCTTCACCAGAACCGCCATGACCGGCCTAAGTCGGCAGACCGTGTGCCGCCGCAGACCTGAACTCGGCTCTCTGCCGATCAATCTTGGCTTGAAGCGTCCGCTTCAGGGCTTGCAGCGTCCGTGGTTGTCTCAGGGGCGTTGCCACCTTCAGCGAGCCTCTTCGCTTCCGCTGCGGCTTCCTTCTTCTTCCGCTTCTCTTCTTTCTTCTTTTTCTTCTTCAGCTCTTTTTGCCGCTTTTCGTAGTTGTAGTTTGTCTTAGCCATATACTTTTCCAGTTAAAGCAACCCTTGCACGTCTAGGTGTTTACGCAAGAGGCTGCCACCGCTTTCTATCATGAGGCGGCGCTGTCGATCCAGACACAATTCATCCATGTTCTGGCCAAACCCTCTCGTACCCCGCACCTGCTATTTCCGGTCCCGGGACGGCGGCAGTTGCTCCATCGGATCCTCTGCTTCGAGGCGCAGCTGTCCAAACAGGCTGGGAACGTAGTTGCCGTACCAGAACGTCGGGGCCCATTGGGTTGTGTTGCGTTCTTCCCGAGGCCGGTGACGTGCGATTTGTAAGCCCCACGTATCCTCATCGTCCGCAGGCTTTGCGCCGAGCGCCTCGAACGGGATGGCAAACTCGGCCGTCCAGCCATCGGGGTTTCGGGCGGTCGACGCGGTGGCGCGGCTGTTCCACGTCGCATCTCGTTGCCGGCCGTCGTAGAACACCCCTTTGGCGTTCACGGCGAAATGCCGGTAAGTTTTCTTGTCGCGGTTTGCGTCCACGAGAACCTCAATGGCGTCGTCGAGCCAGACCTCGCCATCGCGCTCGGTGATCTCGGTGCGCATCATCGGCACGCGCGGTTCGTCGCAACGCACGCCGACATAAAAGGACCGGTCGTCGTGACGCAGCCACACATCGGTGGCCACCAAGGCATAACCATCGGCCTTCATCGGAACGAGACGGCGAATGCTGGGCGCGCCCTGCCAGGCGAAGTCGTCGAGTTGGCCGTCGATGACGGGTGCCACCTTGGCTCTGGACGCGGTCGCCTTGATCGGATGTTTCTTGGCGTGCGCCATCATGTCGAAGGGCATGTAGATGCCGCGTTCGAGATGGAAGCCATCCTTGTCCGCATGGAAGTGGGCTTGGAGTCGGGGCAGTGGCAAAAAGGTAGAGACATCACCGCGATGGTTCATGGTGAATTCGAGTTCGATTATTTCACCGGGTTTCAGATTCACCTCGGTTCGCGCCGGCTGGATCTCCCAGTTGTCCGAGGCCGGCAGAAGCCACTGCACTCGTCCGGACAGCGGTCCCTTGAACGAGTTTTTCAACGGCAGGGTGACGACTTGATTGGTGAAGGGATAAGATTGGTCGAAGTCTCCGGTCAGGCGGAGCCCGCGCCAGAAGGTTTGGTGCGCCTCGGTGGTCACGTCCTCGGCGAGCATGCCGTCCAAGGTGAGGTTGAGCATGCGCGGACCCGCGTCGGTCATGGTGATCCAAGTGGCGTGATCGAACTCGCCAAAGGGATTGCCGCGCAAGGCGCTGCCGCCGCCCGTGGTGCCGAGCGTGTAGTAGTTGGCTTCGTTGCGTTCGTACTTGGCATAGCGGTGCACATGGCCGGCATAGACGGAGTGTTTGCGACCTTGCAGTGCGGCCTCGATCAAGGGCCAGCCGGTCGCGGTTTTTTCGAGCACCACCTTGCCACCGCGGTTCCGGCGAAAGCCTTCTTCAGACAACCACAGAGGCTGATGGATGAAGACCATGGTCCAGCGAACATCCGCATGCTTGGCGAGTTCGGCCTGCGCCCAAGCGATCTGTTTCTTGCCGAGAAACGGCCGCGAACCCGCCCCGTCTTGCGTGTTGAGACAGAGGAACAAGACGTCCTTGTAGACAAAGGTGTAGTAGCGGACGCCGAACTGCTCATCCCAGATTTTATCCATCACCTCGTTGCTCACGTCGTGGTTTCCGGGGAGATAGAAGAAAGGCATGTCAAAGGTGTTGACGAAGCCGTTGAACTCCGCCCATTGCCGCCGAATTTCCTGTTCGTCGCGCTGGCGCCCACCGCCGGCAATCAAGTCGCCGACCGTGATCACGAACTCCGGTTGCAGCTCGTTGATTTTCTTCACGGCTCGCGGAAAGACGCCGGGGCGCATGCCGCCGGTTCGGTCGGTGACGATCGCGAACTGGAAATCCTTCGGATGGTTGCGGAAGGCCCGCTGGGTCCATGGCTTCTTTGCCGTCTCGACGCTGTGCGAGAAGTTCGGATCGGTGTCGGGTTCCGATTGCGCAAACAGGGGGAGCGGAAGAACCGCGAGGGCGAGGGTAAACATCCAAACATTCATAAGGACCCAGCCAAGCCGCTTGGTCTTGGCTCCACAAGTCCTTTTGCCATGCGGCCGGATTGGAGGCGAACCGCAGCCGATGCATACCGAGCACCGTCGCCGTGTCTGTCCGACGTTCCGCTACCGCCGAACGGCTGTAGGGTGCCGCGACGGCCTCACGGCCAATCCGACTTAAGCTCAGTCTGGAAGGCACTTTTCCCTGTTCGCCGCCAAGGGTGACACGTATGAACAACATCATGTTCGTTCGGATCATCGCGTTGCTCGGAATTTTTCTCAGCTCAAGCACCCACGCCCAAGAGCCAGCGCTGCCAGCGGGATACCGCGTGGTGGGTCCGGACAAGGCGGCGGCGCTGCGCGATCTTTGCCGGGCCACGGCCAACACCGGATTGTTCTCCGGCGCGGTGTTGGTCGCGGATCAAGGAGCGGTGATTTATAAGGAGGCCTTCGGGCTGGCGAACCGTGAATGGAACATAGCGAATACCACCGACACCAAGTTTCGCCTAGCGTCGGTCAGTAAACAATTTTGCACGATGCTGGTGATGCAACTGGTCCAAGAGGGTCAGCTTGCCTTGGACGACACCGTCTCCGACCACCTGCCGGATTACCGCGAGGACACGGGTCGGAAAATCACCATTCACCATTTGATGGCCCACCAGTGTGGACTCCAAGATTTCACCGCGTCCTTCGACTACCGGGGAACGGTCTCGCGTTTGCCAGCGGACCAAGACGCGTTCATCAAGGAGCATTGCAGCAGCGACCTCGTTCACGAACCCGGAACCATTTACGCCTATTGCAACGCGGGCTACATCATCCTCGGACGCATCATCGAGAAAGTCACCCGCAAGTCGTTCGAACGCAATCTGGACCAGCGAATCTTCAAACCGCTTGCCATGAATAACAGCGGCTACGACCGCAACCGCACCGTGTTGGAAAAGCGCGCGGCGGGCTATACTCGGGTGCCGTTTCAAACGACCAATGCCGATTACATGGACATGGATTCGTCACCCGGAGCCGCGGGTTCCTTGTACTCGACGGTGGAGGACATGTTCCTCTGGGACCGCGCCCTGACCACCGACAAATTGCTCGACGCGCAACACCGGGCACGGATGTTTACGCCCAATCGTGACGTGCCCGAGGTCAAGGCTGCCGGCGGCCGCAAACAAAGCCGCTACGGGTACGGCTGGCAGATCTACACCCGAACCCACCCGGTGACCAAGCACCGCACCAAGGTGGTGAACCACGGCGGTGCGATCAACGGATTTCGCGCCATGGAAAATCGCTTGGTGGATGACGACGCGTTCATCATTGTGCTGTGTAATCAAGGCGACGCGTTCGGGCATCATGAGGTCTGGCAGAGCGTCGTGAACCTCAGCACAGAGTTGATTCACGTGACCACCGGACAGCCGTTCAAGATGCCGCCGAAGTCGCCGCAGTCCCAAGAACAACGCATGTTGAAATTGGTCGAAACCAAAGGGGTGGACGCCGCGATTGAGTGGTTCCGAGAGAAGGGAAAACCCCGGGGCTGGGGCGGCGCGAACCAAGCCCTCGCGGCCCATCTGTTCGAACGGGGCCGGATCGACGACGGCCTGAAACTGATGGAATTCGATCTGGAACAGAATCCCACCAAAGTCTGGTTGTTACGCAAGACGGCCCAAGCCTGTGTTGATCACGGGCGTTCCAAGAAGGCCCTCGCGTTCGCGCAACTAGGGCTTGAACTTCGCCCCGAAGACGAGGCGTTTCAAACCATAAAAAATGAAGCCGCCAAGGCTCTCAAGGCGGAGGAACCGCCATAAAAGTGGGTTTGTAGGACGGCAAGGCTGAGCGTTGGCGCGGAAATCGAACACGCCTTTACCCCCATTCCTTTACCCCATTCCTTTACCCCATTCCTTTGCCCAATTCCTTTGCCAATCACGGCGCAACGAACGCAGGGCCCGCGCCCATTCTTGAGGCCGGCAAACGCATCTGCTAGCTTCCAAGCATGAACATTCGGCTCTCTTCGATTCAATCGGTTTTCCTTGCCGCGCTGCTGACCGCGCTACTGCTGCCCGCATCCTACGCCGCGTCGCCGCCGAACATCCTCATCCTTCTCGCGGACGACATGGGCTGGGGAGATCTCGGACACACCGGGAGCAAGCAACTGCGAACGCCGCATCTCGATCAGCTCGCGACCAACGGGGTCTTTTGCTCGCAGGCTTATGTGGCCAGTTCGGTTTGCGCGCCGTCGCGGGCCGGACTCATGACCGGTCGTCAGCCCTCGGCCATCGGCTTTGAAGCGAACCTGGCCAAGTGGGATGAAAAGAGTCCCACCCGAGAACTGCACCAAGGCCTTCACCCCAAACACCGAACCATGGCCGACCATCTGCGCGACGCGGGATACGCCACCGCCCTGGTCGGGAAATGGCATCTCGGCTACGCTGAGGAACATCATCCCAACCGACGCGGCTTCGATCATTTCTGTGGGATGATTTCAGGAAGCCACGGATATTTTCCCTTGGAGCAGAAGCGTCACAGCATCGAACGCAACGGCTCACCGGTAACGGCGTTCAGCAATCCCTATCTCACCGATTTCTTCACCGATGAAATCATGACGTGGATCGGCGAGGTGGATAAGGACCAACCGTGGTTCTGCTTCGGCAGCTACAACGCGCCGCATACGCCGATGCATGCCACGGAAGCGGACCTTGCTGATTTCGCGCACATCGCGGACCGGAAACGGCGCACCTACGCGGCCATGATGCAAGCGCTCGACCGCGGGGTCGGGCGGATCGTGGCGCAGTTAAAATCCATCGGCGAACTGGACAATACCCTGATCGTTTTCTTCAGCGACAACGGCGGCGCCACCACGAACGCGAGCTGGAACGGTCCGTTCTCCGGATGCAAAGGCAACATGCGCGAGGGCGGCATTCGGACTCCGATGATCTTCCATTGGCCGGCGGGACTGCCGCGTTCGCATGAGGTGAAGACCCCGGTTTCGAGTCTGGATCTGCTGGCAACGTTCCTCGCAGCGGCGGGCGCGAAGTCGCCAGACGCGACCGATGGCGCGAACCTCCTACCCGTGCTGCGTCAAGAAACGGACACCCTCGACCGCCCGCTGTTCTGGCGCTTGCAGGGACAGGCCTGCGTTCTCCATTCAGAGGGCAAGTTGATCCGTCTATCGCATCGTCCCGCCCAGCTGTTTCGATTACAGAAAGACCAAGGGGAGCAGAACGATCTGGCTGCGACCGAGCGCGAAACCTTGCTGCAGTTGTTCAGCGAGTTGTCCGCTTGGGAGGCGGGACTGCCGACCTATCCGCATTTCTACTCCGCCCCGATGTGGCAGGGCCATAGCGCGAAGAACTACGACAGCTATCTTCCGCGAGCAGAATAAGCCCTTGTCCCCACTTGGGAAAAGCCGTGGGGCCCTTTGTAGCGCACACGTTGTAGCGCACACGTTGTAGCGCACGCTTTGTAGCGCACACGTTGTAGCGCACGCTTTGTAGCGCACACCTTGTAGCGCACACTTTGTAGCGCACGCTTCCAGCGGGTGTCGGTACGCGGGCTTCTAGCCCGCAGTCCAGAGCGTTGTAACTGCCGGCTAGAAGCCGGCGTACCTACACCGCCCTAGAAGACGGCGCTACGCTCCTTTCACACCGACTTTTTGTATGGCAATGCGAGATGAGCGAACCCAAGAAGATTCAAGATGCCCGTTACCCTTCCGCCAATCACTCGTCGTCAATTCGCAAAGCACACACTCGCGTTTGGAGGCACGGCGGTGATCACATCTGGGATGACGCCCGCCTTGGCCGCCGAGGATCGCGAACCCGCAGAAGTGGACCTAAACCGAGTCGCCTTGCTTGCAGATACGCATATCAGCGACGATCCAGATCGTGTCTACCCAGGGACAAAGTGGCCAGGTTCGCCCGTTCAGGAGGACGAACACGAAAGCGTGCATATCGCAAAATCCCTGATGGAGGCGGGCAAGAGCGTCATCGCACTCAATCCTCGGCCGGCACACCTGATCATCAACGGCGACTGCGCGCTCAGCCGAGGCACTGAAGCCGAGTACCAGCAGTTCCTCAAACTCGTGGAGCCGATTCGTGCGGCGGGCATCACCGTTCACGTGACGATCGGCAATCACGACAATCGCGACAACCTGTGGAAGGTGCTCCCCTTTCTCAAGAAAGAAGAGATGGGCGTTCAAGCGGGCGTGATCGAACTACCGCACGCGAACCTCATCCTGCTCGATTCAGGTAAACGAGGATTCGTGGGAGAAACACAGTTAAACTGGCTCAGCAAACAACTCGACCAACGAGCGGAGAAGCCCGCCCTGATCTTCGCTCACTACAACCCCTATGCCAATCGCGGCGTGCGTCCCATCCCGGGCATGCGTGATGGCGCCGCTCTGTTGAAAATTCTGGCCGAACGAACGCATGCGAGAGCGTATTTCCATGGTCACACGCATGAGTGGCAGCAAGGTCGACGCGACCATCTCGACATCATTGGCCAACCGGCCGTGAGCTACTATTTCGGCAAAGGCCACGCGCATGGCTGGGTCGAGATGAAACTCAGTGAAACGTCCGCGGACCTGGAATTGAACTGCATCGACCGCACCCACAAGCAACACGGAGAGCGGAGACGGGTCCGTTTGAACAACAAGAAAAATACCGTGTCGATTCGGGTGGCTGCTTACAATGTTGAGTTCGGCAAAAGCGCGACCCCGGAACAGATTGGGGAGATGTTGAAGCCATACAATCTGGATATCATCGGTTTCAACGAAGCGCCAGATGGCGACTGGACGGCGCGCGTCGGCAAGGTGCTCGGAATGGAGCATCATTTTGTCGGCAAAATATCCTCTGCGAATCATAAGGATAAATACAAAACGATCCTTAGCCGAACACCACTCGGGGGCACCGAAGAATTTTCACTAACAGGCCGCGGCTGGAGTCCCGCATCTGCCGTCAGAGCGACTACAACCAAAGAGGGGATGTCGTTCGCATTTTACTCGCTGCATATCTCCAAGTCGGGCGCAACGGACGGCCACGCCCATAGCCTTGCGACCGAAGTTCTCCCTGAAGAGGCGGCAGAGAGGGTGATCGTCGTTGGCGATTTCAACAACAACATTGGCGATGCGGCAATCAACACGATCAAGGCGGCAGGATATCAATCAACGTGGGCGGACCTGAAAATCGATGTCTCGAAGGCGTTTACCTTTGACGCTCAGGACCCCGAAAAGAAGCTCGGCGTTATCGACCACATTTTCACCAATACGTCGGCCGGCCCCACGGCAACGGACGGAGGCATCATCGAACAAAAAAAGCCGCTGTCTGACCATAAACCCATCTGGGCAGAAATTAGTTTTCCGCGAGATCTTGAGAACGGGAAGAAGCGCCCCTAACAGACCGATGATCTTGTTCAGGCGAGGCTGACTCTATAGACGTTTGGTGGTTGCAAACCGTCGCTCCCTGCTTGGCTGGTCGACCGTTTACTGCATCAGAAAGTGGATCAAATCCCGAACCTCAGACTCCTTCAGCGTCTCCAACAATCTCTCGGGCATGGTGGAAATATCGAGGTCCGTGGTCTTGCGGATGTCCTTCTTTTCGAGGGCGTGGGATCGGGCCGGGGCTTTTAGGGTGAGCACGTGTTCGGTCTCGCTAGCGCGGGTGCCGGTGAACACGCGTCCGTCGTTCATCTCGACCGAACACATCCGGTAGTCGCGCGGCAGGATCGCGTTCGGGTCGATCATGTTTTCGAGTAGATAGTAGAGATCGCTGCGGTTGGCGCCGTCGAGTTCGGGGCCGAGAACGCCGCCTTCGCCGCCGAGTTTGTGGCAGGCGGCGCAGAGTTTGGTGTACACGATTTTACCTGCGGCATGATCGCCTTTGGCGAGCACGTCGGGGGAGAGTTTTTTCTGCCAAGCGGCGATCGCGTCCGCCTTGGCCTTGGGCGATGAACGAACGTGGCCCCAGTGCGCCTCGACCTTTTCCGTATAGCCGTGGGCGACCAGTTGGCGCGCCTGAAACGCGCTGATTTCGCCGGGGGTGATCTTGCCGTTCTGCAATTCGCGAACAACGGTGGAGGCCCAACTTTTTTGCGTACAGAGCAAGTCGATCACGTGCGGCTTGAGCTGCTTTTCTTTCAGTAGTCCACCGATCCGCTTGCGGAAATCTTTGCCCGGATCCTCGGACAGTTTGCGCATGGCGTCGACGCGTTCGGCCACCGGCAAACCGCGATTGGCGAGGCGTTGTTCGAGCGAGGCGCGGTTTTCTTTGGCTTGGTACACGACCGCAAGCGAGGCGAGCACCTCGGCCATCGGATCGCCTTTGGCCCACCTGTTTTGCAGCGCGTTCCAGTTGTTCGGTAGCGGCAGCGCGCGGCGGCCTTTTAAGCCTTCGGCGAGTCCTTGAACGAGTTCGGGAGCGGTGTGTTCGGCGGCGATTGCCAGAATTTCGGACTGATGCGTATTGCTCAGGCGGCGAGCGGTGAAGCGGCGAATGCGTTCGGAGGCGATCTGCTTGGATCCGGACGCGAGCATGGCGAGTGCCCGTTCGGGTTCGGCGGCGACGCAGGGTTCGAACGCATACCAAAGCTGGAGTTCAAGATCTTCGCCGTGTTCAGGGACGGGCGTATCGAGCAGCGAACGCAGCGCGTCCCAGCGTTTGGCGGGCGGCAGTTGTTGCAAGGCGCCAGCGATGTGCCGTTTCACTAAGCCGTCTTTTTCTACCGTGGCCAGCGCCGTCAGCGCCGAACCGAACTTGTCGCCGCGGTCGCGGAGAAAACGCAAGGCCCAGACGCGGATGTGCGGGTTCGGGTCGACCAGTTGCCGAATCAGAAAACTGCGGTTAAACTCGGGCGCGTCGGTCGCGGCCATCGCCCACATTAGGCGGAGCCGCCGGCCGGTATCCGCGAGCGAAGCGGGGTCGTTATAGTGATCGAGCAGGCCGCTCCACATGGCCATAACCTCCGGCTGCCCTGCCCTCTCTTGCAGCAGCAAGCGCGCGCGCCGAACCACCCACTCTTCTTTGTTCATCGCGGCGGTTGCCAAATCCTGAATCGGCCACTTGCCCAGATCGGCTTCGCGCAACTGACGCGGCGGGCCGTTTTTGGTGTAGCTGATTTTGTAGATGCGACCACTGCTGCGATGCACGCCGTCGTTGTCATGGCATTCACCTTCGTCGGTCCAGTCGAGCACGTAGACCGCGCCGTCGGGTCCGCTTTTCAGCGCCGTGCCGCGGAACCAGGGTTGGTTGGCTTTGAAGAAATCTTTGCCGTGGGTGGCCGTATAGCCCGGACCTTTGCGGACCAGCGCGTCGCGGTTGATCCGCCGTCCGTGGGTGTTGCACAGGAAGGCGTCGCCGAGGAACGCGGCCGGCCAGTTACGGCCTTGGTAGATCATCAGGCCGCAGTGGGAGTGGCCGCCGCCGAGTTCGTCGGCGGTGGCGACGGCGCGTTTGCGTTCGGTCCAGGCGCCTTCGTGGTGGAGGTGGTCGGCGCATTGGTTTTGCAGTTCGTAGGCGTGCGGATGGAAGCCGCTGCCATGCATCCGTTTGTAGCGCGAACCCGGAACAATGTGCCAGAGGTGGCCGTTGACGTTGCCGCTCATAAACATCTCGCCTTCGGCGTTCCAGTCGAAGCCCCATGGATTGGTGGTGCCTTCGACCACCACTTCGAACGAGGCCGCGCCGCGTTCGGGGTGGATGCGCCAGATGCAACAGTCGAGATGCTTGCGTTCGACTTTGGGTGTGCTGGGCGCACCGACAAACGAGGGAGCGGTGATGCCGTGACGTCCGTACAGCCAGCCGTCGGGACCCCACTCGAGTCCGTTGACGAAATTATGGCCGGCGCGCGTGGTCCAGCCGTCGAGAATCGTTTGCGCCGGCCCGTCGGTTTTGCCGTCGTCGAGATCGGCGTCGGGGATGAACAGCAACTCGGGCGAGTCGAGAACCCAGACCCCGCCGAAGCCGACGGCGACGCTGGTCAGGTGATGGAATGCGCGGGGGTAAATCGTGCGTTCGTCGAAGCGCCCGTCGTGGTCGATGTCTTCAAATATCACCACCCGGTCTTCCCCGCGCTTGCCCCACTCTTTATAGGAATACGATTCCGCGACCCAAAGCCGGCCGCGGTTGTCGAAGCACATGCCGATCGGCTGGCGGATGTCCGGGTCGCCGGCGAACAGGGTGACCTCGAAGCCCTCAGGCACGGTGATTTTTTCGAGCGCGCTTTGTGGCTTCGGCGGGCTGCCTTCCTTTTGCGTGTCGCGCGGCACGTAGGTGTCGGCGCCGAAGCCGAGCAGGGGGACAAGAAAAATGAGGACCAACGGCAACCGACTGAACATGGTCCTATGATAGATTCTTGGGCGAAGCGGGGCAAGGCTGGGCGGGCGAAGACCGCAGAAGGAAAATTGCGCTCAGCCGGCGGGTTGTATTTTCAGAAAAGCAGGCTACCAAACCGCGAAATGACATTTTGACCACGTACTTCAGAGGTACAACTGTCATACTTTACCGATCCATAATCGTCTTACTGACAATAGCTTGCAGCGTATTCTCTGCCTCTCTGGAGGACTATTCCGCGAAATTCACCAAGCATTTGGCCGAGATTGGCGCCAAACACGCCGAGGCGACCAAAACGAACATGGGCAAATATCGAATCGCCCTCACCACCTTGCGTGAACGCGCTCGCGAGGCGGGCCGATTGGACGGGAAGCGCGATGCGGCCGGAATGACTTCGTCACGAGGACGCACCGACCCCGGCCGGGCGGATCAGAGAAAGTGGCGGATGAGCGTGTGGCGTTCGGCGTTGAGATCGCCGGACCCGACCGGTTTGCTGGCGCGGCTGTACCAATAACTGGCGTTGCCGATGTCGCCCTCCTCGCGGTGCAGATAAGCGTGAACCCAGCTGCCGTCCTCGGTGTGGATGTCCTGCGCGATGTCGTGCGACCCATGCCAGTCGCCGCGTTCGGCGAACCACAATGATGTTAAAATGTCCGACAGGCCCTCGGGCGGGTGGCTTTCGGTGTCGGCGGTGGAGGCGATAAATTCGTCGAAGGTCATGTATACGGTTTCTAGTTTAAAAAGACGCCGCACCCTAAGGGAGGACCGGCCGCTCTCAAGGACATTTCACCGAGAAACGTTAGTCCGCAAATCGCAAATCGCTTGCCTGCGGAACGTCGCCTGGGCGGGGCCGGCCTCCCACGTTAATTTTCACCCCATTGAGTGAGGTGCCATTTTGGGGTGAGCCGTGGTGGCCGATTCCCCACATACCGACCGCTGCGAAACCCGCGATCTCGCCGGCGACCATCCCGAACGAACCAAACGCATGGGCGAGGCCTAGGTGGTCTGGGCGAAGGAAACGGGAACCTGGCGGGAACCAAAAAAAAAAGACCAAGCAATAGAGGGCGGTCTATCCGTGCCGTCGCCGCGTCGGCAGATTCAGCGCGAACAGCAGCAGGCCGACGCCAAGAATCAAGTTGGCCAAGATCCCAAAGCTCTGCAGCCCCATAAATATCTGGCCGATACTTTTAGCGTCCATGCTTCGGGTAATGTTGATCGGAGGCATGGTCAGGACGGTTTGGGCGAGAACCAGGAGAAACAGGAACAGGCTCCCCAGAAAGATCAGGATCGTGGAGGCCGCCGTGATCTTGCGCAACAGGATCGCGCTGCCAATCACCATGATCATAAGTGGGATGACGGAGAGAAAAGCGAAAAGGGTCTGCAACAGGGGCATCGATGACATGGCTTGTTTGCTATCTGGCTAGGGTTTTATTAAAAATGTCGGACCTGGCCGCAGATGGCAACCGTTGCTTGCAGAAATCGGAGACAACGGCCTTGCCGAACTCTGATGAAAAACCATTCGCGTTCTGTGGCTACCCCGCTAAGAACGCGCGCATATGGATGACGACCTTTATCTTGTAACTGGCGCCGGCGGATTCGTCGGCGGCTTTTTGGTGGACCACCTCTTGGCGAAGGGAAAACGCGTCCGCGCCATGGTGCGCAAGGAATCGCAACGAGCCGACTTGGAGACCCGCGGGGCTGAAGTGGTCATCGCAGACCTGCAGGACGAGGCCTCGCTTGGACCCGCTGTTGCCGACTGCCGCGGGGTCTATCATATTGCCAGCATGTTCCGCGAACAGCCGGCCGACGAGGTGTTTCATGAGATCAATGTTGAGGGCGTGCGGCGCATGCTCGACGCCTCCATCGCCGCCGGGGTGCAACGTTTTGTACATTGCTCAACGGTCGGGGTGCTCGGTCATATCGACACGCCGCCGGCGAACGAGGACACCCCCTACGCGCCCTGCGACATCTACCAGAGTACCAAAATGGAGGGGGAGAAAGTCGCCCTCGATTACTTCCGCGGCGGCAAGATTTCAGGCGTGGTGATCCGTCCGGCGATGATCTACGGGCCGACCGACAAACGTACCGCGCAGCTGTTTGTCCGGGTGGCGCGCGGCAAGTTTTTCTTCGTCGGTCCGAGCAAGGTGTTGCACCACTGGATCGACGTGCGCGATCTGGCGCGTTCGTTCCGGCTCGGCATGGAACACGAAGAGCGCAACGGCGAGGTCTACATCATTCCCGGCGCCGAACCGGTCGAGTTGCGCCACATGTGTTCGGTGATCGCCGAGAAGGCCGACGTGAAGGCGCCGGGCCTGACGCTGCCGCTTTGGTTTATGGTGCCGGCGGCCTGGTTGTGCGAGACCGCGTTCAAAGTGCTGCCGGGAAACCCGCCACTGCATATGCGAAAACTTGGATTTTTCACTAAAACGCGACATTTTGACGGGTCCAAGGCCCGCCGCGAGATCGGCTTCGAGCCGGCGCAAACTTTAGAACAGGAAGTCGATGACATCATTGCATCTTACCGAAAGATGAAGTTAATATAGTTTCCGATGGCTGAGAACTCAAACGATCATCAGGACCTCGACGAGGCGCGGGCCGCACTGGAGCGACTCGAAGCGCAGTTGCGTGAACTGGACGAACTCTCAAAAGAGATCGATAATATAGATGCCGAGTCGTCTTTCGAGATAGAGACGGGCGAAGTAGCTGCTGCTCCAATCACCACAGCCCCGTCCAAACCAATCGCGCCACAAGCACCCGCGCCGCAGCCCGTTCCTGAACCAAAACCCGAATCAAAACCCGAACCAAAACCCGCTCCGGTCTCGCAACCGGCTCCCCCTGCAAAACCGGCTCCCCCGGTAAAACCGCCTCCCGCTGCGCCGCCCGTCCCCGCGCCGCAACCTGTCGCCGCCCCAAAGCCGATACCAGCGCCGCGACCTCCCGCGTCCGTTCCCCCCGCCGTGGCAAGCGCTCCAGTGGCGGCTAGCGCTCCCATCGCTCCTGCGGTGATCATTCCGTCGTTAAACCCGCCCAAACCTCCGCCGCCGCAAAGCACTCAAGCGGTTCAACCATCGGACCCGTCGCGCGCATTGATTCGCCCCGATTCGGTTTCCCGTCCCGTCGCGATTCGCCAGCCGACCAAGCCAGATTTGGACGACGCAACGCTTGACGATGAGATCGAGGACGAGATCGAGGCGCAACCCTCGGTCTTCCGTGAAGTTCGTGGCAACAAATCAAAAGCGAAGAGCGGGACACGGCGTGGTTTCTTGCCATGGTTACTCGCCTTGGGCTTGCTGGCCGCGATCGGCTTCGGACTCGTATACAGCGTAAAGCAAGGTATGTTCAATCTGGCATGGGAAAGCACCGGCACCACCGAGGTGGAGGACCCCTATGTGCCCGCAGCAATTAGCCTCGACCCGCTTCCGGAAGACCCGATTGTGGCCGGCCAGGACGGCACATCAACGGATCCATTGGTGGGCAAGATCGACTTTGCTCTCGAACCTGATTTTATCCGCTTCAAACAGTTGGTCCCCCTCGGAGAGGCCATGGTCGTCTTTCAAACGTGGCGGCTCGGCAAACTCACGCGCGATGGCGAAGCCGTCACTGGAAAAGAATACGTGATTCTCGACCTGCGCGTTCACAACAAGTCGAAAAAGAAGATCGCGTTGCGCAAGCTGTTCCAAGAAACCGTCATGCTCGATGGCCAACAACGTCGTCTGGAAAATCTCGTTCTCGAACGCGGCCCGCTCCAAGGCGAACTACCCGAATACGTCCAACCCGAGGGGAGCGAACACGTCCGTTTTGTGTTCCAAGCCCAAACCGGTGCGGGCGACTTCCACCTCCGTCTGCCCGGCAACCCGCCGCGCCAACTCGACCTCGCCGCCCTGCCCGCTCCCGGACTTGCGCCAGGGGTAGTCGACACGCTGTTTCGTTAAGAGTACAAAAGCGGACGATATCCGGCGTTGATAACTCCGATGCCGTCTGGAGGTTTCAATCCCTTCCCAAAAGGTACGGAAGCCTCTTGTCGTATTTCCATCCGCGCCCGCCCGAGGGCGACCGCCTACGCCGCCGACAACGACCTCGAGGCTGCGGTTTCAATCCGCGCCCGCCCGAGGGCGGGCGAGCTCGCCGGCGTGACCAACGGCATCAACGAACTCTGTGTTTCAATCCGCGCCCGCCCGAGGGCGGGCGAGAAGCGGGCTTTCCTCGTTATCAAAGACGGAAAATTGTTTCAATCCGCGCCCGCCCGAGGGCGGGCGACGGCGAGCTGTATCCTTGGATGTGCCGCAATCACGGTTTCAATCCGCGCCCGCCCGAGGGCGGGCGACACCTGGGTGCCGGCGATAAAAACCAGTTCGCGGAAGTTTCAATCCGCGCCCGCCCGAGGGCGGGCGAACGCCGATCCACACTCACGCCAACGGCATCAACGTGTTTCAATCCGCGCCCGCCCGAGGGCGGGCGAGAGCCGGCGTAAAAGCAGCCAGGGAACTTGAAACGGTTTCAATCCGCGCCCGCCCGAGGGCGGGCGAAGCGTGTCCAAGCAGTTCGGCGACGAGCCACGAAAGTTTCAATCCGCGCCCGCCCGAGGGCGGGCGACCAATGCACTTGGATCTGTCCGCCGCTCACCCGGTGTTTCAATCCGCGCCCGCCCGAGGGCGGGCGAAGGGTCCAAGTGCTGCCATCCGTTGCTGATCCATTGTTTCCATCCGCGCCCGCCCGAGGGCGGGCGAGCGAGCCGACGTTTACGCAGACGCTGACTCGATGGGTTTCAATCCGCGCCCGCCCGAGGGCGGGCGACGAGGGCGTTCAGGGCGCGGTGGAGGAGTCCATCGGGTTTCAATCCGCGCCCGCCCGAGGGCGGGCGAGATGGCGTCAACCGTGGTTCCTATCTCTATAACGGAGTTTCAATCCGCGCCCGCCCGAGGGCGGGCGACTCGACAATGTCGTCTCGAGCAGGATGCCGCAATCGTTTCAATCCGCGCCCGCCCGAGGGCGGGCGAGCGAGATTTGGCGCGGAACGTACATCGACCAGGGGTTTCAATCCGCGCCCGCCCGAGGGCGGGCGATTCAGAACTTCGGCGAACCGTTCCGTCTACTGATCGTTTCAATCCGCGCCCGCCCGAGGGCGGGCGACCGCCGAACGTAACGTTAGAACAAACGAAAGATTGTTTCAATCCGCGCCCGCCCGAGGGCGGGCGAATGGCTGCATCTATGCAGTCAAAAGAGATTTATCTGTTTCAATCCGCGCCCGCCCGAGGGCGGGCGATCTGTAAGGCTTTACAAGTATGATGCGGTCAGAATCCGTTTCAATCCGCGCCCGCCCGAGGGCGGGCGATGGCCAAGAAAATAAAACCCGCCGACCGCACAGGCGTTTCAATCCGCGCCCGCCCGAGGGCGGGCGAAGGGGATCGACCTGGTCTTAACCGACCCGCCTTATGGTTTCAATCCGCGCCCGCCCGAGGGCGGGCGAGCTGGCGACTGTGACGGTGACTTTGTCCCCAGGCTGTTTCAATCCGCGCCCGCCCGAGGGCGGGCGAGTCGAGCAGCGCGGAGTGTACCCGTTTATTCATGGGTTTCAATCCGCGCCCGCCCGAGGGCGGGCGACCGGCGTTGCAGGAAAGGCTGCCCTGCCATGCAGCGTTTCAATCCGCGCCCGCCCGAGGGCGGGCGACCGGAAACCCTCCCAACACTATGAAAACAAAAATGGTTTCAATCCGCGCCCGCCCGAGGGCGGGCGAAATGTTTCGTACGCCGGGATGCACGCCCGCCTCAAGTTTCAATCCGCGCCCGCCCGAGGGCGGGCGACTATTACGGGCCCGGTCGAGGTCGAGGGCAAGGTTGTTTCAATCCGCGCCCGCCCGAGGGCGGGCGACAGATGTGGTGCCGGAGTTCCCGGCGCTGTCGTGGTTTCAATCCGCGCCCGCCCGAGGGCGGGCGACGGGTCGTCGAGAACTAGGCAAAGCGAATCGACCTGTTTCAATCCGCGCCCGCCCGAGGGCGGGCGAGTCCGAGCCGAACAGGCGCTCCTTTGCAAAATAAAGTTTCAATCCGCGCCCGCCCGAGGGCGGGCGAAAGATGCCGATTACGGTCTGCCTAACATCAACGCGGTTTCAATCCGCGCCCGCCCGAGGGCGGGCGACCCGACTCCGGATACCTCTCCCACGGCACCGAAGGGTTTCAATCCGCGCCCGCCCGAGGGCGGGCGACGCCCATCGCCGCCGGCCTCGACTACTCCCAAAAAGTGTTTCAATCCGCGCCCGCCCGAGGGCGGGCGAAGGTCGGCGAGAGCGAAGAGGTCGGATGCGGACAAGTTTCAATCCGCGCCCGCCCGAGGGCGGGCGAGCATAGCTGGGTTGATCTCCAAGAGGGCGGCGATGTTTCAATCCGCGCCCGCCCGAGGGCGGGCGAACCCAACTGCGACCGTCCCTGCCCTCGATGTGGCGTTTCAATCCGCGCCCGCCCGAGGGCGGGCGAATCTTTGTATTTGTATTTGCAGCCGGCGCAGATCGTTTCAATCCGCGCCCGCCCGAGGGCGGGCGATACTTAAAACATTGAATGTTGCAGACAAGCCTAGTGTTTCAATCCGCGCCCGCCCGAGGGCGGGCGAAAAATGTCCCGCCGACCGCATTGAAGTTGGTCGGGTTGTTTCAATCCGCGCCCGCCCGAGGGCGGGCGAATCCAGGATCAACGCGGGGACGGTAGCATGACTCTGGTTTCAATCCGCGCCCGCCCGAGGGCGGGCGATCGAGATTGGTCATAACCGACTGCAGATCTATGATGTTTCAATCCGCGCCCGCCCGAGGGCGGGCGATCGCCAGCCGGTTGCGTGGCGGGCGACGGAGACGTTTCAATCCGCGCCCGCCCGAGGGCGGGCGACGGCTGAACATCGCGCTGCTGATGCAAGACCAGGTGTTTCAATCCGCGCCCGCCCGAGGGCGGGCGAGCACCGCTGGGCGAAAATGTTCCCCCGACCGCATTGTTTCAATCCGCGCCCGCCCGAGGGCGGGCGAGGGGGCATGCGAAATTATTGGAACCGCTGATATTGGTTTCAATCCGCGCCCGCCCGAGGGCGGGCGAGCCGCGATAGCGCGCGATCCGTCCGACATGAGCATGTTTCAATCCGCGCCCGCCCGAGGGCGGGCGATTTTTGCGAGGCGGCCGCGCCAGATCCGGCGGGCTTGTTTCAATCCGCGCCCGCCCGAGGGCGGGCGACGGGCTGGCCGACATCGGCGTTGATCGCGGAAGTCGTTTCAATCCGCGCCCGCCCGAGGGCGGGCGAGTGCGTCCAGCATTGGTGGCTCTGACTTGTCGTAGTTTCAATCCGCGCCCGCCCGAGGGCGGGCGATGTTGGTGCCGTACCCGCACCCAGGGCGGCTAAAGCGTTTCAATCCGCGCCCGCCCGAGGGCGGGCGACATGCCTCGGATGTTGATGGAGATGTTCAAATCAGGTTTCAATCCGCGCCCGCCCGAGGGCGGGCGAGCGGCGTTCGCGGCTCGGGCTGCGGCTTGTACTTGTTTCAATCCGCGCCCGCCCGAGGGCGGGCGAGTGTTGTAGACGCGGGACTGCTTCGGCGTGAAGCGGTTTCAATCCGCGCCCGCCCGAGGGCGGGCGACGTTCGCTGCACCCAAGCCAGGAACTGTTCATCGAAGTTTCAATCCGCGCCCGCCCGAGGGCGGGCGACGGCGCGAGTAACTACGGAGACTCACTTCCACTATGTTTCAATCCGCGCCCGCCCGAGGGCGGGCGACGTGTTGTGCACGCGGGACTGCTTTTCCGTGAAGCGGTTTCAATCCGCGCCCGCCCGAGGGCGGGCGACTGCAGTTGCGTTGGCGTAGCGGTCGAGCCATGTTTCAATCCGCGCCCGCCCGAGGGCGGGCGATCCACGCCGGACTACTTCGACCAATCCATAACAGTGTTTCAATCCGCGCCCGCCCGAGGGCGGGCGAGAGCAGCGGCAGGGCGGCGAGGAGGATGGCGAATAGTTTCAATCCGCGCCCGCCCGAGGGCGGGCGATTGGACCCGATGGGCGGGCTGAAGCCGATGGTGGTGTTTCAATCCGCGCCCGCCCGAGGGCGGGCGACGTACAACGACCGTTCGGCGTTCGGATTGCCGAATGGTTTCAATCCGCGCCCGCCCGAGGGCGGGCGAGTTATCCCTGCCTCGCCTGATTCTCCATCCGACCAGTTTCAATCCGCGCCCGCCCGAGGGCGGGCGAAGGCGAGCCGCCAGCGTTTCGCCAAGCTTTTATAATGTTTCAATCCGCGCCCGCCCGAGGGCGGGCGACACTGCCGCCGCCAAAATCAGAGCACCCATATTGTGTTTCAATCCGCGCCCGCCCGAGGGCGGGCGACGATGAAAGGCAACGACGGATGTGGCCCCGACGGCGTTTCAATCCGCGCCCGCCCGAGGGCGGGCGATTTGAGTTGAGGTTTAGGTCATACCTATTTCATCGTTTCAATCCGCGCCCGCCCGAGGGCGGGCGATTGGCGATCCTGCGTGCCGATTTGACCTCATGCGTTGTTTCAATCCGCGCCCGCCCGAGGGCGGGCGAGCGAGTCTGGGGGGCATTCTTTTACCGAACGCGAGGTTTCAATCCGCGCCCGCCCGAGGGCGGGCGAGTCGGCAAGATGGGCGTTTCCGGCCACGGTGAAGTGTTTCAATCCGCGCCCGCCCGAGGGCGGGCGATCCTGGTGGGATTTCCGTGGAGGGATCGGAGTGAAGGTTTCAATCCGCGCCCGCCCGAGGGCGGGCGAGGATCGTCCGCGAGTTGGTCCTCCTTCTGCTCGAAGTTTCAATCCGCGCCCGCCCGAGGGCGGGCGAGTGTCTGACCTGATGGCTGATAGAACTTACATCCGTTTCAATCCGCGCCCGCCCGAGGGCGGGCGATCGCAGGGAAAAGTATACAATAGCGATTTCATTGAAGTTTCAATCCGCGCCCGCCCGAGGGCGGGCGATCCGGATCGGGCGGCAGTTCGTCGACGGGCACGAAGTTTCAATCCGCGCCCGCCCGAGGGCGGGCGAACGCCATTCGGGTCGGTGGCAGCCACGTAGTCGGAGTTTCAATCCGCGCCCGCCCGAGGGCGGGCGATCGGTTCAGCTCGCGGTGTGGGTCGAGGTCGATGATGTTTCAATCCGCGCCCGCCCGAGGGCGGGCGAGCGAAGAGCTTCAGGTGGCAGTCTCAGACCCAGCAGTTTCAATCCGCGCCCGCCCGAGGGCGGGCGACACCTTGCGGGCGGCGTGACGACGGTCTGGACCAATGTGTTTCAATCCGCGCCCGCCCGAGGGCGGGCGAGCGTTCGAGCTGCTCGACTTCCGCCGGGGTCGTTTTGTTTCAATCCGCGCCCGCCCGAGGGCGGGCGACCGACCTTATAGCGGATCGCATCGGCCGAGTGCCGTTTCAATCCGCGCCCGCCCGAGGGCGGGCGAGTTGCCGGAACGGATGTCGTCACCGAGCGCATTATGTTTCAATCCGCGCCCGCCCGAGGGCGGGCGAAGCAGCCGCAAGAGCGACTAGCAGCCAGACAAATGGTTTCAATCCGCGCCCGCCCGAGGGCGGGCGACCGATGATCTCTCGGCCTTTTCGCTGCGACTGCCCGTTTCAATCCGCGCCCGCCCGAGGGCGGGCGATTCCGAACGAGCACGAGGCCGGGCTCGGCGGGGATGTTTCAATCCGCGCCCGCCCGAGGGCGGGCGAGCTTTTGCTATAAGTACTTACAAATGAAAGACCAAGGCAACATTTTCGCGAACCATTCGTAATTCGCATGATTTATCAGATTTCAAAGAGCAGAAGTGCGTATTACTAGGCATTCAAATGGTGCGAACCGAAAGGGGAATCGTTGTGCGCTAGTGGTTCGCATGACCAAAGTCGCGGCTTCAAATGATCAGCGAGTCCGACTCAAAATCGGGGACCGATTTTGCGCCGAAGTGCTCCACTTTGGAGTGCCACTTACTCCCGAGAAAATAGAAGCGGAGACTGTCGATTCCAAGGTCGACCGTATTCAAGAGCTGGCTTTTACACTCGACCCATTGGTCAGGAGCAAGCTTGCACTCGAATACCGAGTATTGAACGCGCTGGCCATAATTTTGACAAATTTTCGCCACGCGGCGCAAGCGCTTGGCACCATCAGGGCTTGCGGTGGCAACGTCGTAACTGACAAGAACAAGCATCTTATTTCCAATAGAAGGCGGGGTAAGTATCGAGGTCTCCCCGAAGGGTGCGCGCTGCGAGCATGGCTTGCGCGTGGAACAGCAAGCCGAGTTTCATCCGCTCGTCAAAGAAGGGGTGGAGGCGTTCCTCCTGCTTTTTCTCCTGATAGGCTTTCAACACCAGCTTCCGTCCGTCCTCATCCAAGGTGACACCGCCCGCTTCCGACCGGATGAAATCATGAGCTTGAATCTGGCGCCGGTTGACCAAGGTGAGCGCGAGCCGGTCGGCGAGAGATGTCCGAAACTCCTCTAAAAAATCCAAGGCAAGGCTGCGGCGCCCCGGACGGTCGCGGTGGAGAAATCCGACAAAGGGGTCTAGGCCGTGTGCGCTCAAGGCGGAAGCCAGATCATAGAACACGAGCGTATACAGGAAGGACAAGAGCGCGTTCATGTTGTCCCGAGGCGGGCGGCGGTTTCTTCCCTGGAGGAAGAACGCGTCCTTTTGCTGCACGATCATCTCGTCAAAAACGGCGAAGTAATGCTTGGCGGTATCTCCTTCGATCCCTCGGACCTCGTTCATCGTGGGCACATTTTTCAAGACATGGAGATGACGGCGGATCCGCTGGCACATCCGCTCGATCCGCTCAGCGTCGCCGTGCCTGTCACGCACGGCGCGGCGCAAGGTGATCCGCGCGTTTTGGAGTTTCGCGGCGACGAAAACTTTGGCCCAGCGCAGGCTGGCCTGTTCGTCATCGGCTTGCCGGCCCTGTTCGCGGCGAAGCAGGACATTGCCGGTGACCTCGCCACGAACGTCGGCGAGGAAGCGACCGTGTTCGGTGAGGAACGCGAGCGAGACATCTGTCTTGGCACACGCCCCCATCAGAAAGGGGCTGCATAACACGTTGCCGAAACACAGGATTCCTTGCAGGTTCAACAAGGGCACCCGCAAGGTCGCTTTCTTGTCGATTTCGACGACGACCGTTTGGCCCTCCTTGCGCAGATAGGCACCCTGAGTGGTGACATAGAGGGTGTTGAGCAGTTTCCTCATGAGGACTCCGGATCTGGTTCGGACAGTTCGAAGAGGGCCTTGACGTAGCGTTTGGCGCGCAACTTCGAGAGCTGATTCGGGCGGCAATGCAGCAGGAAAGAGCAGCTCTCGCATTTTGGCCCGGGCTCAGGAGGTGGCGTGCTCCCGCTATCGAACATCCGGTGCAATGCGTCCGACAAAGATTGTGCCTGGGCACGCATCTCGGCATCAAAGGAGACCTCGCTGCGTCGGCGAGTTTTTCCGTAAAACAACGCACCCGCCGGGATCGGCACCCCATGCATTTCCTCCAGCGCGATGGCCTGCGCGCACAATTGCAGGCGGTCATGATTGCCCTTCTTGGGGCGTCCGCGCTTGAACTCCACTGGAAAGGGCAGCCACGTGCCATCGGCTTGCCGGTGGTATTCGACCACGTCGGCGACGCCGCTGAGGCCGAGTTGGTAGGACACCAAGGCCATGCCGGTTATGGTGCGACGGTCGCCGCGCGTCTGACGGTGGTCTTCATGCACGCGCTGGTGCAGAACGCGGCCCTCGGCGGTGTAGCGGTTCTCCACCCATTGGCGTTCAAGGTGGATCAAGGCACACTGCCGCATGCAGAACGAAAAGTGCTGCAAAGCGGAGAGCGGTAGGAGTTCGGATTCGGCATACACAAGCGGCCCCCAGAGATTAGATCAGGTCCTTCATGGTGACGCCGGCCGAGAGTTCACCGATGTCGATCTGGTAGTCGGAGAACGAACGGGCGCTGCCCTCGGAGGTCCGGGTGGCGGTGACGCTCTCGAACAGCTTGTGCGAGGGCGCTTTACCGAGTTGGCTGTCGTGTTCGAACACAAACAAGTGCCGGGCGTTCATGCTGCCGGCGGGTCGGGCGGCGGATTGATCGAACTGGAAGGCGTTCGCGAGGGCTTGAAAGGTGAGTTTCAAGTCGTCCTCGGAGAAACCGGTATCCTGCGCGAGGAAAGGGTTCACAAAACCATGGGCCCGATACAGGGCATAAGGCACGGTGAATTTTCGGCCCATGGTCCGCTCTTTTTCGAGGTCTTTCTCGTTGGTGACCGAACTGCGGGTAATGGCGTGTTCGGAGGCGACGATCGGGTCCACCGAACGGGAAAAAGACAACTGGATCGGGCCACGAACTTGGCCGCAGTTCACGGCCGTACTCATCACCGCGCCAAAGGTCCGGATGTCGTAATATTGCTTACACATCCACTCTTTGACGCCCTCTGCCTCTTTATTGGACACCTTCTTTCCCGTGGCCTCGTAGGCCTCGGTATGCTGGCGGTTGTGAACGACCTTTTCCTTAAAGTAAATTCGATGTGGCGGCTCGTCCTTTTTGGTGAGATCGACAAAGTTGCGGATTTTTCGCTTTAGGCAGACATCCGTGACCAAGCCGTGTTGGGTCTCGGCATCGACCCGCGGCAAGTTGCCCGCGTCGGGGTCGCCGTTCGGGTTTGCGTCGATAACGTCGAAATAAAAAATAAAGTCGTGGCGGTTCATGCGTCCTCTTTGGGTTCGGTGGTTTTGCTTTCGGTGGATGTGCTTTCAGTACTTTCAGTGCTTTCTTTTTTCGTATAAAAATCTTTTTTCTGATGATAATAGCCGAGGGCGAATAGGCCCTGCTCCTGCAAGTTTAGATGGGCCGGGAAGCCGTCCGAGATCGGACCGAGGACTTCTTGCATTAGTTTTTCGCGGTTCACCTTCTTGCCGACATGGTCTAATTTATTGAGGTGGTGCGAATAGGTCCGCAGGATCAGCGGGAACACACTGCGCGGACTGGCGGAGGCGGCGTTGTAGTATTTATCACGGATGGTGGCGTTGATCTTGGTGCCAAGCGCGTCCATTTGGGTTTTTTCGAGGACGGCGAAGAGTCGGCCCATGCGATAAGCAGGATTGGGATTGTCGAGGTCAAGTGCCATGGTAGTCTCTAGGTGGTGGTTGCGATTCAGAACGCCGCGGATCACGCAGGCGCGGAGATAATTAATATTTCGGTCGGCGCGGATGCGGCGGAGAACGGCATCATAAAGCGACTGCGGGTACGGGGTGCCGGCGATGATGGCGCGCATCAACGGACCGGCGAGAAGAGGCGGAATTTCTTTGGTTTCGCGGGCCGTTTCACGCAGCAGTTGCCAGACAGCCGGAAATTCGGGATCGGGCCGCTTAGTGCCCGGGCCGAACTCGGCCACGACGCTCATTTCCGCATGATGAGCACGCAGATTGTGCAGCAATTCACCAATGGTACCCTGATAGTAAAAACGGACAGAGAGCCGAGCGGCGTTGGGGGCCAAGCCCAATATATGGAAGCGGGTCCCCTCCTCTTCTTTAAAATCGGTAGTGCCACCATCGCGCAAGGCCTTGAGCAAGATGGTGATGTCTTTCAGGCGCGTTTCATCGACGGCCTCGACATCCTCATCGACGGTTAAATTCCCCGCAAAAAAGGCGGTGAATACATTTTCGGCGATGGTCGGCTTTTCGGTCCAGAATACCGCGGTCGTGTCGCCGATCCGCAGCCGGTGTTTTTCGGACTTCGGACCATTGAGCAAATTGTTCAGGGCCGCACCATAGGCAAAGGCCGCTTGCTGGGAAACTGGTGCGTTCAGGCCCTGGACCGCGCCATACGACTCATAAGCATTGCCATTGAATGACACAATATTTGCGCCGGCACTTTGCGCACCCATCACGCCTTTGATTTTGGGCTGGAGCAGCGTAACCGGCCGCTCTTCCCCTGTCAGCAGGCACTGCCTTAGCTGCTTCTCTTCCGCTGGTTGAAGCTGTTTATCCCACCATGAAAGAATCGCGGGATCTTCATGGATGAACGCAGTTGCACCGACGAGCTTGAATACACCGAAGCCGGTAATCTCTTGGAGGAACGGCGCGAGTTTTTCCGCATCCGAGGGGTTCCAGGCTTCGAAAAATCGACAGACAGCAGAAAACGCCGGGCAATCGATTTCGGGCTCTAGTTCGAGGTGTTTGTCCTTGAAGGCAGCGAATGATTTCGCGGTTCGTTCGGGTTTTTTATCCTCCGGCTTGTAGCCGAGCAGGTAGGCGCGGTTATCCCACAAAAACCCGGGGTTCAAGCCGGAGCCCGGGGGCTTCGCGCCCCCCGGAACAGTGTAAATACGATTATGCCGCTTTTTACCTTCAACCTTACGCACATCCTGAATGGCGGACAGCGAACCGTTCTTTTTCAGGACAACCGTGAAGGCAATTTTTTGCGGGCTAAAACCAAATGCTGGCACGGCATAGTCGGGGTCCGCGTGCAGGCGGTCATAGAGCGAGTAAAGCGATTGTAATATCATAATTATCTCAGGCGATCGCTTCATGGAACGGCGGCACTTGAATCACCCCGTCATTCATGACCGCACGGAAAAAGCGTGGCGTGGTCGCTTTGACTTTTTTGGTTTTGGGATCTTGGTCAAAAGCGATGTCGTGCAGCATGAATCCAAGTTTTTGTTCACCGAGGAATTCGTCTGGCGCGGGCGGGAGTTCATCGGCCCATTCAAAATTTGCAGGGAATTCACGGGTGCCGAGATAGGGATGGTGAAAATACCCGCCCGATTGGGCGCGACGACGGAAGGTGTCGTAATGCTTGGCCAGCGGGTTCTTCAGCACGGCGCCATCTTTCTCGGTTTTATCGAGAATATCGAAATGTGCCACAATGCCGTACTTCACATCCTTCAGCAGCAAGGACGCCCGTTGCTGGCGGTGGTCCTCGACATAAATCCCCTCCTTGGATTTTCGGTTCGGGACGGTTTGAGAAATTTCGTTGCGCCGGATATTGGTGAACCGGATCGGCGCAAGGACATGGATTTCATCGATAACCCAGCGAATTTGCGGTTTCCAGTAAATGGCTTCGAGCAGGCCCCGGGCGGCCGACGGGGTCATCACATCATAGGAAACCCGTTCGACTTTCATTTCCGGTCGGGTGAACAGGGCATAGTCACCCCAGACAAGCAGGTTGATTTTCTTCATGGTATTTATTGCCAGATCGGGCAGTCCTTCAAAATGGTTTGAAATACGATTGGTGTTACACCTGCACGGTCCCGCTGGAGGCCGCTGGGGCCTCTTTTTCCGATGGATGCGAGGTCATCCATTGAGAAATATCCCCTCTTCCCCGAGCATGAGACCGAGTTTTTCGTCATATAGAACAGCACCGGTCGCCATGGCGATGTCATGGATCATTTCGAAGCTGGTCTCGAACTCGGCGTAGGCATAGCCGGGGATTTGCACCGTGTACTGCTGGAGCTTCCGGTAGAGTTCCCGGGTTGGCTTAAACTCTGACCGAAACTCTTCACAAATCGCCTTGCCCGCCTGTCGCCAAGGGACCACGACAGGCCGGTAGGTGTGTTCGATCAGCCGAAACCGTTCGGCGACCGTGCGGAAACCGAAGTCGAACGGGAAGGCGGCATTGCCGACATCCAAACGAAACTGATCGAGGATCATTTTTTCATCCCAGCGATCTTTTTGCTCCCAGTAATAGAGCCGGAAATACTGCTCGATGGCTTCGAGGGAGAGGCCTTGTTCGTGGATCTCCAAGACCTCGTTTGTGACGTTGGTCGTCTCGCGTAAAAAGGCTTCCGCCTTGCTGTCGGCATGTTCAGATTTGAACAAAACGACCCGTCCGATTTCCAGCCCTCCATGCCGGTTGCACCGCCCGGCGGCTTGCGCCACCGAGTCCAGTCCCGCCAAGCTTCGATAGACTACCGGGAAATCTATATCAACCCCAGCTTCAATCAGGTTGGTCGCAATGAGACGGCAGACCGAACCAGTCCGTGCAAGTTGCGCCTCGACCTGCCTTAAAGTTTCTTTGCGATGCGCGGGGCACATCAAGGCACTCAGATGAAAGTGGCCGGGTTGGTCTGGATCGATTTGTGCGAACACGGACTGGGCATGCCGTCGTGTGTTCACGATACAGAGCACCTGGGATTCCGCGAGAAGAGCTGCCGCTAGCGCGGCATCATCGAGTTCAACGGGGCCTTCCAGACGGGTGCGTTCCAGGGCGAGCGAGAGTGATTTGGGGTCGTCGATAATCTCCCGAACGCCCTCCAATCCAATGGGAAAATCCGGCGACTTCAGAACGGCGGGTTGGGTGGCGGTGCAGAGAACCACGCTGGTTCCGTAATGGTCCGTCAGTTCGCGGAGCGCTTGCAGGCATGGCGCCAAATAATCGACGGGCAAGCATTGCGCTTCATCGAGAATGACCACACTTTGCGCAATCCGATGGAGTTTTCGACAGCGGCTGGTCCGTCTGGCGAAGAGCGATTCGTAAAACTGGACATGGGTGGTGACAATCAGTGGCGCGTCCCAATTTTCGGTCGCCAGCCTGGACTCCACGGTTTCGTCGTCGGGATTCAAATTACAGTGATGTTCGAGAACCAGTTCGAATCCCAGTTGTTCTGAGGCGGTCCGAAAGACGTCCCGGAAAACCTTGGCATTTTGTTCGATGATACTGGTGAATGGGATGACGTAAATGATCCGCTTTTGCGAATGCTCGATCGCGTGACGCAGCGCGAAGGTCAGAGAAGCCAACGTTTTGCCGCCGCCGGTCGGCACGGTTAGCGAGAACAGTCCAGGGGCGGCATGGCTTTTTTCAAGACAGGCATTCCGCACGCGTGCACGTTGTTGGTTCACGTTCCCTTCTGGCGGGCCGAATGCATCCACAAATGCATCGACAGCGTCCGCCATCATCTGAAGCACTTCGGCCCGCTGCACGGGACGTTGCTGGGACCTCGTCGGCGACATGAATGCCTCGGTCTCAAGGAAGTCGGCGTCGACCAGACAGGAGTACAGAAACCGAGTAAAAAATGCGAACGCGAAACCATCCTTCTTTTGCGTCGGGCCTGCCAACCACGCGGGCGGAGGAACAAGTTTGAAATCTGGCAGCGCGGCTTCGGCGGCGGGCCGCCATGGCCCGAACTGGCTCAGATCTTTCGACAGTCGATGTTCGAGGCTACTGGCCTTTTCATTACGTCCCTCAGGGAGACCCGCATGATGACCTGCGACCAAATACGCCAATAAAACACCCCAGACTGGTAGGCTTTCAGCAAGGAATTGGGCACCGGCCGTGGAATGGTCCACCCGCATGGTAATTTCCGCCTGATGCAAATCAGACGCTTCCAATAGATACTCCTGAAACCCGGGAGCAAACTTTCCAACATCGTGATAAAGCCCTGCGAGTTCGGCGAAATCTCCCGCATGAAAGGCCTCCGCGAAGGAACGTGCAGCGGCGGCCACACGCTCAAGGTGTCCATCACCCGAACCTGTATACAAATGCTCCCAACGTTCGGGCGGAGCCGTCTTGCCATTTGCCAATTTTGCAGTGTGCGCGTACATCAAATAAATGAGTGAAACCTCGGCGACGAAGTTCCTCCTTACGCCGCCAAAATGGTCCATACACACTCATCTAAAATTTGTTCAGTTATTTTATTTATTGCTCAAGCCCAGTATCCGCTTAGATTGAGGATATGGCCAAGATGACCGTACTACTTGGGCGCGCCTCCGTTGCACGACGAGCGCTACTTGCGCTTGGTCCGGTCTTCGGCCCGCTTTCGTGCTGCGCGCAGGGCGTCCAGCGTCCCACACTTTTTCTTTTCCGGCGCAGCCGTGGACGCGACAACCGGCACCAGCTTTGTCCCGGTGGAGGTATGATCAACCCAGTTTTGCTCGGACCCGAGGTACGCCACCACGGGGGGCAAATCCCGTGGTGGTCCGTTCTGGATATTCCAAATTCAAAAACTTGGAGAGCCAGGACTCTCCCGACTCCGGTTTCGATGGAGAACGACCCCGTTTGTTGGACGTTGTTCGGGGTTCACCAGCAGAACTAGCGCCGACCTCTCTGGAGAGAGGCGGCCCGACACCGCTCGGAGAGACGGTGCCACCTGCTGTCCACCAGCTTCATCGACTCATAGCGGTCTTCTTTGCGGAAGGGCGCGAGCAGGTCGTCCATCACCTTGCGGGCGAGTTCGTCCTGGTCGCGGCTGAACGCGCCGGCGTGGATGCCGGTCTGTTTCTTGTCGAAGGTGTTGGAAAAGATTCAGGCCGGAAGCGCGGAGGATTCAGCGGCACGATCCGGCATTCAGGCTTGGTTTATTCGGGATCTTTGTCCTCGGCCTTGACGCAGGCATCCGCCCAACTCCCTGACCCTTCCTCGGAAGGCTGCGGCGGGCGGGGCCTCGGAAGCAACCGCGCATCCTCCTCGAGGTCGCTAATGTCGTGGGATCCATCCAGATAAGAAAGAAAGGAAAGGCAACAGGCAAGAATCGCAAAGCCCAGCGAAATCCAACTCATCATCACGATGTCAAAGAGGATGGCTCCCACTCCGAGCTTATATCCGGAGGGACCACCGATTTGGTATTCACAAAAAAAGCGAGGCCAAAAAGGAGGCCGCGCAAGGCAAGAAAAAGCGGGTAGACTGGGTTCATATCAAGCCCCAAATACGTCGTCTGGTAATACACCACGCCCGCCTTCACCAGCGCGTAGAATATTCAAGCCAAGCCAATCAGCCGATATTATTCATTTCAACATTCTGGCCTTAGCGCTTGGTCCGGTCATCCGCGCGTTTTCGCGCGGCACGCAAGGCGTCCATCGTCCCGCTCTTTTTCTTTTCCGGTTGCGGTGCCGCAGTCGAGGCAGCCGCGGGGATCACTTCGGGCGTCGGCTTCGCCGGATCGGGTTTGGCCTTGGCCGGCTTTCGAGTGGGTTTGTGTTCTTTGGTCTTCTTCTCGGCTTGGCGCCCCGGACGCCAGCGTTTGGTTTGTCCCTCCGCCGCCGAACCAGCGGTTGCGACTTGCTGCTTGCGACCGCCGATCAAGCCGGTGCGGCGTTCGAGAATTTCGGCGAGAAACACCAACAGTGCCGCGAGCACCAACCATTGGGCGAACTCGATATAGCGCGGACGCTTGGGCAGCGTCTTCCACACCGAGGCAAGATCCAACCGCATTTCGCCGCCGGTCGCACGGGCGAGCGCGGCCAGGTTGCGCTTGCCGGTGTCCGTCGGCAACGGCTTGAACTCTTCGCTGTAGGGCAGGCAAACCGGGGCGAGACTTTGCCGTTTGAAGCCGGGAATCTCGACATTGGCGATCACGGTTTCCTTGCCGGTCAGCGGAATCTCCAAACTCAGCTTGTCCGCCTCGACCCAGTTCAGCTGTGCCTCCGATGCCGATGGGGTGCCGCCCGGCAGGCCGCGCAACAAGGCCACTTTCGGCTGACCGGTAAACGGGTCGCTGTCGCGTTCGGGGTCGAGCAGTAGGTCGACCACGAGGTTGCCGCGCCGAACTTTGTGCGTGAGCATCATCGAGGCCGGCAATTCGCCGACTTCGCCCGCCGTCCAGCGCGCCAGCGAGGAATAGAAATGGCCCACCTGATCCCAGTCCGCCATCGGCCGGGCGAACTCGCCGTCGACCTCGCCGGTATAGCACAGCACCCGTCCCGAACCCGCATACCACTTGGCCACCACCGGCGCTTTGTAATCGTCTCCGGTGACCGCACCGAGGTCCGCCTGCGGACGCGCGTAGGTGAGATTGTAGCCGCCGACGCCAGGGGGAACGACGGCGTTCATCTTGTCGGTGATGCTGCGCATGTCGGGGGTGAAGGAAAATGGGGTCAGTTCTTCAACAAAGGTCGAACGCGCCACGGTAAAGGTGTCCTGCGCGAACAAGCGCGGCAGTTCGGTCGGGTCGCTGGTAAAATACACCTCACCATTGCCGCGTTTGGCGACGTCGCGCAGAAAAGCGGCGTCCGGATCCTTGTCGGTGCCGAGTCCGATCACGCTGCAGGTGATGCCTTCCTTGGTCGAACGCTCCAATAGCTCGCGGTACTTGCCCGGCTCCTCCGCGTCGGCCGCGTCGGCGAACAAAATGATGTGCCGCGTGCCGGCCGTCGCCTTCTGCAACATCTTCGCACCGGCGAGCAGGCCGGAGTACACGTAGATGCCGCCGCCCATCGATTCCATCCGCAGGATCTTGGCGCGGGCGGCGGCGCGCGCGGATTTTTTGCCGATTGGCACGATGGTGTGCGGCGCGCTGTCGACCGCGATCACGCCGATTTCGTCCTGATCGCTCATCAGGTCGAACACTTCGGCGGTGCCGAGATTGGCCAGGTCCATTTTGGTTTTGCCCGGACCAGCCGGAGCCATCATCGAACCCGAGCGGTCGAGCACCACGACGATGGCGAGCGAGAGTTTGCGGTGTTCCTGGCGCAGCTCCATGGTGACCGGCATGATCCCTTCCAGCGCGGACTTGTAGTAGCCGCCCTGCCCGTAGGCGTTCTTGCCGCCGGTCATCATCAGGCCGGTGCCGCTGTGCTGCACCCAGGCGGCGAGGTTGCGCATGCCGGACTCACGCACGTGCGCGGCGGGGACATTTTCGAGAATGACGGCGGAGTGCTGGGACAGTAGTTCGAGGTCGAAGTTGATCTCGTCGAACTTGGCGTGAACCACATCAACGCCGCCGGCTTTGAGCAACTTGAACAAACCCGAGTCTGGATTGGTGGAGGCGTGCAACACCGGACGCGGTCCGTCGACGCCGACCAGAAACTTGCCGCGGTTGTTGGCCGGCACTGGGTCCTTGGCAGCCACTTCTGGGTTCGCGGCCTGCACTGACATCCGGTAGCCGAACACGCCGGTCTCGTCGGACTGGTCGCGGAACATGAACTGGTTGCGTCCGGCTTCGAGCATCCGCCGACCAGAGGCAATGACGGTTTTGCCGCGGCGGAGTTCGTAGGTCACTTCCTGCGAGCGCGGACTTTGCACCCACGTGGTGATCATGAAGGCCTCGGCTGGGAGGACGGTGTCCGGCGCGTCAATTTTCTCGATGCCGAGGTCGTTCACGGCGCTTCGCTGAATGAGTTGGTAATCGATCGGAATACCGAGCGCGCCGGCGCGGGCGGCGGCGGGTCCGGGATCGGCGCCGGTCCAGCGTCCGTCGGAGAGGACCACGAAGCGAGCGGGTTCGCCGTCTTGGATCAGGCTGGTGGCGGTGTCGAGGGCGGCGGAGAGCTGCGATTGGTCGGGTCCGATCTCGCCGGTGAACTTGTCGGCAATCTCAGCTCGCGACGGCGATTGCTCGACGACCGAACGCGTACCGAACGATACCAGAGCGAGGCGGTGCCGGTCGCCCATTTTCTTACCGAGCATCTTATGCGCCGCGAGCAGTCGCGTCTCCGCGTCTTCGGGCATCGAGGCGGATCGGTCGGCGAGCACCACAATCGTGCCGGCGTCGGTCGCGAGTTTGAGGGCGGGCTTGGCCAGCGCGAGCACGACGAGAACGAGCGCGATCGCGCGCAGCACTTGCAGTAGCGTCGTCGGCTGACGCCAAATCCACCACGCCGCCCCGAGGGGAAGAAGCAGGAGCAACCAGATGGGTTCGAAGAGGGCCACGGAAGAGATAGAACCGCAAAGGCGGTGGTTTGCTCAAGATAAAGATGTGGAATACGCGGAACGGGGCTGGCGCGGGGGAGACGTGGATGGTGAATTGCGAATGTTGAATGTTGAACGTGGTTCGGCTTGGCAAGCCGGAGATTGTGGACCTGCAAAATCGAACCCGGAACACGGTGTCCGCTTTTCGCGGCCTATTTGGACAGGGGAATGGGGACCAGGGAATGGACCCTGAAAGCGCACGAGCAGTGAATTGGAACGGGGAACGGGACGCGGCTTTGGCGACTAGATCCTTGCTTTGTCGATTCTTGACGAAATGAGTCAAACTTTCTTTGGCTCGGCGGTGCTTGGTTGCTTGGCGGATGTGTGTGTGTGTGTGTTGGCCGCTGCGCGGAGGCAAAAGAATTTGGGGCAAAGGAATGGGCTAGGGATAACGTTCTTTGGCTCGGCAGTACTGTCTCGGTTCGATGACCTTCGAATTTGGGTCTTCAGGAAATCCTGGCAAAGTACTCCGTCAGATCATTGGCCCGCTGTCGCTCACGTCATTGAATGAAAAGTGGCGGCGGGTACCCTGCGGTCGATGAGCCTGAAAAGAGCCGCGTTAGCGGTGGCACCCTGAGTAGCCCCGGCTGCCGCCCGCAGGGCAAGGCCGGGGATGCAAGAAGGTCAGGAGGGTAGCCGCGTAGCGGTGACACCTTGAGCACTCTGGGACTCCTACGAGGGGTGGGGAGCGCGGGCTGCTCAAGGCTGCTTCCTCAAGGCGCGCCGGTCGTCTCGTTCAACCAGCCCCGAACCTGGCTCAAACGAACGAACGCAGCCACTGCGGTCGCCGTAGTTGGGTTTGCCACGGTTGGTTGCGGTGACCACAAAGCCGAAAGGGGTCAGACCATCGTTTTCCAGTTTTCTGTACCGCGTTCGGCATGTCACCAGCCATGTTCGACCTCCTCGTTGCTTGATTTCACTCGTTCACCTTCATGGCAAAGACTTACCATGATATGGCAGGAGCTTGCCATACTATGGCAGGAGTTTGCCACTCTATGGCAGAGGTTTGCCATAAGGTTTTCCGCCACCGTCGCAGGAACGGATTCACTCAAACTATTTGTCGGTGTCCCGAAGTGCCAGAAGATGTTCTCGCAACAGTTTCTCACTGCGCATGACATAGATGATGTATACGGCATCTCCTTCACGCCGATAAAAAATGCGACAGGGGGCGACGACGATCTCTTGATAAGGCGTTTTTTGTAATTCTGGCGGGCGGCGCCCTGACCCGGGGAACCGTTCCAGCCGGGCGGTTCTCTCGAAGACCTTCTCAACGAAGCCTTGCGCTGCGCAGAGGTCATCCAGCGCGATGTATTCTGCAATCGCATCAAGATCCAACAACGCTGGCTCGGTCCAGATTAGTCGAGCCATCGGCTCATCTTTTTCTTCGCTTCCTTCTGCGTATAGATGCGATTCTCAAGTATCGCCCTTTCCCCACGGGCAATCCCCTCGAGAATCTGCATCCGACTCTGCATATGTTCATAGGCGTCAACATCCACCAGGTACGCAGAAGGCTTGCCATGCTCTGTAATCAGCACCGGATCACCAGATTCATGGAGTTCGGCAAGGATGCGCGTTGCCTGGCGCTTTAGAGTCGTCACAAGTTCGGTCTTCATAGAGTGATACTATAGTATCACTCGTCAACATTCAACTTCATACGTGGTGGCAACAAGATCACCGGCATCGGGGCAATCGGCTCGGGCGAAGATTCAAGGTTCGTCCTGCTCAAGGCGCGCCAGTCGTCTCGTTCAACCAGCCCCGAACCTGGCTCAACCGAACGCAGCCACTGCGGTCGCCGTAATTGGGTTTGCCACTGTTGGTCGCGGTGACCACGATGCCCATCAACTGCCAGTTGCCGGGGGCTTTGTCGCGTTGACCGCGTTCGAGGAACACGGGCGAACCGCTGTCGAGCATCGCGGGAAAGGCTTCGTCGGCTTCGGGCACATCGGCAGCATGCTTGGCCGCGGCACGGTTCGCGGGCGCGACCGGTCGGTCGAAGGTGATAATGGCGCGCTTACCTTTGACCGAACGAATTCGGTTGTGGCCGGCGTGGAACGAGCCCGCCGCTTGCACCTTGCCCGCCGGACCGGCCGCGCCGAAGCCGCCCAGCCAGACACGTTTACCGGCCTCGTCGGCGGCGATGTTTAGAACGAGATTGGTGGCGCCTGCGGGCGCGGACGCGAGTTCGAGCAGGGCCAGATCTTCGCTCGGATGAAGATGCACCGCCGTGACCTTGTACTTGTCGATCTTCTTGGCGTCTTTGCCATCCAAGTCCTTTTGATCGTCCAGCCCGGGCAGTTCAATCGTCAGCAGTCCGGGTTTCCACGCGGACACGGCGTGCTTGGCGGTGAGGAACCAATGGTCGCCGAGCAACACCCCGGTCCCGCCGAACACCTGCAGCGGCGTGTACAAAATTCGCCCGGCGTTTTTCATCACGCCGGTCTGTTTCTGTTCGAGTCCGCCGATGTCGGCGCGCCACATCATGGCGCTCGCCTCCGGCACGTTCAGCGGCGCAACCGCGACCAAGGCACAAAAAAGCCCCACCCAAATCAGGCGGAGCGTTTTGTTGTGGTTGCGCATCGGCGCAGCCGGCCTTGGTGTCCGGGGGCTAGAACAGGAACTGAACGCCGTAGGTGAAGCGGTCGTCTTTGTCGTCGAGTTCGCCGTCGTCGACGAAAATCGGGTCGCCGGCAGTACGGTATTCGTAGGCCCCGTAAAGGGCGACGCCGGGCGTGATCAGATAGCGGAGACCGCCGTATCCGGTGACGCCGGTGGTGCTGTCACCGTCGAAGTTGTAGTAGTTGCCGGAGGCGCCGACGAAGGGCAGTAGCGGCAGGTCGGTGGCCCGTTGGACTTGGGGAAAGTAGACTTCGGCGTAGGGTCCGACCGCGAGCAGGTCTTCGCCTTCGGTGCCGTAGGAGGCTTGGACACCGGTTTCGACGTTCTCCAGAAAATAGTAACCGAGTTCGCCGGAGACGGCGATGTCGCCGTCGATGCCGTTGAGACCGAAGGAGAAGGATTTGGTTCCTTTGGCTTGCGCGTTCGCGGCGACCGGAAACAGGGCGGCCAAGGAGAAAAGAATCAGTAGGGTTTTTATCATGTTCATGATGTTAGGTTGGATGGTCCTCGACGTGAAATCAACTGGAATTCGAAGACCTCGCGGCTTCGATCTTAAGAATCCATGAATTCGTGTTCATGATAGGCCGCGATTTCCTTGCACACCCGCCACGGAATACCGGAAATCCGCACGTGGCCAAACCGGTCCGCCCTCGACACCTCGAACGCGGAGAGTGGTTGTTCGCGAGGCGATTATTGTTCTTTAAAACGAACGCCGTCGGAACCACCAGAAACCGAACAGGTCGAGCAGGGTTCGGGGCAAGCGCGACAGGTTGGTGTATTTGCTTTGACCGTGTTCGCGGGCGCGGTGGTTGACGTCGATCTGCACGATGCGGCGTTTTTTCAACGTGAAATAGGCGGGCATAAAACGGTGCATGCCGTCGAGTGGTGGCAGGTCGGGGACGCAGGCGCGACGGAAGGCTTTGAGCGAACAACCGGTGTCGGCTACGCCGTCGTGGGTGACCCAATTGCGAACGCGGTTCGCCCATCGCGAACCGGTGCGCTTGCTCCAAGAATCGCGGCGCTTGGCGCGGCGGCCGCAGACCACATCAACCGAAGAACTCAGGGCTGCAAGCATCAGAGGAATGTCGGCGGGGTCGTTTTGGCCATCGCCGTCGAGGCAGACGATGATCTCGCCGGCAGCCTGCTGAAAGCCGGTCCACATCGCAGCGGACTGGCCGGCATTTTGCGGCTGGTGATGCACGCGGACGCGCGGGTGTTCAGCGGCGAGTTGGTCGAGCGCGGCGGTGGTGCCGTCGGCGCTGCCGTCGTTGACGAACAGAATTTCTGTGAGTTCGGACACGGCCAGCAGCTCGTTCGCCAAGGGGCGGATCGAGTCGACTTCGTTGTAGACCGGAATGACGGCCGAGACGGTGATGGGCTGGGACTGGGGTTCGGACATGCGCCGCTTGCTTATCGTTTTCTGCAGGTGTATGGCAAACTCATGTACCTGCGAAGATTGGAAACACCGATCGGGGAACTCCGCCTCGTGGCTAGCGATGAAGGTTTGGTGGCGGTTCTTTGGCCCAACGAAGTAGCCGGACGCGTTCGACTTGAGACCGAGCCGGTCGAGACCGCAGCGCATCCGATACTCGACGCCTGCGCTGAGCAGTTGGGCGAATATTTTGCTGGCGAACGGCATTCGTTCGATCTGCCGCTCGACCTACGGGGCACCGAATTTCAACAGGACGCCTGGCAAGCTCTGGCCGACATTCCGTTCGGCGAGACCGTGAGCTACAGCGAACAGGCGCAGCAGATCGGCCGCCCCAAAGCGGTGCGTGCTATCGGCGCGGCGAACGGACGCAATCCCTTGTCCATCGTCTTGCCCTGCCACCGCGTGGTCGGTGCCAATGGCGCGCTCACCGGCTTTGCCGACGGAGTGGAGACCAAGCGGTTCTTGCTGGAGTTCGAGGCGGATAGAGCGAAGTGATTAGTTATCGGTGATCAGTAATCAGTGGCGGCAGAACGAAACCAATGGCCAACATTTCGACCGGAAATTGAGCGGGAGAATGCGGTCGAAGTGGCAGACCGGTCGATGGGTCTCGGGCGACGCAAACCCCGGCCTTGCCCTGACGGGCTACAGCCGGGGCTATTCAGGGTGCCACCGCTAACGCGGCTCTTTTCTAGCGTGCCTCGCTGGCATCTGAACACAAATTACGAATCCGCAGAATGCCTCGCCCGCCAGGACGCGAATCCAGCGGAACGAATTCAGGGCCAACATTTCGACCGGAAATGGCGCGGGTGAATTCGGTCGAAGGGGCAGACCGGCCGATGGTTCTTGGGCGACGCAAACCCCGGCCTTGCCCTGGCGGGCTACAGCCGGGGCTATTCAGGGTGCCACCGCTAGCGCGGCTCTTTTCTAGCGTGCCTCGCTGGCATCTGAACACAAATTACGAATCCGCAGAATGCCTCGCCCGCCAGGACGCGAATCCAGAGGAACGAATTCAGGGCCAACATTTCGACCGGAAATTGAGCGGGTGCATTCGGTCGAAGGGGCAGACCGGTCGATGGTGTCTTGGGCGACGCAAACCCCGGCCTTGCCCTGACGGGCTACAGCCGGGGCTATTCAGGGTGCCACCGCTAACGCGGCTCTTTTCTAGCGTGCCTCGCTGCATCTGAACACAAATTACGAATCCGCAGAATGCCTCGCCCGCCAGGACGCGAATCCAGAGGAACGAATTCAGGGCCAACATTTCGACCGGAAATGGCGCGGGTGAATTCGGTCGAAGGGGCGGACCGGTCGATGGTGTTGTCAACGATCATCGAAAGTTGACCCCCTGGTGATCATTGAAAGTTGACCCCCTTGCTGCTGGTTGCCGCGTTCTGGTGCAGCACCTGCCGCCCTGCGGGGGCGGCAGGGCTGAGGTCGGATTCTCGGTGGTCGACCGCAAGCGGTCGCAGTTTTTGTCGCATGGACTCCCAAAAGGAGGGGGAGGACGCGGGGGCGGCGGAGGGCGGTCGGGGCGCGGGAAAAG